>WPCG01062224.1_pt1 | contig 135309 bp, 162 predicted proteins | sample 5403311 | NCBI WGS metagenome assembly WPCG01 (sample SAMN12869467, study PRJNA574797) | sludge metagenome | isolation source: wastewater treatment of Control | place: China:Beijing | collected 2019-05-17 | reverse complement strand
GAGATGGTGATGCCGGGTGACAACATCAGCATCACCGTTGCGCTGATCGCCCCGATCGCCATGGAAGAAGGCCTGCGCTTCGCCATCCGCGAAGGCGGCCGTACCGTCGGCGCCGGCGTCGTGGCAAAGGTTATTGAGTAAAAGACCATGCAAAACCAGAAAATCCGTATCCGTCTCAAAGCATTCGATTACAAACTGATCGACCAGTCAGCCATTGAGATTGTTGAAACCGCCAAGCGTACTGGCGCGGTCGTTAAAGGCCCTGTGCCCTTGCCGACTTCCATTGAGCGCTTCGATATTCTGCGGTCACCACATGTAAACAAGACTTCGCGTGACCAGTTTGAAATTCGTACGCACCGTCGCCTGATGGACATCATGGACCCTACGGATAAAACCGTGGATGCCTTGATGAAGCTGGACCTGCCAGCGGGCGTGGACGTAGAGATCAAGCTTTAAGCAAGATCAGGTCTTGAGTTAAAGTGAAAGCGCGGGTACAATACTGCGCTTTGCTGTTCCGTCTACCCAATTAAGTACGAGGGTAGGCAACCTTAAGGTTCGCCGGTCAATTGAAATCGGCGCTTTCAGCCCCCGGGTTCTCTGAAATGAATTCTGGGTTTGCAAAGGAATGAAGATAATGAATATCGGACTCGTCGGTCGCAAGATCGGCATGACCCGCGTTTTTACGGATGACGGGGTTTCCGTTCCCGTGACCGTGCTGGACGTGTCGAACAACCGCGTTACCCAGGTCAAAACCGAGGACACCGACGGCTACATCGCCGTGCAGGTTGGTTTCGGTACACGTCGCAATAGTCGTGTGAATAAGGCGCAGGCCGGGCATTTCGCCAAGGCGGGCGTGGATTCAGCGGAAGTCATGCGCGAATTTCCCGTTTCTTCTGAAGTGGCTGCCCAATATCAGCCGGGTGCCGCGGTTTCTGTCGAAATATTCCAGCCGGGTCAAATGGTGGATGTTTCCGGCGTGACGCAGGGCAAGGGGTTTGCCGGCACCATCAAGCGTCATAACTTCAAGTCGCAGCGCGCCTCGCACGGCAACTCGCGTTCGCACAATGTGCCGGGCTCCATCGGCATGGCTCAGGATCCCGGTCGCGTGTTTCCCGGCAAGCGAATGGCGGGCCACATGGGCGCGGTTAACAGTACCGTGCAGAATCTGGAAGTGGTGCGTGTGGACGCTGGCCGCGGCTTGCTGCTTGTCAAAGGTGCCGTACCGGGTGCCAAGGGTGGTCAGGTTGTTGTGCGCGCCGCCGCGAAAGGGGGTGCGTAATGGATCTGGTAATCATCAACGACCAGGGCAAGCAAACCGCCAGTCTCGCGGCAAGCGATGAGACTTTTGGTCGCGACTACAACGAATCGCTGGTGCATCAGGTTGTCACGGCGTTCCTGTCCAACGCGCGCAGCGGCAACAGCAAGCAAAAGGATCGTGAAGAGGTCCGCCACAGCACCAAAAAGCCCTGGCGTCAAAAGGGCACGGGCCGTGCCCGCTCGGGCATGACCTCCAGCCCCATCTGGCGCGGGGGCGGTAAAACTTTCCCGAACACGGGCGAGGAAAACTATACCCATAAAGTCAATCGCAAAATGTACCGTGCCGGCGTGGCGTCCATCCTGTCGCAGCTTGCCCGTGATGGCAAGCTCAAGGTGGTTGAATCGCTGGGCATCGATGCACCCAAGACGAAACTGCTGGCGCAAAAACTGAAGGGCATGGGTTACGACAACAAGGTTCTGATCGTCGCGGATAGCGTGGATGAAAACCTGTGGCTGTCTTCCCGCAATCTGGTCAATGTTTACGTGGTGGAACCCCATCAGGTCGACCCCTGGAGTCTGGTCAAGTTTGGCAATGTGCTGATGACCAAGGCTGCGGTCAAGCAAGTCGAGGAGATGCTGTGATGAGCGCGATGAATCAGGAGCGTCTGCTCAAGGTCATTCTGGCCCCGGTGGTTTCCGAAAAGAGCACCCGGGTCGCCGACAAGGAAAACCAGATCACCTTCAAGGTGATGTCGGATGCAACCAAGCAGGAAATTTCCGCCGCCGTGGAAATGCTGTTCAAGGTTGAAGTAACCGCCGTTCAAACCCTGAACGTAAAGGGCAAGGTTAAACGCAACAAGTTTGGCATGGGCCGCCAGAAGAACTGGAAGAAAGCCTATGTCAGCATCAAGCCGGGTCAGGAAATCGACCTGGCGGCGGCATAAGGAAGCACATCATGGCACTGGTTAAAGTCAAACCAACCTCCGCCGGCCGCCGTGCCGTCGTCAAGGTGGTCAACCCCAACTTGCACAAGGGCAAGCCCGTGGCTGCCCTGGTGGAGAAAAAGAATCGCACCGCTGGCCGCAACAATAACGGTCATATCACCACGCGTCATATGGGTGGCGGTCACAAGAAGCAATATCGGGTGGTGGATTTCCGTCGCAACAAGGATGGCGTCGTTGCGAAGGTGGAACGCCTTGAATACGACCCGAACCGTTCCGCCCACCTGGCGTTGCTGTGCTACGCGGATGGCGAACGCCGTTACATCATCGCGCCGCGCGGTATCGTTGCCGGTTCGCAGTTGATGAATGGCGCCGAAGCTCCCATCAAGCCGGGCAACTGCTTGCCGTTGCGGAATATCCCGGTGGGTACCACCATTCACTGCATTGAAATGCAGCCTGGCAAGGGCGCGCAGATTGCCCGTTCGGCAGGCGCTTCCGTGCAGTTGCTGGCGCGTGAAGGCAGCTACGCGCAGTTGCGCCTGCGTTCAGGCGAAATTCGCAAAGTCCATGTGGACTGCCGTGCAACCATCGGCGAGGCGGGCAATGAAGAACACAGCCTGCGCTCGATTGGCAAGGCGGGCGCCAACCGCTGGCGCGGCATTCGTCCGACCGTCCGTGGCGTGGTCATGAACCCGGTTGACCACCCGCATGGCGGTGGCGAAGGAAAAACGGCCGCCGGCCGGGATCCGGTCAGCCCGTGGGGTACGCCGACCAAGGGCTATCGTACTCGCAAGAACAAGCGCACGTCCGGCATGATCGTGCGTCGCCGTCACGCCAGTTGATTGAGGTAAGAGAATATGGCTCGTTCCGTTAAAAAAGGTCCATTCGTGGATGGCTACCTGATCAAGAAGGTGGAAACCGCGCAAACCAGCAATGACAAGCGTCCGATCAAGACATGGTCGCGCCGTTCCACGGTGCTTCCCGAGTTTATTGGGCTGACCATTGCCGTGCATAACGGCCGTCAGCATGTGCCGGTTTTCATTACCGAAAACATGGTTGGACACAAGCTCGGCGAATTTTCGCTGACCCGCACGTTCAAGGGTCATGCCGCCGACAAGAAGGCCAAGAAGTAAGGAGAGATATGATGGAAGTATCCGCTATTCTGCGTGGAACACGCCTCTCCGCCCAAAAGGGCCGGCTGGTGGCTGATCAGATTCGTGGCATGCCGGTTGACCGGGCCCTGAATGTCTTGGCGTTCAGCCCCAAAAAGGGCGCAACGATCATCAAGAAAGTGCTGGAGTCCGCGATTGCGAATGCCGAACACAATGAGGGTGCGGATATCGACGCGCTCAAGGTCAAGACAATTTTTGTTGACAAGGGACCTAGTCTCAAGCGTTTTACCGCGCGGGCCAAAGGGCGTGGCAATCGCATCGAGAAACAAACCTGTCACATTACCGTGACGGTAGGGGATTGATATGGGACAGAAAATTCATCCAACCGGTTTTCGCCTGGGCGTGCAGCGCACCTGGACGGCAAAATGGTTCGGCACCAACAAGAATTTCGCAAGCACGCTGAATGAGGACATCAAGGTTCGTGAATACCTGAAGCGCAAGCTTACAGGCGCGTCTGTCAGCAAGGTGCTGATCGAGCGTCCGGCCAAGAATGCCCGCATCACCATTTTCAGCGCCCGTCCGGGCGTGGTGATTGGCAAAAAGGGCGAAGACATCGAGAAGCTTCGCACCGACCTCGGCCGCATGATGTCCGTGCCGGTTCATGTCAATATCGAAGAGGTGCGCAAGCCGGAAACCGACGCGCAAATCATCGCTGACAGCATTGCGCAGCAACTGGAAAAGCGCGTGATGTTCCGCCGTGCCATGAAACGCGCCATGCAAAATGCCATGCGCCTGGGCGCTCAAGGCATCAAGATCATGAGTTCAGGCCGTCTCAATGGCATTGAAATCGCCCGTACCGAGTGGTACCGCGAAGGCCGTGTTCCGCTGCACACGCTGCGCGCCGACATCGACTATGGCTTCGCGGAAGCGCGCACGACCTACGGCATCATCGGCATCAAGGTCTGGGTCTACAAGGGTGATGCGCTGGGACGTGGCGAGCAGCCTGTCGCGGCCGAGCCGGAAAAGCGTGGCAAGAAATCAGGAGTGAAGCATGCTGCAGCCAGCTAGAAGAAAATACCGTAAAGAGCAAAAAGGCCGCAATACCGGCCTCGCGACACGCGGCGCCAAGGTCAGCTTTGGTGAATATGGCCTGAAGGCAATTGGCCGTGGCCGTCTGACTGCCCGCCAGATTGAAGCTGCGCGCCGTGCCATGACCCGTCACATCAAGCGTGGCGGCCGGGTATGGATTCGCATATTTCCGGACAAGCCGATTTCCAGAAAACCTGCCGAAGTCCGGATGGGTAACGGCAAGGGCAACCCGGAATACTGGGTGGCTGAAATTCAGCCAGGCAAAGTGTTATATGAGATGGATGGCGTGGATGAAACCCTGGCGCGCGAGGCTTTTAAACTTGCTGCGGCCAAGCTGCCAATTCAGACCGCCTTCGTTACCCGCATGATCGGAAGCTGAACATGAACGCCAAAGAACTGCGCGGCAAATCTGCCGACGAACTTAACAAGGAGCTGGACGCGTTGTTGCGTGCGCATTTTGCCTTGCGCATGCAAGTGGCAACCCAGCAATCCAACAAGACCGCCGACCTGAGCAAAATCCGTCGTGATATCGCACGGGTCAAAACCGTGATGCGAGAAAAGGTTTGATCATGACAGAAGCGAACAAGGTAGTACGTAGTCTGACGGGCCGTGTCGTAAGCGACAAAATGAACAAGACCGTCACCGTTCTGGTCGAGCGCCGCGTCAAGCATCCCGTTATCGGCAAAATCATCCGTTTGTCCAAGAAATATCATGCGCATGACGAGAACAACGAATGCCATGAAGGGGACGTGGTTGAGATTCAGGAAGGACGCCCGGTTTCAAAGACCAAATCCTGGCGTGTATCCAGGCTCATCGAGCGCGTGCGCACCTGATTTTTAGATAAACACTTGTATGGCGGGATGTGCTCTGGTATAGTCCTGCGTTTTCCCCGCACCGGAAGCTCCGGTGCGGTTCTTCCCGATAACACGGGATCCAAAACTGGCCGCCAGGGATTCATGCCCGATGGCGGGTTAAGTTGGAGAGTGAACAATGATTCAAATGCAGTCCATGTTGGACGTGGCGGATAATACTGGCGCTCGCACTGTGATGTGCATCAAGGTGCTGGGCGGCAGCCATCGTCGCTATGCGGGTATCGGCGACATCATTAAGGTCAGCATCAAGGACGCTGCCCCGCGCGGCCGTGTCAAAAAGGGTGATGTCTATAACGCCGTGGTGGTGCGTACGGCCAAGGGCGTTCGCCGTCCCGATGGTTCGCTGGTCAGGTTTGATGGCAATGCGGCCGTATTGCTTAACAACAAGCTGGAGCCGATCGGCACGCGTATTTTTGGACCGGTGACTCGCGAACTGCGGACTGAGCGGTTCATGAAAATCGTATCGCTGGCGCCGGAAGTGCTGTAAGGAGATCGACATGGCACGTATTCGTAAGGGTGATCAGGTGATGGTTCTCGCCGGCAAGGACAAGGGCAAGCGCGGACTGGTGTTGCGTGTTGCGGATGCCGAGCATCTGGTGGTCGAGGGTATCAACCGGGTCAAGAAGCACCAGAAACCCAATCCCTATCTGGGTCAAACGGGTGGAATCGTGGAAAAGGAAATGCCCATCCACATTTCCAATGTTGGTTTGTTTAATCCCGCCACGCAGAAAGCCGACAGGGTTGGCTATAAAGCGCTTGAAGACGGTCGCAAAGTCCGATTCTTCAAATCCAATGGCGAAATGGTGGACGCATAAGAGGCTGATATGGCACGTCTGCAAAGTTATTATCGTGAGACCGTAGTCCCCGAACTGATCAAGCGGTTCGGTTACAAGTCGGTCATGGAAGTCCCTCGCATCGAAAAGATCACGCTCAACATGGGTGTGGGCGAGGCTGTTGCCGACAAGAAAGTCATGGAATTTGCGGTGGGCGACATGCAAAAGATTGCCGGCCAGAAGGCAGTGGTCACGGTGGCGCGCAACTCCATCGCGGGCTTCAAGATTCGCGAAGGCTACCCGATTGGTTGCAAGGTGACATTGCGCCGCAACAGGATGTATGAATTCCTTGACCGTCTGGTGACGGTTGCGCTCCCCCGGGTGCGTGACTTCCGTGGTATTTCGGGCCGTGCCTTTGACGGGCGTGGCAATTACAACATGGGTGTGCGTGAGCAGATCATTTTCCCTGAAATCGAGTATGACAAAATCGATGCGCTACGGGGCATGAACATCAGCATTACCACCACCGCGAAAACGGATGAAGAAGCCAAAGCGCTGCTCACCGCTTTCAAGTTTCCGTTCAAGAATTGAGGTAGGCATGGCTAAATTAGCTTTGATCAACCGTGAGGCCAAGCGCGCCAAGATGGTCAAGAAGTACGCTGCCAAGCGTGCCGAATTGAAGGCCGTGATTGACAACGCCAAACTGTCCGAGGAAGAGCGCATGAATGCTCGTCTGGCACTGCAAAAGCTGCCGCGCAATGCCAGCCCTTCACGCCAGCGCAATCGTTGCCAGATCACCGGTCGGCCGCGTGGCGTGTTCAGCAAGTTTGGCCTGGCCCGTGCAAAAGTGCGTGAATTTGCCATGCGTGGCGAAATTCCGGGCATCGTTAAAGCCAGTTGGTAAGGGAGAGGGCAAGATATGAGCATGAGTGATCCCATTGCCGATATGCTGACCCGCATCCGCAATGCCCAAGCCATGGAAAAAGTAGTTGTTCGAATGCCGTCTTCAAAGGTCAAGCTGTCCATCGCCCAGGTTCTCAAGGACGAAGGCTATATCGACGGATTCGTCATCAAGGGCGAAACCAAGCCGGAACTGGAAATCCAGTTGAAGTATTACGCGGGACGTCCTGTCATCGAGAAGATCGAGCGTGTGAGCAAGCCTGGCCTTCGCATTTATAAAGGCGCAGAGGACCTGCCAAGAGTCATGAACGGCCTTGGCGTCGCGATAGTCTCGACCTCGCGTGGTGTGATGACCGATCGCAAGGCTCGCGCTCAAGGCGTGGGCGGCGAAGTATTGTGTGTAGTGGCGTAAGGGGGACTTGAAATGTCACGCGTAGGCAAGAACCCTATCCAGTTGCCCAAGGGCGTAGAAATTTCCTTGGGTGAGATGATTACTGTCAAGGGCCCGTTGGGCACCTTGAGCCAAAAGACGCCTGGCAACGTCAAGGTTGCTGTTGATGCGGGCGTTGTCAGCTTTGAGCCGACAGATGAAAGCATTCAGGCTAATGCCATGTCGGGCACGCTTCGTGCGCTGCTTAACAATATGGTGAATGGTGTATCGAAAGGTTTTGAAAAGAAGCTGAATCTTGTTGGTGTGGGCTATCGTGCCCAGGCCCAGGGTGACAGTTTGAATCTTTCGCTTGGTTTTTCTCATCCGGTTGTGCACAAGATGCCTGCGGGCATCAAGGCCGAGACGCCTACCCAGACTGAAATCGTGATCAAGGGTATTGATCGCCAGAAAGTTGGCCAGGTGGCTGCCGATGTGCGCGCCTACCGTCCGCCAGAGCCTTACAAGGGCAAGGGCGTGCGATATTCCGATGAAGTGGTGGTCTTGAAAGAGACCAAGAAGAAGTAATAGCTGCCAAGGAACGTAAACGATGAATACCCAGCAAGCACGAGTCCGCCGCGCGCGCAAAACCCGCGCCAAAATCGCGGCCGTCAAGGCAATCCGGCTTTCGGTGCATCGCACCAACTGCCATATCTACGCGCAAATCATTTCCGCGGATGGTGGAAAGATTCTGGCTTCTGCTTCAACCGCCGAGAAAGAAGTGCGCACCCAGGTGCCCAACGGTGGTGACAAGGCTGCCGCTGCTTTTGTTGGCAAGCGCTTGGCCGAGAAGGCCAAGGGTTTGGGTATCGAGAAGGTTGCTTTCGACCGCTCGGGTTTCAAATTTCACGGGCGCGTTAAAGCGCTAGCTGATGCCGCACGTGAAAACGGATTGGCCTTTTAACAGGACACGAGAATATGGCTCGTAACGAGAATACTGAAGAGCGCGGCGACGGCCTGCGCGAAAAAATGATCGCGGTTAACCGTGTTTCCAAAACGGTCAAGGGTGGTCGCGTGCTGGGCTTCGCTGCCTTGGCAGTGGTTGGTGATGGCGATGGCGGAGTTGGCATGGGCAAGGGCAAGGCCAAGGAAGTGCCAGTTTCCGTGCAAAAAGCCATGGAAGAAGCTCGCCGCCAGATGGTCAAGGTCAACCTCAAGAACGGTTCGTTCCATCATCAGGTAATTGGCAGGCACGGCGCATCGGTTGTGCTGATCCAGCCTGCTTCGGAAGGTACCGGCATTATCGCGGGCGGCGCCATGCGCGCCGTGTTTGAGGTAATGGGCGTGCAGAACGTCCTGGCCAAGTGCCTGGGGTCGACCAATCCCTACAATGTTGTGCGCGCCACCTTGAATGGCCTGTTGCAGTTGTCCACGCCGTCGGAAGTGGCAGCCAAGCGCGGCAAATCCGTAGAAGAAATTCTGGGGTAAATCATGAGCGACAAGAAACTGAGAGTCACCTTGGTGAAGAGCACGATCGGCACGCTGAAAGCACATAAAGCCTGTGTTCGAGGCTTGGGTTTGCGCCGCATGCATCATTCTGTAGAAGTGCAGGATACGCCGGCCAATCGCGGCATGATCAACAAAGTCAGTTATCTCGTGAAATGCGAGGGATGCTAATGGAACTGAATAATCTTAAACCGGGCGCCGGTGCCAAGCATGCCAAGAAGCGTGTAGGACGCGGAATTGGATCCGGTCTGGGCAAGACAGCGGGCCGTGGCCACAAGGGCCAGCATTCACGTGCGGGCGGTTATAAAAAGGTCGGCTTTGAAGGCGGCCAGATGCCCTTGCATCGCCGCTTGCCAAAACGCGGATTTGTTTCACTGTCCGCAACTGATACGGCCCAGGTGCGTTTATCCGACCTGGAAAAGATCGCGGCTGATGAAATCGACTTGCTTGTATTGAAGCAAGCTGGCGTGGTTCCGGCTATCGCCAAGACGGCCAAGCTTATCCTGTCGGGCAAGGTGGAAAAGGCAGTGAAGCTGAAAGGTATTGCCGCCACCAAGGGTGCGCGCGCTGCGGTTGAAGCGGCGGGCGGCACTTTTAGCGAATAAAGTCGGCGGCGGATAAGGACGGATTTTGGCAACAGCGTCTTCAGCAGCGGGGGTGACGGGCAAGTTTGGCGATTTGAAGCGCCGCCTGTGGTTTCTGTTGGGTGCGCTGGTCGTATACCGAATCGGCTCGTTCATCCCGGTGCCCGGTATTGATCCCGAACAACTGAAACAATTGTTCGATTCCCAGTCCGGTGGAATATTGGGCATGTTCAATATGTTTTCCGGTGGTGCGCTCTCGCGAGCGTCGGTGTTTGCGCTGGGTATCATGCCGTACATTTCAGCGTCAATCATCGTCCAGTTGATGACGACTATTTCACCGCAGTTGGAAGCGTTGAAAAAGGAAGGTGAAGCGGGGCGCCGGAAAATTACGCAGTACACCCGCTATGGTACGGTTTTTCTAGCCTTGTTTCAGGCAATTGGCATCTCTGTCGCGCTGGAAAGTCAGGGAGTGGTGCTTGAGCCGGGCATGGGTTTCAGGATTGTTGCAGTAACAACGCTTACTGCGGGTACGATGTTTCTGATGTGGTTGGGTGAGCAGATTACCGAGCGTGGATTGGGTAATGGTATTTCCATCATTATCTTTGCCGGTATTGCTGCAGGATTGCCAAGTGCGGTCTCCGGTACGCTGGAACTGACGCGTACGGGTGCGTTTTCGATTCCACTAGTGTTGCTGCTGTTTTTGGGCGCGATTCTTGTGGTGGGCTTGGTTGTGTTTGTTGAGCGCGGCCAGCGAAAAATTTTGGTGAATTATGCCAAGCGCCAAGTGGGCAAAATGGTAGTGGGTGGACAAAGCTCACATTTGCCGCTGAAGCTGAATATGTCGGGCGTGATTCCGCCAATTTTTGCCTCGAGCATTATTTTGTTTCCGGCAACGATTGCTGGCTGGTTCGGTTCCAATCCGAACATGACATGGTTGAAGGATATTGGCGCGGTTTTGTCGCCTGGGCAGCCGATTTATATGTTGCTTTATGCGGTAGCGATTATTTTCTTCTGTTTTTTTTATACTGCCCTCGTTTTCAACCCCAAGGAGACGGCGGATAACCTGAAGAAAAGCGGAGCGTTTGTGCCGGGGATACGGCCAGGGGATCAAACCGCGCGTTATATCGACAAGGTCATGACCCGGTTGACGCTGGTAGGCGCGATCTACATAACCCTGGTATGTCTGCTGCCGGAAATGCTGATCGCCAAATGGAATGTGCCGTTTTACTTTGGCGGTACCTCCCTGCTGATTATTGTGGTGGTAACGATGGATTTCATGGCACAGGTACAGGCCTATGTCATGTCTCACCAGTACGAGAGCCTGTTGAAGAAAGCCAACTTCAAGGGTGGCTTGGTGGGTCGCTGATGTCGAAGGAAGACGTCATTCAGATGCAGGGAGAAGTAGTAGAAAACCTGCCTAACGCGACCTTCCGGGTGAAGCTTGAAAATGGTTATGTCGTTCTGGGGCACATATCCGGAAAAATGCGCATGCATTACATCCGCATCCTGCCAGGCGACAAGGTGACAGTTGAATTAACGCCATACGATCTGACCAAGGGCCGGATCGTATTCAGGGCCAAGTAAGTTTGACCGGGTAACCGGGATTAGGAGAACGAACATGCGAGTGCAAGCGTCGGTCAAGAAAATCTGCCGCAAATGCAAAATTGTGCGCCGCAAGGGCGTGGTTCGGGTGATTTGCGAAGACCCGCGCCACAAACAGCGCCAAGGCTAAGGTTAGGTGATTTTGGGTTGGCGGGTTTATCAAGCCTGTCTAACGTGATATAATTTTCTGTTTTCTGTACGGAGTACAGCCGAATGGCCCGTATTGCTGGGGTAAACATACCCAACCATCAACACACGGAAATCGCGTTGACCGCCATTTATGGCATCGGACGCACCACGGCGCGCAAGATTTGCGAAGCCGCAGGTGTGGCCGTCAATGCGAAAATCAAGGATCTGACCGATGCGGATATGGACAAGCTGCGTGAAGGCGTGTCCAGGTTCACGGTCGAGGGCGATCTTCGCCGTGAAGTAACCATGAACATCAAGCGGCTGATGGACCTCGGCTGCTATCGCGGCTTGCGTCATCGCAAGGGCTTGCCGGTACGTGGTCAGCGCACGCGTACCAATGCGCGCACCCGCAAGGGCCCTCGCAAGGCAATCAAGAAATAAGGATAGATAGATGGCGACTAAAACCGCTTCCACCCGAGTTCGCAAGAAGGTAAAAAAGAGCGTTGCAGAAGGTATCGTGCACGTTCATGCCTCCTTCAATAATACGATCATTACCATTACGGACCGCCAGGGTAACGCTTTGTCATGGGCAACCGCGGGTGGAGCCGGATTCAAGGGCTCTCGCAAGTCCACGCCGTTCGCGGCGCAGGTGGCAGCCGAAAATGCCGGCAAGGCCGCACTGGAATATGGTGTCAAAAACCTGGAAGTTCGAATTAAAGGCCCCGGACCCGGCCGCGAATCCTCGATTCGCGCGCTGAATGCCCTGGGATTCAAAATCACTGCAATTTCGGATGTGACGCCTGTTCCGCACAATGGATGCCGTCCTTCGAAAAAGCGCCGTATTTAACAGAGGTCGAACATGGCTCGTAACCTTGATGCCAAGTGCCGTCAGTGCCGCCGCGAGGGGGAAAAGCTCTTCCTCAAGGGCGAAAAATGCTACACAGACAAGTGCGCCATTGAGCGCCGCAGCTATGCGCCCGGCCAGCATGGCCAAAAAAGTGGTGCCCGTCTTTCCGGCTATGGCTCGCAACTGCGTGAAAAGCAGAAGATTCGCCGTATCTATGGCGTGCTGGAACGCCAGTTCCGTCTGGTTTATAAAGAAGCCGATCGCCGCAAAGGTGTGACGGGCGAGATGCTGCTTGGACTGCTGGAAAGCCGTCTCGATTCCGTCTGCTATCGCATGGGATTTGGCGCTTCACGTACCGAGGCTCGTCAGGTCGTCCGCCATAACGGCATTCTGGTTAACGGCAAGCGGGTCAACATTCCCTCCTTTCAGGTCAAATCGGGTGATGTGGTTGAAGTGAGCGAGCGTGCCAAAGCTCATTTGCGTGTCAAGGGCGCTGCCGAAGCTGCAGAAAGCCGCGGATTCCCCGAGTGGGTAGAAGTCGATGCCAAGGGCTTGAAAGGGACGTTCAAGGCCATGCCTCAGCGTTCCGAGTTGCCGCCCACGATCAATGAATCGCTGGTCATCGAACTTTATTCCAAATAATTAGCTGACTGGTTGAATTCACCAGGTATTTTGGCCACGACGTTTTAAGGACACAGCCCACATGCAAGCTGCCGCGGATTTTCTCAAGCCCCGTATTGTTGATGTAGATCGTGTGACCCCGCTCCATGCCAAGGTCGTGATGGAGCCTTTCGAGCGTGGATACGGTCACACGCTGGGCAACGCCCTGCGCCGCATTCTGCTATCGTCCATGACGGGCTATGCGCCGACCGAGATCAAGATTTCTGGCGTTGTTCACGAATACTCCACTCTTGAGGGCGTGCAGGAGGATGTGGTTGATATCCTGCTCAACCTCAAGGGCATCGCTTTCAAACTTCACAACAAGGCGGAAGTCCGCCTGAAGCTGGCCAAGGATGGCGAGGGCGTGGTGACGGCGGGTGATATTCAACTGGGCCATGATGTCGAAGTCATGAATCCCGATCATGTCATTGCGCGCCTGACCAAGGGGGGCAAGCTGGACATGGAAATCAAGGTGGAAGCCGGCCGCGGCTATCAGCCTGTTCCTGCCCGCAAGGTGGATCAGGATTCGCGTGGCGTGGGCTCCATTCTGGTGGATGCGTCTTTCAGCCCTGTTCGTCGCGTGGCCTATGCGGTTGAGAGCGCCCGCGTCGAGCAGCGTACCGATCTGGATCGCCTCGTGATCGATATCGAAACCAATGGCGTGGTTGATCCGGAAGAAGCCGTACGCACCGCAGCACGCATTCTGGTGGACCAGCTTTCGGTGTTTGCCGATCTGAAGGGTACGGAATCTGCGGCTGCCGAGTCCGCGCTTGCTCCGCAAGTGGATCCGATTCTGCTGCGCCCCGTCGATGATCTGGAACTGACGGTTCGTTCAGCCAATTGCCTGAAGGCCGAAAACATTTATTACATCGGTGATCTGATCCAGCGCACCGAAACTGAATTGCTCAAGACGCCCAACCTGGGTCGCAAGTCGTTGAATGAAATCAAGGAAGTGCTTGCCTCCAAAGGCCTGTCGCTGGGCATGAAGCTCGAAAACTGGCCGCCGGCTGGTCTCGATAAACCCTGAACTGAACATCCAATAATAAAGTGCGGCGCGGTGTGGCAACTGCGCTAGCCCAAGAAAAAAATTATTGAAAGGAAAATGCCATGCGTCATCGTCAATCGAATCGCAAACTCAATCGCACTACCAGCCACCGGCTGGCCATGTTCCGCAACATGAGCAACGCGCTGCTCAAGCACGAAGTCATCAAGACCACGCTGCCCAAGGCCAAGGAACTCCGCCGCGTTGTTGAGCCCATCATCACACTCGGCAAGTCGCCCTCCCTGGCCAATCGCCGTCTGGCGTTTGATCGCCTGCGCGATCGTGACATGGTGACCAAGGTTTTCGATCAACTGGGTCCTCGTTATGCCAAGCGTCCCGGTGGTTACATTCGTATTCTCAAGTACGGTTTTCGCGTGGGTGACAATGCGCCCATGGCGCTGGTTGAACTGGTGGATCGTCCCGAAGTGGCAGAGGAAGTAACTGCCGCTGAATAAGCGATAGCCAGTAATCCACAACCATGAAAGCCGGGTAGCCCCGGCTTTTTTACTTTTGCGCTCTTGCCAATTGAGATGGATGCGCCCATATTTTCCGTACCGCACAGGAGGGAAGTATGATTGTTCTGTTCACGGACTTTGGTAATCACGATCCTTATGTAGGCCAGGTCAAGGCAAAGCTGGCGGAACAAGCGCCGGGACAGCAGGTGATTGATCTGCTCCATCAGGCACCGGATTACAACGCGCATGCTGGCGCCCATCTGGTTGCTGCCTTCGCGCCAACATTTCCGCTTGGCACGGTTTTCATGTGCGTTGTTGATCCGGGTGTCGGCACCGAGCGTAGCGGCACGGTTGTCCTGGCCGGGGGAAGGTGGTTTGTCGGGCCGGACAATGGCCTGCTGTCGATTGTTTCAGCAAGAAATCCCGACTCCAGAGTCTGGCATATCAAGTGGCAACCTGAGGGTGTCTCGTCTACCTTTCATGGCCGCGATATTTTCGCGGTAATTGCCGCGCTCATCTCCAAGGGTGAATTCCCCGCTGACAAGCTGGAGGAAAAAGCGAGCCTCAACGTCGAATTTGACATCAGTGATCTGGATCGTGTGATTTACATCGACCACTTCGGCAATGCCTGGACAGGAATCCGAGGAGCTGGCCTGCCGAAAAGCACGCGCGTTATTGCAAGAGGCGGAGAGTTCAGGCATGCCGAGTCATTCGGGTTCGTGGGCAAAGGTGAAGGCTTCTGGTTTATCAACAGCGTTGGGCTGCTGGAGTTGGCCATCAATCGTGGCAGTGCTGCAGAGAAGATCGGATTGAAACTTGGCGATGTGGTGCAGGTTTTCAAGCCAAATTAAATCAGTAACGCCAGCCTGAAATCATTCACGTTAGTGCGTGTCGGGCCGGTCATGACAAGCTTGTCCAGAGACCGGAAAAATTCCTGTGCATTGTTCGCTCGCAGCATTTCTTCCGCGTTCAAGCCAGATTCAATTGATTGCGCAAACGTATCGGGTGTCCAGATGGCACCTGCATTGTCTTCCGTCCCGTCAATGCCATCCGTATCGCAGGCGATAGCCCAGAAATTATCAGTATCTTTCATGGCCAGGCCCAATGCCAGCAAATATTCCGAGTTGCGTCCGCCGTGTCCAGTTGGATTGCCTACGGTGACGGTTGTCTCGCCACCGGATAGCAGTGCCATCGGCTGGTTGGTGCGCAACCTGTTTTCTCTGAGCATGGCTGCATGCTGGCTGGCAACCTCGCTGGCTTCTCCTTCTATTTCACCAAGGTTGATCACGTGAAATCCCTGCGAATCAAGAAATGATTCGGCTGCATTCAGCGACTGCAGCGCGCTACCTATTACACAGGTTTCGACATGCCTTAATGCGGTATCTTCTGGCTTTGGTGTTTCGGGAATTTCGCCTCGCAATCCGCGCAGAAGATGATTCATGATCGAATCGGGTGGGCTAATTGAATAGCGCGAGAGCGTGGCGAGTGCCTCTTCATACGTGGTTGGGTCTGGCGCGCAAGGGCCAGAGGCAATATGTGTCGGGTCGTTGCCCACCACATCGGAAATGATGAGCGAGACAACAGGCGCTGCCGATAGGGCTGCGACCCGCCCGCCGGAAAACTGTGTCAAATGCTTGCGTACGGTATTGATGTCCTTGATCGAAGCGCCGCTAGCCAGTAGTGCACTGGTTACGTTGCGCAATTCATTCAAGCCAACACCCGATTCCGGCAATGCCAGCAGGCTCGACCCGCCACCAGACAGCAGTACTAACAGCAAATCATTATGATCCAATAGCTGAATTTCCTTCAGCATGCACCGTGCCGCCTCGGCACCATGATCATCGGGCAGGGGATGCCCGGCTTCCACGACCTTTATTCGCGACGTGGGCAGGCCATGCCCATATCGGGTAACCACCATGCCGGATAACGGAGCTTCTGCCGGCCAATGGTTCTCTACTGCGCTTGCCATGGCTGCAGCGGCTTTCCCTCCGCCAACGATCAGCGTCCGGCCCTTGGGCGGGAGGGGAAGATGCCGGGGAACAAGCCTTGATGGGCTGGCTGCATCGAGAGCAGCCTTGAAGGCGGACAGAAGCTGTTCACGCGGGTAAGCCATGTCGGGAGTGTGCAGTCAGCCTGGCGATCCGGCAAGGTTGAATTTTTTTAAAAAAAGATTGACAGGCCCGGCTTCGTATTTATAATGCGAACTATTCTCATTACTTATTTTGAAAAATGATGAGCGAATCAGTGATGCAGGAAAAGGCGCGTGTCGAGTCATTTGATCTGGAACGACCATTGCCGGCGGATCGTTTATTGACGCCGCAAGGCTATGTGCAAATTTCCTTCAAGGGGCACATTTACACCTTGCGCCAGACGCGCAATGACAAGCTCATTCTTACCAAATGAGGTAGAGCCATGTACATATGCATTTGCCGCCGGGTTACGGACAACGATATTCGCGAAGCTGTCGCGCAAGGCGCGCGCCGGATGAGCGATCTACGTGAGCAGTTGGGCGTCAGCATGCAATGCGGCAAGTGCGCGGGGTGCGCGCATGCAGTGATGAAGGAGGCTCGCAAATGTTGCGGTGAAGAAGGGTGCCCGCAACCCGCATAGATTTTCTGCAGAGCGTAGGCATATGCTTCTCCTAGGCGCTTCCTCCAGGCGCATTTAGCCAGCCAGCCCAAACCCTCCGGGCAAGCCAGCAAATTTTTTCTGACTTGTACGGAGTTGTCATGAACCAGTTATATCCAGCTTCAAATGAATTTGGCGGCCATGGTGAGTTGATGGCGGGCGCCATTCATCATCTGCGCAATGCCATGGAAACCGGCTCGCGCCGCTCGTGTGCCGTGGCCTGCATGCTGTTTGCCTGGCTGGCGCAAGATGAAGCGCTAGGCGAAGCCTTGTGCGAGGAATGCAAAGGTATGGGCAAGTGCCTTGAGGGGCTGACCGAACTCTCGGCCTGGGGCAATCAGCCTTGAAAAAATACCGTAATGATGGAGTGGATCGGCATTCACTTCCCATGCTGTCATTTGTGGGCCTGGTTCATGCCGGAATCCTGTTGACCATGATCCATCACAGGATGGAAGCTGATGTCATGGTGCTACCCCAAGCCCTTGTTATTAGCCTGATCGAGTACCGGGAAGAACATCCCAAGCCGGAGGTTAAGCCCGAGTTGCCCAAACCCCTTCCTCCCAAGCCGGTGTTCATGTCACAGCCCGCACCACCCTTGCTTAATGTTGACAAGCTCATACAGCAAGAACCGCCACGGGCCATTCAGGCAGCCGAAACCAAACCGGTCGTCGAGTCTGTTCCAGAAGTTCTCTCGCCGACCGCGCCAGCAGTAGTGGCCGAAGCTCCGAAACCCGCGCCCCCGCCCCCAGTGATCGAGCCGCGCTTCGATGCGGATTACCTCGATAACCCGAAACCGCCTTATCCAAGACTGTCCAGCAAGCTGGGTGAGGCCGGCCGGGTATTCCTGCGTGTGCTGGTCAAAGCGGACGGAACAGTCAGGGAACTGGATTTGCACAAAAGCAGCGGCTATGAGCGGCTGGATAGTTCAGCACTAAACACGGTACGGAATTGGCGCTTCGTGCCGGCCAGACAAGGCAGCAGACCCGTCGATGGCTGGGTCATCGTGCCGATCAATTTCACCTTTGGGAGTTAAGCATGGAAACCACTAATGCCCAGATTCAACTGGGATTTGCACATTTTCTTTCGCAGACCGACAGTCTCGCCAGGTTTCTATTGCTGGTGCTGCTGGCCATGTCGGTTATCACCTGGTACCTCATTGCCAAAAAATCGTTGGCCAACCGGCGCATGCGCAAAAGCGCGCGTGAATTTCTTGCGCGATTCTGGGATGCGCCGGGACTGGCCTCCGTTGCGGAACACATCAGGACAGCCGGCGTGCACGACCCGTTTTCGAACATGACACACCATGGCCTTCAGGCGGCCGAGCAATACCGCAATAAGACGGGGCAGCGGATGATCGAGTCAGGCACGGCGGATGAATTTCTGACCCGCGCGCTGCGCCGTGCAATCGAACAGGACACGGCGCGTCTGGAATACGGCCACACCATGCTGGCGTCCATTGCTTCGTCCGCGCCCTTCGTTGGCCTTTTCGGCACGGTGTGGGGCATTTATCACGCGCTGGTCAACATCGGCATGAGCGGCTCGGGCAGCCTGGAACAGGTCGCCGGCCCTGTGGGCGAAGCTCTGATCATGACCGCGCTGGGACTGGCGGTGGCCATCCCGGCAGTGCTGGCCTACAACTTCTTCAATCGTTCAAACAGAATGATTCTGTCGGAACTGGACGGATTCGCGCATGACTTGTTTGCCTTCATGTCGACCGGCGCGCGCGTGCAGGCGCTGGCCCAACACAGCGGCCCCATTGTGCTCAAGGTGCGGGAGGCATAAATGGCATTCGGGGGACTCTCATCCGGCGGCGCCACCAAAGATGTTGCCGAAATCAACATGATTCCGCTGATCGACGTCATGCTGGTGCTGCTGGTGATTTTCATCATCACCGCGCCGCTGCTCACGCATGCGATCAAGGTCGATCTGCCGCAGGCAGTCAGTACACCAAATCCAGTCAAGCCGGAAACCGTGCACCTCTCCATCAAGGCCAATGGGGAGGTGTACTGGAACGCGGAAAGAATGAGTGCAGAGGGTTGGCGGTCAAAGATGCAGGAAGCGTCCGCCAAAACGCCCCAGCCCGAAATTCAAATTCGCGCAGATGGCGAGCTGGCCTATCGGCATGTGGCCCAAGTCATGGCCGATGCCGCGCGGGCGGGCCTCTCCAAACTTGGCTTCGTGACCGATCCGCGCGATGCATCGGCCAGGAGCGCGGAATGATCGCCGATGAGAAGCTGGCTCCCACATTGAAAGTGATCGAAACCGGAACGGCCGTCGTTCCCGTGATCGAAAGCCAGGAACTTTTTCGTGGTGGAAAACAGCTGATGATCCTGCACGCCGGGCAGGTCTACACCCTGCGCCAGACCAGGGACAACAAGTTGATATTGACCAAGTAGTTTTCAAACCATATTACAAGCCAGCAATTCCTGTTTGTCAGGTAGCCAGCCATTTTTATCTGACTAGACGGGAGTTGAACCATGAACAAGAGCAAAGACAGGAACAAACATAAACACAAACTGAAGCAGGCAGTCCCGCCGCCATTACCCAAGCCCGCCGCAGCGGTCAAACTGCTGCCCATTGGCGCCATGCTGTTTGGCATGACAGTGATGCCTGAGGTTTTGTCAGCTGATGCGACAGCGAAGGAGACTACGCTGGCAACGGTGGAGGTGAAAGATCAGCAGGATGTCGAGGTACAGGACGGCTACCAGGCCACCAAAACCCGCGTGGGCAAGGTGCTTCAGGACCCGCACGATATCCCGCAGGCGGTCACCACGGTGACCAACAAGCTGATGGAAGAGCAGCAGGTGGGTTCCTTGCGCGAGGCTTTGCGCAACGTGTCGGGCTTGACCTTCAACGCGGCGGAAGGTGGCCGCTCCGGCGACAACATGATGCTGCGCGGCTTTTATACCTTCGGCGACACGTATCTGGATGGAATTCGCGACACAGCACAGTACAACCGGGAAACCTTCAACCTTGAGCAAGTCGATGTGCTGCGTGGCTCAGCCGCCATGCTGTTTGGTCGCGGCCAGGCCGGAGGCGTCATCAACCAGGTGAGCAAGGTGCCCCTGCGCAAGGATCAATACAAACTGACAGGAAGCCTCGGTACCGAGGGCTATCAGGAAATTACTGGCGATTTCAACAAACGACTGGGCGACACTACAGCCATGCGGGTCAATGTGATGAAGCGCGACGAAGGCCATTGGCGTGAAAACCCTGTAACGGGTACCGAACCGGAACTGCATCGCGATGGCATTGCGGCCAGTATTGCCACCGGGCTGCGTACGGACGACGAACTGATTTTAAGCCATATCTTTACGCGGACATGTGACATTCCCGATTACGGCTTCTCCTTCGATGGAGCAACGCGAAAGCCGAATACCAATTTCCCAACCAAGTATTTCTGGGGCATTGACCGCAACTTTGACGACAGCGATACAAGCATTACTACCGCGACGTGGACGCATGAGTTTTCGCCCACCAGCCAGTTGCGCACCAGTCTGCGCTATGCCGATTACGAGCGCAGCTACTGGGCGCGTACGCCAAGCGCAACAGTTGCACCGGGGGATACCGGCCTGAATCTGCCCAGCACCAATGCGGGCCCAACCCGTTCTATGGATTATGAAACCTTGACCTTGCAGTCGGATTACAACACCAGTTTCCGCGCATTGGGCATGAAGCATGAACTGATCGCGGGCGTTGAATACTTGCATGAAGACAGCCATCGGCACGGCCTGCAAAATCTGGGGGGTACAAGTGCAGTTGCTCCACCAATATTTCATCCCTATGTCGAATCGGCCACTGGCAACCCAGTCAATTTCAAGGGCGATTCCTACGCCATCTATGTACAGGACACGTTCGAAATCATGCCATTCTGGAAGGCGACGCTGGGTGCGCGACGCGATGAACTCGATGCGGACTATTCCAGCGCCACATCTCCCAGTCTGCAATACGGAGAATGGAGCTACCGCGCCGCCTTGTCCTGGCAGCCCAATGAGGAACAGCACTATTACCTGAGCTGGAGTGATTCATTCAGTCCGACTGCCGATCTTTATCAGTTGACCGTGACGCCCCTGCCACCCGAGCGCAGCCAGGTGATTGAGCTGGGTTCGAAGTGGTTGTTGATGGATGGCGATCTGGCCCTGCGTGCCGCTGTCTATCGTGCCGACAAGGAATGGGAACGTAACACCGACCTGGAGTCCACTGCCGCGGTGCTGACGAAGAAACGCCGCACGGATGGCTTGGAACTGGAAGCGGCCGGCCGCATATCCGATGACTGGGAAATATTTGCCGGCCTTGCCCTGATGGATGCGGTAATTCTGGAAGTGGCGGAGAACGTCAATGCAACCACAGGTGTTATTACGTCTGCCAACCCTGAATACAAGGGAAAACGCGCGCGCAATACGCCACCCTATACCTTCAATCTGTGGACGACCTACAAGCTTGGACACAGATGGAAAATCGGCGGCGGGGTGGAGGCGAAGGGGGATCGCTATGGCTACAACCCCAGCGGGGCAGGGGCAATTCCAACTTTGCCTGGTGGAACGAAATTTCACCCCAATACCGCGCCGGCTTACGAACGCTTCGATGCGATGGTGGCCTACGAGCATAAAACCTGGGCAGTCCGTTTGAACATCCGCAATCTTCTGGACAAGGTCTGGTACGACGCCATTTATGACAACGGTGGTTTCACTGTGCCAGGCATGCGGCGGTCCTTCATCCTGACGGGCGAACTTAAGTTCTGATTGACGCTTTTTCATAACCCATGCGGGGCCAGGCCCCTGCATTTTTTCTAGAGGTAGAACATGTTGCTGCACATACCGGAAGTCCTGAACAAAGATCAGTTGAAGCTGTGCCGCGATCTGCTGAACAAGGCCGAATGGGCGGACGGTCGCGTAACTGCGGGAACACAAGCGGCCAAGGTCAAGAACAACCGGCAGCTGCCGGAAGACGGGCCCGAAGCCAAACAACTGCGTGCGCTGGTGCTGGAAGCCTTGAGCAAAAGCGCGCTGTTCTTTACCGCAGCGCTGCCCAAGCGCATTTATCCGCCGCTGTTCAATTGCTACGGTGGCGAGGCCAATTCCTTTGGCAATCACGTCGACAATGCCATTCGCACCCATCCGGCCAGCGCGCAGCATGTGCGTACCGACATGTCGTTTACCCTGTTTCTTGCCGATCCGGACGAATATGATGGCGGTGAACTGGTCATCGAGGACGGGTTTGCCGGCCGCCCGGTCAAGCTGCCGGCGGGCGACCTGATTCTCTATCCATCCTACAGCGTGCATCGGGTCGAACCGGTAACGCGCGGCGCGCGCCTGGCGTGCTTTAGCTGGCTGGAAAGCATGGTGCGAGAACCGCAGCATCGCGAGCTGTTGTACGAACTGGACATGGCTATTCTGGCCCAGCGCGAGCAATACGGGGATAACGACATCTCGGTGCGGCTGACCAGTTGCTACCACAACCTCATGCGCATGTGGGCAGCCGTCTGACTATTCTTTCATCAGACATTTGCCTAGAATGACATCCAGCCCGAATCGCCCTTTAGCCAGGTTCTTCCCAAGCCACCGGTATTCTCGCGGGTTCGTGTAAACAACAGGAGGAAGCCATGAAAGGCGACAAGAAAGTCATCCAGTATCTGAACAAGGCGCTCACCGTCGAGCTTACTGCCATTAACCAGTATTTCCTGCATGCACGCATGTACAAGAACTGGGGACTCGCGGCATTGGGCAAGCACGAGTACGAAGAATCCATCGAGGAGATGCACCACGCCGACAAGCTGATCGAGCGCATTCTCTTTCTGGACGGGCTCCCCAACCTGCAGGATCTGGGCAAGCTCTTGATCGGCGAGAATGTGCCGGAATGTTTATCTGCAGACCTCAAGCTCGAGCACAACGGTCGCGCACTTTACATCGAGGCCATCGCGCATTGCGAGGCGGTAAAGGATTACGTTTCGCGCGATCTTCTGTCGGGCATCCAGGAAGATACCGAAGAACACATCGACTATCTGGAAACCCAGATTGGCTTGATAGACCAAATGGGTCTGCAGAATTATCTGCAAACCGCCGCTGGCGGCATCAAGGATTGATTCTGATGCCAGTTTCTTCGCGCGGTTTCAGAACCGGATAGACAGTCCGGTCAGCCAGGCGTGATCAGCTGCCGCATCGGACAGCCCCCTGCGATAACCCAGATCGATGTCCACATCGGGAGTCACAGAAAAGATCAGCCCCAGCACGATGGAGTTGATGCTCGGGTGGCCGGCATCATCCGGATTGCTCTCGGTGCTGATGTCGGCCACAACCCGCGCTGACTCGTTGATGCTGTATTCGGCGGCAGCTGATGTATGAAAAACATGTTCGCGTTGTCCCGGGCCATCATGGAAATTTCGGGTGTAACCCAGATGAAGATGGAAAGCCCAGAATTCAATAGCATAGGTCATCACACCAAACAGGCTGGGAACATAGTGTTCCGAACTCAGACCCTTGTCGTCATTGCCAGTCGGCAAGCCGAGGCTGGGGCGCAATGCAAGGCTGAGTGCGCCTTCTTCGTAAAAGCGCCACTTGAAGGCGATTTCCATGTCCGAAAAACCGTGGACTGTGGTTTTGGTTGCGCCGCTGTGTTCGGTTGAATGCTCATAGGGCAATGCGGCGATGATGTCGAAAGTATCTGTCAATCCATACGAAAGGATGGCGCTGAAACTGCGATCGCGGGTTTCCGTGCCTGTATCCTTGTCTTGAGTCAGGTCCTGCGTCAGTTCGATCTGGAAATTGCCAGTCCCTTGCGTGCCGGTATCTTCCGTAATGAGCGGATGAGCGGCCAGTGCGTTCGCTGGCCAGTAAAGAATTGAAATCAGGGCGATTGCGCTTGTTGATACTGATGTTTTTTTCATTGTTGCCCCCCCCTTTGCGAAATAAGTGTGGCGTGTGTCCTGGACTAACTGGCGGGCTCCAGTCTTGTGTCTATCAGTACCTGATCCAGCAATTCAATCCAGTGATTGACCGGCAGTGGCGAAGCGGCAGCCAAATGAGTGAGGCAGCCGATATTGGCGGTTGCAATGGATTCCGGCCGGCTGGAAAGCAGGGATTGCAGCTTGTTTGCCCTGAGTGACTGGGCAAGCTCCGGCTGCAAAATGGAATAGGTGCCCGCAGCGCCGCAACACATGAAGGAGTAGCTGACGGGCGCCAGCCTGTATCCCGCGCGCTTGAGCAGCTTCTCGACGACGCCATTCAGTTTCTGGCTGTGCTGCAGGCTGCACGAAGACTGAAAGGCAATGCGCCGGGGCTTCGTGTCTGGTGATATCGAAACAGGGTGGTCATCCTTCCACTCATCGGATACCACCTCGGCAATATCCTTGACCAGTCCGGAAACGCGTTTCGCCTTGTCACGATATTTCGGATCATCTTTCAGCAAGTCACCGTAATCACGAAAATGCGCGCCGCATCCGCTGGCGGTCAACACGATGGCTTCAATTCCCGATTCGATGTGCGGCCAGAAGGCATCAATGTTCCGGCGCATGTAATCGCGCGCCTCTGCGGGTTCGGCCATATGCTGACTCAGAGCGCCGCAACAGCCGGTACCGGACGGAATCAGCCGGATGTCAAAGCGGTCGAGCACCCGCGCTGCCGCCGCATTGATGTCGGGGGCCAGGGCAGGCTGAACGCAGCCCTGCCAGACCAGCATGGTTCGCGCATGCGCGTGGGCGGGCCAGTGCCCTGCCTGCCGTGGAAGTGGAATTCTTGAGCGCACATTTTCGGGAAGCAGGTTGCGCAAGGCCTGTCCCGTTTTCAGCAACGCAGTGAATCTGGAACGGTTGGAAATGACCGCGCGCAGCGTGTAGCGAATCACCTTTTCCTTCAGCGGACGCGGCACTTCCCTTTCAGCCACTTCCCGGCCAATGTCGAGCAGGCGTCCGTAGTGAACGCCCTGCGGGCAGCTTTTCTCACACGAACGGCAGGTCAGGCAACGATCGAGGTGCAGCTGGACATTGGCGTTGATGTTCCTTCCGGCGAGCGTGTCCATTGTGAATGCCGGCGGCAGGCTGGTGGAACTGGGCTCCTTGCCTTCAAGCATTTGCCGGATCAGGTAAATCCGCCCGCGTGGTCCGTCCCATCCATCATTAAGCAGTCTGAACGTCGGGCAGACGGGTTCGCACTGACCGCAAATCACGCAGGCTTGCAGCAGCGCCTCCGCTTCACGGCCAAGATCGGTGTCGCGGTATTTTTCGGCCAGTTCAACTTTCATGGATCATGCCTTGCTCGAATGTGATCGTTTGCCCTGTTCATGTTGTTCGGAACTGACTGGATAATCGGGCATCGATCGAAAAAATATTGAAGGATATTTAAATTTACAGGAACTATGGAACTGGCTGCACGGCTTGTCCAAGATCAAATTCCAATCAGGTGAATAGGACTTGATTATGGGCTTTGAAATATATTTGGTGTGAATGGCAATCGCGCATGGAGAATTCCCCGCTCGAAAAAACTTTGAAGTTTGCCAGGCATGAACTATTCTGTACCAATCGGTACACAAGGAGCAAGACATGTCTGATCGCCCACCCCTGCCACCCTTCAGTCTTGAAACAGCGGCACAAAAAGTCCGCATGGCCGAGAACGCCTGGAACACACGTGAGCCTGAAAAGGTGGCGCTTGCCTACACGGAGGACAGCCGCTGGCGAAACCGGAGCGAGTACTTTCAGGGGCGCGATGCCATCGTTGAATTCCTCAAGCGCAAGTGGGCGCGCGAGCTGGATTACCGGCTGATCAAGGAGTTGTGGAGTTTTCATGAGAACCGGATCGCCGTCCGGTTCAAGTACGAATATCACGATGATTCCGGCAACTGGTTTCGCGCGCATGGCAATGAGCTATGGGAGTTCGATGAGCGCGGCCTGATGCGCAGGCGCGAGGCCAGCATCAACGACATGCCGATACTCGCCGCCGACCGGAAGTTTCTTTGGTCGCAGGGGCCACGCCCGGAGGGTCACCCCGGGCTGACCGAAATGGGACTTTTTTGACAGGAGCCTGATATTCCCGAACGCGAAGAAATCATTCCAGTGCTGGCGGAGATTTTCCGCGAGCGTGGTTACGCGGGCACGAGCCTGTCGGAAATAACGCTTCGAACGGGTTTGGGGAAGGGCAGCCTGTATCACTTTTTTCCTGGCGGCAAAGAGGAAATGGCCAGGTTGGTATTGGATGACGTTTCGGACTGGTTTGAGGCCAATGTTTTCCGGCCGTTACGCCAAACCGAAGATCCGGCGAAGGGCATCGACCACATGTTCAGGGCGGTCAACGGTTTCTTCAACTCGGGCCGGCGAATCTGCTTGGTGGGCGCCTTCGCGCTTGATGATACGCGCGACCGTTTCGCATCGGAGATTCAGGCTTATTTTTCGGCGTGGGTGGAGGCGCTGGAGCTTGCTCTCAAGGCTTGCGGATTCGCCAACAAACCTGCCAGGGAAACAGCCGAAGAGGTGGTCGCCGGCATTCAGGGCGCGCTGATTCTGGCCCGGTCGCGGCAGGAGCCCGGAATTTTTACGCGAGCCCTCGCACGGTTGCGCGAACTCACAAACCTGGACCGGGCATCTTGAAGCCGTGTTCAGCCCGTTGATCCTGTTCCGGTAATGGCTGCCGTATTCGGGTCGTTCCCCGCAATGCAATTCTTGGGGAATTTGCATTCGTCCTGCTCGCATACCGTAGTCATCGGGCAGGGCCTCAACCGGTGGGAGGGTTGCACAAGACATCTGTAACTGGACCAGTCCGCCGCAATATCCCCAAAGGCCTGGCAGGCAGGACTTTTGTAGGCGTCCTTGCGGCATATCAGCGAAATGGTGTGGCGGGGCAATTCAGGCAGCAGGGTAACTGAATGCAGCCCATGCTGTGAGCAGGCAATCGAGTCAGGCAGAATGGTGGCAAGCCGGCCAAGCCGGACAATTTCGATGATGACGCTGAGCGAGGTGACTTCCATCGCAATGCGCGGGGTAATGCCGTGCTCAAGGCAGTACAGGTCAAAGTGGCGGCGCAGCGCGTAGTCGGAGTTGAGCATCACCAGGGATTGCTGCTCCAGCGCATGGCCATTCAGCGGTTCCCTGTGCTCCGACAGCGGGTGGGGTTTTCCAACGGCGAGATTGAGGGTCTCGATAAACAGGATGTGATTGTCGATGACATCGGAATTTGATTCGGTTGACAAGGTATTGCCGAAAGCGATTCCCACGTCCACCCGGTCTTCGGCCAGGGCCGCCTCGATTTCGCTTTGCGGCATTTCCAGCGTGCTGATGCCGATGCCGGGATAACTGGCGTTGAAGTAGTCCAGCAGCGGCGTGGCCAGATAATCGGTGATGGGAGTCATGCCCAGCCGCAGGGAGCCACGGCTGAGATCCTGTAACTCATGGATGGCGCGCTGCCCCGCATCCAGTTCGCCCAGTGCGCGACGTGCATGATGCAGGTAGACCTCGCCTGCCGCCGTCAGACGTACGGTGCGTCCCGAGCGGTCGAGCAACTGCACTTCGAGCAGGTCTTCAAGCTGCTTGATCTGCTGTGACAACGTTGGCTGGGAAACATAGAGCACTTCCGCGGCGCGGGTGAAGCTGTGGTACTCCGCCACGGCGGCCAGATAGCGAATCGAACGCGGAAACATGATGTTTCGATCCATAGCCATCTCCTATAGAACTTATCAGAAATTAGTCTTTGAAAAATATAGTCTCATGCTACATAGTTAAGTTCAATCGTGCCATGGGGTATTGATGCCCTGATGGCCGGAGTGGCTTAAAGTGATTTCAGTGCCCGGTACTTGCGGCCTTCCAGGCCGTGGGTGAGGAGCGGCATATTCTGAAATGTTTATAGACCAAAGGAGAGGTATATGCATATCGAACCAGGAATTGTTGATGGGGCAAAAATGCTGCTGGGCTATGGGACAGGTATTGCCGTGGCGGGGTATACCCTGAAACTGGCATGGGATACGATCAAAAGAGACGGGATGATGACCCTAGGTATTCGCAGCCTGATCACGACCGCTCTGGTGTTCTGCTTTTTTCAGGTGCTCCCGCATTATCCTGTCGGGGTCTCTGAAGTCCATTTCATCCTCGGGGCGACCCTGTTCTTGATGTTTGGCGCCGCGCCGGCGGCGATCGGGCTTGCGTTTGGGCTGCTGGCACAGGGACTGTTCTTTGCGCCGGCCGATCTTCCCCAGTACGGAATCAATACGACCACCCTGCTCGTTCCCTTGTTCGCGGTGAGCGCAATGGCGCGTCGCATCGTTCCGGAAAACACAGCCTACAAGGATGTGAGCTACAAACAATGCCTGGCGTTGTCGACGGCCTATCAGGGTGGCGTCATTGCCTGGGTGGCTTTCTGGGCTTTCTACGGACAGGGCTTTGGTGCTGAAAACATCGCCAGTGTTGGTTCTTTCAGCGTGGCCTACCTGAGTGTCATTGCCATCGAGCCTTTACTGGACATGGCGATTCTTGCCATGGCCAAATCGCTGCACCAGCTCAAAGGCAGCAGAATTTTCCATCAGCGCCTCTATATGGCCGCTGCCTGATTGAAGAGTGGAACCTCCGGCGTTTTGCCAAGGGTTTTTATGTGAGCCGGGTCGATTTCTTTCCAGGTATCGAACCGGCTTCTTTTACGCCAATAAATTAAATAGCGACATTGGGGGGATTCAATGAATAAAGCTGAAATGAGGGAAGCCATTCTTCAGGCCAAGGATGACAAAAAGCTCAAGTGGAGCGACATTGCCAAGGCCGCCGGGCTTTCCGCGGAATACACCTGCTCGGCTTGTCTGGGCATGAACCATCTTGAGAAAAAACAGGCGGATGCGGTAGCCAAGGTGCTGGGCCTGGGCAAGCCGCTGTCTGCCGCCTTGCAGCAATTCCCGCACAAGAAGTGGAGTCAGTCCATCCCGACTGATCCCGTCATTTATCGCTGGTATGAAATCGTCGGCGTGTATGGCGAAACCATCAAGGAACTGATTCACGAGAAATTTGGCGACGGAATCATGAGTGCCATCGACTTCACCATGGAGATCGACAAGCAGGAAGATCCCAAGGGCGATCGGGTAGTGGTCAAATTGAACGGGAAATTCCTGCCCTACAAATCCTGGTAACTTAGTCGATTCCCGGCTTTGTCGCACGGACACCCTCCACGTCTCCTCCTCCGGCAGACTGTTGATTGCCGGATGGCTTTGGGTCGCCGCCTTTCGGGGCGGCTTTTTTTATGAGCGAAGCCGCGCGCATGCCGGCCCGTGACCCTCACCGGTTTGTCAATGAGCTTGATCGGGCCGCGCTCGACCGCCTGATTGCCCGGCTGGAGAGCAGGGCTCAAGATACGGTGTTCTCTAGGTTGTTCGACAAATATGTTTCACATCTCGATCTGTCCGGGCGTGCGAAGGTTCTTGAGATGGGCTGCGGGACGGGCGCAAACCTGCGAACACTTGCAAAGCGCGGCAGACTGACAGGGCGAGCGGTGGGGGTTGATCAGTGCGAGGCTTTCATCAACGCCGCCATCACCTATTCGCAGGCCGAAAAGATCAATGAGCGAATATCCTTTCATGTCGGGGATGCGCATGGTCTGGACTTTCCCCCGGCATCCTTTGATGTGGTGATCGCGCACACGCTGATCAGTCACGTTTCCGACCCCGGCAGGGTGTTGAGCGAAATGGCGCGGGTTCTTAGACCTGGGGGTACCGCTGTAATTTTTGACGGGGATTATGCGTCCCTGACCTATGCCTGTCCGGACCCGGCATTCGGCCGGCAAATGGATGCGGCATTGGCAAATGCCACGTTCAACAATCCATCCATCATGCGTGAATTGCCGCACCTGCTCCCTGTGCATGGACTGAAGCTCACGGCTGCCTGGGGTGATGCCGTGGCTGAAATCGGCCAGGCGAGTTACTTCGAATCATTCGCCGAAACCTATGTACCCTACGTCAAGGAAGCCGGCGCGTTGCCCGAACAGGCCATCGAGGCCTGGCACGCGCAACAGAAGCTGGCAATGAAGGACGGCACCTTTTTCGCTTCCTGCAATTACTACACATTTCTTGTGAGCCGTGCCTGACCGTCCAGATGAATCGCGGATATCAAGATCGAAGATGTCATTCAGGACAAAAGACAGAAGCAAGTCTTGTCGCTGGCAAATGGTAACGCCGTTTCTATAGCCAACTCCTATGGATACCATCGGAATTTAGTCTTGGAAATCAATGAAACCATGGTCCATAGTTGTGAACATCAATGAGTTGCTGTGTTTATTGCAGTGCGCACAATAAACAGATCAGGTTGTTGATTAAGGGAATCGGCGGCGAGTGGCTATCCATGGATGTTGCCGAAGCCTGACGGGCTAGCCAGTTTGTTCATGAACCTAGAGAGGAGTCCAGGCAATGTCATCATCCACCAGAAAAGAGGTGCTCCGACATCTCGAAACGACCCCGCTTCTGCAGCCGGCACTGCACAAGCAGACCCACGCCCCCGCCCCCACTGAAATCGACCATACCCTTTACAGGGCTTACACGCGGACACCGCACGATGTTGGTGGTGAGGCGGATATTCCCATTCCGTATCACGAGAAGGAAGAAGAGGTGTGGGAGCTGAATACCTTTGCCACCTGCGAATGCCTGGCCTGGCGAGGGGTGTGGACAGCCGAGGAGCGCCGCCGCAAGCAGAACGTCGATGTTGGCCAGACTGTGTACCTGGGCATGCCCTACTACGGCCGCTGGCTGATGACGGCAGCCCGCATTCTGGTTGACAAGCAGTACTGCACACTGACCGAACTGCACAACAAAATCGTGGAACTGAAAGAACGCGTTGCGTCCGGCAAGGGGCTGGGCGAATACCTTCCCCCCAAGACCAAGTAATTAAGTAATTCAGGAGGTGAATACGTTATGAGCAACAAGCCGCATTACGACAGAACCCACCACGCCAAGATAGCCACCGGCATTGGCGATCCCCAGTGCTTCAAGGGCATGGCCGGCAAGGCAAGATTCAAGGAAGGCGACCGCGTTCGCATCAAGGATCTGCCCGATCTTTTCTATACCCGCACCATGACCTACACCCGGGGCGCGGTGGGAACGATTGTCAGGCTGGTGTACGAGAGCCCGGCCGCCGAAGACGAGGCCTTCGGCAACGAGGACCAGCCGGAATGGTTCTACAGCATTGTGTTTTCGCAGAAGGATCTTTGGCCCGAGTACAGCGATACGTTCTCGAATGACACCGTGGAAACCGAAATCCCGGAACGCTATCTCGAGCCGGCTTGATCTGGCCCACCGACATTATTGATTGAGAGGAAATACACATGTCAGCAGACCATAATCACGACCACGATCACGATCACAAGCCGGCGCCGATGGTGGATGAAGTCAGCGATTTCGAGATACTCGAAATGGCAGTCCGTGAGCTGGCCATTGAAAAAGGCCTTTTCTCCGCCGAGGATCATCGGGTCTGGAAGGAATATGTGCACACCCTTGGCCCGTTGCCCGCGGCCCGCCTGGTCGCCAAGGCCTGGCTCGACGCCGAGTACAAGAAACTGTGTATCGAGGACGGCGTCGAGGCCAGCAAGGCTGTCGGCGTGAACTGGGTGACCAGCCCGCCGACCCAGTTTGGCACGCCCAGCGATTACTGCAACCTGCGCGTGCTCGCGGACACGCCCACGCTCAAGCATGTGGTGGTCTGCACGCTGTGCTCATGCTATCCGCGCCCGATACTGGGCCAGTCGCCCGAATGGTACCGCACCCCGAACTACCGCCGCCGCCTGGTGCGCTGGCCGCGTCAGGTACTGGCCGAGTTCGGCCTGCAACTGCCGCCGGAAGTACAGGTCCGCGTTGCCGATTCGAACCAGAAGACGCGCTACATCGTGATGCCGGTGCGCCCCGAGGGTACCGAGGGATGGACCGAGGATCAGCTGGCGGAAATCGTCACCCGTGATTGTCTCATCGGCGTGGCGGTCCCCAAGCCGGGCATTACCGCGAATGCCAAGCGTCCGGTTCTCAGGGCCAACAAGCCTGTTCATCATGACCATTGATTCGGCGCGTTAACGAGCAAGGAGCAAACCATGGGCATTGCGGAAAGCGGCAATCAGGAATTCAAGAGCTGGCAGGGAACGGATACCACGCCTATCGATGTGCTCGAGGTGGTCCGCCTGAATGGAAGGGCGTGGGAGGATCTGGCGTCGCAATACGGCGTCACCAATCCCGACCCGCCCTGGAAGATCGATCTGGATGCGACCTGCGACATGCTGGCCGCGGATTCCTGCGTCAAGCCCTACGATCAGGTCGAGCCAGGCTCTTGCGTCTTGCCGTCACTCGAACGGCGCGCGGAGGAGGATGACCTGTCCGAGACAATCTACGCGGATGTTCCTTTCCCCGAACGGCAGCTGCTGGCGCTGGCGCATTCCATGCTCAAGCGCGGCCTGTTCACCGAGGAAGAGCTGGCGCTGCACATCAAGGAAGTTGGAGAACGCTTGCGAAGTGTCTAGGCCTTCTCGAAGGCCAAAAGCAGATGATGCGGCAGGAGGATATGCCGGCGTGCTCTGAAAGCCGGTTATCTGCAGACGGCGCGGAGCAATTATAAGCCTGATGGTTGAGTCAACCAGGGCAAGGAGCGGAACGATGTCCATACGTGGTACCGAAATCAAGATCGAGGGACTTACGCAGCGCTATCCCTCGCGCAAGATTCCAACCTTCAATCGAGTTGATCTGATTTCGCCGCCGGGCGAAGCACTCGCCATCATTGGGCGCTCCGGTTGCGGCAAATCAACACTGCTGCATATTCTTGCCGGAATCACCAAGGGGACCGAGGGCCGGGTACTCTTGAACGGTACCGAGGTATCCGGGCCTTCGCCACGCTGGGTCATGATGTTTCAGGCGCCACATTTGTATCCCTGGATGACGGTGACCGAGAACGTTGGTGTAGGCCTGACCTTTGCGCGCTGGGGCAAAAAGGAAATCGACGAACGCGTGACGGAAGCCATCAATCTCGTCGAACTCCAGGATTTCGCGCAGGCCAATGTGCAGGATTTATCCGGCGGTCAGCAACAGCGCGTGGCGCTTGCGCGCTCGCTGGTAATGGAGCCGGAGCTGCTCTTGCTGGACGAGCCTTTCTCCGCACTGGATGCGTTTACCCGCGCTGCCCTGCAAAAGGATGTGCGCGCCATCTCCAAGCGGCTCGGCTTCAACATCGTCATTGTTACCCATGACATCGACGAAGCCGTGATCATGGCGGACCGGGCAGTGATCATGGCCGGTTCCCCCGGCGACATCGTGCACGAAATGGACGTTGATCTTCCCGACCCGCGCGAACGCACCGACCCCGAAGTGCAGAAGTTGCGTGCACGTCTGATGGCTACCTTCCAGGAGGCGGCAAATTACAAAAAGCCCGAAGCCACTCTGGCGGCGACGGGCCGTTGATGACTCAACAAAGAATTGCCCGGAACTTTGCTGGCGAGGCTGGGCGCATACGGGCCGGGCATCCGGCCGGACAACCTAGGAGACCGAAATGAAGAAATATCTGGACGGAGAACATAAACAGCCTCGTGCGCTGGTTCATGTGGATGGATGTTCATGCGGTACATGCGGAAAAAACAAGTTGATCGATCCGCGCCTTCAGCAGATGAAGCCGGATGATCCGGATGTTGCCGACGGCATGGAAGACCCTAATCTCAAGCTCGATTTTGACCCGCTGTTCAGTTCCGTTCTCGGCACGGGTGTCAGCCGCCGCGATCTGTTGAAAATGGCGGGTCTGGCTGCATTGGGCGGTTTGGGCGGGATGCTGTCTTCGAATCCTGTCCACGCCGCGCCGCAGAAAAAATTCACCAAGCCATTCGATCCTGTGCTCAAGATTGGTTACATCCCGATTACCGATGCGGCCACACTTCTCGTTGCGCACGAAATGGGCTTTTTCAAGAAGGAGGGCATTGATTCGGAGCCGCCGACACTGATCCGCGGCTGGTCGCCGCTTGTCGAGGCATTTTCGGCGCAACGCTTCAACCTGACGCACATGCTGATTCCCGTGCCGATCTACATGCGCTACAACAACAAGTTCCCGGTCAAGATCACGGCCTGGAACCATACCAACGGTTCCGGCATCATCGTCAGCAAGAAAAGTGGCATCAATTCGCCCAAGGATCTGGGGGGCAAGCAGTTTGCAGTGCCATACTGGTATTCGATCCACAATATCATCTCGCAGAAGATCATGCGCGATGCGGGTTTGACCCCCGTCATTCGCCCGCAGGATGCGAAGCTGGCGCCGAATGAAGTCAACCTGCTGGTGCTGAACCCGCCAGACATGCCGCCGGCGCTGGCTGCCGGGCAAATCGACGGTTATGCCGTGGCAGAACCGTTCAATGCCCTGGGGGAAATCAAGGCAGGCGGCAAGATGCTGCGCTTTACCGGCGATGTCTGGAAGGGACATCCTTGCTGCGTGGTGGTCATGCACGAGGACGATGCCATGGACCCGGCACGCGCAGCCTGGGCGCAGGGCATTCACAACGCAATCGTCAAGGCTCAGCTCTATCTTGGCGCAAACCGCAAGGCCATGGCGCAGATGCTGTCCAAGGACGGCAAGAAGTATCTGCCCTTTGACGCGGAAGTCGTGGAGCGTGCATTGATGTTCTACGATCCGGCGGATTATTCGGATCCGCCCGCGATCAAGCATGCGGACTGGGATCAGAGCCGGATCAACTTCCAGGGCTGGCCCTTCCCGAGCGCCACCAAGCAGGTTGTTACCGAGATGAAAACCACGCTGGTCGGCGGCGAGATCGATTTCGTGAAAAAGCTCACGCCCGATTTCGTGGCCAAGGATCTGGTCCAGTACACCTACATCAAGAAGGCGCTGGACGCCAATCCAAAATGGAGATGGGACCTCAGTGTGCCGCAAAAAGGCAATCCGTTTGATCGCAAAGAGGTGATTGTTCTATGACCGTGGCCGTCGCATCCGCCGGTGACGGCGGGTCGACCGGATTCCTTGCGAAGCCAGGCTTCAGGCGTCTTGCCTGGGGCCTGGCCGGAATCGCGATTCTGGCGGCCATCTGGCTGATCGCGGGCTATCTGCTCTCGATCAATCCGAAGACCCAATCATTTAGTACGTTCGGGCTTCTTCCCACGCTCCATGCCTTCCCGGAGATGTGGGGTGCGGGCAAGATTCAGGCCGCCTCGATCGCAAGCGGCTACCGGCTGGGTGCGGGCCTGGGTATCGCCATTGCCATTGGTGTGCCAATAGGCGTGCTGATGGGCCGCATCAAGTGGTTCCGGGATTTCAGCAACTCGCCTTTTCAGTTCCTGCGCATGATCAGTCCTCTGGCATGGACGCCGCTGGCCGTGCTGGTGTTCGCGACATGGAATGGATCGATCATCTTCCTGATTGCCATCGCGTCTGTGTGGCCAGTAATGTTTGCCACGGCGGCAGGTTTGTCCAAGGTCGATCCGAACTGGTTCAAGGTCGCGCGCAACCTGGGCGCGAACCCCATTCAGATGCTGACCAGAATCATCATGCCGGCGATTGCCTTCGATATTTTTTCCGGCATCCGGCTTGCCTTGGGGGTGGCCTGGATCGTTCTGGTACCGGCCGAGTATCTTGGCGTCACGTCCGGTTTGGGCTATGCCATCGAAGACGCGCGTGAAACGCTTTCATACAACCACCTTACTGCGCTGGTGCTCACCATCGGCGTTATCGGCTACGTGCTCGACGGCATCCTGGTGATACTGATCAAGCGTTTCAGCTGGCACCGTGGAGGGGCATAAGGATGGATGCGCAAGCCTGGGTTTTTTCATGCCCATGTGGAGGGCTGCTGGATGAGTAACGGTGTCGCAACCGCGGATCAAATCGTCAGCGCGGGCATTACCGGCAACTGCCTGTCGCGATTTGCAAAAAATACCGCTCACAAGTCCGTGCACTTCATTGGCGGTCTGGCAGTCCTGTTCGCGTTGTGGTGGGTAGGCATTCATTTCATTACGCAGAATCCTGACTTGTCCCAGTTCAAGGATTTCTCTCCCAGGGCCGCGCTGGAAGCGTTACCGGAGCTTTGGGAGGATGGCACGATTCCCGCCGCGCTCAAGACGAGTGGCTATCGCCTGGGAATGGGATTGCTGCTGGCCATCGTGATCGGTGTGCCCATCGGCATCATGATGGGACGCAGCAGATGGTTTCAGCAGTTGACCGATGTGCCCTTCCAGTTGCTGCGCATGATCAGTCCGCTGTCATGGGAACCGATTGCCGTGGTGGTGTTTTCCGGGTGGGAAGAAGCGATCATCTTCCTGATTGCGGTGGCTGCGGTCTGGCCGGTGGCATTCTCAACCGCGGCGGGACTCGCCAAGGTGGACCCCAACTGGTTCAAGGTCGCGCGCAACCTGGGGGCGAAACCCTGGCACATGGTAACCAGGATCATCATGCCGGCGATTACTTTCGACATCATGACAGGGATACGGCTGGCGCTGGGCGTGGCATGGATTGTGATCATCCCGGCGGAGTTTCTGGGCGTGACTTCGGGTTTTGGCTATGCGATCCAGGACTCGCGCGAAAGCCTCGAGTATTCAAACTTGATGGCGCTCGTTCTGGTGATCGGCGCGGTCGGTTATGTCCTCGATACGGCCTGCGTGATGCTCATCAATCGGTTCAGCTGGCATCGCGGGGACAAGTGACGGGACGTTTGATGTTTGGGCAGCAGGCTAACCAGGAGCAGGTCATGGCTGAAAACATGCGGTTTACCACTGAGCAAATCATGGCTGTGTTGAAGGAAGCGGATGCGGAGCGCTATGAAAGCCAGAAGAAGCTTTCGGACGCGCAGCGTCTGGTGCTGCTCGAAGAGGAGAATCTGCGGCTCCGATTGATTGTTGCCGATCTGACCTTGCGCAATGAGGCATTGAAAAGCCTGGCTTCGAAGAAATGGTGATGCGTTTGATGGTGGATTTGCATCGATTGGCTAAACCAGGCTGGCCTGGATAAACGTGAGGTGAACAGGATGTCCCAGATCAATATCGTGTGCGTGTCAGGAACGCGAGAAAAACTCCAGATGGCCGCGATGTTCGCCTCGGTTGCGGCGGCAACCGGCGGTGAGGTGACGGTGTTTCTTTCCATGAATGCCTTGCCTTTTTTTGTAAAGGGCCGCAATGAGGAAGCTCCGGTGGAAGGTGAACTGGGTACGCTGCTGGGGCAGCAGGGCGTGCCGCCTTTCAAGCAGCTATTCCAGCAGGCAGTTGAACTGGGCGATGCCAAATTGCTGCCGTGTTCGATGGCAATGGACCTAATGAAAATCACCCGGGACGATCTGGATGGCGAGGTGGGTCCGCCCACGGGGCTGACCCGGTTCCTGAGTGATGCGGAAGGCGGACAGCTTCTTTCTTTTTGATGAATGGCCGACAGATGGAGGCCAACAGGAGAACAGGGTCATGAGTGAAAACAGGGTTGTTGATGCCAGGAATACGTTCTGCCCCGGCCCTCTGATGGAACTGATTACCAACATGAAGATGGCGAAAGTGGGCGATACGATTGAATTGCTCTCGACTGATGAAGGCTCGGGTGCCGATGTGCCGGAATGGGTGAACAAGGTGGGACACGAGATAGTGAGCAATGAAAAAGTAGATGGGGTCTGGCACATCAAGGTTCGCAAGGCAAAGTAGAGGTGAGAGTTGTGAAGAAGATGGCACATGCAGGGCAAGGCAAGCTGATTATGCAAAGGAGAAGGACATGAGAATCTTGATCGTCGGTGGCGGAACTGGCGGCACCGTTGTTGCCAACAACCTTGCCCGGCGGCTCTCGGCTGAAATTCGCGCGCACAAGGTACATCTGACCATGCTTTCGGCGTCCGACAAGCACCTCTACCAGCCAGGCTTGCTGTATGTGGCTTTCGGCCAGATGACACCGGATCAGCTGTATCGCGACCAGGCGAGCCTGCTGGAGTCGAGCGTGGAGTTCCATGTCGACCCGGTCGAGAAATTCCAGCTCGACAGAAAGCAGGTCGTCACAAGGAGCGGCAAAACTTACGAGTACGACATTTTGATCATCGCCACCGGCTCGCGCGTTGTGCCGGAGGAGGTGCCGGGTTTGAACGAGGGGTCGGAAAATTTCTATACCGTCGAAGGCGCTGTCCGCCTGCGCAGGCGTCTGATGGAGTTCCAGGGCGGCACCATCGCCATGGTGATTTCGCTGCCACACAAGTGTCCCGTGGCTCCGGTGGAAGCCATGTTCATGCTGCATGACTTTTTCAAGGCACGCGGAATTCGCGACAAGGTGCGGTTGCGTTACCACTACCCCGTCAACAAGGTACACGCGACGGCGAATGTCGCCGTCTGGGCCAAGCCGGAGTTCGACAAGGCCGGCATCGAATACGAAACCCTGTTCAACCTCAAGGAGGTGGACCCGGTCAAGCAGATCGTCTACAGCGAAGAGGGCACCGAATGCCAGTACGATCTGTTGATTGCCATCCCGCCCCATCGCGGCATGGAAGAAATCGAGCAGAACGAGATGGGACAGGCTGGCTGGATTCCGACGGATCGTCACAAACTGACCATGAACGGTTACGACAATGTCTACGTGATCGGTGATGCCACCAACATCCCGGTCAGCAAGACCGGATCGGCTGCGCATTTCGAGGCGGAAGTGGTGTCCGAAAACATCGAATCCCTGATCAAGACCGGCAGCACCGTGCGGGAATACGATGGCAGGGTCTATTGCTTCATCGAGGGTGGCTTTGACCGCGCCACCTACAACGCATTCGATTACGTCAATCTGCCGGTGCTGAAGCCCCCATCAAAGTCGATCCACTGGTTCAAGATGGCCTACAACAAAATGTACTGGACCACGGTGCGTGGACTGCTCTAGGGAGAAACGAACATGACCGAAAACGCAAGCGCCCAGGTTACACCGCAGCCGGTGACATTGGATGAGGCGTCTATCGCCAGCCTGGTGGAAATGCTGAACCTGCTTGCCTCGGCAAGGGACGCGCTGTCCGACGATATCATCACGCGGCTGGCGGGCGCAGTCAGCGAAGGGCTCACGCTACTCGACCGCCTGACCCGCAACGAAGGCCTGATATACCTGTTGCAGGAACTTGATCGGCCTGAAAACCAGAAGTTCCTGGTTTCCATGGCCAATGCTTTTACCGAAGCGAGCCGCGAGCTTGCCACGACCCCGCAGGCCAAGGGAGGGATGGTTTGTGCATTGCGCCTGGTCAAGGAACCGGGCGTGCTGGAAGGACTTCGCCTGGTTTCAATGATCGGTGCGCGTTTAAGCAAAAGCATGCGCGAGATGCATCGGCACGGTGGCTGACATGTCTGTTGGATTCGCGCAGGAGCCAGCAGGATTGCTGAAGTAAAGGGCGTACTTGGCCTATGGTGCTGGCGTGACTCGGGGGGCTTGCTGCCCTCGACGGAATATGTTCCTCAACCAGGTAATCATGTCATCCACGTAGGTAAACACGACCGGGATGACCAGCAGGCTGAGGAAGGTTGAGGTGATCAATCCTCCGATGACGACAATGGCCATGGGGGCACGGAAGCTGGGGTCGGTGCCCAGTCCAATTGCAATTGGCAGCATGCCCGCGCCCATCGCCACGGTGGTCATCACGATGGGGCGCGCGCGCTTGCTGCAGGCGTCCAGCAACGCATCCCAGCGGGAGAGGCCATGGTCGCGGCGGGCCAGGATGACGTAATCGATCAGCAGGATCGAGTTCTTGGTGGCTATGCCCATCAACATGATCAGGCCAATCATGGACGGCATCGACAATGCCGTTCGGGCAATGAACAGCGCCAGGAATGCGCCCGGCACTGACAGAACCAGCGCGGCCAGTATGGTGACAGGCTGTACAAAATCCTTGAATAGCAATACCAGCACGATATAAATACACAGCACACCGGTCAGCATCGCCAGACCGAAACTGGCGAAAAGCTCGGCCATGGCCTCGGCGTCGCCGATGGTGGTCTGGGTCACGCCGGGAGGCAGGTTTTGCAGGCTGGGCAGCGCCATGGCATGGCTTTCCACCAGCCCCAGCGGCTGCTGGTTCAATTCGATTTCAAAGTTGATATTGCGCTGGCGATCGTAACGGTCGATTTCAGCCGGGCCGCTTTCTATGCCGAGCGATGCGATGTTGCCGATCATCACCGGGCCGTGCTTGCCGGGCACGGTCAGGCGCTCCAGCAAGGCCATGTCCTGGCGTGCGCCGGGCGGCAGCTTGACGATGATGGGCACCTGCCGCTGCGACAGGTTGAGCTTGGCCAGACCCTGGTCATAGTCTCCCGCAGTGGCGATGCGCAGGGTATCGGCGATTGATGCCGAAGTCACGCCAAGATCGGCGGCCCTGGCGAAGTCGGGCCGTACGACCAGTTCGGGCCGCACCAGGCTGGCACTGCTGGTGACGCTGCCAATGCCGGGAATCGTGCGCAATTCGCGTTCCACTTTCAAGGCATGGCTGGCCAGTGCCTCTCCGTTTTCGCTGGTCAGCACGAGTATGTACTTCTCGTTCGAGCCGCCGAATCCCACATTGACCCGTGCGCCAGGCAGCACGGCGAGCACCTCGCGAAGCTCACGCTCAACCGTCTGCTTTTTTATCCCGCCGCGTTCGGAACGCGGCGTCAGGTTGATGGTGAGCGTTGCCTTCCGCACCTCGGCTGCCCCGCGTGGCATGAAGGGATCCGAGCCCGAGGCGCCACCGCCCACCGCCGTGTAAACCATTTTCACATGCGGATGCTTTTGCACGATTTCGCGTGCCTGCTCGGCCACGGCAAGCGTTTCCCTGAACGTGCTGCCTGGAGGCAGCGACAGATAGACCTGGGTTTGTGAGAGGTCGTCGGGCGGAATGAAACCCTTGGGCAGGAGTGGCACCAGAGCAAACGAGCCAATGAAAAATGCCGCCGCCGCAAGCATGGTCAGGACGCGGTGTTTCAGGCACCATGCGGCCCAACCCAGATAAAGCTTCATCCAGGCCGGCTCGGCATGGCTTTTCTTGGGCGGCTTCAGCAAATAGGCCGCCATCATCGGCGTCAGCATGCGCGCCACGACCAGCGAAAAGAATACGGCGATGGCCGCGCTCCAGCCGAATTGCACAAAGAACTTGCCCGGCACGCCGCTCATGAAGGCGGTCGGCAAAAACACTGCGATCAGCGTGAAGGTGGTTGCGATCACCGCCGTGCCAATTTCGTCGGCCGCTTCCATTGCAGCCTGGTAGGGCGTCTTGCCCATGCGCAGGTGGCGCATGATGTTCTCGATTTCGACGATGGCGTCGTCCACCAGGATGCCGACAACGAGGGACAGGGAAAGCAGCGTGACGACATTGAGGGTGAAGCCCATCAGGTGCATGGCCGCGAAGGCGGGGATCAGGGACAGAGGCAGGGCGGTGGCGGAAACCAGCGTGGCGCGCCAGTCGCGCAGGAACAGCCACACGACAATCACCGCGAGAATTGCACCCTCGAACAAGAGCGACATCGAGCCGTCGAAATTCTCCTGCACGGGATCGACGAAATTGAAGGCCTCCGTAATGGAGATGTCAGGGTGGGCGGACTTGAGTTTATCCAGTTCCGCGCGCACGCCCCTGGCGACATCGACTTCGCCCGCACCGCGGCTGCGCGTGATTTCGAAGCCGACCACGGGCCTGCCATTGAGCAGCGCGGCGGAACGCTGCTCGGCCACGGTGTCGGTGACGCTGGCCACCTGGTCCAGCCGGATGCGGCGGCCATCGGACAGCACGATGTCCATGCGCGCCAGCTCGTCGGCGGATTGCACCGTGGCGAGCGTGCGCACCGTCTGTTCCGCGCCGCCCACGTCCGCGCGCCCGCCGGAAGCTTCCTGCTGAATCTGCCTGAGCTGGCGCGAGATGTCCGATGCGGTGGCGCCCAGCGCGAGCAGACGGGCCGGGTCAAGTTCCACCCGGACTTCACGGCTGACGCCACCCACGCGTGATACGGCACCCACGCCGCGCACGCTGAGCATGCGCTTGGTGACGGTGTTGTCGACGAACCAGGACAGCGCTTCATCATCCATGCGGCTGGAGGCGACGGTATAGGTAAGTATCGGCGCGCCAGCCAGGTTCATTTTAGAAATGATCGGATCGCGCAAATCGCTTGGCAGATCGGAGCGGATGCGCGATACCGCATCGCGCACGTCGTCCACGGCTTCCTGTGTCGGCTTTTCCAGTCGGAACTCGACAGTCACGGTGGCCATGCCGTCCTGCACCTTGGTGTAGATGTGCTTGATGCCTTGCAGCGTGGCGATGGAGTTTTCCAGCTTGCGCGCGACCTCGGTTTCCATTTGCGAGGGCGACGCGCCCGGCAGGCTGGCCGAGACCGTGACCGTAGGCAGGTCGATGTCGGGAAACTGCTGGATTTTCATGGCCTTGAAGGCCCACAGGCCGGCCAACGTCAGCATGATGAACAGCAGAACCGCGGGAACCGGATTTTTAATCGACCAGGAGGAGACGTTCATGATGTGTATGGATTTGGCTGGCGCTGCCCGGTTAACGGGAATCACATCCGCGCGGACTGGGCTTTTGCAGGCGGCGCATCCACGACTCGAACCACATCGCCATCGGTCAGAAAGCCCGCGCCGCTGGCGACTACCCGGGTTCCAGGCTCGATGCCGCTGGTGATCTCGATCTGATCCCCCAGCCTGCGGCCCACTCCTACCTTGATCTGCGCGACCTTGCTTTCCTTCTCAAGCCGGAAAACATAGGTGAAGCCGTCGCGCAACAGCACGGCCGATTGTGGCAAGGTCATGGCGGGTGCGCGGTCGAGCTCGAATTCGCCACGCGCAAAGACGCCCGCGCGAATTTCATCGCGAGCCCTGGAAACGGGTAGATCGACATAGACCAGGCCGTTGAGAGTTTGCGGATCCACGGTAGGCGCGACCATGCGCACGTGGCCCTGAATGCGCGCGCCAGAGGGTGTCGTGAGTGTTGCAGGAACGCCGGGTTTCAGTTTGCCGAGATTGGTCGAATTCACTTCGGCACGCCACTCCAGCCGGCCACCGCGAATCAAACGGAATAATTCTTGACCCGGCTGAGCCAGGGAGCCGACAGTGGCGGATCGCGCAGAGATGACACCGGCATCGGGTGCGCGCACCTGGGTTTGAGCCAATCGCAACTGGTCAGTTTGCATCCGCGCATGTGCGGCGTTAAGCCGGGCGAGGGCGGTTTTCTCGGCCGTCAGGTATTGATTGATCTGCTGCGCGCTGAGAAAACCGGTCTCCTGGAACTTGCGCGCGCGGTCGCCGTTCGCACGGGCTTCGGCCAGCATGGCTTCTGCTTCGGCGACCGAGGCCCTGGACTGGGCCAGCTCCGCTTTCACGGTGTCGCTGGAAATACGTGCCAGCGCCTGGCCTTTTTTCACCCAGTCGCCCACATTGACCAGCACATCCGTCAGCCGGAGATTGCTGATTTCCGCGCTGATGACTGCTTCCTGCCAGGCGGTGATATTGCCGCTGGCCGGCAATACTTGGGGCCATTCGACTTGCTGGGGCGTAGTGGTTGTTACCGTCAACGCCGGTTTGACTTCTGGCATTTTTGTGGCGGGTGCGCTTGTGTTGGCGCCTGGCGGTTTGCTGTTTTGCTCTGTTTCCTTGCAGCTTGCCAAGTTGACCACCGTGCCAAGTACGATGACAAGGATCGGTGCCGATTGTTTATGCAAGCCGGCGATGTTTGAAATGAAAGTTGCCATGACAGTTAACTCGGCTCAGTGTTTCGAAGTAAAAGGTTGGCCGTTATGGCTTATCCCGCGCTCGAAAATTTCCAGCGCCTTTCCGGCGTTTTCCATGGCGGGCCGCCAGTCCACCCACAGGCTGTGAGCGCTGGAAAGCAGGTGCAGGCATGCGATGCCATGAACGGTTGCCCAGCAAAGCTGGGCCAGTTGCTCCAGGTCGATGAGTTCCGGGCGGACAAGATTTTGATCCATACAATCGGAAAGCGTGTGCTTGAGCAGGGCATAAGCGTCGTGGGCGACGTTGCCTTTCGGAATAGCGCTGTCTTCTGGCGGAAGCGGCTTGCGCGGAGTGAGAAACATGAAGCGGAAGGAACCTGGATGATCCAGTGCAAACCGTACATAGCCCAGCCCAAGCGCATGCAAACGCTCACCGGGATGGGGGTTTTTCGCAAGCCGGGAGAATTCCTGCGCCAAATGGAGAAAATCATGGTCACACAGCGACTGGATGAGGGCCTGCTTGTCCGGAAAATGCTGGTAAATGACGGTCGTGGAATAACCAATGCGCTCTGCTACGGCACGTAGGGTCACGGCTTCTTCACCGGCCTCGACAAAGAGTTCCCGTGCCGTATCCAGTATGGAAGATTGCTGCAATTCCTTTTCCCGGAGGCGTCGCTGGAAGGTGAGGGATTCGGGTGTCATGGCACTGAACCTGTTGAGCAAATTCGCTATTTTCTATAACAATGTTATTTTTTATAACATCGTTATAAGGAGAATTCAAACTGAATTCATAAACTTTACAGTCCCAAAAAATGACAATAAAAAAGGGCGCTGCAAGAGCGCCCTTCAGAGCAAACTTTTTTTGCTTACTTGTGTGCGGCTTCCTTGGCTTTGTCTGCCATTTCCTGCACTTTTCCAGCGCCAGCAGCTGCGGCATCCGCAGCACCCTGAGCGGCGCCTGCGGCTGCACCCGCTGCAGCATCGGCAGCGCCCTGTACGGCAGTGCCGGCGGCATCGCCAGCGGCGGCAGCGGCATCACCAGCGGCGTTGGCAGCGTCAGTTGCAGCCTGGCCAGCGGCATCGGCAGCCTGACCGGCGGCGTCCGCGGCAGCGCCGGCAGCTTCCTTGGCCTGATCCATGGCCGGTGCGGCGGCTTCTTCAGCTTTCTGGCAGGCAGTCAGGGATAGCGCAGCGATCATCGCCACGAGCAGTTTGTTCATGTTTCCTCCTAATGATATTCAAGGGATAAATAAAGAGCCGGTGTGGGCCGACTCCGGCATTTAAAAGGGAAACCTGCACCAATGCAAGCAGTCAGGCAAAACAACGGAATTTTTTACGATTCATCCATGCCATCAAGAGCCATCGGTCAGTCAACCGGCGGGGAAAACGCTTTTGCCAGACTTTGCATGAGCTAGTGAACATTCCTCGGATCCGGATGGGCCGGGCCCGAATGTTGTTCAATGTCTTTCAGCCTTTTGGCAAGCTCGACTGTATGTTTGTCTGATGCGGATTCACTCCAGTGGAAGTCATGATCCTCTTTCTTCCAGGCGGCCGCGACTTCCTGGAGTGAGGCATCGCCACCATTTCTGTGCGTCCTTAGCAGCATGATTCTCACCTCCTTCCATGCGAGTTTGTTTTATAGCCATTAAGGCGTGAAAAACAACCGCGCTGGAAGTGATGCTTTTTTCTATTTCCTGCTGCGAAACATTGGCGCGAGATAACGCCCGGTATGACTGGCCAGGCTGGCGGCGACGTCTTCCGGTGTGCCGGTGGCGATGATCTGGCCGCCGCCGGCACCGCCTTCTGGTCCGAGATCGATGACCCAGTCGGCGGTCTTGATGACGTCGAGGTTATGCTCGATGACCACGACGGTGTTGCCCTGATCGGTCAGGCGGTGCAGGACCTTTAGCAGCAGTTCGATGTCGTGGAAGTGCAGGCCTGTGGTGGGTTCGTCCAGGATGTAGAGCGTGCGTCCGGTGTCGCGCTTGCTCAATTCCAGCGACAGCTTGACGCGCTGCGCTTCGCCGCCGGAAAGGGTGGTGGCCGACTGGCCGAGCTGGATGTAGCCCAGCCCCACGTCCATCAGGGTTTGCAGTTTTTTGGCGACGGCGGGCACGGCGCTGAAGAATTCCAGCGCATCTTCCACGGTGAGATCGAGGATGTCGTGGATGGTCTTGTTCTTGTAATGGATTTCGAGCGTTTCGCGGTTGTAACGCAGGCCGTGGCACACGTCGCAGGGCACGTAGATGTCGGGCAGGAAATGCATTTCCACCTTGATGACGCCGTCGCCCTGGCAGGCTTCGCAGCGGCCGCCCTTGACGTTGAAGGAGAAGCGGCCCGGGCCATAGCCGCGCGTGCGCGATTCGGGCACGCCGGCAAACAGTTCGCGGATGGGCGTGAATAATCCCGTATAGGTGGCGGGGTTGGAACGCGGTGTGCGGCCGATGGGAGACTGATCGACATTGATGACCTTGTCGAAGAATTCCAGACCGAGAATCTCCTCGTGCGGAGCGGGTTCCTCGGTGGAGCCATACAGATGTCTCGCCACCGCATGGTAGAGCGTGTCGTTGATGAGCGTGGATTTGCCTGAACCGGACACGCCGGTGACGCACACGAACAGGCCCAGCGGCAGCGTGAGATCGACATTCTTCAGGTTGTTGCCGGTGGCGCCGTTGAGCAGGAGTTGTCTCTTGCTGTCCATCTTGCGCCGCTTCTTTGGCACGGCGATTTGCCGCTTGCCGGAAAGATAAAGCCCTGTGAGTGAAGCGGCATTCTTTTCGATGGCCGAGGGGATGCCCTCCGCCACTACCATGCCGCCATGTTCGCCCGCGCCCGGTCCCATGTCGACCACGTAGTCCGCCGTGCGGATGGCGTCTTCGTCGTGTTCCACCACCAGCACGGAATTGCCCAGATCGCGCAAATGCTTGAGCGTATCCAGTAATCGATCATTGTCGCGCTGGTGCAGGCCGATGGAAGGCTCGTCCAACACATACATGACGCCGGTGAGACCCGAGCCGATTTGCGAGGCCAGCCTGATTCGCTGGGATTCGCCGCCGGAAAGCGTGTCGGCGGAACGGTCGAGCGACAGGTAATCAAGCCCGACATTGACCAGAAAACCCAGCCGCGCGGTGATTTCCTTGAAGATTTTTTCCGCGACTTGCGCCTTGTTGCCGGTCAACTGCAGGCCATTGAAGAATGCCAGCGAATCCTTCAGCGGCAAGTGGCTGATGTCATGCACGGTCTTGCCGCCAACATACACATGCCGCGCTTCCTTTCTCAGGCGCGAGCCTTCGCAATCCGGGCAGGGGCGGGTGTTGAGGTATTTGGCCAGCTCCTCGCGCACGGCCAGCGAGTCGGTTTCGCGGTAGCGGCGCTCCATGTTGCGCACGATGCCTTCGAAGGCGTGCTTGCGCGTTTGCCAGCCGCCGCGTTCGCCCAGGTGTTTGAAGGCAATGACTTCGCGGCCGGAACCTTGCAGCACAACATCCTGAATGCGGGCCGGCAGGTCTTCAAAAGATGTTTCAAGGTCGAATCCGTAATGCAGGGCCAGGCTTTGCAGCATCTGGTAATAGAAGTGATTGCGCTTGTCCCAGCCCTTGATGGCGCCGGCGGCCAGCGACAGATGCGGAAAGGACACCACGCGCGCCGGGTCGAAGAAGGTAATGGCGCCGAGGCCGTCGCACTTGGGGCAGGCGCCCATCGGGTTGTTGAAGGAAAACAGGCGCGGTTCCAGTTCGGGCAGGGCGTAGTCGCACACCGGGCAGGAAAACTTCGCCGAGAAAAGATGTTCCTTGCCCGTGTCCATTTCCACTGCCAGCGCCTTGCCATCGGCATGGCGCAGCGCGGTCTCGAAGGATTCGGCCAGGCGTTGCTTGATGTCGGCGCGGATTTTCAGGCGGTCGATGACGACTTCGATGGTGTGCTTTTTGTTCTTGTCGAGTTTGGGCACGTCGCCCAGATCATGCACCTTGCCGTCTACCCGGACGCGCACGAATCCCTGCGCCTGCAACTCAACAAACAGATCGAGGTTCTCGCCTTTCCGTCCGACGATCAGCGGGGCAAGAATCATCAACTTGGTATCTTCGGGCAGGGCCAGAACGTGATCCACCATTTGAGAGACAGTTTGCGCGGCCAGCGGCAGGTCATGCTCGGGGCAGCGCGGATCGCCCGCGCGGGCAAAAAGCAGGCGCAGGTAGTCGTGGATTTCGGTGACGGTGCCGACGGTGGAACGCGGGTTATGGCTGGTGGCTTTCTGCTCGATGGAAATGGCCGGGGACAGCCCTTCGATCAGATCGACATCGGGCTTTTCCATCATCTGCAGGAACTGCCGGGCGTAGGCTGAGAGCGACTCGACATAGCGGCGCTGGCCTTCTGCATACAAGGTGTCAAACGCGAGTGAGGACTTACCTGAACCGGACAGGCCGGTGATGACCACCAATTGATTTCTGGGGATGTCGAGGTTGATGTTCTTGAGGTTGTGGGTGCGGGCGCCGCGGATGCGGATGTACTCCATTTGGGCAACTCGAATAGCTAAGGCAACCTGCTAATATACGGCATTTCGCGTCCTGGCCGCGCTCCTTAGTTAACCATCTTGGAAATCCCGGATTCCCTTACTCCGACTGAAAAGCGCGCCAGCATCGGCCTCGCCTCGATTTTTGGCCTGCGCATGCTGGGCATGTTTCTCATATTGCCGGTGTTTGCCCTATACGCGCCGACACTGCCCGGCGGCAATGACCACTTCTGGGTAGGCATGGCGCTGGGGGCGTACGGGCTTTCCCAGGGGGTGCTGCAACTGCCCTTGGGGATGCTGTCCGACCGCATCGGCCGCAAGAAAGTCATCATAGCCGGCCTGCTGATTTTTGCCTTGGGCAGTTTTGTCGCAGCCGCGGGCACCAATATTTACTGGGTGGTTTTTGGCCGCGTGATCCAGGGGGTGGGGGCGATTTCCGCTGTCGTTACGGCTTTGCTGGCTGATTTGACGCGCGAGGAACACCGCACCAAGGCCATGGCTGGAATTGGCGCCACCATCGGCATCACGTTCGCCATTTCGCTGGTCTTGAGCCCCGTTCTGAATCGCATCATTGGCGTGCCCGGCATTTTTGCCTTGACCGGTGTTCTGGCGCTGGCGGCCATCTGGGTGGTTAAAAGCTATATTCCCGATCCGGAAAAATCCCTTTTTCATGCCGATGCCGAGGCCAATCCGGCAAGATTGAAGGATGTGCTTCGAGATACGCAACTGTTGCGGCTCAACTACGGCATTTTTGCCCTGCATGCGGCGCAGATGGCGATGTTTGTGGTGGTGCCGGTCATGCTGGTTGAGGGTGCGGGCCTGGATGTGGCGCACCACTGGCAGGTTTATCTGCCCGTCCTGCTGCTGTCGTTTGTGCTGATGCTGCCTGCCATTATCGTGGGCGAGAAGCGGGACAAGCTGAAGCCGGTATTCGCCGGGGCGGTGGCGCTGATGCTGGCGGCGCAACTTTCGCTGATGGCGGTACAGTCCTCGCTCTGGGGGCTGGCGGCGGCGCTGCTGATCTACTTTGTCGCCTTCAATATTCTGGAAGCGAGCCTTCCATCACTTATTTCCAAACTGGCGCCGGCTTCGGCAAAGGGCACGGCGATGGGGGTATACAATACCTCACAGTCGCTGGGCATGTTTGCCGGCGGTGCGGTGGGTGGCTGGCTGGCCAAACATTATGGCCTGTCGGCGGTGTTTGTTTTTTGCGGTGTACTGATGGGCGCCTGGCTTGTCCTGGCGCTGGGCATGAAGACGCCGCCTGCCGTGCGCACGAAGATGTTCCGGGTCGAGGGACTGACGGGCGAGCGGGCTGTGCAATTGAGAAATGAACTCTCGCGCCTGACCGGCGTGAGGGAAGTGGCCGTCCTGCCTGATGAAGGTGTGGCGGTGCTGAAAGTGGCCAAAGCCGGCTGGGACGAGACGGCGGCCAAGCTACTGATACAAGGGGGAACATAGAATGGCATCGTTGAACAAAGTCCTGCTGATCGGCAATCTGGGCCGTGACCCGGAGATACGCTATTTGCCAAGCGGCGACGCTGTGGCGAGCCTGAACATTGCCACCACGGAAACCTGGAAAGACAAAAGCGGGGAGAAGCAGGAAAAAACCGAATGGCATCGCGTGTCCATGTTCGGGCGGCTGGCCGAGATTGCCGGCGAATATCTGAAAAAGGGCAGTCAGGTTTATATCGAAGGCCGCATCGAAACCCGCAAATACACCGACAAGGACGGCGTGGAAAAATACGCGACGGAAATCAAGGCCAGCGAAATGAAAATGCTGGGTGGCCGCAGCATGGCAGGTGGCACGAGCGACATGGACAGTGCGCCGCGCGCATCTTCCAGCCGCTCTGGCGGAGGCGCTTCGCCTGCTTCCGCCCCCGCCAAGGCGCCAGCCGGCGGCGCGTTCGACGATCTGGAAGACGATATTCCGTTCTAGAATCAGGCATGCGTTTGCGGCACCCTTTCTTCCTGCTGGCTTCGCTGGCCTTGTCCGCACAGACGGGCGCCGCGGTACTGACCGAACAGGATTTCTTCGGTGACATGCCAGTAGTCCTATCAGCTTCACGGCTGTCCCAGCCGCTATCCCGTGCACCGGCTGCAGTGACGGTGATTGATCAGGACATGATCCGCGCGTCGGGTTTCCGCGATATCCCGGACTTGTTCCGGCTGGTGCCGGGCTTTACGGTTGCGTATACCCGGGACAACACCTGGGGGGTGGGTTACCACGGCCTGGCGGATGCCTTTTCACGCCGTATGCAGGTGCTGATCGATGGCAGATCTGTTTATACGCCAGGTTTCGGAGAGGTGCCTTGGTCGTCCCTGCCGATTTCCATCGAAGACATCGAACGCATCGAGGTCGTGCGTGGACCGAATGCCTCAGCCTATGGCGCCAATGCCTTCTTCGGCGTGATCAACATTATTACCAGGGAACCAACACAGGTGCAGGGCGTGCGTGCTTCCCTGCAGGCAGGCGATCAGGGGATGCGGGGTGCTTTGCTACGGTACGGTGGGGGAGGCAACGATTTCCGTTACAGGTTATCGCTGTCGGATCAGCGGCGAGATCGTTTCGATACCCAGGCCGAGAAAACGACCACACGTCATGTGGATTTCCGCGGGGATTACCGGATTTCAAATTCGGATGACTTGACCGTTAATCTTGCTGCAAGCAGGGGTGATTGGCGGCAGGGTCTGGCAACAGATGCAATAGACCCGGTCCGGGATTTGAATACGGGAACGGAGCACTTTCAGGCGCGCTTTCGCCGAGTGGTGGATCAGACCACCGAATGGTCATTGCAGTTTTATCATATCCGCACGGATGTCGATGATGCCTTTGTTGTTCCGTTTCCCCCATTTGATTTGCTGTTTAATCATGAACAGGCCCAATTACGCGAAGACATCGAGTTTCAAATGATTGCCGGCCTTACGGAAGCTTCCAGGCTGGTATGGGGAATGGAGGCGCGCTGGGAGGGAGTAGAAGCCCCGGGCTTTTTCTACGGAACGGATGCACGCAGCGGGGCCTTGTACAGACTGTTCGGAAATATTGAGTGGATGCCTTCCGAGCATTGGGTAGTCAACGGGGGAGTCATGGCCGAGCATCATTATTACACCGGCCTGGACTTGTCTCCGCGTCTGGCGGTCAATTACGTGGCTTCGCCCGATCATGCGTTCCGGGCGTCCATTGCCCAGGCCTATCGATCACCTACCTTTTTTGAAATGGATGGGAACCGCTGGGTTGTCACTTCAACGGGTATGCAATTGGCGCCGATCAATACGCCAGTTGGCGATTTGCAGGCAGAAAAGATACTTTCCTGTGAAGTGGGCTACGTGGGGCATGTGCGCACGCTCAATCTTCAGATTGATGCCAGGTTGTTTAATGACAAGGTGCGCAAGTTGATTGGCAACGATGTCATCGGTACCACGGTTATTGGCACGGAGACAGTAAAGAATTTTGAATCTAAAAATATGCACCACGCCGATATCCGGGGTGCCGATATTCAACTGAATTGGCAACCGTATCAGGGTATCGATCTGATTTTCAACTACGCTCGCGTGAACATCGACTCCAATGATCCGGATATGGCCCAGTCTGCCCCCAAAAACAATTTTTCAGCCTTGGGTGTCTACCGGTTGCCGGATGGTTGGGAGGCAAGTGCTGCTGTATACAAGGTTGGTTTCATGAAATGGCTGGACGATGGCGATATAACGCATGGCTTTACCAGAGTGGATGCGCGTCTGGCAAAAAAATGGAATTGGCAGGGACATCAAATGGAACTGGCGCTGGTTGGCCAGAATCTGGGGGGCGAGCGCTACGCTGAATTCCGCGACAGTGCTCTGACCAGCAACAAGAATCTCTTTGATACGCGGGTCTACGTCAGCTTCGGCCTCGACTGGTAGTTACGCCGCGCCTGTCTGGCAGGTCTCGATTTGCCCTAATATGGGGTTATAATTCAGCAACTTAATTGGTTTGCTGGAGTTTGTGATGCCAATCTATGCCTATTCCTGCTCGGCTTGCGGCTATGCCGAAGACGTGATGCAGAAAATGTCAGATTCGCCATTGACCATTTGCCCGAAATGCGGGGAAGCTTCTTTTTCCAAGCAGGTGACTGCCGCGGGTTTCGCGCTCAAGGGCAGTGGCTGGTATGCCACGGATTTCAAGGGGGGAAACAAGTCCGCGGATAGTAACGCGGCGAAAAAGGAAGAAGCCCCGGCCCACGCCTGCGGTTCGGGCGCTTGTAAAGCCTGCTCGTGATCATATTGCATCGTTGGAAGACGGGCGGCTGTAGCCGCCCGTATTGTTTATGAAACGCTACTTCATTACCGGCTTGCTGATCTGGGTGCCTCTGGGTATCACCCTGTGGGTGCTTGATCTGTTGATCGGCACCATGGACCAGACGCTGCTGCTGTTGCCGGATTCGTGGCAGCCGATTACCTGGATTGGATTCCGCATTCCCGGCTTGGGCGTAATTCTTACTTTTCTGGTTATTTTTCTGACGGGCCTTGCAACCGCCAACATCATGGGCCAACGGCTGGTGGATTTCTGGGAATCCATGCTGCTGCGCATTCCCGTGGTGAAATCCATCTACAACAGTGTCAAACAGGTATCCGATACACTCTTTTCCAGCAGCGGAAATGCATTCCGCAAGGTGCTGTTGGTGCCCTATCCGCATCCCGAAGCGCGCTCGATCGCATTCCAGACCAACGTGCCTGAGGAGGTGGCGGCAAAGCTGCCAGAGGAGCATGTGGCCGTATTCATCCCCACGACACCCAGCCCTGTGAACGGTTTTTATTTTTACGTAAAAAAATCGGATGTCATTGAGCTCAACATGTCGGTCGACCAGGCGCTGAAAGCCATCGTGTCGATGGGGGTTGCGACCTCCGACGCCAAGCCGGTCAATCTGCGTTCGCGCTATGCCGGAAATCAATGAGCGCGGGCAACCAATAAATTGAACATATATTTCTGAAATCGAACCTATCATGATGCGTACCCATACCTGCGGCGAAGTGAACGCCTCGCACATCGGACAAAGCGTAACCTTCTGCGGCTGGGCGCACCGCCGTCGCGACCACGGCGGGGTGATTTTCATCGATCTGCGGGACAGGTATGGCCTGGTGCAGATCGTCTGCGACCCGGACATGGGCGATGACTTCAAACACGCGGAATCCGTGCGCAATGAATTCGTGCTGCGCATAACCGGCAATGTCCGCGCGCGTCCGGAAGGCACGGCCAATGCCAATCTGACAACGGGCGAAATCGAGGTGCTGGCGAAAAAGATTGAGGTGCTGAATGCGGCAGCCACGCCGCCTTTCCTGATCGATGACGACAACATCAACGAGAATACGCGGCTGACATACCGCTATCTCGATTTGCGCCGCGAGCCCATGCAGAAGAACATGGCCCTGCGCTATCGCCTGGCCAAGGTGATGCGCGATTATCTCGACGCGCAGAACTTCATGGAAGTGGAAACACCCATGCTGACGCGTTCCACGCCCGAAGGCGCACGCGACTACCTGGTGCCTTCGCGCGTACATGACGGCATGTTCTACGCATTGCCGCAAAGCCCGCAGATCTTCAAGCAATTATTGATGGTGGCGGGTTACGACCGCTACTTCCAGATCACCAAGTGCTTCCGCGACGAAGATCTGCGTGCCGACCGCCAGCCCGAGTTCACTCAAGTGGATTTGGAAATGTCCTTCATCGAGGAAGATGATGTCATGAACCTGGTCGAAGGCATGGTGCGTGAGACGTACAAAAAAGCCGCGGGTATTGACCTGCCCAATCCCTTTCCGCGCATGGACTGGCATACCGCCATGAACAAATATGGCTCGGACAAACCCGACATGCGCGTGACGCTGGAACTGACCGAAGTCACCGATGCGATGAAGGACGTGGCATTCAAGGTGTTCTCCGGCCCGGCCAACAGCCCGGATGGGCGTGTCGCCGCCATGCGTGTGCCGGGCGGCGCGTCGCTGACCCGTGGCGAGATCGATGGCTATACCGAATTCGTCAAAATCTATGGTGCCAAGGGCCTGGCTTACATCAAGGTCAATGATGTGTCGCAATTGAATGAAACCGGTCTGCAATCACCCATCGTCAAGAATCTGTCCGAGGCTTCGCTCAAGGCTGTCATGGAGCGCACGGGGGCGCGGAATGGCGACCTGATTTTCTTCGGGTCGGATAGCGCAAAAGTGGTGAACGACGCGCTGGGCGCACTGCGTGCCAGGGTCGGCCACGAAAAGGGCTATGTTACCGGCGCAGCCTGGGCGCCGCTGTGGGTGGTGGATTTTCCTATGTTCGAATATGACGCCGAGGACAAACGCTGGGTGGCGCTGCATCATCCCTTTACCGCGCCCAAGCCCGGACACGAGGACATGCTCGACAGCAATCCCGGCGCTTGCCTTTCCCGCGCCTATGACATGGTGCTGAATGGCTGGGAAGTCGGCGGCGGTTCGATCCGTATCCATCGCGAGGAAGTGCAGGAGAAAGTGTTCAAGGCGCTGGCCATCAGCCCGGAAGAGCAACGGGCAAAATTTGGTTTCCTGCTGGATGCATTGCAATATGGCGCGCCGCCACATGGCGGGCTGGCCTTTGGCCTGGATCGCCTGGTGACACTGGTGGCGGGCGCGGAATCCATTCGCGACGTGATCGCTTTCCCCAAGACCCAGCGCGCCAATGATCTGATGACGGACGCGCCCAATGTGGTGGACGAAAAACAGTTGCGCGAGTTGCATATCCGTTTGCGTAATCCGGCGCAGGGTTAGCAGGGGTCAGAGGTCAGGGAATGTGCTTCGCGCTTTATTTAGGCGCGGCCGCTGGCCGCACAACCCCTGATCCCTGAATCCTGATCCCTAACCCCTCGGCATGTTCAAAATCCCGATCTCGGTTCTGGTAGTGATTCATACGCCGGACATGCAGATGCTGTTGCTGGAGCGCGCGGATCATCCCGGCTGGTGGCAATCGGTGACGGGATCGCAAAACCCGGGTGAAACATACTTGCAAACAGCGATTCGGGAGGTGCGCGAGGAAACCGGATTGAATGCGGAAGGTTTTTCCCTGATTGATACCGGTCACGAAAACCATTACGAGATATTTGACTGTTACCGGCACCGTTATCCCCCGGGCACGACACACAATACCGAGCATGTTTTCAGTCTGGAATTGCCCGCGTCTGTGCCGGTAAAACTTGAACCGCGGGAACACCTCAACCAGCTTTGGCTGTCTGCCAGCGAGGCAGCGGAGAAATGTTTTTCTCCCAGCAATGCCGAAGCCATTCTGAGGCTGGCATCCGGCAAAATTAACCGCTAGCATACTCAGGAACCTCTGATTAAGTCCCCCATGAGCCGCGTTTACACGAAAAATGTTCAGATGCAAGGCGCGCGACGAAGGTCGTATTGGACATACGAAGCCGAGGAGCGCAACGCCGCAGATGGGCATTTTTCGTGTAAACCCTTCGGGGCGAGGCTTTCCGGGCGGTCTGCTTTGTCGCGCCGCTTGCAAAGGGGATCGACCATTTGCTGCGCATCCCATCCCGGAAAGCCGCCGCCGCGGCCATGCGGGACTTAATCAGAGGTTCCTTAATGCCGATGCCATCCATACGTGTTGCCAGCTACAACATCCACAAGGGCTTGTCTCATTTCAATCGCCGGCTGACCGTGCATGATCTGCGAGAACGGCTGCATGCACTCAAGGCGGATATCGTTTTTCTACAGGAGGTTCAGGGCACGCATGCGGGCCGCGCCAGCCGCTTTTCGCACTGGCCCGACAAGCCTCAGCACGAGTTTCTGGCAGATACGCTGTGGACGGAATTCGCCTACGGCAAGAACTCGGTTTATGACGAAGGCCATCATGGCAATGCCATCCTGTCCCGCTTCCCCATTCAATCCTGGGAGAACCTGGATATTTCCAGCCACTTCATGGAATCACGCGGCATGCTGCATTGCGAGATCAATTTGCCCGAGTGGACAGAGCCCCTGCATTGCATCAATGTTCATCTGGCATTGACCGAAGATGGCCGCCGCCGCCAGGTGCGCATGATCGCGGATCGCATCAGAAGGAGCGTGCCGCAAAATGCACCGCTGATACTGGCTGGCGATTTCAATGACTGGCGGCTGCGCGCCACGCAGTATCTGGCGAACGAGCTCGGCTTGAATGAGGTATTCGAAACCCATCATGGCCGCCCTGCGCGAAGTTTTCCTTCGATGCTGCCATTGTTTCATCTTGACCGGATTTATATCCGTGGCCTGGATGTCAGGGTGGCGCATGTTCATTCCGGCCCTACCTGGCATCGTCTTTCCGATCATGCCATGTTGACCGCCACGCTTCAGCCAGCCTGACGTTTTCCCGCACGTGATCCGTCGAACCAGATTTGCATCGGGAAACCGGATTGTCCTGCTGCAAAACGGCGAGGATTTTTTCACCGCACTGGGCAATGCGATCGATTCCGCCCGTGAGTCAATCTGGCTGGAGACCTATATCTTTGCCGACGACCCCACCGGCAGGCGAATTCGCGACTTGCTGGCTGCGGCAGCGCTGCGCGGAATACAGGTGCGGCTTGTGATAGACGGATTTGGTTCAAACACGCTGCCGCCTGAATGGTGGGACACGTTTGACCAGGCTGGTGGTGATCTGCGTGTGTACCGGCGTGAACGCGGCTGGTGGCCTATCAGGAAATCCCGGCTGCGGCGGCTGCACCGGAAACTGGCCGTGGTCGATGGACAACAGGCCTTTGTTGGCGGGATCAATATTCAGGATGACTGGGACATCCCCGGGCAGACCGCGCCGCGTTTTGATTTCGCGGTCCGGGTTGAAGGCCCGCTTGTCGACCGCGTGATCATGGCCATGGAAAAGCTCTGGTGGCGCATGGACTGGCGCCGGCCTGCTTCGCTGATTTCCAGCCTGGCCATGCGTGGCCGTGAAGGCGAGCCGCGGGCGGAGCGACAGTTCGCGCAGGCCGCCTTACTGTTGCGCGACAATTTGCGCCATCGCTTTGATATCGAACAATCCTATCTGGCGGCCATCAGGCACGCGCGGCATGAAATCCTGATTGCCAATGCCTATTTCCTTCCCGGCCATCGATTCCGCCATGCATTGATCGAGGCTGCCCGCAGAGGAGTACGGGTTCGCCTGTTGCTGCAAGGCATGGTGGAATACCGGCTTCAACACGCCGCCAGCCGCGCGCTGTACGGCGCTCTGCTGGATGCCGGCGTGGAAATTCATGAATACCTGCCCAGCCATCTGCATGCGAAGGTCGCTGTCATCGATCATGACTGGTCGACGGTGGGTTCTTCGAATATTGATCCTTTCAGTTTGCTGCTGGCACGAGAAGCCAACGTGGTCATCAAGGACGGGGAATTTGCCAGCGAACTCAAAAGCAGGCTCGAACAAGCATTGGCAAATCAATCACGGCGGATAGAATCCAGTGCATGGCGGGAACAGCCGTTATCAACACGGCTGAAGTGCTGGCTGGCTTATGGCCTGGTGCGGTGGGGGATGGGCCTCGCGGGGTTGCTCAAGCAATGGTAGGGCGCCGATTGATTGTTATTGCCTGCGAATGGCCGGGATCATCTCATGTACCCACTGCAGCAAAGCTTTCCCTCCTGGCAACTGGGCAAGCACATCCGGGAACAACAGCAGGCCAAACATCAAGGCGGCAAGACACAGCAATACCAGGTTCATGAATACACTTTCGGGGCGCAGCACGCCCCAGTAACGCATGGTCAGGTAAAGCGCATCCTTGCGGTGCTCGGTCATGCGCATCCAGCGGCGAATCAGCGAGGCCAGCAGGTAAACCGCATAACCACCCATCAGCGAGGCAAACACGATGCGGAAGATGCCGAAAATATCCAGCGTGCCGCCCATGAAGCGGTGATACAGCCAGGATACGCCGCCCACCAGGAAGGAAGCACTGACCGCGATCAGCACATTGATGAACAGCCTGCGCCGCTCGCGGGACAGATCTTCCTGACGGCGGATAAAGAAATCGTCCACTTCGCGTTTGAAGTATTCAACCTTGTCCTGCACCAGATCGGAAATTTCACGCTTGGCCACGGCGACACGCTCATCCAGCACGGTTGAAAGCTTGTCGGCGGCGTAGTCGACCATTTCCTTCACATCGTCCTTGGTGAACTGGCGCTGCTCGTGCAGTTCCAGCGAAATCTTGTCCAGCTTGGCATCGATTTCCTCGCCTGCATGCTGGATCACTTCACGCAACTCCGTGCCCGCCTGAGCCACGCCATCCTTGACCACGCCGGTCAGGCGCTCGCCGGCACGATCAATCGCCTGTTGCGACACTTCCGCCAGGCTGTCCTTGGCGTAGTTCATTTCCTTTTCAAACCAGGCCATCTTCGATGTCTCCCCGGATGCGCTATTTGGCTTTTTTAAAGCCGCTTTCCTCTCCGGAAAGCAGGCGCTTGATATTGCCGCGATGACGCCAGATGAGCAGCGCGGTCAGAATGCACAATGTCAGAATGGTGACTCTGCTGTCTGTAAAATATGCGCCCAGAATCGGCGCGGAAACCGAAGCTGTCAGCGCAGCCAGCGACGACAGGCGGGTCATTGCAAATACGCTTGCCCAGACCGCCAGCGTGGCGAGCCCCAGCCACGGGTTGAGCGCAAGCAGAATGCCCAAGGCGGTGGCCACGCCCTTGCCGCCCTTGAATCCGAAGAACACCGGAAACAGATGGCCCAGGAACACCGCGAGCGCCGCGAGATGCGTGGCCAGAATCTGGATGCCGTACTGTGCGCCAACCATCCCGGCCAGCCACACCGCCAGCCAGCCCTTGGCCAAGTCACCCAGCAAGGTCAGCAGTGCAGCGGTTTTCTTGCCTGTGCGCAACATGTTGGTCGCGCCGGGATTGCCGGAGCCAAAACTGCGCGGATCGGGCAACCCCATCAATTTCGCCACGATGACGGCAAACGAAAGCGAGCCAACCAGATAAGCGCCCAAGGCAATCAGCAGGGCAGGAACAGCGTCATGCATTAAAATTCATTCCTTTTGTCTTGTTGGGTTATCCCATGGATATTTTGTTTTTAAGGGACTTTCGTCTCGATCTCATTATCGGCATATATGAATGGGAACGCAAAATTCCCCAGCCTGTAAGGTTGGACCTGGAAATCGGCCTGCCTGAGCACAAGGCGGGCGAGACGGATGACGTGGTGGATACCATCGACTACGGGGCTGTGGCGCACCGCGTTAAGGATAGCTTGATCAATCGTCCTCAACCGATCGCCTTGGTGGAAGCTGTGGCGGAGCATGTCGCGCAGATTGTTCTGAATGAATTCGGTGCGCCGTGGGTGAAAGTCAGCGTGACCAAATTCGCCATCGTGCGCGGCGTCAAGGAACTGGGCATTTCCATCGAGCGGGGTACGCGCGCTTGAGCCCGGTGGAGCTTGCCTATGCGGCAGGCGTGTTGCTGCTGGCCTATTTTATTCGCGGCATTGCCGGATTTGGCTCGGGCCTCATCGCAGTGCCCTTGCTGGCTTTGATGTTTCCTCTGACGCTGGTGGTGCCCTTTATTCTGCTGCTCGACTTCACTGCCTCGCTGCTGCTTGGCGGCTTCAATCTGCGCAAGGTGCGATGGGACGAAGCCGGACCGCTCATTCCCTTTGGCCTGGCGGGCGTGGCGCTTGGTACGAGCCTGCTGGTCAATTTGCCCAAGACACCCTTGCTGACGGGGCTGGCGGTATTCGTGCTGATTTTCGCCATCAGAAGCCTGCTTAATCTTCATGGCGAGAAACCGGTTTCCCGCTGGTGGGCACTGCCGGCCAGCCTCACTGGCGGCACCGTGGGCGGGCTGTTCGGCACGGGCGGACCGCCGTACGTGATTTATCTTTCCCATCGCATCAGGGACAAGGGCGAGCTGCGGGCCACCTTCTCCGGCGTGTTTTTTCTCGAAGGTCTGTTTCGCATCGCCAGTTTCCTGGCGGCCGGATTGCTGATGAAAACCGATGTCTGGCAAAGCTATACCATGGGCTTGCCCATCGCACTGCTGGCGTTATACGGCGGCAGCCACGTGCACACGGGATTGAGCCAGGTTCAGGTCACGCGTTTGATCGGAATTTTGCTGTTGTTGAGCAGCGTGTCGCTGTTTATGAAAGCGGTCAATTAACCGCGAGGGTGGTGCTGCTTGTGCAACTGCTTGAGCCGTTCACGCGCGACGTGGGTGTAAATCTGGGTAGTGGAGATGTCGGCATGGCCCAGCAGCATCTGCACGGCGCGCAGGTCGGCGCCATGGGCGAGCAGGTGGGTGGCGAAAGCATGGCGCAGGGTGTGTGGAGACAAGGGCTTGTGTATGTCAGCTGCTTTTGCACGCCGCTTCAGTAGATGCCAGAAAGCCTGCCGGGTCATGCCGGCGCCGCGCGGGGTGACGAACACTTCCGCGCAGGTTTTGCCATTCAACAATATCTGGCGTGATTCCCTGAGATAGCGTGACAGCCAGTGCTGGGCTTCTTCGCCCAGTGGAACCAGCCGGTCCTTGCCACCCTTGCCGGTGACGCGCAGCACGGCGGCATTCAGGTCGAGATTCAGCAGCTTCAGACCCACCAGTTCGGAAACACGCAGTCCGGTTGCGTAGAGCGTTTCGATCATGGCGCGGTCGCGCAGTCCGGCCGGTGTGTCAGTGTCCGGAGATGCAAGCAGGTTTTCCACCTCGGCTTCGGACAGCACCTTGGGCAGGGAGCGCGGAAGCTTGGGCGTGTCCAGAAACTGGGTGGGGTCGTTTTCGATCAGGTTCTCGCGTGCCATAAAGCGGTAAAACCGGCGCAGGCTTGCGGTAAAACGTGCGGCGGTTCGCGGCCTGGCCCGAGTGGCGAAGCGGTATGCGAGATAGGCGTCGATATCCGGGGCGGAAGTCTGGATGAGATTGCCATGGCGAGACTTGACCAGCCATGCCTGAAAAGCGGAAATGTCACGACGGTAGGCGGAAAGCGTATTCTGCGAGAGCCCGTCTTCCAGCCACAGCCGGTCGCAAAAGCGATCGATCAAATCGCCGGCCTCGCTATTCGCTTTGCTCATGAGCTGCGTTCATGCGCCAGCAGCCAGGATTTGATATTCAGCGGGCCGAGGTAGCGGGTTTTCATGAAACCGCCGATGCCGTTAGCAGAAACGACACGATGACAAGGCACGATGATGGGAATCGGGTTGGCGCCGCAGGCGCCGCCTATCGCGCGGGAGGAAGTGTTGAGCTTTTTTGCCAACTGGCCATAAGTTAGGGGCGCTCCGGCCGGAATGTCGCAAAGCGCTTGCCAAACGGCTTGCTGAAATACGGTGCCTTGCAGTTCTATCGGCAAGTCGAAAACGTGGTGTGAATTCCTGAAGTAGGAGGCCAGTTGAGTCTGGGTTTCCTTGAGAATCGGGGAATTTGTATTTTTGAGAGCCACCCGCTCAAGCAAAAACTCGATACCGGTGAGGAAATCATGGTCAGCACTCAACCTGAGTTGACCAAAGGGGGCATTGATGATGGCCTGATCCATGATCCATTCTACTGCGCTTATGGAAATAAAAAAGCCGCGCGGTGCGCGGCTTTTTTGTTGGCAGGCTGTGATTATTCCGTGGCTGCGGCCTTGGCGCGATTGGGCAGCTTTTCCTTGATGCGGGCGCTCTTGCCGGAACGTTCGCGCAAGTAATACAGCTTGGCGCGGCGTACGTCACCACGGCGCTTGACTTCGATGGCGGCTACCTGGGGCGAGTAGGTCTGGAAAGTCCGCTCGACGCCTTCACCCGCGGAAACCTTGCGCACGGTAAAGGCAGAATTGAGACCACGGTTGCGCTTGCCGATGACAACGCCTTCATAGGCCTGCAAACGCTCCTTGTCGCCTTCCTTTACTTTTACCTGTACGACCACGGTGTCGCCGGGTGCAAAGTCGGGAATGGTTTTGCCCAGACGGGCGATTTCTTCCTGTTCCAGTTGTTCGATGATGTTCATTTCATCTTCCTTACGTGAGTCGCGAATTGGTTTGGAGTGCAAACATTGCGCGGTTAATAACGCCGCCAGGTTTTAACCTCGGCTGGCTTCCTTTTCCCGGCGAATTTCTTCGTCGAGCAAATCTTTTTCATCCAGGCTCAGGCCCCGCTTTTCGAGCAGGTCTGGCCGGTTTTTCGCCGTCAGCACAAGGCGCTGAGCCAACCGCCATCGGTCGATCGCCTTGTGGTTGCCGGAAAGCAATACTTCAGGCACCGCCTCGCCCCGATATATTTCGGGGCGGGTGTAGCAGGGCGCATCCAAGAGCCCGTCCACGAACGATTCCTGTAGCGCAGATTCCACGTTGTTCAAACTGCCCGGCAGCTGCCGTATGACGGCATCCATGACGGCCAGTGCCGGAATCTCGCCGCCCGAGAGGACGAAATCGCCCAGCGAAATTTCCTCGTGCACCCGGCGGCGCAAAAAACGTTCGTCCACACCTTCGTAACGTCCCGCAATCAGCGTCAATTCGGGACGATTGGCCAGTTCGATCACCTTTTGATGATCCAGCGGCCTGCCGCGAGGGGTGAAATAAATCACATGCGGTGTGACGCTTTCATGCCTCAATTCCGCTTCGAGGGCATCCATCGCGGCATCCAGCGGCTCGGCCAGCATCACCATGCCGGGCCCACCGCCGTAGGGCCGGTCGTCCACCGTGCGGTAATTGTCGGTGGCGAAATCCCGCGGGTTCCAGGCCTTGAAGCTGAACAGGCCTCGATCCATCGCACGCCCGGTAATGCCGAAATCCAGCAAGGCATCGAACAGGCCGGGAAACAGGGTGATGACATCGAAACGCATCACGTAACCCTAGTAATCCGGTTGCCAATCCACTTCGATGACACCCTGCGCCAGATCCACATTCAGCACATAGACGTCAACGAAGGGAATCAGATGTTCCTTTTCGTCTTCCACGACCAGCACGTCATGCGCGCCGGTTTCCAGCAGTTTGACCACTTGCCCCAGCTTGATGCCTTCGCGGTTGACGACGCTTAAGCCGATCAGGTCTTCCCAGTAATATTCGCCTGCTTCGGCTTCCGGCAGCTCGTCACGGAATACCGCGATTTCCTGGCCGCGCAGGGCAAACGCCGCATCCCTGTCGTTGCAACCGGTCAGTTTGGCGACCAGCGTTTGGCCGTGCAGGCCGGCGTCTTCGACCTGGATTTCACGCCATTGGCCATTGGCGCCGATTTGCCAGACGGGGTAATCCAACAGTGAATCCAGCGTTTCGGTAAAAGGCTGAATCTTGACCCAGCCTTTGACGCCATACGGGGCGGCAACCCGCCCCATGATTACTTGCTTAGGCAGCGGCCTTGCCCTGCTTGAGCAAACGGGTAACGGTGTCGGACGGCTTGGCGCCGTTCTTGATCCAGTGCTCTACACGGGCCATGTCGATGCGGGTCGACTCCACGCCTTCCTTGGCGCCGGGGTTGTGAAAGCCCAGACGTTCGATGAAGCGGCCATCGCGGCGGCTACGGGAATCAGCCACGACCACGTTGTAATAAGGGCGGTTTTTCGAGCCGCCACGGGAAAGACGAATGACTACCATGGTTTCAATCCAGTATGGAAATCGGAAAACCGCGAATTCTATGCCAAAAAGGGGTTTTTTGCCAAGGGCTTACTTCATCCCCGGCATCATGCCCTTCATGCCCCGCATCATTTTGCCCAAGCCGCCTTTTGACATCATTTTCATCATTTTTTGCGCCTGTTCGAACTGATTGAGCAGTTTATTGACCTCCTGCACCTGAACCCCCGCGCCTGCAGCAATGCGGCGCTTGCGCGAAGCCTTGATGAGCTCGGGCTGGCGGCGCTCCTGTTTGGTCATGGAATTGATGATGCCTTCCACCCGGTTGATTGCCTTGTCCTCGTTGCCGGTCAATTGTGGGGCTTGCCCGCCCATGCCGGGCATTTTGTCCATCAGCGCGGATAATCCCCCCATTTTGCGCATCTGTATGATCTGGGATTTGAAGTCTTCCAGATCGAAGTTTTTGCCTTTTTTGACCTTGTCGGCCAGCTTTTTGGCCTCGGCGACATCAATCGAAGCCTGTGCCTGCTCGACCAGGGAAAGTACATCGCCCATGCCCAGGATGCGGGATGCCATGCGCTCGGGATGGAAAGGCTCTAGGCCATCGGGTTTTTCCCCTACGCCCACGAATTTGATGGGTTTACCGGTGATGTGACGGACGGAAAGCGCCGCGCCGCCGCGCGCATCGCCATCCAGTTTGGTGAGGATCACACCGGTAAGCGGCAGTGCATCGCTAAAGGCCTTGGCGACGTTGACGGCATCCTGGCCCTGCATTGCGTCGACCACGAACAGGGTTTCAACCGGATCAAGGCTTGCGTGCAGTTTCTGGATTTCAGCCATCATGGCTTCGTCGATGGCCAGGCGGCCGGCCGTGTCGACAATAAGTACATCAAAAAACTGCTTGCGCGCATGATCCTGCGCAGCTTGGGCGATTGCGGCCGGGTCGTTGAGATTGCCTGCTTCAAAGAAGGCGACGTCGAGCTGCTTGCCGAGTTGCCGCAGTTGATCAATGGCGGCGGGGCGGTAGACATCACAGGACGCAAGCAGGACTTTTTTCTTGCGTAACTTGAGCAACCGGGCAAGCTTGCCGCTGCTGGTTGTTTTGCCGGAACCTTGCAAGCCAGCCATGAGGATGACGGCGGGCGGCTGGGCGGCGAGATTCAGATCGGCTGCTTCGCCGCCCATCAGCCTGGCAAGTTCGTCGTGAACGATGCCGATGAGCGCCTGGCCGGGAGTCAGGCTTTGCAATACATCGGCGCCCAAGGCCTTGACCCTGACGTCATCAATAAAGTGTTTGACGACAGGCAGGGCGACATCGGCTTCAAGCAAGGCCATGCGCACCTGACGCAACGTATCCTGAATGTTGGCTTCGGTGATGCGTGCCTGGCCACGCAGGGACTTGACGACACCCGCCAGCCGGCCAGTCAGGTTTTCAAACATATAATTTCCTTGTCGGACTTCCTTGATCCGGGGGCTGGATAGATAATAGGCTCCAGATCCCACCCTTCTTTCAGGACTCGTTGCCTATTCTACCAATGCCGGTATTCGCGCTCACTTCATTTATTGCAGCCAGTTTTTATGCCATTGCCGCCTGGCAATTTCTGCGGGCCGATACCGCGCGGCGCAGAACGGTTTGGGTTTCAGCCATATTGCTGCTGGGAATCGTGATTCATGCGGCCTTGCTGGGCGCGAGCGTGTTTCGTCCCGATGCGGTACATCTGGGATTTTCCAATGCAGTTTCCCTGATCGCCTGGCTGTCCGTCTCGGTTTATGCCTTGACCGCGCTCAAAGTGCCTTTGCCGGGGATTCAGGGCTGGGTGGCCGGTGCGGCGGCGGTGGGGGTGTTATTGCCTTTGGTGTTGCCGGACGCCCGCGCGATCCCCCATTCGGACGCTTTTGGCTTCCGGGCGCATCTGGTGTTGTCACTGCTGGCGTATTGCCTGCTGTTCATTGCGGCCTTGCAGGCGCTTTTGATGTCCGCGTTCGAAAAGAAATTGCACCATGGTGCAAGTGCTGCTGGCATGCCGGGCATGCCCCCGTTACTAACCCTGGAGTCGGTGCTGTTCAAATTGATCGGCGCCGGCTTTGTGTTGCTGACGCTGGCGGTTGGAAGCGGTGTGTTGTTTTCCGAAGAGGTGTTCGGCAAGGCCATGAGCTTCAGTCATAAAACGATTTTTGCTGTCCTTTCCTGGCTGGTGTTTGGAGCCTTGCTCGCGGGCCGTTTTATCTGGGGTTGGCGTGGGCGTCTGGCCGTGCGCTGGACGATTACCGGCTTTGTCATGTTGCTGCTTGCCTATGTGGGGAGCAAATTTGTTCTGGAAGTCCTGCTTCATCGTTGATGCTCTGGCTGATCCGGTAAATTCCCTTGGACACGATTTCCACAAGTACGCTGTTTGCTATTCTTGCGGTGCTGTTGACGCTTTCCGGTTTCTTTTCGGCCAGCGAAACGGCCATGATGGCAATCAACCGTTACCGGCTCAAGCATCAAGCCGAGAAGGGTCATCGAGGTGCCAGATTGACGCTCGCGCTCCTCAATCAGACCGACAAGCTGTTGGGCGTGATCCTTCTTGGCAATAACCTGGTCAATACGGCTGCCGCGACTTTGTCCACGGTGCTGGCGATACGCCTATTTGGCGAGGGGGAGGTAACATTGTTTATCGCAACCTCGGGGCTGACTTTTTTGATTCTGGTATTCAGCGAAGTCACTCCCAAGGTTATTGGGGCGTCCTTTCCAGAGCGTATCGCCTATCCCGCCAGTTTTGTGCTGACGCCTTTACTCAGGCTGGCATACCCCATCGTCTGGTTCGTCAACTTGTTTGTGCAGGGCTTGCTGAAACTGTTGCGAATCAAGCCACGGCAGGATGACAGCAGCAACATGCTGGGTCTGGAGGAATTGCGAACCGTGGTACTGGAATCTTCCGAGCTGCTGCCACGCACACACCGGAAAATCATGCTGAATTTGCTGGATTTGGAGCGCATTACGGTGGATGACGTGATGACGCCCAGAAACCAGATCGAGGCAATTGACCTCAACACGGAACCGGAAAAACTGGCCCAACAGATTTCGACCAGCCACCATACCCGGTTACTGGTATTTGATGGGTCGCTGGATCTGGTTTCAGGGATATTGCATGTCAGGAGGGTGCTGCATCCTTTGTCGAGCGGGGAGCTGACCGTGGACACTCTGAAAGAGGTTTTGCAGGAACCCTATTATGTCCCGGCCGGAACCCCGCTTTTTACCCAGTTGCGCCATTTCCAGGAAAACCAGAAACGGCTGGCAATTGTGGTGGATGAATACGGCGAACTTCAGGGCCTGGTTACGCTGGAGGATCTGCTGGAAGAAATGGTTGGGGAATTTACCACCCAGGCCCCCTCGCAAATGGGCTGGCTGAGGCAAATGGAGGACGGGAGCTGGATGGTGGAAGGCTCGGCCCTGGTCAGGCACATTAACCGCAAGCTGGGTTTGGCTTTGCCCCTGGAAGGCCCGAAAACGCTCAATGGATTGTTGCTGGAATGCCTTGAAAGCATCCCGGAGGCTGGCGTTAGCATCAAAATCGGCGACATTCCCATAGAAATCGTGCAAACTCAGGATCGGGCGGTCAAGGTCGCCAGAATTTTGCCGGCACCGCAGGATTAAATCAGGGTTTTCCTGTTTTCCTGCTCTTAATTTTTATTGAGGGGAGGCCGATAAGGACGTGTCTAGACATAAAAATCCCATGGCTGCCGTTACTGCACAAAACACCTCTTCGCTGACTGGGCTTGCCCGCACGCTGGTGACCCAGGGCTGGCTCACTGAGTCTGAAGCCGAAAGTATCTGGAATAAGACCAGTGCTGGCGGCGACAGCTTTGTTTCCGAATTGCTCAAAGGTCGCCGCTATACGGCTGCCCAAGTGGCCGAACTGGCTGCCAGCGCTTTCGGCTATCCCATGTTTGATCTGGACGCCATTGACCCGGAATCGCTACCCAGGTCAATTGTGGATGCCAAACTTTCTCAGAAACGCCGTATGGTCGCGTTGTTTCAGCGCGGCAACAAGCTATTCGTCGGCACATCTGACCCAACCAACCTCCAGGCGCTGGATGAAGTCAAATTCCAGACCGGCTTGGCGATCGAACCCGTGGTGGTCGAGGATGACAAGCTCGCAAAGTTGATCGAAAAGGCCTCTCAGGAAGTTGAAAGCGTCACATCCATGATGGATGTGGAAGACCTAGAACTGGATTTCACGGACGATGAAGCTGTCGCTCAACAAGACACAGGAGGCGTTGAGATCGACGACGCGCCGGTCGTGCGCTATCTCCAGAAAATCATGCTGGATGCCATCAATAGCGGCGCGTCGGATATCCATTTTGAACCCTACGAGAAGTTTTACCGGATTCGTTACCGCCGTGACGGCATCCTGTATGAAATTGCCCAGCCGCCACTCGCCATCAAGGAAAAGGTGGCCTCCAGGATCAAGGTGATCTCCCGTCTGGATATCGCGGAAAAGCGCGTGCCCCAGGACGGCCGGGTCAAGATGGTGCTGTCGAAGAACCGGTCCATTGATTTCCGGGTCAGCACGCTGCCGACGCTTTATGGCGAAAAGATCGTCATGCGGATTCTGGATCCGACCAGTGCGCAACTGGGGATTGAAGCGCTTGGCTACGAAGCCTGGCAGAAACAGATATTGCTGGATGCGGTACAGCGTCCATATGGAATGGTGCTGGTCACGGGCCCGACGGGCTCGGGTAAAACGGTGTCCCTATATACCTGCCTCAATATTCTGAACAAGCCAGGCGTCAATATTTCCACTGCGGAAGATCCCGCTGAAATTCAGTTGGCGGGCGTCAACCAGGTAAATGTGAATGACAAGGCGGGATTGACGTTTGCCGCGGCCTTGAAATCTTTCCTGCGCCAGGATCCGGACATCATCATGGTGGGTGAGATTCGCGATCTGGAAACGGCAGATATTGCCATCAAGGCTGCGCAAACCGGTCACATGGTTTTGTCCACGCTGCACACCAACGATGCGCCGGGAACATTGACCCGTTTGCTGAATATGGGAGTCGCGCCGTTCAACGTGGCTTCGTCGGTCATCTGTATTACGGCACAGCGTCTGGCAAGGAAATTGTGTTCGTGCAAACAGCCAACCGATATCCCGGCTGAAGCACTATTACGGGCTGGTTTCAGGGAAGAAGATCTGGATGGGAGCTGGAAACCCTATCACCCCGTAGGTTGCGACATCTGTCAGGGGTCTGGTTACAAGGGTCGGACGGGCATATATCAGGTCATGCCGATCACAGACGAGATGACCAGGATTATCCTGAAGAATGGCACGTCAGTTGACATATCGGATCAGGCGCGACGTGAGGGCGTATTGGATCTGCGCCAGGCAGGCCTGCTGAAAGTCAAGGCGGGCGTGACTTCCCTGGAAGAAGTCGAAGCCGTCACCAATCTGTAAACCTAGGCACATCGGGAGAGATACATGGCAGTTGCAGCCACCAAAGATACTTCGTTTACCTGGGAAGGCACCGATAAGCGAGGCAAGAAAATCAAGGGCCAGATGCTGGCCGGGGGCGAGTCTGTCGTCACGGCGCAGTTGCGCAGGCAAGGTATTACGGTTACCAAGGTGCGCAAACAGAGCGCGCTTTTTGCACGCACTCAGCCGATTAAAGACAAGGACATCACCCTGTTTACGCGGCAACTGGCGACCATGATGAAAGCCGGGGTGCCTCTGCTGCAGTCATTTGATATTGTGGGCCGAGGCGCGGCGAATCCTTCCGTTCAACGTTTGCTGGCTGAAATCAAGGCGGATATCGAAAAAGGCAGCAGCATGAACCAGGCTTTTTCAAAACATCCAAAATACTTTGATACTCTGTTCTGCAATCTGGTGCAGGCGGGTGAGCAGGCAGGTATTCTGGAAGGGGTGCTGGATCGGCTGGCGACGTACAAGGAAAAAATTCTCGCCATTAAAAGCAAGATCAAGTCCGCGCTGTTTTATCCGGCAGCCGTGATTATCGTGGCCTTCATAGTGACAGCCGCCATCATGATTTTCGTGGTGCCGGCTTTCAAGGATCTGTTCTCCAGCTTTGGCGCGGATTTGCCGGCTCCCACCTTGGTGGTGATGGCTATTTCCGACTTCTTTGTAGCTTACTGGTGGTTGATTTTCGGTGTTATTGGTGGCGGAATTTATGCCTTGTTGAAGTTATGGCAACGTTCAAAACCCGTCCAGCGTTTCATGGACAAGCTGATGCTCAAGCTGCCAGTGTTTGGACCCATCATCGAAAAAGCCACCATTGCTCGCTGGACGAGAACTTTGTCGACCATGTTTGCCGCCGGCGTGCCATTGGTTGAAGCCCTCGATTCCGTGGGCGGGGCATCCGGAAATCAATTGTATGTCGAGGCAACAGAAAAAATCCGCAGCGATGTGGCAACGGGTACGTCCTTGACGGTTGCCATGCAAGGCACCAACCGTTTCCCCAGCATGGTGCTGCAAATGGCGGCAATTGGCGAGGAATCTGGCGCGCTTGATTCCATGCTGAGCAAGGTGGCGGATTTTTATGAGGCCGAAGTAGATGATGCCGTCGATGCGCTTTCCAGCCTGATTGAACCCATGATCATGGTGGTGCTGGGTACGCTCATCGGCGGTTTGGTGGTTGCCATGTACCTGCCTATCTTCAAGATGGGTTCCGTGGTTTGATGGAACTCCTGCAAAGCGAACCAGCCCTGTTTACCGGGCTGGTTTTTTTATTCAGCCTGCTGGTTGGCAGCTTCCTGAATGTGGTCATTCATAGACTTCCACGCATGATGGAGGCCGGCTGGCGGGATCAATGCGCGGAATTGAATGGGGGTGCCGTTCAATCCAGGGGCACTTACAATCTCTGGACGCCGCGTTCGGCCTGTCCGTCCTGTGGCCACCAAATCACATCGCTGGAAAACATCCCGATCCTGTCCTGGCTGTTTTTACGTGGCCGCTGCAATGCTTGCGGCACGTCTATCAGCGTGCGTTATCCCGTTGTCGAGGGATTGACCGCCATCCTTTCAGCAGCAGCAGCCTGGAAGTTTGGATTTGGATGGATGGCATTGGGCTCGATTATTTTTACCTGGGCCATGATTGCGCTGGCGTTTATCGACCTTGATACCACCTTGCTGCCTGATGACATTACCCTGCCTTTACTTTGGGTGGGGCTGTTATTCAATTCTTTTGGGATCTCCACCAGTCTTCAATCCGCGGTTATTGGTGCTATGGCGGGCTATCTGATTCTGTGGAGCATATACTGGCTTTTCAAACTGGTTACCGGCAAGGAAGGAATGGGATATGGCGACTTCAAGCTGCTTGCTGCAATAGGGGCGTGGCTAGGCTGGGAGCAGTTGCCGGTCACGATTCTGCTGTCCTCGGTTGTAGGGGCCGCTGTCGGCATAGCCATGGTGATTTTTGTCAAACACGACCGACGCATTCCCATTCCATTTGGGCCCTATCTGGCGGGAGGCGGTTTGGTTGCGCTCTTCTTTGGTTCAAGCCTGACCCGGGCCTATCTCAATAGTTTTTGATGCTCAAGATCGGGGTGACTGGCGGCTTGGGGTCTGGAAAGACCGCTGTCTCGCAAGCATTTTCCAGACTGGATGTTCCGGTAATTGATACGGATGAAATTTCCCGCGGCTTAACTGCGGCTGATGGCGCAGCCTTGCCGATGCTCAGGGAAGCCTTTGGCGATTCAATATTCAATGCGGATGGAAGCTTGAACCGGAACGCGTTGAGGGCTTTGATTCTGAATGATCGCCCTGCCAAGTCGCGACTGGAGTCCATTCTTCATCCCATGATCCTGCATGAAGTCACTAATCGGCTTGCTCGATTGAATGCATCCTATGTGATTGTTGTTGTGCCGCTGCTTGTCGAATCGGGGTCATATCTCGACATGCTGGACCGCGTTCTGGTGGTGGATTGCAGCGAAGAAACTCAAATACAGCGGGCGCTGGCGCGAGGCGGTTGGGGCGAGTCTGAAATCCGGGCCATGATGGCAAGACAGGTTTCAAGACAAGTGCGTCTGAAGCTGGCCGATGACGTTATCAATAATGATGGTGGAATGGATGCTTTGGCTGCCCAAGTGGCCGCCCTGAATGAAAAATATCATGCACTGGCCCGGCAATCGCTTTGATTTTGCTGGGATATCAGCGAAAATCAAAAAAATATCTGATTGGCGTGACGAATGATCCGCTACGAATATCCCCTCAACGAACGAATTCGCATCCTGCTACGGCTGGAGGATTTGTTCGACCGGCTTGCCTGGTATGTACAGGGAGAGCATCCCTATAATCACCATAGTAGTTTGCTCACCCTGTTTGAGCTTGCCGATGTGGCTTCCCGCTCGGATCTGAAAACGGACTTGCTCCAGGAACTGGAACGCCAGCGTTCGACATTGTCGGCCTTGAGGGGCAATCCTGACGTGGAACAGGTCAAACTGGAATCGGTGCTCCGGGAAATCGATTCGGCGCATGCCGGCATTCATCAAATGGCCGGAAAGGTCGGACAGCACTTGAAAGACGACGAGTGGCTGATGACCGTCAAGCAGCGCGCCATCATTCCGGGCGGACTGTGCGAGTTCGATCTGCCTTCCTACCATCTTTGGCTGAACGAGGATGCCGATATGCGGCGCGAGGATTTGTATCGATGGCTGACGCCGATGCTGCCTATCCGGGCCGGCCTTGGAATTGTGCTGCGCTTGATGCGCGAGAGCTGCCGGCCGGGATCGCAGCAAGCCGTAAACGGGGTATACCAGCAGACGCTGGATACGACTGTCAGACCGCCGCAGATGATACGCATCGGGATCGATGATGGCATGCGTTGCGTTCCGGAGATATCGGCCAATAAATACATGCTTAATATCCGTTTTGTTCGAAGTCAGCCGGGTGAATCCAAGGTCTGCGCGGGAACCATCAATTTTGAACTGACGTTTTGCACCTTGTGATCAACCTGCCTGAATCAACGCCCCGCGTCTTTTGCCCGACTTGCGGCCAGAAAATGCTTTGGGATTCCCGGAACAGATACCGTCCTTTTTGCAGTGAACGGTGCAAATTGATCGATCTGGGGCAGTGGGCTGCCGGAAGTTACCGGGTGGCTGGAGAGCCGTTACACGATGAGCCGGAAATACGCGCGGCAAAGGAAAGCTAGCCCAGGCCGGGTTACTGGTAGGTCTTCACGCCGCTTTCAGTTCCCAGTAGCAGGACATTCGCGGCCCGGCGGGCAAACAATCCGTTTGTGACGACGCCGGTAATCTGGTTGATTTCGGTCTCGATCGCAACCGGGTCCAGAATGCTCAAGCCATGCACATCGAGAATGACGTTGCCGTTGTCCGTGGTGAAACCTTCGCGCAATTTGGGCTGGCCGCCCAGTTTCACCAGTTCGCGCGCGACATAACTTCTGGCCATGGGAATGACCTCGACCGGCAAGGGGAACTTGCCCAGCACGTCCACAAGCTTGCTCTGATCGGCCACGCAAACAAAGGATTTGGCGCAGGCCGCAACGATTTTTTCCCGCGTGAGCGCGCCGCCTCCGCCCTTGATCATGTGGAAGTGCCGGGTGATTTCGTCCGCGCCATCCACGTAGACTTCCATGCCGCCCACGCTGTTCAAGTCCAGAACGGGAATGCCATGGCTTTTCAACCGGTTGGCGGTCGCTTCCGAACTGGCCACGGCACCATCGATTCGTCCCTTGATTTTGGCCAGTTCGTCGATAAAGTAGTTGGCCGTGGATCCCGTGCCCACCCCGATGATGCCGCTTTTCACGTAATCGATGGCCGCGCGCGCCACGGCCTGTTTCATTTCATCCTGAGTCATTTTTCTGGCAGCCTCTTCATCCATTCCCGTCAAAATTTGTGCAAGATTAGCGCAAAGACGGTTTTTCACAAACCAGATGCATCCGGAAGCTGTAAACTTTGCACCATGCCAAAACCAGTAAATGATGATTATCTAGAGCGCATCCTGACTGCCCGTGTTTACGACGTGGCGATCGAGTCGCCGCTTGATCACGCGGCCAATTTATCCCGTCGCCTCGCGAACACGGTGTATCTGAAGCGCGAGGACTTGCAGCCGGTGTTTTCCTTCAAGCTGCGCGGCGCGTACAACAAAATGGCCGGACTTGCACCAGCGGAATTGAAGCGGGGCGTGGTGGCCGCGTCGGCCGGCAATCATGCCCAGGGCGTGGCATTGGCCGCGCAGCGTCTGAATGCGAAAGCCACCATCGTCATGCCGGCGACCACGCCTCAGATCAAGATCAATGCCGTGGCCTCGCGCGGCGCCAAGGTCATTCTGCATGGCGATTCCTATGACGAAGCCTATGAGCACGCGCTGATCCTCGCCAAAAAGAGCAAGGCAACTTTCGTTCATCCCTATGACGATCCCGAGGTCATTGCAGGGCAGGGCACCATCGCCATGGAAATGCTGCGCCAGCATCCGGGGCCCATCCATGCCGTGTATGTGCCTGTCGGGGGCGGTGGGTTGATAGCGGGGATCGCGGCTTACATCAAGCGGCTGCGTCCGGAAATCAAGGTGGTGGGCGTGGAGCCCGAGGACGCCGACGCTATGGCGCGTTCGCTTTGCCGGAATGAACGGGTGAAACTCGAACGCGTCGGCATTTTTGCCGATGGCGTTGCGGTCAAGCAGGTTGGCAAGGAAACTTTCCGGCTGGCGCAGAAGTACGTGGACGAGGTGATACGCGTCAATAACGACGCCATCTGCGCGGCGATCAAGGACGTGTTTGAAGATACGCGGTCCATACTGGAGCCGGCCGGTGCGCTATCCGTAGCCGGCCTCAAGGCCGCCGTGGCAGGTGACAAGCTCAAGGGCAAGTCGCTTATCGCCATTGCTTCCGGCGCCAACATGAATTTCGACCGGCTGCGCCACGTTGCCGAGCGTGCCGAACTGGGCGAGAAACGCGAGGCCATCATCGCGGTGACCATTCTGGAAAAGCCCGGCAGCTTCAAGAAATTCTGTTCCATGCTGGGCGCACGCAACATTACCGAGTTCAATTACCGGTTTGCCGATCCTGCCCAGGCGCGCGTTTTTGTTGGCCTGCAGATTCATGAAGGCGACGAAATCGGCAAGCTGGTTTCGCAGTTGAAGAAGCACGATCTCGATGCGGTTGATCTGACCGAAAACGAAATGGCGAAACTGCATGTCCGCCATCTGGTTGGCGGCCGGGCGCCGCAGGCGCGAAATGAAGTGATCTACCGGTTTGAATTTCCGGAACGGCCTGGCGCCTTGATGAATTTCCTTAACAGCATGAGCCATGACTGGAACATCAGCCTGTTCCATTATCGCAATCATGGAACGGACTACGGTCGTGTGCTGGTGGGCATTCAGGTGCCACCAAAAGAAAAACCCAGCTTCCAGAAATTTCTGGACAAGCTGGGTTACCGTTACTGGGATGAAACCCGCAATCCGGCGTACAAGTTGTTCCTGGCCTGAGCGGATGGTACCGCGATATTTGATCTTGCCGGAGTCGTTCCCGCGTCGACTGTTACTGCTTGGTTCCGGTGGTGCTCATCCCCAGAATGCTGTAGGCCGGGCATACCCGAATCAGACCCGTTACCAGGGGAAGCACGCCAATCCATGCCCAGGCTGGGCCGCCCATAAGCGCCCAGACAATCAGGGCCAGGCCAACGACAATGCGAATGATGCGGTCTGTGCTGCCAACGTTTGCTGTCATGGTTTCCTCCGTTATTTAAAAGATGGATTTGCCTTGCCGCGCGCACGCGCCGTGCGGCAGGGCCATCACAGTATAGCCGCCGTATTGTTTTTTTTGGCGGGCTTGTTCGGCACCAGTTTCGCGATTGCCGGTTTCGACAAGGATTTTCTGACGGCACGCGAAGCATCCGGCGCCAGGGATTCGAGACGCTTTGAACAGGCAGCGGGCAGAATTCCAACCGATTCGGTTTTGTATCCTTATATTGCCTACTGGAGAACAGCCAGAAATATTGACAACGACGCGGCGATTGCCGACTTTCTGGCGAATTACCCGGATACCTGGCTGGCCGAGCGACTGCGGAATGACTGGCTGAAAGATCTCGGCCGGCGTGAACTTTGGCCGGCATACCTGGCGGAATTTCCCAAACTCGCCAAGCCCGATGCAACCCACCTGTGCATGGCCAGACGCGCGGAAGTGGCGATGGACGATCGGCGCAATCTTAAAGAAGCGATTGCCATGTGGTTTACGGGCAAGGACATGCCGTCTGCGTGTACGCCACTGTTCTCATGGCTGATCCTGCAAGGCTACCTGACCGAAGAGGACGCCTGGAAAAGACTGCGCCTGGCTTTTGAGGCAGACAAGCCCGGGGTGGCGAAGTCAGTATCGAGCGCCATCCATCAGGACAGGCGCCCGCAATCAACCTTGATTGACAGGGCGTATCGTGATCCCGCCGCCTGGCTTTCTTCCGAGAGCATGGATTGGGGGCGGCGGCCTCAACGGGAATTGGGTTTTTTTGCCTTGGCACGACTTGCAAAAACGGATTCCGTGAATGCGGCCCGGTTGCTGCAACCCGTGCTTCCTTCTCTCGGTTTGGCTGATCAGAAATATGCCTGGGGATTGCTGGCGTTTGAGGCAGCGCGCAGTCATGAACCTCAGGCGGTGCCCTGGTTTGAGTTGAACGGAGGCGAAGGACTCTCGGATGCACAGCGCGAATGGTGGGCCCGGGCTGCATTGCGAGCTGGCAACTGGCAGTCCGTGCAACGCGCCATCCAGAGCATGCGCGAGGAGGCACGGAGCGAGCCGGTCTGGCGTTACTGGCTTGGCAGGGCGTTGAAGGCAAATGGTCAGCCGATGGCGGCGAACCAGATTTTCGCGCCCTTGTCGCGGGAGCATCACTACTACGGACAACTCGCGGAAGAAGAACTTGGCACAGTGATTGGAACGCAAACCATCAACTTCAAGGTGTCGGGCGATGAAGTCGATGCCGTTTCGCGCGATTCCGGAATTGCTCGCGCGCTGGCCTTGAATGCCATGGGCTTGCGAACGGATGCCGCCAATGAATGGAATTGGGCAATCAGGAATTTCAGCGATCGCCAGCTGCTGGCTGCCGCGGAACTGGCGAGACGCAATGACTGGTACGACCGGGCAATCAATACCGCGGAAAAGACTCGCGATCTGCACGATTTCGATTTGCGTTTCATATCGCCTTATCGGGAACTTGCCTCTAAGGAAGCGCGTGAAAATGGCCTGGATGAGGCTTGGGTATTTGGCTTGATTCGCCAGGAAAGCCGCTTCGTCAATGTTGCACGCTCCAATGTCGGTGCTTCGGGTTTGATGCAGATCATGCCCGCGACCGGGCGATGGATCGCCAATCAGTTGGGTATCGGTGGATTCAGGACAAGCAGCCTGAGCGAGCCCGAGACCAATATCAAATTTGGTTCATACTATTTGCGTTACGTACAAAACAGTCTGGACGGGCATCCCGTGCTGGCGACCGCCGCCTACAACGCAGGGCCTCGAAGGGCGCAACGCTGGCGCGACAGCAAGCCGATGGAAGGGGCGGTCTACATTGAGTCCATCCCGTTTACCGAGACGCGGCTTTACGTCAAGAAAGTCATGAGCAATGCCATGTATTACGCGCGCCGGTTTGGACAACCCTCTGTTTTGCTGCGAGACCGTCTGGGCACGATTCCGGGAAGAGCCGTTCCACTGCCGCCTAGTGGCGAAGATGACAAGCAACCCGCTCTGGAGTCCGAAGAAGGCGGCAGCTAGAATTTCAACCTGTGAGGTCAACTGATAGCGATCATGAACTTTGAAAGAATATGCGTGCTGGGAGGTTCGGGCTTTGTCGGCATGGCGCTTGTGTCTGAACTGGCCTCGCGTGGATTATTCGTGCGTGTTCTGACCCGTCGGCGGGAGCACGCCAAGGCGCTTGTTTTGCTGCCTACCGTGGAAGTCATTGAGACGGATGTCCATGACGAGCGCGAGCTGGCCCGGCAGTTCATGGGTTGTGATGCGGTCATCAATCTGGTGGGCATTCTGCACGAGTCGGTTAAAGGACGAGTGGATCGTCCGGAAGCAAGGCGCGGCGATTTTCACCGGACGCATGTTGAGTTGCCCCGCAAAGTGATCGGAGCCTGTGCCCAGGCAGGTGTCAGCCGCTTGTTGCACATGAGTGCATTGGGAGCCGACCCCACATCGAGGTCTGCTTACCAGCGTTCAAAAGGCATTGCCGAGGCATTGGTGCGCGAGGCGGGACTGGCCGCTTCACCGGAGCCAGGTACACTGAATGGCGCCAAGCTGACAGCCCGACGTGGCATGCAGGTGACTGTTTTCAGACCTTCGGTTATTTTTGGTCGGGGCGACAGCTTTCTCAATCTGTTTTCCAGGTTGTTGACTTTGCTTCCTTTTCTGCCGCTTGCCAGCGCGAACGCGCGGTTCCAGCCAGTCTATGTCAACGACGTGGCCCGCGCCTTCGCCGACAGCCTTGGCAATCCGGAAACATTTGGACAAACCTATGACCTGTGCGGCCCCAAGGTGTATACGCTGCTGGAACTGATGCAGTTTCTGGCGCACACGCTGGGGCTTAACAGAAAGCTGATTCCGCTGTCCGACCGGCTTTCCTACTGGAATGCCTGGCTGCTCGAATTGAAACCCGGCGCGAAGATCATGACTCGCGACAATTATTACGCCATGCAAACGCCCAATGTGTGCGAGGGAAAAAATCCGTCCCCACCCCAGTGGCAGCCCGCTGTTCTGGAGGCGGTTGCGCCGTCCTGGTTGCAAAGCGCATCGCAACGGGGCCGGTATAAATCTTTCCGCCATCAGGCGCATCGCTAGGGAAGACACGATGCGCGTCTACGTTGTCGGCGGCGCAGTCAGGGATGAATTGCTGGGGCTGCCGGTGCAGGATCGCGATCATGTGGTGGTTGGCGCCACGCCCGACGAGATGGTCAAGCTGGGTTATCAGCCCGTAGGCAAGGATTTCCCGGTTTTCCTGCACCCTGTAACGCATGAGGAATACGCGCTCGCCCGTACCGAGCGCAAATCCGGCCATGGGTACAAGGGATTCAGGGTGTTTGCTTTGCCAGACGTGACGCTGGAGGAAGACCTGCTCAGGCGCGATTTGACCATCAATGCCATGGCGCGCGATGAACAGGGGAACCTGATCGATCCCTACTCGGGCCAGACAGACCTCAACTCAAAAATCCTGCGCCATGTCAGCCCGGCCTTTGCTGAAGACCCGGTGCGCATTCTTCGGCTGGCGCGCTTTGCCGCGCGTTTTCCCGACTTCCATGTCGCCCCGGAAACGCTGGAACTGATGCGCGGGATGGTTGAAGGCGGTGAAGTTGATCATCTTGTCCCGGAGCGTGTCTGGCAGGAACTGTCACGCGGTTTGATGTCATCGCAACCTTCTCGCATGTTTCTTGTGCTCAGGGAATGTGGCGCGCTGGCCAAATTGCTGCCAGAAATTGATCGGCTCTTCGGCGTGCCGCAGCCGCTCCAGCATCACCCCGAGATCGATACCGGCATCCATGTCATGCTCGTAGTCGACTGGGCAGCCAGGCAAGGCCATAGCCTTCCCGTACGTTTCGCGGCCCTGACCCATGATCTGGGAAAGGGCTTGACCCCTCCGGAACACTGGCCAAAACATCATGGCCACGAAGCAAAAAGCGTGGGACTGGTGAAAACGATTTCAGAACGGTTGCGCATTCCTGCTGATTGCCGCGATCTTGCCTTGCTGGTGGCGCGTTATCACGGCGACATACATCGCGCACTTGAGTTGCGTCCGGAAACCGTGTTGAAAATACTGGAATCAGCCGATGCTTTCAGGCGGCCGGAAAGATTTGCCGAAATGCTACAAGCCTGCGAGTCCGACTTTCGTGGCAGGCCCGGATATGAAAATCGTGTTTACCCCGCAGCGGAGCATTTTCACCGGGCATTGGCGATTGCCTCGGCCATCAGTGCCGCGTCGATAGCCGGGAAGAATCCAGGGAATGAAAAGAACGCCATTAACAAAGCCCGCTTACTCGCGATCAAAAGCGGATTAACCATCAATCAATAATTCCACAGCCGTTGGGCCGGCGAAACGCCAACTATTTTTTGCGTGCGCTTGGCGGCTGGATCGAGTCAAGTCAGAATGGCTGAAAACAAAGGCAACCCGCCATGGCGGAAGGCCGGTGTCTGCGGAGACATTAATAATCAATCAATTCAGGGGAGTTTTAATGTCGACATCACTCAATTCACACGCTTTGCATTTTGAATTTTCTGGCAAGGGCGGCGAGTATTTCCGCATCTGGATCGTCAATCTCGCGCTGACGATTTTGACTTTGGGCATTTATTCCGCATGGGCAAAGGTACGCAGGCTGCAATACTTCTATCGCAACACTTCGCTTGCCAATCATGGTTTCGATTACCACGGCGATCCCAAGGCCATTCTGAAAGGCAGGCTGATCGGCGTGGCGCTGCTGATCCTGTATTACGCATCGGAAAGTTTCGATCCGACGCTTGGTTTCATTGCTTTCGCCGGGCTCATGCTCGTTATGCCATGGCTGGTCCAACGGTCGTTAAGATTCAAGCTGCACAACAGCAGCTATCGGGGGTTGAGGTTCGGTTTTGACGGATCGGTGGGTGGCGCCTACAAAGCATTTTTACTGTGGCCGGTGATTGGTTACTTTACCCTGGGGCTGCTGGCGGCTGTCGCGCATCAACGTATCAAGGCCTATCAGCATGGCAACAGCCGCTACGGTGCGGAAAAATTTTCCTTCGACGTAAGGGAAGGAAAATTCTTTGGCATTTATTTCAGGCTGCTTGGCATGGTTATTCTGCTGATTGTTGCAGTCGCCGTGCTGGCGGGGATGTTTGGCGGCATGGCATCGCTGTTTGGCAGCGGCATGAGCGAAGAAGGCAAGATAGCCGCGATCGGGCTTGTGGTTGTGTCGGTCATTGGATTTTATCTGGCTGCCTTTTTGTTCATCGGCCCATGGTTTGCCGCGCGCATCCAGAATCTGGTGTGGAATGGCACGTCGCTTGGCCCGCACACTTTTTCAAGCAATGTCCGTGCGCGTGACCTGTTCTGGATTTACTTGACCAATTTCATTGGCATCGTGCTGACGCTTGGGCTGTTCAAGCCTTTTGCGGACATTCGCCTGGCCAGATACCGGCTTGAGCACATGGCCTTGAATGCGCAGGGTTCGCTGGACGAGTTCCTGGCCGGGCAGCAGCAATCCGTCAGCGCCATGGGCGAAGAAACCGCGGACATCTTCGACTTTGACATTTCCTTCTGAAGTGCGACAGGTGCAAGTCAAGGCAGTCTATTTCGATGGGCAAAGCGCGCGTGCCCACAACGTGGTTCTATCACTTTCCGAAAATCTCCTGGAGGTGAAAGGCGAGAATATTTCGCGCGCTGACACGTTGCCGGACCTGCGTGTTTCCGAGCCCATGGGCGAAGCGCCAAGGTTGATCAAGTTTCCGGATGGCGCGCACTGCGAAGTCCGGGACCATGCCGGGCTGGCGGAATTGCTGGCCATGGGCGGGCATCGTGACGGCTTGGTGGTGCAGTTGCAAGACCGCTGGCGGTGGGCACTGGCCGCAGTGGTGATTGCTGTGGCCGCGGTTGCGGCAGGCTATCGCTGGGGGTTGCCGGCCGTTTCGGAATGGGTCGCCTTCAAGCTGCCGGACAAGGCGCTGGCGCAAATGGGCGAAAGTACGCTTTCCTATCTGGATCAGTCCGTCTTCTCCCCCAGCCAGCTGCCGGGCAGCCGCCAGCAGGCCTTGCAAAAGGCTTTCGGGCAACTGACCATTCCGGATGAAATTGATGCCGGACATGTGATTGTTTTTCGTGACAGCCCAGTCATCGGCGCCAATGCGATGGCGCTTCCCGACGGCACCATGGTCGTGACGGATCAACTGGTCAGCCTGGCGAAACATGATGAAGAAATTCTCGGCGTGCTAGCACATGAACTGGGACATCTGAAGCGACGGCACAGCCTGCGCATGCTGATTCAAGGCTCGATCGTCGGCGCGGTGGTGGCCTGGTATGTCGGCGATGTCAGCAGCGTGGCGGCGGGGTTGCCGACTTTGATGTTGCAGATGCGCTACTCGCGAGACCACGAGCGCGAAGCGGATGACTACGCCGCCAGCATGTTGAAGAAAAACGGCATTTCACCCGTCAGGCTGGCGGACATGCTGACACGTCTTGAACAGGCGCATGCATCCAGAACCGCGCAACAGGAAAAGGCCGCCGAGGAATCCGGACTGAGTGATTACTTTGCTTCCCATCCCGCCACCCGTGAAAGAATTCAGGCGCTGGAAAAGGAATAGTATTAGGGGAGCACTGATTTATTCGGGGCTTCCCTTGCAAGCCGAGTATCGGCTTGCCGCTCAATGACGCAAGTCATTGAAAGCGCAAATTTTCGCGGACATGTGCCGCGAAAATTTTCTGCTGATTTTTCGCGTAGGCGAATAAATCAGCGTTTACTTAGCAACGCAGGCCGCAGACAACCGTATAACGCTGTGGCTCGGCTTTCTGCGCGCTCTGTCCATAGAGCAGAAACGCAACCAGCATGGTAATGCTCGCCGCGAACAGGAACAGCAATGCGGTTTCGCCTGGCCCCAATTTGCCATGGCCACAGCTTGCCCGGGCGGATGCGTTGGGAAAAGAGGCCATGGCGATCCTGCTATTGCGTTGGATTGTTTTTACCAGCGGCGGTCGTCGTGCCGTCCGCGACCGCGATGCCCGTCACGATGGCCGTCGTCATTGCGCCAGTCACGGCGATACTCATGCCTGTAATCATGTCGGTAATGCGGCTGGTAGTAATGATGCACGACGGGGGGGCGTACCCGGATCAGGTGGCCAGGATGACGGGGGCCATACGTCCAGTACTGATTGCCGCCCCATTCATACAGAATGCGGAATGCATCGTTGCCGCCCCAGTTGCTGTAGGAAAAGCTCAATTGAGGTTCAACCCGGATGACGCGGGCATCAACATAGTCATCGTATCCGCCATGAGCCAGCACGGGGCTTGCCGAGGCGATGGCCAGCAGGCCGGCAAACAAGGTTTTCTTCAACATGATCAGTACCTCCAATCGTTGTCGCGATAATCATCGCGGGGATCAGCGCCGCGGTAGCCGCGGGGCTGGTTTTCGGCCACATTGACGTGGACATTTACATCCAGCCACTTGCCGGGGTCATAAGGCAGGCGGGTGGCGAATTCCTTGCCCTGGTAACGGTAAACGACATCGTAGCCAGCGATTTCCTGGCGGTAGTTATCCACCATCCGGCATTGTTCGACAGGGCGATGGCGGGCCGTGGTGTAATAACCGTCACGGTCATTCCAGCGGTCGCCGATCACGGCGCCGGTAGCGGCGCCAACGGCGGCGGCGGCAACCTTGCCATTACCCTTGCCAACCGTGGAGCCAACCAGCCCGCCAACGATGGCGCCCAGCACAGCGTTGCCGCTATCGTTGCTTTTGCGATAAACGCGTTCTTCGTGACTGACGCGCTCGGTCCAGCATTCGCGTCTCGGTTCATTGATCTGTTCATAAACCGGGGTCGAGGAAATGACCTTTGCCCGGTCGGGGAAGCCTTGTCCGTGGCCTGCCCACGCCATGCCGGAAGACAGGGCAAGCGCAGCAGTCAAAGCGGTTATCAGGGGTTTGTTGCTGGTTTTCATGGTTACGCTCCTTTTCAATTCCGGGAAATTCAGTGACGTCCGCGGTCGTCGTAAGTCCGTTCAGGTCTTTCTGGGTTGCGGCGTTCATAGCCGTAGCCATAGCCGCGATCTTCCTGTTCTTCTTCAATCCGTTCCTGCTTCTTTTTTTCGGACTGTTGTTTGAGCTTGCGCAGATCGCGTTCTTCCCTCCTGTCCTGATCACCGCCTTTGCGCGCCAGAATCAAGGCTTCTTCAAAAAAGCCGGAACCGGCGACAGCGGGACCGGAAAATACCGGGCCGGCAAGGCTTGCAACCAGCAGGGCAGTCAACAATCTGTTCATTTCTTCTCCTTTCACAGGAAGGCATTTCTGTCTTCCACGGTTTGCAGTATGGGTGGGAGTCGTAACCAGGCGGTTTCCCGCAAGCTCGATTTTGTAACAAGTTGTAACGGTGTTGTTTCGGTTTAGTGCCCGGCGCTGCTATATTTCCCGCCATGAGCGAAAAACAGCCTTCAATTTATGTGGTTGACGACGACGCGGGTATCCGGGAGTTGCTGTCGGAATACCTGTCTTCACAGGGATTTTCCATTCGGACGGCTTCGGGCGGGGCCGAACTGGACAAGTTGCTGACCGAATCAAAGCCTGATTTGCTGGTGCTGGATCTGATGATGCCGGGGGAAGACGGCTTGTCCATTGCACGGCGCATGAAAGGGCTGGCCGGCGCCCCCCCGATCATCATGCTGTCCGCCAAGGGCGAGGATATCGACCGCATTATCGGGCTGGAAGTGGGCGCGGATGATTATCTGGCCAAGCCGTTCAACCCGCGTGAACTGCTGGCGCGTATCCGTGCCGTCATGCGCCGGGGCAGCGCCGCGGAACCGCAGCAGCCGGAACAATCTGCCCGGCTGGTGGAATTCGGTCCGTTTGCCGTCAATCTCGACGCACGGTCATTCAGCCGTGCTGGCGAAGACATCACCCTGACCAGCGGCGAATTCAGTCTGCTGGAAATCCTGATCAGCCACCCCAATCGCGCCCTGTCGCGAGACTGGCTGATGGACCAGTTGCGCGGATTCGAGCGTGATCCGTTTGATCGCAGCATCGATGTGCGCGTCAACCGCCTGCGCAAGAAAATCGAAGACGATCCCGCCAACCCGCGCTATATCAAGACCGTGTGGGGGCAGGGTTACCTGTTTACACCGCAGGGTAAAACCTAGGCATTTATGGTGCAGTCGCTTTTCGCACGCACCGCCGTCATTCTGGCTGTCGTCTTTTTGCTGTTTCAGGCGATGGCAAACTTCGTTGTTTACCGCACTCTCGTCAAGCCCGTAGCCGAACGTTCCGCGGATGATCTGGCGGGATTGATCGTGCTTTCCGCGCAGACCTGGGTGGAGTTACCCCCGCAAGTCCGTCCCGCTTTTGAACGTGAACTGGCCAAGCGGCACGGACTGCGTTTGCAGGCGGTTTCCGGTGTGAAACCGGCCGAAGCCGCCAGTTTTCCCTTCAAGCGCCAGATTGAGCAGGCACTGTCAGACAGGTTGGGCGAGGCTATCCGGCTCACTGGCCGAAATGACAGCCTGGCCGTTTGGGTAGTGCTGCCCGTCGGAAACAAGGTGCTGCAAGCTGGATTTTTCCCCGATCGATACGCCGTCAAGCCGCCACTGGCCGCCGTTACGCTGGTGTCCATTGGCGCTTTTATCGTGTTGTTGACTGCATTGCTGCTGGTGCGCCGGATTACCGTCCCGCTTGCACGGGCTTCTCGGGCGGCTGGCGTTGTTGGCAAAGGCGGCATTCCGGAAACGCTTCCGGAAACCGGGCCAAGGGAACTGGCAGACCTGGCCCGGCGATTCAACCAGATGGCCCGGGAAGTGCATGACTTGCTGGAAAACCGCACGACCTTGCTTGGAGGCATTTCACACGATCTGCGCACGCCCCTGACGCGCATGCAACTCAATATTGAAATGCTTAGGGAAAATTTTGACCTCGCCAAACTTGCCAGGATGGAAAAGGACCTGGCCGAAATGAATGGCCTTATCGGCGGCTATCTGGAACTGGCCCGCAGCACACAGGCGGAGCTTCCGCAGGAAATTGATCTGGATGCGCTGGCGATAGCGGCCGCCGCAAAACATGGGGCGATCTATGCTTCCGTGGGGAGTTGTTCTTTTCAGGCGGCGCCAGACTCCCTCAAGAGAATTCTCGACAATCTTTTGCAGAATGCCCGCCGGTATGGCGGCGGTAAGGCGCCAGAAATAAGGCTTAAGTGCGGGAAAAGTAGTGCGGAAATCTCGGTGCTGGATTCGGGGCCGGGCATACCGGAAACCGAGCTGGAAAAGGTATTCAGGCCGTTTTACAGGCTGGAGACATCGCGTGCGAGCGCAACAGGCGGAACAGGCCTGGGGCTGGCCATTGTCAAACAGTTGACGGAATTGAATGGATGGAAAATGCGGCTGGCCAATCGGCCTGAGGGTGGCCTGATTGCGACTGTTGTTCTGAGATGATTCAAACCTGGCGTTTGCGAGTCAACTGAAATTCGATAAACAGCAGCGACAGGCTCATGCATGACATGCGTTGCGTGCTTCCGCTGAAGTAACCAAGCGGCGAGGCGCAGGTACCCACTCTTAGCGCAAGTCCAGGTGCCAATGAAAATCGCATCCGGCAATATCAGCTTGCAAAATCAGAATGCCGGCGCGCGGTGCGCGAAAACGGACAGTTGCACGAACATCAGGCTAAAGCTGGTTAAACGCATCCGCTGGGTTTCACCCTGAAACCAGGCGAAAAGGGATTTGCTTGCTTCCAGAACCAGCAGGTTGTTTCCAAGACGTACACGCATGATTTTCTCCTCAATAATGTTTCGACCACGCCTGATATGGTGCAACGCCTGTGCCAGTTTCGTATTTTTGAATAGGCATGCTAACTGACTGTATTTCAAGGGATAAATTTTCGGTATTTGTTCCGCTAGCCCAGGATGCAAGGCGGGCTTGGCGTAAATTCGACAACTTCTGACGAAACCGGACTATTTTTGTCAGTTGCAATGAGCCCATCCCATTGCCCTGCTGGTTCGGGGGCCGGGAGATGATTGTTTGCAGGTAAAATCAGGCCTTTATGGGCAACTTGTTTACTTGAGTTCATGCGAACGTTCCAGGACCTTATCCTTACCCTGCAAACCTACTGGGCCAAACAGGGCTGTGCACTGCTTCAACCCTACGATATGGAAGTCGGCGCAGGCACCTCGCACACCGCCACTTTCCTGCGCGCACTGGGGCCGGAACCGTGGAAAGCCGCCTATGTGCAGCCCAGCCGCCGTCCCAAGGACGGCCGTTACGGCGACAACCCCAACCGCCTGCAACACTACTATCAGTTTCAGGTCGTGCTGAAACCCGCGCCCGCGAATATTCTGGAGTTGTACCTGGGTTCGCTCGAAGTGTTGGGTTTTGATTTAAAGCAGAACGACATCCGGTTTGTGGAAGACGACTGGGAGAACCCCACCCTGGGCGCCTGGGGTCTGGGCTGGGAAGTGTGGCTCAATGGCATGGAAGTGACCCAGTTCACTTATTTCCAGCAGGTCGGAGGCATCGACTGCAAGCCGATCACCGGCGAAATCACTTACGGCCTGGAGCGACTGGCCATGTATCTGCAGGGCGTGGAAAACGTGTTCGACCTCCAGTGGACCGAAGGTTTGACCTACCGTGATGTCTACCACCAGAACGAAGTCGAGCAATCCACCTACAATTTCGAACACAGCGATGTCGAGTTTCTGTTGACCGCGTTCAGCGCGCATGAAAAGCAGGCGCAACATTTGATGGAACAGCAGCTCGCCCTGCCTGCCTACGAGCAGGTCTTGAAAGCCGCGCACACCTTCAATCTGCTCGACGCGCGCGGCGCGATTTCTGTCACCGAGCGCGCCGCCTATATCGGCCGCATCCGTAACCTCGCTCGCAGTGTAGCCAGGAGCTATCTCGACAGCCGCGCGCGGCTGAGTTTCCCGATGGCGCCCAAAGCATGGGCGGAAGAAGTACAGGCCATGCTGGCGAAGAAGGAGGCCGCGTGATGGCCGCGCAAAATCTGCTGGTTGAATTGTTTACCGAAGAACTACCGCCCAAGGCGCTGAAGAAAATCGGCGAAAGTTTTGCCGAGCTTTTGTCAGCCAGCCTCAAGGCGCAGGGCCTGGCCATGCAGGACGCCGTTGTGACATCGTATGCCACGCCGCGCAGGCTGGCGGTGCATGTGGAAAACGTTTTGCCGCAAGCATCGGACAAACCTGTTTCGCAAAAACTGATGCCGGTTTCGGTCGGTTTGGACGCTGGTGGCAAACCAACCCCCGCGCTATTGAAGAAGCTCGCTTCGCTGGGAGTGGATGAGTCCGTGGTTTCAACACTAAAACGCGAAGGCGAAGGCAAGAGCGAAACCCTGTTTCTCGATTCCACGGTGAAAGGCGCAACGCTGGCCGAAGGTCTGCAAAAAGCCCTGGATGAAACCCTGTCCAGACTGCCCATCCCGAAAGTGATGCAATACCAGCTTGCCGATGGCTGGAGCTCGGTCAACTTCGTTCGTCCGGCACACCGGCTGCTTGCCTTGCATGGTGCGGACATCGTGCCGGTGTCCGTGCTGGGCTTGCAGGCCGGGCGCGAGACAATTGGCCATCGGTTCGAGGCAAAAAGCGCGGTTGTTTCCATCAAGAATCCGGACAGCTACGCGGCGCAATTGCGCGAGGAAGGCGCGGTCATTGCCAGCTTTGCCGAACGCCGCGCGGAAATTGTTTGCCAGTTGCAGGCAGCCGCCTCAACACAGAATCTGAAACCGATTGAAGATGACGCATTGCTGGATGAAGTGACGGCGCTTGTCGAGCGTCCCAATGTGCTTGTTGGAAAGTTTGAAGAGACTTTTCTGGACGTGCCGCAGGAATGCCTGATCCTGACCATGAAGGCCAACCAGAAATATTTCCCGCTGCTGGATGCGTCGGGCAGGCTCACGAATAAATTTCTCATCGTGTCCAACATCGCGCCGGCTGATCAGTCGGCGGTCATTGGCGGCAACGAAAGAGTGGTGCGTCCGCGTCTCGCTGATGCCAAGTTTTTCTTCGACCAGGACCGCAAGAAGCCGCTGGAATCGCGCGTACCGGGCTTGTCCAAGGTGGTGTACCACAACAAACTCGGCAGCCAGGGCGAGCGCGTCGAGCGCGTGATGGCGATCGCGCGGGCGATCGGTCAGATGCTTGGTAACGAGGAGCTGGCCCGGCATGCCGACCGCGCCGCGCTGCTGGCCAAGGCCGATTTGTTGACCGACATGGTGGGTGAATTCCCCGAGTTGCAGGGCATCATGGGGCGCTACTACGCCCTGCATGATGGCGAGGATGTGTTGGTTGCCGAGGCAATCGAGGATCACTACAAGCCACGTTTTGCCGGCGACGAGTTGCCGCGCAATGATGTGGGTGTATGTGTGGCGCTGGCTGACAAGCTGGAAACGCTGGTAGGCATGTTTGGCATTGGCCAGATTCCCACCGGCGACAAGGACCCGTTTGCACTACGACGGCATGCATTGGGTGTGCTGCGCATGCTGATCGAAAAGTCATTACCTCTTAGCCTTTTTGATTTAGTAGAGGGTGCGTTTTCGGCATTTCTTCCAGGTATGCTTAATGATGCCCATACGGACCTTGAACTTTTTATGTATGAGCGATTGGGAGGTATGCTGCGTGAGCAGGGCCATACTACTAACGAGGTCGATGCCGTTCTTTCAAAACGCTTTAGCCAGATTTCAGTTGTGCCAAAACAGGTTGATGCGGTGAAGGCATTTGCCAAGTTGCCTGAAGCGCCAGCTCTGGCTGCTGCCAACAAGCGCGTGTCGAATATACTCAAGAAGATTGAAGGTGGCGTGCCTATCGAGATCGACATCACGCGCTTTGTCGAATCAGCGGAAAAGACCCTGTTCGACGCCTTGTCACAGATTAAACCCAAGGCCGACACTGCCTTCGAATCCGGCGATTACACGTCATCCCTGCAAACGCTGGCCGCGTTGAAAACCCCGGTGGATGCTTTCTTCGATAGCGTGATGGTCAACGCGGACGATCCCGCACTAAGAAATAATCGTCTGGCATTGTTGAACCAGTTGCATCAGACCATGAACCGCGTGGCCGATCTCTCGAAACTTGCCGTCTGATGAAACTCGTCATTCTCGACCGCGACGGCGTCATCAATTTCGATTCGGACAAGTTCATCAAGAGTCCGGAGGAATGGAAGCCGATTCCCGGCAGCCTTGAGGCGATCGCGCGGCTGAATAAAAACGGCTATCGCGTGGTGGTGGCGAGCAACCAGTCGGGCGTGGGGCGCGGGTTGCTCGACATGGCGACACTCAATGCCATCCATGCCAAGATGCACAAGGCCCTGGCGCAGTTTGGCGGGCACATCGATGCGGTGTTTTATTGCCCGCACGCGGCGGATAGCCAGTGCGACTGCCGCAAGCCGCAGCCCGGCATGTTGAAGCAGATTGCGGAACGCTTCCATGCCGACCTGAAAGGCGTGCCGGCGATCGGCGACTCGTTGCGCGATCTGGAAGCCGCGACAGCCGTGGAAGCGCTGCCCATTCTGGTGGAAACAGGCAAGGGCAAGAAAACGATGGCATCGGGCGGATTGCCCGCGGCAACGGAAGTGTTTCCCAATCTGGCGGCGGCGGCCGATGCACTCATCGAGCGGACATGAATTTACTGCGATCGACCCTTTTCGCCATCATTCAGGCATTTCTGACCGTCGTTTTCAGCCTGCTCGCGCTGCTGACTTTTCCGATCAAGCCTTTCTCGCGTTATCGCATCATTTTTCTATGGAACCATATCGTTGTCCGGCTGGCCCGGGTGATCTGTGGCATCAGCTATGAAATCAAGGGCCTGGAAAACATGCCGGATCATCCGGTGATTGTCATGGCCAAGCACCAGTCGGCCTGGGAAACCATCGCCCTGCCGACATTCTTCCCGCCAATGTCGATTGTCATCAAGAAAGAATTGCTGATGATTCCGTTCTTCGGCTGGGGCATGCGCATGGCCTCGCCAATTGCCATCGACCGCAAGGCGGGCAAGGAAGCCCTCAAGCAGATCGTGGCGCAGGGCAAGGCGCGGATTGCGGAAGGTTTCTGGGTGCTGATCTTTCCGGAAGGCACGCGCGTCAAGACTGGCGAGGCTGGCCGATACGGCATTGGCGGCGCCTGGCTGGCCACGCACACCAGGACGCCAGTACTGCCGGTGGCGCACAATGCCGGCGAGGTGTGGCCAAAAAATTCCTTTCTCAAGCGTCCTGGCACGGTAACCGTTTCCATCGGCCCGGTGATATCCTCCGAGGGAAAGAAAGCCGATGCGCTCAATGAAGAAGTCAAGAACTGGATCGAAACGGAGATGAAACAACTCCCTCATGCCTGACGACAACGCAGTCATCCACATACAGGGCCGCGAAATCCCTTACCGGCTCACGCGCACCCGCCGCCGCACGCTGGGGCTTTCGGTTACCGAATCGGGGGTCAAGGTCAATGTCCCCAAGTGGGTCACCAAAGCCGAGATCGACCGCTTTCTGGAAGAGCGCATCGACTGGTTGCTCAGGAACCTGGAAAAAATCGAGCAGACCCGGCGCGAGCAGCCCGTGCTGCGCGATGGCGAGAATGTGTTCTTTCTGGGCGTGCCCCTGAAAATTCGCGTGGCGCCCTGCCTGTTTCCGGATATCCGCCGCAATGGAAGAATGTTGTGGGCTTCCGTGGCGCATGAAGATGACGTGCCGGAACTGGTAAAAAGCTGGCTGAAAATACGCGCCGAGCGCATGCTCAGGAAACGGCTCATGCATTTCGCGCGCAAGCAGGGCGGACGCATTCCTGAATTCGCGCTGTCCGATGCCAAAACCCAGTGGGGCATCTGCCATCCAGACGGACGCATCCGCTTGAACTGGCGGCTGATCCAGGCGCCGCTTTCCATCATCGATTACGTGGCGGCGCACGAAGTCGCCCATCTGCTGCATCTCGATCATTCGCGGCAATTCTGGTCGCAGGTCGAGGCGCTGTGTGCCGATGCCGGCACGGCGCGCGAATGGCTGAACAGGCATGGCCACAAGCTCATGATTTAGGAGCCGTGATGCGAATATTGCATACCATGCTGCGCGTAGGTGATCTGGACCGATCCGTCGATTTCTACACTCACGTACTGGGCATGAAGTTGCTGCGGCGCAAGGATTATCCCGACGGCAAATTCACCCTCGCGTTTGTCGGTTACGACACCGAGGATAAAACTTCCGTGCTCGAACTCACTTACAACTGGGGCGTGGACAAATACGACCTGGGCAATGCCTATGGCCACATCGCGATTGAAGTCGAAGATGCTTACACTGCCTGTGCCGCAGTCAAGGAAAACGGCGGCACAGTCACGCGCGAGGCCGGGCCGATGAAACACGGTTCAACCGTGATCGCCTTCGTGCAGGACCCGGACGGCTACAAGATCGAATTCATCCAGAAAGGCACGGCGGGTTGGGCGCGCGGCGGCGACTGACTATGCCACGGATTTGAGCAGGGCCAGTTTTTCGAAGTCACTTACACTCAGGTTTTCCGCTCGCAAACCGGGGTCGATTCCAGCTTGCGTGAACGCATTCTCTCCAACGACCTTGCCCAGTGTGTTGCGCAGGGTTTTCCTGCGCTGTGAAAATGCGGCAGTAACGATTTCCGCAAAGCGTTGTTCATCGAGTTCAAGAAATTCTCCGGCTTTCTTTGGAATCATGCGCACAATGGCTGAGTCGACTTTGGGCGGCGGGTCGAAAGCTTCGGGCGGTACGTCGAACAAGGCTTCCATGTGAAAGCTACGCTGAAGCATGACCGACAGCCGGCCATAGGCGTGTGTGGAGGGTAGAGCCACCATGCGATCGACGACTTCCTTTTGCAGCATGAAGGTCATGTCGGAGATTTGGCTGGCATATTCCTTCAAATGGAACAGCAGGGGGCTGGAAATGTTGTAGGGCAGGTTGCCGCAAACACGAATGTGATTCCCCATGCTTCCGAAGTCAAACTTCAGCGCATCGCCTTCGTGGATGGTGAGCCGATCCGGCGGCCAGGTTTTTTTCAGCCGCGCGATGATGTCGCGGTCCAGTTCAACAACATGCAGATGTGGAATGCGTTCCAGCAAGGGTTTGGTGAGTGCACCGAGGCCTGGGCCGATTTCCACCAGCACTTCATCAGGCTTCGGGCCGATTGCGCTGACTATGGCGTGAATGACGCTTTCATCCGTCAGGAAGTGCTGGCCGAAGCGTTTTCGGGGGATGTGGTTAATCGATTTGGGCATTACGTTTGCCCCCTCTCCCTCCGGGAGAGGGGTGGGGTGAGGGTACGCGCCTTGAGGCAAGCCTGATGGCAAGTTTGATCGCCGCCAGCAAACTGCCGGTTTCGATGTTGCCGGTCCCTGCCAGATCCAGCGCGGTGCCGTGATCGACCGAGGTGCGGATGAAAGGCAGGCCCAGCGTGACGTTGACACCTTCGCCGAAGCTGGCGTATTTGAGCACAGGCAAGCCCTGGTCGTGGTACATGGCCAGCACGGCATCCGCGTGGTTTTTGCCCGGCGCCGCGTGAGCGGATTTTTTATGTAGCTGTGCGAACAGGGTATCGGCGGGATGCGGTCCACTGAGATTCATGCCTTCATCGCGCAGGACATTGAGCACGGGTTCGATGACGTCGATTTCCTCCCGGCCAAGATGACCGGATTCGCCCGCATGCGGGTTGAGTCCGCACACGGCAATGCGCGGGCGGGCGATGCCGAATTTGTTGACCAGGTCGGCATGCAGGATGCGCAGCACGGCGCCGAGTTCTTCGCGGGTGATGGCGCGCGACACCTCGGACAGGGGCAGGTGGGTGGTGGCCAGGGCCACGTTCATCCCGCCTCCGGTCAGCATCATGACGACTTTCGATGTGCCTGATTTGTCCGCGAGATATTCAGTATGGCCAGTAAACGCGATGCCGGCATCGTTGATGATGCCCTTGTGCACGGGACCCGTGGTCATGGCCGAATAGCGGCCCTGCATGCAGCCATTGGCTGCTTCATCTAGCAAGGCCAGCACGTGTTGGCTGTTGCGGTGATCGAGCTGCCCGGCTGTAACCGGCGCCGAAACCGGTAACGACTGCACAGCCAGCCTGCCGGCAGTGTGGGGTGGCGCGGGATCGTTCTCTCCCAGCTCGATGAAATCGACATGTCTTGCCAGCTGGTTCGCGCGGACGTGCAACACATCCAGATTGCCGAGTACGCGGAGACGGCAGGATAGTGGCGTGTCCGCCAGCAGGATGGCCAGATCAGGCCCGATGCCGGCGGGTTCGCCGCAGGTGTAGGCAATGACAGGCAGATCGTTCATGCAGGTTTTCGGGATGAAAAAGGCCGCCTGTCAGGGCGGCCCGTGAGGTGTGTCATCAAAAGTTCAGTCCAGGGGCCGGAGTTCGACATAGGCCTGGTCGCGGACCTGCCGCACCCATTCCTGAAATGCTTCTTCCGACTTGCGGTCGCGGATGTTCTGGCGGGCCTGCAGACGCTGGCGCTCTTCGGTGACATCCTGCTGGCGCCGCTCCAGCACCTGGATCAGATGCCAGCCGAAAGGGGATTGAACCGGCTGGCTCAATTCGCCGGGCTTCAGGGCATCCATGGCTTTCTGGAATTCGGGCACGAGATCGCCGGGGTTGACCCAGTTGAGTTCGCCGCCCTTGGCGCCGCTGCCCAGGTCTTCGGAATACTGGCGAGCCAGATCCTCGAATTTCGCCCCGCCTTGTTCCACGCGTTCGCGGATTTGCTGCAAACGGGTTTTCGCGTCCGATTCCGACGTCAATTCGCTGGGCTTGATCAGGATGTGGCGCACGCGAGTCTGCGTGATGACGGTCGTGACATCCTTGCCGCGCTTTTCATTCAGCTTGACGATATGAAAACCATTGGCGCTTTTGAGCAGAGGCGCTGTCTCGCCTGGCTTGAGGTTGCGCAGCGATTCAACGTACAGGGCGGGAATCTGGCCGCTGGCTTTCCAGCCCAGGCTGCCTCCCTGCAGCGCGTTGGGCGCATCGGAATAGCTGGCGGACAGCTGGGCAAAATCGCCGCCCTTGTTGAGCTGGTTGAGAATATCTTCGGCGCGGGCCTTGCGGGCCTGAATCTGTTCAGGCGAGGCGTTTTCCGGAACAGTGACCAGGATGTGCGAAAGATTGAATTCCTCATCCTTTCCTTGGGCGGATTGGGTCTGAAGATAACCTTCTATTTCGGCATCGCTCACCGTGAGCTTGTTGTCGACCTGGCGTTCGCGGGTTCGCGCCATCAGAATTTCATTGCGGATGTTTTCACGGAAACGGTCGAAGTTGACACCATCCTGTTCCAGGGCCGTGCGAAGCTGGTCGACGGTCAGCTTGTTTTGTTCGGCAATCCGCTGGACTGCGCGCTCAACCTGAACAGGGTCAACCCGGATGCCTGAATTTTTCGCGAACTGCAGGAGCGCCAGTTCGGTGATCATGCGTTCCATCAACTGCTGTTCAAGCAGCTTGCGCGGAGGCAGCTGCATGTTCTGTCCACGCATCTGCCGGGTGATTTCCTGGTAACGGCGCTCCAGTTCCTGACGCGTGATGACCTCGTCATTGACGACGGCGGCAATCTGATCGATGGGCTGGACCGCGGGTGCTGCCGCAGTTGTCCCGGCGATTGCCATGAGGATGGATGCGAGGAGATTACTGATTCTGGAATTCATTGGTCGGTGTATATCCTGGAATACTTTCTTTCAATGCATTCATGGGGCTGGCGCCCAGTCGTCCCATGCCGTTCAGCTCCAATTGCAGGTAAAAGGAATTGCTGACATCCCTTTCAGCGGTGGCGATACGTTGCACGACGCCGCGCAAGATCCAGCAGCCGCCATTATATTCAAGTCCGGCCAGGCCCTCGATCAAACGGTTGTCGCGGAACGAGTAATTGGCGCGGGCCAGGCCATAAAGCCGCGATGTAAGCGGCCATTGAACGGCCGTGTCCAGTTGTTCAACCGACCCATCCTGGAAGCGATAGCCCATGCTGGCGGCGCGTCCCGGCCCGGGGCGATAACTGGCCGATATCGCGTTTTTGATCGTTCTGCCGAGGTCGGTATCAAACTGCCAGCCGGAATCCACGCGCCATGCATCGTTGATCTGGCCGGAAAGCAAGGCAAGCAGGTCGGTAGACAGGCTGTCGCGTGGAGGGGTTCCCGGCAAGGTCACCTGCTGGCTGGAAAAATAATAACGCTGGCCGATTGCCACCTTGAGTCTTTCAAGACCGTTGTTCTCATCGATGAAGCGGCTGGTCAACGCAAGGGTTAGCTGGTTCGCATCATTGATGCGATCGCCGCCCGTGAACTGGTTTTCAGTAAAGATTTGCGCAAAGCTCAGGTCGAGCGGTGCTGTATCAAAAACCGGGATGTTGGCCTGGTCGCGGAATGGCACGTGCACATAATAGGCGCGAGGTTCCAGTGTTTGCAGATAGGAGTTGCCACGAAAACTGAAGTCACGCTCCATGAAAAGCCCCGAGTCAATGCTGGCAATGGGCAGGGAGCGTGTATTTTTTTCCGGGAAAACCAAATTGTCCTCAAGCTGATAGCGCGTGAAGTGGTAACCCAGCTTGGGAGTAACGAAGAACGCGCTGGTGCGATAAGGCAGCTTCACGCTTGGATAAAGCGTCAGGCGGCTGCCGTCAACCAGCGTGGAGTGCCGGAAGTAGGCGTATTCGCTGTCAATGGAGGCTTGCAGGCCACCGGCCAGATTGCGGCTGCCTGTCAGCGTTAGCTGGGGAAGCCGGTTGTAGGGCGTGGGATTGATCGGCGCATCAATATCCTGCAGCACTTGTAGCTGCTGGAGACGCAAACCCGCCTGCCAGTGGTCGCCTTCATAAGTCAGCAGGCCTTCCTGGGGAAGAATGGATTGGGACGTGACGGCAACCTGGTTGGAAAGATCGCGAAAATATTCATCATCCGAGACCCGCAGAAAGGTAATCGCGCCTTTGAGTTTCTGGTTGAAGCGATGCTTGTGGTTCAGGGCAGCCAGCCAGCGCGAACGTTCTTCAGTCTGGTCATTCGGCAGGTATTCAAGCGCGGCATCGCCCTGATAGGAGGGCATCAGGTAGCGGAATTCACTTCCCAGCTGAAGGCCGCGCGAGGCCAGCAAGCGCGGATAAAGCGTGGCGTCATAATTAGGCGCCAGGTTGAAGTAATAGGGAAGCGTGATATCCAGACCGCTCTTGCCAGTAAAGCCGATGGTAGGCGGCAGAAAGCCGGTCTTGCGGGCGTCGTTCAGCGAGAAATCCGCCCAGGGTGTGTACAACAGCGGAACATCCTTGAAAGTCAGCATCACGTTGCGCGCGGTGCCGACCTGCCTGTTCTGGTCGATTTCCAGGTCGGCGACTTTCAGGTACCAGTCATCATTGCCGACGGGGCAGGTGGTGTAGGTGGCGTCTTTTGCCGAGTAGATTTCCTGTCCGGCAAATTCAAGTGATTTTGCGCTCCCGCGGCCTGAAATCTTTACATCGGGAGCAGGAAAGATGCGATAACGCGGATCGGTCAGCAAGCCGGTATGACTGTCCAGTTGCAGTTTCAGCGTGCTGCCATTGACCAGCAGCCTCGATTGTTCAAGCCGGACATTTCCGCTGGCCTCGATCTGGTTGAGGGCGCGGTCGTAGCGCAAGGTATCGGCAAAGAAATTCTGACCGGCCTTGCGGGCCTCGACCTTGCCGCTGGCTTCGATGACTTCCGGGGAAATTGACTGAACCACGTCTGCTGAAAGAAATAGCGGGCCTTCGTCTCCCGCCGCCTGGGAACCCCTCAGTTCGAGATCCTTTTTCAAGATCAGCGGCGCTTCCTCGGCGCGAGCGCCCGCCCACCCCGACAAGGCAAGTGAAAACAGGAAAAAGCCAAGGGACAGGCGCAAGCGGTAAAATCCGGTTTTTGGTCAAGTTGAATCGGTTTTATTTCATGGAGCGTTTGCAGGCCCTGCAAAACTGGCTGGGCAAGGAAATGCAGTCAGATGCATTTGATCTTGCCCCGGCATCGAGTGATGCCAGTTTCCGCCGCTATTTCCGCGCCACGTTCAATGACCGGCATTATATCGTCATGGACGCCCCGCCGTCGCACGAAGATTGCCGGCCGTTCATCCATGTGGCGGGTCTGTTTGGCGAGGCTGGCACCCATGTGCCCAAGGTGCTGGCCCAGGACCTTGACCAGGGTTTTTTGCTGCTGACTGATCTGGGCAGTACAACCTATCTGTCCGTACTGGATGACGCAAACGCCCACGGACTGTATCTGGATGCCAATGCGGCGTTGATCAAAATTCAGCTGGCCAGCCGCTCCGGCATCCTGCCTGAATATGATCGCGCGCTGTTGTTGCGCGAGATGAATCTTCTCCCGGACTGGTACATCAACAAGCATCTGGGTCTGACGCTTACTCAGACCCAGCAGGAAACTCTACATGCCGTATTTGAACGCATCCTGGCCAACAACCTGGCACAGCCCAAAGTGTACGTGCACCGCGACTATCATTCGCGCAACCTGATGGTCACCGATCCCAACCCTGGCGTGCTCGACTTTCAGGATGCCGTGCATGGCCCGATCACCTACGATCTGGCCTCGCTCTACAAGGATGCCTACATCAAGTGGGATGAAGAACGCATGCTGGACTGGACCATCCGCTATTGGGAAACGGCCCGCGCGGCCCGGCTTCCAGTCAGTGCGGATTTCTACGAGTTCTACCGTGATTTTGAATGGATGGGGGCCCAACGTCACATCAAGGTACTGGGCATCTTCGCCCGGCTGTTTCATCGGGACGGCAAGAACGGCTATCTGAAGGATATGCCGCTGGTCATGGATTACCTGCGCAAAACCTGCGAGCGCTACACCGAACTCAACCCGATGGCGCGCCTATTGGATGAACTGGAAAATCGGCAGGCGCAGGTGGGGTACACGTTTTGAAAACGGCAATGATTCTGGCGGCGGGCAGAGGGGAAAGGATGCGCCCGCTCACCGATCACACCCCCAAGCCGCTTCTCACCGTGGCGGGCAAGCCGCTCATCCTGTGGCACATCGAGAAGCTGGCCAAGGCGGGCTTTGGCCGCATCGTGATCAATCATGCCCATCTGGGCGACCAGATCGAGGAAGTGCTGGGCGACGGCGATGCCTTTGGCGTGGCGTTGTGTTATTCGCGCGAGGGCGAGGCGCTTGAAACCGCGGGTGGCATCGCGACCGCCCTGCCGTTGATCGGGGCCGGGATTTTCCCGGTCATCAACGGCGATGTGTTTTGCGATTATGACTTTGCGAGTTTTGCGGGCATCATGGATCGCATGCAAACTGAAAGTACCCTCGCGCATCTCGTGCTGGTGGACAATCCGCCGCATCACCCGCAAGGAGATTTTGTTCTGGAAGGCACAATCGTGAAGGACAAGGAATTACCCTTCCCCCTTCCCCCTTCCCCCTTCACGTTTTCCGGTATCGGTGTTTATCACCGTGAGCTCTTTGCCGGAATCGAGCCCTGGAAAAAAGCCCCGCTGGCGCCCTTGCTCAAGGAGGCCATGAAAAACGGACGGGTGACCGGTGAACATTTTGGTGGCCGCTGGGTGGATGTGGGTACGCCAGAACGATTGCGGGAACTTGATCACGAAATCTGTAGCCAAATCTGCTGACATGGACAATTCCATTTATCGCCTGCGCCGGCAACGTGTCCTCGACGAAATGGGCGAGGGGGTGATGGTTATCGCCACTGCGCCAGAAGTGCCGCGCAACCGGGATACCCATTACCCATACCGGCACGACAGCTATTTTTACTGGCTGACCGGCTTCAACGAACCCGAGGCGGTGGTGGTGCTGGTTGGCGGAGACAAACCGCGCCACATTCTGTTCTGCCGCGAGAAAAACGAAGAGCGTGAAATCTGGGACGGCTTCCGTTACGGCCCCGAGGCCGCGCGTGAAGCCTTCGGTTTCGACGAGACCTTTGCCTACGATGTGCTGGATACCGAGTTGCCAGGCTTGCTGGAAAATCAACCCATGTTGGCTTACATCATCGGCCGTGACATGGTCTGGGATACGCAGGTGATGGGCTGGCTCAACACTGTGCGTTTCAGGGCGCGCAGCGGTGTGCATGCGCCATCGAAAATGGTCGATGCGCGCAACTGGCTGGATGAAATGCGCCTGGTTAAAGACGCCCACGAACTGGCCCTGATGCGCCGCGCGGCCGGGATTTCCACCGCCGCGCATGTTTCCGCCATGCGCGCAACCCGCCCGGGCCTGCATGAATACGAGATCGAGGCGGAACTGCTCGCCGATTTCCGTCGCGGCGGCGCCGAGGCGCCCGCCTACAACTCCATCGTCGCCAGCGGCGCCAATGCCTGTGTGCTGCACTACGTCTTCAACAACAAGCCGCTGCGTGACGGCGATTTGCTGTTGATCGATGCCGCCGCCGAGTATGGCAGCTATGCGGCCGACATCACTCGCACCTTTCCGGTCAACGGCCGCTTCTCGGCGGCACAGAAAGATGCCTACGAACTGGTGCTGGCCGCGCAGGAATCGGCCATTGCCACAATTCGTCCGGGCAGCCGCTGGAACGATACCCACGATGCCGCGGTGCGCGTGCTGACGCAGGGTCTGGTGGATTTGAAATTGCTGAACGGCGATGTCGACGGGCTCATCGAATCGGAAGCCTACAAGCGTTTTTACATGCACCGCACTGGACACTGGCTGGGCATGGACGTGCACGATGCCGGCGAGTACAAGCTCAAGGGCGAGTGGCGCACGCTCGAACCGGGCATGACCTTCACGGTCGAGCCGGGCTTGTACATCCGTCCCGCTGATGACGTGCCCGAGGCATTCTGGAACATCGGCATCCGCATCGAGGATGACGTGGCAGTAACGACTGATGGCTGCGAAGTGCTGACCAGCCCGCCGAAGACGGTTGCCGAGATCGAGGAGTGCATGCGTGGCTGATACGCTGGATGTCGTCATTGCCGGCGCGGGGCCCGTTGGTGCGGTGTGTGCGCTGGCCCTCAAACAGGGTGGGCTGAATCCGCTGGTGCTTGAGGCGCGCGCAATTGATGTAGCCGTCAACGACAAGCGCACGCTTGCCTTGTCCTACGGTTCACGACTGATCCTGGAGCGGCTGGGGGTTTGGACGCACCTGACCGAAGCCACGCCCATCACCCGTATTCACATTTCGCACAAGGGCGGTCTGGGCCGTGCTGCGCTGAGTGCCGCCGAGGAAGGCGTGCCTGCGCTGGGTTATGTGCTGGCCTACGGGCAATTGCACCATGCGCTTGAAACAGCGCTCGGGGAGGCCGGGGTCAATGTCAGTTACGGCACGCCGGTGGAAGATATCCTGCACGGCGCGGATGCGGCGATTATCAAGACCGGCGGTGAGCATCCCAAAGAACTGGCTGTCAGGCTGGCGGTCATTGCCGATGGCGGCCGTGGCGGGAAGGCCGGACAACCCGTGTTTTCGCGCGATTACCATCAGGTCGCCATCGTGGCCGATGTCGTGACCGAACTGCCGCATCAGGGGCTGGCCTACGAACGCTTCACGCCAGATGGTCCGGTGGCGCTGTTGCCGAATGGAAAGGGCTTTTCGCTGGTCTGGGTGAATCCTCCTGAAAAAGCCGAGCACATCATGTCGCTCGGCGATACTCAATTTCTCACTGCCTTGCACGAGCATTTCGGCGGCAGGCAGGGGCGGTTCGTTTCCACCTGTCCGCGCGCGCGTTTTCCGCTCAAGCTGGATTATCGCGGCGTGCGCGCAGGGGCGCGCGTGGTGCGCATCGGCAATGCCTCGCAGACCCTGCATCCGGTTGCGGGACAGGGCTTCAATCTGGGGCTGCGCGATGCGTGGGAGCTGGCGCAATCCTGTCTGGAGACGCCGCCCGAATCGTTGGGGGGACAACAGCAATTGCGTGCATTTTCGGCCAGCCGGAGAAAAGATGCGCTGCCCGGAATTGGCTTCACCGACGTGCTGGTGAAATCGTTTTCCACGTCGAATTTCTTTCTGCATCATTTGCGCGGAGCGGGTTTGATGGCCTTGCAGGCCTTGCCGCCCGCGCGTCATTTCGTGGCCAGGCGCATGTTGTTCGGACGGCACGGATGAACAAGCGTTTCCATGTCGCGGTGATCGGCGCCGGCCTGGTGGGCGCCAGCACGGCGTTGGCGCTGGCCAGAACGGGACTCAATGTCGCACTGGTTGAACCGCGCGCGCCGGAAACTCCGGGGGAAACCTGGGACACTCGGATTTATGCTGTTAGTCCCGGCAGTGAAGCATTTCTTGACCGGATCGGTGCCTGGAAAAATCTGGATGCGTCCAGAGTGCAAACCGTGTTTCGCATGGATGTGCATGGCGATCTCGAAGGCGGGATGGTGATGGATGCCTACGAAGCGGGCGTACCCAAACTGGCCAGCATTCTCGAAAGCGGCCGATTGCAGCAAGCCTTGTGGCAGGCAGTGAAGGACACCGATGCCATAACGGTTTTTTGTCCGGCCGAAGTCGCCGAAGTGCAGTGGGGCGATCGACATTCCACGCTGATGCTGAAGGATGGCAGGAACATCGAATCAGAATTGATTGTCGGCGCAGAAGGACGGTCATCGCCCATCCGCACCATGGCCGGGATCGAGTCGCGCACGGAGCCCTATGGCCAATCCGGCGTGGTGGCGAATTTTTCCGTGGAAATTCCACATCGCGGCACGGCGTTCCAATGGTTTCGTGACGGTGATGTGATTGCCTATTTGCCTATGCCCGGGAACCGCATGTCGCTGGTCTGGTCAACTTCCACGGAACACGCGAAGGAGTTGGTGAATCTGCCGGTTGAGGTTTTATCCGAGCGGGTCATGGAAGCCGGCCAGCGGCAGCTGGGCAAGCTTGGGTTGCTGACACCTGCGGCGGCATTCCCGTTGAGTCTGATGCAGGTAGCCATGCCAGTGAGATCGGGTTGCGTACTGGTGGGCGATGCGGCGCACGGTGTGCATCCTCTGGCCGGCCAGGGCGTCAACCTGGGGTTTGGGGATGCCGAATGTCTTGCGGACATGTTGTCCAAACGCGGGGGCGCATCCTGCGGCGATCTGGCCCTGCTGCAACGCCATGCCCGCAGACGGGCCGAGCCGGTGGCACGCATGCAGGCTGTGACCGACGGGCTTTTGCGCCTGTTCGGGATGAACCATGAGTTGCCAGCCTCGGCGCGCAATCTGGGCATGAATGTACTCGACAGGATCGGGCCGATGAAATCGGCATTGATCCATGAAGCTTTTTTTAACTAAGGAAACACTATGCGTTTGTCCCATCTGGTTTTATCGGCACTGATGTTGATTGGTATGGCTGCTCATGCAAACGAGGCCGTGATCCGCAAGGCGATTACCGGTAAATTTCCGGGTGCGCAGATTGCTTCGGTGACCAAAACACCTTATGGCGGCTTGTATGAAGTCCTGATCGATGGCGAACTGGTTTACTCAAGCGCCGATGGCAAATATCTTGTCATGGGCAATATCATTGAGCTGGCCACGCGCCGAAATCTGACTGCCGTGCGCATGGAAAAACTGAATGCGGTCAAGTGGAACACGCTGCCGCTCGACAAGGCCATCAAGGAAGTCCGGGGCGACGGCAGCCGCAAGCTGGTGGTGTTCTCCGATGCGGATTGCCCGTTTTGCAAAAAGCTTGAGCCCGAGATCGAAAAACTCAGCAATGTGACGGTTTATACCTTCCTCTACCCCATTGAGGGTTTGCATCCCCAGGCCATCCCCACATCCAAACAGATCTGGTGCGAAAAAGACCGCCTCAAGGCCTGGAAGGCCTACATGCTGAGAGGCGAGCGTCCCAAGGCCAGCGGCGAATGCGCCAACCCGGTGGATGATGTGATCGCGTTGGGCAACAAACTTCGCGTAAGCGGCACGCCCACGCTGATTTTTGAAAATGGCCAGCGCGTTCCCGGCTATGTTCCCGCCGACAAACTGGATCAGCTGCTGACCGTTGCCAGCAAAAAATGAGTGACGCGGCGTTCTGGGATGAGCGTTATGCTCAGCCCGGATTTCTGTTTGGCGAGGCGCCCAACGCATTTTTGACAAGTCAGGCGCTGCGCCTCAAACCGGGCATGACCGCGCTGGCGGTGGCGGATGGCGAAGGCCGCAATGGCGTGTGGCTGGCGGAACAGGGCTTGTCCGTTCATGCAATCGAGGCCTCACCCATTGCCTTGGCAAAATCCCGTGATCTGGCTGAACGGCGCGGCGTCAGCCTGCGCTGGGAAGAAGTCGATCTCCACACCTGGCGCTGGCCGCATGAAACTTACGATGTTATTGCCGCCATTTTCATCCAGTTTGTGGGGCCGGAAGGCCGTGCCCGCCAGTTTGCCGGCATTCGCCAAGCGCTCAAGCCGGGCGGATTATTGATCCTGCAAGGCTACACGCCAAGACAACTGGAGTACGCCACCGGCGGCCCGCCGCATGCCGAAAACATGTACACCGAGCCGATGTTGCGCGAAGCCTTCGGTGATTGGGACATCCTTCATCTTCTGGAGCACGATGATGTCATCGAAGAAGGCGCGGGCCATAGCGGCATGTCGGCGCTAATTGATCTGGTGGCGAGAAAACCCGTTTAGTTCCTGGGACACTGCATGTCGGCGTCCAGCTTCATCCATCTCGCCAGCCATTCCTTTGCCCGCTGCCTTGCGTGACGCGCGGCGATTTTTTCCTCAGGCCCCTGATCTTGCCTGAAATCAAAAGCGCGCCGCGCCAATGGATATTCCTGGTATTCCACCGGCACGCCGCGTTCCCATAGCGCATAAAAAGCCCGGCCGCCCACGATGCGGCGCAATTCGAAGTCCTGCTCGCCGATCAGGAACAGCATGGGCGTGGTCAGCTGCATGACTTCCGGCGCCACGCGAAACAGCTGATCAGGCTCCGGAGCGTTCGGGTTCTGCATGTGGCCGTAATAACTCACGATGGCGGCGATATCCTTGCCGCGCTTGGTGGCCAGACGAATGGCGTAATACGGCCCGCGCGATTGCCCGACCAGGCCCACGGGCACCTTGCAGGCATTCGGATGCTGCATCAGATAATCCAGACCGGCCTCGACATCGAGTTCAGTTGCGGGGTTATGCTCGGAGGGCCAGCGCTCGATCATGCGACCGGTCTGCCAGTCAGGGGCAACGGTCAAAAATCCCTGGCTGGCCAGTTCGCGGATGTGCGTTTCTTCAGCACTGTCCCAACCGCGCTTGGCATGAATGAACATTACCGGCGGGAAAGGCCCCTTGCCGGGCGGGACGGCGACGGTGACGGGAACTTCCGAACCATCGGCGGCCTTGATGGTGGTCTTGTTCACCGTAACGTCCCCGTCGGCCATGCCGGCGGGCGCCACGCTGGTCAATGATAAGATGAGCAACCATCCGAACATGCTTTTCATGTCAGTCTCCTGATGCGTTTATTAGATGTATTGTGATACCACACATAATAGTTCCTGAAGCGTTTTTGCAGACTAGTCCATCTTGACCAGTTCATTCCCCGATCTGAAACCAGAAATAAAGCGCGCCATGCTTGCGCTCTGGTTGTCCCTGGCGGTTCATGCGGCTGTCATCGGCATGGTTCGAGTCAAGCCGCGCGCGGTGGTCGCCATGGATCAGGTGCTGGAAGCGCGTCTGGAAAGCCAGGCGCCAGTCTCACCCAGGGTGGTGGAAGAACCCTTGCTGTTAAGCTCGATGGACAATCCGGAAACACTGATCACTGTTCCCGATTTGCAGCCCGTGGTCTTGCAGACGCAGCCACAAATCAGGCCGGATGCAAAACCAGAACCCGTGTCCGAACCGATTGCGATCAATTCGGTTGCTGAGCAGGTCAGGCCAAACAATCCTGAACCCGCGAAAAGCCAGCCGGGCCCGGCGATTGATATCCCGCTGGCCGTAGATACACATTACTACGCCGCGAAGGAACTCGATGTTCAGCCCAGACCGGTGCGCAAGATCGAGCCTGCCTATCCGGCCGAATATGAGTCACAAGGTGCATCGGGTTATGTCATTCTGGAAATGCGGGTGGAAAGCGACGGCCAGGTTAGTGACCTGAAAGTGGCCGAGATTTTCCCATCGGGATATGACGCCTTCGGGAGGGAAGCGCTGGCGGCGTTCCAGGGGGTGCGATTCAATCCTGCCCGCCGCAAAGGTCAGCAGGTCCGCGCGCTGTTCAGAGTCAAGGTGGTGTTCGAAGTAAAAGAATAGCTAACGCTGAGCGTTTGTAAGGGCAGGATAGTCCTTGGGCAGCAGCACCCACATGCGGCCTTTCTGTTTCATTTTCCCGGCCAGTTCTCCCGCCTCGCTGCCAAAGCCCCAGAACAAATCCGCGCGCACCGCGCCGCGAATGGCACCGCCGGTATCCTGCGCCATCATCAGGTGGTTAAGCGGCTGATTCGAGTTGGGATGAGTGGTGGAGAGAAATACCGGCGCGCCGAGTGGAATGTATTTCGGGTCGATGGCGATGGATCGTCCGGCAGTGAGCGGCACACCCAGCGCGCCCAGCGGGCCGCTCAGGCCATTGGGCAGTTCCTTGAAGAACACGTAGCTCGGATTGCTGCTCAATAGTTCAGGCAACTTGTCCGGGTTTGCAGCGCCCCATGCCTTGATGCTTTGCATGGAGGCGTCTTCCAGTTTCATTTCGCCTCGATCGACCAGAATCTTCCCGATGGATTTGTAGGGGTGACCGTTCTGGTCGGCGTAGCCCACTCTCAAGTGCGAGCCATCCGGCAATTCAATGCGGCCGGAGCCCTGGATTTGCAGGAAGAAAAGCTCCACCGCATCGTCCGCCCAGGCAATGGGTTTCCCCACGAAATTGCCATTTTCAATTTCGCCGCGCGTGAAGTACGGCACGACCTTGTTGCCTTGCAGCTTGCCGCGCAGGCGCATGCTTTTCAATTCGGGGTAAACACTGGCCAGATCAACAACAATCAGGTCGTCCGGCGTGGCGTAAACCGGAAATCTCGCCTTGCCATTGGGTGTGCGATCGCCCTTGATGAGCGGTTCGTAATAGCCGGTGATCGTGCCTTCCAGGGTGGCATCGGTATTGAAAACTTCATAAGGCTGGAATCGCTGTTCAAAAAACGCGCGTATGGTGGATTCATCTGCGCTGTTCAGATTCTGCGCGTCGGTACAAACCATTTGCCAGATTGGCTGGGCTTTCAGCCTTGCGCAGCTCTGCTGGAATGCGGGCCATGTCTCCTTGAGGGTGTCCTGGCTCCAGAAGGCAATCGCGCCCCAGTCGCTTATCCGTAACTGAGACAGGGGCGCGGGAGGCGGGACGGGCAAGACGGGCGGGGTGGGAACAACGGCAGGTGGTGTCGTTGCGGCGGGTGGAGCGGGCTCTGGCGCGGCGGGCGGGACTGGTTGAAACGCGCAGGCGGAAAGCAGGGAAGCGGCAATCAGGCTTGCGAAAAATCCGGTGGAAGGCGATAGTGCGAAGCGATTCATTGCGGGGAGTATAAATCGTGCCGGTTGTGGATGAGAACGCAGGGTTCTACTGGCTGTTGCTGGAGGCTGGCATTGCACTGGGGCTGCTGCTGTTCATCGTCTGGTGGACCATGAAGCGCTGACTCGCAAGCCTGTTCCCGCGTAATGTGCAGGGCACCCTTGGGTGCGGTCAATTCAATGCAAAACCCGCGGCATGGTCAGGGTGAATTCGGGAATCTCCGCATCAAATTTCAGACCGTCTTCCGCGACCATCTGATAGCTGCCGCGCATGGTGCCGACCGGCGTGGCGAGTGAAGTGCCGCTGGTGTATTCAAACGTTTCGCCAGGCCGCAGGAAGGGCTGCTCGCCCACCACGCCAAGCCCCCGTACTTCCTGGATGCGGTTTTCCGCGTCGGTAATGATCCAGTGGCGCGAGATCAGTTGCGCGGCCTCGGTGCCCTCGTTGGCGATGACGATGGTGTAGGCAAAAACATAGCGGTCGCTGTCGGGATCGCTTTGCTCCGGAATGTACACGGTGCGAACGGTAATGTTGATGTCGTGTTTCTTGCTTTCGGCCATGGCGTTTATGAGGAAAACGGTTTCCTGCATTGTATCCAAAGCCGGGGCCCAACTGGGTTAAAATGCCGGTTTTGCAAAACACTCCGGAGTGACTCATGACTTACCGCATCGCCCCCTCCATCCTTTCGGCCAACTTCGCCAAGCTGGGCGAGGAAGTCGACAACGTGCTCGCGTCCGGCGCGGACGTTGTCCACTTTGACGTGATGGACAATCACTACGTGCCCAACCTGACCATCGGCCCGCTGGTGTGCGAGGCCCTGCGCAAGCATGGCGTGACCGCGCCCATCGATGTGCACCTGATGGTCAAGCCGGTTGACCGCATCATTCCCGACTTTGCCAAGGCGGGCGCCACCTATATCACCTTTCATCCGGAAGCCTCCGAGCACATCGACCGTACCATCGGCCTGATCCGCGAAAACGGCTGCAAGCCCGGCCTGGTATTCAACCCGGCCACGCCGCTCGACGTGCTGGAATACACCCTGGACAAGATCGACATGGTGCTGCTGATGTCGGTCAACCCTGGTTTCGGCGGCCAGAAATTCATTCCATACGTACTGGACAAGGCACGCAAGGTGCGCAAGATGATCACCGATCGCGGCCTGAACGTGGAACTGGAAATCGACGGTGGCGTGGGTCCGGCCAATATCGCCGAAGTGGCCAGGGCAGGTGTCGATACCTTCGTGGCGGGCTCCGCCGTATTCGGCGCCGCCAAGGACAGCGATCCGCAGCGCTACAACAGCATCATTGCCGCCATGCGCGCGGAACTGGCGAAGGTGTGATGGTGAAGGGAGAAGGGAACGCGCCTGCGACGCTCAAGGGTGAAGGGCAGGGTGGTGAGGGTGCAACCCTTCCCACTTCCCCTTTCCCCCTTCACGTCAAAGCCGTCGTCATCGACCTCGACGGCACCCTGCTCAACACCGCGCCCGACCTCGCCTATGCCGCCGAGCTGATGATGGCCGACTTGGGCATGCCCTGTCCGAGTCCCGAGACCATCGCCACTTACATCGGCAACGGCGTCTCGCGCCTGGTCAAGCGCGTGCTCACCGGTGAGATGGACGCCGAGCCGGACGCCGAACTGTTCGAGCGGGCGATCAAGCTCTACCAGAAGCATTACGGCGACAACGTCTCGCGCGAATCGCGGCCTTTCGCCGGCGTGGTCGAGGGCCTGCAGGCATTCCGGAAGATGGGGCTACACATCGCCTGCATCACCAACAAGGCCGAACAGTTCACGGTTCCCTTGTTGAAGGACACCGGGCTGTTCGACTACTTCGAGCTGATCCTGTCCGGCGACAGCCTGCCAAAACGCAAGCCCGACCCGCTGCCGCTGCTGCATGCCTGCGAAGTATTCAAATGTCGGCCGGCTGAACTGCTGCTGATCGGGGATTCGCTCAACGACACCCAGGCCGCGCGCGCCGCCGGCTGCCCGGTTTTCTGCGTGCCGTATGGCTACAACCGCGGCCGTCCGGTGGCCGAGCTTGATCTGGACGCAGTCGTGCCCAGCCTGCACGAAGCCAGCAGACTGCTGCTTAAGGCAGCCTGATGATCATGATTTCCGTGAATTCCAGACGATGGTGAAAGTGAAAGTGCAATCCGGCATTTCACTTTTACCCTTGCATCTTTCACGGAGTCACCATGACTGAAACCGAATTCAACGAACTTGCCCGGCAGGGCTTTAACCGAATCCCGCTGATGCGGGAATTGCCGGCCGATCTCGACACACCGCTGGCGTTATACCTCAAGCTTGCCAACGCACCGTATTCCTATTTGCTGGAATCCGTGCAGGGCGGAGAACGCTTCGGGCGTTATTCCATCATCGGGCTGCCGGCCCGCAGCGTGATTCGCGTCCGACGGCACACTGTCACGGTTGAAACCGGCGGGCAGATTGTCGAGACGCATGAAACATCTGATCCGCTGGCATTCATCGAAAACCGTCTGGTTCAGTTCAAGGCCGCGCCGCTTCCGGGCTTGCCGCGTTTTTCCGGCGGGCTGGCCGGCTACTTCGGCTACGACACCATTCGTTACATCGAAAAGCGGTTGGCAGAAGGAAACAAACCCGACACCCTGCATACCCCCGACATTTTGTTGCTACTGTCGGACGAGCTGGCGGTGGTGGACAATCTGTCTGGCACCCTGTCGCTGATCGTATACGCTGACCCCATGCAGCCTGATGCCTATCAAGCCGCGTGTCAGCGTCTGAACGCGCATGCCGACAAACTTGCGAAACCGCTGGCCGCGCCTCGTGCGGAACCAGTGGCACATGCCGAGGCAGTGTCCGAGTTTGGCGAGGATGCCTTCAAGGCAGCGGTCATGCGTGCCAAACAATATATCGTCGACGGCGACATCATGCAGGTCGTGCTCTCGCAGCGCATGAGCCGGCCTTTTGCAGCCAGCCCGCTGACCCTTTACCGGGCATTGCGCAGCCTCAATCCTTCGCCCTACATGTTCTATTACGACATGGGCGACCACCACGTGGTGGGCTCCTCGCCGGAAATCCTCGTGCGCAAGGAAGGCGAGTCCGCCACGGTCAGGCCGATCGCCGGCACCCGCCCGCGCGGCCGCGATCGCGAACATGACCTGGCACTGGAAAAAGACCTGCTGGCCGACCCCAAGGAATGCGCCGAACATTTGCAGCTGCTGGATCTTGGGCGTAACGACCTTGGGCGGGTCGCGCAAACCGGCAGCGTGAAAGTCACCGAAAACATGACCATCGAACGCTATTCGCATGTCATGCATATCGTGTCCAATGTCGACGCGCAACTCAAACCCGGCCTGTCGGCCATGGATGTTTTGCGCGCGACGTTTCCCGCAGGCACGGTTTCCGGCGCGCCCAAGGTGCGGGCGATGGAAATCATCGACGATCTGGAACCCACCAAGCGCGGCATTTACGCCGGAGCGGTGGGCTACCTCGGTTTCAACGGCGATATGGACCTCGCCATCGCCATACGCACGGCAGTCATCAAGGATCAAACCCTGTATGTCCAGGCAGGTGCGGGTATCGTCGCAGATTCCGTGCCGGACAACGAGTGGGAAGAAACCCGCAACAAGGCCCGAGCGGTGGTCAGCGCAGCAGAGATGACCTACAAGTTTGTTGATGTCCGGCAGGAATAAGGTGCAAGCCACATTAATTCAAGCTTCTACAAGTCAAGAACCATGAATGTCGCTACTAGCAATCCTCCATGCCTCATAGAACGTGGGAGGGATCACTCGGTCTGCATGGTTGGATTCTCGGCTTTCAGGAATGAGAAGAATGCCCAGCTTCCTTATGACTATCTGGATATATCGAGGGCGCTTGACTGCAGCCGCATTATGTTTCTGGACTATTCAAGGACCTGTTATTTTGGTGGTTTGCCACCAATAGTCCCCAATTTCTTTTCACTTGAAAAATTTCTCAAGGAAAAGCTTGCCGAGCTCAATCCTGAAAAAACCATTTTTGTTGGATCATCAGGAGGATCTGCCGCGGCGCTGGTTTTTGGTCATTTGCTCAAGGCTGATTATGTGCACGCATTCGGGCCGCATACTTCCCTGACCAGGGAGACCGTGGAGAAACTGGAGAATCAATCCTTCAGGGAGGAAAGAAGGGAGACGCTCGAACGACTATGGGCTTTGCCGCAGGAAGTCCAAGCATTCCTGGACATCAGGCAAGTCATTAAACAGCATAATGGCAGAAGCCGCTTTTTCATTCACGTATGCAGGAATTGTGAAGATGATTTCAGGCGCGCCCATTACCTCAGCGGTTTGCCTGGAGTGGAGGTTATGAGTTACTCATGTGATCATCATCGTGTTGTCAGGCTGCTTGCAAAGGCAGGTCTGTTGCAGGACATCTTGCGAATCGAAAACCAGGACAATTTGTTGAAATTGTTTACTGCGGTGAAGCGAGTGAATTATCTGGGGCCACTTAGATAAACAGGGCAAAGCGATATGAGTCAGGGTATTGCTTTCGTCTGCTCGACAAGCAGAATGTTCCTTAGGTCACCTGTTATCTCTCACATGAATGCCAATGGTTTTTACAATGGGAAGCGGGATGGCCGCCATGGGTTGAAAAAAGTCTCTGCCATGATCCGTTGGCCATTTTTTAGGTCGTCTGGTGTGCAATGGTCATTGAGCCGGGTGGCTTGACTCGATGATTTGTCATCATTTCAAATGCATATTCGTGCATATTCCGAAGACAGCGGGCCAAAGCGTGGAGCATGTCTTTCTGAATCTGTTGGATCTTACTTGGGATACGCGTGCACCACTTCTACTCAGGTACAACGATCGACCTGAACTGGGCCCGCCCAGGCTTGCACACTTGAAGGCAGAAGAGTATTTCCGCTGTAAATACCTGCCAAAAGAGATGTTTGATGATTACTTTAAGTTTACTTTTGTGCGGAATCCGTGGGATCGGATGGTGTCCTTTTACAAGTACCTCGGATTCAATCAAAGATGCGGATTCAAGGTATTTCTTATGGATGTTTTCAGGAATTCTCCTCTAATCGAGAAACATTGGTTTATTCGTCCACAAAGCGATTTCGTTTGTGGCAATGATGGAAATCTTATGGTGGATTTTGTTGGCAGGTTTGAGAATTTGCAAAGCGATTTTGATCGGATATGCGAAAAGATAAATATTCCTCAAACAAGGCTGGCTCATGTCAATGACTCAAATACCAATGTAATGCTACTTAAGGACATTAATTTAGGTCAGATCTCCCAAGGCCCGACTAAATATGAGATACCTAAGTCCGGCATTCCGAGCTTCCAACTGTATCAAGAATATTATGATAATGAATCAATTGATTTCGTTGCAGCACTGTACGAGAGGGATATAGAAAATTTCGGGTATGACTATTAATCATCACATCGCTACGTTAGCGGCACGAAAGAATGCTTCATCTTGGTGGCCTGAGTCGGTTTCTTATATAACCATTTAGCCTGTGAGTTCGTTGCCAAGTTTATCGTGTTCACTTCGAGGCTAGGCAGGTGTCCGATAGCACAGGCGCTATGCGGTCGATGATGATGCAGGGCTGCCGTCTTAACTCGATTCTTACCCGTGCCTTCATATTCCCAAACCAATCCCGGTTCAGCTATTCACCCCTGAGCCTGCCGTTGAAGCTCTCAATGAAGCCGTTGGGCCACGGCTTGCAGAGTGGAATGAAGGCGGGTCTAATCTGTCGGACTCTCAGCCAGCGCATCACCTTGGTTGACGTGAACTCTGCGCCGTTATCCGAGCGGATATGCTTCGGCTTGCCATGCAAGCACATCCGACATAATTAGGGCCAGGATCATGTCCTGCCCGGTCATTTGAGTCTATCAGGCATCGGAACTGTCCATGCCGCCGTATTTGTTGCGCTAGCGAAAGAAGGTCTGCTCGGTGAAGTTGCGCTTGCGGTACAACTCCTGGATATGCATACCACAAGGCTGGGCTTCCCAGCGAATCCGAACAATCCATTCCTCGGTAAATCGCTTCTTCATATGCAAGTCCTTTCTTTCATTAAGCCACAAGAATCACAAACCAATTTGCTACAAGTTAATTACTCAGGTCATTAGTGTCGAGTATGAGTTCGACTTCATGCATATAAGCCAATTTTCTGCCCGAAACCATATCAATCTGATGTGACTTTTCAAGCGTTCACTTAGATCGATTCCATAGTAAGAATTCCCGCCGCATCCTGAAATAGGATTTATTCTGTCTGGGGGCAGAATTTAATGTTGATAAGGCCTATGCGATACTATTTGCCCTATGGGAAATGTTGAAAGGGTAATGCATTTCCCAGGCAAAACGTTTTTCATAGGTTGCATTAGTCATGCTTTTGATGATCGACAACTACGACAGCTTCACCTACAACCTCGTGCAGTATTTCGGCGAACTGGGCGAAGACGTGAAGGTAATTCGCAACGACGAGATCGATCTTGCTGGCGTCGTCGCCCTGAAGCCCGACCATATCGTGATTTCGCCGGGGCCCTGCACGCCCAATGAGGCAGGCATTTCCGTGCCGCTGATCAAGGAATTCGCTGGCAAGGTGCCGCTACTGGGCGTGTGTCTTGGCCATCAGAGCATCGGCCAGGCCTTTGGCGGAAAAATCGTCCATGCAAAGGAACTGATGCACGGCAAGACATCCATGATCCATCACAAGGACATGGGCGTGTTCAAGGGCCTGCCCAACCCTTTCCGCGCCACGCGCTATCACTCGCTGGTCATCGAGCGCGAAACCCTGCCCGATTGCCTGGAAATCACCGCCTGGACCGACGATGGCGAAATCATGGGCGTGCGTCACAAGGCCATGATCGTGGAAGGGGTGCAGTTCCATCCCGAATCCATTCTGACCGAACACGGCCATGCCATGCTGGCCAATTTTCTGAAGGAGCGTGTCTGATGCAGTACAAGGACATCCTCACCCTTCTGCTCGACCGCCATGACCTGCCCCGCGAAGCCATGCTGATTGCCATGCGTGCGCTGATGGGCGGCGAGTGGCCACCCGCGCAGATTGCCGGATTTCTCGTTGCACTGCGTATGAAAGGCGAGAGCGTTACCGAGATTGCCGCTGCCGCCGAGGTGATGCGCGAACTATCCACCAAAGTGCCGTTGGCCGGTGTCGACTTTCTGGTGGATACCTGCGGTACTGGCGGCGATGGAGCGCATACCTTTAATATCTCCACTGCTTCTGCATTTGTGGCGGCTGCTTGTGGCGCCAGGGTTGCCAAGCACGGCGGGCGTTCAGTGTCGTCCACCTCAGGCAGCGCGGATGTGCTGGAAGCGCTGGGTGTCAATGTCAATTTAAGTCCCGAGAAAGTCGCGCAGGCCGTGAAGGAAATCGGCGTCGGCTTCATGTTCGCACCCAATCATCATTCCGCCATGAAACACGCCGCGCCGGTACGCAAGGAACTGGGCGTTCGCACACTATTTAATATGCTGGGTCCGCTGACCAATCCTGCTGGCGCGCCCAACCAGGTGCTGGGCGTGTTCAACCGCGAACTGACAGGCAAGCTGGCCAGGGTTTTGAAGGAACTTGGCAGCCGCCACGTGCTGGTCGTGCATGCCGAAGAAGGCCTCGACGAAATCAGCCTTGCCAGCCCGACCTTTGTGGCAGAGCTCAAGGACGGCCACGTTTCCGAATACGAACTCGAGCCCGGCCTGTTCGGATTGCCCCAGATTGCCGCAAGTGAAATGGTGGTCAACGGCAAGGAAGAAGCCGTCGCCATGCTCAAGGCTGCGCTGGGCGACTTCCATGCCGGCGCTTCGGCCATTGTCGCCCTCAATGCCGGAGCGGCAATTTATGTATCGGGCAAGGCCGGCAGTTTGCAGGAAGGTGTTTCGCTGGCCAGGACAGCCATTTCTTCCGGTGCCGCGCTGGCCAGGCTTAATGATTACATCCGCTTCAGCCAGTCATGAGCGACATCCTCAATAAAATCCTCGCCACCAAGCGGGAAGAGGTGGCCGTTGCTCAGTCAGTTGCCCCGCTGGCCGAAATGATGTCCCGCGCCAAAGAGCAGCTGCCGGCCCGTGATTTTTCCGGCGCCATCCGCGCAAAAATCGCCGCCGGGCAAGCGGCGGTCATTGCCGAAATCAAGAAAGCCAGCCCCAGCAAGGGGATATTGCGCGAGCACTTTAATCCCGCTGAAATTGCCGCCAGCTACGAACAGGGCGGCGCGGCCTGCTTGTCGGTACTCACAGACGTGCAGTATTTTCAGGGCAGCCCGGAATACCTCAAGCAGGCTCGAGCAGCCTGCTCGCTGCCAGTGCTTCGCAAGGACTTCATGATCGACCCGTATCAGGTTTACGAAGCCCGGGCCATGGGCGCGGACTGCATCCTGCTGATTGTGGCGGCGTTTGTAACCCCCCTTGATAAAGGGGGGCAGGGGGGATTTGATGTTTCCCGAATGCAGGAACTCGAAGCCCTTGCCCACTCGCTCGGCATGGCTGTCCTCGTCGAATCCCACAATGCCGAAGAACTCGAAGCCGCCCTGCAACTGAAAACCCCGCTTCAAGGCATCAACAACCGCAACCTGCGCACGTTTGAAGTCAGCCTGGAAACAACTCTCGGTCTATTGCCAATGATTAGGCCGGACCGGATAGTCGTGACCGAATCCGGCATCCTTGCCAGGGGAGATGTCAGTCTCATGCGCGCCCGTAATGTTCATGCCTTTCTGGTCGGCGAGGCCTTCATGCGGGCACCAAACCCCGGAAAAGCTTTATCAGCGCTATTCGATGTGCCCTGAATACAACAATGTTTGTTGCAAGAGTGACTCGTATTAACTAATTGAATTTAAATAATAATATTTTCAGTTAGATCGCTCTGGTTGTCAAAAAGCCACGCACAGACCAACCCAGTTGGGGATTTCGCAACGTTTTTCCTTGAATCGGATGGGGCAATCCGGATAATGGCCCTTGTCCGATTTTTTTAGGACAGCTCTGCAGAGCTTACTAATTTTTTCATTGTTCTGTTAAGGAGAACTTAAATGCAAAAGAAACTGATTGCTGCCCTGGCAGTTGCCGGCCTGGTTGCCGCTCCCGCCTTTGCCGCTACCTCCAATGTGGATGTGTACGGCGTGATGTCTTTCTCCGTTGATCATGTCGACACCAACGATCTGACCGGCGATTCTTCCGACCTGGTAACCGGCAAGGACAACGTTTCCCGCATCGGCTTCAAGGGTTCTGAAGACCTGGGCGGTGGCCTGGCTGCCATTTGGCAAATCGAGATGCAACTGAATGCCAACAACGATCCTGGCCTGAGCACCTCTACTTCTTATGGCTATATCACCAGTGCCAGCCTGACCACCAACATGGCGTACCGCAACACCTTCGTTGGCCTCAAGTCCAACACCATGGGTACCCTGATTCTGGGCCGCCATGACACCCCCTACAAGCTGGCCACCGGCAAGCTGGATCCGTTTGCCGATACCATCGGTGACTACAATGCCATCATCGGCCAGACCGATGGCGGCGGCAACCTGTTTGACCTGCGTGTTTCCGGCACGATTGCCTACATCACCCCGACTTGGACCGGTTTCCATGCCGCCATCGCCTACGTGCAGCCCAAGCTGAACGAGGGTACTGGTGTTGACGAAGCCAGCGCATGGAGCGCCTTGGGCATGTACGAAAATGGCCCGATCTTCGCCAGCCTGGCTTACGAAGTGCATAAGGGTGGTGTTGCTGGTTCCACCGGCACCCAAGAAATCGACGCCTGGAAACTGGGCCTGGGTTACACCTTCGGCAACACGGCTCTTGGCTTGGTGTATGAAGACATCGAGCATGACGCCGCCAACCAGAACGCCACCCGCGATGCCTGGTACGCTTCCATCAAGCACACCATGGGCAATGTCGTGCTGAAAGCTGCATACGGCAAGGCTGACGACGGCGAAGGCGCTGGCAACGTCAACACTGGCGCCAAGTTCTGGGCCCTGGGTGGCGACTACATGCTGAGCAAGCGCACTTCCGTGTTCGGCGTGTATTCCAAGATCGACCAGGACACCGCTGGCGACTACAACATGCTTAACTACAGTGCTGTTGGCGGCGGCCGTGACATCGACGGCTTCTCGCTGGGCATCAAGCACACCTTCTAATCCCCGTGCCGGCCAAGCCGGTTAAGGAGTAGAATCGGGCGGGCGCATTTTCGCGCCCGCTTTTTTTTATATTTTTCATGTCCCAACCTTCAATGAATAGCCCCTGCCCTTGTGGCAGCGGAAAAAAATACAAGCGTTGCTGTGGTGCTGGAATAAAGTTAAAAGCAGGCACCAGTTCAGTACACGTCAATGATCAACAGAGAACCAGAAAGCTTGTAGAGACTGCCTTCAATTTTCAGCAGTATGGTGATCTAGCAAGTGCGGCAAAAATCTATGAACAATTGATAGCAATGCATCCGGGGGATTCGGCTTTCCTGGGCATGCGAGGCATGGTGGCTTTTGATCAGAAAAATTATCAAGAGGCTGAGAACTGGCTAGAAAAGGCGATACGGTTAAACCAGAACGACTCCCGGCTGCATAATTTTATGGGCCAGGTCATGGTTGGATTGAATGAGTCCATTGAAGCTGAACGGTCTTTTGCCAGAGCGGTGATGCTCGATCCGGATTTTTTCGAGGCCTGGTGCAATCTGGGCATGGCGCTGCTAAAAAGTCATCAATTGCTGGAAGCGGTAACCGCGTTCGGAAAGGCTATATCCCTGTCTCCTGACGATGCAGGGATATATCTGCAACTTGTTGAGGTTCATTATTTGCTGGGTGATCTTGATAAGGCGGAGCTATCGGCCAGAAAGGCTCAATCGCTTGGTACAGAAGCTGTACAGGCCGCGATGTGGCTGGCTTTGGTGTTGCGTGCAAAAGGGAAAATGGATGAGTCAGCAGAAGCCGAATCACTTGCAAAGTTCAGCGCAAAAAATGCAGTAGAGATCAGTAATCTGTTGGTCAAGTTTGGCAGGGTAGACGTGCTGGTGGGCAACATGGAGCAGGCTGAATACTGGCTGTCCAGTGCCATGAAAATCAATTTGGATAACCCCGAACCCTATATTGAATTGGCGGACACGAGGAAGTTCAGGGATTCGGATATTGAACTGGTTAATAAAATGCAATCTCTTTCTGGCAAGGATGCATTGTTCAGGAGACGGCTGGAATTCGCGCTGGGGAAAATTTTTACCGATCTTGGAGACTACAGGCGTTCATTCGAACACTATCGGGCTGCGAACGATTTTGTCAGGGAATCAGTGCCTTTTGATCCCAAGGCATATATTGAGGACATTACTAACAGGATAGAACTTTTTTCAAAAGACCGGATTGCTGCATTGCCCGCAGGAAGTAATTCAGACTTGCCAATATTGATCGTTGGCACGCCGCGTTCAGGTACCACGCTGACAGAGCAGATTATCAGCAGTCATTCCAAAGTGGCTGGCGCGGGTGAATTAAGCTTTTGGGGAAGATTGGGCAGTTCGATCATGGTCGATTTGCCGAAACGATATAACAGTCAGTCAGCGAAGACCCTGGCTACAGGCTACTTGAATTTGCTAAGAACCTATTCGAAATCTGCCGAGCGGGTGACGGATAAAATGCCCGGTAATTTTAATTTGCTCGGACTGATTCATGCGGCGTTCCCTAATACGAAAATAGTTCATTGCCGCAGACATCCCATTGATGCCTGTCTATCCATGTATTTCCAGAACTTCAATGATGAACATCCATACAAATTCTCGCTAGAGGGGTTGGTAGTTTTTTATGAGCAATATTTAAGACTCATGGATCATTGGAGAAGCGTTCTCCCTCCCGGGGTTATGTATGAGATCCAGTATGAAGATCTGGTTGAAGATACTGAGGGAGAATCGCGCAAGCTGATGGAATTCCTGGGCTTGGAGTGGGAGGAGGGCCAAATGGACTTCTTCAAGAAAGAGCGGCCGGTATTTACCTGCAGTAAATGGCAGGTACGGCAACCGATTTATAAAACGTCCAGAGACCGGTGGCGCAGATATGAGGAATTTATCGAACCTTTACTGCCACTATTAAAATATGCGCCGACTGATAAGGGCTATGCAATCCCAACTTGAACGAAATGACTGCAATGCCAATAGCGAAGAACAATAGACTATGAGCCGCATTTTATTGATTTGGGAACTGGGTGCGGATTATGGCCATATATCGACCCTGCTTCCCATAGCGCTGGAAATGAGGCGACGTGGCCATGAGCCAATTTTGGTGCTGAGGGATCTTTGCTGGGCGGAAAAGATATTGGGGGGGTACGAGCTGAACTATCTTCAGGCTCCCATATGGCAGACAAGTTTAAGCGGGATTCCTCAGCCGATTAGCTTCCCGGAAATCCTGTTTCATAATGGCTTTTCACACAACGTCGGGTTATTGTCGATTTGTCGTGCATGGCGCAATCTGGTCGAATTGACTAAGCCAGATATGATCCTTTTCGACTATGCGGCGGCATCATTGCTGGCTACCTTGGGGTTGAATATTCCCAAAGTAAGGATTGGTAATGGCTTTACCATGCCTCCAAGAATCCATCCGTTGCCCAGCTATCGTTGGTGGGAGAGTCAACCTCTGGGACGATTGAAGGATATCGAGGCTGCTGTGCTCAGGAATGTAAACATTGTGCTAGATGAAATGGGCCAGGAACCTCTTTCCGCTTTGTATGAGATGCTGAAATCCGATGATGAGTTTCTGTTCGGCACTCCAGCCTTGGATCATTATCCGCAACGCCAGGGTGCGAATTATTTCGGTGCGATCCAGAATCTGGAGCATGGGGCTACACCAAATTGGCCCAATCCAGACAAAAAACGGATTTTTGCCTACATCAAGACAAGCTACCCACATTTTGCGCTGATTCTGAAAACACTGTCCGAGCTGGATGCAAGCACAGTTGTGCATGTGCCGGGTATATCAATCAAGAATATCAAGACGTATGAATCGAAAAATCTGGCGTTCTCGGTTGATCCGGTGCGCATGGAGGATGCGCGCCGTCAATGTGACGTTGGCATATGCCATGCCGGCTTTGGTACCACTGAAGCATTACTTTCCGCGGGCAAGCCAGTATTGTTGTTGCCGATACAGGGCGAGCAGGAAAACACGGCCAGAAGCGCCGAGAAAATGGGTGCGGCTCTTTGGGTCCACCCGGAAGCTCAGGTACTTAATCCCAAGAAACTCTTGAAACGCCTGTTGAATGAGCCTGAATTCACTCTCAAGGCCCAGGAGTATGCGAAGGCTTATCCTGAGCGGCCCCAATCAGAACGTGTTTCGCAAATAGTGGATCGATGCGAGGGGCTTATCAGGAATGCGTGAATTACTTGTTTGAAGCTGAGATTGAAGGCATGACGGCAAAAATATTCGGACTGGGGCTATCGAAAACAGGCACTACCAGTGTGGCGGCCGCACTCAGAATTCTTGGTTACCGGGCGGCCCATTTCATGGAACATTGGCAAAATCGTGAGGGAATCGCCAGGTGGCAGCTTGGTGATTTCGAAACAGATATTTTGAAGGAGTATGACGCGGCAATGGATTTGCCCGTGCCGCTTTATTTTTCCCAGTTGGACAAGCGTTACCCTGATTCGAAATTCATCCTGACTGTGCGCCAGCCTGATGACTGGGTGAAAAGCCTAGGTAAGCAATGGGTACGCAACCCGCTGCAAAATAACATGTTTGGTCTTTTCAGGGCGACATTGCGACTGGCTGCTTACGGGTTTCACAACTATTCCCCGATATGTGACTCCCGGCTGCTGAGAGTTTATGAAACCCATCAACAAAATGTGCTGGATTACTTCAAGGATCGCCCTGAGGATCTGCTGGTGATGGATGTAATCAATGGGGACGGCTGGGAAAAATTATGTGATTTTCTCGGCAAGCCGGTTCCCGATACTGAATTCCCGTGGAAAAACAAAAGCAGCGATTTTGAGAATGCCTAGTTAGCAATAAAATGCCGCCGTTCCGTCGGATAGCAATGTTTCATATAGGCCGTAGCGGCAGTTCCGTGCTGGCCGACATGTTCTTCCAGCATACTGATCTGGTCTGGGGTGGCGAGATTTACCGGCGTCTGATCAGAAAGCTGGACAAGTCAGACCTGAGAATGATGAGGCTTCCTGATCCGGTTGTTTTTGTCGCGGAACAGTTTGATGACAAAGCCGCAACCAACTTTGGTTTTGAGGTCAAGTTTTTTCATCTCGATCTGCTGGGCATGCCGCTTGCACGCTATGTCAATGAACTGGCCCAGATGGGCGTCGACCGGTTTATTGTGCTGCGTCGCAATAACTATCTGCGCAAGGTTGTATCCAGTTTGGTCGCAAAGGAAACCGGCGTCTGGCATATACGCGACAACAGCAATCCGAGGCCTGCGGCAGTAAGAGTTGATGTGGATGATTTGCGTCTTGACCGGCAGAATGGGCCGCTACTGACTCACTTGGAAAAGTTCGATGAGGACTTCAGACGTTTGGACACGTTGCTTGCCGGATTGCCGGCCCTCAAAATAAGCTATGAAGAAGATGTCGAACGAGATCCGCTTGTAGCTTATCGCAAGATCGCTGATTTTTGCGGACTGGCTACGATCAATCCCGAGGTACGTCTCAGGAAGACGAATCCCTACCCGCTGCGCGATTTGATCACCAATTACGAAGAGGTCAGAGTATATCTGGCCGAATCTGATTTCGCATGGATGGTGGAATAACCGATGTCATTTATGCAGGTAACGAATATATCTCGTGCCAGCGGCCAGGTACCGAGTCACCAAATTTCCGGAATACGAAATCATAAACCGGCTGAAATTCATTACGAATCCGGATAGTCGTTTCAATTGACCGTGGTTCGGATTCGGACCGGTTGATTTTTTGCTGGTAGAAGCCGGGCGCAGGCCCGGAGAAGTCAACACCGAGGAAATCGCATATTTCACTAAGCGTCCCATCGCAAAACAGTGACTCGAAAAACAGATATTTGATTGACTCGGGGTTAAACGCTTTTTCCAGGTTTGTGATTGTGACGTCGTACCGGCTGAGTTCCAGATGGAAGGGCTGTTTTAAACCGGCACTGACATGGTCGTTGGCAGAAATTATTCTGCCTTTTCTGACATCGTGGCGCAGTTGAGACCAAAAGCGATCGACGGGATCTCTCATGATGAATATGATTTTTATCTTTCCGATATACCGGCCAAGCAGTTCCTGAATTTCCCTGTAGCCATACTCCGGGATCAGAGAATAGGACGGCGTGATTTCTCCGACAATCCCCGCGCCACCGGAAGCGATACGGTCAAAATAGGCCAGGTAGGCATCCTGGTTGCGGGTCATCCTGAGACGCTCGATTATCGGCCAGGCATGTTCCGCGAATCCCTCAAGGTCGTTGCCATGGGTCTGGGCAAGTCGCAGCAATTTTGTTTTTAAGTTTTCATACCACCCGTCATACAGTCCGGGACGATACAACTGGTCAAAATAATGGAGTTCCTTGATGGGTGAGAGAAGTATTTGGGGGTGATTCCCAAGGTAGCGGAACAACCAGGTAGTGCCGGCCTTTTGTGCACCGACGCCGAGGAGGAATGTGCAGTTTTCGAGGTTACAGAACCTGGATTGTGTCATGCTGTTTTCTGCGCTGGAGCGACACGAGTGGACAGGTCTGCCATGCCAACGCGGCGTCTGCCATGTTCGGTACAGTTAAAGACAATTCGCTGCCCTGTCCGGTCCCAGGCGGGATGGGGGTCGACGCGCAATTCCCTGCTGATGCCGACATTTTGGGGCGCGGACTGAACACGCAGCAGGGCTTCTTCGGTGTGTGTGTGCAAATCGATCCAGCGTATGGGGACACTGCCGTCACCATAGGCAACCGGTTCCTTGAGATAGGCATCGGTCAACAGGTGGGTTCCGTTGCGATGAATGGTTGGATGGCCGCCGCCGCGAATTGTTCTTGAAAGGCATCTCAACTCCGTGCCGGAGAAATGGTAGGCACAGAAGCGCAATCCGTCGCCAAATGGGTTGAGATTCTGCACGATGTTTTTGCCATCCGGAAACCAGTTTGGGTGGTGCCCGCCTTTTGCCCAAATCCTGCCTGGCAGTGCCAACTGTAAATCTGTTCCATCAGGGCGCAAGGTGAGTACGTAATTCAGTCTTCTCTTGGTGCGTTCTCCACGGCAACGCAGGCGCACGATGAACATGAGACGATCACCTTGCGGGTTCCATTTGACATGGAATCCGAATAATGTGCCATTAATCGCCCTCATGTCGCTGCGGATTTCATCAATCGATTCGGCGATTTTCTCAAGTGACAAAACCAGTCGGTTTTGACCATCCCTGAGCGAGGTAACCCACAACCCGTCAGCGGGATCCGCCGACGCATTGAGAGGGATCCTGTGTGCCGGCGCTATAACGCCATATCCGGGCTGGGTGAGCGCTATTCTTAGCAAACAGGGCGAAGCCATGAGCTCGCTGTCAGGTGAAATGGAATAGACGGGGCGATCAAACTCGGTGCGCTCACCGGTCAAGGGGTTTGTCCGTACACAGAAAGGTCGCCATTCCTCAGTGTCCATGTCATTGTAATAAAGCTCAGTGTCATCCCTGCCCCATTGGACTTGGGCGCCTAGTTGAGTATCGAAGCCGCGTGACCGTCCGACTGCGGACCACTCGGCGGTGGCCAAGTCGACAACGATGATGTCTGCGCTTTCCCCGGGCAATGGAGGGCGCTCTTCGCTCGGCAATCGCGTCAAAGCCAAATACCGGCCGGAAGGGCTTACTGGGCTGCTGTCATAGAAACGGTGAACGCAACCGGTAAGCTCAGATGGTGTGACATACCAGGCGGGTACGGCTGAATGGTGAATCGGGTAGTGCTCGAAGCGTGGAGATGGCTCGGTCATGTCGATAGCCCATTAGTATTGGAATACTGAACTAGAATCCGTCAGCAACATTTCCGGTCGGGACTTCATATTTGAGCATGCTTGCTACAGAAAGAAAGTATTTGTCACCCATTGCATCAAAGTCCTCCTTGTCCAAGTCCGATGGTGGCGTGGGTGAACCGCGCAGTTTGCGGTCGAATGTTGTTAAATCGAATGCAGAGAATGGAATACGTATGGCCTCGGAAATTTCCTGGGTAATCTTCTGTGGATTAGCAATGGCATCTTCGTATCGAATGAAACAACAGTGTTTGAGTTGGGTCCTGGCATCGGCCAATTCCTTGCTGATCTGTGACCAGGCATTCAGAAACCTGGCTGGGCTGGATTGAAAATCTTTCCCATACCACATTGATCCTTTGATCGACTTCAGGCAATGGACAGGATCTCGCACGAGAAGTATGAAACTCGCATCGGGAAACAGCTCCTGCAGAATCAGGGCCTCTGTCAGGCCATATCTTATTTCCTTGAATCCCCAGCGCTCGTAGCCCATGTCCCGAGCGGCCGCTCCCATGCTTTGTTCCAGGAAGGTTTTGCAGCCAGCCTGGAAATAGGACATTTCCGGATTCATGTTGGCAACCCAGGCGCCATGCCCGTTGGCAATAAAACTTTCACGCATCTGGTTGCCCTTTGCTTTTGTTACAAAGGAGTGGGCGCTTGCAACCAGTTGTCTCAGGTGGGGAACCAGAATTCCGCCATGTTCTCCCCACATGAGCACTTGGCGGGTAGAAAGGACAAGTCGCTGAATGAGCGTACTTCCAGTTCTACCTCCGCCAGCGAGCAAGAATACTGGCCCCAATTTTATTCCCCTCAATGCCAAAAAATAACACCTAAGTCTTCGATCCAATTCAAGGGCAGCCTTGTCGAAGGCTGAGCCAGCCAATCATGTGATCAGATTGACCACATTATTTTCCCATAAAATTTCCTTCGTAAGCCCGATCTATGGCTCAGCCGTTTGATGTGGGATTTGCGGCAAGAAAAACCGGGCAGCCTGATAAGATATCAATCTCATTTTCTTGTGCTCTTCAACAAGGCTGGTTATTCTCAAACACTTGGTACTGTAGTGCGTTTAGTGAATAACAATCAAATGTCCAAGTTTGCCCTATATAGAATTCTAGGAAATGATCTGCCGCCGCGTCACGGTACTGGGCAGACTCTTGGCAATCTGGAATTTATTCTTGAACACGAATCAAGCTTGCCCGACTGCGAAAAAAGGTGGGTCGTCAACCGCATTGCCGACTTGGATCAGGAACGACAAATCATCTCGCTGCTCGATAGGCATGGACAGAAATATATCCATATTCCATTTGAGTTGGATGAATACGCTGAACATCATTACGACATTGATGGCTTGCCAGGACAATTCTATCTGCACTGTGCAAATGATCCCCATGCCTTACCCATTCTGCGTGCAAGAGCATTGGAATATCCTTTTCGCTACAAGAACCTGTATGCGATGAACAATAACGGGGCTCGCAACGCCGCCCTGGAGGAAGGCCGCACACTGGCGGAGTGGGTGATGCCTTGGGATGGCAACTGCTTTGTGACCATGTCCGCTTGGAACTCGATTGTGCAGGATGTGGCATCCCTTCATGACGAAAAGTACCTGATTGTTCCCATGATGAGGGTGCATGACAACTCTGATTTGTTGCGTGAGGATTTTGTCCCAGGTGCCCTTGAGGAGCCCCAAATCGCTTTCCACAGGCTTTCGCATGAGAAATTTGATAACTCCAAGCGTTATGGATTTAATCCAAAAGTGGATTTGCTGAGACGTTTGAAGGTGCCTGGCCCTTGGGAGAGATGGCCGGATGTCCCTTGGGAAAAGGGCGTATTTCGCCTATCGGATGAAGCTGGAAAATTTCGTAATTCGGGATGGGTGGCGCGCTTGTCTTCAGGGGCTGCTGAATCGGAAAATGTTCAGAACAAAAGATATTTAGCCAGAATCAACGGGATCATCAGGATGTTGAGCAGTCTGGATGAGCGCGTCCTGCGAACGAGATTCAGACACGAAGACTTGATATTTTACGATGAATCCGTGCTTTCTGCTTCCAGATTGGCCTGGGGGAATAATCAGCCTAATGCCTCTTCAGCAATCGATGAATTGATCGCCACAGCGCAGTCCCTGCTTGGGGCGGGGCCCTATTCTGTAACGGAAAAAACATCCATGCCGCCAAGCGGCGACAAGCACGATTACCTGAACCCGGCCCCATACTGGTGGAAGGATCCGGACCAAGCCGGTGTGACTGCCGAAATGCATGACGGCAAGCGCCTGCAAGAAAATGAGCTATATAGCCCGGAAAGTAACAAGTATGACCGGACACGCTTGCAGCTATTGTTCGACCAGACCATGATCCTGGCACTGGCATGGTATTTCTCGGATGAAAAAAAATATGCTGAGCATGCCGCATTCTTGATCAGAACATGGTTTCTGGATCCGGCAACGCGCATGAATCCGCATCTGAAATATGCTCAAATCCGCTTGGGTGAGAAAGATGAGCAACTGGGCTATGGCATTATCGAAACCAAAGACTTGTATTTTTTTCTGGACGCTGTTCGTTTGGTTAGCCGATCGGGAAAGCTGTCACACTCCGAGCAGGAACAGTTCAGACAGTGGTGCAGGGAGTTTCTTGCGTGGCTGCTGAACAGCTCACAGGGAAGGCGCGTATTCATGGCACAGAACAACCAGGGCACCTATTACGATCTCCAGGTCGCTTCCCTCGCCGCCTTCCTCGATGATGCTCAAACGCTGCTGCAGATCCTGCGCATAAGCTGCATGAGGGCAGCGCAACAATTCCTGCCAGATGGAAGGCAGCCGGAGGAATTGAAGAGAACCAACTCCTTGCATTACAGCGTATTCAATCTTCAAGGATGGTTTAATCTGTCGAGAATAGCCAGGAAGGCAGACATGGGCCTGTGGAACTCCGCTGTAACTGGGGCTGGCTGCCCCTCGGTGGGCTTGGTTTGGATGCTTCACTTATCTCAAGGGGAGTGGCCTTACCAACAACTGGATGAGTTCGATTATGAAAGGTTGGCTTTGCTCGACTATTGTGCCGGGCGGGATGATTTATCTGCAGATGCACACTCCCTTGGCATGCATAAGACGAAGGCTGAAATCCGCAATTTGTTCCATCCTTATGCAGGTGTTCAGCCTTTTTGGTCGTTGGGAATAGAATAAAAATTGTACTCAATCGAACATGGAGAATTTTTCCGATGAATTTCCTTGACCGTACTCTCATTGCCTTTGACAACAGCCTGCGCACGGTATTTGTGCCGGCGCGTGCGGCAAGATCCAATCCGGCTTCCGGCCTGTCAGGCGGCGAATTGTCGGAGACCGAGAAGCGCGAGGCGGAATCGCTGATGCGTGTGAATCATGTGGGCGAGGTGTGCGCACAGGCTTTGTATCAGGGCCAGGCGCTGACGGCGCGCAATCCCGAAGCACGTGCCGCGCTGGAAGAGGCCGCACGCGAGGAAACAGATCATCTGGCCTGGTGCGAGGACAGACTGAACGAGCTGGGCGGCCGCAAGAGTTTGCTGAACCCGGTGTGGTATGCAGGTTCATTTGCGCTGGGCGCGGCGGCAGGCATTCTGGGCGACAAGTGGAATCTGGGATTTCTGGCCGAAACCGAGCGTCAGGTGGAGGCGCATCTGGACGAGCACTTGAAGCAATTGCCCGACCACGATGAGAAATGCCGGGCGATTGTCGAACAGATGAAGGAAGACGAAATCCGCCACGCCGAAACCGCCATCCACTATGGCGCGGCTGAATTGCCGCCGCCCGTCAAATTCGCCATGCGCGGCATGTCGATGGTGATGAAGCGTATCGCGCATCACATCTGATGGCGTTCAAGGACAATCTGGAGGCGCTGCCGCAGGTCAGTGGCAATGCACTGATTCTGCTGGATGATTCCGGCATCGAAGTGGCGCGAATCGCCAACGGGCCGGGTACGGCAGGGTCGTTTCGGGTGTATGCCTGGCTGGCTGGCAAGTGGGGCGGCATCAATGCCGAAGCCGCGGAAGAAGGTTTGCGCCTGTATGCGGAACATACCGAGGATGCGCGCATGAATCCGGGCAAGCATCCCAATATCGACCGGCTAATCGAGATACTGCGATCTGGCAAAGCGAAGCGGGCAGTATTGGAATAAGCCGTCATCGCGAGGCCGCAGGCCGTGGCGATCCAGTCCGGAAGGCTTGGCTTTAATAACTGGACTGCCACGCCCTTCCGGGCTCGCAGTGACGATGTGGCTATCTTACGCTTCCTGAATTTCGAAATCGTGGGTCACATCAGCCACTTTTCCGAGCATGATAGAGGCCGAGCAATATTTTTCCGCTGAGAGTTTGATGGCCTGATCCACGCGTTTTGGGTCGAGCCCCTTGCCGCTGAGGATGAAATGTACGTGGATTCTGGTGAAGACTTTGGGGTCTGTGTCGGCCCGGGTGGCATCAACTTCCGCCACGCAGTCACTGATGGGCTGGCGGCTCTTGCGCAGGATGTGGACGACGTCAAAAGCCGTGCAGCCGCCCATGCCCAGCAGCAACATTTCCATGGGGCGCACGCCCAGATTCTTGCCGCCCGAATCCGGCGGGCCGTCCATGACGACAGTATGGCCGGATTCGCTCTGGCCGGCAAAGCTGACGCCTTCTATCCATTTGATGCGGGCTTTCATCAATTACTCCTGAAAAGTTGCTCGTGCCTTATACCACAGGATTCCCAGCCACTCGTGCAGGGCCAGCCAGGTTTCCATGTAGGCGCGGTAGTTGGGAATCCAGTCGAATATGTCGTTGCTGTCGCTGCTGGAAAACCCGGTTCCGGCGGGGATGACTTCCAGTCCCTCTTTTTCGAACAGCGGCACGGCGCGGCGCAGGTGCCAGGCGTGGGAAACGAGGTATATGCGTTTGATGCCGGCTTTATTGAGAATGATGGCCGAGTATTTCGCGTTGTCCCACGTGGTCAGCGCCTGATTTTCAGTCCACTGCACCGGGATCATGAAATCCAGGTTGAGCGCTTTGGACATCAGTTCACCTTCCGGGGTGCAGCCACCCCCCGGCGCGCCGCCTGTAACCAGTATTGGCCTGCCGGTCGTGCGGTATAGCAACGCGGCATAGCGCAGGCGCTCCAGCGTGAAGGCGTTGATGGTGTCATCGCCGTATTCCGGGCTGGCGATGCGGCGGCCACCGCCCAGGACCACGATGGCATCTGCCTTGGGCGGTTTCGATAAATCCAGCGCCGGTGCGATTTCCAGACTTTGCAGCGACCATCCGCCAACGACTGGCAGCGAAAGAAGGACAAATAATCCAAGGCTTAAGCAAGCCAGCTGGACGGCAAGACGTGATTTTCTCAGCGCCCAGGCCAGCAATGGCGGCCAGATCAGAACAAGCGGCGGCAGAATCAGGATGGAAGCCAGTTTGGCGGCATAAAACCCGAACATTTGCCTATTGTACGCGGCCAGGCAATTGATGGCGTTGACATGAAGGGCCATTACTCCGTAAAATCACGCTCTTTTTCGAGCGCCGGGTTTTGGACTCTGCGCATTTTTGATACCAGAAACTAACTGGATTTTGAGGTTGTCATGAAAACCTTCTCCGCGAAGCCCCATGAAGTAAAGCGCGACTGGTTCGTGGTCGATGCCACGGACGTTGTGCTGGGCCGCCTGGCTGCCGAAATTGCCCGCCGACTGCGCGGCAAGCACAAGGCCATCTACACGCCGCACGTGGATACGGGCGATTACATTGTTGTCGTTAACGCAGACAAGATTCGCGTGACGGGCAACAAGGAACTCGACAAGAAATACTATCGTCACACGGGCTATCCCGGCGGCATTTACGAAACCACTTTCGGCAAGATGCAGGCCCGTTTTCCAGGCCGAGCTCTGGAAAAGGCCGTGAAAGGCATGCTGCCCAAGGGTCCGCTTGGCTATGCCATGATCAAGAAAATGAAGGTGTATGCCGGTGGTGATCACCCGCACATCGCCCAGCAACCGCAAGCTCTCGAAATCAAGGGTTAATCAGCATGATCGGTAACTACAACTACGGTACCGGCCGCCGCAAGGAAGCAGTGGCTCGCGTGTTCATCAAATCCGGTTCAGGCAACATTGTTGTCAACGGCAAGCCAGTGGATACGTTCTTCTCGCGCGAAACCGGCCGCATGATTGTACGTCAGCCTCTGGTGCTGACCGACAGCCTGGGCAGGTTCGACATCATGGTCAACGTGATTGGCGGCGGCGAATCCGGACAGGCTGGCGCCGTCCGTCACGGCATTACCCGCGCATTGATTGATTTCGACGCGACACTCAAGCCTGCCCTGAAAGCTGCCGGGCTGGTAACCCGCGATGCCCGTGCGGTGGAACGGAAAAAAGTCGGCCTGCACAAGGCACGCCGCCGCAAGCAGTTCTCCAAGCGTTAATTTCGCTTGTACGGAAAAAAGCCACCTGCGGGTGGCTTTTTCTTTGACATAATCGAATTTTGCATTTTGTTTTCATCCCCTCTCCCCTTGCGGGAGAGGGTTAGGGTGAGGGGTAATAATCAATGATCAAAGTAGGCATCGTTGGCGGAACAGGCTATACCGGCGTGGAGTTGCTGCGCTTGCTGGCCAGACACCCGCAAGTCGAGTTGGCGGCAATTACCTCCCGCAAGGAAGCGGGCATGAAGGTGGCGGACATGTTTCCGAATCTGCGCGGACGAGTCGGTCTCGCCTTCACCACGCCGGAAGAGGCCGGGCTGGAGAAGTGCGATGTCGTGTTTTTCGCCACGCCCAATGGCGTGGCCATGCAGCAGACACGGACCTTGCTGGATGCGGGCGTCAAAGTGATCGACCTGGCGGCCGATTTCCGTATCAAGGATGTGAAGGAATGGGAATCCTGGTACAAGCTGGAACATGCCTGCCCGGATTTGATTGCCGAGGCGGTGTATGGCCTTCCAGAAGTCAACCGCGAAGCCATCAAAAAAGCCAGACTCATTGCCAACCCTGGATGCTATCCAACGGCGGCGCAACTGGGTTTTTTGCCCCTGATCGAAAACGGCCTGGTCGATACCTCGCATCTGGTGGCGGACTGCAAGTCGGGTGTATCCGGCGCGGGCCGCAAGGCGGAAACCCATATCCTGTTCGCAGAGGCGGCTGACAATTTCAAGGCTTATGCCGTGCCCGGCCACCGGCATTTGCCCGAGATTCGCCAAGGCTTGTCATTTGCCGCCGGGCATACTGTTGGACTGACGTTTGTGCCGCATCTGACGCCCTTGATCCGGGGCATCCATGCCACCCTGTATGCCAGGCTGAACAAGACAGACGTCGATTTGCAAGCCTTGTATGAAAAGCGCTACGCGGGCGAACCGTTTGTCGATGTGTTGCCCGCGGGCAGCCATCCAGAAACCCGTTCCGTGCGCGGCGCCAACATCTGCCGCATTGCCCTGCATCGGCCGCAGGGCGGGGATGTGGTGGTCGTGCTGTCGGTGATCGACAACCTGGTCAAGGGCGCGGCGGGGCAAGCCGTGCAGAACATGAATTTGATGTTCGGGTTTGCCGAAACAACGGCGATTGATGAAATTGGCCTGTTGCCTTGAAATTTGGCCGAACTTCCTCATTTAAAACAAGGTCTTTGCTTGACGGAATCCGCGCTTTGCGGATAATGAATCGCCAATTAACCTGTTTTAGGAGTGCCCCATGAACGCCATGACCGAAACCCCGCTGAACTTCACCGACAGCGCAGCCAACAAAGTTAAAAGCCTGATTGATGAAGAAGGCAACCCAGACCTGAAACTGCGCGTGTTCGTCACGGGTGGTGGCTGCTCGGGCTTTCAGTACGGTTTCACTTTTGATGAAGTCCAGAACGACGACGACACCGTCATGCAGAAGAATGGCGTCACCCTGTTGATCGACTCCATGAGCTTTCAGTATCTGGTTGGCGCGGAAATTGATTACAGCGAAGGTCTGGAAGGCGCTCAGTTCGTGATCAAAAATCCGAACGCCACAACGACCTGCGGCTGCGGTTCTTCCTTCTCGGTGTAAGTGAGCTTGCATTCGAACAAACAAAGGGGCTTCGGCCCCTTTGCTGTTTTCTACGCCGGGTAAATCGCACCCAGAATTCTTGGGCCGGATGCTCCCGTGACGACCGGCAGATTGCCGGGCTTTCCGTCGATGCACTGTTTTGCCAGCCAGGCAAATGCCAGTGCTTCCATCCAGTCCGGATCCATGCCCAATACCGCAGTTGACTGAGCCGGTTTGCCGGCAAGGCTGGAAAGCCGGCTCATCAGGGTGCCGTTATGTACCCCTCCGCCGCAAACATACAGGGCTTCGTAGCCCCGGCAATATGTATTCGCGGCATCCACGATGCCGCGCGCGGTAAGTTCGAGCAAGGTGGCCTGAATATCTTCGCTGGCTTCATTGCCCGCCAAACAGCTTTCAATCCAATTCAGACTGAATTGCTCACGCCCTGCGCTTTTTGGCGGACGCGCTGCAAAGAAATCGTTGGCAAGCATAGTATCAAGCAGCTTTGGCAAAACGGTTCCGCTGGCAGCCCACACGCCGTTTTCATCGATCGGCTTGCCCAGGCGTTGGGTAGCCCATGCGTCCATTAGCAAGTTGCCTGGGCCGCAGTCAAAGCCGGTGACGGTTCTGTCCAAGGGCAGGTCTGTCAGATTGGCGATGCCGCCTATGTTGACAATGACGCGGTGCTCTTTCGAACTGGACAGCATGGCCGCATGAAACGCAGGGACGAGCGGAGCACCTTGACCGCCTGCGGCAATGTCCCGGCTGCGAAAGTCGATGATGGAAGTAATGCCGGTCAGTTCAGCCAGTCTGGAACCATTCACTAGCTGTACTGTATAGCCTGCGTCTGGCCGATGTCTGATGGTCTGGCCATGACAGCCGATTGCCCGGATTTTACTGGCGCTTATGCCGGCCTGGCCAAGCAGGCCGTGTACAGCATGTGAATAATGACCTGCCAGTTCAGATCCCATCATTTGGCTAAGGTGCAGCTCATTGGGTTGAGCTTCGTGCATCGCCAACAGATATTGTTTCAGCTTTTCCGGGTATGGCTGGTAGAAAACGGCAATCTGTTCAGGCCTGTTGCCGTTGACCGGGAAACGCGCCAAAACGGCATCAATGCCGTCCAGGCTGGTGCCGGACATGAGGCCGACATAGAGCTCGGTCTCATCAGACGATGGAATTGACAATTTCCGGGTTTGAATCAGTCCAGCGCGGCGAGGTTGGTCCCGCGCAGTTGGTCAAGACGCTGGGTCCAGGCCGCGGTTTGCTGCATGAAACGCACTTTTTGCGCCACCGGCAATGGCGGTGACCCTGGCAGTTTTACGGTAATAGGATTTTGCGGATTGCCTGCAATGCGCACTTCGTAGTGCAGGTGTGGTCCGGTAGAAGCGCCGGTAGAACCAACGTAGCCGATAATGTCGCCTTGCTCGATGGGTTTGCCTTTGTGTAGGCCATTGGTGAACCCATTGAGGTGAGCATAGTAGGTTTCAAGGCCGTTGTGATGGCGGAGAATGACCAGGTTGCCATAGCCGCCCTTGCGGCCGGCAAATGAAACTACTGCATCACCTGTGGCTTTGACGCGAGTGCCGGTGGGCGCGCCAAAATCCACGCCTGTATGTTTGCGATGAAAGCCATAAACAGGATGTTTGCGGGAATTGGTGAAGCCCGAAGTGACGCGTGAAAACTCAAGGGGGGAACGCAGGAAGCCTTTTTTCAGCGATTCGCCCTCGGGGGTGTAATACGCTTCCTGACCAGTCGGAGAACGGTAAAGCACCGCGCGATAGGCTTTCCCGGCGTTGACATATTCTGCTGACAATACCTTGCCAGCGCCGATGGGTTCTCCGTTGCGGGTATTGATCTGGTAAGTAACCGAGAAGGTGTCGCCCTTGCGAAGATCATCACGAAAGTCCAGCTGCGTGCCGAATATTTCAGCCATTTTTTCTGCAACGGAATCCGGAATGCTGGCAATGTCCATGGCGGCGAACAAGGAGCTTTGAATTTGCCCCGAGCGCATGACCACGCGGGTTTCCAGAATATCCTCGGGTTGATCCAGTGTAAAAGAATCATTCTGGCGGGTGATACGGTTCAGTGTGCCATCTCCGGCCGTCAGAAGAAGCTCCAGCAATTCTGCCTGGTCGTTAACCTTGGCCTGAATCCGCTGACCTGCTCGGAGGTGGCGGCCAATCTGCCCGGCAGGCAAAGCAAGCAGGCGGCTGGTTTCTACTTCAGACACGCCAAGCCGGTTAAGAAGTGCCCCCAGGGTTTCACCGGAGAGAACTCTTTCCTGATGATGGAAAACCTGCCCGCCGGGAATGGATTCTGTGGCATTGGGCAATGCCAGTTCTTCGGTCAGGGTTTTAACAGGAACGTTACGGGTGTCTGTATCCGGAGCAATGCCATATGCAGTGACCATGCCGAAAATAGGCAGAAGCGCGACAGCTATCAAACCACGGACGGGGATTTTCCGCTTTAGCGGGGTGGAGGGATAGGTTAAACTTTCGCGCTTTGGCTGCTGCATGGGTCGCTCGCTTCCCTGATGAATTAGGGGGTTAGTATATCAAAAACAGACCAATCGAAATTAATACAACAAAACAACGAGTTACAATTATCCTGCCCTGTCCGGACCTGAATTAATACAAACGGCGTATTCCGGACTTTCTTGAGTGCGACATGGAAAACGTTTTAAACGAAATCAAGCGGGGGGCCGATGAGCTTCTTGTTGAAGCTGAGCTGAAGCAAAAACTGGCTTCCGGACGTCCCCTGCGGATAAAAGCCGGGTTTGACCCAACTGCTCCGGATTTGCACATCGGCCATACGGTGCTGATCAATAAACTGCGCCAGCTTCAAGACATGGGGCATCATATTTTGTTCCTGATCGGCGACTTTACCGGCATGATCGGTGACCCCACGGGCAAGAATGCCACGCGCCCGCCGTTGACTAAAGAAGCGGTCGCCGAAAACGCCAAAACCTACACCGAGCAGGTATTCAGGATTCTTGATCCGGATAAAACCGAGGTTACCTTCAATTCGACCTGGATGGGCAAGATGGATGCCGGCGACATGATCAGGCTGGCGGCAACGCATACCGTGGCACGCATGCTGGAGCGCGACGATTTCCAAAAGCGCTATACAGGCGGCCAGCCGATTGCCATTCATGAATTTCTCTACCCGTTGATTCAGGGATACGACTCCGTGGCTCTCAAGGCGGATATGGAGCTGGGCGGGACCGACCAGAAATTCAACCTGCTCATGGGGCGTGAACTACAGGGACATTTTGGACAGCCGCGCCAGTGCATCCTGATGATGCCTTTGCTGGAAGGGCTGGACGGCGTGAACAAGATGTCCAAGTCCTTGGGCAACTACGTCGGCATCAATGAAGCGCCCAATGAAATCTTTGGCAAGCTGATGTCGGTGTCAGACACGCTGATGTGGAAATACATCGAACTGTTGTCATTCGAGCCGCTTTCAACCATCGGGCAATGGAGGCAGGACATTGCTGGCGGCCGAAACCCGCGTGACATCAAGGTGGGATTCGCGCAGGAAATCGTTGCCCGATTTCATGGCAAACAGGCTGCCGGGTTGGCACTGGCCGACTTTGAAGCGCGCTTCCGTCAAGGAGCGATGCCTGATGACATGCCTGAGGTCAGTGTCTCCTCGGCAACGGAGAGCATCCCGATTGCCAATGTGCTCAAGGAGGCCGGGTTGACAGGCACGACCTCCGAAGCCCTGCGCATGATCCTGCAGGGTGGGGTCAAACTGGATGGCGAGAAGGTCAGCGACAAGGCACTGCAAATCGCCAGGGGCGCCAGCATCGTGCTGCAGATCGGCAAACGCAAATTTGCCCGCGTCAAAATAATTTAAAAAACTTCCGGTAAGGGGGTTGACCCGATTCCTCAGCCCCGTATAATGCGCGGCTTTCCTGCATTGCGCGTAGTCATTAAAAACCACGTGAAATGCCTTGCTCTTTAAAAACATAACAGCCGATAGGTGTGGGTGTCTGGGTGCCTGATGGGTTGACTGACTGGAAGTGGGTTGGGTGATGAGCCTGGCTGATGGAAGGTTGGTTGACTGATTGGGGAATAAATTGAAGACACGCACA
>WPCG01109073.1_pt1 | contig 136930 bp, 138 predicted proteins | sample 5403311 | NCBI WGS metagenome assembly WPCG01 (sample SAMN12869467, study PRJNA574797) | sludge metagenome | isolation source: wastewater treatment of Control | place: China:Beijing | collected 2019-05-17 | reverse complement strand
GAGACGGGCACAGTGGTCGATGTGACGGGTCTTTAAGACACCACGGGCGAACTTCATGATCGCGTAGTTGTCCTCGTTCGAGGTTCTCGCGGAGGCAAGGACCGCCATCTCATCGGGCTTGTACGACTTCAGCTTCTGGGCGATGAGGTCATATGCCTCGTCCCAGCCGGCTTCGACGAACTTCCCGTCTTTCTTGATCAGCGGGGTGTTCAGACGATCTTCGCGGTTCACGAACTCGTGGGCATAGATACCCTTTGGACAGAGTTTTCCCTCATTGACAGGGGAACGCTGATAGGGGGCAACGCCCGTTACCTTGCCGTCAACGACGACGAGGTTGAATGTGCAGCCTGTCCCGCAGTACGGGCAGGTCGTTGGTACATACTTCATTTCCATGGTTAACTTACCTCGGATAACTGAGAGGTGACAGATTCAGAGCTTAAAGCTGTTGATTTACCATTCAGGCAAATTTTAAGCGTATTTTCATGTTTACTAAACATAATTAACTTATTTTACAGGGTGCAGCAGAGGCAGCAGGAGAGGCGGCGTAAGGAGAGGGGCAGTTTCCATCCGGGAGCAGATCAGATCATGAGAAGACCATTTCATGGAGGTATCGCTATTTTGAGGTCTATTTAAAGATAATAAAAACACTTATAAGCCATGTTTTGACAGCATATAAACCAAACAGGTACTGCGCGTTGGATGGCGCCTTTATTCAACGATCAATGCGGGTTATTTGGGCAGATTGCATTCTCCGGAAAACCAATGGATTGTGAAAATATCCACAGATGCGGCGGGGTGATCGCGGAAAAGGATAGCCACCCCTGAGAAGATGCCGCCAAAGCACCTGGAGCCAGAATGGGAAGGGAGCTGATCTCACAAAACGGGCGAAAAGGCGGATACCAGAAAGAGAATAACAACAGTTAATATTTGTGAAACCTGTATTCCCATATACAGATGTCACTTCGATCGAAGGTCCTGCTTCTCTATGTTGCCATTGCCATTCTGGTACTTGTCATGATAGGCGGAGTGCTTCCCACCACACTCCACTCGCAAAATCTGGATACCATATCCGATACGACGATCACCCAGCTGAAACATATCGATTTTGCCCTTACAAACTTCATCATGGAGGCGCACCATGATGTTCATCAGCTCTCCTTAAACCACGTCATTAAAAACCCAGATGATGCAGCATTTACGAACTTCCTGGATGCCGATGAAGAGACATTTACCTACTCCTACACAGAAGAGGAGCTCGCGATCATCACCCGGATGAGGGAGTACCAGGAAACACACACATATGTCAGTTCGGTCTATATGGGCCGTGAGAACGGGGCTTTTGTCAGATCGTACGAACGGGCACGCCCGACTGCCTATGATCCGAGGGAGCGGCCCTGGTATATCCTTGCAACAGAACACCCAGGCGAGGTGGTGATGACCGATCCCTACATGGCAGTCACCACCCCGGATGTGAATATCGGGATCGTCACGGCACTGATCGATGACTCCGGCTCGATCTACGGAGTTGTCGGGGCCGATATCACCCTTATCAGCCTGACAGACTACATATCGACTGTTGAGACGATCCGGGATGGCGAGATGATCCTGGTTGACAGGACAGGGACAATCCTGGCAGCTTCAGATGAAACACTGCTCCACACCGATATCAGTGCTCTCCTCTCAGAACAGACAGAGACATTTCTGAGTGGCGATGAAGGGGTGCTGGTGATGGATGGCCGGTACCTGTTCTATTACACCTCCCCGGAACTTGGGTGGAAGATCGGGACATTCATCCCCTTCAGCACGATAGAAGAGGCGATTAACAAGTCCATCGGGTGGATACTCTTCTTCGTCCTCGTTGCCCTTATTCTTCTCAGCGGCATCACCCTCTACTTCTTAAACAGGACGATCATCAGGCCGCTCTCCAGCCTCACAAAGGTGAGCAGGGAGATCACCCAGACAGGGGATCTAAAAAGGACGATCCCGACCGAAGGTGCGGGAGAGGTGGAGAGCCTCGCCAGATCATTTGAAGCGATGGTTGAAAAGATCAGGACCGAAGAAGCGATGAGGGAGGAGGCATACCGGGAGCTTGAGGAGTACCGCGACCGCCTGGAGGATATCGTCTCCGAGAGGACACATGAGCTTGAGGAAGCAAAGGAAGCGGCAGAGTCGGCAGACCGGCTTAAATCTGCCTTCCTTGCAACAATGTCCCATGAACTCAGGACACCATTAAACTCCATCATCGGATTTACGGGGATCCTCCTCCAGGAGCTTGCCGGACCGCTCAATGATGAACAGAAGAAACAGCTCGGGATGGTTGCCGGAAGTGCCGAGCACCTGCTCACCCTGATCAATGATGTGCTCGACATATCGAAGATCGAGGCAGGTCAGCTCACCCTCGTCATCGAGCCGGTGGATATCACCGTTATCCTTGAAAAGGCGATCGAAACCATAAAACCGGCAGCAGACAGGAAAGGCCTTCCACTTGAGGTTGCCATCGAACCGGGCCTGGGAGCGGTCAGGGGCGATGCACGCCGGATCGGGCAGGTGATCCTAAATCTCCTCAGCAACGCAATAAAGTTCACCGAGAAGGGCCATATCCGGATAGAATGTGCAGAAGAGGAGGGGAACATATCAATCCGCGTCATTGATACGGGGATCGGTATTGAGGAGGCTCATATTCCAAAACTCTTCAAGCCGTTCTCCCAGATCGATAGCGGACTGACGAGGAAGTACGAAGGCACCGGCCTTGGACTCTCGATCTCAAAGAAACTCGTCGATCTGATGGGAGGAACAATCAAAGTGAGAAGCGAACCCGGAAAAGGATCGGTCTTTTCGGTCACCCTGCCGGCAGAGAGGAGGAACATATGATGGAGACAATTCTGTATATCGAAGATAATGACCAGAACTACTATCTCGTCCACTATATTCTGGCCGCAAAAGGATACCAGTGTATCCGTGCAGCCGATGGCATGGAAGGGATCAGGATCGCCACCAATACGCCTGTTGATCTGATACTCCTGGATATCCAGCTCCCGGGAATGGACGGCTATGAGACAGCCCGAAGGCTCCGGGAGATCCAGGCGATCTCAAAACTGCCGATCGTCGCCGTTACCTCCTATGCGATGCCGGGGGACAGGGAGAAGGCACTCTCTGCAGGATGCACCGGATATATTGAAAAGCCTATCAATCCAACAACATTCATCTCACAGATAGAAGCATATCTCCCGCCTGCGGAGAATAAAGAGGATGAATAGATGGCTGTTGTGCTGATTGCCGAGGATAATCCAAATAACCTCTACCTGCTGGAATCGATTCTGAAAGGATATGGATTTGCCACCACGAATGCCTGCAACGGCCAGGAGGCACTCGATTCTGCAGAGAAGAGCCCGCCGGATCTGATCATAGCCGATATACTGATGCCTGTTATGGACGGATTTGAACTCTGCCGCAGGTGGAAAGCAGATCCAAAACTACAACAGATCCCATTCATCTTCTATACAGCCACCTACACAGACCCACGCGATGAGCAGTTTGCCCTGAGCCTTGGTGCAGAGCGGTATGTGATCAAGCCTCAGAAGCCGGACGTGCTTATCGGGATCGTGAGGGAGGTCCTCGAAGAAGCCGGGGGAGAGAAGCCTCCACAACCTGAAAAAACCTTCGAAGAAGAGATGGAGAGCCTGAGGGATTATAATGACGTACTCTTCAGAAAACTCCAGAAGAAGGTTGGAGACCTTGAGAACGAGATCGCACGATGCAACATAATCGAAGAGGATCTCCGGAAGAGTGAGAAGTTCTTCAACTCAATCTTTGAAGAGATTCCGGACATGATCTTCGTTAAAGATGCAGCAGATCTCCGGTTCATCAGGTTCAATAAGGCAGGAGAGGAGCTCCTCGGGATATCCCGCGAAAAACTCATCGGAAAATCGGATTATGACTTCTTCCCGGAAGAGCAGGCAGAGTTCTTCAGAGAAAAAGATCAGGAGGTCCTGAGTGAAAAGAGACTGCGGGATATTCCTGAAGAGAGGATTCTGACACATCAGATGGGCGAGAGGATACTCCACACAAAAAAGATACCCATACTCGATGAGTCAGGAGAGCCACGATACCTGCTTGGCATTTCAGAGGATATCACCGAACAAAAAGCACATGAAGAGCAGATCAATCTTGCAAACCACAAGCTCGAACTGATGACCGAGGTCACCTACCAGGATATCCAGAACAAAATCACCGCGACACTGGGATATCTCGATCTGGAACAGCAGGAGAAGAATCAGAAAAGCAGACAGTTCTACATCGAAAAAGAGAAAGATATACTGGAGAGTATCCACAACCTCATAAAAAAGACGAAGGATTACCAGCAGATCGGGGTGAACACATCCCGATGGATTCTTCCAAAAGAGGTGATCGGGGATCAGTTTGTGGCAATCAGCCAGAAGAAGAATATCATCCTTGAATGTGAGCTGAACGAACTTGAGATCAGAACCGATCCCCTGATCGAAAGGGTTTTTTTAAATCTCCTGATGAATTCCATTCAACACGGTGAGAAGACGACCAGAATAACCTTCAGGTACCAAATAACAGCAGACGGATTGGTATTGATCTGTGAAGACGACGGTATCGGCATTCCTATGCCACTGAAGGAGCAGATCTTCCATCGGGTCGTCGGAGGCAGGGGAACATTCGGGCTCTTCTTTGCAAGGGAGTTCCTCAATCTCAGCGGCATGAAGATTATCGAGAACGGAACTCCGGGTACAGGCGCCCGGTTTGAGATTTTTGTTACTGAGGGTATGTACCGGGAGAGCCGGTAGCCACCTTTTTTCAGCTGATTGCCGGACGGTTCGATCGATCCAAAGGCATTTACCGATCAAACTAATACTACCTCATCATCCGGATGAAAATGATCGAAGGTAAACGATGACCACAGTTCTGATAGCTGATGATAATCCCCAGAACCTCTATCTGCTGGAAGCCACGTTGAAGGGATATGGGTATACACCCATCACGGCAACAAACGGGAGAGAGGCTTTTGATACTGCGAAGAAGAGCCCGCCGGATCTGATCATCACCGATATACTGATGCCCGTTATGGACGGATTTGAACTCTGCCGCCGGTGGAAAGCAGATCCAGAACTACAACAGATCCCCTTCATCTTCTATACAGCCACCTACACAGACCCACGTGATGAGCAGTTTGCACTGAGCCTTGGTGCAGAGCGTTTTGTCACCAAGCCGCAGAAACCGGATATTCTCATCGGCATCGTCAGGGAAGTCCTTGAAGAAGCCGGGAGAGAGAGGGCTCCGCAACCTGAAAAGACCTTTGAGGAAGAGATGGAACTGCTGCGGGATTATAATGAGGTCCTCTTTCGAAAACTCCAGAAGAAGGTCAGCCAGCTTGAGGAGGAGATTCTCCGATGCAACAGGATCGAAGCGGATCTTCGCGAGAGTGAGAAGTTCTTAAACTCAATTGTTGAGGAGATCCCAAATATGATCTTCGTAAAGGATGCAGCAGAACTCCGGTTTGTCAGGTTCAATAAAGCAGGAGAAGAGCTCCTCGGCGTATCCCGCGACGATTTCATCGGCAGGAACGATTATGACTTCTTCCCGAAAGAGCAGGCAGAAGCATTTATTCTGAGGGATCATGATGCTCTCAGTACAAAGGCACTGGTGGATATCCCTGAAGAATCGATAATGACACAGAATAAGGGCGAGCGGGTGCTCCATACAAAAAAGATCCCTATCCTTGATGAGTCAGGTACGCCCACATATCTCCTCGGCATATCAGAGGATATCACCGAACATATAGAACTTGAAGAGCTGAGGCGGACAGCACTCATCCAGATTGAGGAGCAGATACAGAAACTGGCGATCCTGAATGATTCGATCAGAAACCCGCTTGCCGTGATCGTCGCCCTCACCTCGATGAATGAAGGAGGGATCTTCGAACAGATCAGCGATCAGGCATATGAGATCGATCGCATCGTGACACTCCTCGATGAGGGGTGGCTCGAATCACTGAAGATCCGTGAGTTTGTCAGGAAACATTACAGATAATCTCTTCTTACAAAGGATAGCTACCAGAAAAAAGAGGGTTGTGGTTTCTCTCATTGATATTTAGTCTGTGAACTGAACAAACGAGAGGATGATCCCGCCATCTGATGATGAGAGGAGAAGCCGATCCTCTTCAATCTCATACTTCGTCATCTCAGTCAGGAGTGAGAAGTACCTGCTCTCCTGATCCATCACGGATTCAGGCATACAGTAGACGAGTGTCTGGATCGGCGGCTCGATCCTCAGTCTTCCATCTTCAGAAACCTCGTATGCTGCCGAGTAACTGTTGCAGCCTCCGGTGCCGCCGAGAGATTCGTCACCAAAGATTGCGGTCACTGCCCGATCCGGTAGGACTGTTGTCTGCAATCCATCTTCTGTGATCGATTCGAGCATCCACTTTCCGTTCCCAAGGGTTATTTCATTGGGTTTTGGATGAAAGACCAGCCTGGCATTTCCCTCTTCATCAAAGAAGGTGAGGGTTTCTGATCCAATCTCAAATGATGATACCTCGCCGAGTGTTGCAAGGTACTGCTGCTCCTGCTCCATCACCCCTGCTTCACCACAGTACATCTTCGTCGATCCAATCGCTCCAATTGCGATTCCGTCACCGGTAGCCTCAAAGGATCCGAAGTACCGGTTGCATCCGGCAGAGCCGCTGAGTGTCTCCTCATCAAAGACGAGGGAGATTGTGGTCCCGCTCAGAACTGACGAGGCGGTTCCATCTTTGGATCCGATCGTCCCAAGCTCCCATGCCGTTCCCGGCAGGGCAGCGGCGATGGGCACCTTCTCCGGAACCTTCGCAAAGATCAGGCTCGGCACCCCGTCTGTATCGAAGAGGGTCAGGGTATCGCCATCAATCCGAACCGATGCCGCTTCCCCGAGGAGCGAGAGGTAGAGCTGCTCCTGCTCCATCACACCCGCCTCTCCACAGTACATCTCGGTGGAGCCGATCCCCTCAACGGCGATCCTGTACTCATCAAGGGTATAAGAGCCAAAGTAGAGGTTGCACCCGGCAGTGCCGCCGAGGCTCTCCTCATCAAAAGTGAGGGTGATCGTTGTTCCTTCTACCAGATTCACCGAGGTGATCGCAATCGCGGCCAGTTCCCATTCTGTTCCGGGGAGAGCCAGAACGGCTTTGCCATCCGGGGGTGGCGCCTGCTGATCCCCGACGCATCCGGCAACCGCCAGGCACGCTGCCAGAAAGAGGCATGCAAGTATCGGAAGTAACTTCATATGATCTGATCTGGCGGTGAAGATGAAAAGTTCATCGTAAACTTCAACTTTTTTCGCACCAATGAAAATCAGGGTATCTTCAAAAAGAGGGAAGCCAGGAGAGAGAAGAACTCACTCCAATCCACTCTGTCCGGATCGCGGCAGAAGCCGCCTCTCCATCCATGAGAAGAACGCATCAAGGAAGAGAGCGATCCCGATCGCAGGCAGGGCACCGGAGAGCATCTTCATCATATTCACCCCGGCAAGCCCTTCAAAGACGAGCGAGCCAAGTCCGCCGCTCCCGATCATCGCGGTCAGGATCGCGACACTGTTTGCCAGGATCGCCGCAAACTTCACCCCGGCAAAGATGGCGGGATAGGCATTGGGGAGCCTGACATACCGGATGATCTCCCATTCCGAGAGGCCGATCCCCTCAGCCGAGGCTATCAGCACCGGATCAACAGACGATAGGCCGATCCAGGTATTTTTGATGATCGGGAGGAGCGCCCGGAGGATGATCGCAACAATTGCCGGCCAGAACCCGATCCCGATTAAGGGAACCACAATCGCCACAACCGCCAGGGTCGGAACCGCCTGCATCAGGTTTGCCAGCGTCATCACAATCTTCTGGAGTGGCCTGCTATATAACGCGAGAATAGCAAGCGGAATTCCAAGGGCGATACTCACAAAGAGTGCGGTATAGGCAAGAACGATATGCTGGAGGATCGGGGTCAGCAGGAGGCCGCTCACCATGATCCAAACCTCCTCTTCAGCGAAGCCTCAATCCCACCGGCGATGCCATCCAAAATCACCGCAAGGATCCCAACCCAGATCCCGGCAACAAAGATGATATCCGGCCGGATCAGGTTTATCCCGGTCTGGAGAGGGGCACCAAGGCCCCCTGCCCCGAAGATACCGCCGAGAGTCACGATCCCCATTGTAAAGACGATCGCGATCCTGATCCCACCGGCGATCATCGGAAATGCCAGCGGAAACCTGACCTTGAGGAGGATGAATCGTTCGGAAAGGCCCATTGCCCGGCCCACCTCAAGGAGATCGGGACTCACAGAGATGAGGCCGGTATAGGTGTTCCGTGCGATCGGAAGGATCGAGTAGAGGACACAGGCGATGATCGTCGGGACAGTGCCGATCCCGGCAAGCGGGATGAGCAGGACGAGGAGTGCGATATCCGGGAATGTCTCAACCGCATTTAAGGTGGAGAAGACGGGAGAGGCATACCGTCTCCGCCGGTAGATGATTAAGCCGATTGCAACACCCGCTACGATCGCAGCGATAAGCGCGATAGAGAAGATCCAGAGATGCTCTATTGTCCGTTCAGTGAGGTTGTAGGTGATCCAGACAGCCGTGATCTCATCTATCACCAGAACCACCCCTTCAGACAAGCCGGCTGATCAGATCGTCCGGCAGAAGCAGCCCTGCCGGCTCCCCATCCTTCATCACAAGACCCAGAGAGACGGAGGCGGCCTTCATCTCTTCAAGGGCAGAGAGGAGAGATGCATCCATGGAGAGGAAGAATGGCGGATCTGTTGTTTCCAGAACCGTTTTCACCTCATCCCTCATCTGGAGAAGGGTGGAGAGCAGCAGAACAGAGAAGGAGGAGGCTCTATTCCTCACAACGGCGATCTTTGATCCGCTCTGTACCATCACCTCGATTGCCGACTGAACCTCCATCTCTCCTGATATAATTGGAGAAGCAGGAACCATCATATCCGATACGGTAAGTGACGCGATATGCCCAAAGAGGCGATCAGATCCGACGAGATCAGAGACCATTTTGTCTGCCGGATTCAGGATGAGATCCCGCGGAGTACCAAGCTGGACGATCTGCCCTTCATGCATGATCGCGATCCGATCACCGAGCCGGAACGCCTCATTGATATCATGGGTCACAAAGACGATCGTCTTGCCGATATCCTCCTTGATCCCGATGAACTCATCCTGGAGCTGCCGCCTGAGAAGCGGATCAAGCGCTCCAAACGGCTCATCCATCAGCAGGAGGGGAGGGTTCATTACAAGGGCACGGGCAAGGCCGACCCGCTGCTGCTGGCCGCCTGAGAGCTCCTTTGGATACCGGTCCATGAACTGATCAGGGGGGAGATGGACAAGGATAAGGAGTTCTGCAACACGCGAATCGATCTCCTCCCTGCTCCACCCCTCAATTGTAGGGAGAAGACCGATATTCTCACGGATAGTCATGTGGGGGAAGAGGCCGATCTGCTGTATCACATACCCGATATTCTTCCGAAGCACGATCCCATCGATCGTCTGGGTCTCAATCCCGTTGATTGCGATCGTCCCTTCATCCGGATCGATTAAGCGATTGATCATCCTGAGGGTGGTCGTCTTCCCTGACCCTGATCCCCCGATCAGGATGAGGAGTTCGCCACCCCTGATATCAAGGCTGATCCCATCAACTGCAACCGTCTCACCAAACCTCTTCCTAATTCCGTGGATATTGATCGTTTCGATACGATCAAACGGCCGTTTCAGAGTCACACCAGCTCCCAGGATCGATATGGCAAAATCAGGAGGAGATCAATCCCTCTCTCCTGAGATAGTCACGGGCGATATCCCTGGCTTCACGCTTATCATTATCAAACTCGGCATTTAATGCCCTCATCTCATCAGTATCGATCCGGTTATCGAGCAGAGAGAGGGCAGAGACGAGCCGTTCATCTGATGCGAGATCTGATCTCAGAAGAAGCATCGTCTCATAGGGAGGGAGCGCCGCCTTATCATCCTGAAGTACTCTCAGGGAATATAGATCAACCCGTGAATCGGTGGTATATGGCGGGATCGCCTGCACCTGATCATTTGCAATCGCTTCGTACATCAGGGTCGGCGACATCGGTCTGACATCCGCAAATGTGAGACCATAGACCTCCTTCAACCCCGGAAGACCGTCTTCGCGTTCATGGAAGACGAGATCGGATCCAAAGACGAGCGTTCCGGCATGAGGCACCAGATCGCTGATGGTTCTGAGATTCTTCTCTTCGGCATAGGACTCTTTGACTGCGATTGCATAGTCGTTCCTGAAGCCAAGCCTGAAGAGAACGTCAATTCCCTCTGCTGCAAGGCCGTCCTTCACCTGCTGGTAGACGAAATCCGGCTCCCAGCTCTCAGGCGGCTCAAGCTTCAACAGCTGTGAGTAGGCAGTACCGGTATATTCGACATAGACATCCACCTGCCCCCTTTTGATCCCCTCAAAAAGGGTTGCGTCATTCATACCGGACCTGATATCTGTCTGGTATCCCTCTTCCTCAAGGAGAAGGGCAATCATATTGGCAAGGATATACTGTTCATTGAACGGCTTCCCGCCGATGACAATCGTCTCTTCTTTACCGGTACCATCAGATCCCATGCACCCTGCCAGAAAACAGGCGATGATCACAAGGGCAGCAAACCCCACATACATGAATTTTTTTCCAGACATCAGACCACAGGAGAGAGAGGAGAGGAGAGCTTATAGAATTTTTGATATCGCCGAACAAAGATCCGGCCATTTAACGTGGGAAAAAAGGGATTTTAATCTGTTTTCGGCAGAGCACAGGTGGCACAGACAGTCTTGCCGTTCACCGTCTGCATCTTTGCATCCGCAACCGGCTCACCGCAGTCCGGGCAGATGACGGTGGTAAAGATCCGGGCCTTCTCTGGCGGATTGAACGAAACCTCGGTGACGGTGAGCATCTCGTCCTGCGGAATTGAGAGGACTGCCTCGGTTGCCTCTGCCATCAGCTCATAGAACCGCTTCTGTTCGGGCTCAGTCGCGATGCCGGAGAAGACCTTCTTCCTCAGGGCATCCATCTCTTCCCTGTCTGGCGCATCGCGGTTTTTGATCAGGATCCTGACCCCTTTGTTCTTCTCACGCGAATAGAAGGTGAAGACATGCTTGCCATAATCATGGATGATCAGGTTTCCCTTCCCGGCAGTGCAGCCGGTCACAAGCTGGATTGCGTCAACACCGCAGGCATTGGTCTCGGCAACCGTCACAAGCTCCTCATCATAGGGGCGGGCAACAGAAAGCGCCTGCATTGCGGCAAGGGCGGCACGGTACCCCGTTGCTAGTCCGGGGCATGAATGGCCGTGGAATGTCACACACTCTTCAAATGCCGGGTATTTCCCGGTTGAGTCAAAATGATGGTGATCATGAGTTTCGCACATAAGTACTACCTTCTTCGTCCTGTGGTATCTTCGTTTTCTTTCCATTCCCATTTCCATTGCAGAGGCACCGGGGGATGACACAAGGAACCCCTTCAAGCTCCCCGATCATCACCGGGACGCCGTAAACCGCCTCTATCTCATCTGCGGTGATAACATTCTTATCGCCACAGGTATGGATGGACTGATCCTTTAAAAGGATGAAACGGTCTGCATACCGAAGAGCCGTATTCAGGTCATGCATCGTCATAACAACAGCAATGTTGTGCTCTGTAACGATATGGGTGATCCGATGCAAAATCTCGATCTGGTTCTTCAGGTCAAGCGCACTCGTCGGCTCGTCCAGCAGAAGGATCTTCGGCTCCTGGACAAACGCCCGTGCAATGGCGACCATCTGAAGTTCACCACCGCTCATCTCGTCGATGTAGTGGAGGCGGAGGCGCTCGATCCCAAATGTCCGGAATGCCGCCTCGACGATCCTGAGATCCTTCTCAGAAACATTCCAGCCGATATGCGGCCTCCTGCCAAGGAGGACGGCATCAAAGCCGGTTAGTCTGCCGGTCTCCACCCGCTGGGGAACATAGCCGATCCGCCGTGCTATCTCCATCAGTTCAAGCGAATCAATCATATCGCCGCAGACAGAGACCGCACCCTGCTTCGGGACAAGGATCCGGTTTAGGCATTTGAGGAGTGTTGTCTTCCCGACACCGTTTGGGCCGAGGATCGCAACAATCTCGCCTTCGTTGATGGAGAAGGCGATCTCGTCGAGGATCCCCTCGTTCCGGTACATAAACTTCAGTTCATCAACATTGAGGATCATCGGTGATACCCCCGCAGCAGCAGGTAGATGAAGACCGGAGCACCCATGAACGCTGTTAAGATCGCAACCGGGAGGACATAGGGTGCGACAATCAGCCGGGCAACGGTATCAGATACAAGGAGAAGGAGGGCTCCCATCACAATCGATCCCGGGATCAGGTACCGCTGCTCATCGCCTATGATCCGCCTGACCATATGCGGGCAGACGAGCCCGACAAAACCGATCACGCCGAGGAACGAGACGAGGACAGCTGTGACAAGGGCAGCAACGATCATGCCGACATTCCTGAGCTGCTCGACATTTACCCCAAGCCCCTTTGCAGTCTCGTCACCGGCATCCATCGCATTGTAGTTCCAGCGGTTTGCGATGAAGTAGATACATGCAACAATCACAATCGCCCCCATCAGGTAGACTTCAGGCCATCCGGCACGCCCTACATCGCCGAATGTCCAGTGGACAACCGCGGCAAGCTGTGCATCATCCGAGAAATACTGGAGGAACATCACCCCTGCGGTAAAGAGCGAGGAGAGAGCGACACCGGCGAGGATCACGACCTCCGGCGATGAAGCCTTGATCTTTGCGATCGCGATGATCGCAACGGTTGCGAGCATGCAGAAGATGAAGGCACAGATGGTTGTTACATAGGGATTATTGATGATCACCGCACCCGCAGTCGTCGAGGTCATCCTGCCGGTTCCAAGGAAGATGATAGCAACCGCCGCACCAAACGCACCCGCATTTGAGATACCGAGCGTAAAAGGCGAGGCAAGCGGGTTTCTCAGGATCGACTGCATCGCAACCCCGGCAACCGCAAGCCCTGCTCCGCAGATGATCGCCGCAAGCGCCTGGGGGAGCCGGATATTCCAGATGATCCGATCCCACTTATCGGTGAGGTTCTGGCCGATCAGGGTCATGAAGACTTCATAGGGAGGAATTTGGACAGCCCCGACCGAGATCGAGAGGATGAGCATGAAGAAGAGGGCAAGAATCCCACCAAGTATCCAGAGAACCTTCCGGTGGGTATATTTCAGGTAATCTTCGGGGAGCTCGCCATCTGCGAAATGCAATGGATTATCCACCCCTGATCTCTGCCTGTATTGTGCCGGAGATGCCACGGAGTCCGGCTGGTTGGTTATGGAGCAGTTTAATACGAATTTTAAGATTCATTATACTCCCTCAGATCAATGTAGGATAAAGGACTAAATAAGAATATCCTTTTTGAATTTGTTATGAATCGAGTATGTCTCTGTAACCAACATACGGCATTTACTGGAAAATAAGCAATAATAAGCATATTTTGGGGAATAAATGGCGAAAGGCCGGTACATACCATGCAGCAAAAGAAGCAGTTATCTCAGGAGAAACCCAAGTCACCAGAAGCAGGAGGAGCAGATGAAATATCGGCATATCTTTGGCCCGGTAGCATCGCACCGGCTCGGCAGATCGCTTGGGATCGATCTCATCCCGTATAAGACCTGTTCATACAACTGCGTCTATTGCGAATGCGGGGAGACCACCATGCAGACGGTTCAGCGGGCCGCATTCATCCCAGAAGACGAGGTGATGGAAGAACTCAGGAGCCTCCTCTCCACAAGCCCGGATCTCGACTCGGTCACTTTTGCCGGATCAGGTGAGCCGACCCTCTCACTCTCGCTTGGAAACGTGATTGCTATGGTAAAAGAGGAGTTTCCTGCATACACTATCAGTGTTCTCACAAACGGGAGCCTCCTCACCCGGCCGGATGTGAGGGGAGAGCTGATGGCAGCAGATCGGGTGATACCCACACTCACCTCGGCAAAACAGGAGACATTTGAAGCGATCCACCGCCCCCATCCATCCCTCTCGATCGACGCAATCATCAAAGGGATGGAAGAGTTCAGGCGGGAGTTCCGGGGGGAGATCTGGCTTGAGGTCTTCATCATTCCACAGATCAATACGACAGATGAAGAGCTCGCCCTGCTCAGTGACGCAATCAAAACGATCAATCCCGATCGCGTACAGCTGAACACGCTCGACCGCCCCGCCCCGGAGAGCTGGGTGAAGGCGGCATCTGAAACCGACCTCAACAGGATACGGTTGCTCCTTGGAGAAGAGATCACTCAGATCATCAACCTTTCACCGCCGGTTTCGGGATCAGCGGGCGTACTGGGGGAGGAGAAAGAGATGATCAGCGCGATGCTCTCCCGCCGGCCCTCGACAATTGAGGATATTATTACACTCACCGGCATGTCCGGCGGCGAGGTGGCAAAGATTCTGCGTGATCTTGAGAAGGCAGAAGAGATCAGGTCATACCGGGGCGCCCGCGGCACCTTTTACAGCAGCACTCTTCCAGATGAAACCGATTCGAAGAGAGAAGAGAACCACTGAAGACACCATTGCACGAAAAGATGGGTGAGAGGAGGATCTTTTCTCAGATCGATACAGGATGGAATCCGAAGTTGTTGAACTGGCTGTTCAGCTCGGAAAAGACCGGTTTTCCGACGAAGAAGGCCATGATCTCCTCACCCTTCTCTACAGGATCGATATCCTCAAACCTGTCGGGATAGAGCACCTTGCCAATATAGTAGGCATTTGAAAGGACAGTTTCATAGTTGGTGTTATAGAAATTGTACGGAAGCACTCCATAGACCCGTCCCTCTTTCACGGCAGAGAGCCCCTTGAGAGCCGGATCATCCCTCAGCTGCCCGACAGCGCCTTCATTATCCATCCGGGTTGTACCCGCATCAATGAAGATATAGTCGGGATCCCAGTCCACAATCGCCTCTTTCGCCACATCGACATGTGCGGTTCCAAGGCCCGATGCGACATTATCTGCATGCACCCAGAGGAATGGCGGGTATGCCGGTTCGGTCGAGATGATGCCATGGGCACCGGCAGCGCTCACACCGCCGATATAGACCCGCTTCTGTTCGGCTGCCGGAATATCGCCGGTACGTGCTTCCAGATCTGCCATCGCCGCTTCGATGTATGCAATCACCTCTTCAGCACGGGCATCATGTCCGATCGCCTTGCCCATCACCCGGAGGGCGGTGTACATCTCTGTCTTCTCAGCCTGGTTCCTCAGCGAACCATATGCAAATGCCACCACGGGAATGCCGGTCTTCTCCTGGAGGGTATCTGCCTCGGCCGTACTTGTGCCATATGCAGTCCCGCTTGATCCACCCTTGAAGACGATATCAGGGCCGATTGCAATCACCTTCTCGGGATCATCCTTTCCACGGTACTCACCAAAGAGCGGTAATGTCTGGAGCCAATCCCGGTGTATAAGCGCATAGGGACGCCCTTCAACATCCCTTCCCTGCTTCTCGATACTGTCGACACCGACGACGAGATCCTCGCCCTGGAGATACACCAGGTACCGGAGCGTGCCTGAGCCTGAACAGAGGACGCTCTCAACCGGGGTTCCAAAGGTCACCGTCCGGCCGAAGCCGTCGGTCAGGGTCATCTCTTTTTGCTCAGCCTTTTGATCAGCGGAGGGGACGGCTTCGCCGACACAACCAGCCGCTGCGAGGAGTGCAATGAGAAGCACTCCGGAAATAATACTAAAAATGCGATTGTTCATAACATCACACCATACTGGGATCTCGTATAATGTAACTTAAACATACCTATTTGATTTTTAGTATTATCAAAATAAATAAAATTTAAAAAGAGTAACACAATAATCGAAAGAATTGATGCAGGGTAAGAAGAGCATCATGAGTGGAGATTCCAACCCGATTGAGAGTTTCCGGATGCAGGCAGGGCACTCCCTGCGCCCTGACCCTTTCCGATCTGCTGCCCACACTATCTGCGGGACACCGGAAGTACAAACCTGGAGATGGCATAATGAATGTATGGGAGAATATAAGCCCCGGAACATTCCACATTCCTGAAGGGAAAAACAATGGCAAAACCAGACCAGGTACAAGAAAAAGAATCCTCACGCCCAGACATCCGTAGATGGATCCTCATCATCACATTCCTTCTCATCCCTGTCACGATCTTCTATATCTCCCCGATAGTCATCATGATGGGTGCATCCGAGGGAATCGTCACGGGTGCCTTCCTGCTTTATATTATCCTCTTTATCCTCTCACTCTTTGCCGGAAGGCTATGGTGCGGATGGCTCTGCCCGATGGGTGCATGCCAGGAGCTCGGATCTCCCCTCATTAAAAAGACCGTAAAGGAGGGATGGCCCAACTGGGTCAAGTACGGTGTCACGGTGCTCTGGATTGCAGCGATCGCCCGGGCATTCCTCGCAGCAGGTGGAATAAAGGGAGTGGATCCCCTGTATGGAACGCTAAACGGTATCTCGGTCACATCTGTCGAGATCCTCATGATGGTCGTGATGATCTTTGCAGGAATCTTCATTATTGCCTTCCTCACCGGAAAGCGGGGAACCTGCCACATCGTCTGCCCGATTGCCGGCATCATGGTTGCCGGGCGGAAGATCCGGAACCTTGCAGGCTGGCCCGCTCTTCAGCTGAGTGCAGATGCGGATCTCTGTATCGACTGCAACACCTGTTCGAAGAGATGCCCGATGGGGCTTGATGTTCACCGCATGGTCCGGGAAGGGAAGATGGAGGATCCCGACTGCATCCTCTGTGCAACCTGTGCCGATGTCTGCCCTGAGGGAGTTATACAATACTCAATACGGGGGAAGTAAATCCCCTGAAGGGTTCAGGGATACCTGCATTGCGGGCATCATGCCTGTACATCACTCCTGACATATTTTATGGATACATTCCTTTTCTTTTAATAGTAATAGAAAGAGAAGCAATTCAGCCGGAGAGAAGTGAGTGTGAAAGAAGCAGATCATCATGAAGACGCAATCACCGCAACCGATCTCAGGAAGACCTTCTCCAGGATCGTTGCGGTCGATTCCATATCGTTCTCGGTTGCACGAGGAGAGATATTCGGATTCCTCGGGCCAAATGGTGCAGGAAAGACGACGACTGTCAGGATGCTCACCGGGGTGATGCAGCCGGACGGGGGATCTGCTGTGATCTTCGGCCACGATATCGTATCCTCCCCGATCCGGGCAAAACAGCGGTGCGGGGTGGTGCCTGAAACCGCAAATGCCTATACCGACATCTCTGCCTGGCAGAACCTGATGCTGATGGGAGAGCTCTATGGCGTCCCGCGGCGTTATGCGGAAGAGCGTGCAGAAACACTCCTTCAAAGCCTCGGCCTCCTTGAACGGCGCGATCAGAAGGTGCAGGGCTTCTCAAAAGGGATGAAACAGCGGCTGATCCTCGCCATGGCACTCCTCCATGAACCGGATCTCCTCTTCCTTGACGAGCCGACCTCCGGCCTTGATGTCCAGAGCACCCAGCTGATCACAGGCATGCTCAGGGAGCTGAACAAGAAAGGGATCACCATCTTCCTCACGACCCATAACATGGAAGAAGCAAACCGGCTCTGCAACCGGATCGCGATCATGCGGAGGGGGCAGATAGCTGCCATCGACTCGCCCGAGCGGCTGAAGATGGCGATAGAACGGCTGCATACCATCGAGGTCAGTTTCGATCCGGCTGGATCGGCTGAAGATCTCACTACTCTCCCGGGGATCGAGTCCGCCCGGCGGGAGGGGGACAAGTGGGTGATCATGACAGGGGATGTCGATTCCACCATCCACGCTATTTCCGCATACGGAGCAGAAAAGGGAGTTAAGATCCAGATGCTCAGGACACTGGCACCAACACTGGATGAAGCCTTCCTCAGGCTCACGGGAGCTGATTCCGCATGAACCCGGAGAGCATCACCGAACAGGCAAAACGGGCCTTTGCGATTGCGAAGAAGGATATCCGGATCTACTATGCGAAAGGGCCGGTTGTGATATTCGGCCTCTTCATGCCGCTCTTCCTCTTCCTCGCATTCGCAGCCGGAAACCGCGGGTTGTCGATGCCGTTTCTCATCTCGGGGCTTTTGGCGATGACGATCTTCTTCACGGCAACCGCTGTCTCGCCGGTGATCCAGCCCTGGGAAGCACAGGCACGGACCTTAGAGCGGCTGATCGCCTGCCCGGTGACAATGAAGACCCTGATCGCAGGGGATATGTTTGCTTCTGTTATCTTCGGGATTGGAATCGCCGTAGTCCCGATTGGAATCGGGGTGATATTCGGGATCATCCCTCTCCACCCCTTCATACTCGCAGCCGGGATCATCCTTGCCTCGATCTGCTTCTCGGCGCTCGGACTCCTCCTCTCGACACCGGCGACGAATGTGCCATCAAACATCATGATGCTCTCATCACTCCTGAAGTTCCCGCTCATCTTCATCAGCGGCGTCTTCATCCCGGTGGAGCAGCTGCCATTCGCAGGGCAGGTGCTTGCGATCTGCTCACCCCTCACTTACTTCACCAATATCGCCCGATACTGCATCATGGGAACAGAGACCTTTTCTCTTTTCACGAACTTCGCGGCACTGGCGATGTTCTCCGTTCTCTTCACCGCTGTTGCGATCAGGCTTCATGCACGAACCATAAGCAGGCGGATCTGAGAGAGACCAGAGTCCTGAGTGGAAAAAGAAGAGAGGGGATCAGATCTGTATCTGTGAGAACCCGAGGTTTCCATACTGGCTGTTTATGAGCTCAAAGACCGGCTCTCCCAGCAGGAAGGAATAGATCTCATCTGCTTTCTCTGCCGGATCGATATCCTCAAACCGGTCGGGATAGAGAATCTTCCCGATAAAATACGCATCTGCAAGCACAGTTCCGTGATTCACATTATAGAAGTTGTAGGGAAGGACGCCATAGACCCTGCCTTCCTTCACGGCAGTGAGCCCTTTCAATGCCGGATCATGCTTCAGCTGCCCGATGGCGCCTTCATCATCCGCGGTCATGGTATTCACATCGATGAAGAGATATTCGGGATCCCAGTCCACAAGGGCCTCCTTGGCAACATCGGCATGTCCAATCCCAAGGCCCCCCGCGACATTATCCGCATGCACCCAGAGGAATGGGGGATATGCAGGCTCGGTTGAGATGATACCCTGGTTTCCGGCACTGCTGACACCGCCGACATAGACACGCTTCTGTTCTGCGGCAGGGATATCACCGGTACGTGATTCGAGATCCGCCAGGGTATCTTCGATATAGGCGATCACCGCTTCAGCCCGATCCTCTCTGCCAAGAACCGTTCCCATCAGGCGGAGGGCTGTTACCATCTCTTCCTTCTCGGCATCATTTCTGAGAGAGCCGTAGGGGAACGCAACCACCGGCACACCGCTCTTCTGCTGGAGCATATCTGCTTCGGGACCGCTTGTAGCGTAGCTTGTACCGGTTGATCCGGTCTTGAAGACGAGATCAGGGTTGAGTGCAATGATCTTCTCGGGATCATCCTTTCCACGCAGTTCCCCAAAGAGGGGGAGGGTCATCAGATAATCGCGATGAATGAGAGCATAGGGCCTCCCCTCAATCTCCCGGTAATTCTTATCCTGGCTGTCTACGCCGACGATCCTGTCAGTGCTCTCCAGGTACACCGCATACCGGACACCGCCTGATCCCGAGCAGAGGATACTCTCAACCGGGGAAGGAACGGTAACAGATCTCCCAAATCCATCGGTGACGGTGATCTCCGATTCGGAAGAGCCGGCAGCCGGGGCATCTGTCGTACATCCGGCAACTGCAAGGAGGGAAAGAAGCACCGCCCCACAGAAAATAATAAGAATACGGTTATTCATAACACCACATCGTATGAGGATACGAGATACGCTTACTTAAACACACCTATTTGGTCTTGAATAGAATGAGGAGTGATAAATATTTTTGAATTTTAACAAAGTGTGTGGTGTGCACTCATCAGAACTATGGGACACAGCAGCGAGGCAATCAGGCGTAGTATTAAGCCGACACGCTCCCTACCCTGTTTTATAAGAAATACGGAGTATCATGGTGAGCAATCAGTCAAAGAGCATACCCTTTATCGCCCTCACTCTAACGACAGCGATCTGTATCATCATCACCCTCTATTCCCTCTCAATCGGCTGGTTCATCATCCACCAGAACCTCTTCTATATCCCGATCATCATCGCGTGTGTCTACTATTACAAACGCGGGCTTCTCTTCTCCATCCTGCTTGCCGGACTCTATTTCATCCTCTTTGCCACAACAACCGCCGATCCCGCCCTTCTGCAGGGGGCGGCCATCAGGGTGCTCTTATTCATCCTGATCGCAGGCGTGATCACCTGGCTCTCGATGCAGAGAGCCGAGCTTGCCACTCGGCTCAGCCTGTCAAATGACGAGCTGACGGCAACAAACGAAGAGCTGCTGGCATCTGAAGAGGAGATCAGATCCCATGTCGATGAGCTGTATTCAGCGCAGCAGATCATCACTGACACAAAGGATCGGTACCTCGCACTCTTTGAGGCAGCAGGCGATGCGATCTTCCTCCATGAGATCGATGCAGACGGCATGCCCGGAAAATTCAACGAGGTGAACGGACGGGCATGCGAGAGCCTCGGCTATACAAGGGAAGAGCTGCTCGGGCTCACCGTCATCGATATCGCCGGGGAGAAGGCAATCCGCGAGGCACCGGATAGAATGCAGGAGCTCCTGGAGTGGGGGCATTCCATATTCGAGTCCGATCATAAGAGAAAAGATGGCTCAACGTTCCCGGTTGAGGTCAGCTCACGCGTCATCAGGCATCCGGATGAAACGCTCATCCTCTCGGTGGTCCGTGATATCAGCGAACGGAAAGCCGCAGAAGAGGCGCTCAGACAGATGGAAGAGGAGAAATCCACCGTCCTCAATTCAATGCCGGTGATGCTCGCATACTTAAATCCCGATCTGACCATCCGGTATGCGAACCGGGCATCGGCCGCATCTGTCGGAATGAGCCAGCAGGATCTGATCGGACGTCACTGCTTTGAGATATGGCATGGGCGGACAGAATCCTGCGATAAATGCCCGGTGCTCAGCTCACTGGCGAGCAACAGGATCGAGGAGGGAGAGGTGCAGATCCCGGACGGGCGAATCTTCCATCTGAAGGGCTGCCCGGTCTATGATGATGACGGGAACTTCGAGGGGATCATCGAGTTCGGGATGGATATCACCAGGCAGAGGGAAGCAGAGGATGCACTCAGGCTGACCAGCGAAAAGCTCCAGATCCTTTCGAGCATCACCCGCCATGATATCCTCAATCATATCACCACCGTCCTCGGTTTCCTGGATTTCGCAGAAGGAATGAGTGTCGATGAAACACAGGCACATTATCTCGATCGGATTAAGACTGCATCCAAAAACATCCAGCGTGCAATCGAGTTCACCCGGGAATACGAGAACCTCGGGATCGAGGAGCCCAGATGGCTTCAGCTCACCAGCCTGATCAACAAAGTATCCCAGGGAGAACTCCCAATCGAAAATGACTGTCAGGAAGTCCGGGTCTTCGCAGATCCGATGATCGAGAAGGTCTTCTATAACCTCTATGACAACACCCTCCGGCATGCAGAAGGAGCAACCGGGATTCTGATCCACTGCGAGACAGATGACGGGGATCTGCTGATCATCTGGGAGGATGACGGAACAGGTGTTCCTGAGGAGATGAAAGAGAGGATATTTAGCCGGGGATTTGGTAAAAACACCGGCTTTGGCCTCTTCCTCAGCCGGGAGATCCTTGGGATCACCGGAACCACCATCACCGAGAACGGGATACCCGGCAAGGGTGCACGATTTGAGATCAGGGTCAGGAAAGGGCATTTTGAGAAAACGGCATGATCATGATTCCATCATCCAATTCCAGTACATGAATAATGCTATTCACCATTCGGTTGGAAAAACCAGCAACGATCTCTGATCACAAGATCTTTTATAAAAAAAGATCCATCATAAATAGTAAATTCATTTAGGGGTTTTCATTGGAGAGAAGAGACTGATGAGTACTGCCAGGATATTGATCGTTGAGGATGAAGCCGTCACCGCGATGGCAATCAGAAAGCATCTGACAAATCTTGGATATTCTGTCTGCGGGATTGCCCAGACCGCAGAGCTCGCAGTCCAAAAGGCGATGGAGGAGATGCCTGATCTGATCCTGATGGATATCAGGCTCGCAGGCAGGAGAACCGGCATTGACGCGGCAGTTGAGATAAAAGCCAGAAGTGAAATTCCGATCATCTATCTGACCGCCTTCTCAAATGACGACTATATCAGAGAGGCAAAAAAGACCGAGCCATACGGGTATATCCTGAAACCGGTCCGGGAGCAGGAGCTGAAGACCACCATCGAGATGGCATTGTACAAGCATGCCATGGAGAAGAAACTCAGGCGGTCTGAGGAGGAGAAGGCGACCATTCTTGATGCGATGCCGGTGATGCTCACCTATATCAATTCCGATTATACCATCCGGTATGCAAACAGGGTGGCAGCAGCCTCTGCCCAAAGGAAGCCTGACGATCTCATCGGCGCCCGTTGCCATGAGATCTGGCAGGAGAATGCCTTTGGATGCGGGGACTGCCCGGTGCTCAGGACGATCGAGACCGGCAGGATCGAGGAGGGTGATGTGACGCTTCCGGACGGGAGGATCTTCCACCTGAAGGGATGCCCCGTCTATAATGAGTTGGGAGAGCCAGACGGTGCCATCATCTTCGGGATGGATGTCACCGAGGAGAAGGCGGCAGCAGAAGCCCTCTCTCTTGCACACCGGAAGCTCCAGATCCTCTCGAGTATCACCCGCCATGACATCTTAAACGAGATCACCATGATCATCGGCTACCTTGGAATACTGCAGTGTAGCGTGGATGAGAGGGGCGATCCCGAGGAGAAAGACTATACCGACAGGATTATGGGAGCATCCCAGAACATCAGGCGGCAGATCGATTTCACCGACCAGTACGAGGAGCTCGGCGTGAAGGAACCTGCGTGGCTTTCACTCCATGATATGATAAGAAAGATTCCAAAAGGCGACATTCCAATCAGGAGTGACTGCCAGGAGGTATCGATCTATGCAGATCAGATGGCAGAGAAGGTCTTCTACAACCTCTATGATAATACAATCCGGCATTCAGGGGGTGCAACAGGGATCAAAATTCATTGCAGGAGAGAGAGGGGTGAACTCGTCATAGTCTGGGAAGATGATGGGGAGGGCATTCCGGCAGACCAGAAAGAGAAGATATTTGCCCGCAGTTTTGGCAAAAATACCGGTTTTGGGCTCTTCCTCTCCCGCGAGATCCTCGGAATCACCGATATCACCATCCATGAAACCGGCATTCCCGGAGAAGGGGCGAGGTTCGAGATCCGTGTTCCTGAAGGGCGGTTCAGAATATCAGGATGAAGCAGGTCTCCCCGGTTTCGGGTAATGGAGTTTGGATCTTCTTCTCCAAATCCCCATCATCTTTACCCAAACAGGTCATCTCCTCAGGATGTAGAGTTCAGATCCTTCCTCAATGCCTTCCCCTGATCGGACTGTACCAGCATTGATAAAACCGTTCTTTTCAAGTACGCAGATCGATCCGATGAGATCCGGATAGGTGGTTGCGATGATCTGGCGTATGCCGGGCATCGAGAAGATAACCGGTATCAATCCCCTCACGGCTTCAGTGGCATATCCATTGCCCTGGTACTCATCAAGTATTGAATATCCAATGGCAACAGTGTCACCTGAGCACGGTGATGAAGCAATCCCCCCACTTCCGATTAAATCCCGCATCCTGTGGCCCGGTTCATCCCGTACCCAGTACCAGCAGATGAAGAATGGATCACGCTCCTCTTCGAGTATGGTTATGAATGCAGAGAGTGTCTCCGCATCAAGGAGCGGTGGCGGCCAACCTGCAGGGATATGGGCATTGAGGAGACGAGCAAGGTTTGCCTTGTCATTTTGATCGCTTCTGAGGATCTCAACCGTTGCAGGGATGAGATCCAGACGATCTGTATGTATCCGCGGCAATGACATTGGAATAGTGTATGTATGATCTCTTCTTTGATAGTATCCCAGGAGTGGCTTTCCCGTACTCGATAGGTGGAAGAGAAGAAGGGAGAATCAGCCCAGGCTGATCGGATTTTCGAATGATAGATCCCACCAGAGGACCTGGAGTGAGCACAACGTTTATTAAAGAGGAGCGTCTCCCTGTTCCATACCAGACATCTGTTCTGATCCTTCCAAAGGAGAGGAGGCGGCAATTGAATACTAAAAGGATATTGATCGTTGAGGATGAAGCCATCACTGCAATGGCCATCAAAAAGACCCTGGTGAATCTCGGATATGCCGTCTGCGGGATTGCTTCAAACGCAGATATGGCAGTCCAGAAGGCTAAGGAGCAGAACCCCGATCTGATCCTGATGGATATCAAGCTTATCGGGAAGAAGACCGGTATTGATGCCGCAACCGAGATACTGGCACACCAGAGTGTTCCGGTTGTGTACCTGACTGCTTTTTCAGATGACCATTATATTAATGAAGCAAAAAAGACCAGCCCATATGGCTATCTCTTAAAACCGGTTCGCGAACAGGAACTGAAGACCACCATCGAGATGGCATTGCATAAGCACTCCTTGGAGAATGAGCGGGTGAGTGCTGGTATAAAGGATGCACCTGTTCTCGACGGGATGATCCTTCCGGCTATCACCCGGGATGACATCTTAAACGAGGTGACGACGATCCTCCACAACCTCGGACTGAGCAGGGAGATGTGTGTGAATGGAACACAGACAGACTACCATGATCAGATACAGGCTGCTTCCCTGAAGATCCAGGAGAAGATACGGTTGGAGAGGAAAAACCAGAATAAGGGGTCAGATTAAGTAAGTTATCCTGCTAAACACCTTTTTTCAGAGAACCGGCAACCTCCCATGCACACCTTCATTGTTTATTGGAATCAGACATAGTACCAGCAAAACCCGGAGTTTTCATCAGATGGGGACTATTATTGAAGATGCAACAGAAGGAAAGGTACCTCCGGCCTTAAAAGCCGCAGCAGAGAGAGAAGGGCTCGATCCGGATCCTCTCATACACCATATCGCACATGGCAGTGCCACTGTTATGGTTGGAGGGAAGAGGGCTGTTGGGATTGGCAAGGGATTCTCTGCAAAAGTAAATGTCAATATCGGCACCTCAACGGTTCGATCGGATCTCGCAGCCGAGCTCGCGAAGGCAGCCGTTGCCGAACGATATGGAGCGGACACCTTAACTGATCTCTCGATGGGAGGGAATATCAGGGAGATCCGGGCCGCTATCCTGAAGGAGACGGCACTTCCCCTGACAACCGTTCCTATCTATCAGGCAGTCGTGGATGCCGGGGGGATCGACTGCCTTGATGGGGATTTCATTCTTGATACATTCAGAAGCCATGCAGCAGAAGGAGTGAGTTCGTGTGTCCTCCACATGACTGACAAAAAGACCCTCGAAGCACTCGGAAGGAGCCAGCGGATACTCGGCGTTGTCTCAAAAGGCGGATCCATGACCGCCGCATACATGCTCCATTCGGGACGCGAGAATCCGTTCCTCGAATATTTCGACGAGGTGATGGAGATTGCCCGGAAGCATGAGATCGTCATCTCACTCGGAAATACCATGCGGGGCGGGAGTATCGTGGATGGCGGGGATGCCGCCGCCGCGGTTGAGCGGAAGCAGAATATCGATATCGCAGACCGGTGCCATCAGCATGGCGTCCAGGTGATCGTCGAAGGCTGCGGCGGCCATCTCAGGATCGACCGCATCCCCGTCTGTGTCAGGCTCTACAAGGATGCATCTCCCTATCCCCTCTTTGTTGCAGGGCCCCTTGCCACCGACAGGGCAGTCGGCCACGATGAGATCGCAGGATCAATCGGGGCAGCAGTTGCAGTCTCTGCGGGTGCAGACTACCTCTGTGCAATCACCCCGGCTGAACATATCGGCCTCCCAACCGGGGAAGAGGTGAAAGAGGGGCTGATCGCCTTTAAGATCGCAGCCCATATCGGCGATACCGTCAGGCTGGGATCAGATGATCTCGATGCATCACTCTCGGCATGCCGGGCAGAGCTCGACTGGAAGGGACAGATCGAACAGGCGATCGATCCCGACGGGCTCAGTGCACGGGTTCCTGATGCCGGCCCCTGCTCGATGTGCGGCGATTATTGCGCTATAAAGATCATGCGGGAGTATCTCTCCCGAAACGATTAGATCCGGATCAGTTCGTACTCAGGTGTACCAAGGCCGATCTTCTCTCCATGCCGGATCTGTGTCCTGATCGGGATCTCAGGCCAGACTCCTGCAAACTTATCCTCACCCGGAGCATGGTGCGTTGCCAGCCGGGTTCCGGCAAAACCCTGCTGGGCATCGATCAGATCGAGGCTCGCGGCATCGATTGCCACCGGATCGGCCGAGGCGAGTATCCCGATATCCGGGACGACCGGCCGGTCGCTGAAGGGTACACAGTCGCAGTCCGGGGTGATCCTGAGAAGGAAGTTCAGGTACAGCACCTTCTCCGGGAAGAGAGAGGCGGCACCGAGGGCATATTCGGCGAGGAGTTCTGAGAACTGTTCTGCATCACGCTCATAATCAAAATGGATCGCACCTGAGGGGCAGACCTCAACACAGTTCCAGCACCCGATACAGCAATCGGGATCAACAACAGCGGCTCCATCAAAAGTGATCGCCTTCTCAGGGCAGACGGAGATGCATCCACCACAGCCTTCACACTCTTCAGATCTGACAACTGCCGGAAACGTCCTGTGCTGATCATGTTTTCCTGCTGCCGATGCACAACCCATCGCGAGGTTCTTGATCGCCCCACCAAATCCTGCCATCGAATGGCCCTTCAGATGCGATACGACGACCAGGGAGTCGGCCTCAGCAATCCCCGCAGCAATCCGCGTCTCCTTCAGGTGCACGCCGGGAATCCCCACCACGACATCGTTCTTTGACCGAAGGCCATCTGCGATGAAGACGGGGGCGCCGATCACCTCGGACCCAAATCCGTGCCGGATGGCAAGCGCAAGATGGGAGACGGCGTCATGCCTCTCCCCGGGATAGAGGGTGTTTGTATCGGTCACAAACGGCACACCTCCCGCCTCCTTCACCTTCGAAACAACCTGCCGGATATAGAGGGGCGAGACGAAGCTGTCGCACCCCTCTTCACCGAAATGCGTCTTCACGGCAACAAGCCCGCCGGCAGCAGCAACCCGCTCCTTCAGCCCCGCCTCATCAAGGAGCCGCAGTATCTTTGCCTGGAGGCTCTCGCCACAACATCCCGCCTCAGAAGAGACGAACCACACCTTAACAGCCATGTGAAAAGGTGGGGCGTTCATGGGAGAAGATACTTGGGGATGGGGGGTAACTATTTCCATTCTGGAAAGAGTTCGGGTTGGAAGGGAAGGAAAAAAGATAGGCTGAAAACATGAGCCGTTTCCATTATCCACCTCCAAAAAATCTAATAGTATCTATAAGATGGTACTACTCATACACATAAAACGTAAAATTATCGACCATTTTTAATTTTTAAGGCATATTATTCGAGAAAATTATCTTTAAGATATCTAAAGGAAAGATCAGAAGTATTGATTTTTGATGCAGTTATTTCCATTTTGGAAATAGGTGCGGTTGATATAGTAAATCCAATAATAATACAACGATAACCGCATGCTATTCATCCGATGGATGTAAAAATGATTGAATAGTCATTCAATAGAGAGAGGTGCGTCATGAGAAGAATCTTTTCAACGGTTTACCAGTTCAGAATCGAGCTCCTGGAGATCAAGCCAGCTATCTTGCGGAGGATCGAGTTTGCCATCGAGTGATACACTCCCGGCTGATTATCCGGCTTTTCTCTCAAGACTGAAGTTGCTGATTCAAGAGGCGCAGATCAAGGCGGCCCTCTCAGTTAACCAGCAACTGATTCTTCTCTACTGGCAGATTGGGAGGGATATCCTGGTGAGGCAGGGACAGGAGGGATGGGGTGCGAAGGTGATCAACAGGCTCTCTGATGACCTCAGAGGTGAGTTTCCCGATATAAAAGGATTCTCTCCCAGAAACCTGAAATATATGCGCTCATTTGCAGAGGCATGGCCCGATCCTGAATTTGTGCAGCAGGTTGCTGCACAAATACCCTGGTTCCATAACTGCGTGATCCTTGACAAGCTTACCCAACCGGCGGATCGGGAGTGGTATATCCAGAAGACTATAGCAAACGGCTGGTCAAGGAACGTACTCGTACACCAGATCGAGAACCGTCTGATCAATCGGGAGGGGAAGGGCGTAACGAACTTTTCTGCGACGCTCCCTCAGGAACAGTCTGACCTGGCCCTCCAGACGATGAAAGATCCATATATCTTTGACTTTTTACAGATGGGAGAGAAGATCAGGGAGACCGAACTGGAGCGAGGGCTGATCGAACACATCCGCGAGTTCCTTCTGGAACTCGGTCTGGGGTTTGCGTTTGTTGGAAACCAGTATCATCTGGAGGTAGCTGACCAGGACTATTATCTGGATCTCCTCTTCTACCATTTGAAACTCCGTTCCTATGTGGTGATCGATCTGAAGGTTGGTGATTTTATCCCGGAGTATGCAGGAAAGATGAACTTCTATCTCTCGGCAGTCGATGATCTCCTTGCCCATCCATCAGATAATCCGAGCATCGGGATTGTGCTCTGCAAGGCGAAGAATCGCGTGATCGCCGAATATGCCCTTCGGGATATGGCCAGACCAATCGGGGTTGCAGGATACACCCTGACGTCATCGCTCCCCAGGGAGATGTCCGGGCGGTTGCCGACAGTAGACGAGCTAGAGGAGGAGCTTGGAGAGCATGAGGAGCGTAGTGCATGAGAGAGAGTGACAACGAAGATGTCCGGCAATCCGCTTGATTTCGGAGCGACCGAATGTGGAGGGGGGATAGGGTTATACCGGGTTAATATGACATTATTGGATTAGACTAATTGATATATACCACTGAGGTACCCTGATGATTCGAAGTGATCACTGCAAACAATACTCACATCCACTAGCCCGGCACACCCCTCCAGCCCGATCTCTCCTTCCGCTCTCCGTGCACGTGCTCCTCCTTGCTCTCGTCCTCACCCTCGTTGTGTCGGGCTGTGTTGCTCCTGCCTCTGCCCCCTCCCCTCAGGATACGCCTGTAATCCTCCACCCGCAGGATCAGAAAATGAAGACTATAGGCATGATCGGCGGGATCAGCTGGGTCTCGTCTGCTGAATACTACCGGATGATGAACCATATGGTACAGGACGAATACGGCGAGCAGAACTCGGCTCATATACTGCTCTACTCGATCGAGTTTGGGGAATTTTCAAAGCAGGAACGGCTCGCCGATGAAGGAGACTGGGAGGGGCTCACCATGATTATGGTCGATGCCGCAGAGCGGCTTGAGCGCGGCGGTGCAGACTGCATCATCATCTGCTCAAATACCATGCATTCAACAATCCCTGCCATCGAAGCCGCAGTCGATATCCCAATCATCAGCATCATCGATGAGACGGGGAAGAGGGTGCGGGAGAAGAATATCACAACCGTCGGCCTGCTCGGCACAAAGAAGACGATGTCAGCGGAATTTTACAAGGAGGAGCTGAGAGAAGAGTTCGGCCTTGTTGTCCTCGTTCCGGATATGGCAGATCAGGAGATCGTCAACAACGTCATCTTCGATGAGCTCTGTGTGGATTATATCAATCCGGCATCAAAGGAAGAGTACAAGAGGATAATCAGCAATCTTATCGATGAAGGTGCAGAAGGAATCATCCTTGGCTGTACCGAAATCCCCCTCTTAATCCGGCAGGAGGATGTGGACGTTCCGATCTTTGATACAACCAGGATCCATGCAGAGGCTGCGGTGAGGTATGCATTGAATCATACACCTGCCTGAAGAGAAGCAACCCCTCCCTTCTCTTTGATGGGGGCAATACTTTAAGTAACTCCGGAATCCATACTTTAGCAGATACTCGCGTGCCGGATGCCTGGTGGCTACCATTATGATATTCTAACGTGGGGGATAAAGAGGTAGATTTTCTGACTGATAACAATAAACGAACCGGAGAACCAGAAGGGGTCGTACGTGTACGAATTCCGAACAGACGCTTAAAAGAACAGTTTGCTATTGCAGACCTGATGCTTGGGTCAAACCATATCCGTGTCAGGTGTGGCGATGGGATCACCCGGATGGGCAGGATCAAAGGCAAGATCAAGAAGCGTGTCTGGATCCGCGAAGGTGATATCCTGATCGTCATCCCATGGTCATTCCAGGATGAAAAGGCCGACATCATTTATCGCTACACCAAACCCCAGGTGGACTGGCTCAGGGCACATAACTACCTCTGAACTCCTTTTTTTGAACCTAAAAACCTGTTATGGTAATAACCGTCTCCTGAACGACGAGTTCCGAAGCAGATGGATGAGTGTAGACGTTCTCACTATTCTGCACCATTCCAAGCCTCCCGGTCAGGTAGTTCTCCCAGGCAACCGAATAATCATGCTCCGGTGAGAGGGGGGAATAGTGGATCTCAAGAGAATCCACCGGCAATGTATATTCCCGGGTTATCTTCTGCACGGGATCATTCTTCATCTCGATCCTCCCGACACCGGCAAGCGCCCGCTCCCGCTCTGTCTGCACCTCGATAAAGGAGAGGATCAGGGTATTCGATGGATCATCATAGTACCAGCGTGGCTCCGCGAGCATCGCTGAACCGCTGCCACGCTCGGGGCGGGTGAGGACGGCGCCGTTCTCGATCACAATCCGGGTGGAATCGAGATCCGAGACATACCGGATCTGCCCTACTTGACTGTTATACTTCGAATCGCCGTCGATCAGCACCTCAAATGTACCTGATGCCTCCGTCACAAAGAGCACTCCTCCCTGCACCTGCAATGCCGTCTCCTTATAGGGAACCATCTTGTAGCTGATGGATTTCAGATCGTTCTGGAGCACGATTACCGTCTGCTCCATATTCCTCATATCAGCGCTCCCCTGGCCCGCAATGAGGAGGGGAAATCCATACAGGACGACAATTGCAATCCCAAGCACCACGATAGAGAAGATCAGGATGAATCCGATCGCCTCAGAGACCCCGTCATCATTCTTCATCAATCAGACACCCCCTGAATCATAGATCACCCGGTTTGCGCCCCCTCCGGTCGTCGTTCCGCGGACGGCCTTTGTTGCCCCGATCCCGGCAAGCGAGATCACCGTCTCGATCCGATCGCCTTTCATCAGGATCTCCTGATCCACCCCCTGGCGCCGGACCGTGATGATATACCCTTCTCCAAGGACATCATAGGGGATATCAATATCCGAGATGATTGATCCATTCACCGGAGCAATCGTATAGATATCAACGATCCGAACCGACATCCCGTTCCCGATATCCACATAACTATGATAGGTAAACCGCTCGGCAGGCTTCACCATAAGGGCATCGTTTGCAAGGATCATCACCGAGACGAGGAGCACCATCAAAACGCCGGTGATGATGATGTAGCCGATGAGATTCGCAACCGCATCAGACGAGGAATGTCTCTTCATATACACATACTCCGTTATTGAACCGTATGGTCACCATCGTGGCGGTTGTATCTCCAAATACTACCGAGTCTTTTAAAGAACTGACCGATACAATCGCGTGATTCCGTTTCAATGAGATCACCCGGATATCATCATACAGAACGTCATTCATCTCTCCGCCTGCCCTGAAGACTTCCCCCCTGAGATCTCGGATCTCATGCTTTGGGAACTCGAGCACCCCTTCTGCCGTTGTCTGCCCGACAAGTGTCGCCTGGTTGATGATCACCATCAGGAAGAGGAGGGCGATGCTGATCAGAAATCCCATCAGGACAATCCACTGCCCGTTATCGTTCAGCCCCGCCACAGGATCACCTCCAGAAGTACCATCTGCTCTCTGGAAGGAACCGGTGGGGGAAGAGTATGCCCGGAATCCAGATGCACCCATCGTGTCACCCGGATAGCCGGATCATAGCCGGTATAGGAGGCACTTTCAGTGAAAGGCAACTGGTTCACACTATCATCAGCAGCAACACGGTACGAGATGGAGGCAGCATACTGAACCGGATCATCCGGGGCAAATGATCGTTCCCTCAGGAGCGGATAGAATGCAGCATGAAAACCTGGAGCATCCCATGAATACAACAGCTGCTCCAGTTCGGTCTCCCCACCCGGCTCAACCGGCATATCCAGCACCGCCAGTGCATCGGCACCGAGCTGCTCGAGGAGCATATCGTCGATATGGGTATCTCCGGGCGTATAGACAGATACCGACTGGAGGACAATTGCAGCGGTTGCGATCATCAGGAGCCCTGCTGCCAGCCCTTCGATCGTATAGAGAGATCCACCATCCCCTACCATACCGCCACCTCGAGAATACCCTGCCCCGGATCGGGGAAGGTGGCATTCCGGTAATCATAGATATGAGTCCCTGTCATCAATGAAGCCGGGGGATTGTTTTGAAAAATGAAGGTGATTCCTATCATATGATCACTCCCCCAGGGCGGTTCAGGCACGGGATTGAGCGTGAAGTTGAGTGAATCAGAGATGTCTGCCGGGAGGGTTGTCTGGATCCCATCCAGCCAGATCTCATATGCCGGAAAGGTGATCGGGACACCATCCCGGGTTATTTCCACCCGGTGCAGTCTTGCCTCTGTTGCCGATGAATTCAGGTAATAGGAGAAGTTTCCAATCTCAATCCGGATCGGATCGGTTCTCGGATCGATCCTGAAGAGGGGATCAACCGATCGATCCAGGAGCTCAATCATCGGCAACTCTACGGTAAACCTCTGGTCAGGGGTTTCGTTCCCTTCATGTCGGAATTTTTTGTGATCGGGAACAGAATCACTCACAAAGAGAAGCGACGGCTCCTTCACCACCACCACCCTCCGCACCGCTCCGTACGACTCGGGCGGGGCGGGACCGATCGAGCGAACGGGTGGATCGTTACGCATCGTCAGGGTGATATTGAAAGAGTACGGATAATCGCCGAAGAGAAGCGATCTCCGGTAATCATCCGGATAGGTGAAGAACGTATCATTAAAGAACCGTTCCACCTTTCCTTTCGAGAGAATATGGGCAGACCCCGGTTCAACCGAGAGCCCCATCCGGATCACATCCTGTGGGATCGCCTTCTGCTCCCAGACCGGAAACGTTGATGAGGCGGGCATACCGGGATCTTCAGTCAGGATCACCCCGGTCCGGTAGGCGACCGCATCATAATCGATCCTGCTCGACTGGACCGAGAAGAGCATATGGGGGATCATCGCTGCAACAAAGATGAATGCGATGATGAAGATGGTGAAACCAACGAGAAAATCAAAGGTCGCAACCGCATCATCCCTCATCCCGTTTCCTCCCAAAAGACCACCTGATCAGCTGGACGATCCGGGTATGGGAATGCTTCCGGATCGATTGGATCCCCAGGAACCATCCCTTCCCACCGGGAAGAATCTGCCCTGTCCGCTGTTACAAAGAGGAAGAGAAAGCCTCCCTCAGGATCGGTTGCAAGGATGATCCAGGAGGCGGCCATGCCATCGGGGAGGAGATCCCGGCCGATGATCAGGTACACCGGCGGCTCTGCATGGGTGAGGGCTTCGTCAAGGCTGATCCGCATCTGGAAGGAGGGTGGCGCTTCATAAACCATTTGATCAGACGGAGCGTCTCCTCCGGGAGCCATGACACAGCCGGTGGCAGAGATCAGCAGTATGGTGATGGTCAGAAGGTACAGCCTGAGCACAAGAGATTCATCTCTTTCCAACCGTAAGAGCTTTTGGGAAAAAATATGGGATACTCTCCCCCGCCTTACTTGTCAATCCCATGGATCACAAGACCGGAGAGGAGTTTTGGTTCAAACCAGGTCGACTTGGGGGGCATAATCATATCATTGTCTGCAATATCGCAGATCGAATCAACGCCAATCGGCTGCATCAGGATCGCAAACGCATACTCGCCCGAATCAACCCCGGCGATCAGATCAGCAATCGGGAGAGCGCCACCCATAAACGCGAGCCGCTCATCGCCTCGTGGATCGGTGATCCCAAGCATCGGGGAGAGGACCTTCTCCTGGAGGATCGATACATCGAGCCTTGCGATTGCATCTGCCGAGGGAGCAACCGGTCTCGTCAGCTCATAGAACCGGCCGCCGATATAGAGGTGCATAATATGCTGATCTGCCAAATCGAAAGCCGGAGGAATGGAAGAGGCCAGCGTATCCACAGAGTCCAGTTCCCGGATCGAAAAGATCTCCCCGAGCCTCTGGAGGAAGGCATCCTCCGTCATCCCGGCTAAATCACGTACGAGCCGGGAATACCCATGAATCAGGACGGAATCATGGGCAAAAAGGATGCCCATGAACCGGCTGGCTTCCAGATTAGCATCCCCGCGTTCACTCCTACGCTCATAGACATTGACAGCACTCTTTGCCCGGTGATGGCCATCAGCAATATAGAGGGACGGCACATCTGCAAAGGTTCCGGTGATCTTTTTGATCAGATCGGGATCGGTGATCGGATAGATCCGGTGCACCGCACCCGACTTCGTCCTCGTCTCTGCAACCGGCTCTCCGTTTGCCTGTGAGGCGATCAGATCGTGGATACCTTTTGTATCACGGTAGAGGAGGAAGACCTGGCCCGTGTTGGCACCGACAGCATCGATATGCCGTGTCCGATCCTCCTCCTTATCGTACCGGGTCAGCTCATGCCGTTTCACGACCTTGTTCTGGTACTCGGAGACCCCGATGCATGCGACGAGGCCGGTAAAAACCCGGCCCTCATCCTCCACCTGGTACACCGAGTAGCTCTCTGCAGAATCCTGCCTGAAGAGGCCCTCTGCCTGCATCTCATCAAAGACCGCGCGGGCACGGGCATAGACCATATCATCATAGGGATTGAGATCCGGGAGTTCTGCATCGGATCGGATCACCCTGAGAAAACTCAGGTTATTTTCTGATATACATGCCGCCGCCTCGTCCCTGCTGACAACATCGTAGGGAACGGATGCAATAGCGGCAGACTCCTCCGCTGCCGGACGGAGGGCTCTGAACGGATAGATGGAAACCATGGAAAACTCCACGTAGGTGTAGGTGCTATACTCTATTGAAAGATGGTGACTGCAGGTTTTCATCCGGAACATGGGATCACTTTTTTGATCCGGAGGGCAAACCCTGGCGACATCCCCGCGATCGTCCCCCTTGAAGTGATGGCGTTCACTGATCCCTGGGGAGAGAGCGGTATTCGTGAAGCCATGGAGCTGTACCTCTCCTCATTCTTTGTGGCAGTTGCTCACGGGAAGATCATCGGCTTCTGCGGTGGCGGCATCGAGGATACCGGCGATGTGATCTATGGGCATCTCTGCACCCTCGCTGTGGCAGACGAGTACCGCCACAAGGGGGTCGGCCGGGAACTGCTCCGCTGGATCGAGGATGACCTCCGCCAGAAAGGAGCCGCAGCCATACAGCTTGAGGTGAGGATCTCAAACCACAGTGCGATCGCCTTCTACAAAAGGCTCGGATACCAGGAGATCTTCTGCTATGACAGCTATTACAAGGATGGCGAAGACGGCCTCGTCATGATGAGATGGTTCTCCACATAAATTGTCAGGATGCATCCTTATTATCTCCCGGAGAAGAGATCCTACTTGTTATGTTCTCACGCCGGATCTTTGAGACCGATTTTGCAGAAGCGCTTGACGAGGAGCTGAAGAGGAGGGATATGACGATCCGGGAACTCTCGGAGAAGACCGGCATACCCCCCGCAACACTCTATAAGATCGCTTCAGGGGAGCGGGATCCCCGGCTCTCAACAGTACGGCGGATCGTTGCCGCCCTTGAGCCGCATGAAGGGACATTCATCGCCGTTGTTGCGGCAAAGTTCCTCCTTGACGAGATCGAGGGAGCACGGGTATCAATCGGAGGAAAAGAGGTGATCCTGAAAGGATATGCCGCAAATTCGATAGACGAGTGCATGATGGCAGCAGTCGAAGCCAAGAAAGATGGGGCCTCAGGGATCATCTGTGCCCCGATCATCGCCTCCATCATCGAGAAGATCGTCGATATCCCCGTCGCTATTCTGAAACCGCATCCCGATACCGTCATCGATGCTGCGAACATCATTGCCCGGCGGATCGAGAGGATCGGTGGCGGGCAATTCCGGACCTGATCTCCCGCACGGCTTCTCCCACAAAGAGAGCGGGATCATCCGGGTTCCTCTCAATCGCCCCGGAGATCACCGATCCGGCAATCACGGCATCTGCTCCGGCTGCTGCTGCTTCATGGGCGGTTTCTGCCGATCCGATCCCAAACCCGACTGCAACCGGCAGCACGGTACTCTTCTTCACCTCCAAGACCCGATCCCCCAGATCATCCGGAAGATGCTGCCGTGTTCCGGTGACACCGGGTGCCGAGACGAGATAGAGGAAGCCCCGCCCGATCCCCCCGATCATCTCTCTCCGTTCCGGCGGTGTGTTCGGTGCGATGATGAAGATCGGATCGATCTTCTTCTGGGAGATGAGCAGACCTCCTTCCTCAGGCGGCATATCCACAATGAGTATCCCGTCTGCTCCCGCAGCCGCGGCATCAGAGAGGAATTTTGCCTCACCCCTGACAATTGCCGGGTTTGCATAGGTCATCAGGCAGATCGGGATATCGCTCTTTCTCCTGATTGCACCGATAAGAGAGAAGACACCTTCGATGCCAATCCCACCCCTGATAGCCCGTTCATGGGCACGCGAGATCACGGGACCGTCGGCAACCGGATTTGTGTTTGGAATGATCAGCTCGATCATATCGGCACCGGATTCGATCATCGACAGAATCACCTCAAGCGAGAGTTCCAGGGTCGGATCACCGGCCACGGTGCAGGCGATCAGGAGGGGAGAGTCCCCCTTATTGAATGCCTCTTCGATCCGGCTCATGCCCCGCCTCCAGTGACAGTGCCAAGATCCTTGTCCCCGCGTCCCGAGAGGGTGACTGCAATCAGGCTTCCGGGATCCATCTCTTCTGCAAGCCGGAGTGCCGCAGCAACCGCGTGTGCAGACTCAAGTGCCGGGATGATCCCCTCTTTCCTTGAGAGGAGCCGGAATGCAGAGAGGGCTTCGTTGTCAGTAACCGTCACATATTCTGCCCTGCCGATATCACGGAGATGGGCATGTTCGGGCCCGACGCCCGGATAATCGAGCCCTGCCGAGATGCTGTGCGTCGGGGAGATCAGTCCTTCTGCATCCTGGAGAACCGAGGTGAAGGCACCATGGAGCACCCCCCGGGTTCCACAGGAGAGGGAGGCGCCATGATCGCCGGGGCTGAGGCTCCGGCCCCCCGCCTCTGCCCCGATCAGCCGGACCGGGGTATCAAGGAGCGGGAAAAAGGTCCCGATCGCATTTGATCCACCGCCGACACAGGCGACAGCTGCATCGGGGAGCCTTCCTTCCAGTGCAAGCGACTGATGATACAGCTCCCTGCCGATGACAGACTGGAAGTCGCGGACCAGTGTCGGGAACGGGTCAGGCCCGACACAGGATCCGATCAGGTAATGCGAGGTCTCTGCGGTGGCAGCCCAGTTCCGGAGCGCGCAATCAACGGCATCGGAGAGGGTGGCAGATCCGCTTGATACCGGGGTGACAGTGGCACCCAGAAGCTCCATCCGTGCAACATTCAGCGCCTGCCGCTCCATATCGACTGCACCCATGAAGACCTCGACCGGGAGGCCGAGGACTGCTCCCGCCATGGCGGTTGCCACCCCGTGCTGGCCTGCACCGGTCTCTGCGATCAGCCGTTCTTTTCCGGAACGCTTCGCAAGGAGCGCCTGGCCAAGTGTGTTGTTAATCTTATGGGCACCTCCATGAAGCAGATCCTCCCGTTTCAGGCAGATTCCGACCCCCGTCTCTCTCCCGAGGTTCCTGCAGATGTAGAGCGGTGTCTCTCTCCCGGCATAGCGGGTGAGGAGTGCTGTAAGCTCTGCCTGTGCATCGGAATCCTCCCTGAAGATAGCATATGATTCAGTAAGCTCCCTGAGGGGTTCGATCAAAATCTCAGGAGCATACCTCCCCCCGTACTCCCCGAACCTCATGGTGAACACCCCCGGCAGGCAGCAACAAATGCCTGCACCCGGTGCATATCCTTCACGCCCGGAGATGATTCAACGCCGCTTGAGACATCGACACCGGCAGGATGGAGCGATCGTATCACGCCCGCAACAGATGAATGCGTGAGCCCGCCTGATACCAACACAGGAACCGTTGCTTCTTCAATCGCTGCTTCTGCCACCACAGTGTCAAGCATAACACCCCTGCCATGCGAGACATCAAGGAGGAGGCGGTCGGCATCTTCAGGAGGCGGGCTGATCCCATCCCAGCCCGAGACAGAGATGAACCGATCCGGTACATTCAGCTGATGATAGGTCTGGATCGCATCCGGTGAGAGGCGGCAGATCTCCCGCAGATAGGCAGGTGACCTTGTGGTGGTGACGCAGACCGTCTCCACCCTTCCGGCAATCGCCTTAAGAATTGCCTCAGCCCTCCGCGTGGTAACTGATCGTTGTGAATCGGTATAGAGGAGTATGCCGATCGCGTCGGCTCCGGCAGATACCGCAAGCCTGGCATCGGCGGGAGAGGTGATCCCGCAGATCTTCACGTACATGCAAACACCTCCGTCGCCTCCCTTGGATCCGCAGCTGACGCGATCGAGGTCCCGATTAATACACCCATACAGGTCTTCATCGCCTCCAGAACCTCGGCCTGGGTCGATATCCCGCTCATTGCAATCGGGATTTTGCCTGCTGCCCTGATTGCCGGGGCGATCCGGGCAGAAGTGCCGGGATCGATCTGAAGTGTCCTGAGATTGCGGTTATTGATCCCGATGAGTGAGGCCCGTGTGGCAATGGCATCTTCTGCTTCCCCGGCGGAGAAGACCTCGACAAGTGGCTCAAGACCGCATTCGATCGCGTAATCGACAGATGCAGGGAGGTCGTCCCCGAGCACTGAAGCGATCAGGAGAACCGCATCCGCACCCAGTGCCCTGCTCTCCCTGATCTGGCGCGGGTGTACCAGGATATCCTTCCTGAGGATGGGGAGGCTCACATGCCGCCTGACCTCCCCTATGAAGGAGGGATCACCGGCAAAGACCGTCGGCTCGGTCAGAACCGAGATCGCAACCGCACCACCCGCCGCCATTGCTGCCGCAAGCCGTCCCGGAGGCAGGGTTGCACCCGTTGGTCCCCCCGGCGAGGCGTACTTCACCTCACCGATCACCGCAGGCGATCGGGAGAGGAGCGCCCGCTTCAGGCTCCGGACAGGGAAGAAATCCCGCGGAAACGTATCCGGTAGTCTGGCAGCCCGCTGGTGTGATGACGCGATAAGTGCATCCAGGATCATTCAGGCACCCCCGTTGATCTCCGCAAGAAGCCTGAGTGATTCAAGAGCCCTTCCCGAATCGATTGCATCTTCTGCCATTTTCAGGGCAGAGGAGAAGGTTGCTGATCCTTCCCCGGCAAGGATCGCCCCCGCAGCATTCAGGAGGACGATATCCCGTGCAGGCCCCTCGCCGCCATGAAGCACCCGGCTGATGATCGCAGCACTCTCTCCCGGGCTTTCCGCACGAAGCATATTACGTGGCGCTTCAGCAAGTCCGAGATCGGCTGCACTCAGCGTATAATAATCGATCTGACCCGAAGAGAGCTCGCAGATCCGGTTCTCCCCGGTGAGGGAGAGCTCATCCAGCTGATCCCCCGAGACGACCAGCGCCTTCTTAACCCCGAGTGCCTGGAGCGCCTCTGCCATCGGACCGAGGAGGGCAGGATCGGCGACACCAATGATCCGGTTGATCGGGCCTGCCGGGTTGCAGAGGGGTCCTGAGATATTGAGGATCGTCCTGAATCCAAGTTCTGAACGCAACCCCGAAAGGGTCTTCAGGGCGGGATGGTACTTCGGGGCAGAAAGAAAGGCAATATTTGCTTCATGAAAGGATCGAATCACCAGTTCATCAGAAGTATCGATAGAGACACCAAGTGCGGTGAGGAGATCCGCAGAACCTGACCTGCCTGTCTGCGCACGGTTCCCGTGCTTTATGACAGGAACCCCTGCACCAGCCGCGACAAATGCGGCGGCGGTGCTGATATTAAACGTCATCGAGTGGTCGCCGCCTGTTCCGCAGGTATCAACCGCACGATCTGATCCGGGAATCACAATCGTTCTCGCATGGGAGAGGAGCACCGATGCACAGGTGGCGAGATCCTCTCCCGTCAGGGTGCGGTTCCTCAGTGCATAGAGGAACGCTCCTGCCTGTGCAGGTGTTGCTAACCCCGAGATGAGATCATCAAAGGCAAGGCCGAGTCCTCCCTGCGGCAGGGGGGCATCCTCTGCCATCGCAACGCAGACCTCCTGGATCATGCGATCCCTCCATCAAGGAATGCGGCGATGAGGCGGTTTCCCATCCCGGTGAGGAGACTCTCGGGATGGAACTGCACCCCTTCGATCGGAAAACGGCGGTGCCGGACACCCATCGGAAGGTGATCGTCAAGGGAGTATGCGGTGATCATCAGATCCTCCGGGAGAGAACCTTCATCAAGAACAAGAGAATGGTACCGGACAGCCGGAAACGGGTTCTGAAGACCGGAGTAGATCCCGGAACCATTATGGGAGATCTCCGAGACCTCCCCATGCACCGGGCGTGGGGCATGGATGATCCGCCCGCCGGCAGCAGAGCAGATCGCCTGGTGCCCGAGGCAGACGCCGAGTGTCGGCACCGTCTTTGAGAGGGTGGCAAGGACTTCCATCGGAAGTGCCATATCCCCCGGTTTTCCGGGTCCTGGTGAGAGGATGATCCGATCAGGCTCCTCCTTCTCCACAACCGCACATGAGCGGTCTGCGGGGATCACCACCGGATCGGCTCCGAGGCTCCCCACAAGCTGGAGGAGGTTATAGCTGAAGCTGTCAAAACAGTCCACGATTACGACCTTCATGCTGATTCCTTCCCGGCTGAGTCGATGGCACGGAGACAGGCTTCGGCCTTGATTGCAGTCTCATCGAATTCGCGATCTGGATCAGATCCTGCGACGATCCCGGCCCCCGCCTGCACCGATGCAACACCATCCCTGACAACAACGGTCCTGATTGCAATTGCAAATGCGAATGCCGATCTCCCGGCATACCCGACTGCACCGGCATAGATCCCACGGGGTTCCTGCTCCAGTTCTGCGATCAGCTCCATTGCACGCTTCTTCGGGGCTCCCGTTACAGTGCCTGCGGGAAAACAGGAGCGGAGCGCATCATAGCCATCAGCTCCGGGAGCTGCCTCTGCCGTCACCGTTGATACGATATGCTGGACTTTTTGGTACTTCGCCACCTCCGCATACCGGGGAACAGAGACAGATCCAAACGCTGCGACCCTCCCGATATCGTTCCGTGCAAGGTCAACGAGCATAAGATGTTCTGACCGCTCTTTTTTATCGGCAAGCAGATCTGCTGCGAGTGCTTCATCCTCATCCGGGTTGCAGCCGCGTGGCCGTGTACCTGCAATCGGGACGGTGGTGAGGGTGCTCCCGCTGGCTGCAACCAGCATCTCCGGGCTCTCTCCTGCCACCTGTTCGTCACCGAAATCGAGGAAATACCCATAACAGGTGGGGTTCTGTGACCGGAGAGCGGAATAGATCCTGAGGGGATCGCCAGTGAATGGGAGCTGGATCTTCCTTGAAAGGACCGCCTGATAGCAGTCACCATCAACGATATGGGATTTGAGCTGCCTGACGCCATCTGTAAAGAGAGGGCGCTCCATCGTGGTGCTCGAATCTGTTGGTAGATCACCTGGTGGTGGTGGAGGAGAGAAGAGATCACGCGATAGAAGGGCTTCGGCCATCATCTGGATCCGGCTTTTTGCCTCTTCGTCCATATCACGTGAGAAGAGCGTGATCCCGTTTCGATCGATTGAGAGGGCATCACGGCATGAGAGGAACCTGCCCCCTCCTTCGTACCTGAGATATCCGACAGGGGAGAAGGGGGGATCGGCTGCCATTGCCCTGAGAGTATCACAAGGATCACCCGGACAATCCAGTACTTCAGATCCAATCCCGACCATAACCGGAAGGCCGGGGAATTCGAGAATATAACCGGGGCCATCGGCAAGCGCCCGGTAGACCGCAACCGGATCTGCTTCCTTTATCGGGAGGAACAATCCGGGTGCGGCGGCTGCCAGTCCGATGGCATCACCGTCTTGTGTACTTCTGTTTGCATATACTCTGGTAAGTTCTGTATATATTTATACATTGTTGATCACATTTGTCCAATAGACTGACACACATCCTTAATAATCACCTGGTTATACTTCACTACCATGACAGAGAGAAATGTCTTTGATGCAATCCTGGAGCACCTCAGGACGATGGTCTCCTCGGACATCCTGGTATCAAATCCGATCATCTCGGGGAACCGCTCGATCTTCACCATCTCTTCAGTTGGATTTGGATTTGGCGGAGGGGAAGGGAAAGCCGAAGATGGTGTTGGTTCCGGCGGAGGGGCCGGAGCGGGCGTCACCCCGGTAGCGGTGATGGTCATTCACCAGGACATTCCGGGACCTGAGGGAATCCAGATCTTTACTCTGGGAAAGAAGGGTGAGGTCGCACAGGCGATCTCGACTGCCGCAGAATCCCTCCCCTCGGTGATCGAGGCGATCCGGGGATCCAAGAAAGAGTGAATGGATTTCTACCCCATACTCCTCGCATTCGCATGCCTTGGAGGGCTGGCAACACTCGTCCTGGTATCGTTCTGTATCACCCTGACCGGATCGATCAGCCCTGATGGATGGTATGCCGGGGGGGGCCTCGGCCCGATCACCCTCCTCCTCCTCCCAAAACGGACTCTTGAGCTCCGGCTCTTTGAGATGCTCGTGTACACGTATATCATCCCGGAAGAGGCAGAGGAGACAACAGGTGAAGAGGAGGAGCAGGCAGCAGATGACTCGCAGGATGAAAATGAAGAGATTCTGAAGGAAGCAGAGGGAAAAACCGGTTTTCCCCTCTCTGCCCTCTTAAAGCTTCCAATCTCAATCGACTCGGTCTGGATCTCCGGCAGGATCGGGACAGGCGATGCCGGTGAGACGGGGAAGCTCTACGGCTGGGCTGCTGCCCTCCGGGGTGCACTCCGGACAACCCGGATTCACCTCAATGTTACCCCGGATTTTGCATATGCGGGATGGTCAGCGAATGTCCGGGTCCGTATCCGGATACGATCGATTGTACATCTGGTGCTTGCATTTGTCCCATTTGTGAAGAGATAGCAGTCATTGACCGCATATATGCCACTCAATTATCATTGATTGCAGATACTGCCATTACCCATATCTTTTAAATATTTTGATCGCCTCTTTTCACATGTGTGTGATACACTATGACAGATGATGAAAAGAAGACAAATGAACCGGAGGTGACACAGGATCCCCTGACTACTCCGGCCAGCACCCCGGCACCCGCTCCGGAACCAACGGTCAGACATGAGAAGGAGACGATCCATGAGATCCGGTATATGGATAAGCCTGAGAAGAAGAAGAAGAGCAATAAGCTGAAGATCATCGGCGTGCTCATCCTGATCCTCCTCATCGGTGTGATCGCAGTCTTCGCCACCCTGAACGTGACGATGTATGCACCGGTGGAGGGACAGTCATACCCCTACACCACCACCTATAATGTCTGGTTCCCGCTTGGAAAGACCGTGAACGTAGGCGGGATCGATATGGTCGCCCTCTCCACCCAGAATGAGATGTTGATCGCAGTTGGCGGGCAGACCGAAAAACTCGATGTAGGAGAGAATAAACTTATATCAGAGCGGCGTGCGGTTGTGAAGACGCTTGGTATCACCGTCGTCGACACGAACTTCCAGATATACCTCACCTATCGAGGGCTCTCAGACCCGGCAACGGCAAACTTCTTCCTTGCAGTGAGGACATCACAACAGGTGCCGCAGTTTATCGTGAATCTCCTCCTTCCGAAGGATATACAGGCGGTTCCCGCCTAACCACCCAACCATTTTTTCTTCGATCCGCAGTCGGCCGGCCTCATTCCTGAGCTTCTGATCTGCCCGTTCTGATCTGGTGAGAGGATGAAACAGAAGGCCGCAGTCCACGTCCCAGAGTATCAGTGGATCAGGAGGGGCTGCCGGGATCCGATTCCCTTCTTCAGTAAGGAGGGTGCTGATCCGCTCCGGGGGGATCACACGGGCACCCGTTGCAAGGAGGAGGGTTGCCATCCCCCGGACCATATTCCAGAGGAAACTCTCGCCAGTCACCTCAAAGACGATCAGATCTTCTTCCCTGAAGATCCCTGCTGAGAGGATTCGCCGGATTGGATCCCGCCCCTCCTCCACCCGGGCAATCCTTCGGAAATCATGGAGACCGACAAAACGGGATGCCGCCTCCTCCATCAGATGCAGATCAAGACCCTCTTTCGTGAAGAGGTACCGGTATGTCCGGCTTTTTGCCTGGTACCGGGGATTGAAATCATCAGGAACTTCTGCCCAGCCGGTTGCCTGGCAGTCGAAAGGCAGCATCCGGTTGAATGAAGAGACGATACGCTCAGGACAGGGTGTTGTGAACGCGACCACCTGACTCCGTGCAGAGACACCGGCATCGGTCCTCCCGGAAGAGACGAATCCCGCAGATCGAAAATCTTCAAACAGGCCGAGGCGGAGACAGGTGTCGATGAGCACCCCCTCAACAGTCCGGGTATCAGGTTGCTGCTGTGAGCCTGAGAATCGCCGCCCGGGATAGCTGATCCGAAGAGCGATTCTCACCGGCGAAGGTTCGGTATCCGCCGTTGCAACCTCCTCCATGTGCTTTTAAGGGACTGGCGGGTATAAGTGCGGAGTGGCGTCATCCGGCAGGAGGCGATGGTCTTCCCCTCGCAGATGGCGTGTAGGATCGACTCCGCTGTCGGTTCGGCATCAATAAGCGTCGAGCCGTACCCGACATACCGCCAGTGGTGGGCATCGCTCCCCCCGATACAGGGCTTCCCAAACCTTTTGGCAAGCCGTGCCGCCTTCTGGTTTGCTGCGCCGACAATATAGCGCGAGTTGAATGCCTCCACGGCATCGACGAGGGCAAGAGCATCTTTCAGCTTCAGCCCGACCCCATGCCGCCACATATGGAACGGGTGGGGCAGGATCGTCACCCCGCCCATCTGCTCTGCAATCGCAATCGTCTGCCGAACCGATAATCCGGCAGGAATCGGATCGGTCACCCCGAGGACGAGAAGATGCCCTTCTTTTGTCGAGACCTCAATTCCGGGGATGATAATGACTGGTGTCTTCAGTTCAAGGGCATATCTGGCACCAGTTACGGTATCATGATCGGTGATTGCAATCGCATCGAGGCCTATCTCTTCAGCCCTCCTGAGGATATCCTCAACACGGCTCTCACCGTCACGCGAATGATTGGTATGAATATGGAGGTCACACCGGAGCATCATTGATACTCACTATTCTCACGCCAAGATAAAGAAACCCATCTATTCCTGCCAATCAGGCAGGTAATCCCTGAAAAGAAAAACATAATCCCACTTATTGCAGTCTTTTCCGGGAAAAGGCAGGTCAGATAAGATGAATTAAGTGGAGCACCGGGGCATTCCCTCCACAAGAGCCGATGCTCCTCAGCCGCATGCCCGGATCACACCTGTATCTTTCACACTCTCCGCCTGCGCGGATAGGTCCCTTTTGGAATCTGAATGATGATATCGCCCAGAATGTAACACCCTAGTGCAGCAAGAATGATTGCCGGAATCGGGAGGTTCAGAAGAGTGCCGAATGCAAAGGCTGGTATGCACGCTGCCAGGATCGTCATGAATCGAAGCACCCATCGGGGCGGACTATCCATAGAGGTTCTTTTGTATACTTCATCAAAAAGGTTTCCCGGAAGTTCACATTGGGAAAATGTGCAGAGATGATATGATATGCAGGATTCTGGTTTCGGAGAGATTATTTGTCTTGAGATGAATACAGTTAAAGACAAATTTTATAATTCCATGATACTATGAACCCCACCGATCAGTCCATCCATAAGGGAGTCTCCATCCTCACCGGCGATCCGAAGAAGGCAATCATTGCTCTTTCAATCCCGGTCATCATTGCAATGCTCCTCCAGTCCATCTACAACCTTGTCGATGCGATCTGGGTGGCGGGTCTTGGGGAAGATGCACTCGCCGCAGTCGGGTTTGTCACGCCGCTCTTCCTGATCCTGATCGGGCTTGGGAACGGGCTTGGCGCCGGTGTCAGTTCTGCCATAGCCAGGCGGATCGGAGCAGGGGATCGAAGAGGTGCTGACCGGGCAGCGATGCAGGGGATCGGCCTCATCCTGATCATCGCTGCCCTGATCACCCCTGTTCTTGTCTTCCGGGCAGAACCGCTTGCCGCACTTCTTGGTGCCGGGGATGCAACGGCACTGACTGCCGAGTATGCGAGGATCGTCTTTGCAGGAACTCCGTTCCTCCTCTTTGCCTCCATCTCCTATGCGATCTTCAATGCAGAAGGATCAACAAAGAAGACGATGTATGCGATGGGTGCATCGGCTGTGATCAACTGTATCCTCGACCCGATCCTGATCTACCCGATGGGGCTTGGGGTTGCTGGTGCTGCGTGGGCAACCCTCATCTCGATCCTCTTGGTATCGGGCCTGATCTTCTACTGGCTCTTTATCGAGCGCTCCACCTATGTCACCCTGAGGAGATCAGAGATCCGGCCTGAGCGGGAGATATCAATGGATATCATCAAAGTCGGCATCCCCGGCAGCCTCCAGTTCGTGATGATGTCGGCGGTGGCGATCCTGATCAACGCCCTTTTGGTGACCACGACCGGGAACGATGCGGTGGCGGTCTATACTGCCGGATGGCGGGTGGTGCTCTTCTCGATCATCCCGCTGATTGGTATCTCGATTGCCCTCATATCAATTACCGGGGCATCCTATGGAGCACGGCAGTTCGAGCGGCTGCGCTCTGTCCAGAGAATTGCGCTGGGATACGGTCTTCTCATCTCCCTCGTCCTGACTGCCGCCACCTGGCTGCTTGCACCATACCTTGCAGTATTCTTCACCTATTCAGCTGAAAGTGCACATCTCGCACCGGGTATCACGGCATTTCTCAGGACCATCTGCTGGTTCTTCCCCTTTGTCCCGGCAGGCATGTTCTCTTCCGCCATCTTCCAGGGAACAGGCAGAGGGATATCGGCATTGATCCTTGAGTTCTTCCGAAACATCGTCTTTATCGCAGTCTTCATCTGGATCCTCGGCATCTCGCTCTCCTATGGAGAAGTCGGGGTCTGGTGGGGGGTTGTTGCCGGGAACACCTGCGGCGGCCTCTTTGCCCTCTTCTGGGCACACCGGTACATCACCAGGCTGATCAGGTACCAATGAGGGGGATTTCCCGGATGATGCAATAAGAGGAACCTCTATTGCCTGAAAATGGAGATCTCTGGTATGGATACCATGCTTGAAGAGATCCGATCCACCCTCAGGGAGAGAGCGGATCCGGCACTCGCAGAGAGTGGGAAACGATTCTTTAAGGAGGAGGTCACCTCCTACGGCATGAAGACGGCTGAGGTTGCAAAAATTGCGAGATCCCATCTCCCTGCCCTGAAAACACTTGGGAAAGATGAGGTATTCTCCCTCTGCGAAGACCTCTTCTCCTCAGGCTACCTTGAGGAATCATTCATAGCATCCGAATGGCTTCCACATTTCAGTGACCGGTTCGAGCCCGCGGATCTGGTCATCTTCGAAGATTGGATCGAGAGGTATGTGACAAACTGGGCAACCTGCGACACCTTCTGCAACCATACCGTCGGCGATCTCCTGGTGCAGTACCCGGACTGCATCAAAAAGCTCTACAAATGGGCAGAATATGAGAACCGATGGCTCAGGCGCGCTGCCGCCGTCTCCCTGATCGTCCCTGCAAAGAAGGGAGAGTTCCTCGAAGAAGCGTTCCGGATCGCAGATCTCCTCTTTGAGGATTGCGAGGATCTGGTGCAGAAAGGATACGGGTGGCTGCTGAAAGAGGAGAGCAGGAAGCACCGGGACGAAGTCTTCGCTTATGTCCAGGCAAAGAAGAGGACGATGCCCCGGACGGCTCTCCGGTACGCAATCGAGCTGATGCCTCAGGAGATGCGGAGAGAGGCGATGAAGAAGGACTGGAAGTAGGGATCAGAAGCCCTGCTATTAATTCCTTACAATAATCTCAGAAGAATCGATCAGAATCAAAACTTTCAGACTTACCTCGTATCTTCTTCTTCGCCGGGAAGAGATCGATTTCAGGGAGGGGATCGCCTTTTACCCGCAGCGGGGACTTCTTCGGCGCCTTCTCATTTCGTTTCTGTTTTCGATTGTACCTCTCCGGATCTTTTGCAGCCAGGTACTCTGGTGCATCCGGGAAGCCCCCGAAATATTCTTCCTGATACAGGATATCCCGTGAAAAACGCGTATTCCGTCGCGACATCTCTCTCACTTGGTAATATCAGGGTTGAACCATTCAAATCATAAATATTTCCCTCTCCGGGAACGGGAACTGCACACCAATCGCCTTTTTAGTAAGGGTGTAACTAATACTCTTCTATGCGACCATTGAATGCACTGCTACTCCCGGTTATTATCTTCTTTGTCTGTATCTGCGGATGTCTCGGCGGGGTGGATGAAGATGCCGTTCATCATGATGAGATGAGCCGGATACTGGATGAATCGATACACTCAATAAACGAAGAGCTGAATAGTCTCTCCCTGACAACCACAGAGAACGCAGATCAGCTCGCCATACTCGGGCTTGATTCTCCTGAAGCACTGGACTTCCTGAAACAATCGCTCCAGAAATATGTATATGCCCATTCCTCGGTTGTGATCGCACCTAATGGAATCGTCATCGCCGCCGTTCCCGAGCAGTATGCCGATCTTGCCGGCCTGGATTGGGCATACCAGCCAGAGGTTGAACGGGCAAATACCGAACAGGTTAAAATCGTCTCCGATGTCTTCTGGCTCGTCGAAGGGTTCTACGGGATCTCACAGAGCAGCCCGATCTTTTCAGCCGATGGAGAATATCTCGGCTATACCGATATCACCTACCGCCCCGAGCAGATGATCTCTCGGCAGATCGACCCGGTGCTTACCGGGACACCATACGATATCTGGGTTACAGAGACAGGCGGACGGGTGATCTATGATGCAACCGCAGAAGAGATCGGGAGGAACCTCTTTACTGATCCCGCATACCAGGAACCCGGACTTCAGGAGGCATTCCAGAGAATCGTCTCTGATCCTGCCGGAGAGACAACCTACACCTTCTGGGACACGAACTGGCAGGAGCAAGTGACAAAGACCGCTCTCTGGGGAACCGCCGGGGTTGACGGGGCCGAATGGAGGGTTGTTATCACATGGAACGCGGGCAGTGAGAGGGTCGACGAGAACGGCGATCGGATCACGCCCCGGACCGAGGAGGAGATCGATGCCATGAAAGCCTTTGTTGCAGAAGCAGCCGCATATGGCCGTGAACACGGCCGGGAAGCGGCACTTGCGGCATTCAATGATCCGGAGGGCGACTTTGTCAGGGGAGAGCTCTACATCTTCTCCTATGCAGATGACGGCACCTGCCTCGCCCTCCCCTTCCAGCCGGGATTCATCGGCGAAAACCGGCTCGCAAACACCGATCCAAACGGTATCCTCTATATCAGCGAAATGACGAGGAAAGCCGGGACCGGAGGAGGAGCTGTATATTATATCTATCCAAACCCGGAACATGGCTTACAGAACGAGCTGAAACTCTCCTATGTTCTCCCGGTTGATGATACCTGGTGGGTTGGCTCAGGGATCTACCTCCCCTCAGTCAGGGCAGAATTCAATAAAGCCGATCGTGATGACCTGGTGCTCCGTGTCCATAATGCACGGGACTATGCCAGAGAGCATGGAAAAGAGCAGGCGCTTATGGACTTCAATGATCAGGAGGGCAAATTCGGGCTCGGCGACGCCTATATCTTTGCATATGGCTTCGATGGCACAACCCTTGCCCTCCCTTACCAGCCTGAATTGATCGGATCAAAACGGCTTGGCTTTGAGGACAGCTACGGGGTCAATGCAATAGAATGGGAGATTGAGGTCGCACGGGCTGGCGGCGGGTTTGTGTATGTCACCTATACCAGCCCCGCAACCGGCATTGAAAGCTTAAAACTCTGTTACGTGGTTCCGGCTGGTCCTGACTGGCTCATCGGATCCGGGATCTATGCAGGTGCATAAAAGGAAGGGGGGCTAGAACCCCACCTCAATCAACCCTTTTGAAAGACCTGTGATCGATTCGCCACCACCGGGCCTGACCAGGAAGGTATTCTCCACCCCGACCATGCCGACACCAAAGATCCCGATCTTCGGCTCAAGGGCGATCGCCATCCCCACACTAAGCGGTTCGTCAAACCCTTCTGCGAGGACCGGATACTCATCGACCTCAAGCCCGACCCCATGGCCGAGGAAGGGAACCTGCCGGCCGGAATACCCCATGAAGTCCTTTTGGTATTTCTCAGGAATATCCGCAATCACCGTCCGGTAGATGTCTCCAGGGATGACACCGGGGCGGAGTAAGGACGCCATCTCCTGCTGGATCTCAAGGCATCTTTGGTGTGCTGCAACTGCCCGCTCCGGGAGGGGGGCGCCGAACTGGTAGACGGCTGTCTTATCAGTATGATAGCCTTCATACCCGCATCCGACATCAAGGAAGACGAGATCGCCCTTCCCAAGCTTCCGGTCACGCGATCCGAGGAGCGGTACTGCGGCTGAGAGCCCGACTGCCCCGCCGGGACCATTGAACGAGGTGGAGGCAAGGGAATGTTCGCCAAATGCGATCTGGCCGAGGACGATCTCGTTTCCGAACATCGAGAACCTGACGATCCCGTGGTGTCCTTCTGCAATCAGGGCGGAATGGAGCTCGCACCCAAGATCCGCCTCGCTCATCCCTTCCCGAAGGATCAAAGGGACGATATCGTCAAGGACATGCCGGTGGATCTCACCCGACTTTCTCATGAGTGCGATCTCATGGGGACTCTTCACTGCCCTGACATACGCGATCTGCTTATCGAGAGAGGCGAAGCTTTTTGCGGGAATATGCTTTCTGAATCTCTCAAGGAGTGCGATTGGTACCAGTTCAGCCTCAATATGACAGGTATCCGGGACTTTCCCCATCTCTTTTGCCAGATCCCGGAAGCTCTGCATCGGGCGTATACCCGGGAAGAGGGATTCTTCCCGTGCCCGTTCATAGCTCCTTCTCACCCAGTACACCGGATCGCCGTCACGGGGTATCAGAAGGACGCCGTCCTGCATGGTGCCGCAGAAGTAGTACTGGTTGACTCTTCCAAAAAATGCCGCCATCTCCCAGTCCGGGAAATCACTCTCCATTCGCTGCCTGAAACGCTTAATACGGTCTATTTCTTCCGATACCGGTACCTTCGCCTGCATGCGTTTATGTATGCGGGGTGACTACTTGAGTGTCACGCCGCATTCGATCACCGCCTAATGCGACTCATCTGAAAGAAAAAGGGGGAAAGGGGGGGTGAAGGAGGTGAATCGTGGGATCAGATCATCCGCAGGCATTCGTCGGTTGTTATGATCGAGACCCCGATCGCCGCCATATCCCGGAGATTTGCCACGTGAATCTCCGGTGTTGCCGCGGCAACGGCATCTGAGACGAGGACGGTATCATATCCATATGCCATCGCATCAAAGATAGTCGTCCTGATGCAGTTTGGCGTCTGTATCCCGACAACAACAACCCTTTCAACGTCAAGAGAGCGGAGAAGGAGATCGAGATCGGTTCCGAGAAAACCGCTCATCCGCGTCTTTGAGAGTATATATTCGCCTGGAATCGGTGCAATTGCATCGATCACCTCTGCTCCTTTTGTCCCGGCAACCGCAAACGGGGTTTTCGAAAAGATCTCTCTCCTGAAGGACTCGACATCGGATCCGCCGGGGCGGTGGATGCGGAGAATATGAATCACCGGGAGCTTCTGCTCCCTGAAATGGTTCAGGATGGATCTGAGGGGTGCAATGATCGCATCAGCCCCTGCGACACGGAGAATAGCAGAATCCCCCACAAAATCATTCTGCATATCGATGATCAACAGTGCAGTCTTCTTCATGATGATCTGGTTTTTGTCAGCTGATTGGGATATCCTTTTGGATCACCATCCGGCATCTTGATGTGCTGGAGGGTTAGAGAGTGTATCAGGTGCGAATCGTGACGACAGATGAGGCGGCTGCCCCCGAAAACGAGGAGATCATAGACGAGATCACCGGGACATTCCAGGGAACACAGGTGATCGATTTTGCCTATGAATATGACTGCACCACCACCCGCGGTGTCCGGCTCTGGTTCACCGATCTTCGGTTGAGATCGACCGATGCCCTCCCGATCACCCTCGATTGCGGCGGGTTCTGCCTCGAGGACAGAAGCGATCTCGGGGAGGGTGGAATTGCTCTTTTCATACGGGGAAGCCGCTACAGCCCCGATTCTGAGGCAGGAATCGACCAGATCGATTCAGTGATCAGGCAGGATCTCCTGACACTCTTTGATGCTGCTGTTCTCGTTGATATCGACGGGCTCAGGTATGGCGAGATCCCCTGCCTCGAAGAGGATGGAATATCCTTCTATCCCCTAAAAGCAGATGCCATTCACTTCAGGACGCCGGAAGGGATCCCCTTCCTCTTCAGATCGGAAGGGTTCTGCAGGACAAACCCCGTTCATAAGACAAAGGCATGGATCGTCTTTGACACCCTGCTTGCGGTCGATTCGGAAGGTAACTGCGAACTCGTCTCTGATGACTTCTATAACGAATTTCTGGGCGAAGCTGAAGAGTCCCAATAGAAGGAATTCAATCTCCACCGGGGTTTGTGACAGGGCTTTGAGCCTGAAGCTCAATACAGGGTACTTTAATATTTTCAGAACCAGTATGGATGAATATGATCAGGGTTGCCATCAACGGGTATGGAACAATCGGCAAACGTGTCGCCGATGCAGTCACCTGCCAGCCGGATATGACGGTCATCGGGGTTTCAAAGACAAAACCCTCTGCCGAGGCATTTATCGCAAGAGAACGGAAATTTCCCCTTTATATAGCCGATCTCTCGAAGAAGGAAGCCTTTGAAAAAGCAGGTATTCCGGTTGCCGGAACGGTTGAAGAGATGCTTTCTGCCTGCGATATCGTCGTGGACGCAACACCGGGCGGAATCGGGGCAAAGAATCGCGCCCTCTATGAGAAGGCGGGAATCAAGGCGATCTGGCAGGGCGGCGAGGATCATGAAGTGGCAGGCTTCTCCTTCTCCTCGTCATGTAATTTCAAGGACGCGATCGGGCGGGATTATGCCCGTGTCGTCTCCTGCAATACAACAGGGCTCTGCCGGATCATCAGGCTTGTAGACAGTGAGTACGGTGTCAAAAAGGTGAGAGCAACGATGATCCGGCGCGGCGGCGATCCCGGTGATATCAAGCGGGGCCCAATCGACGCGATCGTCTTAAATCCGGTCACGATCCCCTCCCACCATGGACCCGATGTCCAGTCTGTACTTCCGGATATCAGGATCACCACCACCGCCCTCATCGTTCCGACGACGATGATGCATATGCATGTTGTACAGATGGATCTGAAGCGGCCTGGGACACGGGAGCGGATCATCGAGCTGATCAGTAAGAATCCGAGGATCGGGCTGGTGCGAAAAGAGACCGGAATCACCTCCACGGCTGAGCTGAAGGAGTATGTGATGGATCTCGGCCGTCCGAGATCGGATCTCTGGGAGAACGGCGTCTTTGAGGGCTCCATCTCTGTTGACGAAGACGATCTCTGCCTCTTCCAGGCGATCCACCAGGAGGCGGATGTCGTTGTTGAGACGATCGACTGTATCCGGGCGATGATGGGAACGGTTACGGTTCCTGAAGAGTCGATCGCGCTCACGAACCACTCACTCGGGTTCACGCCGATCAGGTGAAACAGTCCCGGAGAGGAGAGAAGGCGGTCACCCAGAGGGGAGCGGAGCATACCGTTCCCGCTCCATTTTTCCCACCATCTTAAACACCTCAGAGGGTCAATAGTATGCTATGGATCCATATGATCTCGTGGCACGGAATACCGTTGAAATCGTCACGGAAGAGGAGCTTCGGAGCACCCTTGCAGAACCAGTGAAGCGGGTCTATGCCGGATACGAACCATCAGGGGAGATCCATCTCGGCCATCTCGTCACCATCAATAAGCTGATCGATATGAAAGAGGCGGGATTCCATGTGATCGTCCTCCTGGCAGACCTCCATGCCTTCCTGAACCGGAAAGGAACGCTTGAAGAGGTGAGAGAGCTTGCCGAGTATAACCGGTCATGTATCGAGGCGGTCGGACTGAAAGGTGCTGAATTTGTTATCGGCACCGATCTCCAGCTGAACCCGGAATACCAGCTCAATGTGCTTGAACTCTCCCAGCAGGTGACCCTGAACAGGGCAACGCGGAGTATGGATGAGGTCGGGCGGACCATGGAGAACCCGACAGTCTCACAGATGGTCTACCCGATCATGCAGATGGTCGATATTGCCGCACTGGATGTCGATGCCGCAGTCGGGGGGATCGACCAGCGGAAGATCCACATGCTCGCCCGGGAACATCTCGGTGCCATCGGCAGGAAACCTCCTGTATGTGTCCATACCCCGATCGTGCAGGGGCTTGACGGGAAGAAGATGTCCTCGTCTGCCGGAAATGTCGTCTCTGTTGCAGATTCCGAGGATGAGATCAGGAAGAAGATCAGAAAGGCCTTCTGCCCCCCTGAGACCGCAGAAAACCCGATCATCGAGATCTTCTGCCACCATATCTTCCCCCGCCTCGGAAATGTGGAGATAAAGCGGCCCGAGAAATATGGCGGAGACCGTGAATTTGACACATTTGCATCACTTGAAGCGGCATATGCGGCCGGGGAGATCCACGCGATGGATCTGAAGAATGCCTGTGCAGAGGGTCTCGTCGAGGTGCTCGCACCGGCATATGAGTTCATCATGAGCTGCAAGCGGGGATAGAGACGATGGGAAGACGGGGAGAGGAGACAAAGAAGACTGATGACCGGATCGAGATGCTCGATCGGAAGCTCTCGGAACTTGGGATCCGGATTCGGGATGATGATCAGCGGAAGGTCCTTGATGAGGTCTTTGATGATGTCACCCTCCTTGCTCTCTACAAATTCGCAAACAAAAAGGTGATCACCGCCATCGGCGGATCCATATCAACAGGAAAAGAGGCGAATGTCTTCGCTGCAGGGCGGGGAGAGGGAGAAGACTGCGTCATCAAGATATACCGGATCAGGACCGGGAACTTCAATGCGATGAGCGATTATATCCTGGGTGATCCCCGCTTTTCGAATATCAGGAAGACAAAGAAGAATATCATCTTTGCCTGGACAAAGAAGGAGTATTCAAACCTCAACCGGGCGCAGGAAGCAGGCCTTCCTGTCCCGGAGCCGATCGCCTTTGACCGGAATATCCTGATCATGGGGCTCCTCGGTGAAGACGGGGTTCCCTATCCCCAGCTCAGGCTTGATCCCCCTGACGATCCAAAGGCAGCATACAGAGAGTGCCTCGATCTCATCACCCGGCTCTACCAGAAGGCACGGCTTGTCCACGGGGATCTCTCAGAGTACAATATCCTAAGCGGCGGCGGCCGGCTCTGGCTCATCGATATGGGCCAGGCAGTGACACCGGATCATCCATCCGCCCACCGTTTCCTCTTTCGGGATATCCAGAACATCAACAGGTATTTTGGGAACCGATGCACCATACTCGATGAACACGAGATCCTCAGGGGGATCGTCGGTGAAGATTTCTTCACACCATAAAAACTAACCATAAAGAGAATCAGCCATGACAATGCAGGAACTGAAAGTGGCATCCGATCGGATCGGTGTCATTATTGGAAAAGGCGGAGCAACCCGCAAAGCCATCGAAGAGAAGGCCGAAGTTGCGATCACAATCGACAGCACAGAAGGACTGGTCACCATCGAGGGAGAGGACGCAGTCGGCGTACTCCGGGCAACAGAAGTGGTCCGGGCTCTTGGAAGGGGATTCTCTCCGGAGCGGGCATTCCACCTCTTTGATGATGAGGATATCCTCCTTGATATCATCGATCTCTCGAATGTCGCCGATACACCCCAGAAGATGAACCGGATCAGGGGACGGATCATCGGCCGTGACGGGAAGGCACGCGGCCAGATCGAGAATATGACCCAGACTTCCATCTCAATCTATGGAAAGACGGTTGGTATCATCGGGCTCCCGGAGCCGGTTCAGACTGCCCGGAAAGGTATCGAGATGCTCGTTGAGGGATCCGATCATGCGAATGTCTTTGCATTCCTTGAACGGAGGAAGAAAGAGGCGAAAGAAGATCTGATCAGTTACTATTACTGACGATTGTAGAACTCGGTGTTACCGGCACCTGTTTGGGTGCCCGGCAATACTGGATGCATTGCAGAAACAAATGATTATTTCGGGATAATATTGCGAATAGAGCAATTAATGGAGATTTTTTGGGATTTCCGCAATGCCCTGATAAAGATTTCGAAGTGATCGGTGTGCGAAAAGAGGTTTCCAATGGAAATAAAGGGGTTCGCGAGGTTGCTTTTGATTCGCTCCCGATCCCACCCGCTCTGAGAGAGCAGTACTACGCAACCGGAATCCGATCCCTCTACCCGCCACAGCAAGCCTGCGTTGAGGAGGGGCTCTTTCTTGGAAAAAACCTTATTATAAGCATTCCTACCGCAAGCGGAAAGACTCTTGTTGCCGAGATGGCGATGCATCACCAGATTGCATCAGGGGGAAAATGCCTCTATGTCGTCCCGCTGAAGGCCCTTGCCAGCGAGAAGTTCGAGGACTTCTCGGGGAAGGGGGTGAGAGTCGGGATCGCAACCGGTGACTTTGACAGAAAAGACGAGACACTCGGAAGGTCCGATATCATCGTTGCCACCTCCGAGAAGGTGGACTCGCTCCTCAGGAATAAGACAGGATGGGTAAGCCGGATCACCCTCCTCGTCATCGACGAGATGCACCTGATCGGGGATGAGGGGCGGGGGGCAACCCTTGAGATGGTGATCACCACGATGCGGAACAGAAATCCCGATCTCCAGGTGATCGGACTCTCCGCAACAATAGGGAACCCTGAAGAGCTGGCGGGCTGGCTCTCAGCCGGGCTCATCCAGTCAGACTGGCGGCCGGTTGATCTCAGGGAGGGCGTCTACTTCAAGGGGCAGATACGGTTTGATGGAAGCGAGAGGAATGTTCCTTCTCTGAAGAAGGATGCGGATACAAACCTCTGCCTCGATACAATCCAGGAGGGGGGCCAGGCCCTCGTCTTCGTCTCGTCACGGAGGAATGCAGAGGGTGCTGCCAAGCGGATCGCCTCTGCCCTCCGGCTGGAGGAGCCCGTCTTAAACGATATCGCCGATCAGATCCTTGGAACCGACGACACCGGGGTTGCACAGGCACTGGCACTCTGTATCAGGAACGGGGCCGCCTTCCACCATGCCGGCCTCTCACGGGATGCAAGAAGGCTGGTGGAAGAAGGGTTTCGAAAAGGTGCGATCCGGGTGATCGCCTCCACCCCGACCCTTGCTGCCGGGCTGAACCTCCCTGCCCGGCGTGTCATCATCAACAGCCTCCACCGGTTCGTCCCGGGAGAGGGGCAGGTCGCAATACCTGTCCGCGAGTACCGCCAGATGGCAGGGCGTGCAGGGAGGCCGGGGCTTGATCCCTATGGCGAGGCGGTCTTAATCGGAAAGAGCGAGCCTGCCGTCAAAGAGCTCTTCGATGAGTTCATCACCGCACCTGCCGAAGAGATCGATTCGCAGTGTGCAAAGAAATCAACACTCCTCTCCCGGATCCTGGCACTGGTCGCAAGCAGGGAGGCAACAGACAATGATGCGATCCTCTCCTTCTTCAAAGGCAGTTTCTATGCGGTACGGCATAGAAACCTGAACTATCTCACCAGAATATGCAGCCGTGTCACAACGGAACTTGAGGAGATGGGGATGGTTATTGATCTGGGGAACCGGATCGAGGCAACGGAGTTTGGGGAACTCACCTCAAAGCTCTACCTTGATCCCAGATCCTCGGTGATGATCCAGGCTGCATTCCATGAACAGGATACGGTCACTGCATTTGGGATTCTTCATCTCCTCTCAGCCACCCCTGATATGTTCCGGCTCTTCCTGAAATCAGCCGATCATGAGATAATCGAGCGGATCCTTGAAGAGCAGGGAGACGAGATCCTCATTGGCGAAGGTGAGCACTCCTTCCCCTGGCTCGGGTATGAGGAATTTTTCCAGGCGATAAAAACCGCTCTCGTCCTCCAGGACTGGACAAATGAGGTCCCCATCGAGATGATCGCCGAGCGGTATTCGATCGGCCCCGGAGATATCCACGGCCTCGTTGACGGGATAGGGTGGCTCGTCCACGGTGCCCGTGAGATCTCCAGGCGGGAGATGCCCGCTCTCAAAAAGGATGTCGCTGATCTCGAGATCAGGATCCGGCACGGTGTCAAAGAGGAGCTTCTTCCCTTAATCAGGCTCCGGGGGATTGGCCGTGTGCGTGCACGCTCACTCTTCAACAGCGGGTATACCACCCCGGCGGAGGTTGCTGATGCGGGTGCTCCGAAGATTGCACGGATCATCGGGCAAAAAACCGCAGAATCAATCATCGATCAGATCCAAAAAGGTGCCGGAAAAAACAGCAGAGATGACGGCGATCCATTCCGGGAAGAGGGTTTTGGGAGAGAGAAGGGGAGAGGAAGGAGAAGAAAGGATGCAGAAGAGAGGGGAGGAAGCGATGATGAAAGGAAGAGCGGACAACAGACGATACTCGATTACTGGGAGAGCTGAATGGTCATGGATGAGAGAGGGGATCATATGACGCAGGATAGGATGCAGGGAGATGAAGCAGGAGCCGCAGTGCAGGGGCCTGCGCAGAACCTGGATCAGGAATATGAGGTGAGGATGGCCCGGATGGAGATTGCATCGGTTCCCGGCCATCTTGCAGAACTGAGGAGAGCAGCTGATCAGTCCGGTGTCCGGATCATCTGCATGAACGCGGTGATGATGGCCGGAAAAAGACACGCAGAAGAGGCGATCCGGCAGGCTCTCCGTGCCGAAATAGAGGGTTCAATGACCGCACGGAGCCTTGAGATGGAGGTGCTCCTCTATGCATCAGGCCAGCGGCAGACGAGTATTGCGATGGGGTTTGGGCTTCATGAAGGCGCGATGCTCGCCTGGATCGGGATGGTGCCCCCCTCTGAGGAGGCATGGAGAATGATCGGGGATCTGATCACGCCATGCCGGGATGAGAGTGAGATCCCGGCAGGCCGGAGCCCGGCCCTCCAGAAGCTCTATTCAATCACTGATGAAGAGATTGGAACGGTCGGAAGAGAGCGGATCGCCGATCTGGTGATCGAGAGAACCGCTCTTCTGAACATCCTGAAGTAATTTTTTTGAATTTTGATATTACGGGTATAGCCGGAGAGACCGGCTATCCGGGGATATCACCTGGGTCCGGCATGTGAGATGATATGCCGGATCTGGGGAATGATGATCTCTTCAACTGCAAGCCGGACCGCCTTTGTGGATCCCGGGATACAGAAGACCGCCCTTCCCTGGATCACTCCTGCTGTTGCCCGTGAGAGAATGACTGCGGTTCCAACTTCAGCGATACTCTTCTGCCGGAAGATCTCGCCAAATCCATCCATCACCTTCTCAAAATGGGGAGCAACAGCTTCGATCGTCCGATCATCGGGTGTAAGGCCGGTGCCTCCGGTGAAGACAATGCAGTTTGCCTTCAGGAGTGCCTCATCGAGTGCCGCTCTGATCGCCTCGTCCTGATCCGGGACGATCCGGTAGAAGGATACCGGTATTCCGGCTCCTGAAAAGAGGTCGGTTGCGGTTTTGCCGGATGTATCATCTGCCTCTTTCCTGGTGGTCGATACGGTGATCACTGCTCCGGTGATGGTGATCGCTTTCTCATGATGACTGCTCATAGGAGAGAATGGATCGTGGGTTGTTATCTGATCTTCGATATGAAGGACTGATACCAGCATTGGGGGGGAGGGGGAGGGAGGGTTGATACATCTCATAGAGAGTTCCATCTTATTACCCTGAAAACCGCCCTGGATCTCGTATCTATCCATGGTGGAAACGGGGTTCCGGGTGGAGCTCCAGTGGAAACCAAGGGGTTCATTATCAGAGGGAATTGATCTCCAATTGTCAGACATACCCGGAAAAAAACCCAATTAATAAACTTTCTAGGGGAAATAATCCATATTTGAGGTTATTTTTTTCGATGAGCCAAAGTGAAGATAAAGAAGGGGAAATTCGCTTATGATGATTGCCAATTGGAGGGGAGCTTAGGGGTACCCCTTTATTTCCACTGGAGAAAATAAAGGAGGGGGGGGAGAGGATGGACAGAGTGGAAGAGAGAGATCATTATGGGTGTTATGAAAAGTGCTGGAGTTAATTTAGTTGAATATTTATAAATAAAATAAAATTATATAGTTGAATACAATTTCAGTATGTTTATATAGTATCAATGTCTAATATGAAAATGGCTTCTTCTGTTATTTGTTTTTATATGATTTTTCTTCTGAGCGGTTATTTTCCTTTTTTTTGGAAAAAAAGGATATAAAAACCCCAGTTTACCTATCTGCCTATGATCTTACTTCTCATCCCCTCTTTTCCCTCCCCAAAAACCTCTGTATTCTCCCCCATTCCCCCCAAAAAACTCCACTCGAAATGATAGGGAGGGGGTTAGAAAATCCCGCTTACTATCCGCTTATCACTCCGGATTTCATCCTGTTTCAGCTGCTCTCTTCAGGTACTCCGTATCTCCTCCGAATGATCCGGCTTCTTGATACATCCAGTGGCAATCCAAAATAGAGCCAAATTATCACTCTGTTCACTCTTTAAGAGCCAAAATAGCTCATTATTCCCATAGATCCGGTTTCCACTCGAAATAAAGGGGTTATATAAAATCCTGAAAATTCAGGTAACCCGCTGCTCTCTCATCCGATACAATCCGGTTGCCAGGAATCCCATTCCATCTGATCCCGCCAGATCCCATGTACCCACAATGCAGATCGTCCATCTGGCAGCCGATCCTTTCATACAACAGATCCTGTCACATAAACATCTGATACATCTGTTTACTTCCGGTTCCATGTGACATCTCCAGTGGAAATAGTGGGGTTTAATATCCAGTAGTGAATCATATAGTCTCTGCTTCAGTGAGCGGTTCGATGGTTGATCCGTATCAGGGGATGTGATTATGAGTGGACGATGAAGGCAACAGATCAATGGGTCTTTTTAAAAAATACCTCGGAAACAATAAGATCTTCAAAAACCGTGAGATTCTCAGGCATAGCTACCGTCCGCAGACGCTTCCCCACCGGACACCCCAGATTGATTCCATCGCGGCGGTTCTTGCCCCCTCGCTACATAATGAAACCCCTTCCAATATACTGATCTATGGCAAGACCGGAACCGGAAAGACGGCATCCGTCCGGTATGTCGGCGCCGAACTTGAGAATGCCGGAAGCCACTTAAACACCACCTGCCGCGTCGTCCACTTAAACTGCGAAGTGATCGATACCCAGTACCGGGTGCTTGCCCAGATAGCAAAACTCGTCGAGAATGTTGATGACCTCAGCTCTGACCGGACCAGGACTCATATCCCGATGACGGGTTGGCCGACCGATCAGGTTTATGCTGAACTGAAGAATATCCTGGAGAACTCAGGCGGGGTTCTTGTCATCATCCTCGACGAGATCGACAAGCTCGTCAAGAAGAGCGGGGATGAGACGCTCTATAACCTCACCAGGATCAATTCCGATCTCGAACGCTCCAAGGTCTGTATCATCGGTATCTCAAATGATCTCAGGTTCACCGATTTCCTTGATCCACGGGTTCTCTCCTCCCTCTCAGAGGAAGAGATCGTCTTCCCCCCCTATAACGCCCCCCAACTCGTTGATATCTTAAAACAGCGTGCAGATGATGCATTTGTCCCGGGAGCACTTGATGACAATGTCATCCCGCTCTGTGCGGCGCTTGCCGCGCAGGAGCATGGTGATGCCCGCCGTGCACTCGATCTCCTTCGTGTCTCAGGGGAGCTTGCCGATCGGGAGAGCGAAAGTTCGGTGACAGAGAAGCATGTCCGCCTGGCACAGGACAAGATCGAGACAGACAGCATGGTGGAATGCATCGCCACCCTCCCCACGCAGAGCAAGGTTGTCCTCTATGCGATGCTCCTCCTGTACCGGATCAACCAGAAGATCTTCACAAGCGGAGAAGTGATGCGGTTATACCGTGAGGTGACCCGTGAGATCTCCCTCGAAACCCTGACCCACCGCCGGGTGACCGATCTCATCAGTGAGTTAAATATGCTTGGTGTCATATCTACTCGTGTCATATCAAAGGGACGATATGGACGGACGAAAGAGATATCCTTCGATGCCTCAACCGATCGTATCTGGGATGTTGTCCTTAAGGATCCTCGTCTTGTAGAGCATAAAATCTCCAGATTTAATGAAGAGCAAGCCGGTAAACTCTTTAGGTGAATAGAGTATGGACGAAAAAAACAGGGAAATCCTAAGGGTTCTTGAATCCGATTCGCGGATTGGTACCAAGGACCTTGGAACGATGTTGAATCTGTCAACACATGATATTGCGACACGGATCGCCGGAATGGAGAAGGCCGGAATTATACGAAAGTATACTGCCGTCATCGACTGGAAGAAAGCAGGCGACGATGGCGTCACCGCAGTTGTTGAGGTGAAGGTCAGCCCGGAGAGCGAATTTGGGTATGACAGGATCGCAGACCGTGTTGCCAGGTTCCCTGAAGTGAAGTCGCTCCGGCTTGTCACCGGAAGCTATGATCTTCAGCTGATCGTCTGCGGCAGGACGATGCAGGAAGTCTCGGAGTTCGTCTCCGGCCAGATCGCCTCCCTCGAGAGCATCAGGGAGACGGTGACCCATATCGTAATGAAAACTTACAAGGAGTATGGCTGTGAGTTACAGAGAAGTGAAGGGGTTGAACGTCTCCCCTATAGTTTCTGAGAGGGGACGCAACCCCCCGCAGAGGAGCTTTGTCTCAGAGCGGGCGGAGATGATTCCCCCCTCCGGGATCCGGAAGTTCTTTGATCTCCTCCTCACGATGAATGACGTGATCTCACTTGGTGTGGGTGAGCCGGATTTCAATACCCCCTGGAACGTCTCCGTTGCTGGTATCGACTCGATCGAACGGGGTGCAACGGCATACACCTCCAACAAGGGCCTGGAAGATCTCCGGGATCTCGTCTCATCGTACCTCATCTCGCGGTACGGGACGAGCTATGATCCACAGAATGAGATCATCATAACGGGCGGCGTCTCCGAAGGCCTCGATCTCGCCGTCAGGACGGTCGTTGATCCAGGTGACGAGGTTCTTGTTGCAGATCCCTGTTATGTCTCCTACAGCCCCTGTGTGATGCTGGCAGGCGGCATCCCGGTTCCACTCCCCTGCCCGGCTGAGGACGAGTTCCGGGTCACACCGGAAGCCCTGATGGAGAGGATCACAAAGAAGACCAAAGTCGTGATGCTCAACTTCCCCAATAACCCGACAGGGGGGGTGATGAAGCAGGGGGATCTCGAAGCGATCAGTGATATCATCGTGGATCACGATCTCCTCCTCATCTCCGATGAGATCTATTCCGAACTCACCTATGAGGGCAGGCATGTCTCACCGGCATCGCTTGATTCCCTCTGGGAGCGGACAATCACCTTAAACGGGTTCTCAAAGGCATACTCGATGACCGGGTGGAGGGTCGGGTACTTCTGTGCACCTCCTGAGATCACGAGTGCAGCACTCAAGATCCACCAGTATGTGATGCTCTGCGCACCCACGATGTCCCAGTTTGCTGCAATCGAGGCGCTGAAACATGCAGAGGATTCAAAAGACCGGATGATTGCCGAATTCCGGATGCGGCGAAACCTCTTTGTGGCGGGATTGAACAAAATCGGTCTTCCCTGCCACCTTCCAAAGGGCGCATTCTATGCATTCCCCTCGATCGAATCAACCGGCCTCTCGGATGAAGAGTTTGCCGAGCGGCTTCTGGTCGAAAAGCAGGTCGCGGTGGCTCCCGGCAGCGCATTCGGCCCGTCGGGAATAGGCCATATCAGATGTGCCTATGCGGTCTCACGGGATGATCTGAGTGAAGCGGTCAAGAGGATTGGGGAGTTTATAGAGTCGCTCTAAAACTCCGCTTTCCTTTCTGATTATCAACATTGCATCCTGAATAATCCAAAACTGCCCCAACCCTTTCTCATTGTATCCTCTCGTTACAGGGGATCCGGATCAGAGGTATAATTGGATCAGAGATCCAATGAGAGACTATGCTCGCCGAGCAGGAGATCATTGCCAGGTTCTGTGAAGCCGGCCATCTGGTCGATCCGACCGTCGTCTCCTACCTCAGGGAGCGGGGAGATCCGGCTCTTATCTCAGGTATTCTTGCCGGTATCAGGAAGGATTGCGCCGTTGTCCTCCCCTCACATATCCCTTCGCTCACCCCGAAGAGGGATGGGATCAGGTTCACCGCCGATCCCCTCCTTGAGGTGGTTGAGGGGATGGAAGGATCAGCCGGTCCGGTCCGGCAGATCGAGGATTATGTCTCCCTCTTCAGGAACCGGTACGATTGTCTTGGCTCTCTCATCAGGAAACGATCCGGTGCGATCCCGATCGAGGCTCTGACCCACTCCTCCCGGTTCCGCGACAGCGAGGTCACCATCATCGGTATTGTGATTGATGTGAAGTCGACTGCAAAAGGGCATCGGATCCTTGAACTGGAAGATCCAACCGGAACGATGCCTGTCCTCTTCAATAATGGAAGGGATGGTTTTTCCGATGCAGAGCGGATCGTCCCCGATGAGGTTATCGGGGTCCGGGGCAAACCCTCCCCTGAAGGGAAACTCTTCTATGCGGATCAGCTCTTCCGCCCTGATGTTCCGGTTCAGCATGCCCCCTATACCCCGAAAAATTCCGGGAAGGTGGCACTTATATCAGATATCCATATCGGATCCGATACCTTTCTCCAGGAGCCCTGGGAGCGGTTCTGTGACTGGATCTCTGCTGCTGATGATATCAGCTATCTCCTTGTTGCAGGTGATCTGGTTGACGGTATCGGCATCTATCCCGGACAGGAGAAAGAGCTGACCATCCCCAATATCTATGAACAATATGACCGGCTCGGCGAGATGCTCCAGACGCTCCCCTCCTCGCTTGGGATCGTCCTTGCACCCGGAAACCACGATGTTGTCCGGGGTGCAGAACCCCAGCCGGTGATTCCGCCTGAGTTCCGGTCACAGTATCCAAAGAACTGTACTTTTGTGGAGAACCCGGCCGCCGTCTCGATTCACGGTGCCCGTGTGCTGATGTACCATGGCAGGAGCATCGACGATCTGATCGGGATGATTCCGGGTGCCCGGTATGAGGCGCCGGCAGAGATGATGGAGGCGATGCTGAAACGTCGTCACCTTGCCCCGACGTACGGGCGGAGGACACCGGTACTCGCAACAGAAAAAGATCGGCTCTTAATCGACCCTGTCCCAGAGATCCTCCATACCGGGCATGTCCATATCACCGGCATCTCCCGGTACCGGGGTGTCCTTGCGGTGAATGCCGGGGCCTGGCAGTCCCAGACCGCCTTCCAGAAGCAGATGAATATCAACCCGACCCCCGGCCAGGCGGTTGTCGTCGATCTCGAACAAATGGAGCCGCAGATCTACGACTTCCTCTCCTGATCTTCTCCTCTTCATCCGATTACCCATATCTCCTGATTTGAACCCCTCTCTTCTGCAATGCAGGTGAGACATCGGTTTAAATATCTGAATCATCAATAGAAAATTCATTCATGAAGCTGTACCACCTTCTTTATCTCTGCCTGGTTCTTGCGGCCGTCATCATCATATTCCCCTCGCCGTTTCAGTCGGGGTTCCAATCAGCGGCTGTATCCACCTTCTCCCTTGCCGGAGACAGCCTTGCACGGATGGATCAGGATACAATGGCAATCTCTTCATATTCCTATGCCCTTGGATTTGATGGGAATAATACCCAACTCCTGCAGAAGAAGGGCGAATGCCTGTATAAGCAGGGGGAGTACCTCGGAGCGGCGGACGTGTATTCCCTTGCCGCTATAATCGACCCGGATAACCCGGCATACCCGGTTGGAAGAGGGCGTGCCCTCCTTATGGCTGGCGATTCTGATGGTGCGGAGGAATGCTTCAATGAAGCCCTCATCCGCGATCCCGCTGATCCTGATGCCCTCATGACACGGGCGTCCGCCCTCCTCTCCCAGGGGCGTTATCAGGAGGCGATTGTGGATCTCGATTTGCTGATCGCTGCAAACCCTGAAAATGCAGAGTTCAGGATGTACCGGGGAGATGCATACATGTTCATCACCATGAACCATGATGCGGATATGAGATCGATGAAAGGTGCAGACCAGATCATGAGCTCTGGCGGAGAACATGCACGGCTCGCATCAAATGCCTACCAGAAAGCCTCAGAGGATTATATGAAAGCGATGGAGCTCAATCCCCTTCTGACACCTGCGGTGGCAACCCGGATGATGGCGCAGGCAGAGAATCAGGTTGAAACATTTGGGATGATCCTCTCCTCCCTCTGAGCTATCCCGCCATACATTATGCCCTCTGCGCGCCAGGTTTATTCTCCCGAATAAGAGTTCGTTGATAGACGTAATCAACCAGATAAATTCCATATGATATATAAGGTTCTCGTTCCTTCTTCTATGGAAGGCATACTGAACACATTGGAGGTACCTTAACTATGGATCTTATCTACCTGGCACCTGTTGCTGCCCTTATCGCCCTTGCATTTGCAGGGTACTCCTTCATGATGGTGAAGAGAGAGGGGACAGGAACAGAGGTGATGCAGAAGATCGCCGCCGCGATTCATCTCGGCGCGATGGTCTATCTGAACCGCCAGTACCGTGCAATTGCAATTTTTGTCGTTGTGCTGGCGATTGTTTTGGCAATCGGAATATCACCCCTCACCGCAGCATGTTTCATCCTCGGTGCGGTTCTATCGGCAACCGCCGGATACATCGGAATGTATACGGCAACCGCAGCGAATGTGAGAACCACAAACGCCGCCCGCCGTGGTATTGCAGAGGCATTCAGGGTCTCATTCTCAAGCGGGTCTGTTATGGGAATGGCCGTTGTCGGGCTGGGTCTCTTTGGACTCTCTCTCGCTTATCTCGCCCTCTCCGCAATGGGTCTTCCCCAGGAGACTGTCCTCTCGACCGTAACAGGTTTTGGTCTTGGAGCATCCTCGATTGCACTCTTCGCCCGTGTCGGCGGAGGCATCTTCACAAAAGCAGCTGACGTTGGTGCAGATCTCGTCGGAAAAGTCGAGGCAGGCATCCCCGAGGATGACCCGAGAAACCCTGCCGTCATTGCAGACAATGTCGGTGACAATGTCGGCGATGTTGCCGGAATGGGTGCAGACCTCTATGAGAGCTATGTCGGCTCGATCATCGCTGCGATGGTGCTTGGTATCACCGCAGTCCATACTGAGATGTATGCCGGCCTCGACCCGATGCAGCTCGTCCTCCTCCCGATGATGATCGCCGCACTCGGTATCTTCTCGGCAATCATCGGTTCATTCTTTGTCAGGACAAACAAGACCGAGTCCAGCGCCATTCACATGGCATTCAACAAAGGCCTGATTGTTGCAATTATCCTTGTTGTGATCGCGACATACTTCCTCGTCACAACCCTGATTGGACCACAGTATGTTGGCATCTTCTATGCCGCAATTGCCGGTCTCGTCGCAGGATTTGCAATCGGTCTCATCACCGAATATTACACATCCTATGACAGGGCACCGACACTCTCGATCGCCAAATCCGCCCAGACCGGATCCGCAACAACAATCATCAGCGGATTTGCAAAAGGCATGGAATCGACCGTTTTCCCGGTCTTCTTCGTTTCAATTGCGATCATCATCTCCTACCAGTTTGCAGGCCTCTATGGTATTGCAATCGCCGCAGTCGGTATGCTCTCGACGCTTGGAATCTCCCTTGCCGTTGATGCATACGGCCCTGTCGCAGACAATGCCGGCGGTATTGCAGAGATGTCACATCAGGATCCAAAGGTCCGGAAGATCACCGACACCCTCGACGCAGTCGGAAACACCACCGCCGCAATCGGAAAGGGCTTTGCAATCGGCTCAGCAGCCTTAACAGCACTTGCCCTCTTCTCTGCATACACCCTTGCAGTCGGTCTTAACATCATCGATGTCACGAACCCGATGGTCTTCGTCGGCATGCTCATCGGTGCCATGCTTCCATTCCTCTTCTGCGCACTCACCATGACCGCAGTAGGAAAGGCAGCATTCGAGATTGTTCTCGAGGTACGCCGCCAGTTCAAGGAGATCCCCGGACTGATGGAGGAGAAGGCGGATCCGGATTACGCATCCTGTATCGCAATCTCCACAAACTCCGCACTCCGTGAGATGATCGCACCTGGCGTCCTCGCTGTTGCAGCACCGCTCCTTGTCGGATACTTCCTTGGCCCCGCGGCTCTTGGCGGTCTCCTTGCAGGATCCCTTGTTGCAGGGTTCTGCCTTGCAATCACCATGGCAAACGCCGGTGGTGCATGGGACAATGCAAAGAAATACATCGAACAGGGCAACTATGGTGGAAAGGGATCTGATGCCCACAAGGCAGCAGTCGTCGGCGACACCGTCGGTGACCCCTTCAAAGACACCTCAGGTCCTGCCATCAACATCCTGTTGAAGCTGATGGCGATGGTGGCACTCGTCTTTGCCCCGCTCCTCATCCTCGTCTGAGGATGATAGCCTCACTTTTTTTTCTCTCTTCTTACGATCTCCTGGAAAATCCTTGCAGATTGTGATCTTGTGCAGATTGCGAAAAAAATCGCAGTTATCGCCATCTATAAAGTCAGGAAAAGCATTAGGTTCTTTATCAGGATGTGACTGATATGAAAAAAACACTCATTCCTCTCCTCCTTCTTCTCCTCATCGGCCTCTCTGCCTCGGCAGGCTGCATGATGGCTGATTCCGGGTACCAGTCTGCACCGGTGATGACCGAGTCTGTTGTTGCCTATGACAGGAACATGGCAGCTGACTCAGCCGCAGCCTATCCCGATCAGAAGGTGATCAAGGATGGATGGATCCGCCTTCAGGCCCGTGATACGAGGGTCGCCTCCGAGGAGATCACCGCAATCGCAGCCCGTTACCATGGCCGTATCCAGTCACTCTCCCTCACCTCGGGCGGGATGAGTGATGGCCGCGAGCAGTTCTCCGCACATATCGTTCTCAGGGTGCCTTCGGATTCGTTCGATGCAGTGATGCAGGAGATCGAATCTGTCGGCACCCTTACCCAGCGTGAGGTAAAAAGCCGTGATGTGACAGCTGAATATACCGATCTCCATGCCGAGAAACGGGCTCTTGAGAACCAGGTGAACCGTCTCACCGAGATCCTTGACAAAGCAGAGACGGTTGAAGAGATCCTGAAGGTTCAGACTGCGATTGATTCTGCACAGCTGAACCTTGACCGGGTGACGGGCAGGCTGAAGCTGCTTGAGTCGCAGATCGATGAAGCGGCCATCACGGTCTCGATCAGGGAAGGGGAACCGCTTGGGATCGATTCAGGGTTCTCGATTACCAGTATCGTAAACACCGGCATTGCTGCGTTCCTCTTTATGATCGGGATCATTATCGTTGCCGTCTTTGCACTTCTCCCGCTTGTGGTAATCGGCGGGGTTGCCTGGTATATAGTCAAAAAGAGAAGAGGATAGGAGAAAAATCCTCTTATAATTTTATCGTCCGAAGCGCCATCCGCATCTCAAGGTTGAGATCAAAATTTTTCACAGAATGGGTGAGCCATCCCGAGGAGACGAGATCGATCTCGCATCCGGCATAGGATCCGGCACTTGCCGGGGTGATGCCCCCGGAGAGCTCCAGCCTGACACGCTCCCGAAGATCGCCGTCTTTGAGGAGCTGAATCGTCATCATCACCGTCTCCGGATCCATATTGTCGAGCATGATGATATCAGCACCAGCAGCAGCGGCAGTACATGCATCTTCAGGTGTCTCCGCCTCCACCTCGATCACCCGGTACTGCGATACGCTCCGTGCACGGGTTATCGCCTCTTCAATACCAACAAGAGCGAGGTGATTATCCTTGATCAGAACAGCATCTGAGAGGGAGTTCCTATGGGGGTCCCCTCCCCCGAGTATAATCGCTTTTTTGTCAAAGAAGCGAAGTCCCGGCGCAGTCTTTCTGGTTCCGGCGATACGTGCGCCCGGTATCACCGAATCGATCAGGGCAGAAAAGCGACGGGTAGCGGTTGCAATCCCGGACATCCTCCCCATGAGATTCAGCACTGTCCGTTCTGCAAGGAGTATCCCATGAACAGGTCCGGTAATATCGAGGATCTGCTGCCCCGGATCGATCCAGTCCCCATCACGTGCGAGGGCTCGTGCCTCAACTCCGCATTCGGCAAAGAGGAAGATCGCCTCCTCGAGCCCTCCGACAACCCCGGTCTCGCGGGAGAGGATCGCAGCCCTCCCCTCAGTATCCGGGATAATTGATCCGGTCGTGATATCGCCATAGGGTGCGTCTTCAGCAAGAAACCGCCGGAGTGATTCATTCTGTATCATGCACTCTTCTCCAAAACAGCCATCATTGCCTCGACCGCTTTTCTGGCAGGCACCGCGATTTCGTCAGGGATCTTCACCTCGTGAATACCATCACGCAGTGACCTATGGAGGTCTTCGATCGTCGTCTTCTTCATATCCTTGCAGATTGCCTCAGGATCGACATGGAACTGCCGGTCAGGGTGGAGTTTTTTGAGCCGGTAACCCATATCCCGTTCGGTGCAGATGAACCATTCATCGCATTCACATGCATGCTGCACCATGCCGCCGGTTGACGCGATCAGGTCAGAGTCAGCCTGAATCTTTGGGGGGCATTCGGGATGGCAGACGATCCGCCACCCTTTCGACCTCGCCTCCCGGATCTGATCCTCAGTGAAGGCGCAATGGACATAACAGTGCCCACCGGGCGGGAGCGGGATAATCCGCTTTTCTGGAATCTGTTTTTGTACAAAGGATGCAAGATTGGCATCCGGTCCAAAGAGGATCGTCTCTGCATCGAGTGACCGGACAACGGCTGCTGCATTTGCTGAAGTGCAGGTGATATCGGCGGCCGCTTTCACCTCCACACTTGAGTTTACGTAGACGACAACCGCAGCACCCGGATACTTCTCTCGTGCCTCGTGAACCATTTCGGGTGTGAGGAAGTCGGAGAGCGGACACCCGGCATCAGGTGCAGGGAGCAGGACAGTCTTTTCCGGAGAGAGAAGTTTTGCAGTCTCTGCCATGAACCGGACTCCGCAGACGACAAGCACAGGTTCAGTTGCCCCTGCTGCTTTGATCGCGAGTTCAAGGCTGTCGCCGACGATATCCGCAACATCCTGGATCTCTGCTGGCTGGTAGTTATGGGCAAGGATAAGGGCGTTTCTGGCGACTTTTAACTGTTGTATTTCTTCCTGGATCGTCATGTTCCGATCACCAGCGGGTTATCGAGATTCTTTAACAGGGAGAGGATGGAGAGGGCGGCAAGGTAGCTTGTTGCAGGATTATCGGGGCTTGGCACATTCCTCACCCGGATATATGCATCGCCAAACTCACCTTCGATGAAGATCTCATGGGTGTTTCGATCAGCTTCAGGATCAACCCAGAGTTCAACATCAACCTCATGCCCTGCTGCTAACGTGAGTGCTTCTGAGACATTGGTGTTCTTTGGATAGTTCCTGATACATTCGGTGGCTTTTCCCGAGAAGATCATCATCGGTTTTTCAGCCTCAATATTGAGTGATCTGGGGCTCTTTGTTGTCCTGAGGAGAAAGGTGGAGATCCCCGATATCTGTCCGACCTTTATATTGTCCAGTCCCATCACCGCACCGGAGGGGATATAGATCTTCTTTCCCTTCTCTTTGGCCAGCGTGACAAGCTTCTCGCAGAAGGCTGAATCTGAGAGTGCACCGACACTCATCACCACAAAATCACGGCCTGAGAGAAGGATCCTCTCTCCGTACTCCTGCGCGGCTGTAACCGAGGCCGCCTCGACGACAATATCAAAACCGGCTGATAAAAATGCGTTAAAATCTGTGAAAGGAAGGGCACCGGATGCAGCTGCAAGTTCGTCTGCCCTCCCCTCAATCTGGTCAAAGACTGCTATAATCGAGAAACCATTCTGGTTCTTCGCTATGATATGGCCGATATTCCCGCAACCAAGCAGCCCGATCCTGATCATTGGTATTGTTATTGCATTTTCCCGGTATAAACGGTTCTGATCCGGATCAAACCGGTAGTCATCCTGCTCTTCCCGGGGATGACAGATGGCTGGTTACCGCCATCTCTCTCCCATCTCTCTTTTATTGCTTCTTCTCTTTCTTTGCCCTCTTCTTCTCCTGCTTTTTACTCCTTTTCTTCTCTTTCTTTGCTCGCTTCTTCTCCTTCTTCTCCTTCTTTGCCCCTTTCTCCTCCTTTTTCTTCTCTTTCTCCCCGATATTCACGTTTTTGCCTGCTTTCTCCTGAATCCCGGCATGGATCATGACCAGCATCATCTTGAAACGTGTGGCCGGCTGTACCGCATGGGGAATCTTTGCGGGCATGATGATCATCTCACCCTCTCTCAGATAGTGGGAAGAACCGGCGATCGTAATCTCCGCCTCCCCATCGAGAGCAAAAGCCAGAGCATCAAAAGGGGCTGTGTGCTCGGAGAGACCCTGCCCCTCGTCAAAGGCAAAGAGGGTGACAGTTCCCTCACGGCTCATGATCAGTGTCCGGCTTGCTATTGTATCCTCCTTGTAGATGACCATATCACGTGGCATGATCGTTCTTCCGATGATAGATTCCTTCTCACCTTCAGGCATACAGAATGGATGGATCTGCCATGGTATGAAGCTTATGGCATACCGCCACCACTCTGTATATTCAGCAATATGCGGCTATATAGGTCTTAAAATTGGATATTTAGATCAGAATGGATTCCAATTGAGGTTTCCCTCCTATTGGTGCCGTCCCCAGAATAATGATATTTAAATGTTGCGTACATAAATCCATGAAAATCGCTCGAAATCAGAATCAGGATTATTATATTAATTATTCCGTTCATTTTAAGGAATATGGTATCATAGTACTCTGGTGAGTTGAAATAATTATGGAATTATCTACCCGAATACCAAAACAAAACGAAGACTATACAGATATAGACCATGATGCACCCCAGTGGAAAGACTGGAGATGGCAGATTGCCCATACGGTCCGGGATCTGAATACCGTTGAGAAGGTGCTTGGAATCACGTTTCCGCCTGAAGAGCGGAAGAAGCTTGAAGAGACGATACAAAAATTCCCCCTTGCGGCAACCCCCTATTACCTCTCCCTGATCAAAACAGAAGACTATGCCCAGGATCCTGTCTTTCTCCAGTCAATTCCAAGACCCGACGAGCTGATCGTTGAAGAGTGTGAACTTGAGGATCCACTGGCAGAGGATAGCGACAGCCCGGTTCCCGGGATCACCCACCGCTATCCTGATCGGGTTCTCTTCCTCGTCTCAAATGTCTGTGCGATGTACTGCCGCCACTGTACGCGGAAGCGGCGTGTTGGCGACCGTGACCGTGTCCCGACATGGGAGGAGATGGAGGCAGGGATTGCGTATATCCGTGAGCATCCCGAGGTCCGGGACGTCCTCCTCTCCGGCGGCGATCCCCTGATGCTCCCTGATGAGCTGATTGACCGTATCCTGACCGAACTCAGGGCAATACCTCATGTTGAGGTGATCCGGATCGGATCCAGGACTCCGGTTGTCCTCCCCTTCAGGATCACCGATAAACTCGTCAATGTCCTGAAGAAGCACCAGCCGATCTGGCTGAACACCCACTTCAACCATCCGCAGGAGATCACCCCGACAGCCGAGCGGGCACTGGCAAAACTTGCCGATGCCGGAATTCCGCTCGGCAACCAGTCGGTCCTCCTTGCGGGTGTGAATGACTGCCCGAGGATCATGAAGGCACTCGTCCAGAAACTGGTGAAAAACCGGGTCCGGCCATACTACCTCTACCAGTGCGACCTCTCAGAAGGTCTCTCGCATTTCAGAACCCCGGTCGGGAAGGGGATCGAGATCATCGAGAACTTAATCGGCCATACCAGCGGATTTGCCGTTCCCACCTATGTGATAGATGCACCCGGTGGCGGTGGAAAGATCCCGGTGATGCCCACCTATCTTATATCATATTCGACCAACAAGGTGATTCTCAGGAACTATGAAGGTGTGATCACAACCTACCGGGAGCCGGATCACTATACCACGATCTTCTGTGATCGCAACTGCAAAGACTGCTCACTCCAGCTGAACCTGAAAGGGGGCGAAGAGCAGCATGTTGTTGGTATTGCCCGGCTCCTCTCGGATTATGACGAGGCAACAGCCCTTGTTCCTGTAGATTCGGAACGGATGGCACGGAGAGATGACGAAGAGGAGTGATCCGGTAATCAGGGTTGGGGCGAGCATCATCCAGCATGGGCCCCACAACAACCGGATATATCTGATGCGGCTGGATCCGGATGACTGCGATCGCGTACTCAGATGGATCGAAGAGACGCTCGAAACAGAAAGGTACAGCAAAGTCTTTGCCAAAGTTCCCGCAACCTCTGCCCCGGCATTCCTGAAGGAAGGCTTCACCGTAGAGGCTGAAATCCCGGGTTTCTATCCTGATGGTACAGCCTGCTTCTTCCTGGGAAAGTACACCGATCCTGCACGGCAGAAGTACAATGGATCGGGGGTTTCAGAAACACTTGAGATCTCGTGGCAACGTGCAGGAACCGGCCATCCACACTTGCAGGAAGGATTTTCTATCAGGGAGGCGTCCGGATCAGATGCAAAATCGCTTGCAGAGATCTATGCTTCGGTCTTTCCAACATATCCGTTCCCAATTGATGATCAGGATTATATCTCTGATCTGATTGTGAGCGGGGATGTCCGGTTCTTCCTCCTCCTTTATGGGGATGAGATCGTGGCTGTTTCGTCGGCTGAACTTGATTTCCTCTCGAAAACGGTCGAGATGACCGATTTTGCCACCCTCCCCTCTGCACGGGGGGCAGGTGCTGCCGGTGCCCTCCTTGCCCATATGGAAGGAAACGTCTTCAAGGATGGCTTCCATCTTGCCTATACGATCTGCCGGGGTGAGGAGCCTCCGGTGAATATCCTCTTTGCACGGGGAGGGTACCACTATGCAGGCACCCTGCCGAATAATACCCAGATTGGGGGAGGATTCGAGAGCATGAATGTCTGGTACAAGCCTCTCACTTCTGGCTCTTTGTAGCATTCACCAGACTCATTCCATCATCAAGGGTGGCGACCATATCACCGACATAGGTCTCGTTTGAGAGTCCGATCAGATCCATCGCACCTGTAAAGATCCCGATGAGCTCATTTGCGAGTTCAACAAGCCATTCGACAAATTGCATCATCGAATCAGCCGATCCAAGGGGGGCAGTGGGGTACTCTGCTGCCGAAGCGGTTATGGCACCAATTGGGGAGAAGAGGAGGATGATGGCGATAATGATCAATTCCCTTTTCATAGAATACAACTGATCTCTCCGACGGCATAATACAATTGCCTGCAAAGGATGAGAAAAACAGGCTATCAATAGTATTATCATACCTAAATCCTCAACTACCATTAAATGGCAGATGCGAACCCGAAATCATCTCCTATAAGCATCCTTTACGTTGATGATGAGCCCGCGCTCCTTGAAACCTGCACGCTCTATCTTCAGGAGTATAATGACCTCACCGTAACCACCTGCCAGAGTGCCGTGGAGGCGATCGATCTTCTCAGGACACGATCGTTCGATGTAATCGTTGCAGATTACGATATGCCGGAGATGGATGGGATCGCTCTTTTAAAACAGATCAGAAAAGAGGGGAATAAAACCCCGTTCATCATCTTCACGGGAAAAGGGTGTCAGGAGGTGGTGATTGAGGCGCTCAATTGCGGAGCGGACTTTTACATTCAGAAGATCGGAGAGCCTTCCTTTATCTTCCATGATCTCTCCAGGAAGGTGAGGTATGCAGTTGGCAGAATGAGAAGCGAGATCGCCAGGAAAGAGAGTGATGAGCGGTACCGTGCCGTTGTCGAGAGCCAGAATGACTTTATCTGCCGTTTTCTCCCTGATGGCACGCACCTCTTTGTGAATGATGCATACTGCCGCTACTTCGGACTTGATCGTAAATCTCTCATCGGAAACCGGTTTATGCCGGTGATCCATCCCGGTGATCGTGACAGGGTTAAGGGATTCCTCTCCCAACTCACAAAAGAAAACCCGGCCGGATCCATCGATCAGCGGATCATCATGCCTGATAACAAAGTGCTCTGGCAGCAATGGAATACCAGGGCAATCTTTGATGAAGATGGGCAGATCATTGAATATCAGTCAGTTGGCAGGGATAAAACCTACGAGAAAGAGACTGAAGAGCTTCTGTCCAGGAATGCAGAACGTGCAAAAAGGCAGAGGAAGGCGATCGCGGATCTTGCCCTTGATGACGCGATCCTCTCCGGGGATATGGAGGCTGCCCTGACGAAGATCACGAATATCGTATCAGAGACACTTGAAACCAGAAGGGTGGGAATATGGACTTTTTCAAGGGACGGCTCCCTTCTCCAATGCCTCTCACTTTATGATGCAGAAGAGAAGAGACAGAATAATGAGATAACTCTGAAGACAGATGAATATCCTCGTTACTTTGATACTTTGAGGAGAAAGCACAGGCTCTGCGTTGAGGATGCCTCCTCGGATTCAAGGGTCAGTGAACTGAAGGATGGCTACCTTGCCCCTCTTGGGATCTCTACCATGCTTGATGTCGGTATTCTGAAGGATGGCAGCCTGATCGGTATCCTCTGTCTTGAAGATACAGGAGCTCCGCGGAGATGGCATGTGGATGAGGAGGGGTTTGCCATTATTGCCGCATCCCTTATCGCACAGCTCTTTGAAGGTGCTGAACGGAGGCAGGCAGAAGAGGCGCTGCGGGAGAGCGAGGAGCGTTTCAGGAGCCTTGCCGAGCATGCCGAGGATATTATATACCGGATCGATCTGCTGCCGGAGATTCATTTTACCTACGTGAACCCCGCTATAGAAGAGGTATCCGGATATGCCCCCCAGGATTATTATGATGATCCCGGGCTTGCAACGAGGATTATTCATCCTGATGATCGCCCCCTCCTCGAGTCGTCCCTCTCCGAAGAGTCATCCGGGATACCCAGCAGATTCCGCTGGATTAGAAAGGATGGTGAGGTGATCTGGATCGAACAGCGGATTGTCCCGATTCATGATAAGGAAGGTGCCCGGATTGCAATCGAAGGAATTATACGTGATATTACCGGGATAAGGCAGGCAGAGCAGGAGGCGCTTTTTGAGACCGATACACGCTATCGGTCACTCTTTTCCTCCATGCATGACGGGTACGCACATCTTCAGCTGATCAGGGATTTTGATGGAAAACCATCAGATCTCAGGATAATTGAACTAAACCTCGCGATGGAGACGATCACCGGTCTTTCCTGTGAGGAGGCTATCGGCAAAACTCTCCTTGAGGCACTCCCGAATCTTGAAAAAGCCTGGATAGAACGGTTTCATGCAACAGCAGATTCCGGTGAGCCTCATATGGCTGAATACCATCATCCGGGGCTGGATACCGACTATGAGGTACTGGTTTACAGCCCGGGAAGAGGAGAATGTGCCCTCCTCTTCCATGATATCACCGAGAAGAAGAAGCGGGAGGAAGAGATGGCACAATCACTCCGGGAGAAGGAGACTCTCCTTAAAGAGATCCACCATCGTGTCAAGAACAATATGCAGGTGATCTCAAGCCTCCTCATGCTCCAGAGAGAAAACATGCCTGATCCAATGATGCGTGAACTCTTCAGGGAGAGTGAGAACCGTGTCTTCTCAATCGCACTTGTTCATGAAAAGCTCTATAGGTCAGAGAATCTCTCCCGTATTCATTATGGCGAGTACCTTGAGATGATGGGGGATCATATTCTGGCTTCACGGAATATCAGCTCTGAGATGATCACCCTGAAGATTGATGCATCTGATATCTATCTTCCAATCGATAATGCAGTCCCTCTCAGCCTGATCACCAATGAACTTCTGACAAACTCCTTAAAGCATGCGTATCCTGATGGAAGGAAGGGAACCATCAGGATCAATCTTCAGAAGAAAGGGGGAGATATCCTGTACCAGTTCAGTGATGACGGGATCGGTTTTCCGGATGAAATTGACTTTCAGAATACCACAACACTCGGGATGGAGCTTGTGAACAACCTTGTCATGCAGCTGATGGGCAAAATCTCGTTGTATCGTGACGGGGGAACCAGATTTGAGATCATCTTTCCCCTCAAACCCAATGGAGAGGATGAAGAATGAGTGAAGCAATCATAATGATCGTTGAAGATGAAGCCGTCACCGCAATGGCTTTGAAGAGAAGCCTGACGAATATGGGTTATTCGGTCTGCGGGGTCTTTCCAACAGGGGAACAGGCCGTAACGAAGGCAGCTGAACTGAAGCCTGACCTGATCCTGATGGATATCAAGCTTGCAGGGAAGATGACAGGTATCAATGCAGCCGCAGAAATCCGGGCAACAAGCACAGTTCCTGTCATTTACCTGACGGCATTTTCAGATGATCGGGTGGTGAATGCCGCAAAGGTGACCGGGCCGTTTGGCTATATCCTGAAGCCGGTCCGGGAGCAGGAGCTGAAGACCACCATCGAGACGGCATTGTACAAGCATGCGATGGATATGAACCTGAGGGAGCATCAGGAGACGATTCGTGTTCTTCTGAATGCAACGCCGGATATGCACTTCTTAATCGATACTGAGAAATCGATCCTCATGGCAAACCAGGCTCTTGCAAAAAAAGCGGGAAAAACCGTGAAAGAGCTTGTTGGTTCAAATGTGTACGATCTGGTCTCCTCCGGCTACCTCTCCCCCAGGATGGCCGGCCATTCATTACAGCCCGGACAGAGCAAAGGAGAGTCATTTATCGAGCAGTTGAACGAGCACTGGTATGACGTCGGGATCTATCCTATCGCAAGTCCGAAAGGCACCATAACAAAATATGCGGTTCATATCCATGATATCACCCGAATAAAGGTGATGGAAGAGAAACTAAGGCAGAATGAAGAGTTTTTCAAGTCTATCATCGACGATGTTGCGGATGTTATCGTTATCCTGAATGATGATGGCACACTCCGGCAAAAAAGCCCTTCACTGAACAGATACCTCGGATATTCGGAAGATACGATCCCGGGAATGAGGCTCTGGAATTATATTCATGATGACAGCCTTGCGGTAATCGAGAAGCTCTTTCATGATCTCGGGAAAAACCCGCTTGGCGTTCAGCCCTTCTCTCTGGTCTTCAGATCAGCTGATGGAAAGCCGGTCTATATCCGGGGAATCCTCAGTGATCATTCCGATGATGCCGATTACCTCTTTGATGGTCTGGTGCTGACCGGATGGGTGAGAAAAGAGCAGAAATAATCGGATCTGAATCATTTGAAAAGAAAGTATTATTTCCTGTGAATGCTGAAATCGTCTCTATGCCAAACTCCGTGGATTCTCCGATCAGGATTCTGTATGTTGATGACGAATCGGGGCTCCTGATCATCGGTAAAAAACATCTGGAGAAGAGCGGGGAGTTTCTGGTTATTGGTTGCGAGAGTGCCCTTGATGCGATAGCTCTCCTGAAAAAAGAGCACTATGATGCGATCATCTCGGATTTTCAGATGCCAAAATGCGATGGCATCTCATTTCTGAAATATCTTCGGGAGAAGGGAGATGAGACGCCCTTCATCATTCTGACGGGAAAGGGCCGGGAAGAGGTGGTGATCGAAGCACTGAACAATGGAGCAGACTTCTATCTTGAAAAGGGTGGAGATCTGAGGGCACAGTTTGCTGAACTCATCAATATTATCAGGTACGCTACATCAAAGAAGAGGAGTGAGGATGCACTCAGGGAGAGTGAGGAGCGGTATAGGAATGTCGTCGAAGATCAGACCGAACTGATCTGCCGGTTTGCTGCAGATGGAAGAGTAATCTTTACAAATGATGCCTATTGCCGGTATTTCGGGGTTCCCTGCAAAGAAATCGTCGGGAGCAGGTTCAAGCCGGTGATTCATCCGGATGATTCAGGGAAGGTTTATCGTCTCTTCTCTTCGCTCACAAAGGCTAACCCGAATGGAACTATTGACCAGCGGACGATCATGCCTGACGGACGTATCCTCTGGCAGCGATGGGACACAAGGGCGATCTTTGATGAAAATGGTTCAATACGGGAATTCCAGTCTGTCGGGCGGGATATCACCGATCTGATGGAACGGGATCTGGAACTGAAGAGGGCGAATGAAGAGATCCTTGCTGCATACGAGCAACTGACAGCGATTGAAGAGGAACTGCGGGTACAGTACGATGAGCTGAAGACAACCGAAACTGCTCTTCTGAAGAGCGAGGGTCTTCAGCGGCTTATCCTGCAATCGCTTCCTGATTTTCTGATCAGGTTTGATCGGGAAGGGACATATCTTGACATCCTCAATTATCAGGAAGATCTCCTGATTCTCCCAAAAGACGAAGTGATCGGCCGCCGGGTAACAGATGTGATATCCGGGGAGATTGGAGTTCAGATGATTCAGGGGGTCCGATCGGCAATTGACAGGAATGAATTACAGACCCTGGAATACACCCTCCCTGTCCCGGCGGGAATATGCCATTTTGAAGCAAGGATTGTTCCCTACACAGAGAATGAAGTGATTGCTCTTATTCGTGATATCACTGATAAAAGAAAGGCAGAGGAAGCGGTTATTGAGAGTGAAAAACGCTACCGGTCACTTTTTGAGTCAATGCACGATGGGTATGCCCTCCATCGGGTGGGTACTGATCCGGATGATGGTGGTGCCGCTATTTATGTCCTCGATGCCAATCCCTCTTTTGAAATGCTGATTGGAGAGCCTCGCGATAAGATTGTTGGGAAGTTGCTCACCGACGTACTTCCGGAGGCAGATCCGCATCTCTTCGAACAGATTATACACACAGCTAAAACCGGAGAATCTGCGGTCTTTGAGATCCGGTTGAATGATCCCGTGCGCTACGTTTTCGTCTCTGTTTACAGCCCGGGAGCAGGTGAGTGTGCCACACTCTTCCAGGATATCACAGAAAAGAAGATGCGGGATGAAGAGACGAAACAATCTCTCAGGGAAAAAGAGATCCTCTTAAAAGAGATCCATCACCGCGTGAAAAATAACATGCAGGTGATCTCAAGCCTGCTGATGCTCCAGAAAGAGACGATCCCAGATCCGGAGATGAGGGAGCTCTTCTCCCAGAGCGAGAGCAGGGTCTATTCGATCGCCCTTGTTCACGAGAAACTCTACCAGTCAGAGAATCTCTCACGGATTGAGTATGGGGAATACCTCTCCATGATGGGGGAGTACATCTTCTCATCCCGCCAGGTGAGGACCGGGACGATTGCCCTTGATATCCATGCAGATGGTATCTACCTCTCAATCGACAAGGCCGTCCCGCTCAGCCTGATTACAAACGAGCTGCTGACAAACTCCTTAAAACATGCCTTCCCCGATGGCAGGAAGGGCACTATTACAATTAGAGTAGAGAAGAAGGAGAATACAATCATATACCGGTTTTCTGATGACGGAATCGGGTTTCCAGCTGATATCGACTTTGAGGATACCCAGACGCTCGGGATGCAGCTCATCACAAGCCTCGTCAACCAGCTGCTTGGGACGATAAATCTCAGGCGGGAGAAGGGCACTGCCTATGAGATCGTATTTCCGGTTGATCCGGATGGGGAAGAGTCCGGGGATTCAGAAGAAGAGAAGGCCGTTCAAACCGCTGGATTACAGAATAAATAGTATTATTTCTACTCACACCGATTCCTCTTCATGCCAGTCTCGGGTCCGGGATCTGCTCCGATCTCCATCCTCTATATTGAAGATGAACCCGCACTTCTGGAGATTGGAAAACTCTTCCTGGAGGAGGATCTGCTTCTTTCGGTTGTTACCTGTGAAAATGTTCCTGATTCGATCATTTTACTCAAAGAGCGGCAGTTTGATGCCATCATCTCAGATTACCAGATGCCGGGGATGAATGGGATCGATTTTCTGAAGTACCTCAGGGAGAAGGGTGATCGGACGCCTTTCATTATCTTAACCGGGCAAAGCCGGGAAGAGGTGGTGATCGAGGCTTTAAACAGCGGCGCAGACTTTTACATCCAGAAAGGGGGCGATCCCCGATCCCAGTTTGCAGAACTGATAAATAAAATCCACTATGCGGTTGCCACCAGGCGTGGAGAGGCTGAGATAAAGAGAAGGCTTTGGTTTGAGCGATTGATCGGACTCATTTCATCACGGTTTGTTGCATCTGATGATATTGATCTTCCGATCAATGTGGCACTTGAAGACATCGGCTCTTTCTGCGGTGCATCCCGTTCATACATCTTCCTTTTACGGGAAGCTAGCGATGTAATGGATAACAGCCATGAGTGGTGCGCAGATGGTGTTTCGCCTGAGATCGAAAATCTTCAGAACCTCCCCTGCTCCCACTTCCCCTGGTGGATGAAGAAGCTTCGTAATAATGAGATCATCAGGATCAGGGATCTTCATGAGATGCCCCCTGAAGCAGCTTCAGAAAAGAGTTTGCTGGAAAAACAGGGTGTCCGTTCATTGATTGCCATTCCACTGATGATGAGTGACGGGCTTACCGGATTTATCGGTTTTGATAATGTTGAGAGGGCCAGGGACTGGAATCAGGAAGATATCAATATTCTCAGGTTTTGTGGCGATATCATCGCAAGTGCACTGGGAAGAAGGCGATCTGAAGATGCACTCAGGAAGAGCGAGATCTTCAACCGCACACTCATAGACCACATTCCTGATTACATTGTACTCTATGGAAACGATGGGAGGGTTATCTTTGCAAATCCAGCTACAGAACAGGCCTTTGGCTACCCGGTTGAAGAACTTGCAGGTGCTCATGTCCTTTCGTTTGTTCCTGAAGAATACCATGATCTGGTGAAGCAGAAACTGGTTGCACGGGCAGAAGGATTGCCGGTATCGCCATATGAGGTCGAAATCAGAACACAAGAAGGCGGCCGGATAACAGTGCTTGTCCAGGGGGCGTTTATGGAGTACCATGACACTCCGACCAATCTGCTTGTCCTGACAAACATCACCGATCGGAAGAGATCTGAAGAGGCGCTCAGGCAGAGCGAGGAGAAGTTCCGCTCTCTTGTTGAATACTCGATTGAAGCGATTGCAATTCTGGATCCGCAGGGAAGAATTGTGTTTGCAAATAGTTCTGCCGCCAAATTGCTTGATATCGAGGATCATGAAGAACTGATCGGAAGAAATGTTCTCGATTTTGTTGCAGAAGAGTCAAGAGATGGTGCGATCCGTGATCTCATGGCTGTTTTCCAGGGAAATGACGCATATCTTTCAGGATATACCATTCAATCAGCACTGGGGAAAAAAGTATTCGTTGAATGTGTTGGCAAGCAGATTGAGTATGATGGGATGAAAGCAGATCTTATTTCTGTCAGGGATATCACTGAGCGGAAACATTCTGACGAGGAGTTGCAGGCAGCAGACGAGCAATTACAGGCAGCACACCTGAGGCTGCTTGCGGTGCTGGATGGAATTAATGCCGCTGTATATGTGGCTGATATACAGACGCATGAGCTGCTCTTTATCAATAAGTATGCACGTGAGATTACAGGATTCACAGGTGATATTGAAGGGAAGAGATGCTGGTCTGTGATGAAACCGGGGCAGGAAGAACCCTGTGGATTATGCACGAATGCGATGCTCATGCAGCAGGATGGCAGCTATGCAGGAGAGTTCAGATGGGAGTTCCGGAATTCCGAAAACGGACGGTGGTATGACAGCCATGTGAGTGTGATACGGTGGATCGATGGCCGCTATGTCCGTCTGAAAACTGCTATTGACATCACCGAGCGGAAGATGGCAGACGAGGAGGCGCTCCAGGAAAGCGAGAAGCGGTATAGATCGCTCTTTGAATCGATGCATGATGGGTATGCCCACCAGGAGCTGGTCACGGATCCGGATGGCAGGCCGCGTGACTGCCGTTTTGTCGAGGTGAACCCTGCCTTTTCAAAAATCACCGGACTATCGCCTGAGATAATTACAGGAAAGAGTCTGCATGATGTTCTTCCTGAGATGGAGCCGGTGCTGATGGAATACTATGCAGAGGCAGCCAAAACAGGAGAATCGCAGGTTTTTGAACATGAGGAGGCTGGCCGGGATAAAACCTTCGAGGTATCGGTATACTGCTCAAAGGATGGGAAATGCACAAGCATCTTCCATGATATCAGTGAGAAGAAGAAGAGGGATGAAGAGACGAAGCGCTCTCTTCGTGAAAAGGAGACCCTTTTAAAAGAGATCCACCATCGTGTGAAGAACAATATGCAGGTGATCTCAGGCCTTCTGATGCTCCAGAGAAAGACGATCGATGATCCGACCATTCGCGAGCTCTTCCGGGAGAGTGAGAACCGGGTCTTCTCAATCGCACTCGTCCATGAGAAGCTGTACCAGTCTGAGAGCCTCTCTCGCATTAATTATGGCCAGTATCTCAGGACAATGTGTGAAACAATAATCACCTCCCGCGAGATCAGATCCGGAACAGTCAGCCTCCTGATTCATGCCGATGGGATCCACCTCTCAATTGACAAAGCTGTTCCCCTCAGCCTGATAACGAACGAGTTACTGACGAACTCCCTGAAACACGGGTATCCGGATGGAAGGAAAGGGACGATCACCATTACTATGGAGAGGCGGGATAATGAGATGGTATACCGGTTCAGCGATGACGGGGTTGGTTTCCCCGAAGATCTTGACTATACACAGACAGTATCGCTTGGCATGCGGCTTGTCACCAGCCTTGTGATGCAGTTGATGGGCAGTATCTCGATGAAGAGGGAGGAAGGAACACTCTTTGAGATCATCTTCCCGATTGAACCTGATGGAGGAGTATCAGAATGACGAAAGCGACAATATTGATAGTTGAAGATGAAGCCATCACCTCGATGGCATTGAAGAGCAGTCTTGAGGATATGGGCTATTTGGTCTGCGGGATTGCCAGGGCAGGAGAACTGGCAGTACAAAAAGCAGAAGAGCTGAAGCCTGATCTCATCATGATGGATATCATGCTCGCTAGTGAGATGACGGGGATTGAAGCTGCTGAAGAGATAAGGAAGAACTATCATATTCCTGTCATTTTTTTGACGGCATTCTCAGATGATCAATATATCAATGAAGCAAAACTCACCGAACCATATGGCTATATCCTGAAGCCTGTCCGGGAGCAGGAGCTAAAGACAACCATCGCGATGGCATTTTACAAGAATGCGATGGACAGGATCGTCCGCGAACAGGCGGAGATCATCCGTGTGCTCCTGAATGAGACCCGTGATCTCCATTTCCTCATCGACAGGGATGGCTCCTTCATAGCAGTGAATGAAGCACTGGCAAAACGTGCTGGAAGAGGGGTTGACGAGTTGATAGGATCAGCGGTATCGGAGATGGTTGAATCCGGGTATCTCTCCCCGACGATGGCAGGCAAAACGCTGCCCCCTATCATGAATTATTCCCTGAAGTACGAGGAGGAGTTTGCAGGATCATGGTATGATATTGGTATTCATCCGATCTTCGATCCCGATGGGACTGTCCGCAAGTATGCCGTCCATATCCATGATACAAGCAAGATGAAGGTGATGGAGGAGAGGTTACGGAAGTATTCGGATATGCTGATGAAACGGCTCTTCCCGGGAAAAAGCATCGAGGAGGTCAGCCTTGATGATCTGGGTGATCTGGATGATCTGGTAACATCGGACTTTTTTGACGATCTTAAGGATGCATCTCAGGGATCTCGTTAAATCAGGACTCTATTCTCCCCCATCCTGTTTATCATCACCTTTATCTGAAGCCATAACGAACGATTGAAGAATGACAGAGTATTTTGCCCTCTCTGAGATCGATTCTGCGATCAGGCGCACCCGGGATCTTCTCTGGCCTTTCCGGAAAGGAATCTGGTTCCGCATCGCTCTTATTGCTCTCTTCATCGGCTGGGGCGGCGCCGGGTTCCCGCAGCCTACATGGTCTTCAGGCAGCAGCACCACGTCAGATGATCTCCCCATGGTTTTTATGCCCGAGGCCCTGCCCGATATGGCCGGGCTGATCATTGCCATCGTCCTCCTGATCATAGCTCTTGCCCTCCTCTTCATGCTGATTGGATCGATCTTCCAGTTCGTCTTTGTTGACTGCATACGAACGGGGAACGTGAAGATACGGGAATATTTCAGCCCGCGTGCCGGGATGGGTACCAGTCTTTTCCTCTTCCAGATTGGAATTGCAGTTCTCTTCCTCGTGCTTCTCGCAGCACTTATCATACCGCTCATCATTCTCGCCGGGGGTCTCGCGGGCCCTGCAGGTGGCATCTCACTGGTACTTACTCTCATTCTCTTCTTCCCGATCCTCATTGTACTTGCAATCATCGTCGGGATTATCCAGCTGATTACTATCGATTTCGTTGTCCCGATCATGATCCAGAAGGACTGTGGGGTGATTGATGGGTGGAAAGAGTTCTACTCGATCATCAGCAGACAGTGGATGCAGGGGATCATCTACCTGGTTGTCAGGTTCTTAGCAGCGCTTGGTGCCGGTGTGGTCATGATCCTCTTCACCCTCCTGGCGCTTGGGATCGTTGCCATCCCCTTTGCTCTCATCGGGCTCTTCCTGTACCTGCTGGTTCAGATGGCAAACCTCTCGTTCCTCCTTCTCCTCCTCATCCCATACCTGATCATCGCAATTCCGGTAGTTCTCCTGATATCGGTACCCTTCGTCACCTTCTTCCGCACCTATTCGCTAGCAGTGCTTGGCAGGCTCGATTCAGGGTATGCCATCCTCCCGGAAGAAGAGCAGGCAACCAATTGATCATCTTCCCCTCACCTTTTTGCCGGAGGACGCGTATACTCAGGAGTTGAGGTACCATTCCATGCACCCTGATGAGATCGAAAGAATCGCCCAGTCCCGCCTCACCCTGATGAACCCTGTCACGCCAGAGATGATCCTGAGGGCAGGAGGGCTTGCTGCGATCAGTTCAGGCGATAATGTCTACGATATCGGCTGCGGAAACGGCACCCTTCTCTCCCTCTGGGATGATGCATATGGTATCCGGGGAACCGGTATCGAACTGAGAAAGGAATCGGCTGCCGCTGCAAAGAGAGCAGTCGATGAAAAAGGGGCGGCAGATCGGATTCAGATCATTGAAAGCGACGCCGCAGCATGGGAGCCGGATGAACGATCAGACTGTACTGTTGCCATCGGCTCTGCCTTCATCTTCGGGGGTGTAGTGCCTGCCCTCGCTCATTGTGAATCAATCACCAGACCCGGAGGCAGTATTGTTATCGGGGATCGCTACTGGCAGAGCGCCTCTGTTCCGCCGGAATTTGCGGTCCAGTGGCAGGAGATCCCCACTGAATACGGCCTTGTAGCCGCCGCCCGTGATCTCGGGCTCAGGTTACGGGCTGTGATCAGGGCATCTCCTGATGACCATGACCGCTACGAGAGCGCCATCTGGCAGCAGTGTATCAGGTGGCTTGACGAACATCCTTCACATCCTGAGCGGGAGGAGATTGAGGAGTACCTCTGCAAAATCCAGGATGAGTATCTCGTCTATGGAAGGGAAGCCTTTGGATGGGCGATATGGATCTTTGGAAAGGGTGCCGAATGATGGTCCGGGGGAGTCAGCCTGGTATTTGAATGCAGCCAGTGCGGGGACTGTTGCAGCCACCTCGGGCTTGTCCATATCATAGAAGCCGATCTCGGCAATCTACGGTATATTGTTTTGAACCTTTATTCCGGCGAGAGGACAACTGTTACGATCGATCCCGACAAAACCGCCCTCTTTCTGGATAAGAATCTTAAGAAGAGCACCTTTCTAGATCGCCCGGAAGCATGCCCCTTCTTCCGGTTCATCCCAGAGGAAGAGAAAGGCTACTGCTCTGTCCATGCAACACGACCCGAGATATGCCGTGATTATGGATGCTGGCGCATGCTCATCCTTGATAGTAGCGGGAGGCGGGCAGGGCGGATCATGGAATCCCGCCATCTCGGATCAGATGATCCGGTTCTCCTTGCCATCTTTGCAGAAAGAGCTCATCTTCTGGAGAAACTATCTGATTTTGATTGGGATGATGCGGTCATCAGAATGATCAGATCAGCAGGGTATCTGGTGCGTACCTGAGCGGGTCTTTTATTTTCCAAACGACAAATAGATCAGGGTGCAGATCCAAACAGCCCTTCCCGCGCAAATCACCTCATTGCGAAGGCGGATTGCAGAACGCTTCTTCTTTCTAGGGCCGGTCTTCATCCTTGCACTTGAGGTATCCGGGGAATCGGGGCTTGTTGAGATCATCAATGCGGGACTCCATACCGGCTATGGCCTCCTCTGGGTCTTTGCAATCGCGCTCATCTATAAGTATGCCTTTGCCTATGGGATCGCCCGCTATACCCTCTCCACGGGGAAGACGATCTTCTCGGGCCTTCGGTCCATTCCTGGGCCGCGGAACTGGGAGGTCACCTTCATCACGATCATCTATATCCTCGAGATGCTTGCATATGGTGGTTTCCTCATTATCGCGGCGCATTTCCTCTATTACCTGCTCCCCATCGATATTCCGATCCAGGTGATTGCGATTGCAACCCTCGCCATGATCCTCCTTCTCCTCTGGAAAGGCAGCTATGAGCGGCTGGAAAAGGTGATCATCGGGATGATGATCCTCCTCTTTACCGGTATCCTCTTCAGCCTCCTTGCCCTCCATGTCCCGGTAACCGAGGTTGCAGAAGGGTTTATTCCGTACCTGGATCCCCATCAGTATATTGAGATTATGGCTCTCCTCGGGGCGGTTGGTGCCGGGTTGAACCTCCTCCTCTATTCGGTCTGGCTTCATGAGAAGACCGGGGGAAAGCCCTGCACCAGCGATCTTCCCGAGAAGATGCGGATCGTCCGGACCGATCTTCTCATCGGATTTGGGCTTATCGCCTTGATGAGCCTGGTATTTCTGGCGATTGGTGCCAATTACAGCCATTCATTCCATGCCATCGATGAGGGTGTCATCTCGGCCATTGCCGTCTCAACCCATCTCTTTATGACAATACCCCTCGCAGCCCCGGTATTCGTCCTCTCTTCGTTCATTCTGCTTGCGGGTGCAGCAATCTCCGGTATGGACGGGCGTGCGCGTGCGATCTGCGGTATCCTCCGGGAAGCGGGCGGTATTCAGATACCGGCAAAGAAACTGTACCGGCTGATCCTCCTTGCTTTCTCTGTTATCATCCTTGCTTCAATCTATATCGGAAGCCCCGAAGCCGTGATCAAGCATGTCTCTGTCGTCTCGTCGATCCTCTTTGCGGTTATCGGATTTGCCCTCATCTATATTGATAACAATCTTCCCCGGGGGCACCGGGGATCCCGCATCTGGCTTGCCGTCATGGCGATCGGATCCGGTATCTTTTTCCTTGTCGGATTGCTTGAGGAGGCGACGATCCTTGCATTTGGCGTACCGTTGATGGAACGGCTCGCAATGGTTCTCCTCGTCCTCTTCGTCTTTGTCAGATCAGATCTGGCCTCGGCATACCGGAGAGGGGTTGCGACAAAAACCGATCTTCTCTGGCTGATCCTCATCTTTGGAGCACTCTCGATATACGGGACATTCCGGGGCTTCAACTTTGAAGGTGTCCTCCTGAACTTCCGGGATCTCGGGCCGATCATCGCCGGACTCATCGGCGGTCCCATAGCCGGTGCGGCAGCCGGACTCATCGGTGGTCTCTACCGGTATTCGCTTGGGGGCTGGACTGCTCTTCCCTGTGCAATAGCCACGATCGTTGCCGGTATATTGGGAGGTGTGGTCGGGAGGCGATGGCTCCCTTTCACACCGCTCCGTCTTGCCATCCTCGGGGTGGCAGCAGAAGCGCTCCATATCCTTGTAATCCTCCCGCTTCTCACCATCGGGACCCCTTTTTCAGAGATACTGGATGTTATTCGCGCAACACTGCTCCCGATGTCGGTGGTGACCGCGGCCGGGCTGATCCTGTACCTTGTGATCGAGAATCAGTACAAGAAGGAGATTGATATGAAGGATCTCGTCTGCTGGATCAGAAAAGAGATCGATCCGGAGCTTGAGACTGAGAAGGATGATCTGTAGATCAGAGGTACTCAGCCTGCACGGCGAGCACACCGGCACTATCGACTGCTGCTGCATATTCTGCAAGCGGCTCTGCATTCACCTCGAGGAACCGGATACCAAACGGCACCTTTGAGAGGATCAGCTCTGCCTGATCGCGCTCACCGAGGATGATCAATGCAGCGGCAAGCGCCTCGACCGACGAGAGGACAAAGGGTTTTCCGAAATTGACCGGGTTTGCTGCGACAAGGAACGGAAGAGCCCTCCGCCCCCGGAAGATCGAGAGCTCTTCCCGTTCAAGCACCTCCCATGAACAGTCGAGGGCGGTGATCGAACGGATCCAACTCCGATCAGCTGGTGAGATGACTACTCCGGCGGTAGGGTCAAGGAGGAGCGTTCCCTTTGGCACCTGTCGGAATGACGGGACAACCCTGACAAAGCCATACCGCTCAAGCCGTTTAATGGTGCACTTCCTGGGATCACAGGTGTTGTCGCGGTACGAGATGAGAGGTATCATGACAGTACTATCTTGCGCTTCATATCACATCAAGCACCGCGATCAATCAATCAATGAGAAGCACCAATAGAGCTGTTATGTATGTGATGGTTGCACCCTGTATCCTCGATCCCTCTCTCCGGGCTGAAGGGATCACACGGGATGAGGATCTCAGGGCATATGCTGCCTGCCTGAAAAGGTGCTCGGCATTCGGGCTTGAGGTTGTTCCGCTTCCCTGCGCAGAGACGCTCTATCTCGGAAGGAACCGGGCTCCCGGGACATTCACGGAGCGGCTGAACACACCTGAATTCGAACTTCTCATTGACCGGCTGGAAATTGAGGTGCGGCAGATCATCCTTCAGCGGGGGGAGCCGCTCTGCATCATCGGAGCAGACTCATCGCCTGCCTGCGGAGTGAACACCACTTGGTACAGCCCTGAAGAGAAAGTGAATCACCGCGGTGTGTTTCTCTCCCGATTCCGGGAAATACCGGCTATTGATGCGTTTGATTTCGCCCGGTACCGGGTCTATCTTGCGTCACCGCTCTTCACAGAAGCCGAACGCCGATACAATGAATTGATCAGGGATCTGCTTGCCACCCATTGTTTTGAGGTCTATCTTCCCCAGGAGGTGGGTCAGGATTCGGCATGCCGCGATAAGGATGCAATAGATCAGATCTTCCAGTCTCACTGTGAAGCACTCAAAACAACAGACTGGATGGTTGCGATTATTGACGGGGCCGATGCCGATTCAGGCACCGCATGGGAGATTGGGTATGCGTATGCAAAAGGGATACCCGTTGTTTCCCTCAGGACAGATTTCAGGAAAGCCGGTCATAACGAGCATGTGAACCTGATGCTGGAGCGATCATCTGTTGTGGTCACCAGAAAAGAGGATCTGCCGCACACCCTCATCTCCCCGCTTCACCACTGAGTCAGCCCTGCTTTGTTGCCATCAGGATCTCCCCGACAGCCCGGAAGAGATCCTCGACCTCATTGAAGACTGGCACCCTGCCTCTCCTGAGGACAGGAAAGCCGGGCTTCACCGAATCCCCTCCGGGAAGGGCAGCAACCACCATATTTGCTGTATGCTCTCCAAAACGGACGATCTCAAGTGCAAGCTGCTTTGGATCTGCTATTGCGGTCGGAGCAGAAATGATGATGGCAATATCCCAGAAATCCTGGTTCTTCAGGAGAATATCAAAGGCCTTTGCAAACCGTTCTGTGGTCGAATCACCGATCATATCGATCGGGTTTCTGCCGCTCCATCCCGGCGGGAGGATCGCATCCATCTCAGCATGTACCCCGTCCGGGAGCATGACGAGATCGATTCCGTTCCTCTCTGCATAATCTGATGAGAGGACCGCAAAACCGCCCGCACTCGTCACGACAACAGCCCGGTTCCCTTTTGGATAGCCCTGCCCTGAGAGTATTGTCCCGATTTGGAAGGCGGATCTGATCGAGTCGGCAGGAACCACTCCCCCCTGCCGAAAAGCCGCACGATAGGTCTGGTAGTCGCCGGCAAGGGAACCGGTATGGGATGCCGCTGCTGCCCTTCCGATCCGGGATCTCCCGGCCTTGATCGCCACCACAGGTTTCTCTTTTGATACCTGGGAGACCGTCTCAAGGAACCGCTTCCCCTCGCGTATCTCCTCGATATAGAGTATGATTACAGAGGTATTCTCATCTTTTGCGAGGAGATCGATGTAATCGACAAAACTGATATCCGACTGGTTTCCGGCACTGATGATAGCAGAAAACCCGATCTCCTCCTGAATGCTCCAGTCCACAATCGTTGTTATCAATGCCCCGCTCTGTGAGATGAATCCAAAGGGTCCCGGGTTTGCAGAATTGTTGCTGAAGGTTGTATTGATCTGTTCCGGCGGCACCATGATCCCGAGGCTGTTTGGCCCGATGATCCGAAGCCCGTTCTTTCTCGCAATGCTGACGATCTTCTCTTCGAGCAGTTTTCCCTCCTCTCCGGACTCCCGGAATCCAAATGAGATGATGACCGCAGTTCTGACACCCTTCCGGGCACAATCCGAGATTATCGACGGAACTACCGCCGCAGGCACGGCAATCACCGCCATGTCAACCGCTTCAGGAATCTCCGTCACCTTCTGATATGCCCTCCTCCCAAGGATCTCCTGATGTCTGGGGTTTACCGGATAGAGCCTGCCGGGAAAAGAGAGGAGGTTTCTTGTGATTGTATAGCCGATCTTCCCCTGATCAGGGCTTGCGCCGACGACCGCAATTGACCGGGGCTTCAGTATAGCGGGATCAAGTGGCAAAAGAGCCATCTCCTCCTGTTTCTGCTGCTCCCCTTCGATGAACCGGGCATCGACTGCGATGCAGCCATCCTCATGGAGGATCAGGGGGTTGATATCAAATTCGGTGAATCCGGGGTGATCGAGGAAGAGATCAGCTGCTGCGGCAATCGCATTAACAAGCGCCTCCTCGTCGCGTGGAGGCTCATCACGGAATCCCCGTATCAGCTGATACCCTTTGATCTCCCGGATCATAGACCTGATCTCCTCTTTATCGAGAGGGAGGATCCTAATCGAAGTATCCCTGAGAAGTTCCACCAGCTTTCCGCCGAGCCCGAAGGTGATCGTCTTTCCAAATGCCGGATCGTTTGCTCCTCCAATCAGGATCTCGAGTCCCGGTGCCGCTTCCTCCTCGATCCGGACACCAATTATCCCGGCATCAGACCGGAGATTCCCTGCCCTTTCGATCAGCCTGGCATATCCCTCTCTGAGTTCCCTTTCATCCTTGATTCCGAGTATGACACCACCAACATCGCTCTTATGGAGGATATCCGGGGACTCGATCTTCAGTACAACCGGATATCCGATCCTTTGGGCGATAGAAGACGCTTCGTCTTCGTCTCTCGCCAGCCCGTCCCGTGGCACCGGTATGCCGTATTTGGAGAGGATAGAATACGCATCCTGCCCGGATATATGCCTCACTGTCATAGCTACTCCGGAATAGGTCGGCAAGGCTTTATACCTTATCCCGGAGATGGCAGAATACGAATGTTTGTGGTGCTTGAGATCCTGATCCTTCTTCTTGTTGCAAAAGGTGCAGGAGAACTTGTTGAGCGGGCCGGATATCCCGCACTCGTCGGTGAGATCACAGCAGGTCTGATCCTTGGCCCCTCGCTTCTTGGGATCATCGAGCCAAACGAGGTGATCGGAGCCTTATCTGATCTCGGGCTGATCGTCCTCCTCTTCCTCTCTGGTATTGAGACCGATCTCAAGAATCTCGCTTCAGCAGAAAAAGCAGGGACATTAACAGCTCTTTTTGGTGTCGCTATCCCGTTCGCTTCAGGTTTCGGCCTCGGGTACCTCACCGGGATGGATATAATCACCTCTGTCTTCCTCGGAATCGCGCTTGCCATCACCTCAATCGGGATATCGGTCCGTGCACTTGTTGATGAACATGCCCTCTCCTCACCGATTGGAAGCATCATCATTACAAGTGCCGTCATTGATGATCTGATTGGCATTCTCCTGCTTGCAACGCTCTCAGCCTTTGCCCTTGGCGGTGGTCTTGCCTCTGTTGCCGGCACTGCCATTCTGGCTCTCATCTTCCTCACCTTCATGGTGACCGGAGGCCGTCGTATCCTTGGGCGGTTATATGCAAAGGTGCGGCGGTATGCGTCTCATGAGACTGCGTATTCGGCAAGTCTCATCATCGCTTTTTCCTCTGCTGCCGTAAGCCATATTATCGGCCTCCATCTTGCTATTGGTGCCTTTTTTGCAGGTCTTGCACTGAGTGATCGGATTCGGCCTGATCGATCGATTGAGGGGAGCCTCTCGGATCTGGGGCTTGGATTTCTTATCACCATCTTCTTCGCATCAATCGGCCTTTCACTGACGCTCTCTGCTGAAACATTCCTTGATCCCCTTCTTCTTCCGCTGGTTCTGGTTGCATTCTCAGGAAAGATCATCGGCGGCTATATTGGATCCAGGCCATTTCTTCCAGACTCCGTAAGTGCTCTCATCGTTGGAATCGGACTCTGTCCGCGTGGAGAGGTGGCTCTTGTCGTTGCAACGATTGCGCTCTCTGCCGGAATCATCACCGCGGCTCTCTACACGACGGTGACGGTCATGGTGATAGCGACGGTGTTGATCGCTCCCCTCTTCTTCAGGATGGGATTCAAAGCTCTCCGGCGATCCGGAGATGCTGTATAATCCGGCAGATTTCAATCCTTCCCGCAACTCTGTTTTGAGAGTCGACGACAATGAGATCATCATGCCGGTTCCGCTGCATCAACTGCATCGCATTCAGGATAGAATCATCTTCATGAATTGTAATATGCTCCCTGCTCATCAGATCCCTTGCGGTTGCCCCCTCCTTCTTCAGGTGGCAGGTGATGCATCGTGCAGACCCGGATCCCCGTATTCCGACTGTCGGCAGAATCGATCCGATCAGATCAAGGGGTGTGATGACACCAAGGAACGTTCCCTCCGGTGCAGTTACCGGAATGTCCCCACACCCCTCAACCGAGCCTATTTGGATGAGATCGCGTATTGGAGTATCGGGTAAAATCGTTCGTGAGATCGGTGTCATAATCGATCGGACCTTTTCTGATCGATCGTCAACTGGTGGTGCCATCTGTCTCAGTCCGGCAGATTGTACCTGATTGGAAAAAAAGGTTCGTATTGGTTATCTCCGCTTTGCAACAAAGAGGAGAACTCCAAGAAGTCCGACTGCTCCGATAACAGCAAACGGAAGGCTGCCTGATGGTGTGGGTGCCGGTGGCACGGGTTGCGGGGTGAGTGTTGCAGATACTGGTGTTGTCTGTCCTGCTGTCACTTCAAATGAACTCATCCAGTCACTGTATCCTGACATCTTCAGGGTGATTGAGTGGGTCCCCGCAGCGAGATCCGGTACCAGTACCGGAGAATAGCCGCGGAATAGGTTGTCAACATACACTTCGGCGCCGGATGGCCCTGACATGACATTTGCCTTGCCGGTTGTTGCCGGAGCGGTCTGTGGTGTCAGTGTTCCGCTGACGTACTTGATCCCGCCGCCGGTGACCGAGATTGTTGTGGTGTAGTCATAGTACCCGGGCTTTCTCAGCATGAGCGAGTGGGTTCCTGTTGAAACCCCGATGATATCAAAGTAATCGTTTGGATAGGTGTTTCCCTGGTAGTTACCATCAAGGTAGATCGATGCGCCCGAGGGGTACGACTGGACTGAAACCGAGCCGGTGGAAGGGGTGCTTGGCGAGAGTACTACATTCTTGGTTGTTGTCTGGCCGGAATAGATCTGCACCGTTTGTGTGGATTTCTGGTATCCTGAGAGCCTGAGTTCGAGGGTGTGAGCCCCGACAACGAGATTACCGACAGTCATCGGTGCGTATCCACGGTAGGATCCGTCAACATAGACATCGGCCCCTGACGGGCTTGAGGTGATTGAGAGGTATCCGGTAGTCTGTGGGGTTGGTGAGAGGCTTGCATAGATACTGGTGGTCTGTCCTGAGTATGCAGTATAGACTGCTGACCATGCATCATATCCGGGGTATTCCACCTGCACGCGGTGTGTCGTTCCCGCGGTAACCTGGGCTGTCACCGGAGTTGTTCCGATGTATCGCCCGTCAACCCTGACGGTTGCACCCCGCGGGCTGGAATCAATAGAGAAGTACCCGTCATAGACCGGCGTCGGTGTTGGTGCGATCGGCTCAAGTGTCACATGGACGTATTCGGTCTGTCCCGCTGAGGGTTGTGGTGCAGAGACCGTTTTTGCCTTGTACCCGGACTTTGAGACGATGATCGATCCGGGCGGTGTGCCGGTGGTATAGATCTTGATCTCAACCGGAGTTGTTCCTTCATAATGTCCATCCAGGTTCACGTCGGCTCCCGAAGGATCCGAGGTGACAGAGATGATCCCGACATCTCCCCCTATCTGGGCGGAGGCAGGAATCGCTGCACACAGCATTACAACGAATGCAGCCAGAATAATCGAACGTATCATCAGCATGGGATATCCCGATATACGAAACGAAATATGTACATATATAAGTATCGGATCTTTTTCCGGGATCAATTTATAAGAGATGGATGGCGTACATACATCCAATACGGACTATATCTTCCGGTTTTTCCAGATGTTGGGGCAGGTGATTGAAGAATGGATGAATATATCGAAATTGTGGAATTTGAGCTTGGAGGGGAGCACTATGCACTCGATATCCAGCTCGTCCGTGAGATCGTCGAGATGAAACCAATCACGGAGATTCCACGCACCCCCCCTTATATCAAGGGGATTATGAACCTGCGTGGTGAGATCACCACCATTCTCTCATTAAACCACCTCCTCTCCATAGCCGATCAGAGCGATGGTGAACGGAAGATCATCGTCCTCATTCCCGATGCCTCACAGGGCTCAAATGTCGGCATGATCGTCGATGATGTCCACTCGGTGATGCATGTGCCGGAATCTGATATCGATCTCTCCTGCGAGGGGTACGGTGACAGGGTGGCGGATTATCTCCGTGGCATTATCAAAATACCAAAAGAAGGCTATGAAGAAGAGACTGAACGCCTCCTCCTCTGGCTTGATATGAAGCGGCTTCTTGACAGCTTCTTTGCTGATGCACAGCAGATCTAGTGCCTTTTTGCAAACCCAATACAGAGTGCAGCTCCAATGAGTGCAAGAACCCATCCTGATGCTTCAGGTGTCGCTGGGATGGTTTCTGTGGGCTGGGGTGTCGGTGTCTCGATCTGCCTGAGCGTCCGTTCGATCGAGGTGGTATCTCCGTTATAAATCACCACATTCATCCCAAACGGATAGTAGCCATCATGGGAGATGTCAACTGCATGTCCTCCGACAGGAAGGGAGATACCAAGCGGCGTCTCTCCGGCATACTCGCCATCAATCTCAACCCGGGCTCCATATGGCTCAACCGTCACCTGGAGCGATCCCCGCTCTTCTGTTGCAAAATATGCGGTTATCCCGCCGGTTCTGAGCGTCACCGGAATGATCTTGTATGACGCATCCCGGAGATTGCGACGGTCCACGGCCCGGTCGACCGCATACACGGTGTAGGTTCCGGCATCAAGACCGGTTCCGGCGGTATTCCATTTGTACTCCCATCTCCCTGACGAGGAGACTTTGGCGGTGGTAAACTGGCCATCGGCTGCCCTCAGTGAGGGGTTGTGCAGGGTAACTCCCGCGGAGTCAAGGTTTGGCCCGGTCACATAGAGGTAGATGGTTGTGGCTCCCGGGGCAGAACCAGCGAGTGTGATCGTCTCGCCGATCACCGCTTCAAGTGCGGCTCCGCCTGGTACGAGAAGGCCTGCAATCAGGATTATTGCGAGTAGAATCCGATTCATATGATGATCTATGATGCTTCCCTGATAATGCAGTTTCCCTTCTCTCAGGAGGAACGAGTGCATCCGTACCATGGCCGATCAGATCTCCCCGGTTAGAGCGGAGCAGCCCTTCCCTGACGAGCGGGGCATTCTCCGGATCCATGAACCTGAGGAAAGCCCGCTGGATCGTTCTCTCCCTCTCCTTCGGGATATGCACCTTCTTCATCGTCTCTGGATCTATTCCTGTATGGTACATGGCCGTTGATCTGGTCATCGGTGTGGGGGTGAAGTCCTGCACCTGCTCGGGAGCAAGCCCGGTTCTTTTGATGTAGCAGGCCAGATCGATCATATCAGGAATGGTACATCCCGGGTGTGAGCTGATCCAGTAAGGGATCAGGTACTGCCTCTTCTTCTCTTCAGGCTGGTTCTCCTGAAAGACCCTTCTGAACTCTTCGAAAGCTGATATTCCGGGCTTGTTCATCAGTTCCAGAACATGCGGGCTTATATGCTCGGGTGCAACCTTCAGCTGGCCTGAGACATGGTGGTGGACAAGCTCCCTGATATACCCGGATCGATCGGCAAGCGCGAGATCGAACCGTACCCCGGAGCCACAGAAGACGTGTTTTATCCCCGGCATCTCCCGGAGCCGCTTAAGGAGTGATATCAGTGCGCCATGATCGGTTGAGAGGCTTTTGCAGTCCGGTCCGCAGGATCGGTCAGGACAGCCACCGGCAGTCTTCCAGAGGTTGCAGGAAAGGCCGTACATATTCGCAGACGGCCCTCCGACATCCTGGATCGTGCCCCGGAACGCTTTCATCCTGCTGATCCGATCCACCTCATTCGCAATCGAATCCTCGCTCCGGCTTGAGACTATTCTGCCCTGGTGATGGGCAAGTGCACAGAAGGAGCAGTCTCCAAAACAGCCACGGTGACTGATGATCGAGAACCGGACCGGCTCAAGTGCAGGTATCGTCTCCCTGTACAGGGGATGGGCGGCGCGGGCAAACGGATGATCGTAGATGGCATCCAGCTCTGCTGTATCGGGGGGCGTCGCCGGGGGATTCTGGATCACGACTGTCTTTGGATGTGGCTGGGCCACTGCATGCCCCCGGATCGGGTCCTGTTCGCGGGCATGGGCGGCAAATGCTTCTGCATACCGGACTGTACTCTCCCTCACCTCCGCATATCCCGGAAGAATCACGAAATCCTGATGCTCGGAGATCTTCCATTCGGCAACCGGCATCGTCCAGCAGGTGCCGGGGATATCCCGGATGGATCGGATCGGATCCCCTGTACTCATCCGATCAGCGATCAGCCGCAGTGTCCGCTCACCCATCCCATAGACGAGCAGATCTGCAGGGGCATCTGCCAGTATGGACTGCCTGACAGAATCAGACCAGAAATCATAGTGTGCAAACCGCCTGAGGCTCGCCTCGATCCCTCCGATCACAATCGCGGTGTTCCTGAAGAGTGACCTGAGCTTGTTCGTGTAGACGATCGTTGCTCGATCAGGCCGTTTCAATCTCCCCCCGGGCGAATAGGAGTCCTTCTGGCGGCGCTTTTTATTCGGGGTAAACGCATTCACCATCGAGTCGACATTCCCGGCAGATACGGCAAAGAAGAGGCGTGGGGTGCCCAGTGCCAGAAAATCCTCGTCACTTTGCCAGTCCGGCTGCGGGATGATCCCGACGCTATATCCGGCAGACCAGAGATTACGGCCGAGGATCGCAGCGGCAAACGAGGGATGATCCACATATGCATCGCCTGAGACGATGATGATATCAAAGGAATCGATCCCGAGTTTCTCTTTCTCCCTCCCGCTGATGGGGAGGAACCGAGGCTCTTCAACAAGATTGCGGGTCATGTGAGGCAGGTATCCCTGGCCCGGCGGAGTGTAAGGATGAATGCCGATCCCTCCTCCTGCCTTCCGGCAATCCTGTCAGTTACCCGGATAGATCCACCGTACCGCTCAGCCAGTGTCATGCAGATATAGAGCCCTATTCCAAGCCCTTTCTTCTTTGATCCGATCCTCAGGTTCCTGGTAAAGAGCTGTTCCTTATCTGCATCTGAAATCCCCGGTCCGTTGTCCTCAATGGTGACAATCACCTCATCCTCTTCTTCCCGGACAGAAACCCCGATCATTGAGCCTGATCCTCCGTATTTCATCGCATTACTGAAGAGATTAAAGAAGATCCCGGAGAGGAGCTCATCTGCATAGACAACTGCACCCGATGGTGTAAACCGGATATCAACCCCTGCCGGCATCGCCCTTTGAATAACAGGATCGAGTGGGATCGGTTTCTGGCTCTCGTCTCCATCCTCGCGGATCGATCGGATCATCATAACATTACGATGGATCTCCGCTGCGGTGTCGAGTGCGGATCTGATGATACCTGTATATCTCTCCCTCTCCTTGTCATTCGCATCATTCAGGAGCTCAAGGCCTCCGCCGATGATCATATGGGCATTATTGACATCATGGACCAGAATATCAAGGAAGAGATGTGCGAGATCATTTGCCGTCTTCAGTTCATCCCGCATCATGCCTGATCGGATGGCACCGCCTATCTCTCTCCCGATACTCATCAGGAGAGACTGTTCATCAGTATCAAAACCCTCCCTCCCTTGGGAGATGAGGTTGATTGAACCGTGAACCGTCTCGTCAGAGATGAGCGGGATGATCCCAACAGCAGTCGGAAAGTTCGGATCAGTGACCTCCCTGATACCGATGATGCCCGATACCCGATCGTCATGGATCTCGCAGAAGATGGGCTCTCCCCTTTTATATACCGAAATATACGGTTCTTTTGTTGTGGGAAGGCAGATATGCACTCTACTTGCCGGGCGGCCGGGCAGACTCCCCCTGCTGACTGCAAGATGCGCTTCGCTTGTATCCGGGCGGTTTGTATAGATGGCAATGAGTGTATTCTCAAAGAGGGCATGAAGTTCGTCCGCTGCAACAGCGAGCGCATCCTCAATCTTCTCTTCGGTATGCATTGCGAGGATCACGGTGTTGGTCATCTGGAGGAGGCGGTACTGGGAAGCAACTTTTCGTTGTGCATCAATAAGGGGGGTGATATCTGTAATATTTGCCATGATCCGATTTCGTTCCCCGATCCTGATCGGTGTTAAGATCACCTCTGTCTTCCTCTCGATCCCTCCGGCAGCCGTATGTATCCACCCAAATTTTATGGGTCCCCGTTCCAGCTGGGCAAGCAGGATCGCCATCCGTGCAACAGAGGACTCTTCACCCGGTTGCATGGCAGGGGAGAGATCCGCTGGTGTTCTCCCGATCAGATTATCCGGGGCTATCCCGAAGAATTCCCCGGAGGCAGCATTTGCCCTTATAATCACCTCATCTTCCAGAATGAGGATACATTGCGGGGAGGATTCAAAGCACTCGTCGAGAAACAGATACTCCTGATCCCTGAATGAGGCATCCGCTTGAGAGCCACATTTTGGGCCTGCCTCATGGTACGCCGGATCAATCCTCTCTTTGTTAATAATGATTGAACTTCGTTCTTCTGGAGTAAAAACATTCTGGAGGCTCTCATCTCATTCTTCCCGGAAATACCCCCCGGATACAGCAGATGATGACAGGTGTAGAGGATACGGAGTAAAATACGGGAGATGATTTCACTCTCTTTTATGTCTTCATAAGAAAAGTGTCGGTTGGGAAGGTCTCCGAAATCTTCTCCTCGGTGATGTCTGTTATAATAGAGAGTATATATCGCATCTGCCCTTTGCTCGAGAAGATGGGTATCTTCTTTGTCCTGAGCATCCTCTGGTCTGATTCCCCGCCCCGTGAGAAGGTCTGGATCGCAAGAATGCTTTCCTGAAGTCTCTCAACCTCTGCGGTTGACCGTGCCCAGAAGGCAGCATACTCTTCAGGGAAGATCCGATCAGGCTTCTGCCCGACGAGAAATTCACGTGGAAATCCGATAAACTCTTCTGCCGCATGATTAAAGAAAACAAGGGTATTATCGTCCATCTCTTCAACTGCGACCATATCGGGGATATTCTCAACAATTGAGGTGAGAAACTCCTTCCACTGGCGGACTTGCTTGACAGCACGGTTTCTCTCGGTGACATTCCTGAATGAACCCCGGTATCCGAGGAGTACCGGACGATTCTCTGCATCGTTGATGATGATCGGGTTTCCCGAGAGCTCGATTGCGATCGACTGGTTATCCGGCTTTATAAAGTTGCATTCGACAAGCGGCCATGCAGTCCGGGCAGATATGGATGGTTGTATCGTTCGAAGGAAGCGCTTCTTCTCATCATCTTTCATAAAGTCGGTAAAACGGCACCCGATCATCTCATCAGGGGAGAGGCCGCAGACTGTCTCTGCACGGGGGCTGATGTAGGTGATCGCCCCTTTCTCATCGGCTGCCCAGATCACGTCACTGATATCGGAGACGAGTGTCCGAAACATCTCTTCACTCTGCCGCAGTTTCTCTTCTGCCCTGACCTGGTCGGTGATCTCTTCAAGGATGATCGTAATGCCGGGTCCCCCGTTATCAAAGACGGTCTGGATGATCTTCTGGCGGAAGAAATGTTCGCTGGCACCTCTTATCAGCCGGATCACCTCGCCTGATCCGATCTTTCTCCCGGGATCATTGATCTGGGCCATAAGGGCAGGGTGGGAGAAGATGGCAAGCCTGGTCTCTTCCAGGAGAAATCCGATTGTCTCCTCACGGGTGGTTCTGCAGAAGGAGAGGATCTGATCGTTAGCCTGGATGATCTGCCCTTCAGCATTCAGTATCATCACAAGGTCAGAGGAGCTGTTGAGCATCGCGTGTATCGGCACCCGCTGGGAGAGGAAGTAGACTTTTGCCTTCCCAAATGTCCGTTTATCAACCTGCCCTGCAACAAGGAGCATATCGAGGTACCGTGCAGCAGTATTGCGGTTGATGCCAAGGGATGAGGCGATCTCGCCGACGGACATTCCGCGCGGATTGCTCCTGAGGAGTTCGGTGATCCGGCTCATTTCGGCGGGGTACGATTGCATCATAGTAGGTATAGCCTGATCGGGATAAATGTATTTCGACATTGCCGTGCATCAAAATTAGCATCAATGCCGAGCATTGAGGGAAACATTTATATTCTAGAATGGCATTTGTAGTAATGGACAACCGTGAATCCCATGGATTCCGGTATCGCCCATCCATCCAGATGAAGGCGTGCGTCCTGCCCCGGGTGCAGCCGACCTCAAGAATTCAAAGGTTCAGACATTCATTCCATAGTGTCCGGCTACACACCTCTCAATCGATCACGATAGCGTCAATCGATCACTACCCGGACAGTCAGATGGTTGCACCGGGGCACGCCACCTTCAACACCAGTCACTATATCCTGTGCCGTGCGGGCATGTACATACCCCTCCTCCTTTTAATTTTTTCTTACAAAAAGAGCGATATGCTGGAGATTCAGGCTCTTTCAGGAATCAATGGGAATGCCTGAAAAAAGGCGTGGGGATAGAAAATTTTCATAGGATTTTGTATTTTGTCGTCCTCTGGAGGAGACGCCTTCCGATATCTGTTGAGATCCTCTCCATCGTCTTTGGATCAAGGTATCCTGCCTCAGTTCCGCCCGCTTCAACCGAGACATCATCTGAGAACATCGTCCCGCCGAGATCGTCTCCACCTGATGCGAGAGCGATCTGTGTGAGCTTGATCCCGAATTTCCCCCAGGGAACCTGGATATGATCGAAGTTATCAAGGAAGAGCCGTGAAACGGCGATCATCAGGAGATCTTCCCTCCCGGTTGCGCCTGCGGGTGCGAGCCCCTTTTCATAGAGGGGGGTGTTCTGGTGAAGATACGACAGGGGCACAAGCTCGGTGAAACCCCCGGTCTCGTCCTGAATATCCCTGAGTATGCCGAGGTGTGTCATCCGATCTCCGGGTGATTCGGCAGATCCGTACATGATCGTTGATGTGCTTCTGATCCCGATGCCATGCGCCTCTTTGATGATCCCAATCCATGTTTCCGTATCCACTTTTGCCGGGCAGATCACCTTCCGGACATCATCGACCAGGATCTCAGCAGCAGTCCCCTGAAGGGTGCCAAGTCCTGCATCCTTCAGCTTTTCAAGCGCCTCGCGGGTAGAAATTCCACTTTTTCTGGCGATATAGGCGACCTCATCAGGGCTGGCTGTATGAATATCAATACCTGGCGCCTCATCGTGGACAGTTCTGATAATCTCTGCATAACTCTCCATCGTGTAATCCGGGTGAACCCCGGAAAGGAGGCATATCTCGGTGATATCCCGTGAGAGGGCGAGTTTCACCTTCTGGCGGATGCGATCCGGGTCATCAAAGAAGGCATCCGGATCGCTTTTTTTCCGCCCGAATGCACAGAATCCACAGAGGTTTTTGCAGATATTGGTGATGTGGATATTCTGGTTCCTGACATAGGTGACGGCATCGCCGACCTTCTCCTCCCTGAGTTCATCTGCGGCGCAGCAGATGGAGAAGATTTCTCTTCCTGTTGCATTCAGCAGATGGAGCCCTTCGTCATGGGTGAGGCGGTGGCCGCCGAGGCAGTCTTCAATCAGTTGCTTCGTCTGAATCATGGTTATGCCCTTTAGTTCTTCTCTCTCCGCCTTGAGGCGATCAATTCCTGGATAATAATAATGGCGATAATAAGGAATGCAAATTCAACAATATGGAGTGGGAGATAGCCAACCAGCGGAATGGCAAAGAGGGCCTTGCCGATGATCCACTCATCCTGAACCGGTTCGATTCTGCCGATACCGGGATGTGTTGTAACCTGATCGATCACCGGGTTGTTGTCACCTTTTGTGATGATGCCGCCATGCGGATTCTGAAATGCAAGTTCATTTTCTGCGACCTCTGCATCGATCCTGACCAGGGCACGGTGGATGATCGGGTGGATACTGTCATCGCCATTTGGCCTGAAGATGATCACATCGCCCGGATGCCCAAATGAGCGATGCCCGGATGCCACGCCCTCTTCTGAAGTGATCAGAGCTCCAAACCGGTCTGGTGCAGCAACGAAGACGAGATCGCCGATCTGCATCTCGGGGAGCATACTCCCGGATTCTACAGCCACAACCGCAGGCCACGTTCCTGATGCCAGAAAGAGGATGAGTGCCACACCTCCGACAACACATGCAACCCAGAGGAGATCACGGGCAAGTGAAACCGCCGGATGATCGCTCTCTCTGAACCGGCTGATGAGGGACTTCTTCTCAGGCTCTTGTCTTTGGGCCCTCTTCGATAGAGTCATCTGTGTTTACTGTATGTTACGGCTCGTTCTTGATGCTTTCTCATTGGATGAGAAGAACCACTATTTCGATTATTTTCTATGAGGGGAACTATTTTATCAGCTTCCTCAACAGACATGTACTGATACGTCTATGCCCTGTACAATTATTGTTGGTGGCTTTTTTGGCGATGAAGGGAAAGGCAAGATCGTTGCCCACATCGCCCATCAGGATCACCCGACTATCATCTCCCGTGGTGGCGTCGGACCAAATGCCGGCCACACCGTTTTAGTGGGAGAGAAGGAATATGGTGTCCGGATGGTTCCATCCGGCTTTGTCTATGAAAAAGCCGATCTCTGTATCGGGTCTGGTGTTCTTGTTGATCCCAGAGTCTTTCTCCGTGAGGTGGATCTGGTCGGGGCATCCGGCAGGATCTATATCGATGGACGCTGCGGGGTCATCGAAGAGGAGCATATTACCCGCGACAGGGAGAGCGAGCATCTCTCAAAGAAGATCGGGAGCACCGGATCCGGGTGTGGGCCGGCAAATTCCGACCGCGTGCTCAGGATTTCCCGGCAGGCAAAAGACCTCCCGGAACTCGCTCCCTATATCGTCGATGTTGCAGAGAAGGTGAATGTCGCAATTAAGAACGGCGAAAACGTGATCCTCGAAGGTACCCAGGGTTTTGGGATCTCCCTCTACTTTGGAACCTACCCGTATGTCACAAGCAAGGATACCTCTGCATCCCAGATTGCAGCGGATTGTGGCGTCGGGCCGACACAGATTGATGATGTGATCGTCGTCTTCAAGGCATTCCCGACACGGGTCGGCGAAGGACCCTTCTCAACCGAGATGAGCCTTGACAAATCCCATGAGATGGGTATTATTGAGTATGGGACTGTCACCCACAGGGAGCGGCGGATCGGGAACTGGGATGGCCAGATGGCAAGGTATTCTGCCATGATCAATGGCTGCACCCAGGTTGCGATCACCGGTATTGACAGGGTTGATCCTGCCTGTTATGGAGCGACCAGGTACGATCAGCTCACCGAGACCGCAAAGGTTTTCATCCGGCAGGTAGAGGAAGATGTTGGATGCCCTGTGACTATCATCTCAACCGGGCCTGAACTTTCACAAATTATAGATCTGAGGACGAAGCGATGAAACGATGGCTGATGGATATTCTCTGCTGCCCTGTATGCAAAGGCGATATTATCCTCACAGTGACCGAGGAGAATGAAGAAGAGATCCTCGAAGGAAGCCTCAGGTGTGATGCCTGCCACCTTGACTATCCGATACATGAGGGAATTCCAAACCTGCTCCCTCCTGAGTCGGCAACAGATTAGGAGTCTTTGATCGAATGACTGTCGTTGATGTGCATCTGAACCGCCGGGGGGTTAATACCATCGAACTCTCCGCACGTGAGGCCCCGGTGGATGCAGGGAGCGACCTGTCCATTCGATTGAAAAACTATGGCTCTCCAACCCATGCCACAATAAGGACACAGAACGGGCATGGCTTCACAGATTTTCTCCATGAAAATCTCTATGTGGATGGTGATATTGATTACAGTATACCGATACGGGATTCTTCGGGGGACGGGATATTTGATCTCGAATTCATCACCGGATATGGCGCCAGAACAACCCGGATGAAGGTTGTGGTGAGCAAGGCATGCCCGGTTTGTATTCCTGAAGATGATGTGGAGGTGATGGAAGAGGAGCAGGTAAGAAGGAAGATGCCTCATATGCTTACCCTGATACCCTGTATCATTGCCTGCATCACCTACCTCGTCTGGCTCTCCTTCCGCGGTTCCACGCTTGCACCGGTTGATGCATTCGTCACCGTCTTTATCGTACTCCTTCTCCTGATTGGAGTCGTTACTGCATGCCGCTCTCCGGAACCATCCTGGTAGCGGCCCTTCTTATTGACCGGTGTATCGGGGATCCGCATACCCCGTACCATCCGGTTGCCCTCCTTGGACGGTTTATCGGATGGTGGGGACGGCCGTCCGAATACCGGCGAAGTTTCCACCGCATCGCCGGCTGCATCTTCTGGCTCCTGACCGTCATCCTCTTCATGCTCCCGTTCCTTCTCTTTGATCAGCTGGTGAGGGGATATGAAATATGGTGGCTCTACCTGCTCGCGGCACCGTTTCTCCTGAAGAGTACCTTCGCATGGAGATCCCTCGAAGAACATGCGTTCTCGGTGGAAGAAGGGCTCAGGGCAGATCCCGATGCCGGGAGATCCGCCGTCTCGATGATGGTCTCCCGGAAGACAGCCACACTCACCGACGAGCAGGTCCGATCCGCAGCATATGAATCGGTCGCCGAGAATCTTGTTGATTCGATCATCGCCCCTCTCTTTTGGTTTGCAGTTCTTGGCCTCCCCGGAGCCGCAATGTACCGGGCAGCCAACACGATGGATGCGATGCTCGGGTACCGGGATGAGCGGGAGGCGCTTGGCTGGTTCTCTGCCCGTGCAGATGACGTGCTCTCCTATATCCCTGCACGGATTGCCGGTTGCCTTCTTCTGGTATGGTTTGCGCTCCGGGGACGGGGGAGAACTGCTCTCTCTATTCTCCGACGGGATGCAAAGAAGAGGCCGGGTTTCAATGGTGGCATTCCGATGGCGCTCATTGCGGGCGGATGCGGGATTGTATTTGATAAGCCGGATGGATACCGGATCGGGGACTCTCTCCACTCCCTTGGAGAGAGGGGAAGATGCGTGATCGCTGCTGTGCGGGGCGCGACTCTGATCTTTTCGCTCCTCCTGCTCCTCCTGTCTCTCTCTTCTTTTCTTCTATCCGGGGATATTTTCCCCCTTTTCCCTCTTTTGTGACGTATAATAAAGAATAAGGAGTATCTGGTGGCGGAATATCCTTCTTCTCCCATTCATATTGAAAACGCCTGAACAGGCCATGCTATAATTTATCGGTTCAACTGATCCATATAAACCCATGATTCTTGAAGAGCTGAAGTTTGGAACAGAGCTTCTGAAACGGGGTTTTGCATCCATGCAGAAGGGGGGCGTCATCATGGATGTTGTCTCCGCTGAGCAGGCGGTGATCGCAGAGAATGCAGGTGCAGTTGCTGTGATGGCACTCGAACGGGTCCCTGCTGATATCAGGAAAGCCGGGGGTGTCTCCCGGATGGCAGATCCGACAAAGATCGTTGAGATAACAGAAGCTGTCTCGATCCCGGTGATGGCAAAGGTCAGGATCGGCCACTTTGTCGAGGCACAGGTGCTCCAGGAGCTTGGTGTCGATATGATCGATGAGTCCGAGGTGCTGACACCGGCAGATGAGGAGTTCCATGTGGACAAGAAGGCATTCTCAGTGCCGTTTGTCTGTGGTGCCCGGAACCTTGGCGAGGCGCTCAGGCGGATCAATGAAGGGGCTGCCATGATCCGGACAAAGGGAGAAGCAGGCACCGGAAACGTCGTCGAGGCGGTCCGTCACATGCGGGCGATCCAGTCTGAGATCCGGATGCTGAAAGGAATGGATGATCAGGAACGGGCAGGGTATGCCCGGAAGATCGAAGCCCCTGTAGAGCTGGTTCTGGATGTGGCAAACCGCGGACGGCTCCCTGTTGTTAACTTCTCGGCAGGCGGAATCGCAACCCCGTCAGATGCAGCACTGATGATGCAGCTTGGTGCAGACGGTGTCTTTGTCGGCTCAGGGATCTTCAAATCAGAAAACCCGGAGAAGATGGCAAAAGCGATCGTCGAGACTGTCCACCATTTCAATGATCCAAAGGTGATCGCAGAGGTCAGCCGCGGTCTTGGCGAGGCTATGCCGGGTATTGATGTCCATACCTTAACTCCGGATGAGAGGTTGCAGACACGTGGCTGGTAAGATCGGTGTGCTTGCCCTTCAGGGCGACGTATCTGAGCATGTAACTGCATTCGAAGATGCGCTTGGCCCGGATGGAGAGGTATCCCTCTTCCGGGATGCATCCGATATCAAACTGTTTGACGGGATCGCACTCCCCGGTGGTGAATCAACCGCCATCATGCGGCTGATCCAGAAGGCGGGGATGCTCCGCCCCCTCCAGCAATATGAAGGCGGTATCTTTGCCACCTGTGCGGGTATGGTGCTGCTTGCATCAGAGGTGCAGGATGACAGCCTCTTTGAACCGCTTGGTGTCATGGATATGACCGTGAAGCGGAACGCCTTTGGCCGCCAAAGGGAGTCATTTGAGGCTGATATCGAATGCAAAGGTCTTGAAACACCCTTCCATGCGGTCTTCATCCGGGCACCTGTGGTCACCCGTGTAGGGTATGGAACCGAGGTGCTTGCGTCCCTCCCGCAGGGTTACGTTGCAATCCGGCACGGACTCCATATGGCGTTTTCATTCCACCCCGAACTTGGTGGAGACCTGAGGTTCCACCGGCTCTTCCTTGACAGGCTCGGACTCTGATATTCAGAGGAGTTCGAGCGCTTCTTTTCCAGTCATTCCGATGACTATGCCACGTTTTGTGGCGGGAACGTTAACTTCCTTCACCATCGCATCCAGGATCTCATCGATGGTGGCAATAGATGGTCCATCAACCGGTTTCATCTTCGCTGCCGGGATACCGAACCGCTCAAGTGCAGCGATATCAAAGGCGCCGCACCCTATCATCCCTTCTTCTGTTTTGATGAAGACGAGATTCACAGGCCCGACAGGGATTGCATATCCGTCTGCTGACTGGTTATTGAGTTGAATTGTTGTGTGGATCAATTCTCTTCCCTCTGGTTTAATCATCCAGTGTTCCGAAATAGGAGACGATCCGATCTGCTATCGTCTTTGCAGAGCTCATGGCGACGGTATCGGATCGGACATCGCCCGGCAGGTATCCTCTTCCGATGATGTGGCCAAGGTATCCATATTCATGGGTTGAGAGGAATGCCTCAAGGGTTTCGAGTGCCCGCGAGCCTCCCTTATCTGCGCAGATGGTGATTGCCACAGCTTTCCGCCCGGCAAGACGGCGGTCATGATAAAGTGAGTATGTTCGGTCGATCAGGTTCTTCACCTGTCCCGAGACATCAAAGTAGTAGGTGGGAGATCCGATCACAAGGAGGTCCGCGTGTATCATCTTCTCTGCAATCTCCGGCCAGTCATCGTTTTTGATCGTGCACCACTTCTCTTCCTTGCATTTTTCGCACCCGATACAGGGGTGAATCTGTTTTCCTGCAAGGGTGATGTACTCAGTAGGTATCCCTTTGTCAGAGATATGCTTAAGCACCTCCTGAACAAGGATGGCGGTGTTTCCTCCCGCCCTCATACTTCCGGATATCCCAAGAACCTTCATAGGGGTATCCTTTGTCTGGTATGACTAATACCTTGTGATCGCGGCTATAAGGCCAAGGGATACACATGCTCCGGTCACCTCTTCTACTGGATCATCCGGTCGTACAAAGAGGTGGGATCTGCATCTACAATCAGAACATCCAAATCGTGGGATAAAATCACCCCCGATCGCCTCCGCCAGGGAACATTCAAGCCTGGATGATGTAGCTGCCGATACACTCGCAATAAGTGAGATTCCCCTGTCCTGAAGGAGATAATCGATATGCCAGTGCGGCTTCCGTCTGTCCTGTGATGTTGTGAGATGGCGCTGTACCCGGATGAGGCCGCCCGGACCAAGCGCAGATCCCACATAGATGAGGTATCCTTCGGGCAGGGTGATACCACCAAGTGCTCCCACCCGGATCGTTTTGGCGTCAGCCCTGAGGATCAGGGCATAGATTCCTTTATCCATATCCCTTTATCCATAATATAATCTGAGGCTCTGCTGCGTGGCGAGGAGGTGCCTCTTCGCGCCTTCTGTCACCGGCCGCTCATGCCCCGGATAGAGGCTGTCCACGTCAAGGAGTGCCAGCCTGTCGACTGAAGCCCTGAGATCGGCTGTACTTCCGCCGGGGAAGTCTGTCCTTCCGAATGAGCCCCGTGGAAAGACGGTATCGCCTGAGATGAGTGCGCGTTCTGCTTCATCATAGAGGCAGATACTTCCCCTGGTATGGCCCGGGGTATGGATTACAAGGAGATCGCCTATCCGGTCGCCGTCAGCGAGTATCCGATCCGGTAGTATCATGGGGGGGCGTCCACCGAAATTAAATGAGAGGCTCTCTACTTCAGATCGAAGAGCGATTGCATCCTCTTCATGGATATAGACCTCTGCCCCGGTCATCGCCTGAATTTCGGCAACATGGGCGGTATGGTCGAAATGGCCGTGAGTCAGAATGATCCTTTTAATCTGGTCGGAAAACCGCTCAAGCGCCATGGGTAAAACTCCGGCATCGATCAGCACCTCACCGATGATATAGGAGTTTGCCTGCCAGCCGCTACCGGGAATCCACTGGATTGGCATGCAGGATAATAAGCTCTCCAGACAGATGGTTCTTATGCACTCACTCATCAGGCAGTGCCACTCCGGCCTGCCTTCAGGGCTGAACGATCTGGCAGAAGCAGAAGGCTTCCCTTTGGACAAAATGGCGAAGGCCATTGCCTGCGGGCGTATTGCTGTTCCTGCCAACCAGCGGCGTGAGATCCGCCCTGCTGCCATTGGAGAAGGGTGCAGGGTCAAAGTGAATGTGAACATCGGAACCTCCCAGGGACGGTGTGATCTGGATCTTGAGATGAGGAAGGCTGAGGCAGCCCTCTCGGCAGGTGCAGACGCCCTGATGGATCTCTCGACAGCAGGGGATCTTACGGCGATCCGAAAGAGTATCCTCTCCCTGCCGGTACCGGTTGGAACTGTTCCCATCTATGAAGCGATCAGGCGTGCGGGATCAGCTGCCGATCTCACCGCCGATATCCTCTTCTCGGTGATCCGGGATCAATGCCGGCAGGGCGTGGATTTCCTGACCCTCCATTGCGGGGTGAACAAGGATGCGCTTGAAGCCCTCAGGATCGATCCACGGATGCTTGGTGTCGTCTCACGGGGCGGGGCATTCCATGTGGCATGGATGGTAGCAACCGGCGAGGAGAACCCGCTCTACTCGGAGTATGACTATCTCCTTGAGATCCTTGCAGAAGATGATGTCACGATCAGCCTGGGTGACGGGATGCGTCCGGGTGCACTCGTTGACAGCGGCCGCCTTGCCAAGACGACTGAATACTTAACCCTCGGAAAGCTTGCCCGCGGTGCCCTTGATGCGGGTGTCCAGCGGATGATCGAGGGGCCCGGCCATATCCCGATCAACGAGGTCGCGTGGAATGTGAAGGTGATCAAAGAGGTGACCGATCATGCGCCCCTGTACCTCCTCGGCCCGCTCGTCACCGATATCGCGACCGGATATGATCATGTAGTAGGCGCCATCGGAGGTGCGATCGCCGCATCTTCGGGAGCGGATTTCCTCTGCATGGTCTCCCCCGCAGAGCATCTGGCGCTCCCCAATGTCGAAGAGATCATCGAGGGGACGCGTGTTGCCAGGATCGCCGCCCATGTCGGGGATATCACCCGGCGGGGGGGCGTGAGCGGGTCTCCCGAGGAGATTCGGATGGCTGTTGCACGGCGGGATCTCGACTGGGAGGCACAGTATGCCGAGATGCTCTTCCCAGACTATGCCCGTTCAATCCATGACCGGGACTCCGAGCGCGAGACCTGCTCGATGTGCGGGGATCTCTGTGCAGTGAAGATGGTGCGGGATCTTCTGCAGAAAAGGGAATAAGTGGGTCTGGGGATTGCCTTATGCAACCCCGATAATCCGCGCGGCAAGGTGTGCGGCGTTCTCGCCACCGTCGACTGCGACACAGGCGACCGGTACACCTTTTGGCATCTGGACGATGGAGAGAAGGGCATCAAGGCCACCCATCTGTTTCCCGGCGACCGGGACACCAATGACGGGTCTTTTGGTTTTTGAGGCGATAACGCCGGGAAGAGCGGCGGACATCCCGGCGATTCCAATAAAGACCTTTGCATCGCTTGCCCTGACATACTCCACAAGCAGTTCGGGGTCACGATGGGCAGATATTACCTTCTCCTCATAGCTCAGGCCATATTCATCGAGTGTTGCGCAGACTTTGCGAACGATCGCTTCGTCTGATTGGGATCCTGCGATGACAGCTACGTCGACCATAGGCTTCACTATCTATTAAGAGGTTTATCTTCTTATAGTACGGACGATCAGGATGCAGAACGAATTACTCCTTATGATGCCAGGGCCGGTGCCTATGCCGGAACGGGTGATAAATGCGATGAGCCGGCAGGCGATTAATCATCGCGGTGAAGAGTTTGGCGGGGTTTATGCAGACTGCGTCAGGGCTCTGAAGCCCTTCTTCGGGACCAAAAACGAGATCTTTCTCCTGAGCGGCTCCGGGACTGCCGGTATGGAGGCGGCGATTGGGAATGTCGGTGTCGGCAGAAAGATCGTCTCGCTGGTAAACGGCAAGTTCGGTGAGCGGCTTGCGGAGATTGGAGGGCGTTATGGCGATATTACGGCTATCGAATCAGAATGGGGGCACCCGCTCCGGCTTGATGCGCTTGCAGAGGCGCTTGAGAACGGTGCCGAAGTCGTAACGATGGTCCATAACGAGACTTCTGCCGGTATTCTCAATCCCGCAGCAGAAGTCGGGAAGCTTGCCCGGAAGCATGATGCCCTCTTCATCATGGACGGGATCACCTCCATCGGCGGCGAGAATGTGGCAGCAGATGAATGGGGAGCAGATATTGCGATCGTCGGCTCGCAGAAATGCCTTGCCGCCCCTGCCGGGCTCTCTGCGGTATCGGTATCGGAGCGGGCGTGGGAGCGCCTCTCAGAGAAACGCCCCTATTACCTTGATCTGAAGGCATATCGGAAGGCTGCATCGAAGAAGCCGATGGAGACCCCCTATACTCCGGCAGTGCCGCTCTTCTTTGCATTCCGTGAGGCATGCCTCATTGCAGAAGAGGAAGGTCTGGAAAACCGGATTGCACGCCACAGGAAACTTGCGGATGCTGTGCGTGCGGCGGCAGCTGCCTGGGGGCTTGACCTGCTGCCGGTATCAGATGCACTTCACTCGCCATCCAATACGGCAACCGCGATTCTGTATCCTGATGGGATCAGCGACTCCGATCTCCGTTCCGGTGTGAAGAAGACCGGTATCCAGATCGCAGGCGGCCAGGATCGGTTGAAAGGAAAGATCTTCAGGATCGGAACGATGGGTGCAGTCGGCACCTATGAAGTGCTTGCAACACTGGCTGCGGTGCAGGGCACCCTTCAGAAACTTGGATATACCCCGGCGGCAGATGGTGTTTCAGCCGCCCTTGAGGTGCTGGTATGAAGATAGGGATCGCAGACACGACCTTCGCACGGGTGAATATGGGTGCAGCGGCTATCGATGAGCTCAAGCGCCATGCCACCGTCAGTATTGAGCGGTATACAGTGCCCGGGATTAAGGATCTCCCGGTAGCCTGCAAGAAGCTCATCGAAGAACGTGGCTGCGATCTCGTGATGGCACTTGGGATGCCGGGCGGGAAGGATAAGGATAAACTCTGCGCACATGAGGCATCGCAGGGCCTTCAGCTCGCCATGCTGATGACGAACAAGCATATCATTGAGGTCTTCGTCCATGAGGATGAGGCAAAAGATGACCGCGAGCTTGCATGGCTCCTTGAACAGAGGACACGGGAGCATGCAGTAAATGCCGTCAAGCTGCTGTTCTATCCACGGGAGCTTGAGCGGGATGCGGGCACCGGCCAGCGGCAGGGATTCCCTGATGCCGGTCCTGCACGACAATAGGAGATGATGATTCTATGACAATTAAACTCGGATTTGTGGTTGCGGAGTTCAACCGTGACATTACCTACATGATGGAGATTGAGGCAGAAGAGCACGCAAAGTTCCTTGGAGCAGAGGTGATCGAGCGGTCATATGTTCCCGGAGCCTATGACATGCCGCTTGCCATCAAGAAGATGCTCAAAGACGGAAATGTCGATGCGGTTGTAACAATCGGCTGTGTCATCGAGGGTGCAACCGGCCATGACCAGATCGTGGTTCAGCATGCATCCCGGAAGATCATCGATCTCTCCCTTGAGTACGAGAAGCCGGTCGCCCTTGGCATCTCAGGTCCCGGTATGACCCGGCTTGAGGCACAGGAGCGGGTTGACTATGCCCGGAGAGCTGTTGAATCCGCAGTGAAACTTGTGCAGCGATTGGCATGAGGCATCTATCACGATCGATCGCTGCGATCACCCCGTCGGCGACGATGGCGATCGCCGATCGGGCAAAGGAGATGGAACGGAACGGGATCGATGTGATCAGCCTCTCCATCGGAGAGCCTGACTTCCCGACACCCTCGCATATTACTGAGGCGGCGATCGATGCCCTGCACAAGGGAGAGACGCACTATGCCCCCTCACGCGGGATTCCCGAACTGCTGGAGGCGGTTGCTGAAAAATTCTCGACCGAGAACGCCGTCCCTGCATCACCGGCCGATTGTATCGTGACTGCCGGGGCAAAGGATGCGATCCGGCTCCTCTGCCAGGCGGTCCTGAACCCCGGTGATGAAGCCATCATCCTTGACCCGTCCTGGGTCTCCTATGAGCCCTGCATCCAGATGGCCGGGGGAAAAGCCATCCATTATCCGCTTGACCCGGTCACCTTCCAGCCCGGGGAGTCGCTTGCGGAGGCGATTACCCCAGCAACCAGGATGATCATCGTGAACTCGCCATCGAACCCGACAGGATCGATCCTGACGCGGTCATCGCTTGGGATGATTGCTGATCTCTGTTCCGATCACGATCTCCTTGCACTTTCAGATGAGATCTATGAGAAGCTCGTCTATGATGGAGCAGAGCATATCTCGCTTGCCTCGATTCATGACATGGCAGAGCGGACGGTCACGATAAACGGGTTCTCAAAGGCCTATGCGATGACCGGCTGGCGGCTTGGATATGCGGCCGGTCCGTCGCAGGTGATCAACTATATGAACCGGATCCAGCAGCACTCGGTCTCCCACCCGACGACTTTTGTGATGTGGGGCGGGGTTGCCGCATTGAAGGGCGATCAGTCCTGTGTTACAGAGATGCGGGATGAGTTTGCCAGACGCCGGAGTTTTGTCATCTCACGGCTCAGGCAGGCCGGGTTTGCATGTGCGCCAGCTGACGGCGCCTTCTATGCGTTTGCCAATGTCGGCGGCGATGACAGTGCCGTTGCCTCGGAATGGCTTGAGGAGAAGCATGTTGCGGTGACGCCGGGATCGGCGTTCTGTGCGCCTGGCTGGGTTCGGATGAGCTATGCGACATCGATGGAACGGCTGGAAGAGGCGATGGATAGGGTGTGTGGGGAGTGAGGAGACAGTCATTGATTTCTTCTTTGGTGCTTTCCGTCTCTTAATATTTTTAATAGTATATGGGCATACTCTTTTCATAACAATAACTCATAAATAATATACATTATCGATGGAGCATCTGTATTATGTCAAAGGAAACAGTTCTCATAACTGGTGGCGCTGGATTTATCGGGAGTAATTTAACAAATTTCCTGTTGAATAATGGCCATAAGGTCATTATTCTTGATGATCTCTCCAGAAGCACCACGGATAATATAAGGGCGTGCTATAATCATTCTCCGAATTTCTATTTTGTGAACGGATCCGTACTTGATTTTGATCTTGTTGACAGGCTTGTGGATAATGCAGATATGGTGTTCCATCTGGCTGCCCAGGTTCATTGGGAGGAGTCGATCGATGATCCGATTCCAAGTTTTGAAATACATACAAAAGGTACGCAGAATGTCCTTGAGGCTGTCCGGAGAAGTATGGTGAAAAGGGATCCAATTAAGCTTATGCTCTATGCATCATCATCGGAAGTGTATGGCACCGCCCAATATGTCCCAATGGATGAGAATCATCCTTTTAATCCCCAGTCTCCATATGCTGCAGGGAAGGCTGCCGCTGACAGGCTCTGCTCCTCGTACCATCATGTCTATAATCTGCCCATAATCATTTTGCGGCAGTTTAATACCTATGGTCCAAATCAGCGAATGAAGGGATATTCTGCAGTTATTCCCAAATTTGTTTCCCAGGTGATTAATAACAGCCCCCCAACAATATATGGAAGTGGAGAGCAGACAAAGGATTTCCATTATGTTGATGATCTCATAAATGCATATTCTTTGATTATTAATTCCTGGACTGAACTGGATATGTTTGGGAAGGCAATCAACTTTGGAACAGGGCAGGAGACGAGCATCAATGATCTTGCTGATATTATTATTGAGGTTGTCGGAGAGGAGACTGGCAGGGATCTCAGAGACTCATTAAAACCGATTCATCTTCCGAAAAGGCCTGGTGAAGTGATGCGATTTGCAGCAGATATATCGATTGCAAATAATACTCTGGGATTCACTCCGACCACAAGCATTCGGGATGGGGTCAGAAAATATGTTCAGTGGTTTATCAAAGAAGGGAATTCACAGTAAATATTGAGAAAAAATATGTGGATTGATAGATGGGGGTTAGTATTAATCTCTATTTTATATTGATTATATTGAAATTGTTAAAGCAGGGTTATTATTCCCTGGCCTAAGAGAAATGAATGTGAGTAAGTCACCATCATTGCATGACGCTGATTTCATTAACCGGTATCCAGATACTACTAAACAGTGTTATGATTCTTGAGAGGGTTGGACAATGATAGCAGTTACTCTTGGTACAAGACCGGAAATTATCAAACTGGCCCCATTGATAAGGGAATTGGAGGCCTCAGACCTCGAATACTCAATTGTCCACACGAATCAGCATTATTCTCAGAATATGGATGCGGTTTTTTTTAAGGATCTCTCGTTGCGAGAGCCTGATTATAATCTCTCTATTGGATCCGGAACCCATGGGGAACAGACAGGGAAAATGCTTGAGTCTCTTGAGAAGGCTTATGAAAAAATGGGTGCAAATATCGTCGTAACACTTGGAGATACCAATACAACAATAGCCGCCAGTCTCACTGCAGCAAAAAGCCATATCCCGCTTGTTCATGCAGAGGCAGGGTTTCGGTCTTTTGACAGGACAATGCCCGAAGAAATCAACCGTATAGTGTCTGATCATATCTCGAATATGCTCTTCTCACCATGTGAACTCGCAACGAATAATCTACTCAAAGAAGGCATTGATCCATCGATTATTTACGATATCGGGAATACCATTTTGGATTCTGTTATCCAGAATACTCCAATTGCACGAAAACGTTCAAGAATACATAAAGATCTCGGTGTTGATTCATATTGTCTGATTACCTGCCATCGTGCAGAAAATACTGATAATATGGAAAGACTCCGGGCAGTTCTTTTATCGCTTGAATGCATTGTAAAAGAGCAGGATTGCGAGATAGTATTTCCAGTCCACCCGCGTACAAAGAAGATGATTCAATATTTTAACCTTGAGAGTTATTTAACCAGCCATTCCGGTATTCATGTTATTGAGCCAGTAGGATACTTTGATTTTCTTATGCTTGAGGAGAGAGCTTTATGTGTTATTACCGATTCAGGGGGTGTTCAGGACGAATGCTTTGCATTGGATATTCCAACGGTTATCATTCGTGATAATACCGAGAAAACTGATATCATAACTGATCGCTTCAGGTTAAGCAGCATGGATTCTGAAGCTATAGCAAAACATGTATCTGAAGCTCTGTTGACAGATTCAAGATCCGGTGACTACAATCCCTATGGTTCAGGCCAGGCAGGGAGGCGAATGAGGGAGATTCTGGAGAGTGAAGCCGCAGCATTATATGGTTAATAAGAGAAGTATTATACAAACAATACTTCTTATTTGTGGATTTGGTATCCTTGGATTCTTTATAATAACCTCGGGTATCATTGATAATTATCAGATATTATTTGAGATAAGCATACCACTGCTCCTAATTGCAGTTTTGCTATCACTCATGACAATACTGGTAAAGATCTACCGGTGGAAATATCTTAGCCGATCATATGGGCAGGAAATCTCCTGGTGGGAATCCGCTATGGTTTTTATGCCAAGCCTGTTTTATGGGAACATCACTCCGGGAAAAGTCGGTGATCTCTACAAAGCATATCATATGAAAAAACGGTATTCAATGCGTTATCTCGATGGCGTATCAATGATCTTCTATGAACGTTTTATTGAGTTGCTACTCCTCTTCCTCGTTGCGGGTGCTGTTGTATTTATTCAATTAAGGGGAATTACTCTGATTGCTCTCGAAATTATTCTCTTTATCCTGATATTGTTGATTTTTTTTTATTACAAGTCAGACGTATGTATCAGAGTCGCACAGCGGGTTTTGGTAAAACTTCCGATTACACGTAAAGAAGGGGATCTTGATATCTCAATAAAAAAGATGCCATTCACTCAGATAATGGCAGTTTCCTTAATAACGTTCCTCTCATTACTGCTAGAATTCCTTCGTATCTTTGTTGTAGCACTTGCATTTGGATATCTTTTGAATCCGATTGTTCTCTCAGTTTTTCTGTGCCTATCTGTTCTGATAGGTCTGGTTTCCCAGATTCCGCTTGGTATTGGTGTTATGGAAGGTTCTCTGAATTTTTTTATTTCGACAATGGGTGTTCCAATGAGCATATCTTTGGCTATAGTGCTCGTTGATCGGTTTATTTCAATGTACCTGGCTCTTATTCTTGGATTTATCTTCTCAAAATTTTCAATGGATGCACTTCATGAGGTATCATCATGATCTCGATTGTTATACCACTATTTAATGAACAGGATAATGTATTGCAGTACGATACTCTCCTCTTTCCGCATATTGATGATATTGCAGAGCGGTATGGTGAGTCAGTCGAATATGTTCTGGTTGATGATGGCAGTGCTGATGATACGCTTCAACATTTAAATGAACTCAGGAATGCAAGAAACAATATCCATGTGTATGCCCATGAAGTAAATCGTGGCATGGGTGCAGCTATCAAAACCGGCATACGGGAGAGCAGAGGTGATCTCATCATTACTCTGGACTCTGATCTTACGTATCGCCCCGAGGAGGTGGAGAAACTTCTCACATGTTATCGTGAAACCAAAGCAGATTGTGTATATGGTTCTCCTTATGGAAAAGGTGGAAAGGTACAAGGAGTTTCCAAAGTCCGCTTAATCCCAAGTATCGGTGTCACGCTCCTATATCAGATTGTTTTATGGAAACGGGTGTCGTGTCTCAGTGCAATCATTCGGTTATACCGATCTGAATCAATCAGAAAAATATCAATCGAAAGTGGTGGTTTTGATATTAATGCAGAGATACTTGCAAAAATGGTCTTTTCAGGGATGTTGGTAAGAGAGGTTTCTGTAACACTCTATAGCAGAAGCCTTGGTGAGTCGAAATTGAATGTACGAAAGGAATTCGTGGCTAATATACGATTACTCATAAAATTAATTAAAATACGGTTGAACAATGACTTGTAAGGAATCAAATTGGATATCTCATAACCAACTACTCGTTTGTTTTAACTAAGCGTTGAATTTATATGATTCTCCTCTCAATAATGGGTTATGGCAAAGAAGAAAAGAGAACAATCAATATCTCAATATAATATATTGGGTCTTAACATATGTGGTGTCCAGCGTGATCGGTTTCAAAAAGATATACTTTGTATTTCGGGAATCTCAATTATTATAAAGCTCACATTGGTCTTTCTAACAACTGCAGTTTTTCACTCATTTATCGATCTCTTTGACATCTCAATTTATCTGAATTATGCTGCTTCTATTGCAAATGGGCAACTTCCATATCTTGACTTTTCCATTGAATACCCGATTTTATTTCTCATTCCTGTCATCGTACCTCTGCCTTTTGCCCTCTTGACCCAGGATCCCTGGACATATATTCATGTTTATCAGATATTCATGGTTTTTATTGATATCCTCATTGCCATAATTGTATATCTCATAGCACTTGAGATAGCAGGTCGGGATAAGGCATTTCTTGCTGGTGCATTGTATGCATCGGCATTTTCTGCGGCGTATTTTGTTATTACAAAATATGATGCATTTCCGACACTGTTCATGATGCTTGGATTGATGCTCACAATATATGGCCTTCAGAAGGGAGGGTATATCTCAATTATTCTTGGCTTTTTTGCAAAAATTTTTCCAGCGATTGCACTTCCCTATGTGCTTATGTATAATGCTGAAAGGACATCAGTTCGGGACTCAACAAAAAAACTCTTAATATGTGCAATTCCGATTACTCTTCTCCTTTTTGTTATTCCTCTTATTCTCTCACCAGGAAGCATTTCGGCATATCTCAGTGCAACAGGAGGTGGATTATCAGTTTATGTCAATACTCCAACCTATACGATACATGCGCTCCTTTCAATAATTGGACTGGATATTGCACCCGATGTTATTTCATATGGAATGTATGCTCTGATGATACTCACAATTCTCTATCTTCTTAGTATTGCCTATCTAAAGAAGATAGAAAACAGTAAGAATTTACTTCTCTTCACGTTTCTGACGATATTTGCCACAATATTCTTAAGTAAATTCTATAGCCCTCAATACATAGTCTGGCTAACTCCTTTCTTTGCCCTGTTTTTAGCGGCACATTTCAAAGAAGCCATTATGTTTTATATAATACAGATTGTTGCTTATATCGAATTCCCCATTCTATGGGGTGTTCTTTATGAGAATACCCAATATGTCAGTGAATTTGGAACTTCGGGATGGTATGGGGCAGCTGGCTTCTTTATGATGAAGTTTATTATTGTATTATTTATTATATATCACATAATTATCTTAAATGAAAGTTTTAGAAAGAAAGTTATTCCTGGTATTCTATTTAAATCAAAATAAAATATTTATTTAATTTTAATATATATTTAATCCCATATTTCAATCCACACCCTTAAAATAGTTTCATTCTCCATTTGTCTATATGGGTAGCAAGAAGAGATCCGGCACAAACAGAAAAGAATCGACATCGGCAGCACCTGAGCCAATAGCGTCTCATAAAGATAATCTACTTGATCTCCTCAGCTCAAGCCGCCCCCTCCAGCTTGTCCTCCTTCTGACAATAGCTGGCCTCTTCCTCCGCCTCTACCAGCTCGGATTCAATTCCCTCTGGCTTGATGAAGCATCCACTCTCGGCTTTGCCCGCCATTCTCTTGCAGAGATCTGGGGATTCACTGCGTCCGGGGAGTTCAATCCACCGCTCTTCTACTGGATGGAGCATATAATGCTCATCTTCGGTGAGAGTGAGGTCGTCCTCCGCCTTCTGCCTGCACTCTTTGGAGCGCTCACAATCCCTCTCTTCTATCTCATCGGCCGCGAGCTGATTGACGAACAGACCGGGATCATTGCAGCGGCACTGCTCGTTGTATCTCCATTCCATATCTTCTATTCCCAGGATGCACGCGCTTATGTTCCGATGCTCTTCTTCTTTGCCCTTGCATGCTGGCTCTATCTTCTCGCCCGTCGCCGTGGATTGATCATGGACTGGGTCCTCTTCGGAATTGTCGGATCGCTTGCTGTCTGGACACACTTCTATGCTATTGTTCCTGTAGGGGTACTGGTTCTCTTCGAAGCAGTGACAAGGGGGCGTGAATATATTGCGAAAGAACGACCGTTTATCCCGGTTGCAGCAGGGATAGCAGTCCTTGGTATAACGATGCTCCCCCTCCTGATCGTCGGTATCGGTTTATTCATATCAAGAACCGGAACAGGCGCGGTATTTGGGACATCCGGTCTTCCTCTCATCCTCTCGACAATCGAGTCTATCTCCGGCTTTAGCACACCGATTGCTGTTCTCTTCATGATCCTGTTCATAGCGGGGCTCATTGGTCTCTTTATAAACCGCCGTGAGGAGGCTCTCCTTCTCATCCTTCTGTTTATCGCCCCCCTCATCGTCTCCCTCCTTCTGGCAGGCTCGATGCCGATGGTCCCGAGATATCTCATTGCCATGATATTGCCGTTCTTTATTGGCATTGCGGCTGTATTCAGGCTCATACCTGAGGGTTTCCGCTCTCCACATGTGCTTGCAGTAGCCGTTCTTGTGCTCTGCCTCATCCAGGTGCCGTTCCTCGCCGGGTATTATACCACCTACTCGAAGAACGACTGGAGGGGCTTATCCGGAGCGCTTTCTGAGGTAACAGAGCCCGGAGATGTCATCGTCCTGGTTCCGGGGTACATGAGGCAGCCTCTTAATTACTATTATTCAAATGAAACAGATGGAACGCTCCAGCTCAGCGCAACAACTGCCGATAATCTTGATGCCATCCGAATTTCTCATCAGAATAACAGGATCTTCTTTATTGTGACCGGCGACATCTTTGCGGCAGATCCATCTGGTGGAGCATATGCATGGCTTGAGCAGAATACCGGGTATGCTGGTTCGCTGACCGGGATACACCTCTTTATGATCCCGGAGTGATGTGCTGTTGACAGGGAATCCCAAACTCTCCATTATTATACCAACCTTCAATGAATCAGCGAATATCGGGCGGATGATAGATTCAATTCTTTCTATCCTCAGGAACAGTGGTATTCATGGAGAAGTGCTGGTTGTCGATGACTCTTCGCGTGACGGCACGATCCGGATTGTACAGGAGATCGCAGCATCCAACCCTGAAGTCCGTATTATTGTCAGGGAGGACGATCCGGGCCTTTCACAGTCGGTTGTTGAAGGATTTTCAGCAGCAAAGGGCGATATCCTTCTTGTTATTGATGCAGACTTTTCGCATCCTCCATCAATGATCCCGGAAATGTACAATGCTGTCTGTTCAGGTGCTGATATTGCAGTAGGGAGCCGTTATCTCAAAGGTGGTGGAATAGAAGACTGGCCATTGAAGCGCCGTATCATCTCCCTTGGCGCAACAGGCATGGCCCGGATTCTTGTCCCTGAAGTAACCGACCCGGTGAGCGGCTTCTTCGCCCTCAAACGATCAGTCGTCTCTGATGCCCCTCTCCGCCCCCGGGGATATAAGATACTCTTAGAAGTTTTGGGAAGAGGCAGATGGGTGACAGTAACCGAGCTTCCCTTCACATTCCATGATCGGGAGGCAGGAGAGAGCAAACTCAGGATGAGCACTATGACCGAGTATGCTGCCCAGGTGATCTCCATTGCACTCTCTGCTCTGGTTTCACGAACAGGTCATGTATATTCCGAATGGATGAGGCTGATCAAGTTTGGCCTTGTCGGCCTCTCCGGGATCGTCGTCAATATGGGGCTTTTGTACCTGCTGACGGAGTATGCAGGGTTATATTACCTGGTATCCGCGGTGGTGGCGATTGAACTCTCCATCCTGAATAATTTCATCTTAAATGATCTCTGGACGTTCTCATCCCGGAGACTGATTCACCGCTACTCCTGGATTAAGCGATTATTTGCTTTCCATATCATCGCCGCAGGCGGCCTGCTCATCAATCTTGGAGTCCTCTATCTCCTCACGGAATTTGGCGGTATCTATTACATGGTTGCAAATCTTGCAGGCATACTGGTAGCATTCCTCTGGAACTTCTTCTTAAACCGCCATCTTACCTGGAAGGGCGGAGTTCCCCGGCTGAACTGAGATCCCCCAATACCAATATTTTTCCTCTCTTCCACAAAAACAGGATAGGACAATGCTTCCTCCCCGCCCAGACGACCCGGCCAACCGCGAAAAGAAACAGATCGCAGGGGTTGCAATCGCAAGCAACACCTTCCTCGTCATCCTGAAGCTGGCGATTGGTTTTCTCACCGGATCGGTTGCGATCATCTCTGATGCAGTACACTCGGCAACCGACATCATCGCCTCATCTATCGCCTATTTTGCCGTCAGGAAATCTGCGCATCCACCGGATGATCAGCATACATACGGGCATGGAAAATTTGAGTCGCTCTCGGGACTCATCGAGGCGACACTGATCCTGCTTGTAGCATTATTCCTCATCTATGAAGCTTCAACTGCCCTGATGCGGGGGGAGAGCACCCTCGACCCCGATCTTCTCGGGCTCGGGATGGTGGCAGTCGGCGTATCTGCGATAGCAAATATCCTGATATCCCACAGGATGATGAAGATCGCCAAAAAGACCGAATCGATTGCACTTGAGAGCGATGCCTGGCATTTGAGGACTGATGTCTATACATCGGTCGGTGTCTTTGCCGGACTTATCCTGATACATTTCACCGGCATACTCCTTCTTGATGCAATCATCGCCCTTGGTGTGGCACTTGTCATCATCAGGACAGGGATCGGCCTTGTGAGGCGATCGCTTGCCGATCTCCTTGACACCCGTCTCCCTGAAGAAGAGGTGGAGCGGATCAGGGAGATCCTGATTGCTCACTGCACTGATTATGTGAACTTCCATGGCCTGAGAACAAGGAGATCCGGCCCTGAGAGGTTCATTGAGTTCCATGTGATGTTTGAGAATGATATCCTCCTCAGCACAGCCCATGATCTGGCCGACCACCTGGAGGCGGATCTGAAGACAGAGTTCCCGAGGTGCCATGTCACCGTCCATATGGAGCCCTGCCATGAGGCATGTGAGGAGTGCGGTGTTGCTCTCTGCCCTGCACGAAGAGAGTGATTGTAACTCCCCTATTCTCTCTTCTTCACCCGCCTTTTTTCGATGGCAAGAATATTTTTCCCATTCTCCCGGAGATAGGATACAGTATCCATCATCTCCCTGACGAGATAGATGCCAAGCCCCCCAATCTTCCGCTCATCAATCCCGAGGGTTATATCCGGAGGTGGCAGGCAGAGCGGGTTAAATGGTTTTCCAGAGTCGATAAGGGCGATACTGATCTCCTCCTCTGAACACTTTACCATCACTTCTACCACTCCCTGCTCCTCTCCATATGCATAGGATGAAATATTCGTAAAGATCTCATCTGCTGCAAGCTGGATATCAAAAATCTCTTTTGGCTCTGCACCGGCTTTTTCCAGTGTCTCCTCCAAAAAATCCGCCAGATCCGTAAGGGATTGTATTTCAGCCGGGAATATTCTGCTCGCGAGCATCGGATATGTAATCTGTTATGTTCATGATGAAATATTCCTTCCCTCTCCGATGCAGTTCATCCATAAGGGTGAGAGAGAGGTTGGATTATGACAATCGTTGATCTATCACAGTTCTATTATGATCGTACAGGGAAGAGAAGAGGGAGATAATGTGGATCTTCATTGTGGAGAACCCGGATACCGGGCTGGGGATTTGGGGCAATACTGATGGACTCTGCCGGGTTCTCAGGCATGCTGAAATAGTATGATTGCAGAGTGAGATGTATGCGCACCCCCTCATATCTCTTCATCGTTCTTCTGATTGGTATTCTCATTGGTGCCGGCGGTACACTGCTCATCAGCGGTTCAACACCACACGATCAACCCCTGCCTGATCGCGAGATCATCTTTCAGGTCTCAACGATAGATGCCCTCCTTGAGAGCGTCTATGATGGCGTAATGCCGGTATCGGATCTGAGCCTTTACGGCGATCTCGGGATCGGGACCTTCGACTCGCTTGATGGGGAGCTGATCATGGTTGACGGTGTTGTCTACCAGGCACGTGCAGATGGATCGGTTGTGGTTGCTCCTCTGGATCTTCTGGTTCCGCTTGCAGCAGTGACTTTTTTTGATCCCGATATCACGATACCACATCTATCGACCGGAAATTTTGCTGAATTTGAGGAATATATTGATGGAACAATCAGGTCGGAGAACCTGAAATATGCGATCCGGATAGACGGGATGTTCCCGAAGGTGACGGTTCGTGCCCCTCACAGGCAGGAGCGGCCATACCCTCGCCTTGTCAATGCCCTGGCTGATCAGTATATGGCAACCCATACCAACATCAGCGGAACTGCTGTCGGCTTCCGTCTTCCTGCGTATGTTGCCGGATTGAATGTTCCGGGATATCATCTCCATTTCATCAGCGATGATCGGAGTGTCGGAGGCCATATTGTGGATTTTTCCCTTGATTCTGTAACTGTATCACTTGATGAAACCCTTAACTTCATGATGCGGCTCCCATCAGATGGAGGTTTCATAGATGCAGATCTCACAGCTGATCTCTCGGATGAGCTTACGGTAGTCGAACGTCCGGGGCAGGATTAGGCGGGATTTTCATGATGATAAGGATTAAGTGCAAATGTAACATATGTTTTACATTCTCAGGCACCTGAATCTGGTGCCGGTGGTGAACAGCGTATGGCATCAAAAATTATAACAGCACTCTTCAGGCCTGAAGAGTTCTTTGGGGAGCTTTCAAAAGAGGAGGCGGCATTTGCAGTGCCGTTTGGAATAGTCATTATCTATAGTATCCTCTCGGCAGTTGCCGGGTACCAGATGGCCGCTCTTATGGCCCCGATGTACGATGTTGCCCTCGAAGAGTATGGGGGTGTCATTGCGATCTTTGGAGCGATCGGTGGCTTCGTTGGAGGTATCATAGTCTGGATTGTTGCAGCGGTTCTCTTCTATCTGGTAAGCATGGCCTTCCATGGTGAAGGTTCGATGAAGAAGGTACTTGAAGCAGTCGGGTATGGGATGGCGCCGCTGATTGCCGCCGCCGGAATCGGGATTGCGTATCTTGCGATGGTTGCCGATCAGGTGGTTGCCCCGGTTATACGTGACATCATGGACACGACAGTTGCCGAAGAGGCGGTCGAGGCATTCATGAACCAGCCGGTGATGGCGGATTTCACCCTTCTCCAGACATTCCTCTCCGTTGTCTTCATGATCTGGGCGGCAAACATCTGGTACTATGGGATCCGTCATGCACGAAAGCTTAAAGCACGGGATGCAGGGATCACAGTTATTATCCCGGTAGTCCTTTATCTGATTATAGTCATCGCATCATATGGGGTATTCTGATGAAAAAAGTAATGATCCTGCTGGTTCTGAGCATTGCACTGACATGTGGGATAGTTGGAACCAGCACCGCTTCCCAGGTAGGTGTGATCGATGTCTCTCTCGATCCTGAGGTCTTCTTCCCCCATGATACCGGGACAGTAACTATCGTCATTAAAAATACAGGCACTGATTCGGTTGAATTATCACGAGTAAACCTTCAGGGAACCCGGAGTATCTATGTCATCGAGAGTCCGCATTACATCGGAGTGGGTAGGCTGGGTGCTGGGGATACGATGACAACCAGTTTTACTATACGTGCAGGAAACGAGGAGGGTATCTTCTATCCCCGCTTCTCCCTGAATTTTGTCCCGAGTGGCAATATGATGTTTCCGATTTCACTGAAGGTGGATAAAACTCCGATTGAAGCCGGTATCAAAACCCGCCCAGATACCTTCATGGAGGGAAAGAAAGATGTGGTTGTTGTCTCTGTCGGTAATCCGCGTGAAAATTCACTCTCCGGTGTCACTATCACCCCGCAGACAGGAATAGCAGATATTGTCCCAACAAGTATCTTCATTGGCACTCTCCAACCGGGAGAGAAAAAAGAAGCTGAATTTTCTGTCACCCCAACAGGAACAGGCGATATCACCTTCAATGTCGAATACCGCAATGGCCAGAACCGGCAAACCGTCCCCCTCACCATCCCGGTTGTGCCTGGCACCGCAAAGAGGGTTCCTGAGCCGATCGTTTCGAATGTGGAGGTCACATCAATTGCCGGTGGATACCGGATCACCGGGGATGTCTCGAATGCCGGCCTTGAAACTGCCCGCTCTGTCGTGATGACAACAAAGGATCCCGCTGAGCCGATCGATCCTTTCCGGGTCTATGTTGTTGGTGCACTTGATGCAGATGACTTCTCCTCGTTCGAGGTGACATTCACTGCAAAAGATGCCGAGACAGTACCTCTTGTGACCAGGTACCGGGATGATGATGGGAATCTCTACGAGGAGGTTACCCATGTGACGATTCAATCAGGACCGATGCCTGTTGCGGAACAGGATGGCATATCCCCGATGGTGATTGGGATCATCGGGCTCTCTGTTGTGATCGTCGCCGGAGCACTCCTCTACTCGCGTAAGAAGCGATGAAGGCAGCGATCCGGTTCCAGGATGTCACGAAAATATACTCCCTGAAGAGCGGAGACGTCACTGCTCTGGATCATGTGAGCCTCTCGATCGAGGAGGGGGAGTTCATCGCGATCATGGGCCCCTCAGGCTCAGGAAAATCCACTCTTTTGAATATGATGGGGTGTCTTGACACCCCGACATATGGTGGGGTCTTCATAAACGGCCAGAATATCGGCGAGTTGAGTGATGATGATCTGACGATCCTGCGCCGCCGGCATCTCGGCTTCATCTTCCAGCAGTTCAATTTAATCCCGCTTCTCTCTGCAATTGAGAACGTCAGGCTCCCACTCATCCTTAATGGAGGCGCAGATGTGTGCACAGATCGGTGCATGAACATTCTCTCGGCTGTCGGTTTCAGTGAGGAGCGGCTTGAACATAAACCCTCAGAACTATCCGGCGGCCAGCAGCAGCGGGTCGCGATTGCACGGGCATTGATCAACAACCCTGAGATCCTGCTTGCGGATGAGCCAACAGGAAACCTCGATACAAAAACCGGCGCCCAGATAATGGATCTCCTCTCACGTCTTCGGAAGGAGGAAGGGAAGACGATTATCATGGTTACGCACGATCCGACCCTCTCCCGGTATGCCGATCGCGTGATCAAAATTGTCGATGGGAGGATACAATGAACCGGCCGATATTCTTCCTCTTCGCCGTCAGGAACCTCAGGCTCCACTGGCTCCGATCCCTTCTGGCAATGATCGGCATCATTATCGGTGTTGTTGCAATCACCTCTATGGGAATCCTCGGCTCATCCCTCGTCCTCTCAATATCCGAGGATCTGACCACTGTTGGAGATACGATCGTTGTCGTGCCGCACACAGGGGGAAGTGTCATGGGGCGTGGCGGGGGGATTGCTTCAGATGACCTGATCACCTCCCGCCAGCTGGAGCGGATCATCCGTGCATCGGCTCCCCATACCGCGATCCCTGTCTATTCGGGCGGAGAGCGGATAAGGGTCGGCGGGGAGACCGGATTTGCTGCCATCTATGGAATGAGGACATCAGATGTCCCGCTCCTTCTGGAACTATCAGACGGACAGTACCTCAGGGGGGCTTCCGGTGCAATGGTCGGCCCCCGCCTTGCCGAGACCTATTCACTGAAGACAGGGAGCCGCTTTTCGATCGGGACTGTTGGCCAGAGCCTCCGGGTTGTGGGCATCCTGGAAGAGCGGGGGATGGGTTTTGACATCAACAGCGATAATGCAATCATCGTCTCTGATCGGTGGTTTGAGAGCATGTATAGCCCGGAAGGGTACAATAGCGTCATTGTGAAGGTACGGAGCCTGGATGAGATCGAAGCGGTGAAGGAGTCGATAGAAACCTCATTGAACCGGAGAGAGACCGAGGTGGATGTCTATGATACCCGTGCCATTCTCTCGACCATCCTTGAAACCTTTGGCAGGATCTCAACATTTACCATTACGATCGGTGGAATATCCCTCATTGTTGCCGGTGTATCGATCTTCAATGTGATGATGATGTCGGTGATGGAGCGGTACCGTGAGATCGGTGTCCTCCGTTCAATCGGATGCCTCAGGCGGGAGATACGACGTATGTTCTTCTATGAATCGCTTCTGCTTGGGATCGCCGGTTCCCTTGTCGGAGGTCTCCTCTCAGTTGCAGGAGGGTATGTCGCTCTTTTGATCATGCTCGAGAATACGAGCTATCTCCTTGCCCCTTCAAGCCTCATCTATATTCCCCTCGGCATGCTCTTTGGGGTGGGGACATCGATCCTCTCAGGGCTCTACCCGGCATGGAAGGCATCGGAAGCAAATCCGATTGAGGCGCTTCGGCATGAATAACCTCTTCCGGAAGTTGGATTGAAAAGAATTATCCCTTATCTTTGAGAATGTACAGGAAAGGTGATCCGGTATCAGGACGATTCTTCTTGCAGGCGGGAGCGGCACCCGTCTCTGGCCACTCTCCCGAAGCAGATGCCCGAAGCAGTTCATCAATCTCTTTGATGAGACGCTCTTCCAGCAGGCATACCAGAGATCCCGCCTCCTCTCTTCCCCTGAAGAGATAGTCGTGGTGACCGGGGCAGACTACGAGTTTCTTGTGAAAAATCAGATTGAAGAGCTTGGGGATGAGGTGATCGATGATCGGATCCTGATCGAGCCATGTGGTAGAAACACACTCCCAGCGATTGCCTGGGGGATGCGCCTCTTCGAAACCGATCCCGATGAGCCGGTTATCATCTATCCGACCGATCACCTGATCGGGACCGGGATGGAAGAGGTGGTTGCCAGTGCAGCTCCGCTCGCAGCAGATCGCCTCGTTACCTTCGGTGTTGTTCCCGATCGTCCGCATACCGGTTACGGATACATCTCTCCCGGCGATCCCCTCTCAAACGGCTATACGGTAGGTGCATTCCATGAGAAACCTGATCCGGTGGCCGCAGAGCAGTTCATCGCGGATGGAGCCCTCTGGAACGCCGGTATCTTCCTGATGACGCCCCGTGTATTCTTTGAGGAATGCAGCAGATATGCACCGGAGATTGCCGATGCGGATCTTCCTGATGCCTACCCACGGATCCCCTCCATCTCGGTTGATTATGGTCTCCTCGAGCATTCATCACGGGTGGCGGTTGTTCCCCTGACCGTTCCATGGAGCGACCTTGGCACCTTCTCTGCACTGCATGATGCAACAGGCCCTGATCAGGATGACAATGTCGGTGAAGCCTTCATGCTCGATTCCATTGGATGTACATTCATTCACCCTGAAGGAAAACGGGTTGCAGCTGTCGGGGTCTCGGATCTTGTTGTGGTGGATACCGACGATGCACTCCTTGTCTGCCACAGGAATGCAACAGAGCGTGTCCGCGAGGTGGTATCGGCTCTTTCAGCGCTCCATGACAGGACGGTTGAAGAGCATCGTCTCGTCCATCGCCCCTGGGGAACCTATCTGGTACTTGAAGAATCACAGTTCTTTAAGATCAAGCGGATCACGGTAAAACCGGGTGCATCTCTCTCGCTCCAGCAGCACCAGCACAGGAGCGAGCACTGGGTTGTCGTCTCGGGGTGTGCCCATGTCCGGATAGATGGCACCACCCAGGTACTCACACAGGGCGAATCCACCTTCGTCCGTGCAGGTGCCGTACACCGGCTCGAAAACCAGGGGAGGATCCCGCTTGAGATGATCGAGGTGCAGATCGGAGAGTATCTCGGAGAGGATGATATCATCAGGCTTAATGATATCTATGGCAGGTGAGGATGGCTTCTCGGGGCTCGAGGCGGCAATTGTCCTGATTGCGTTTATCGTTGTAGCCGGGGTCTTTTCATTTGCAATTCTTGGAGCAGGTTTCTCCTCTTCAGATAAGGCGAAAGAAGTGGTGCTTGATGGCGGGAGATCGGGAACAGCAGTGATGGTCATGGGTTCAGTCGTCGGCCGGGCAGATGATAAGACTCACTATATCGAAAAACTCTTCTTCTCTTGTGAGGCAATGGGCGAGCCTGTGCCGGTATCCGCAATCAGGTTCTCAATTCTGACACCTGTTGGGATATATGAGATCCCTTCGTCTTCGGTTGTACTCTCATGGCATAATCAGGTCACGGAGGATGGCTTCCTCTCAGAGGATGAGATTCTTAAGGTTGAAATACTTCCCGATGCCGGAGTACTGACAGCAGACACTCCATTTACCCTTATAATAAATCCCCCCCTGGGTGTACCTGTCAATGTCCGGTGCCAGGTGCCCCCTGCTCTTGCACGGAAAAACTACTACGAGGTGGGTAGTGGATGAGAATGGCCTCACCGGGCTTGAATCAGCGATTATCCTGATTGCGTTTGTGGTTGTCGGTGCAGTCTTCTCTCATGTGATCATCAGTGCAGGTATGGGCATCTCTGATGATGCAGGTTCCAAGGTGCATGAGGGTCTGTCCAGAGCTGGATCAAGCCTAGTTGTTGCCGGATCGATCTATGCAGTTGACCTGAATAATGATCCCAGGATTGCTGAAGGTATCCTCGTTCCCATCAGGCTTCTTCCGGGTTCGGATCCAGTGGATCTCCGGATGGTAACCATCAACCTCATCGGCAGGAATACGTATGAGACCATCGCTCCAAACGATCCTCTCTATACGCCTCTTCCAACAGCTCATTACTTTTCCATCAATTCACCGGCACCACCCGATCAGGATCCGATACTCTGCTCCGGGGATATGGTGACGCTCTTTATACGTCCGATGTACTTATCAAATTGCAAGCCGGGCCATTCACCCACGATTGAGATAATCACACCGGGTGTGCATCCCATCCAGATTCCTCTTAAATTTCCTGCATCCCTCACCCGGTATACCCGGGTCGGATGAGATGATTAAATCCGAAGGCTCAATATTCATGAATAACAGATTATTAACTGATTCGGATGGCTGAGATACCAAAGGAAGAGTACCTTGAAAAATGCACGACAGCATGTGCCGGATGTACATCATCATTATCTCTCCGGTATGTGCTGAAGGCGGCAGGACCGGATACGGTGCTGGTTGTTCCTGCATGCTGTACCAGTATTCTGCAGGGAATTTATCCCAATACCGCATTTAATATTCCTGTATACAATATTGCCTTTGCAGCGGCAGCAGCATGTGCGTCAGGGATGAGCGAGGCATTTGCGAGCATGGGGAAGAAGACAAACGTCATAGTCTATGCCGGTGATGGCGGTACCGTTGATATCGGGATCCAGGCTCTCTCCGGTGCCCTTGAACGGGGGACAGATTTCCTGTATATCTGCTATGATAACGAGGCATATGGAAACACCGGCATGCAGCGTTCTGGTGCAACCCCGATGGGCGCAAGGACGACAACGACACCCGGCGGCAAGACCGATGCGAAGAAGGATCTCGACAGGATCGTCGCTGCCCACAATATTCCGTACCAGGCGACCGCGACCCCTGCATATCCGAAGGATCTTTATGAGAAGGTGAAGACAGCACTTGCCACTCCCGGTCCATCGTTTATTCATATTCTTGCTCCATGCCCCCCCGGATGGCGGATTGCATCTGATATGTCGGTGACTGTTGGAAAGCTTGCGGTGAAGACCGGCTCCTGGGTACTCTGGGAGAGAAAATATGGCGAACTCAGAATCAGCTCCCCCTCAAAGGGTGCAATGAAGAAACGGGCCCCACTCAGGGATTACCTTTCTGTACAGGGGCGCTTCAAGGGAATCTCCGATTCGGCAGTCAATGAGCTGGAGCAGGCGATTGAGAAGAACCTTGCACAGCTCGCAAAAGAGGAGGCAGGAGAATGCTGACGGTAGCAACTGGAAACAAAGCGGTGGCTGCGGCTGTTAAAGAGGCAAAACCCGCAGTGGTTGCGGCATACCCGATCACCCCGCAGACGGAGATCGTTGAGCAGATCGCAGAATACGTCACTGCTGGTGAGATGGATGCACGGTATATCCCGGTTGAGAGCGAACACTCGGCGATGACTGCCTGTATCGGTGCTTCAATCACGGGTGTCCGTACCTTCACGGCGACGAGCTCTCATGGTCTCCTCTACATGCACGAGATGCTCCACTGGGCAGCCGGGGCCCGCCTTCCGATCGTGATGGCGAATGTCAACCGTGCCCTCGGTCCGGGATGGAATGTCTGGGCGGAACATACCGATGCCTTCTCCCAGCGGGATACCGGATGGCTCCAGTTCTTTGTTTCAACTGTCCAGGAAGCATATGATACCACATTGATGGCATTTCGGATTGCAGAAGACACCGGCATCCTGCTGCCGGTGATGGTAAATCTTGATGGTTTTGTCCTCTCGCATATTATGCAGTCTCTTGAGACGGTGGAGATAGGAGACTACATCCCTCCGATGGTGCTTCCCCATAAAATTGATATAGAGAATCCCACAGGGTACGGCACACTCACCGGACCAAATGATCACTTCAAGTTCCGGTGGGAGATTGAACGGGCAATGAGACATTCGCCTTCTGTGATCAGGGATGCAGAAGAAGAGTTTGCAAAGAGATTCGGACGGAAATACGGTCCTACTGACGAATATCTCTGTGATGATGCGGATATCCTGATCGTCTCGATGGGAACACTCGGAAAAGAGGCAGAGGTTGCAGTCGATATCCTCAGGAAAGAAGGCGTCAAAGCAGGATCAATGCGGATCCGCTGGTTCAGGCCCTTCCCAGAGCTCGATATCAGGGACCGCGATCTCGTCGTCCTTGACCGGGGATACTCGTTTGGGTTCGGTGGTGTGCTCACCGACTCAATCAAATCCCGGTACCGTGATGCCTCGATCTTCTCGGTGGTTGCTGGGCTTGGCGGCCAGGAGGTCACCTATGATGATATCGCTGAGTTTGTCAGGAATCGCCGTATGAATGAAGAATACTGGTTCGGGGTTGATGCCTGATGTTTGAGATCAGGATCCACTCCCGTGGCGGGCAGGGTGGTGTGACTGCCGCCCGGCTCCTTGCGATGGCTGCCTTCCTCGATAAGAAGCATGCAACAGCCGCTCCCTTCTATGGTGCTGAGCGGAGGGGTGCGCCGGTCACCTCGTTTGTCAGGATTGATGAGGAGCCGATAAAAATCTACTCACAGATCCGGTCCCCGAATCTCATTGTTGTCCTTGATGCAAGCATCATGGATACCGTTGATGTTCTTTTGGGAATTTTGGAGAATGGAACGGTGTTGATCAACAGCCCCCATCCGATTGATCTCCCCGGTGTCAATGTCCTCACCATCGATCTCACGGGTATTGCACTCTCAGTCGATCTCATCGTATCCGGGAGCCCCATTTTAAATACCCCGGTTCTTGGAGCACTTGCGAAGATGGGTGTTATCTCCCGGGAATCGGCGGAAGCTGCCATCCGTGATATGTTTGCAGATGAGCGGAATGTGAAAGCGGCAGAGGCTGCCTATAAGGAGCTGATTCTATGACCGATCCTGTTGCAATGAGCCGGCCAACAGAGGGGGCTGCCGGAAAGACCGGTTCCTGGCGGACGTTCCGTCCGGTGGTCGACCGTGAAGCATGCAATGCATGTGGACTCTGTGCCATGTACTGCCCTGATGGCTGTATCAATGAAGATCATGAGATAGATCTCGACTATTGCAAGGGATGTGGGATCTGTGCTCAGGAATGCCCCAAAAAAGCAATTAAAATGGAACGGGAAGAGCGGTAATCTCTCTTCCTCCTCTTTTTTCCCCTAAAATGTTCCCTTGAGAAAATATATATAGTATTGGTTCGTCTATAGACGTATAGTTCGTTCAAACACGAACACATTTCATGCCGTGTTCCCGGAGGGTATCGGCGCATACGCCCCCTGCTCTCTTCTTTTTTTGGGCGCGGAATAAAATGCGAGGTTTAGAGTATGGCAAATATCGTATCAGATGTAATATGCCCCTTCTGCGGGACACTCTGTGACGACCTTGAGGTTGAGCTGAGTGACGACGGCAAGAAGATCCTCGAGGTCTATCATGCCTGCGCAATCGGTGCAGAGAAGTTCCTCCA
>WPCG01012751.1_pt1 | contig 137833 bp, 142 predicted proteins | sample 5403311 | NCBI WGS metagenome assembly WPCG01 (sample SAMN12869467, study PRJNA574797) | sludge metagenome | isolation source: wastewater treatment of Control | place: China:Beijing | collected 2019-05-17 | reverse complement strand
TAATGGTGGAAATGCAACAGCACCTGCTACAGTGACGGATACATTGAACTTTGAAGATAGCTACAATGTAGTGTCACCAGTTCTACCTGGATACACAGTAGATATTGATGCAGTCACAGGCACTATGCCAGCAGATGATGTTACGGTGACTGTTACATATACTGCAATTGATTATACATTGACAATTAATTATATTGATGTTGAAGGTAATACATTAGCAACATCTTACGTTGACGATGAAATGAATATTGGATCTACCTATTCAGTTGGTTCACCATTTGTTTTAGGATTTATTCCAAGAGACTTCGTTGTTAGCGGAACTATGGATTCATCGGATAGAACAATCGATGTCATCTATGATGCAGAAGATTACACGTTGACTTATGTCACAAACATGGATGGATTAAGTTATCCTGATGAAACATTCAATATGGGAGATTCAATTGATGCTCCAGTACCTAGTGTCCCAGGATATAATTTCCTAGGTTGGTTCTGGTATCCAAATTTTGATTTCATGCCTCAAGTGAATACACTCATGCTCATCGAACCACAATTAGAGTTATTCCCAATGTTTGATGACATGCCTCCGATGGATGTGACAGTCTATGCACAGTGGGAAGTTATCGATTATACCTTTACCTTTGATCCTAACTATGGAGAAGAAGATGTAGTAGAACAAATCTTCAACGTAGGTGGAAGTGTAGAAGGAACAAGCTTTACACGCATAGGCTATGAGTTTGTTGGATGGACAGTTGATGAAGCTGGTGAAACAGAATATACCGGTGGATTAGACAACTTACCAGCAGAAGATATCTATGTTTATGCACAATGGGAAGCAATCGATTATACCTTTACATTTGATCCTAACTATGGAGAAGAAGATGTGGTAGAGCAAATCTTCAACGTTGGTGGAAGTGTAGAAGGCACAAGCTTTACACGCATAGGTTATGAGTTTGTTGGATGGACAGTTGATGAAGCTGGTGAAACAGAATATACCGGTGGATTAACCAACTTACCAGCAGAAGATATCTATGTCTATGCACAATGGGAAGCAATTGATTATACCTTTACATTTGATCCTAACTATGGAGAAGAAGATGTAGTAGAACAAATCTTCAATGTAGGTGGAAGTGTAGAAGGTGTTAGCTTTACAAGAGCAGGATTTGTTTTTGATGGATGGACAGTAGATGCTGAAGGTTTAAGCGCTTATACTGGTGGGCTAAGTAATCTGCCAGCGCAAGACATTTACGTTTATGCACAATGGCAAGAACTTGCACCTGAAGAGTTTGTACTAACCTTTATTACAAACCAACCAGGATTAACAATACCAAGTGTAGTCTTTATCGAAGGTGAAGCAGTCGTAGAACCTCAACCAGAACTTGAAGGATTTGTGTTCTTAGGTTGGTATATTGATGAAGACTTACTCATTGAGTTTGATCAGTTTGATTCCATGCCTGGACAAGATGTAACAGTCTATGCTGATTGGGGTCAAGTATTAGGGGATGAAGATGAGTTTGAAGAAGAAGAGGAAACTCAAATTCCTGATATGAGTGATCAATCACGTAATGATTTAGGATTACTACTATTCATCCTTGGTTTACTTGTTGTCTTAATGACAAGAAAAGAGGAAGAACTAGAATAACAACTATCGGCCATGGTAGTTAGAAAGGTTGCATATAAAGTGCAACCTTTTTTCTTTTTATAACCATTTACTAACCGAAGCTTGTTAAAATTGAACCAATCATAACAAATGTTGATTATCAAAGCATATGGATTGACGTTATTATTACCATCCATTATGATAGAGAAAATTAATTGGCAAACTACATGAAAGTGTAGGGCGCAAAGTCAGACGTCTAAAGCGAAAGCTATGATGGGTCAACTGCAACAAACTTGCGGTTGGCTTTTTTGTTTAAGGAGGGAAAGATATGAATAAGTTAAACAAAAAGATAGTTTCACTAGTAGTGACAGTAATGATGCTTGCATCAGCATTTCTAATTCCAGGAGTGTTTAATTTTTCAAGAGTAAGTGCAGAAACAGGTTTCAGAACTGTTGATGTAAAACTAAACATTGGAGGAGATAATGTCTTAATCGCTGGACATCCATCAAATGATTGGGTTAAAAACGTAAATAGTAATAGCCTAGTTGCGACAGTCACAAGTCCTGATGGGAACATTGTTATTACAATTACAGATTGGGATATTAGAGGGAACAATTCTTCAGTTCTTGATATTATGATTTCAGCGAACAATGTTGAACTTAGAAACATTTCCGCTGCGGTTGCTTCTCAGTCACAAGGTGGCGGTGGAGAGACAATCGACAACATACCTTTAACTATTGATGAGAAAATAAACGTTTCTGTTGGCAACAATTTAAATTTTATTGAGTTTACAATGGATGTATATGATGTATTTGATTTAAGCTATGTAACTAACATGGAAGGTTTATCTTATCCAAATCAGTCATTCTTAGTAGGGGACTCAGTTTCACCTCCAACTCCAACACAAGAAGGATTTACCTTTGATGGTTGGTTTATAAATAGTGACTTTTCAGCATTGTTTGAGAGTTTTAGTTCAATGCCACCAAGAGATGTAATTGTCTATGGTCGCTGGACTGCCGATGATGACGATGATGACGATGATTCCGATGACGACGATTCTGATGATGACAACGATGATAATGACCATGATTCCGATGACGACGATGACGATGATTCCGATGACGACGATGATGATGATTCTGATGATGACAACGATGATGATGATTCTGATGATGACAACGATGATAATGACGACGATGATGATGATTCTGATGATGACAACGATGATAATGACGACGATTCCGATGATGGTGAAGTTGAAGGTGATCAAGATGAGTTCGTTGATGAAGAACAAGAAGAAACAGATCAAGATGAAGAAACTACTAATGATGAACTTGATGATGATGGAGATGTATTAGGAGATTCTGATGAGTTTGTTGAAGAAGTAGAAGAAGAGGTTGAAGAAGAAGAAAGAACGTCTGAAGAAGTAGACGATGACGATAAAGGTGAAGTATTAGGAGATTCTGATCAATTACCAGAAATGAGTGATACTAATTATGCAATAATCGCTCTATTCTTCCTAATAATTGGACTCTTAACACTAGTCGCAACAAAACCAGAAGAAGAAGTAATTTAAGTTAAATGCCACGATAGTAAAGGATTGTGCTAGTCGCAATCCTTTTTTTTGTGAAAAACATGCGAAAATTGAGTTATTCACTTGTATTGGTTTTAATAATGTGGTATATATAGCTTGTAAGGGCCACTTACGTATAGAATATTTGAAAATTAAATAAACCTATCAAGTAAAGCTAGAACTTATACTGATAAAGGCAAACTACGTGCAAGCGTAGGACGCAAAGCTAAAGGGTCTCATTGAGATAGCCAGTTTCCAAAGATGTGTTCTTTTTTGTTTATTAGAACCACTGGATAGAAATCAGGTAAGAACAATTTACTGATAAAGGCAAACTACATGCAAGTGTAGGACGCAAAGCTATAGGGCCTCCGATGGGAGGTAGCCAGTTCCCAAAGAAACTGTTCTTTTTATTTAAAGAACAGCTGGGTAGTAGGAGTGACACATGTTCAAGAACACTTTTATTACACTAACTGTTTCCTTATTAATATTTGGATTGTTAAGTGTAATCCGGCCACAAAATCAAGAAATTGAAACAGCAGTTAACCAACCAGTTGCAATCTCACAAACTGAGAAACAAGATTTGGTTGATCCTAACGAAACAGAATTAGTCGTAAAAGAATTTTTTGTAGAAGTTGAAGAAGTTGAAGAAGTTGAAGAAGATGTAGAAGAAGTTGAAGAAGTCAAAGTAGAACAGCCAAAAACTGAAGTTAAGGTCGCAGCACCTAAAACTGAGGTCAAGGTAGAACAACCAAAAGTTGAAACAAAAGTTGAACAACCAAAAACTGAAGTTAAGGTCGCAGCACCTAAAACAGAAGTTAAGGTAGAACAACCAAAAGAAGAACAAAAAGATGAAGTCAAATCTGAACCGGTAGAGCAAGCTCCAGTAGAAGAAAAAGTGGAACCTGCACCAGCACCTGTACAAACAGTTTCAAGTACTCCCGCTGCAACGTGGGAACTAGAAATTGCTCGTTTAACAAACATTGAACGTCAAAAAGCTGGTTTATCGATTCTTAAATATAACACCTCATTAGAGGCTGGCGCGAACATTCGTGCGCAAGAAATCATTACACATTTTTCACACACTCGTCCAGATGGCAGTCGTTTCTTTACTGCATTTGGTAATTTACAGTATCAAAGTATTGGTGAAAACTTAGGTAGTGGTTTTAGATCACCAGAAAGTATTGTGAATGCTTGGATGAACTCTGAGTCTCACCGTGCCAACATTTTAAAACCTGAATATCAGGAAATTAGTGTTGCTATCACCAAAGATGCTGATGGCAAGTATCGTTGGGTTCAAATATTCTATCGTGGCCGATAACCTAAAACTTGAACTGGAAGAAAGACCGAGAGGTCTTTTTTTCATGGAATAACATAAGTTGTAGTATACTATTATGGTAGAAATGAGGCTATATATAATGAATGTAAATCATGAAATTAGTATTCTTACAAAACAACTTGTAGCGATTAATAGTATTACTAACACAGAAGGTGAAGTAGTTATTGCCGATTTTATTTATGATTGGCTTTTAGAGTTGGATTATTTTAAAGAAAATCCTTCTCATTTAATAAAAGATACACTAGCTAATGATTCATTTGGACGCTTTAATGTTGTTGCGATGATTAAAAAGAAAGAGTTTTCTCAAAGTATGGTAGGGATTGCTCACTTTGATACAGTGGATATTGAAGATTATGGCAACTTAAAACCTATGGCTTTTGATGTGGATAAACTAAGTGGATATCATCAAGCAGATGAGAACACGCTGTATGGACGTGGTATTCTTGATATGAAAAGTGCAGTTGCGATTTGGATGAAAGTAATAGATTACTTTACTTATCATATGGATGAGTTAAGTAAAAATATGGTAGTAGCTTTTGTTAGTGATGAGGAAAATTCCTCTGCTGGCATGAAACAATTTGTACATACGCTATCTAAGTTAAAAAAAGAGCACAACCTTGATTTAGAAGGTGCTATTGATAGTGACTATACGACAAGTCGATATAGTAACGATCCTCATCATTACGTGTATTTTGGAAGCATTGGCAAGTTGTTGGTTGATATAAGTGTTATTACTAAAGAAACGCACGCTTCTGATCCTTTTTTAGGGTTAGATCCTAATTATCTTATGGCTAACATACTTGATGAGTTGCTTTTAAATCCAGCCTACACTGATCAAGTAGATCAAATGAGCACACCTGTACCAATTAGTTTGTCTATGTCTAATCCAAAACGTCAATATAGTGTAAAAACAAACAAAATTGCTAACGCACAAGTGAATGTGCTTACTTTTAATCGTAATGTAGAACAGTGGATGCAATTATTAAAAGAAGGGGTTACTAAAGCTTGTGAACAAGCCATAAGTAAACTAAATGAACGATTCAGTGTATATAGTGATAATAACTATTTTGAAAGTATACCAATCTTTGAGACTTTTGATGTTTTATTTAAAGAAGATGTAATCCAACAAAAAGGTAAAGAAGATTATGCACCTTCAGTAAACATTCAAGAATTAAGCTTTAATAAACCAACGGTAGTTTTATCGTTATCTTCTCCATATTATCCAGCACACACAACGACAAAAGAGGACAATAAGTTTGTACAACAAGTGATGGACGCTATCATTAAAAACTATATTAATCATATTATGGTGCATCCTTATTATCCATACATTTCAGATATGAGTTTTCTACGGTCACCATCGATAGAGATGTTAGAACAAGTAAAACAGTATTCTTTTGAAAAAGACATTGTGGATGATAATTTATGGGATACTATTTCCTTGTTAAATTTGCCGATGGTCAATATTGGACCGTATGGTTATGATGCGCATAAAGACACTGAACGGTTAGAAGTATCATCATTAGAGTGGGTATACAAGGTCCTTGTAAGTCTGTTTTCAGAAAATAATGATTGACAATGCATGGTTTTATGATAAACTATCAATTATATTGAAAGACGATGAAAAGAAAAAGTAAAAGGTGGATGTTTCTTAGAGAGCCCGGTTGGTGAAAAAGGGTAAGCGTAAGCTTTTGAACAATGGTCTTGGAGTTGCATACCGAAAGGATTTATCCTTTAGGCTATGACGGTCTCGCCCGTTAACGCGATAGAGTATAACCTTTTATAGGCGTACTTGAAGAGGTTCAATCAGTGATGGTTGGATAAACTAAGGTGGTAACACGAGCACTCTCGTCCTTGATGGATGAGAGTTTTTTATATTTGAAAGGGTAGAGGATAACATGATTAAAATTGAATCATTAACGAAAAGTTATGGTAAGACAGATGATAAACTAGTCGCTCTTAATGATGTCAGTGCAACAATCCATGATGGTGAATTTGTTGGTATTATTGGATTTAGTGGTGCTGGTAAGTCAACATTAATTCGTCAATTATCGCTTATTGAAAAGCCAGATAAAGGTACTATTTATTTGGATGATGTGGATCTTTTTAAACTAAAGGGGAAAGATTTGCTTACCATGCGTAGGCAGCTTGGTATCGTCTTTCAAGGTTACCAGCTGCTTCAACAAAAGTCAGTGTTTGAAAACATTGCCTTTCCACTTCAACTTCTAGGGTTATCAAAACAAGAGATTAAAAATAAAGTGGATGAACTGATCTCACTTGTGGGACTTAACGATAAAACAAGGATGTATCCTTCACAACTCTCAGGTGGGCAAAAGCAACGAGTCGCCATTGCTAGAGCATTGGCTTGTGATCCGAAAATTTTGTTATGTGATGAACCTACAAGTGCACTAGATGGTGTTACAACAAAATCGATATTAGATTTGCTTAGAAACATTCATAAAAAAACAAATCTAACCATCATCATCATTACGCATGAACTATCGGTAGTCAATGCCGTTTGCGACAAAGTTATTGTAATGGATGACGGTCATTTTGTGGAAAGTGGTCATGTTAAAGATGTGTTTTTAAAACCACAACACTCTAGCACACAACGGCTATTAAGCCATCATTTGGGGGTACTATGAGCGATTTATTAATTAGTGGAACAATAGATACCTTAAAGATTGTTGTCTTTTCAACCTTCTTTGCAAGTGTTGGAGGATTACCTTTAGGAATATTGTTGATTATATGGAAAAAAGATGGCATTCTACCATTTGTCATTGGAGAGAAAGTGTTGGCATGGATTGTTAATATCGTACGATCAATACCATTTATTATTTTGATTATTGCACTATTTCCGTTTACTCGATTTATTGTGGGAAGAGGATATGGTGTAGAAGCATCGATTGTAGCATTAACAGTTGGTGCAATCCCTTTTGTGGCAAGAGTGGTGGAGTCTTCCTTATTGGAGGTTGATGATTTACTTATTAAAGCAGCGATCACCATGGGTGCGACTCCCTATCAAATCATAGTGAAAGTATATTTAGTAGAAGCATTGCCTAATCTTGTACGTTCATTATCACTAACGATGATAACTTTAGTTGGGTATGCCGCAATGGCTGGTGTTATTGGTGGTGGTGGTCTTGGTGATATTGCCATTCGATACGGTTTGCATCGAGGACAGTCAGATGTTATGTTTTTGACCATCATCATTATGATTGTGTTAGTTCAAGTGATTCAAAGTATATTTAATACATTAGCGGATACGATGGATAAGCGTCGTATATAGGAGAAAGAAAAATGAAAAAAATAATTTACATTACCTTACTTAGTTTATTAGTTCTTACAGGTTGTACAACTAATAACAATGACGATGATAAAAAGATTGTTATTGGAGCTACACCGACCCCTCATGCCATTATTTTAGAACAAATAAAGGCTGATGTAGAGGCCCTAGGATACACATTAGAAATTATCGAGTTTACAGATTATATTTTACCAAATACAAATTTAGATGCTGGAGATTTAGATGCCAATTACTTTCAACATGTACCGTATTTAACTTCCTTTAACAATGATCGTGGTACAAAGCTATCTTCGGTCTTACAAGTTCACTTTGAACCATTAGGGCTATACCCAGGACAAGCAACCGATATTGAAGCGATTGCAAATGGTGGAGTTGTTATTGCGATACCAAATGATCCGACTAATGAAACACGTGCTCTTCGACTATTAGAAGACAATGGATTTATTACATTAAACAACAATGAGCAAGTAACGCCGCTTGATATTACAAGCAACCCAAACAACATTGAGTTTGTGGAAATGGAAGCGGCGCTATTAGCACAATCGCTTGTGGATGTTGATTTTGCAGTGATCAATGGTAACTATGCTTTAGGGGCAAACATTACTGATAGTGTGTTATTAACAGAAGACACTCAATCCGATGCGGCTCAAACCTTCGCCAATGTACTAGTAGTACAACAAGGTAAAGAAGAAAGTGAAAAAACTCAAGTATTAATCGATGTGCTTTCATCACAAAAAGTAAAAGATTATATTGAAGAAACCTTTTATCCAACCGTAATATCAATGTTGCCTTAGACATAATTATAAAAAATAGAAAAAGGACTATTAATGAATTTATCGCATTAATAGTTTTTTTGTAGAAAAATGTCAGCAATAAAAACTGCAGACATTTTACAAAATTTGATTAAAATAAAGCCATTACAACGATTGTTGATAATGCAATACCAACAAGTATTGACACTGATGCAACAAATGAAGGTAAGGGACTGTTATGATCTATTTGATAACTATAGATTACCGATACTGTAGCTATCGGTGACGCTAAACATAAAATGACAATTGACTTTGCAAACTCAGGTATTGGTAATAGATAGTAGATGAGAATAGAAAATAAGATTAATCCCACAATTCTAATAGTTAAAATTTTAATTGAGGATGAAATTAGGTTACGCGTAATTCGTAGATTTAATGTGGAACCAATCATTAACATAATTAAGAAGGTGTTTGCGCTTGCTATAGGTTGAATTAATTGGATAATAGATTCATGTAATTGGATGTTAACTATATTTAATAATATTATAAAACAATAGGTAACAAAAGGAATCGAGCTAAAAAGAACTTTAATGAAATTCGTTATTCTAAATTTACTTCTAATTAAAGAGTTATTACTCATCAAAGGCATAATTCCAAAGAGTGTAATCGCATTACCAATGTCAAACATAGAGACATATTGCATACCCATCATGGGGAATAGAGCTGAAACATATGGTATGGTTACATTTCCAATACTGTAACAAGAGCTCGTATTCATTGCAATAGATCTTTCATTAATAGTGTGATTTTTGAAAATGTTTTTGGCTACAAAACCAAGTACAACACTTGGAATTATTCCGAGAATAATTATTAGTAAAGAAACATAATTTAGTTCTATACTTTTAACAGAAACTAGTATTGTAGCTGGTAAAGTTATTGTCATTACAATTTTGGATAATAAAAGAGTATCTTTATTTTTGATAATATTTGTTGATTTTAAAAAGTACCCAATCATAATAATGATGATAAAAGAAGCAGATTTTAGTAATACAATATTCAAGAAACACCTCCATGCATTAAATCAATTTTATATGGTCACTTTTAGTATTTCAATAATAATGTAGTATTATTTCTTAAATGTAATCTTTGTAGGTGTAATAATTTAGGTAAAAACAAATAGATAGATTAATTAATCAATATTAAAATTAGTACATTGTCGTTCAAAAGAACAGTTATAGTGTGAATAATTAAACCAACTTGCACTAATATGTACATTTTGTAGTAAAAACAGCTCATTTTCTAAATTAATCGTGTTATTTTACTACATTTAATGAAAATTGCTATTTTTTTGTTTAAATAAAAAATGTAAGCGCTATACTATTAATTGTAGTAATATTACAACTGAGGAGGTGGCTAATGAGTAATACAAAAATACTAGATATGATAAAGCAAGAGTATAGAAATTATTCTAACTCTAATAAACAAGTTGCAAATGTCATATTGAGCCAAACAAACGATGTTGTAAAGATGAGTATTGGAAAGCTTGCTTTGCTTTCAAAAGTAAGTCAACCAACAGTAATGAGATTTTGTAGTTCAATAGGGTACGATAGCTACAAAGAGTTTAAATTCCAATTAGCACAAGAAATCACGATAAACAAAAACTACATTCATAGAGGAATTACAAGCAGTGATAATGCAAATTCATTTATGTACACCGTAGGCATGACAAGTATCTCTGTTCTAAACGACGTTTTGAACCAGTTGGAACAATCAAAAATCGATGAGATTGTGACAATACTATCCAATGCACAAGAAATCAATTTTTGGGGACATGGTGCTTCTGCTGCAGTTGCTCAAGATGCATATCACAAATTTTTCAGAGTAGGTGTTCCATGTAGCCCGTCATCAGATTCTCATATTCAACGAATGCTTTCTTCAGTGATGAGACCGGGTCATGTTGCTGTAGCAATATCTCATACAGGAAGATCAAATGATTTAATAAGAAATGTTCAGTTAGCCAATAAAAGCGGTGGTGTAACGATTGCAATAACAAGAAAAGGTTCGCCATTATCAAAGGTGTGCAGTAAATCAATAAGTATAGTCATTGATGAAGATACCGATATATATACTCCGATGCTTTCACGATTAGCTCATTTGATGATTATAGACATTTTAACTGTTGGCGTAATTATGCAGAGAAAAGATCAAGCCATTGAGCGAATGAAAAAAATGAAAACAGCACTTTCAACAATAAAGTCTGTCGAATAGAAAGGGAAAAGAATGAAAAAAGTATTTCAAAAAATAGACAAAGCAATTGTAGAAACGAATAAATTACTTATAGTTGCAATGATGGCACTTATGTTTATTTTGCTTTTTATAAATGTCGTTGGAAGATATTTTTTTTCTAAAACATTTTTAGGAGCAGATGAGTTAGCAAGACATTTAATGATAACAATTGCCTTTATTGGAATTGGTTATGGCATGCGCGAAAGCAAACATTCTTCATTTACATTTTTACAAGATGTGGTAAATGACAAGGTACGCAAAGTAATTAGAATTGTTGTTGCTTTGTTGATTTATTTCTTGATGATAACTATCTTCTATTACGGAATCCAATATACTGTTCGATACATGAATAACTCGACTCAGATTCTTCAGTGGAAACTCGGTTATTGGTATATGTTTATTCCAATAGGTGCAATGCTCTTTATTTATCATTTTACAGTTGTAGTTAAAGACTTCATAAATGAAGCAAAATATGAGGACATAGAACGTGAAATCAGAAGTGGTGATGAGTTAGTATCTGACTCAAAATATGCTTCTTATTTGAAGGAGGATAAAGAGTAAATGTTAGTTACATTAATTGTGGTGTTCTTCTTAGCTTTGATTGTCGGATTACCAGTCTTTCTAACCATGTATGCGGCTGTGTTTGCTGTAATATCAAATAGTGGTGGAATTGCAATGACTATGCTTCCTCAATTGATATACAATGGAATGAACTCATTTCCAATTTTAGCAGTACCTTTATTTGTTTTAGCTTCAGATTTAATGACTGAAGGAAAGATCACGGATATGCTTATTGATTTTGCAAATGCGGGATTGGGACATATCAGAGGTGGATTGGGACATGTCAATGTACTAATCTCCATGCTATTTGGAGGTGTTAGTGGTTCAGCAGTTGCTGATGCAGCAGGTCCAAGTAAAATTGTAATGTTTATGATGAGAAAAGCAGGATATGACAAATATTATTCTGGAGCTGTAACCGTTGCTTCCTCAGTAATTGGAATTATCATTCCTCCTAGTATACCAATGGTTATTTATGCTCTTAGTGATGGTAGAACTTCAACACTCGGGTTATTTGCAGCAGGATATCTGCCAGGATTTTTGATTGGGTTTTCATTAATGATTTTAAACGGATATACTTCTTATAAAAATGGTTATCGTTTTACGACAGAAAAAGCATCACTAAGGACTCGTTTAATCTCATTTATGCAAGCTATACCAGGATTGTTGATGCCAGTTATTATAATCGGATTTACTGTAGCTGGAATTACCACAGCTACTGAAGCTGCAGCGATAGCTGTTGCGTATGCTTTGTTTGTAGGTTTATTAATTACTCGGAAATTAAAAGTCAATATGCTATACAAGATATTGTTCCAAAGTGGAATTGTTAGTGCAGCTATTCTAATGATTATTGGGATGGGTAGTTTGTTTTCATGGATACTAACTTACACAAGAATACCTCAACAAATTGCTACTTTCTTAGCAACACTCACATCCAATCCTACTTTAATTTTATTTTTAATGGCATTATTAGTGATTTTGACTGGAATGCTTGTTGATACCATTCCAGCAGTAATGATATTAGCACCAATTATTTCTTCTATTGGATTGAGTTTCGGTATTAATCCGTTTCAAACCGCAATGGTTGTAATTATTGGTATTGGAATAGGGATGATGACACCACCGATTGCTCCACTAATGTTCATCACAAGTTCTATCGGTAAGCTCAGGATGGAAAAGTTAATAAAAGAAACACTACCATTTATTGCAGCAGAAGTGATAGTTCTAGTTTTAGTCATTTTAATTCCTCAGTTAACAACATGGTTACCAGCACTATTAGGGTATGGTGCTTAAGATATTAACACAATATTTATTTCAAAGAGAGAAGGACGGAGAAAATGAAAAAAATATTATCAATTTTACTAATTTCACTACTAATGTTAGCAACATTAACAGCTTGTAGTGACAATGATTCTGACAATGGTAATGGTGGGGAAAAGATTAAATTAATTTACACTCACTATCAACCAGGAAATTTGGATCAACCAAAACAAGCAGCAGCTGAAGCATTTAAAGGTTATGTTGAAGATAAGACAAATGGCCAAATTGAAGTTGAAATTTATCCAAACAGTGAGCTAGGGGATGGTCCCGCAGTATTGGAAGCAATGCAAGCCAATACAATTCAAATGACTGTTGTTCATGATGGTCCTGTTTCTGCATTTTATGGTCCAATGGGAGTGTACTCGTTACCATTTTTATTCCAAAATCATTCAGAAGCTTGGACTATTTATGACAGCGAGTTTACTGCTAATTTAGGTGAACAAATGAGACAAGAAACGGGAATCCGTTTGTTGGCTATGGCGGACAACGGTGTTCGTCACTTAACAAATAGTAAAAGAACTATTAGTACAATGGCAGATGCAAATGGACTATTAATTAGAATTCAACCAAGCCCAGTATACACAAGAATTATTGAAGGTATTGGTGCTACACCGGTAGAGGTTGCTTGGGCAGAATTACCAGCTGCATTACAACAAGGTGTTGCTGATGGTCAAGAAAATGGAATTACAAATATACTTGCAGCAAATCTTTATGAAACTCAAAAGTATTTAACGTTAACGGGTCATGTTTATAGTTATCATGCATACTTAATTAGTGATGATTTCTACAACAGCTTAAACAGTGACCAACAAAAAATCGTTGAAGAAGCAACAGAGCTTGCAAAATGGATTCATAGAGGCATGACAGCTCATCAAGACAATTCCATTGGTCCAGTACTAAGTGGATATGGAGTTGAAGTTACCCAACTAACACAAGAAGCATACAACGAGTTTAGAGATTCTGTTCAACCATCTGTAATTGCATGGATGAGAGAGCAATATGGAACAGTTGTAGATGACCTTGTTGAAGAAGTTGAAGAATTAAGAAACTAATTAAACGTTAGGAGACATTATGAAAAAGACAGTGTTAATAATTAATGCATTTTACCCTCACTATGAAGTAGAAAAGAGTGTTTTATCAGACTTCGATGTAGAAGTTAAACACGTTGTGATTGAAAATGATTTAGAAAAGATGATCGAGGCTGCACAAAACGCTTACGCGATATTGACTCGAGAAACAGTGCTTCCTCGATCGTTCATTGAAACTTTAAGTTATTGTAAAATTATTGTTCGCTATGGAGTTGGTGTTGACAACATTGATTTAGAAGCAGCAAAAGACAAAGGTATTTATGTTGCAAATGTTCCAGAATATGGAAGTGACACAGTAGCTGAGCATGCTCTTGCGTTATTAATGGCTGTCTCAAGAAGATTAGTCACTCGCGATAAAATGGTCCGAAATGGAGTATGGAGTGTTGGCATAGCAGAACCTATGTATAGTTTTAAAGACAAAACACTAGGAGTTGTGGGTTTTGGTCATATTGGAAAGTGCTTCTATGAAAAAGCAAAAGGACTTGGATTCAATGAAGTGATCATATATGATCCGTTTTGCACGGATTTTAAAGGATGTAAATCGGTTGAGTTAGAAGAACTGTTTACTAATGCAGATGCAATATCGTTGCATTTGCCACTGAATATTAATACTAGACACATAGTTAATCGTAACTTGCTTTCTAAAATGAAAGAAACAGCTGTTTTAGTAAATACTTCACGTGGTGGATTAATTGATGAAGAGGCACTAATAGAAGCATTAAATGACAAGAAAATTTTTGGTGCTGGAATTGATGTGTTTGAAGTTGAACCTCCTATGTTGGACAATGAACTGTTCAAATGTGATAATGTAATAGTTACTGATCATACAGGATGGTATTCAAAAGAAGCATTAGAAAATCTTCAGAAGTTAGCAGCTGAAGAAGTTGCTAAGGTCTTTTCCGATCAAAAGCCTAGTTCATGGGTTAATAAGTGGGAGTAGCAAATGAAAGATAAAATTATTGAGAGTATAAAAAGTCAGTTAATTATTCCTGTTGTTCGTCGAGATTCTTATGAGTTGGCAAATAAAATGATTCATTATTTGAACAATTATGGAATAAAAATTGTAGAAATTACATTATCAATACCTAATGCTTTTGAACTGATGAAGAAATGGTCAAGCAAAGGAATGATTGTTGGAGCTGGTACAGTTTTTACAATTGAAGAAGCTCAAAAAGCCATTGATGCAAATGTTTCTTTTATTGTTTCTCCAGTACAAGTTGAAGGTTTGGTTGAGTTGTGTCATAAAAATGACATTCCTTGTGCACTAGGTGCACTTACACCTAATGAAGTAATGAATGCACTAGCAAAGAAAGCAGACATTGTAAAAATATATCCTGCCAAATCTATGGGAAGTGTTGATTATGTAAAATCAATTCAAGATGTATTCCCAAATGTCTTATTTATGCCTACGGGAGGAATAGGAAAAGAAAATATTAACATGTATTTAGAATCTAATATTTACTTGTTAGGTGTTGGGAACTCTTTAATTGATGACAAAGATTTATTAAATGATGATTTTGAAAGTATTCAAAAATCATTAGATAGTTATTTTAAGAAAGGGAGATATGAGTAATGAGTGATATTGTAAATCGGTTTAGAAAAATTGCAACAGCATCGATATCGGATGCTTGTGATCAAATTGTTAAAAAACGTTGTTTTATGGATTTTGATGTAAAACCGAGAATTAATGAGAAAAAAGTTGTTGGTTATGCGGTAACCGTGGCAGAAACGTATTGTGATGAGGGTGTTGTTGTTCCTCCAACGCATGCATTAGACTTGATTGATACATGTAAAGAAAATGACGTTGTTGTTATTTCATTAGAAAATAGCGATAAGGATGTAGCTGTTTGGGGTGGAATAATGACAGCAGGTGCAGTTGTTAATAATGTAGCTGGAGCAATATTAGATGCTGGTGTCCGTGATGTTACTGAGATTAGAAGAGATTATGATTTTCCTGTTTATGCAAGGAGTGTTTCTCCAGCAACTACTTTAGGTAGATACAAAACTATTGCAAATAATGTTGAAATTACTTGTGGTGGAGTTAAAGTAAACCCAGGGGATTTAATTGTTGCCGATTTAGATGGCGTTATTGTTGTGCCTAAAGATCATATCGATGAAGTATTATTAGTTGCGGAAGAAATCGAAGAAAAAGAAGCTAAACAAGCGAAATATATCGTTGAAACTAAATCATTAAAAGCAGGGTTAGCAAAATACAATCGAATTTAAAAGAGGGTTTACTATGAAAATATTTGCATTTGGAGAACCAATGATTGAGTTGGCAGAAAAAGTAGTTGAAGGAAAGAAACTCTTTATAAAAGGATTTGGTGGGGATACATCAAATTTCTCAGTTGCTTGTGCACGACAAGGAGCCGATATTTCATATATTACTTCATTGGGCAATGATGCATTTGGAAAAGAGTTTCTAGATTTGTATAAAAATGAGAACATAGACACATCCAACATACTGTTATCAGATGAAAAACATACAGGGGTCTATTTTATCCATTACAGTGAAAAAGGGCATGAGTTTTCATACATGAGAAAAGATTCGGCTGCAAGTAATTATAAATCGCATTTTTTACCGGAAAAAGAACTGAAAAATGCTGATTGTTTGTTTGTAAGTGGAATTACTCAGGCAATAAGTAATGATTGTTGTGATGCTGTGTTTAAGGCGATTGATATCGCTAAATTTAATAAAGCCCTTGTTGTCTATGATCCTAATCTAAGACTGAAACTTTGGTCATTAGAAAGAGCGAAAGCAATTATTAACTACACTGCAAAACAATGCGATATTTTTATGCCAAGTTATGAAGATGCACAAAGTTTAACAAATCTTCATGATGAGAAAGAGATTATTCAGTATTACCATGATTTAGGTATCAAGGTTGTAATCTTAAAATGTGGATCAAAAGGTGTGTTTGTATCAGATGGCAAAAAAATTGAATTTATTAATGCATACAAAGTTAAGGCAATTGATCAAACAGGAGCAGGTGATACCTTTGATGGTGCATTCGTAGTACATTATTTAGAAAGCAAGCAGCTAACAGATGCTGCAAAGTATGCAAATGCAGCTGCAGCATTGTCTACGCTTGGAATTGGAGCGGTTGCACCTATTCCATATAAAAAGGATGTTGAAGATTTCATAAGTTCTCAATAAGCAAAATGTTTAAAGATTAAAACAAGACTGTTACGTTTGAAGAATTTTATTCTAACTAACAGTCTTTTTATATCCATTTATATCCAGAACTTCTAATCAAAATGTAATTTATGTTACAATAAATTAAAGGAGAATCAATATGAACATACCATTCTCAGTTCAAACACAATTGGGTCACAGAACCATTCGAAAATTTAAAAATCAATTATTAAGCAAAGAGACTATTGATCTATTATTAGAAGTTGCTAATCGTACAGCTACATCCAATGGAATGCAGAATTTTTCAATAATAATTATTGATGACCAGAATAAAAAGGATGCAATTTCTGATATTGCAAATCAAAAACATCTAAAAGAAGTTCCATTTTTTGCTTTGTTTATTGTGGATACATATCGCAACTATCATATTGCAATGCAAGAAGGTGTCGAATTAGAAGCGTTTAAAGATATGGATCGATTTATTCAAGGATTTACAGATGCTTCTTTAGCTGCTCAAAACATGGTGAATGCTGCTGAATCGCTTGGATTAGGTGTAAACTACTTTGGAAGTATTCTAAATGATCCAAAGAAACTGATAGACGTTGTTGGAATGCCAAAATTAACCATGCCCGTAGTTGGATTAGGAGTAGGCTATCCAGACCAAGAGCCGATGTTAAAACCTAGAATACCATTAAAAAACAAAGTGTTTTATAATACATATCTACAATGCGATAACTATAAAGAAGCCTTACAAGAATATAATCAAGCATTAAGTGAGTATTATGATTTGCGTGATTTAACCAAACCGATTGGAAAGTTTTCTGATCAACTTATAAGTAAACATACTAATGTAAATCCAATTCGAGTGAAATATATGCAAATTGCTAAAGAACAAGGGTATGATTTAAAACTAGACTAGAAAGGAGAATGAAAATGAAACTGTTTATTGATACGGCCAATGTTAAAGACATTGAAAAAGCCAACGCCATGGGAGTTATTAGTGGTGTAACGACGAACCCTTCACTTATTGCCAAAGAAGGCAGAGATTTTAAAGAAGTTGTAAAGGAGATTACATCGATTGTCGATGGTCCTATTAGTGCTGAAGTAGTAAGTTTAGATGCACTAGGGATGATTGAAGAAGGTGTAGAACTTGCGAAAATTCATCCTAATATTGTAGTAAAGATTCCAATGACAATAGAAGGTTTAAAAGCAGTAAGTGCACTAAAAAAACAAGGGATTAAAACAAACGTAACCTTAATATTTACAGCCCAGCAAGCACTCTTAGCCGCAAAAGCAGGTGCAAGTTATGTGTCTCCATTTTTAGGAAGGCTAGAAGATATTGGTGAAGATGCAATGGCTATGTTAGCGGATATTGCTGAAATCTTTATGCTTCATGATATTGACTGTGAAATTATTGCGGCAAGTATTCGTAACCCATACCATGTGTTGTTATCGGCAAAAGCAGGAGCACACATTGCAACGGTTCCTTATGCTGTTATTGAAAAGATGACACAACACAAACTAACTGATGAAGGCATTGAAAAGTTTCTAAAAGATTGGGAAAGTGTTCCAAAATAAGTTGTATAAACCAGAGTAATCTGGTTTTTTTATGCAGTTTCTTTGATGAACTTCTTATGTAAAGTAAGTGTTAGCAGACTATTAATCAAAAAATATAAAAAGGGAATATCCATTGGATACCCTTTTGATATGTAATAAAAGCTTGATTATTTATTGTTTAACTGAAATCCAATTCATTTTTTTAGCTAGTTCGACTGCAACTAAAGGTACAATAGACAGTCCAAAACCAATGATTGTTAGTGTTGGAGTTAAGATTGATAGTTGAAAGATGGACGCAATTGCAGGTACAAACATTACTATCAACGTTAATGTAAAGGATATGATAAAGGCTTGATTGAGTTGCTTATTCTTAAAAAAGCCAATACTAAATAATGAAAATTTTGATCGCATGTTGTATGAATGAAAGACTTGAGTCATGGCTAAAACGAAAAAGGCCATTGTGCGTGCAACGATTAGATCGTTATTGACTTGCCAACCGATATAAAACGCAGACAATGTTAATGTGGCAAACATGATTCCATACAATAAAATTTGAACAATGTATCCATTAGCGAAGATTCCTTCAGCTTTTGGCTTTGGTTTACGATTCATTATTGATTCTTCTGTAGGTTCAACCCCTAACGCAATCGCTGGCAAACTATCTGTAACTAAATTAATCCACAACAATTGCATCGAAAGAAGAGGGGATACTTGCCAAAACACCATAGCTATTAGCACGGTAAATATTTCACCAATGTTAGTCCCTAATAAGAAACCAACCACCTTTTTAATGTTGTCGTAAATACTACGACCTTCTTTTACTGCTTTTACAATGGTCGCAAAGTTATCGTCCATTAATGTCATGTCGGACGCTTCTTTAGCCACATCAGTGCCTGTAATACCCATTGCACAACCAATGTCAGCTGCTTTTAATGCAGGAGCATCATTAACACCATCGCCTGTCATTGCTACGACTTCGTTGTGAGATTGCCAAGCTTTAACAATACGTATTTTATCAGAAGGAGAAACTCTCGCAAACACGGAGATGTTTCTTATCTTTTCAAACAACTCATCATCATTCATGGCATTTAGTTCGCTACCTGTAATAGAAAGATCACCATCATTTAAAATATGCAACTGTTTTGCGATTGCTGATGCTGTCATTAAATGATCACCGGTAATCATAACCACTTTAATACCTGCTTGTTGGCAAATGGCAATGGCATGTTTTGCTTCTTCTCTTGGAGGGTCAATCATCGCTACTAATCCAACAAATTGTAAGTCAACTTCAATAGTTTCAGGTGTAATTGAATTAGGTAGTTCATCAATTGGTTTTATGGCAATAGCTAATACTCGCAGTGCTTGTTTAGACCACGTATTGACAATATCCTTGGTTTTATCATAATGAGTAAATGTGCTTATCTTTTCAATTTCATCAAAGGCACCTTTAACAATAACCATTAACTGACCGTCCATATCAACAATCGTACTCATTAATTTTCGATCAGAATCAAAAGGTATTTTTCCAACTCGAGGGTAAGCTAACTCTAAATCATTTTTAAATAAACCGTTGTTGTATGCTGCTGCAACAATAGCAGTCTCTGTAGGATCCCCAACATGTTGTAAGGTTCCTTCACTATTTGAAACACTACCATCACTACATAATGTTCCATAAATTAATAGTTTTTTTGTTTCATCACTATTATCGTTGGCGATATCTTCAATGCCATCAGATGGTTCATGGTAGCTTTTTACTAAAGTCATTTGATTTTTTGTCAGTGTTCCAGTTTTATCTGTACAAATAACACTAGCACTGCCTAATGTTTCAACCGCAGGCAAACGACGGATAACAGCTTTTTGTTTCACCATTTTTTGAACACCTAATGCTAAAACAATCGTTACAATCGCAGGTAGTCCTTCAGGGATAGCCGCTACTGCTAAAGAAACACTAATCATAAATATTTCAATGAGGGGTAATCCACTAAAGAAACCAATACCAAAAATAACCAAACACACTAATAGTGCTGCAAATCCTAAATATTTGCCTAAGATGGCAAGATGTTGTTGAAGGGGAGTGTTTCCTTGTTTTTCTTGAGATAGTAAATGAGCAATTTTACCGATTTCAGTGTCCATCGCTGTCGCGACTACCACTGCGGTTGCAGACCCATAAACAACAGCACAACTAGCATATACCATGTTATGACGATCACCAATGGATGCATCACTAGCTACTACTTCAGTAGTATCTTTTTCAGCCGCTACTGATTCTCCAGTAAGTGAGCTTTCATCAACTTTAAGACTTGAACTTTCAATTAATCGAGCATCAGCTGCAATCACATCACCTGCATCTAAAACAAGAACATCACCAACAACGACATTCTTTGCATCGATAATTTTGCGTTGCCCTTCTCGAATCACTTTCACTTGTGGAGCACTCATTTTTTTAAGTGCATCAAGTGCTTTTTCTGCTTTGCTTTCTTGAACAACACCCATAAGAGCGTTTAATAATACTATAATAACAATTAGTATTGGTTCAGTATAACCATGATTTTCATAAATGGCTACCACAAAGGATATTACCGCTGCAATGAGTAGAATAATAATTAAAACATCATTAAACTGCTCTAAAAAACGCATGATCCATGTTTTCTTTTTTTCTTGAGTCAACGCATTAAAACCATGCTCTTGTAAACGCTGTTGGGCTTGTTGGTTTGTAAGCCCATTTTTTACATTGGTATCAAGTTGAGATTTAATCTCATCTATCGATAAAGTGTGATATTCTTTCATAATTTCACCTGTTTCTAACAACACAAATTATATCACTTTCACACATTAAGTCGAATAAAAAAATAAAAAAAACGGGATCACCCGTCTTTTATACTTACTTTTTAAATGTGGTTGTAACATCCAATAAACGTTTGGTTTGTGCTGCAACCGATGCTGATACATCACTTAACATGTTTCCTTGTTGATCAACAGAAACACTCACTCCATAAGGGTTTCCACCACTTGTAAAATATACTGGATCAGTATAACCTGGTGTTACAACAATAGCTCCCCAGTGGTACATTGTGGTGTAGAAGTTTAAGATCGTCGCTTCCTGACCACCATTAGGATTCTGTGCTGAACTCATAGCACTCACAAACTTATTAACTAATTCTCCATTTGCCCATAATCCACCTTGAATGTCTAAGAACTGTTTCATTTGTGAAGGCATGTTCCCAAAACGAGATGGCATGCTAAACATGATTGCATCTGCCCATTGTAAATCAGCGGATGTTGCTACTGGAATATCTTTGCTTGCTTCAACGGTTGCTTTCCATGCTGGTTGTCCATCAATCACTTTTTGTGGAGCAAGTTCTTGTACTTGTAATAATCGTACTTCAGCACCTTCTTTTTCTGCTGCTTCTTTAGCCCACTTGGCTAATTGTAAGTTGGTGCCATATGCACTGTAATAAATAACTGCTAATTTTGTTTTACTCATTGTATCCTCCTGTTTACTTACTAAAAGTAACTAAATACATTATAAAAAAAGAACAACCTTTAAACAAGACATATGCTCATTATTGGGGATGTTCAATTACCCATTGTCGTAAATCTTCCATTGCTTGATCTAAATGCTTACCTTTTTCACTTAAAACATAATACTGATCACTTTTGATAATCAAACCATGACTTGATAAAAGTTTTAGTCGCTCTGTAAGCATCTTTCCACTTATGTGAGGAATCAGTTGTTCTAACTCTTTGAAACGTTTAGGACCATGAAGCAGTGCATGTAAAATCAAACCATTCCATCGTTGGCCTAAAATAGAAAATGCTTGTTCAATTTTATCGCAATATGCTTCAGTTGGTTTTTTCATGGTTTTATTATACCATAAGTTGATTAATCATCCATTGACCATAACCCAAGTTGGTTTTCTTGCGCTTGTTTTTCTACCTTTCTTAATTTATCTGTGTATTTATACTCATCGTATACATAAGCAATTTTAGCGTATCCACTCTCTAAAAGATGTTGTTGAATGAGAGTGTCATCCACCCAAATCCAACCTAAGACTCGATTATAGTTATCACGTGTTGCGTTTTTATCCATTTCAAGCATTATATTGTCACTGTTTAATAATAGTGAGCACGTTAAATGAGCTGCCTCAACATAATAAGTTTGATTTCTTTCAGGAGCATCTACCACTAAAAAACGTACGGTCTCTACTGTGTCATTGATGTTAAATATTGCGGTATCACCATCAATGCATTCATGCAACAGTATATCAATTTTAGAGTGTTCAAAGGCTGGAACAAGCAGAAAATGATACAAGACATACAGCAAGATAAGAACACCTATTTGCATCATGTTTCTTGGTTTTAGTATTTTTCTCATGTTGTAATTATATCAAAAAGAAAAAATGATTGCTTGCTATGTCAATCTTAAGCGAATCATTGTTATTGCTGCTTCAGTATCTTTTGATAGGCTAATCGCTTTGCGATTTTATTGATGTAAACAACACCACAATACTCAAACTGTTGTTTTTCTAAAAATCGGCGCATTGCTTTGTTATCTGGATGTGTATCAATACGAACATTGTATCGATGATGTTGCAGTGCATAATGAAATGCTTGATCCATCATGTTTAGTGCAACACCGGAGTTTTTAAACTTGTTTTTAATTGCTATACGATGAATGGTTAAATAGGCTTCATCATTTAACCACTGACCATCTTCAATAATGTCATAATCAACATCTTTATCAAGAATAAGTGCCATAGTACCAATAACTTGATTATGTAACTCATACACAAAAGAAACGCCATTATTTATATCATGAATAATGGATTGACGATTAGGGTAGTTGTTTTGCCATTGATCAATGTTTTGGCTTTTTAAATAAGCAATCGCTTCATCAATGATCAACAGAATGTCATTAACATCCTGTTTAGTTGCTTTTCTTAACATAAGGTCACCTTTTTTTGGATAGATTTATTTTATCACATGGATGATAAAAAACTGTAGATTTATTTTGTAATTTTTCTCACAATACGATATGATAAAGACAAGAGATCCGAGTTAGATTACCTAATCATGGTAACTAACCGTTGGGTATTGTTGGAAACGACAATGCCTCCCAATGTGGAAAGGATACATGTTCCTTTCCGTGTTGGCAAGGTTTTTTAATTTCAGGAGGGAACATGAAAAAATCATGGAGTAAAGCATGTGTAGTTTTGTGTGGACTAGTATTGCTTTTTGGCTGTTCAACAACAGCACAATCACATTTAGAGCAAGACATATCATTAGAGATTTCAGGCAGTGTATCACAGACATTAACAAGTGACGACTTTAACAAAATGGATTGGATAGAAGTAGATATCCCACGCACAAGCAAGGACACAGAGTTTGTGGTTAAAGCAAAGGGAATACTACTAAGTGAAGTATTAGACTATGTTCAAGCTGATGCAGTGAGTGGCTTAGTTGTAACAGCTCAAGACGGTTACTCTCAAGAATATGATCAACAGATGCTAGAAGAACAACAGAATATTCTCGTATTCTTTGATAATGGAGAGTTGTTGGATGAAGATAGTGGTCCAATTTGGTTGATTGCACCTAATTTACCAAACAACATGTCGATTAAACAGTTGATAAAGATTGAACTATTACCATGAGGAAATTTGTTAGTTTAGCTTTTGTTTTCTTGTTGTTTTTAGGGGCATGTCAATCATCCAATGATAATGATGATCAAATCAACGATAACGATGTAATATTAACCATTGTGAGTGAAAATGATGAGCACACATTAACGCTTAGTGAAATCATGAATAATTATAATAAAGTTGAATTTCAAGCGAATGTTAAATCAAGCGGTAATGATCCAGTCCTTACTGATTTTGGTGGTGTTGAACTTAAAGAAATACTCTCTGATTTAAAGATTAACTTAGATAATCAAAATGTAGTCTTTAAGTCTGAAGATGGTTATCAAACTATGGTTTCAGCTGAAGATGTGTTAATGGATGATAATGTGTATGTAGTGTTTGAGCGAAACTTTGAGCGTACAACATCGGCAGATCAAGGGGGAAGTGGTCCTTTAGAAATAGTCATTACACAAGATTCCTTTAGTCAACGATGGAACAAATATTTAATTGAAATTGAAATAACACCATGAAATATTGGTTTGTCATCCTGTTGTTATTTCTAAGTGCTTGTCAAAGCAACACAAGGTATGATAATTATGCTTTAGAAATAGATACTCAAGAAAATTACAAGCAAATTGATCATCAAAAGTATACAAGTACCTGTCCAACCCTAGAGTATTTAGCCACAAGCAATAATGGCATACTGATGATTTTTGACACGGAAGGTTTTCATGATGGATTAATAATAGGTGTAGAAATCAACACAGCATCCAATGCGATTAGTCAAGTAAAAATACTCGCCCATCAAGAGACAATCGACTATGGAGGGGTAGTTGATCAAGGTTGGTTTACACAAAAGTATCATCAACAAAGCATTAACAAGCCAACAAACATTGTTCGCTACATGTCAAAAATCGAAGATGACATTGTGGCAATGACTGGAGCAACTATAACTAGTCAAGCAATTAATCATATTATCAACCAAGCAAAAGAGTTGGCATTAATGTTGAAGGAGGAACGATGAAAAACATTAAAATAATCGCACTAATTCTATCTGTTTTTTTAGTGATAAGTGCTTGTACAACAAAAGATCAAAACGGTGCAGATAGCAATAATGATGACAATTATGAAATAACACTAAGTAGTCAGCATTTTTTAGAAACATTTACAGTAGAGCAGATAAAACAACTTCCATCAAGTGAAGTTAGTATGACGAGTATTTCATCAAGTGGTGATGTCAATGAAGTGACTGTTGTAGGTATTACACTTAATCAATTATTAGAAGATTTCAATATGCAGCAACAACAATTTGATGAAGCAACCATTACGGCAAAAGATAGCTATTCTATGGTAGTTCCAGCAAACATTGTAAAAAGCAAAGACATATATATTGTTTGGGAAATTGATGGAGAGCCTTTGCATCAACCACACGCACCACTACGTGTTGCGATTGCGGATGAGAGATCCATGTATTGGGTTGGTCAACTTGATACCATTGAATTAGCAGGGTTATCATTAGTCGATGATGAAGACATAACAGAGATTTCACGACTTTTATTTGTCGATAATGTGTATTCATTTATTGAAAGTGAAGAAGTAGAATACTATGGCAGCAATGATCAAGCCATTTATGTCACTGATTTACTTTCCTACTTCAATATTGAACTAGATGAAATGGATATTTCTTTTGAAGCTACTGATGACTTTAAAAAAGATGAAAAAGCGCATGTCTTTAAGCAAGGGATGATTAAATACACCAACGAACATGCACCGCTATTCTTTGCATTAGATATGCCAAAAGGTATGCATGTTAAAAATATGATGCTAATTTCAGTGATGAACAATGAGTTATACTTTTTAAACTCTCTTTTTGAAAAGTACAGTGAAGAGTTAATTGAAATCAATGAAAGAGAATCTTTGCCGTTGTCGGTTGTGTTTGAATTATCAACTATAAAAGAATACGATAGTTATGTGTTTGTGGCGAGTGATGGATATGAAGTGACACTTGATGCACAAAAGATAGCGGTGGCTTATCTTTATGAAGAAGACAATGAGTATCACTTGCAAGTTGAAAGTGATCAAAAAAGCGATAACGTTAAAAACATCGTCGAAATTAAAGCACCGTGAAAAAGATAATCTTATTTTTAGTTATTGCACTATTTAGTGGTTGTAGTAACACTGTTGAACCACCATTAATAAAAGAACTTAAAATTATTGGTGATTTAGAGCATTCTTTATCCATTCATATGGATGATTTAAGTGAGCACACCATTTCAGATAATAAGCATTTGGCGATCTCGCTTCAAGATGTTTTTGAAAACAATGAAATAAAGGTTGAAGAATACAATGTTATGTTTGTCGCAAATGATACACTGACAAACCTTATAGAGTCGGATTACGATGAAGTTTTGGTGTATGTTAAAGACAATAAGTGGCATATCCATTCCGATGTTTTTCCACCTACTCTCAATCTAAAAGATGTGAATCATCTTATGTTTATTAAAAAACAACCAACAGCTGATGATGGTGTTACCTTGTTTTCTGTAAGTGAGGATAAGTATTTAATTACGGTTGGTAATCACATGTCGTATGGCTTTGAAACTGTATTGAAGTTAGATGGTGTATCTACTAAAAACACCCAAACAATGCATGCTTACCAACAAAAAACGATACTTCCATTATCCAAGCTTTCAGATGCGACATCGTTTTTAGTGTTTTCTTATCAAGGAGATCATCAATATTTATCAAATGATATTTACCTACTAAAGAAAGACACAAACTTTGATGTTGTGGATGAGGATTTTAACATTCTTGTATCTCATGTTGCAGGGATACTAGAAGATCCACCAGCCCATTCGATAATGGATTTATATTATGATAGTGAATACTACATATCCAACAATGTACCAATAATGATTATACTAGTGGATGGATTAGGGTATCATCAGTTTATGTACGCTAAAAACAACAACATTGCCCCCACAATAACTTCATTAGAACCAAAAATAGCAACGTCTGTTTATACACCAGTAACCAATGCTGGAATGGCAGCGATGCTTAGTGGTCAATCGCCACTTAACAATGGTGTATTAAATCGACGTTTTCGACAAGTTAAAACACCTACTATTTTTGATGTGGCAAAACAGTACAATGCCTCAGCTGTTTTGTTAGAAGGAAACATTAATATTTTAGATCTTAATGTAGATGTTAGATTGCATTTAGACAACAATGGCAATGGTACATCCGATGATGAGATATTCGATAGTGCATTACAAAGGATGAATGATGATGATGTACTCATGATTCACTTTCATAGTTTTGATGATGCCGGTCATAGTTATGGACCATTAGCCTCTCAAACAATGAATCGTCTATCCATGTTAGATGATATGATTAGTGAGTTATTAAAGAGTTGGCAAGGAGTAAGCATCATTGTTTCTGATCATGGTATGCATCAAACAAGTGAAGGTGGTAATCATGGATTAATCAGTCATAGTGATATGATTGTGCCATATTTTATCATTCCATAGAAAAAGTAGGAGAGCATACATCTCCTACTTATTTTTTTTAGTTAATAATATGTAAACATGATACCCACCATTAATAAATGAAAAGGCCGCAACTACTAGTAAAATTTGTGTCTCTATTAAAGCCCAAGATGCATCTTTTATAGAGTATATAAGCAGAACCCCTATTGAAAAATAAAGCGCAACTCGAATTAGCATTGAACGAGGATTTTGCTTGTATGCACCAATGGATTTATCAAGTACATTGTACGGTGTGTAATTGGTAATCACACTGTATTTTTTTAGCATACCAATACGGTAGGTGTATTCTCCTAATACAAACAAGGCTCCCATTGCAAGGATGCTCATCCACCAATTTACATTAAATAGAAAATACAACACAATTCCCATCGCAAATACCAAGTAGGGACGATATTGCAAGGCGGCAACTTTACCAACATCACCATCAGGTATTTTATAGCCAAGTTTCTTTTTAGCGTTATACAAGATATGTTGCCCTTTTTTATCTTCGTATATATGTATGTGTCTTAGATCTCTTTTTTTCATAAAGCCACTTCCTTTGCCTTTTATTATACGGTTATTTTTCTTTTTGTGCATTATATAAAATTGAATTTGTTAAAAAGTACAAATAAAAACACGAAACTAACAAAATAATTATACCACTTTTGTTTTATAATAAAAGTGTAATAGAAAGAAGGGGTACATTATGTATTTTAATTTATCAATCGAGCAATTAAAGCAATTGGATGCGTACGCTACCGCATCGGAGATAAACCAACAACCATCAACTTGGAACAAAACAAAAGCACAGTACGACAACAACAAACAAACATACCATCAGTTTGTGGATGCTTATATTAATAATCCAAATGCAACCATCATCTTTGCAGGAGCTGGAAGTAGTGAGTTTGTCGGTAATGCACTTATTGGTAGCTTAAAAACAAAAGTAGCAGCCAATATGCAATCCATTGCCACAACAGACTTATTAACTGATGTATCGGTGTGTTTAAACAAACATACACCAACTTTAATGGTCTCTTTTGGACGTTCAGGTAATTCTCCTGAGTCTGTGGGAGCCTTTTTAGAAGTACAACAATACTGTGAGGATGTTAAACATGTTTTTATCACTTGTAACAACAATGGAAAACTAGCTAAACTTGTCAATGAGTATGACAACATTTTATCCATTGAACTTACAGAAGAAACTCATGATGTTGGCTTTGCCATGACAAGCAGTTTTACCAACATGTATTTAATGGCATTGTTGTTGTTTGATTTAAGCATTACACAAAAACACATTGATCAACTAAACAGTGCAGTAATAAACTTTTTATCAAGTGGATTTAAACAAGTAAATGATCAACTATCCTCTTTTGACTTTAATCGAATAGTGTATTTAGGAAGTCATGTTTTTAAAGGAATTGCTCAAGAAGCATCACTAAAACTACTAGAGTTAACCGGTGGTGATTGTGCTAGTTTGTTTGATTCATTTTTAGGGTTTCGACATGGACCGAAGTCATTTTTAGATAAAAACACGTTAAGTGTTATGTTTTTATCCAATATTGAGCATGTTCGTCGCTATGAACTAGACTTATTAAAAGAAATGAGCCAAGAAAGTAACAAAGGAAAGATTTTAGTAATCGATACAAAAGAAGATGTTCTTGTTAAAGAGTATGATCATCAGTTGATTGCACTAACAGAATGTGAACATTGTCCAACAAGTGTGGTCGCTCTTGGTTATTTAGTAGTGGCTCAAAGCTTAAGTTTATTAAAATCACTCGCTTTAAATAAAACACCTGATAATCCCGATCCAACAGGAAGTGTGAATCGTGTTGTAAAAGGTGTTACACTATACATAGAAGGAGACAACGTATGATTGGAATGATTATATCAGGACATGGCAACTTTGCGACTGGCTTAGCAAGTGCGATGACATTAATCGGGGGAAAACCAAGCCAATTTTATGCACTTGATTTTGTCGAAGAGGACACAAGTGAAAACTTAGAAGCAGCGATGAAAGAAGCGATTGAATCGTTAAACAAAGAGTGTCAAGGAATCATCTTTGCGACAGATTTACCTGGTGGTTCACCATTTAAATCGGCATGTATTGTCGCACAAGATTATGAGAATATTGAAGTTTTAGCAGGTGTAAACTTACCACTATGTATAGAACTAAACATGATGCGTCAATTTGATGATGATATTATTGGATTAGCAAACAACATGGTCACAACAGGGAAAGAGCAAATTGTACGCTTTGAATATCAAGAAACAAACAACGATATTGAAAGCGAAGATGGCATTTAAAGGAGAGAAATTATGTTAGAGAACATTTTGGGGGCGTCCATTGCTTTAGGTATATTATTAGTTTTGATTTTAGTAGTGTACTATTTTTACAGCTTTGGTATGGTTAAAAAAAGAAAACAATATTTGATGCAAATGCATCAAGATATTCAAGTAGGAAAAAAGATTATTTTTGCTGGTGGGATTTATGGAAAGATTGTCGATATTGATGGTGATGTTATTACCGTAGAAGTTAAAAAAGGAGCTCACCTTGAAATATCTCGCTATAGCGTTAGTGAGGTTGTAAAGTAGGAGGGTTTATGAATCCATTAAAATTATTATTACAAAATCGACATTCATCCAATATAAAAGGAGTATATAGTGCCTGTACAGCCAACCCAATGGTTTTAAAAGCATGCATTAAAAAGGCAAAAGAGACAGACACACCACTAGTAATTGAAGCTACAGCTAACCAGGTGGATCAATATGGTGGATATACTGGTATGAAACCAGTAGACTTTAAAAATATGGTAAAAGAGTTATGCACTGAAATGGAGTATGATTTTAATCGTGTGATTTTAGGTGGCGATCATTTAGGTCCATTAACTTTTGTAGAATATGATGAGCAAAAAGCAATGAGTGAAGCCAAAACGTTGATTTATGAATATGTGTATGCTGGCTTTAGTAAAATTCATATTGATACATCGATGAAAATATCAACCGATGATCCTCATCGTCCTTTAGCAGTAGAAACAGTTGCTAAACGTGCAGCAAAATTGATGGATGTAGCTAATCAAGCTTTTGAAGATGTAAAGAAAAAAGATCCACAAGCGATCAAACCTTGTTTTATCGTTGGAAGTGAAGTACCGATACCTGGTGGTGAACAAGAAGAAGTGGATACACTAGAAGTAACGAAAGTCAGTGACTTTCAAGATCAAGTGAGTATTTTTAAAGAAAGTTTACCTGCTCATAATTGGGAAGATGTCGTAGGCATTGTTGTTCAACCAGGTGTGGAATTTGGTGATAATCAAGTGTTCTACTATGATTCTAAAAAGGCACAAGATTTAGTAGCATCTAAACAAATATATCCTTCTTTAGTCTTTGAAGGACATAGTACAGACTATCAAACAAAAGATGGATTACGTCAAATGGTCGATGATGATATTGCGATTTTGAAAGTTGGTCCTGGATTAACCTTTGGATATCGTCAAGCTTTGTTTTCTTTAGAACAGATTGAAAAAGAAATGATGGTAGAAAATCCATCCAATCTTCGTGACGTGCTTGAAAATGTTATGATGAATGATCCCAAGTATTGGCAAAAGTATTACACAGGCGATGACAAAGCGAAGAAACTCAAACGAGCATACTCTTATTCAGATCGTATCCGTTATTATTTACCTTATAAAGAAGTTACACAAGCCATTGAAACATTACAATATAACATAAACAATCATGAAATACTCATACCTGTGTTGTATCAATGGTTACCGAATCAATACCATAAAGTTGTTAATAAAAGTATTGAATGTACATTTGAAGATTTAGTGATGGATTGCATTGGCGAGTTCATCGATGATTACATTTATGCCATTAAACGCTAAAACTCATCGAAAGATGAGTTTTTGTTTACTTATAAATGGATTTTGCATACTCACTTGGAGTAATACCAAATCGCTTTTTAAAGGTGCGAGAGAAATAATGAATGGAAGTAAAGCTTAGGATATCACTCACTTCGGATAACGTATACTTATTTTCTTTAATAAGCAACTTACTTTGTGCAAGTTTCTTTTCGTTAATGTAATGCTTAGGTGCTACATCCAAGTTCTTTTTAAAGAGTGCTTGAAGTGTCGATCGACTAATGGCGTATTTTTGACAAATACCTTCAACAGTTAATGGTTCGTGTAAGTTTTCGTGAATATAAACAATAATTTCATTGAGCATTTCATCTTCAAAACGTTGTTGTGTAGGTGTTGTAAGGGATTGGCCTTCAATCTGATCGTATTGATAAAGTTGTAACACTAGTTCTTTAATGTAATTGAGCAAGAGCTGTTCATTAATTGCACTATCGTTTGTGGTGACTTTCATTATTTTCTGCATAATCGGATACAAATGACGATGAATATGAAATTTCCGATTAACAATGGTGGCATATTCTTTTGGATTCATTTCAAACATAATGGTCAAATAAGAACATACACGATCATTATCAATGAATTGATTATGAAACTGATTTGGTCCATACAAAAGCATGTCCTTATCATTTAACACATGGGTAGTTCCGTTTATTGTTGTTTTTAATTGTCCTGTATCGACATACGTTAACTCCCAATAGCTATGTTTTTCCCCACTAAAGAAATACGGTGAACCTTTTACTTGATAATAATAGGCATACACTTGTTTAATATCAAAAGAAGGTGTAATTTTAGGTATCTTAATCTCATTATCGAGATGAACAACAGTTCTTTTCGTGTTAGGTTCGGTATAAATTTCCAATGTGCTTGATTTTGTAAGTGACACAAAGTTGAATAAGATTTTTTTATTTAACTTAACAACACGATGCACAACATAAAAATCAACATTTTCTTGATCTTCTTCATTAGTTAGAGAAAGCATTACTATACCTTTAGTGCATTTAATATAAACAGGTTTGTTGTATTGATAAAAGCGATTGATGCTTTGATGGCGGATATTTTTAGAACTTACATTTAATGTAGAAATCGTATCATCTGTTAGTTCATTAAATATTTGGTAGTATTTTGTTATTCGGGCAGATGTAGTCTTATTAAACATGATGTTCTCCTTTATAATTCTATTATATAGTAAATTATCCATTATAAGCATAAATTGTCAAAATTGTTTTTATAAAATACTAAAAAAGTCAAATAAAATACAAAAAAATATAAATGCTTTGTGTTAGAATTAAGATATAATGTAGGCAGGTAAACGCTAACACATGATGATAAGGGTTATGTGAAAGCGCTTAAAGGAGGTAGAGGACGTGCCAAATATACTTCTTACCAGAATTGACAGTCGCTTGATTCACGGTCAAGTGGCCACCCAATGGAATTCGAGCATAGGATCCAATTTAATATTGGTTGCTAATGATCAAGTTGCCGGTGATAACTTTCGTCAAAACTTAATGAACATGAGCGCACCTAGCTATGTTCAAACTCGTTATTTCACCATTGAAAAAACAATCAATGTGATTCACAAAGCGAGCGAAAGTCAAAAGATTTTCATTATTGTGGATAACCCAAGCGATGTTGTAAAACTCGTTGAAGGTGGAGTTCCAATTAAGAAAGTCAACATTGGTAACATGCACATGGCTGAAGGAAAACGTCAAGTTGCTACAGTAGTTGCTGTGGATGATGAAGATGTAAAAGCCTTCAAACGCTTGCAAGAATTAGGGGTAGAATTAGAAATCCGAAAAGTTCCAAGTGAACCTACTGAGAACATCGGAAAGTTATTTAAATAGAAAGGGAGAAAAATTGTATGGATTTTAATTTTTTACAAATCTTATTGGTCGTGCTTGTTACATTTGTAGCGGCAATCGACCAGTTCAACTTCCTTGAGTCATTTTATCGTCCTATCGTGATAGGACCTATCGTGGGAGCTATCCTTGGTGATTTAAACACAGGTTTAATCATTGGTGGTTCTTATGAATTAATGATGATCGGAAGCATGCCAGTTGGTGGTGCACAACCTCCAAACGCCGTTATCGGTGGAATTATGGCAACCGTATTTGCTATTTCTATGGGTCTTACTGACCCACAATCCGCACTTGGACTATCTATTCCATTTGCACTACTAGGTCAACAAGCTGTAGTCTTATTATTTACAGTTATGTCACCACTAATGACAAAAGCAGACCAAATGGCTGAGGAGGCAAATACCAAAGGTATTGAATACCTTAACTACTTTGCTATGACAGCGTTAGGTTTACTATTTGCCGTTATCGTTTTCTTAGGATTATTATTTGGTCAACAAATTGGTACAACTCTAACTGATGTATTACCTGATTGGGTATGGACTGGCTTAGGTGCAGCTGGTGGTATGATGCGTTTTGTTGGGTTCGCAGTACTTATGAAAGTTATGCTTTCTAAAGAATACTGGGGATTCTACTTCGCAGGTTTCGCAATTGCAAATGTTGTCGATCCTATCTTAGGTGGAGCAGCACTATTAGCTATCGCTTTAATCGGTCTAGCTATTGCAGTTTACGACTTCCAAATGAACGTTAAAATTGCCGGGTTAACCGGTGGACAAGGAGGCGACTCTGATGGCATCTAATGCGACACAATATAAAAATCTAACTCCTGCTACAAAGCTGGACAAGAAAGTTTTAAATCAGATGGCGTGGCGTTCATTGTTCTTACAAGGTTCATTCAACTACGCTCGTATGCAAGCTGCTGGTTGGTTGTATTCAATCATTCCAGGGCTTAAGAAAATTCACACAGAAAAAGACGATTTATCAGAATCAATGCAACACAACCTTGAGTTCTTTAATACTCACCCATTCTTAGTAACCTTCGTTATGGGAATCGTGTTGTCACTTGAACAACAAAAAGCAGATATCCAAACTATCCGTGCTGTACGTGTTGCAGCAATGGGACCACTTGGTGGTATTGGTGATGCTATCTTCTGGTTTACACTTGTTCCAATCGCTGCTGGTATCAGTGCTAACTTAGCACTTGATGGCAACATCTTAGGTCCATTTGTATTCTTAGCTATGTTCAACGTCGTTCACTTTGGTGTACGTTATTGGTTAATGCACTGGTCATATGAACTAGGTGTTAATGCAATTGATGCTCTAACAAAACATGCAAAAGAGTTTACTCGTGCTGCAAGTATTTTAGGGGTATTGGTTGTTGGTGCTCTCACATCCATTTACGGTGAAACCACTACAGCTCTAGTATTAAACCCAGAAGCAGAAGAACCTGTAGTAATTCAATCAATCTTAGATGGAATTATGCCTAAATTGATTCCTCTTGCAATTACATTGTTGCTTTACTACTTAATCAAAAACAAAGGATGGTCTCCAGTTAAAGGTATCCTTCTAGTCCTAATTATTGGTCTAGTTGGTGCGTTCTTCGGAGTATTCTAAGTTCAAATTAAAGGGATGTGATTTACATCCCTTTTACTTTATTTAACAATTGTTGGCTCTTTTCTATTACTTTTTGAAAAGAGTCTTTTTTTATAACCATCATGTTTTTTTCATAACATAATTCATTATCCATGTTAGTTTTATCCACTAAATAGCCAACATAACCATTGGTGTAACCTAATACGACTGTTTTTTTAGAAGGATTAAGCTGTTGGATATCGTTGGCAATACTACTAAAGGTTTCAGTCGGTGTACTAATTAGTGTTATCTTATCAAAGTCAATGCATGTCAGTGAAGTTTGAAATGTTGAGGTATGAACTTTCTTTTCTATTATGCTTGCCATTTGTTTGCCTTGATAACTCACATATAGCTTGCGTAGTGTTAATGGATCTGCGTTAGTCTTTTTTGCGTGAGAATAAACGTTGTATGCTTCTTTTGTTTGTTGTTGCAAATCAACCTCGCTATCAAAGACACGCTTATCAAATGTTATAGAAATCTCTTGAATACTTGTTAAGCTATTTAATGATACGTGGTAAGCATCACATGTTAGTATTTGCTTAGCAAATGTCTCACCAATCAACTGTGCTTGTAAAGGGGTTGAAGAAGACTTAACATATCGAGAGCTTATATCACCTGCGCACCCTTGCAAGTACATAAAGATAGCATCAGGGTAGTGTTTTTCTAAGTGTTCATGGTAGCTGGATATAAAGTCATTGGTATAGTACGTGTTTGTGGCATCTAATACGGTAGGATGATTTGCAAAGATAGTCCACATTCCGATTAGTTGTTGTTGAGTATCTTCAAATAGAAAGACAGTTGCTTCATTATGGGCATCAAAAGTTGGATCAACGCGATTACTAGATACACTATGTATCGGACACGAAAAATAACGGATGGTACCTTGTTGCATGGATAAATAAGCTTGTTGGACACATTGAATGATTTTTAAAGGCAATTGCTGGTAGTAATCGATATCGTCATTGGTTGGATCATCCAATATAAAAAACTCATCCAAATCCCCAAAACGAGCTGCAGCAGGGGCACCATGAGTATGGGAAGCGTTAAGTACAATGTTACTTGTAGGTATGTTGTATAAGTCAGAAACTGCTTGTTTTACTTGTGTTGTAATGTTTTGATCCACGCCAAGAATATCAACACTAATCATAACTAAAACATGATTATGATCGTTAATCACGCAAGCTTTTGTATACAATGGATTAAGAGTACCACTACTAACCTCACTTCGATCAGCAAAGCCATCCATAGAAAGATATGTTGTAGGGGTAATATCGTGTGCTGCAAATCCAACGTTCATTTTAAACTCCTTTTAAGGTAATCATATTTTTGATTTGCTCGATGTTATCTGCAAGTGTTATTGAAAACTCACTACTCATAATTGGAGATTCCTTTAAGCTCTCATTTATACACTCATTAACATGATCAATCTCATACACCATATCATTAAGTGTATCTACTAGTATATCTTGCTTTTCTCCATCATACGTATTCAATATGGCAAAATCATTCTTCCAAAACATATCTATAACAATATAACCTTTAGAACCATACAAGTAGGCACGATTGCGTGTTTCAACGTCAGTTCCAAAGCGTGTGTGCGCTAAAATATTGTTATCATACAACAACGTCGCTACACCAAAACGATCAGCACGATTATCATACAAGCTTGCTAGAGCAGTCAATTCTTTTACAAAACTGTTGGCAAAGAAATGTGAAAAAGATAGACCATACGATGCTGTTGCATACAAACCACCACCATGATCAAAGGAAATCATCCAATGATCATCACTAAAACGATCCGCAAAACTAAAGGATGTTTCTATAAGTCTTAAATCACCAATAATTCCTTGATCAATCTTTTTCTTAAGGTGTTGAATAAGTGGTAAAAAAACCATTTTCTGTGCTTCCATCAAAAACAAACCATGCTTTTTAGCATAGTTAAAACATGCTGTTGCATGTGCTTTTGTAAGTACCATTGGTTTTTCAACGAGCACATGTTTATTATGAGTGAGTGCTAACATTATATGATCGTAATGATCATTATGTCGAGTACTAATATACACAACATCCACATCCTCACATTGACATAAATCAGTGTACGTATTAAATGACAAAGCAATGTCATGCTTTTTAGCAAACTGTGATGCTTTGTTTTCTGTTTGAGAAGCAACGGCAACGACAGTCCCGTTTTTAGATAAGGATACAGCTTCTACAAATCGAGGGGCAATATAACCTGGCCCTAGTATTCCATATCGAATGTCTTTCATCATGTCCTCCTAGCTCTATTATATCACTTGCTTAAGCCAAACAAAAAGCCATCCATAGGATGACTTTGACTAATTAAGAGTAGGTATTTCAATGCCTTGATCAATTGACTCTAAATACTGATTCATATCGTGCAACATTACAATTGCTGAAGCAAATCCTCCACTTGTAATATACCAAGAAATAGGTTCAAGTGTGTACATGTTGTTGTTTAAAGCAGCGTCAGTTTGATTAAGAACATCATTGTTTTTAACATCATCAATTGTTGCTTCATTTCCTATTGAAGCACCACGATCCATTAAAAACAATACTTCAGGATTTGTTTCTAGTACATATTCAAAGGAAACAGCTTTTCCATGGTTTCCGCCTTCTTCAGTGTTCTCATCAGCAGCACCATAACCAAACTCATTGTGAATCATTGCATATCGCCCTGCAGGTCCATAAAAGGAAATCGCATTCGCATTCACTAATAAAAACATAGCGTTAACTTGTGATGTTTTACTAGCCAAATCATCCATAGCAGTCGTGATTTTATTAAAGTTTTCATGTAAACTTTCGGCAGCATCAGGGAATATTTTAGCTAGATTTTCGACGTTTTTCTCCATACCAACTCGTAGCTGATAATCTGGTAAGCTAGCATCCAATATATCCGCATTTGGGTATTTTGATGTTAACTCTTCGACTAGTGTAATTGAACGATTACTTACTATAATTAGTTGAGGATCAAATAAATCAAGCTCATCATAGTTTGCTTCAAATAAAGTACCAATGTTTTTATATGTCGCATCTTTATACTGTGATAAATTAGCAGGTACACTCTCTTGTGGCATTCCTAGTAAGTCAATGTTAAACTTCTCTAAACCAACACTATCGATGATATCTAAAATATCAAAACTAAATATAGCAACTCGAGATGGATTTACTCGTATTTCACGGGCTCCTAGTGCATCACTAATAGCCACTGTTTCTACTTCTGTGTTATTGTTATCCGTAATGGCTGTACAACCACTAAGTACTAACAATGTCAGTACTACAACAATTAAACCCTTTTTCATACTATTGTCCTTTCACTTTCACTTGACGTTTTATATAAACATACCTTTTGTCCATTGACACATTCAATGCAAAAGTCATGATCAAACACATGATCTAACACTCTTTTTTCAATAACATCGATTGTTGGTCCTTCAAAAACAATTTCTCCATCTTTCATCGCAACAATATGATCAGCAAAAGCAGAAGCGATGTTAATATCGTGTACAACGACGACAACTGTCTTATGCAGCTCTTTTACAAGTCGTTGTAAGATACCCATCATCTCGACAGCATATCGCATATCAAGGTTGTTTAAGGGCTCATCTAAAAAGATGTAATCTGTATCTTGCGCTAATATCATCGCAATAAAAGCACGTTGTTTTTGACCACCACTTAACTGGTCTAAGTAAGTATGCTTTTCTTCTTGTAAATTTAAATAAGTTATCGCTTCTTCTATTTTGTTATGATCTATTTGTTTTAGAAATCCTTTTGAGTGAGGATAACGCCCAAAGGCCACTAAATCATACACACTTAAACGTATGTTGATGGGATTGGATTGCTTAAGAACACTTAGTTTTTTTGCTATTTCACTACTAGAAAGTGAGTTTAAATCCACACCATCAATAAATATCTCACCTTCAAGAGGTGTTAGTAATCGTGAGATAACACCAACAAGCGTTGACTTACCAGCACCATTTGCACCAATTAAGGCGGTTATCTTTTGATCTTGAATTTCTAAATCAATGTTTTTTAAGATACGTTTTTCTTTGTAAGCCTGTGATATTTTAGAAATAGTAATCATAATGTGTTCTCCTTTAAGATTAAAAACAAGATGTACAATCCACCAAATAAACTAATAAAGACAGTAACAGAGGTAATAAAGCCTGTTTGTTCGACAAGCAACTGTCCTCCGATTAAAAAGATAATGCCAATCATACTACTAACAATCATAAGTAACCCATGTTTGAAGCTGTGGGTAAATTCTTTGCTTGCATTTACCGCCATTAATCCTAAAAAGGATAAAGGACCAACTAAAGCGGTAGAAATTGCAAGTGATAAAGAAATAAGAATGAGTGAGATTCTCTGAAGCTTATCATAATTTAACCCAAGTCCTACTGCATGATTTCGTCCTAGTGCCATCACATCATACTGTTTTTTCAAATAAACATAACTAGCAATGATAACAAACATAATAGGAAGCACATAAATGACAAGTTGTGTGTTAATACTTGTTATGGTGACAGTTGTCGCAGCCGCAACGCTTTGAAACTCATCAGGATTCATAATCGTTTGAATAAAACTAACCATGCTTCTAAGTAATGTAGCAATAACAATACCAAATAAAAGCATAAGCGCTAAGTTGTTATTAAACTTCTTTAACATACTTTGATACAAACTCACACTTATCACAGCCATCGTGATACTTGATAGTGCAAAGTTAATAAATGGATTGCTTATAAGGGAAGAAGTATTGCCTAAAACAAAGACAATCATCGTTTGTGTGGCAATAAAAATGCTATCAAAGCCAAGAATACTTGGTGTTAGTATTCGATTGTGTGTCATGGTTTGAAAAATCAAACTAGACAACACAACTAAGATTGCACTAACCATCATGGCAATAAGATGAATGCTTCTTCTAGATAATATGCGCACAAACACATCAGTAGATATTGAATCATAAGTGTGTGTAAACATCCATAAAAACAAGTAAGCAACCACAACGATAATAAACAAAAACCCAATCATAAGCATGTTTTTATGCTGTTTAACTAGTTGCATATTTCCCCCTTCTAAAGATCAAATAAATAAATAGTATAGATCCTGTGATTCCCATCATAAAGCTAACAGAAATCTCATAAGGGAAAATAAGAAGTCGACTTAATATATCGTTAGCCAATATATAAATCGAACCAAACAAAGCCAAATCAATCATTGATTTTTGCATGTTATCACCATAGTAAATGCTAATCAAATTAGGGATGACAAGCCCAACAAAAGGTAAGGGGCCTACAACAACATACGATGCTGCAGAGACAATGGCGACTATGACTAATCCTAAAAAAACAACCTTCTTATACGCTACCCCTAAGTTTGTCGCAAAATCTTCACCCAAACGCAATAAACTAAAGGTAGAAGAAAACACATACGCAAACAACAAAGGCACTAAAATGATCCAAAGCAGTTCATAGCGACCACTGGTGATGTTGGTAAAACTACCTAGACCAATCGAACTAAGTACTTGAAGAGCATCATAGCGATGAGCCACAAACGTCGTGAAAGCTCCGATGATAGAACCATACATCATCCCAATTAAAGGAACATAAATCGGTTCTTTAAAATGAAGCTTAGATAGAAGCGTCATAAACATCAAACTAGATAATAGTGCAAACACAAAGGCAAAGGATAGCTTAATGAGTAGTGAAGCACTACCTAAAAGTAAAAAGGTAAGCAACACTCCAAATAATGCCGCATCGGTTGTACCAATGGTAGATGGTGCGATAAATCGGTTTTGCCCAATTGATTGCATAATTAATCCAGCAATACTTAAGCCACTTGCAGATAAAATAATCGCCATCGTCCGAGGAAGTCTACTTGTTAGTAAAACATGCCATGCTCTTTCATCCCTTGTTATTAAGTCAGTAAAACTGATGCTAGAAACACCAATAAACAAAGACAACAAAAACAGACTTAAAAACAAAAAGATTAATATTAATCGTTTACTATGTAATGGTTTTTTGTGCACAATAACCTACCTAACAACAAGAACTTCATTTCTTGTCAATCTATTCATACCATAGCTTGTTTACTCAAGCAATTTGCATCCCTTGTTTAAAAACAAACATTACTCACAAAAAGCATACAAAGCAAAGCAAACAAACAATCTATAACAAACAATAAACCTACTAAATAGTAGGTTTATGTAAGATGCATTAAAAATCTATTTCTTATTTATTCACAACAACAATCAAAAATAAGAAAAATACCGGATTTTCACAAATTTGATACAAATCACAAAATCATATGAATACAACTTTAATCGAAATATTCTTTTTCTATGGTTTTATTACTACGAATTGTGTCAATATGACGAACATATCGTTCTATTTCTTCTCTGCGATTTCTAAACTTTGGAGGTAATGCTAATGTTTCTCCTAATGTTTCATAGGACTCTTCATCATCAATAAAGCCTGGTCCTTCAGTAGCAAATTCAAAGAGCATGCCAGGGTATAATCTTGTGTATAATGATTTGAAGTAAAAACGATCCACAAACCCAGAGTGGTTGGCGTTTAATTTGTTTAATCGATCAATCCAGTTATACAACGTTTCTGCATCTTCAATTCTAAACGCCACATGATGGATTCCACCATAACCTTGCAAACCATTGCCTGCTTTTTCATTGTGCTCAACAATAATACTTGCTCCATTTCCACCTAACCCTGTTTCAAACAACACCAAGTTATCTTGGGTTGCGGTTTGAGTGAAAGTTAGTCCTTGTGTTAATACAGCGCTCATGTTGTCTAAGTTGCTTGCTCTAAAGTAAATGGGACCTAAACCAGTAATAGCGTATTCAGTTGGAACAGGTCCATCTTGCCAAGGGGTACCACTTTCAATACCTTGATTGTTTTCATCCGATATTAAGAAGTACTCTTGATCATCAAAATCAGTAAAAAACAATACTTTCTTTCCAAAAAGTTCCGTGATAGGCTCATAGCTCACATCGTATTTATCAAATCGTTTAATGTAATATTCCAATGCTTTTTCACTTGGAACTCGAAATGAGGATTTTCCAATTTCGTTTGTTCCTTTTTGAGCTTTTGCGGCTCCTTGAAAGTCAAAGAAAGTCATATCAGTACCTGCGCTACCTTTATCATCGGCAAAAAACAAGTGATACGTATTTATATCATCTTGGTTTATCGTTTTCTTAACAAGTCTCATTCCTAAGACATACGTAAAGAACTCATATATTTTTTCTGCACTACTTGTAATTGCGGTAACATGGTGTATTCCTATTAAATCATTCATAAAGTTTCTCCTTTGATATGGTGTTATTGTATGCGTAAACTATCTTGAATTCAAGATAAATGACCAAAAGAAAATCCAAACATGGTTTGGATTATTCTAGTTCAAATACACCAGTGTATAACTTATGATAATGTCCTTTTTCTGCCACCAAATGATCATGTGATCCTCGCTCAATAATTTCACCATGATCTAAAACCATAATGACATCTGCATTTTTAATGGTAGATAGTCGATGCGCAATGACAAAAACTGTTCTACCTTCCATTAGTTTATCCATGCCTTGCGCAACAAGTGCTTCGGTTCTTGTATCAATAGAGGAGGTTGCTTCATCTAATATCATCACAGGTGGATCAGCAACTGCCGCTCTTGCAATGGAGATAAGCTGACGTTGTCCTTGTGATAAACCATCGTTAGATCCTGAAATAATGCTTTGATAACCTTCCGGTAACATTTCAATAAAGCTGTGAGCATTAGCAAGCTTTGCAGCTTCAATGCACTGTTGATCACTTGCATCGAGTCTTCCATAACGAATATTGTCCATGACAGTGCCTGTAAATAAATGAACATCTTGTAGTACAATACCTAACGATTTTCTTAAGTCACTCTTTTTTATTTTGTTGATGTTGATGTTGTCGTAGCGAATCTTACCATCTGCTAAATCATAGAAACGATTAATTAAGTTTGTAATGGTAGTTTTACCAGCTCCTGTAGCTCCTACTAATGCTACTTTTTCACCAGGATTGGCATATAGTGTAATATCTTTTAAGACAAGCTCATTTTCTTTGTAAGAGAAATCCACATCAAAGAATCGAACATCTCCTTCAAGTGGAATTAGTGTATACTCATTGTTTTCAATCGGGTGTTTCCATGCCCATTTGTTTGTACGCTCTGTAGTTTCTACTAGCTTTCCTTTATTATCTTTTACATTAACTAGTGATACAAAACCTTCATCATGTTCAACTTCTTGATCTAGTAACTCAAAGATTCTTTCAGCACCAGCTAAAGCCATAATAATGGCGTTGATTTGTTGTGATACTTGTGCGATAGGTTGAATAAACGTACGAGATAACTGTAAAAATGAAGCAATGATTCCAAGGGTAAGTAAACCTGTCCCAGCTAGTGAAACATTTTGAATACCGATAATGGAAAGTGCACCACCAACAATCGCCAATAAAACATACAGCATATAACCAAGACTATTCATAATAGGCATTAAAATATTAGCGTATGTGTTGGCTTGTGTAGAATAGTGTGCTAACTCTTCATTTTTAACATCAAAAGTTTCTTTAGCACGTTGTTCATATGTAAATACTTTGATTACTTTTTGACCTTGAACCATTTCTTCAATATAGCCATTAACACTACCTAGTGCTCGCTGTTGTTTTACAAAAAACGATCCTGAACGACTTGCAATCTTTTTAACGACATACAAGACCAACACAACAAACAGCAAAACAAGCAGTGTTAGCCAAAAGCTTAAGTAAAGCATTGCTCCTACTACAGCAATGATGGTCATTAAGGAAGAAAAGATTTGCGGCAAACTTTGAGAAATCATTTGACGTAAGGTATCGATATCATTGGTGAAATGACTCATTAAGTCGCCATGAGAATGAGTGTCAAAATGTTTAATGGGAAGCTTTTGCATATGCTCAAATACTTCATCACGAATATCTTTAATGACACCTTGTGAAACAATAGCCATAAGACGGTTGTACAAATAAGCACCAAATACACCAACTGAAAATATAATAGCCATGATTAAAATAATGTTTCTTAATCCAGTAAAGACAGGTTCACTTACAAGCAACAACGGTGTAATATAATCATCGATGAGTGCTCTTAAAAACAGTGATATTGATGCATTTGCAAGTGCACTGACAATGATGCTAATAATGACAAAAACCAAATATCGTTTATACCGTTTAATATAATTAACCAAACGAGAAAGAGTATCTTTTTTAATATGACTAAACTTAGGACGATCTTTTATTTTATCAGGTACTTTTCTAGTCATAATCTTTTTCTCCTTTTTGTTGGGACTCGTATACTTCTTGATAAATCTTGTTGTTTAATAACAGTTCTTGATGAGTACCAATACCATTAATCTTTCCATCATCCATCACAACAATAGTATCAGCATCCATCACAGAGTCTACTCGTTGGGCAATAAATATTTTTGTGACATCTGACATTGTACGCAACAACTCTTTTCTTAATCTTGCATCCGTTTTTGTATCGACCGCACTAGTAGAATCATCCAATACAAGAATCTTTGGTTTTTTAAGTAAGGCTCGTGCAATGGTTAAACGTTGTTTTTGACCACCTGAAACATTACTACCACCTTGTTCAATATAAGTCTGATAACCATCTTGAAAGCTCATGATAAAATCATGGGCTTGTGCAATCTTACAAGCTTCTTCTATTTCTTGATCCGTTGCGTTTTCATTTCCCCAACGTAAGTTTTCTTTAATCGTTCCTGAAAATAAAACATTCTTTTGCAAGACCATACCAACATGATCACGCAATGTGTTTAAATCAATGTTTTTGACATTCACATTAGAAACCAACACTTCACCTTTTGTGGTGTCATACAATCGAGGGATAAGTTGCACTAAACTAGTTTTTGATGATCCAGTTCCACCTAAAATACCAATGGTTTGTCCAGACTTTATCGATAAGTTAATGTTATCTAAAACATACTTTTCTGATGATTTAGCATATTCAAATGACACGTTTTTAAACTCAATGCTACCATCACTAAGTGTAGTGATGCCATTAGGTGGGTTAGTTAAATCACTTTCTTCCTCTAATAACTCAACAATTCTTTCTGTTGATGCACGAGATATGACAATCATAACAAGCACAAATGAAAGCATCATTAAACTCATTAATATTTGCATGGTATATGTAATTAAACTCATTAGTTGTCCAGTAGTTAACCCACCAACAGGGTCTGCGCCACTAATAATTATTAGACGAGCTCCAAACCAAGAAAGTAAAATCATCGCAGCATAAATGGTAAACTGCATTAGTGGCATATTAAAGGCTAATGTTTTTTCTGCTTTTACAAAATCATCATGAATTTCCTTGGAAATATCCTTAAACTTACTAACTTCATAATCTTCACGCACAAAGGACTTAACGACTCGAATTCCACGTATGTTTTCTTGTACTACACGATTTAGTTTATCGTATGTCTTAAACACTCTACGAAAGATAGGATGTGCATTTTTAATGATTAAATACATTCCAATGGCTAAGATAGGCATTACAGCTAAAAAGATAAGTGATAGTTGATGATTTATTTGAAAGGCCGCAAACAATGAAAACAACAACAATATCGGAGCTTTCGAGGCTAAGCGAATGACCATTTGATAGGAGTTTTGAACATTAGTAACATCCGTCGTTAAACGTGTCACAACACTTGATGTTGAAAACTTATCAAGGTTTGCAAAAGAAAAATCTTGTACTTTATAAAACATGTCTTTGCGTAAGTTTTTCGCAAAACCAGCAGCCGCAATCGCTGCACTTCTACCGGCTAATCCACCAAAAATAATTTTGATTAATGCCGCAATAAACAATGCAATTCCTAAATTAACAATGACACTCATGTTAGCATCATCAATACCTAAGTCGATTAAGGAAGCCATCAAGTAGGGGATACCAACTTCAATCGCAACTTCAAATGAAACATAAAAAGGAGTTAATAAACTAGCTTTTTTAAATTCTTTTAATGATCGAAATAATTTTTTGTATAAGTTCATGTTTGTTGCTCCTGTTTCATGTTATGTTGACAGCGAAGAATCATGGAGTAAAACATGTCCTTCTCTGCTTGTGTAAAATCATTGGTTAGCTTGTTTTCTAGTTGAATAAAATCTTCTTTGATTCCTTTATATAGCTTTTGCGCTTTTTTTGTAAGAACTATTTTTTTCAGTCGCCGATCATAATCCACAGATTCTCGAATAAGCAACCCTTTTTCTTCCATAAGCCCAATCACTTTCGATGCGGTAGAACGAGTAATAGAGAACTCTTTCTCTAAATCTTTTTGAAAGATGTCTTTACCATCATGTTTACCAACATAAGCAATAATCCATGTGTTGGCCCCAGTTGTTTTTTGTGCTTGTTGAAAATGGCTCATGTTATTAATGTAACGATGAATCATATTAAACAGTATTTTAACTTCTTTAACGATATGTTGTTTCATAAAACACCTCAACTTTGTTTGACATCCAACATTATACAGCAGCTAAAAAAGACTGACAACTGTTTAACTATCTTTTTTAGAGTACCTTTGATAAAATAGGCTTATGAAAAATCAAAAAACAACAAAAAAATGGCTTATCTTATTTGCCTTTGCAATACTTTGGATAATTGTTTTAACCTTTATTTATCCTACCTTACCTGAGTTAATCCCGATACAGTTTTCATTGTCTGGTAATATAAATAATAAAGCGTACAAAGCGAATGTATTTCTAGCGTTTGGTGCTTTGTTTGTGGTCTATATGTTATACACATGGATTCGATACAAAGACAAAGATGTACCAAACAAAAACTTCTTTACATTATATTTTCTAATTTTCTTTAGTTTATTTATTATTATCCTAGGGACCATACTTAGCAATTAAAAACTTGCACGTATTTGTGCAAGTTTTTTTATAAAAGAACGATTCCTTTTTCACTAGCTTGTTGTTCCATCTCAACAGGCCAAACTGAAGCTTGTACTTCACCAATATGTGCTTTCTTTAGTAAGATTAAACACATTCTTGATTGACCTATACCACCACCAATGGTGGATGGTAGTTGATGATTTATAATCATCTGATGAAATGGTTGAGATAACATATGTTTTTTCTTTGCCTTTTTACTTTGAGAAACAAGCTGTTTAGCATTAACACGAATGCCCATTGACGATAACTCAATGGCTGCATCAAGCAACGGATAATACACAAGTAAATCACCATTGAGTGACCAATCATCATAGTCAAAAGCACGACTATCGTGAGACTGATTATTGGATAAAGCATCACCTATTCCGATAATAAAGACACTTTTGTGTTTTTTTGTAATTTCATATTCTCGTTGTTTAGCATTTAAATCAGGGTACATGTCCAACAACTCTTGAGCATGAATAAAAGTAACATTTTTTGCAAGGCTAGATTTAATCGCAAAAGTTTCTTCAACCATTTTCTCCACACCAAGAAGTACAGAGTAAATGGTGTTTACATAATGTTTTAATGTATCGATTGTTCGATCTTGTTCATCAATGATGCATTCCCAATCCCATTGATCGACAAACATAGAATGAATATTGTCTAAATGTTCATGTTTCCGAATAGCGTTCATATCAGTATACAATCCTTGCATTAAAGAAAACTTATATCGTTTTAATGCCAATCGTTTCCATTTAGCTAGAGATTGTACAATCTCACACTCATCGTCAATTTGACTATTTTTAAAACTCACTGGTTTTGATGAACCATCAAGGTGATCATTAATACCAGAGTGCTTTTTTACAAACAATGGGGCACTGACACGAATCAAGTGCAACGCTAAAGAAAGACGATCTTCAAACATGTCCTTGATTGCTTTAATGGCTAATTCACTTTCTACAATCGATAAGTACTGATTGTAATCTTCTGGGTATGCTATCATGGTATTTCTCCTATTGTATGATTATAGGACAATGTTTCTTCTTTTTCAATCGTAGAAAGTTCATTTAATAGGTTGTTTTCTATTGATTGAGTAAAAATACAATTACTTTATTTTTCTGTTGTAATTTTGTGAATAAAAACAAGCTATTCACATTGAATAAAGAATCATTAAAAAATGTCAACAATTTCGTAAATTGTCGAACGAAAAAGTGTGTGTTTTTTCGTGTAATCACTGTTTTTGCTTTATAATATAGAAAAGATAGAAGTTGTAGACGAACATGATAGAAAGAGGTAGTACTATGGGAAAAATAGTAGTTATAGGAAGTATTAATATGGATTTTACGGCAGTATTAAGCAAATTGCCGGTTGTTGGTGAAACATTGTTGGCGCAAGACTTTAAAATGTCTGGTGGAGGAAAAGGGGCTAATCAAGCAATGGCGGCCGCTATCTTTTCCGATAATGTGAAAATGATAGGTATGGTTGGCGATGATATTGCAGGTCATGCCCTTATCGAAAAAATGCAAGAAAAAGGTGTGGATGTATCTTGTGTTGAGTTTTGTGATGATAATACAGGAACAGCTCTTATCAATGTAGATGCTAATGGAAGAAACACCATTGTTGTGTATCCTGGTGCTAATCATAAGTTAACACCAGAAATTGTAAGAAAGTATAAAGATGTCATTGAAGAAGCAGATTTAGTGATGATGCAATTAGAAATACCACTAGAAACGGTTAAAGAAGCAGCAGATATTGCATATACAGCGCATGTACCAGTGTTATTAAATCCATCGCCTGCACAAAAACTTGATGATGATTTACTTAATAAGATTACTTATTTAACACCAAATGAAACAGAGTTATTACGATTAGCCAATGCATTAGAAACATTTAAAGGAGCATTGACACTACGAGAAAGAGGTGTTAAAAACGTTATCGTTACTTTAGGTTCTAAAGGATGTTATGTTAAAACAGATGATATGGACATGCGTGTAGCTAGTTATAAAGTGAATGCCATCGATACAACAGCAGCAGGAGATTCCTTTAGTGGAGCACTTGCAGCAAACATCGCTAAAGGTGTGGATCTATCGTTAGCACTTAAAAAAGCAAACGCAACAGGAGCACTAACCACAACAAAAGTAGGAGCTCAAGAAGCATTGCCGACTAAAGAAGAAGTGGAACATTTAATAATAAGTCAATAAAACCTCTATGAGGTTTTATTATTGGAGGTAATATGAACGTCGTTTTTCATGTGGATAATCTACAACAAGTTAATCAAGTTTTAAACAACATAGATAATCTTCAAGCTGAAGACTTATCCATCAATATTGTGGTTGTGTTTGTTAAAGATGCGATTAAAGCTTTACTTAATGAATCACCACACAAACAAAAGCTAATCTTACTTAATTTAAAAGGAGTGCTTTTTGAGGCTTGTCAACATTCACTCAACAAGCAAGAAGTGGATGTAAATCAGATTCTACCTTTTGTCAAAGTAGTTTCTGCTGGAGTCTTTCAAGTGGTGCAATACCAACATAATGGGTATGCATATATAAAGGTGTAACATGAAAAAATGTAAATTAGAAATTTGTGTAGGGACATTAGATGATGTAGTTGCTCTTAAAGAGTATGATGTTGATCGTATTGAATGCACCAGTGCATTAGAACTAGGTGGATTAACACCAACAGTAGCGATGGTTAAGCAAATCAAAGCAATGACATCAATCGAGGTTGTAGCGATGGTTAGGCCTCATGCCGATGGGTTTGTGTATTCAAGCTATGATGTTAATTGCATGTTTGATGATGCAAAAACTCTTTGTGAAGCAGGAGTGGATGGTATTGTGTTTGGTTTTTTAGATAAAGAACATAAAATAGACAAAGCACTAACAAAAAAGATGGTTGACTTAGTGCATCATTATAAAAAACAAGCAATCTTTCATAAAGCGTTTGACCATACACCAGATATATTCAAAGCGTTTGATGTTTTAGTTGATGCAAATGTCGATCGTGTTTTAACTGAAGGTGGCTTTGTTTTTGATGCAATCACTAAACTAGAAAACTTACGTACATTGATCAATCAAAACAAACCAATTGAAGTGCTGATAGGTGGTGGAGTGCGAGCAGAAAATGTGTTGGATATTTTATCACAAACAGGTTGTTTGCAAGTTCATAGTAGCTGCAAAAGCACAAAGATAGTGGATGGTGTTTCACTGGTGTATGTTGATAAAAAGAAAGTGAAAGAAATGGTAGAAACACTAACAGTATAATTTGTGATTGTTTGCATTTTTCTCGTAATCTTTTCAAATGTGAATCTTATAAGTATAATAGATTAAATAGAAACGAGAATATACTATGGTACATAACGAAAAACTAAATAAATTGTTTATACTTATTGGGGTGCTAGTTTTGATTTGGTCATACATTGGCCACTACGATACTTTTGGGTGGACACTCTTATCATTACCAGTCATTCTTGTTTCACTTGTGTTTATGATTACGTCTAAGAAATTTAAGTATTCAACATTTGTGTACTTTTTTGGTTTGATTTGGGCGATTATATTATTAATTGGAGCAAAATACACATACACATACAATCCATTGTTTGAATGGATAAAAGATGTGTTTGATTTATCACGTAATCATTATGATCGTGTGGGTCATTTTGCTCAAGGTTTTGTGCCTGTGTTAATAATGAAAGAGTATTTTATACGAAAAGGGTATTTACAACGAAACAAAGCATTGAATTTTATTTTAGTTTGCATGGCCTTAGCCTTTAGTGCATTTTATGAGTTACTAGAGTTTGCGGCAACTGTTATTTCCAATCAACCAAAAGAGTATATCCTTGATTTACAAGGTGATATGTGGGATACACAATACGACATGATGTTTGCCATCATTGGTGCAATGGTATCATTAAAGTTACTATCAAGATTCCATGATCCGATCATTGATACATTAAAAGATGATTATCCTAATCAAGCATTAGAATAGTCTTTTTTTTAATGATTATCCTATAGGATAAATAATAAAGTAAATAAATACGACAAATCGTTAACATGAAAAGTTTGATAAATGACCATGACCTCAATAAAAGGAGACATTGAACAAGTTTTTTATTAATTAGATTAAGTGGATGATTAAATAGTTCGATAGAAGTTAACGATGATTGCAAAATTATAGAAAAAAGTGCTTTAATTTTGATACAATATTATTAAACAGGAGGGGAATAGATGAAAAAAGTAGCGTGTTTTTTAGCAGATGGCTTTGAAGAAACTGAAGCTTTACAAACAGTGGATATTTTAAGAAGAGCAAACATTACTGTTGATATGATTTCGATCAAAGACAAACATGTTGTTGGCTCCCATGGTATTGAAGTTGTTGCTGATAAAGGTTGGCAAGATAACTTTGATGATTATGATATGATATTTTTACCAGGAGGCCAACCAGGGACAAACAACTTAATGGCAGATGGTAGAGTACTCCAAATAATACAAGATTTTTATAACCAAAAAAAGTGGTTGGCTGCTATTTGTGCAGCACCTATCGTGCTTGAAAAAGCAGGCGTATTAAAAGATAAAAAAGTTACTTCACATCCTTCTATGATGGAGGATCATTTTAAAGATTCACATTATTTAAACAAAGAAGTTGTTCTTGATCAAAATATTATTACAAGTAGAGGAGTAGGTACAGTACCTGCATTTGCATTTACCATTTTAGAGTTGTTTGATATCGACTCACAACCATTTAAAGAAGCAATGGTATTTACAAGAAAGTAAAAAGAAAACATGGTGTAGGCCATGTTTTTTACATTGAATAAACAATTGCAGAAAGTATCATGATTATAAAAAGAATTAGTGGGAATAGCACAATAAACACAATTACTTTTACCAACCCTTTATCGTTTTCTTTAATGGGAGCGCTAATCATTTGTGTATGATGCACGGGCTGTGAACATGATGGACATACTTTCCAATGGGATTCTAATACTTGATTGCAACTCTCACATGCTGTTTTTAGTTGAACTCCACAATTAGGACAAGAAGCAAAATCTTTAGACACGACAGAGTTGCATCGAGCACATCGTAAACCACCATAATCTGCACGGACGACAAGATAAATAATAAATCCAATAAAACTAGGAACAAATACAGCGATTAACGTCCATAATAAGGCGTTCATACCACGTTGTTGAGCATCCTTATACACATAAAACCCAATTACTAGGGGAATGATAAAAATAGACAGAAACGCAAACAATGGAATAAACATAAAAAAATCAGTCATAAGTGGTCTCCTTTAATAAGTTATAAAAGCAATAGTGATAATACTAAATGTAAAACAAGTAAACTAGGAAATCCTATAATGAATTTCGTTTTACGGTTTTTATGCTTGAATATATGCATCGCCATCATACCACCAAAAGCACCCCCAAGAATGGCAATCATCCAAAGAGTGGATTCGCTTATTCTATGTTTATGGTGTTTCGCTTTGAGTTTGTCTACAAGCATAAGAGTAAACAACATCAAGTTGATGATAAAGAAATATACAATAAAGTATTCTTGCATCATTGATACCTCAGTCCATAATATTCATCATCTTTATCATTGTCAATATCATTAACTTGTTCATTTTCATACAAATAAAATATTTCTTCACAATATAATTGAGTAAACACTTCAGTAGAAACAATAAAATGACTTGATTTACTAATGAGTGTTATTTTATTATGGTTAGCATAACAAAACGTTGGAAAGGGTGAATAAAACATAACAATTTGATTGTTTGTAAGTGATTCAAATACTTCTTCAAATGATTCGAACTGTTTCATAAACGATCCTTTCTCATGTCTAATAAATGTATTATACCATGAGAAATTGTTAAGATTTACACTTTGTGTTTGTCTTTTTTAAGTACACTGATATAATAGAAATGATTTTGGAGAAAAATGATGAAAGAGATACTTTTAACAATAGTCATTGGTTATTTACTAGGGAATATGCAAGCTTCTTATTTATTAGGGAAGTTGCTTTATAAAATCGATATTCGAACACTTGGACATGGAAATGCAGGGGCAAGCAATGCATTAAGCTCCGTTGGTTTTAAGTTTGGGCTTTATGTTGCGATAGTTGATGTTTTAAAGGGTGTTGTGGCTATTGTGTTAACGCGAGTTCTTTTTTCAGCAAGCTTAAGTGAGCACACTGTACTTCTTTATATTAGTACAGCTAGTGTAATGCTAGGGCACATATTTCCTTTTTACATGAACTTTAAAGGTGGTAAAGGAACTGCAACTTTACTTGGTGCACTTTTAGGTATTCAACCACTTTTAGGTGTGGGGGCGATTGTTCTGTTAATACTATTAACATTGCTAATAGATTATGTAGCATTAAGTGCTGTTATACTAATGTTTTTATTAGTTGTGCTAACACTTATTATGTCTTTTGGTGTTTTAGAAACACTGATCTCAATTTGTGTGTTTGCTTTATCTGTGTATTTACATACTCCAAACTTTAAAAGGATAATAAACAAAACAGAAGGTCGATTATCGTTAACGTTAAAGTCAAAAAGAAAAGAGCGCTAAGGCTCTTTTTAGTTAGGTTGCTTTTACAAATGAAGTTGATCGCTGATACAGTACTACATAAACTTTATAGAACGCATACGTTACAAAGGTGTTTGCTATTGCTGTAGGTAATACAACAGCCACAAACAATGCACTCAAAGGGGCCGGTAACCCAACGATGACTAAAGCACTCGATAAAAAGGCAATGCCACTAACGATGGTAGCTACAAAACCTAGTGCTCCAATAATTAGTGGTTTCAACTGATTTTTTAATAAGGTGATAATGAATAAGACAAAATAAGCACTAATTAGTTTATCAATAATGTTTGGGATTTGACCCCCAGGAAAACCAGTTGTCATTGCCGCTAAAATACCAGCGACTGTACCTATTAAAAAGGTGTTAGCAAGTTTTGGTTGACTAACGATGGCAATAAACATACTAGCTAGTAAAAAATCTGGTTTAACTCCTCCGAAAATTGGTGGTGTAATCGCGTGAAGCACCATACCAACCGCAAGCATCAAGGCTGCAAATACTATTTCTTTTGTTTTCATAATCATGTTCCTTTCATCGTGATAGAGAATACAAAAAGCACCCACTGCTATAGGAGCAATGGGTGCGGTTGCGGTGCCATCCTACTTATCGCAAAAGCGATATCTTTATCAAGTACTATCATACTCGTGCTGTCAGATAACGGTCAGCTTCCGTCTTGGTGTAAATTGTAATTTTATTTTGCATTAAATTTAAGGGGTGCTTTGCACTAATAAATCGAGTAGGAGACTAGCCATTAATTGACTAGTCTCCTACTCGATTTAAAATAGTCCTTTTTTCAATATATAAATACTTTAACTGCCATAAGCATACCCTTTTTCCAGTTCGTCTTTACTTGTAGTTATTTCTATTGTGATATGATTCTTTACACCCGATGTATGGGCAAGCTCTGCAATTTCTTCTTTGATTTCCCTAGTCTTGTTTATATCGGAAGAGTCTATAAGAACCGTAACGATAAGGGCATTTTCTTCTCCGTCCAGTGACCAAATGTGAAAATGAGAGAGGTCCTTTACAGCAGGAATATTGTTAATGGAGTTCGCCAGGTTCTCTACGTTTACATTTTCCGGCGAACCGTTCAATAAAATTTTCATTGTACTGAAAAATTCAGGTACAGTTTTATAGAGGATATAGAGTGCTATCGAAATCGATAAGATTGGATCCAATCGATAAGCCTCGGTAAAGTTCATTACAATACTCACAACCAAGACCCCAATCCACCCTAATACATCTTCTAGCATATGCAGGTTCAACATGCCTTCGTTTTTAGATGACCCTTTGCTTAGAATCCAAGCCGCATATCCATTCAATCCAATAGCCACGAGTGAAAGCCAAAACATGCCACTGTAATTAACCGGTTGCGGATCAATCAAACGTGGGATACTTCGGTAAATCATAAAAAATGAGCCGCCGATCAGTACTACTCCAGTTATCAACGCCCCTAATAATGAAAAGCGGTTATAACCAAAAGTGAACTGTTCATCTTGCTGCTTTTCTGAGTACCCCTGGAAAAACCAAGCGAATCCAATAGAAATGGAATCTCCTAAATCATGAACGGCGTCGGACATAATTGACACACTATTGAAAAGAGACCCAAAGAAAAATTCAATCATGGAAAAAATAAAGTTGATGAAAAAAGCAATTTTAATATTCTTATTCGATTGATTTTGGTGCGAGTGATTTTCTTGTTTCTCTGACTTTGAAATTTTAAAAACCTCGATTTAGTTTTATACCTTATTAGCTTTTATTGTTCTTGTTCATTGATATGAGTTAAGACTTGTTCGAGAATACTGAAAACATGAAGATCATCAAGACTGTAAACCATGCTTTTCCCTTCTCTTCTTGCCTTCACTAAACGTGAATCTTTCAATATTTTTAGTTGGTGTGAAATCGCGGACTGTTCTATATCCAATGCAAGCACAATGTTTCCAACACTGAGCTCTTCTTTCTGTAAAAGAAAGAGAATTGACAAGCGTGTAGGGTCACTAATCACTTTGAATACTTTGCTTATTGATTGGATCTTCTCTTTATTGATTGGCGAAGTTGTTGATGTATCCATATGCTCTTATTCCTCTCACATGATTTTCCATTCATATATATAATACCACATGAGTAAAACGATGCTAGTTTTTTGTTTATAGACAAAATTAAGACTTTTGTATCAGCAATAGTAGTCCATTTGAATAAGAAGCATCTTGTCTTGACAAAACTCATACAGTGAGTTAATATGATTTTGTAAACATATGAATGTAACTTCATTTGTAAATCATAATCATTCCGATTTACAAATAAAAGGAGATGGAGACTGGATAAGCCCAAACCATATGAATCCTTGCCTTACTTAAGCAAACAAACGAGCTCAGAATTTGCAAGGCACAAAAAAAGTCAACAAAAATCAAAGAAATTTAATAGAAAGGTGATAGAAATGGAAACTACCAAAGAGCAACATTCACAGGAAAAAGAGAAACATAACCACGACCATGATCACAATCACGGGAAGATGCCTATTATTCTATACTTTATTGGTTTGGCATTGGCAATTGTTGCATTGTTCTTAAGTGGAGAATATCAATTAATTAAAAACATCATGTTCTCACTCGCCACAATTAGTGCGGGCTATCATGTCATTGTTCTGGAAGGTCTTGGAGAGACAATTGAGAATACAAAAGCAAATAATAAGTTTACGCCTAATTCTCATATTTTAATGGGATTAGCGGCTATAGGAGCTTCAGCGATAGGGAATTTTTGGGAAGGAACGTTGTTGATTCTCATTTTTTCAGGCGCACATTTCCTGGAAGATTACGCTGAAGGAAGAAGTAGACGAGAAATAACGAAATTACTCGAAATGAACCCAACAACTGCTCGGTTAATTTTGCCTGATGGGAATACAAAGATTGTTGACGTCAGTGAATTAACAGTTGGGGACCAACTTCAAGTACTAAACGGTGACCAAGTACCCATTGATGGAGTCATTTTATCTGGCTCTACTTCCATTGATGAATCGTCTATTAATGGTGAAAGTATACCCAATGAAAAAACAAAAGGAGATACCGTTTTTGGGAGTACGATTAATGGGACAGGCACGTTTACAATGGAAGTCACCAAAGAAAACGAAGATACAGTATTTTCAAAAATTTTACAATTAGTGAACCAGAACCAAGATAATCAAACAAAAGCTGCGAGTATTATCCAAAAATTCGAACCGAAATACGTCACAGTTGTTTTAATTGCCATTCCCCTGTTCGTGTTATTGGCTCCTGTTCTACTTGATTGGACATGGTCACAAAGTATTTATAGGGGATTGGTTCTTTTAGTTGCAGCTTCACCCTGTGCTTTAGCAGCAGCTACCGTATCGGTAACCTTATCAACAACCTCTAACCTGGCCAAAAAAGGTGTCCTTTCAAAAGGTAGTTCTTATCTGTCTCAATTAGCTGATACTCAAGCAATTGCGTTTGATAAGACGGGAACTTTGACCAAAGGAAAACCAGAAGTAACCAATTATTATTTTGCCGATTCTGTGAATGAAGAAAATATTATTGATATCGTAGTGGCTCTTGAAAAAGAATCCAATCACCCTTTAGCAGATGCCATTCTAAGAAAGTTTGAACAAAAAAATAAGCTTACCATTGAAGTAGAAAATCAGATTGGTAAAGGGTTGACGGGAGATTATAACGGAAGAAATTATCGGATTGGAAAACCCACTTCATTTGCTAATGTGGCAGAAGAGTTCTCGAGCTTAAATGACGAATGGGCTTCGGAGGGAAAAACAGTGGTCTATGTATCCGAAGACGAGAAAGTTATTGGGCTAATTTCTTTAATGGATATTCCAAATGAAGAAGCTAAAGCAACCATTGATTACTTTAAGGGCCTTGGGATTCACACCACTTTAATTACTGGTGACTCAGAAATGACAGGAAAAGCAGTTGCAGAACAATTAGGAATAGATGAAGTAATCGCGAATGTCATGCCAGAAGATAAATCTCGAATTATAGACGAGCAAAAAGAGAAATACGGCGTAACAGCAATGGTGGGTGATGGTGTAAATGATGCCCCTGCCCTTGTTAATGCAGATGTAGGTATTGCCATGGGGGACGGAACAGATGTAGCAGTAGAAGTGTCTGATTTGGTTTTAATGCAGAATAATTTATCCAAATTGGTACAATCTCATAATATTGCAACCAAAATGAATCGTGTCATTTGGCAAAATATTTTTTTCTCAATGGCCGTTGTTGTCTTTTTAATTATTGCTAGTTTCTTAGGTTTGACGGATATTGCAATTAGTGTCATTATTCATGAAGGAAGTACGTTGGTCGTTATTCTGAATGGACTTCGTTTATTAAAATCTAATTAATTCTATCAAAACCCATAAAGCTAGGCTATAGTAATAACTGTCTGAAGTTAATATGCCTTTAACGTTCTAAAAACGTTAGAGGCATATTTTTTATAAATTACTTTGTCTCAAAAACAATCGATTATGGGACGATTTTAAATAACAACTTTTATAGACTAGAAGAAGGGTTTTTTAGTGCCAAAACTTTGCTTTTTATCTACGTATCTTCACCCACCCTTTATGATACAATTGAGAAAATCAAAATAGAGAAGGAAGAGGATTATGAGTGGGTATGTATATGGGTATGCAAGGGTAAGTACACGATCACAAGAATTGTCTCGTCAGATGGATTTGCTCAATGAACATAACTGCAACGAAATACTGACTGAAAAAATGACGGGAACCAAAGCTAACCGTCCGCAATTAAATCGGCTGAAAGATAAATTGCGTCCAGATGATACAGTTATCGTGGAAAGCTTCTCTCGTTTGGGGCGCAGCACAAAAGATTTAATTGATCTTGTAAATTACTTTGAAGAACATAATGTAAAGTTGATCAGCTTAAAAGAGAATTTTGATACGGCCACTCCCCAAGGGCGACTTATGATGACTGTGTTTCAAGCATTTAGTCAATTTGAACGAGATTTGATTGTTGAACGCACAAAAGAAGGTTTAAAAAGTGCTCGAGCTAGAGGGCGAAAAGGCGGGCGTCCTCCTGTGAACCAACGAGATATTGAACGAGCAATAAAATTGTATAAAAGTGAGGAATATAGTGTGAAAGAAATTGTTGAGATGACAGGAATCAGCAAGTCAACGCTTTATCGTTACTTAGATAAATAAAAATTGACGATTAATTTTATTTAATCGTGGGAAAGAGGTGTTCTCATGAACCAAGAACTTCCTCCATTAACTTCATATTCAGAAGAACTAAGACAAAATGCGATGGATAAATATCAAGTGATTGCCCCTTATCTTAAGCATGAAGAAAGTTTGAGTAATATTGCTGAAGAATCAGGGGTTCCAAAAAGAACTTTATACCATTGGGTAAATCAATATCAACAATCAGGGTTGAAAGGATTGATCCGAAGAAAGCGCTCGGATTCAGGAAGCTTTAAAGTAGAAGAAAATGTACAAGAAGAAATTAAAAAGCTTATATTTGAAAACAAAAAAAACACCTTAACTTCTATTCATCGGAAAGTCTGTAAAATTTGTAAAAAGAAAAATTGGGCCCCGCCTAGTTACAATCAAGTATATGCGATTGCTAAAAATCTGTCGCCACAATTAAAGGAACTTGCTCATAAAGGAAAAAAAGAATATCAAAATAATTATGATTTGGTTTATCGTCGTGAGTCTTATTATCCCAATGAAATATGGCAGGCTGACCACACTCCCTTGGATATCCTTGTTTTAAACGAAAAAGGAAAGCCTGAGAGGCCATGGTTAACAATTATTTTAGATGATTATAGCCGAGCAGTTGCAGGGTATTTCCTTAGTTTTCAAGATCCTTCTGCTATTCAAACTTCTTTAGTCTTACACCAAGCAATATGGAAAAAAAGCAACTCTGATTGGCAAATATGTGGTATACCTGAAACTTTCTATACCGATCACGGAAGTGATTTCACTTCAAATCATTTGGAGCAAGTCGCAATTGATTTAAAAATCAATCTTATTTTTTCTACGGTAGGTATGCCAAGAGGACGGGGGAAAATAGAACGCTTCTTTTTAACAATTAATCAATTATTTTCGCAAGATTTACCAGGTTACATTGGGAATCAAAATACTTCAAATCTTCTTACGATAAAAGAGCTTGATGAGAAATTAGCGCATTTTATTATATATGACTATCACCATAGAGTGCATGGCACTACAAAACAGGAACCTATAAAGATGTGGAATAATTCAGGATTTCTTCCTCATCTACCAGATAGTCTAGAAAGTTTAGATTTATTGTTATTAAATGTTGCAAAGCCAAGAAAAGTTCATTCTGATGGAATTCACTTCCAAGGTTTAAGATATATTGACACCAATTTAGCAGCTTATGTAGGTGAAACTGTTATCATTAGATATGATCCAAGAGATATTGCTGAGATTCGTGTATTTTACAAAGACCAATATTTATGTACGGCAATTTCTCCTGAAATTTCTGATTACGAAGTCGATTTAAAAGAGATTGTTGCGGCACGTAATAAAGCACGGAAAAATCTTGAAAATCAGCTCCATTCTGGAAATAATATTGCGGAAGAACTTATTTCAACTAAGAAGAAAGAGTTAGATAATCCTGTAAACAAAAAAGATTCTAAGAAGTCAGAAATTAAGAGGTATTACAATGAATAAAACACCCTATTTTATTGAAACAAAAGAATATAAACGCTTTGTAGAATTTTGTCAGGCATGTATCAAATACAAATATATCGGAATTTGTTATGGATTACCCGGAGTTGGGAAAACTTTATCCGCTAAGCAATATTCAAATTGGAATTGGGTCGAAAAACAAATTGATTACAAAAAATCGGAAGAAATCGGAATGAATGCAGATGAAAAAATCCTTGAAGCGAAAACAATATTTTACACCGCTCCAGCCATACGGGCGACTAAAATGACGAATGAAATCGATATGATCGGTGGTAAAATGGGTATGGTTAAAAGTATGTATAGAGTTCTTCAGTTAGGAGCAGTAGAAAAATACTCAACGAATGCGTATGAAGAAATTGATCTCATTATTATTGACGAAATAGATCGATTAAAAGTACAGCATTTAGAACAACTAAGAGATATTTATGACCAAAAAGATGTGGCTATGATCTTTATTGGAATGCCGGGTATAGAAAAGCGATTGGCTCGTTATCCTCAACTCTACTCGAGAATAGGTTTTGCCCATGAATTTGATAGATTGAGTAAAGACGAAATCCATCATATTCTGGAATACAAATGGGAAGAGTTAGGATTATCTGTCCAACTGGAAGATTTTGCTAATTATGAAGCCGTCATTAGTATTATTAAAATTACCAGTGGAAATTTTCGGCTTATCCAACGAATCTTCACCCAAATCGAAAGGATATTGGAAATCAATAACCTTGAAACTATCACGACCGAAGTAGTTGAAGCTGCACGAGATACTTTAGTCATTGGAATAAAATAAGTAATAAAAAAGACTATTTTCTGAGCGAAATAGTCTTTTTTAATGTTCGATTAGTGTAACGTAGCGCTTAAAGTTAGTGCAAAATAAAATCAAAATTTACACTTGGCTACTAACTTCGCCTTGCTCTCATGGACCCATTCATTACATGTTTGTAATCAACTTTCACCAACCGTTGACTCTCTACTTACAACTTACGTAACTACTATTTTCCAATCATTGATTTATTTGAAACCAATTATACAGGAATGCTTTATTTGTGTAAAGCGACAAATTTCGACCAATAAAAAAGACCCGATTATTTCGGGTCAAATGTTAATTATGATTCTTTTTTAAGTTTTGGTTGTGAGATAATAACTAAACCAGCACCTAGAGATAGAGTTAGAATAATCCAACCGATCATATTATTATCGGATGTATCAACGATAAGAGTTTCTTCTTCCTCTTCTTCTGCTTCAGGTAATACTAGTTCAATGTTTTCAGGTACTAATACTGCATCAATAACGTGTACAACCCCATTAGCAGCTTGTAAGTCAGCGATAACTACTTCAGAGTCATTAATGAATACTCCACCATCTAAAGAGATAGTAATAGTTTCACCATTTAATGTTTCAGGTGTCATACCTTCACTTAGATCAGTTGATAATACACGACCACTTACAACGTGGTAAAGTAGAATTTTATCAAGATCTGGTTGATCAAGAAGTTGTTCTGCAGTGATATCAAGAGCTTCTAATAAAGCTGCAAATGCTGCATTTGTTGGAGCAAATACTGTAAATGGACCTTCGCCTTGTAATGCACCAACTAAATCAGCTTTTGTAAGTGCTGCAACTAGGATACTGAAGTTGTCATCATCAGATAATGCGATATCAACAACTGTGTCAAAATAAAACTCTTCTACTTCTTCAGTTGGTGGTAATAATACTTTGTCAATAATGTGAATAACACCATTAGAAGCCTCAACATTTGCAGTAGTAACAGTGCTTTCATTAATCATTACTGTTTCACCTTCAATGGATACAGTTATAGTAGCACCATTGACTGTTGCAGGTGTCATACCATCTTCTAAATCAGTACTCATAACTTTTCCAGCTACAACGTGGTAGAGCAAGATGTCTGCTAAATCTTCACGAGCTAGAAGTTGTTCTTTTGTAACTCCTAGATCATCTAGTAATGCAGCAAATGCAGCATTGGTTGGTGCAAAGACTGTAAATGGTCCTTCACCTTATAGTGTTGTTACTAAATTAGCTTCTGTCAGTGCTTCAACTAAAATGGAGAAGTCTTCATTTCCAACAGCGATATCAACAATATTTTGTTCTTCTGCGGAAACCGGAGCCATAAGTAGTAAAAACAAACTCAATACTAATCCTAAAATTTTCTTCATGTAATTTTCCTCCTCATAATTTGCTTATCAAATTATGGGTACGATATAATGCTTTAAAAGAGTAAAGTAAAGTGTGATGCTCACAGAAAATAACAAATCATTTAATATATAAAAAACACAATTAAACCCTTTATTTAAAGGGTTTAATTGATTTTAATTTGCATATCACTATTGATTAGATGTGAAAAACCAAAAAATAAACACAAAGTAAAATCTCATTTTTACATGAGGTTTATGGCTTCTATTGATATGACTTAATAAACTCGTCAACTTCTTTATCTGTTGGTACTGATGGTTGAGCACCAATCTTTAACGTACTTAATGTTCCAACGGCGTTTGCGTATTTAGCAGATGCAACAATATCTTTTGTTTCTGCATATTTATTCGCAAGAGCTCCAGTAAAGGCATCTCCAGCAGCAGTTGGATCAACAGCTTCTACTTTAAATGGAGGAATCATTTCATCAATTCCGTTTCCATAAATGTAAGAACCGTTTTCTCCAAGTTTTAATACAACAAACTCACATTCATTTCTTTTTGCAAGTATTTCTGCAGCTTCTTTGCATGTTTTGTGATCTGCAGGATAAATACCAGTTAATGCTTTTGTTTCAGTTTCATTTGGAGATAAGATTGTTAATCCTTTTAATTCTTCTAAAGGATACTCTTGTGCTGGACCTGCATCTAATACAGTCATAACACCATGTTTTTGCGCTAGTTTGACAGCGGCAATGTTTGCTTCAAGTGGGATTTCCAACTGTAAGAGCAAGGCATCAAAGTCATCTTTGAACACTTCTTCAAGTCCTTCTGGAGTTGTCTCCATGTTGGCTCCTGGACAAATGACAAGACGGTTTTTACCACCTTATTCTAAGATGATAACAACTGTACCACTTGCTGAGCCTTCTTTTTTCTTTAATCCCTTGGTATTGATACCTTCTGAAGATAGCATAGCATCTAATTCTTCACCATTAGCATCTTGACCAAGAGTTCCAAATACTGAAACCTTTGCCCCTAAACGAGCTGCAGCAACCGCTGCGTTGGATCCTTTACCACCACATGCAGTACCAATTACTTCACCTAGGACACTTTCACCAAGTTCTGGAGCACGGTCTACTTGATAAATAGAATCCATCATTATACTTCCAACCATTAAAATTTTTGTTGGCATAAATATACCTCCTTTGCCTACATGTAATCGCTATCATAGATAAAGGGTAATTTCAATGAACATACAGTGAAAATCAGGTTATTATAATACCTGTCTTTTGGAGTTAGAGTAAAAATCTTGTGCTATAACCGGTGGTTAAGCACTTTTTTTATCTCTGAAGGAAGTAAGAAATAATTAGTTAAAGGTAGGCCGGTATACTTGGCAAAACTTTTAATAAAGTCATTACTTTTAGTAAGATTAATCCATTTTCTATCCGAAACATGAACGACACGAAAGTGGCGAGTAAAATGAATGATTGTCTCACTAGATACTTGGTCTTTAAGAATATGAACTTGTAATAATCTCATTAATAAAATGGATAAATAACAAATTAAGAAGTGTCCAATGATCGAATTTTCTTTTTGGACAAAAACAGGGCGAGCATCAAGGTAGGACTTCATCACTTTAAATGATTCCTCAATTCGCCATAAATTACGATACACATCCAATATCTGTTGAGCACTTAGATTCAACTCTGATGTGACAATACAGTTATACCCAGCCAACCGAAGGTCATTTTCAATCGCTTTAAGATTCAATGAAACACTAACTTTTTTATTGGTTTCTTTTCCACTATTGTCTGTTGATTTAAAAGTAACATATTTTGCACTATCGCCATATTCACTACGTTTGGCGAAAGATGCTTTAAGCTTTTTAGCTTTTTCAACTTGTTTATGAATTTCGAATCGTTTCTTTTCTGCCAGCTTAGGAGTATAGGTAACGACTCGTTTTTCTTTAAGATGAATCATCTTTTTTTGTCCAGACTCTAATGGAATATCGTAAGGAAATTGATCCACACATGATTTGATTTTGTAAAGGACTTTTCCATGAGTGTCTTTTACTTCTTGGTAATCATGCTCTAAAAGTACCCATGTCTTTTCAACCTCAGGCATCATCTTTACGGATTTCGAAAAAATGTATCCATCCCCACTGATACGAGCATGAGCTATGTTTTCTGCACAGTTTAAGCCCTTATCGGCAACACGAATAATGCGACCATCAATATGGTGTCGTTTTCTTAACTCACTTAATACTTCTCGAATGGCAGGCTTTTCAGACTCATTACCAGGAAAGATTTTCATTCCAATAGGGATTTGGTTAGCATCTAACAAAAGACCCATCGAGACAATAGGAGCTCTGCGATTCTCTTTGGATGGTCCATTTCGCCGTAAGTCATCTTCTTTGTCAATTTCAAAATAGAAGTTTGTGCAGTCAAAGTAGGTGGTGGAAACATTAAAAGGAAAACGAGAACTAAGTCCATGATTATAAATTTCAATCATTTTCTCATACTCAGATCCTATGTATTCTAAAGCATCATACATTTGACTTTGAGAATAATGAAAGTCTTCATAAAGCAAAGGCAACACGTCATAGAAAGTTTTATATTTAGAACAAGGATCTACAAGACGAGCATAAATAAGAGAGGACAATATTTCAAAAACATTAAACTCAAAACGAAATGGAGATTGCATTAAGTCAAGATACTTTTTAACACCCAACGATTCGTTAAGGCTTTTAAAAGGGAAATAACCAAGAATACGTTCTGGTGTTTCTTCGCCAATCAATCGAATTTTATCTTTGTTTTTTTCTAATCTATTGTGTTGGTTGAGTTGATCCACTTCCTGTTGGTAAAAAGCAATAGGATCATTAATCCCTTGATTCACTAATTGATGAACATAACCAATAGGACGGTAAGAACGCTGCACAGCATGACCACGAGTAGGGTCATAAAAACCCTCATAAATTTGAAGATAAGTACCTTTTTTATTGTTGGATTTCTTTAGAAAATAAGCCATTGTAGAGCCCTCCATTAGACAACATCATTATAACACAATAGCACAATATAGTACATATATTAAAATTGCTTATGTCAAGTTTTTACAACACTAAAAAAACCTTTACTTAAAGGCTTTCTGACACTCTTTACTTTATTCACTCTCAAAGATTTCTTGTGCTATCTCCTAAACACGGGGCATAAATATACCTCCTTTGCCTACATGTAATCGCTATCATAGATAAAGGGTAATTTCAATGAACATACAGTGAAAATCAGGTTATTATAATAGAAGTTAACTAAACATGTTTTCTTAAAGCAAATACATAAATAATTTGAAGCAAAAATACAACAAGTACAAATAATAATGAAACTATCCAAACGGCATTGTGAGTGTCAATAATTGCACTCCAATCAGAAACTTTGACTAGCTCATTTGTTGAACCGATCTGAAACAAAACAGAAAAGATAGCTGAAAGTAAACTTATTGAATTAAATAGCAAAGAAATAAACATACTTCTACGTAATAAAGCTAACGACAACAAAAAGCACAACAGCGTGCTAAGTCCTAAAATAATGCTTAAAATATTAAATTGTGCACTCATAGGTGGTTCTCCTTTTGATATAAAAATATAGTATCACAATTATGCATATATAGTTATAGAGTACTTTCTTTTATAAGAATCTTAAAATATGATATTGTTAGATTAAGGAGGCAATTATGAATTTAAAAGGTAAAAAAGTATTGTCAATTGTTTCAGAAGATTATGATGATTTAGAGTTATTTTATCCAATGTTGCGTTTAAAAGAAGCAGGAGCAACCGTAGAGGTTGCTGGTCCAGACAAAAAGACTTACAAAGGTAAGTTTGGCTTATCCGTTGATGCAGACTTGAGTTTTAAGGATGTAGACATCACAAGCTATGATGCGTTTTTAATTCCTGGAGGTTGGGCACCGGATAAACTTCGTCGTTATGATGAAGTATTAGAATGGACTCGATACATGAATGACAACAACAAAGTTATAGGGATGATTTGTCATGCTGGATGGGTGTTATCATCGGCTGATATTCTTAAAGGAAGAACAGTCACAAGTACACCAGGTATTAAACATGATTTAATGCATGCTGGAGCAACTTGGGTTAATGAAGCAGTGGTTGTGGATGATAATTTAATTTCTGGACGTCGTCCACCTGATCTACCAGAATATTTGCCAAAATTAATTGAAGCAATTGCAAAACGATAATTTAGTTGTTAGCTATGATATTGTGAGTACCTCTGGGTACTCTTTTTTCTTGTGTACTCTTTTTTTATTGACACTTTATTAAGATAATGATTAGATAAATGAAAGTAGTTTAAGGAGGCCACCTATGCTAGAAAAGTTGATTAACACATTTACTGAAGTTGAACCCATGTTACTAACAACAGAATTGTTTGAGTTAAAAAAAGAAGGTCAGAACATTCGATTCGAAATGGGCCAACATCTTATTGTTTCAGATGCACTGTTTTTTACGAGATGGGTTATTGAAGATGGTATTGCGAAAGTGGGGGTCAGTTACTTAAATAAAGAATCAGACGAAATGATTTTGAGTATGCCAAAAAAGGAAGATCGTCAAACACATATTGAAATGATAGGAATGGAAGAAAAATACATTCAAGGTAATGATATTGTCACGCCTTATCATAGGAATTCTCATATTGAAGTCATTTATGTATACAAAGGGGAGTTAAAGCTAAAAATTGAAGGAATCGTCGAAGTGTATCCTGAAAAAACAGTTCTTATGATGGATAAAGGAGTGTTACATTCTGAGTATATAAATGATTCTAAGTGTGTTGTTTTATTTTTAGGTGTAAATGATGCTATATTGCGATTTCTTCTCTATCCATTACAGCTTAATGAACACTCCAATCAATTTGTACAACTCGCATTGTTAAACAACAGTGAAGTAGGCTCATACATCCAATTAAACTTGCTTGATCGACATCAAGGATTTGAGTTTTTATTAGAGAGTATCATGAAAGAATTTTCATCAAAAGATTCAGGGTATGATTTTGTCATTTTAGGTCTTTATAAACGATTGTTAACGTTATTGCTAAAAGATGAATCGAAAATACAACTTGTTCAACGTGATGAGAAAAAGCAAAGAATGTTTAACAAAGTAGCTTTATATATAAACAAACATCATCAGTTCGTTTCTTTATCAAATTTAAGCGAAAATTTCAATTATTCAGAAGATTACTTTAATCGCTTGATAAAAGAGATGACGGGAACAACGTTTACTGAGTATTTAAAAGAAGTTCGTATTAACAAGGCTGCTCAGTTATTAATTGAATCAGATGATTCGATAGCAGATATTTCTCAGCAAGTTGGATATACAAACAAGCAATTTTTCTATAAAGTGTTTAAAGATAAGTTATCTTTTACACCACATGAATACCGCAAAAGAAAACGATTCTAGTCGTCATTTGCTACTAATCATGCAAAATTAACCTTTTTATGCTATTTGAATACTATAAAAAGATAGATAAGATATAGTTATCTGTTTTTTTTTTTGACGTTTTTGCGTCTGTAAACTTAGGAGGGGCCATGAAAAAGAATTACATAATTACCTTGCTTGCTATTTTTATGCTTTTGCTTGATGTATTTTCACCAATTAGCAGCTTGATTTTTGTACAAGCAAATGAAAACAAGGAAATTGAGAACATATTCACACTTGAGTTTTTTAAAGTGGATGGCGTTGATGTTGAAGACAACCCGTTTATTGAGATTGAAGATGATACACAGGTGTCTCTTCGCTATAATTGGGAAATGAAAGATCATACCGCAGTTGCGGGTGATTTTTCAAGAATAACAGTTCCAGAAGCATTTATTGCACTTAACGATTATTCAGGTAATTTAGTAGTTACTGTTAATGATGACCTGGTGAATGTAGGTACTTACACATTAAGCAAAGATACGAACTTGCTTGAATTTGTGTATAATGAAAACATTGAAGACTTAGATGTTGAGTTAGGGTTTGTTGAGTTTGAGTTTGACTTGAATTTGGAATATTTCTCACAAAATGTTCGTCAAGTAATTTCTTTTAACGATTCAGTAAATAAAGAAATTAGTGTTGTCGTTAAACCTACCAACACATCAAAAACAATAGATAAGGTTGGTGTACCTGACTCCTATTTGGATGCAAATACGATTGTTTGGACTGTAGATATATATAATAATAGCCAGCTTCCTAGAAATGGGTTTATTCGTGATGCATTTGATGCTGGATTAAATCTTGATATTAATAGTTTTGTTTTGATTCCATTTACTTTAGGCTTGGATGGTAGCGTGCATGTATTAGATGATCAACAACAATCGCTTACTAGTGATGCTGTTGTAGTTGGAAATTCAGATTTTACGGTAACAATTCCTGAGATCCTAGCATATTCGGGGTATCGTTTGGTATATGATACAACATTTAATGACTTCGAAAAACTGGTTTTTGAAAATACAGCTGAGTACGTGTTTGGCGAAGAACCAGCGTTAGTTGCAACAGCAACCGTAAGTGGTTTAACAAGAAGTAATGTTGTTGAAAAAAGAGCAATAGAGATTGATGAACATGAAATTCAGTGGATTATTGACATTAACAAATCCAACATGAATCTATCTAATGCAAGTGTGTTAGACACGATGGATGAAATGCTTAGTATTGTTAGTGATTCAATCACTGTTGTTGAATTAAATCTTGTTGGTGGAGTTTGGCAGCCAGGGGATAGTTATGGTGCTTCAAACTGGTCTTATACCATTGACAACCAAAATGTGTCATTTAGTCTTGGCAATATTGGAGAAAAGGCGTATCGTATTTCTTATAACACAAAAATCGAATACACAGGTAATTATGTAGCTGTAAATGAATTTGAAAACAACGCAATTCTAAAAAATGAGGAAGTACCTATTGGTGGTGGTGTAGATAGAGTTTCAATCACACGTTCACCTTTGCTATCAAAAACCAGTGTATCAAATGTCACGTTTGATAATAAAACACTAACATGGACTATCAAAGTTAATGAAGCAAAACATCCTTTGGGAAGTGTAGTTGTATCGGATGAATTACCTTCAGGTGTGTCTTTGGTTGAAGGTTCCATAGTTATAAAAAATGAAGCAGGTGATGATGTTACTGGTGACTTTAATAGTGGAATAACATCGACACCATCATCATTTTCGATTGATTTAGGTAACATAAACACTCAAACATATACCATTACTTACAACACGGAAATTACTGACTTCACAATTAATAGCTTTGTTAATAACGCATCGATGACTGGTGTTGGAATTGTTGGAACAGTTTCGACCGATTCTTCAACAAGTCCAGTTTCCAATTCATTTAGCAAATCACATAGATCAACCAATTATAGTGATAAGACAATGAGTTGGAGATTGGTTGTTAGACCTACAAGAGAAGCAATTCGAGACCTTACAATTATTGACACTTATCCAAACAAAGGGCTGACTTTAGTTGAAAATAGTGTACTAGTTACACTTGCAGGAGCTACTTTGGTCAAGGATACAGATTACACAATTAGTTATATTGATGGTTCAATAGATTTTAAAGATGGATTTAAGATAGTATTTACTAGTGGTTCTTACAACAATATCATTCAAATTGATTATAAAACCTCTTTCGATCCTGATTTTGAAAATGGAATTGATGAAAACATTACAACAAACAGAGTCTATAAAAACAAAGCACAGTTTGTTGGAACAACTGTAAATAATAATGCCTTTGATGAACCTAGAGAAGCACAAACCACACTTATTGAAGCAGCTTGGTTTAGTGGTAAAAAAGAGGGTCGACTTGTACATAAGAATAATCAAGATACACTAATAAATGGGTGGGTTAGTGGATTTGATAGATTGATTGAGTGGGTAGTATATACCAACTATTTAGAACAAACCCTTGAAGGACCTGTTGTGATTTCTGACACATTGGGTTACGTTGGTGAAATTGATAGTGAATCTGTACAATTGTTTGAATACACTGTCAAAACAAATGGGACAACAGTGTTATCACAAACAGCGATTGATAGTAGTTTGTATGCTATTGTTGTGGATGGAGATTCGATGACAATCACCTTTGCAGAAGGTTACAATCAACGAGTTGCGGTAGTTTTTTTAACGACGGTAGACAGTCTTTCAAGAGTAAACTACACCAACAATGCATCAGTCACTATTGATACTAGTGAACCACTTGACTATTCAGCAACAGTTACTTATCAAGAGTATAATGATTTCTTGAGTAAAGAAGAAGTTTTTGAAAGAGCGGACAGCAATGCATTTGTTGATGAAGAAATAGAGTGGGAAATCACTTTGAATGAAAGTCTATCCATTATAAACAATGCAATTTTAGTTGATACAATTAGTACTGGCATGGTACTTATAGAAGATAGTGTTGAAGTGTTTGAATTGATTAATGGCGTAGAAACAGAAGTTGTATCTTTGAATAATTATGAAGTTACTATTGATAACAATTTATTAGAAGCTAATGTAGCAACAGTATTAACAATTAAATTTGATGAAACATATGAGATGAACACTGCTCATGTAATTCGATACAAAACCGTTGTCGTTACAAATACAGGTAAGATAAGTAACTCTGCCTCGTTTAATGGTGATGTGATTCAAGAAACTACGGTTGAAAGTGAAGAATTAACCGCAAATCAATTATCTTTCTCTGGTGGCATAGCAAACACAAGACTTGGTAGTTTAATTATTAATAAAGAGGATAGTGTTACTGATCAAGCTCTCAATGCTACCTTTGAGTTATTTTACGAAATCAATGATGAAGAGCGAATCGTTGGAGAGGGAGAGTTTGATGTAAATGGAATGTTACGAATTGATAACTTATCCTATCGTACTTATAAACTACGTGAAAAAACTACAGAGACTGGGTATGTTTTATTAAAAGAACCAATAGAAATTGTCCTAGATAGTACAACTGTGAATGATAGCAGAGAAATAAATATAACTGTTAAAAACGTTCAAACGCTTGTATTAGAAAAAAAGGGTGAAGTATTAGGTGAAAAAACAAAGTATGACACTGTTGGAGATATTATTAGATACACCATTACAACAACCAACACAGGCGAAGAAGATTTGAGTAATGTAGAAATTATTGATGAGATGATTAACGAGTTTGTGGATGGTACTTTTGACATTAAGGTGTTTGATTTTGCAGGTAATGCAACAACTTCATCACTTGTTAATGGACAAATCGTGTTAAAACCAGGAGATTATGTAGTTTTAGAAGGTAATTATGCCGTTACTCAAGAAGATATTGATGCTGGTGCAGTTCTAAACAAAGCCAATGCAAAAGCAACTTATCGAGATAACTTACCTATTGAATCAGAAGAAGATGAAGTTGTTGTGGAAGCAGAACAAAGACCGTCCATAGAAATTGTTAAAACTACTACAACCGAAGAAGTATTTGATAAAGTAGGCGATATAATCAGCTATACATTTACAGTCACAAATACTGGCAATGTAACACTAACTAATGTGTTAATCACAGATGAGTTAGTAAATGACTTACAATACCTAACCATTAATGGAGTTGCTTATGCAGGAGGACTAATTACCTTAGGACCATCAGATGTATTGGTTGCTCAAGCAACGTATGCAGTACAACAAAAGGACATCGATGCAGGTGAAGTGTTAAACATTGCTTCTGTAAAAGGCATTGATCCAAATGGACAAGATGTTGTAGATAGTGATAATGAAGATGTGGCAGGCTCACAGCAACCATCGATTGAAATTGTCAAAAATGTTAAAAATGAGAATAAATTTACGAGTGCATCAGAAATTATTGAGTATGAGTTTATAGTAACTAACACAGGAAATGTTACGTTACGCAATGTTGTAATTACCGATGACTTAATTGAGAATGTTGAGTATGTGACAATTAATAATGTTGTTGTAGATGATCAAGACAACATTGTATTGCGACCAAATGATATATTGATAGCTAGAGCATTTTATGCAGTTACTCAACAAGATATGAATGCATTAAAAATAGTAAACACAGCTTCAGTTAAAGGAACACCACCAAGTGGAGAAGATGTTGAGGATGAAGATGAAGCCATTATTGAGGGTGAATCTAATCCAAGCATCAGCGTTGTAAAAGAAGCAGTTATACATGATATTAACGGAATAAAAACAAGTGAAGATAGTGATGTTAACTATGCGTCTCTTGATGAGTGGGTTGTGTATACCATTGTTGCTACTAATAGTGGGAATATTACATTACACAATGTTGAAATCGTTGATGATCGTGATGATTTAATTGATGTAAGCTATGTTGTAAAAGATGAACAAGATAATATTATCGAAACAGATGTTGTTAATGGTCAAGTGTCACTCGATCCTAATCATTCTTTAGTTATGGTTGCGAGGTTAAACATAACACAACAGCATATTGATGATGGTGTAATTGAAAACAATGCATCTGGTATAGGATATCCACAAGATCCAAATAATCCAGAAAGTCAACCTGAAGATCCTGTAGAAGATGACGATGAAGCCAATGTGGTTGCTGATCAAAATTCATCATTAACGCTTAAAAAAGAGGTAGTTAATCAATCGCCTTATACACAAGTTGGTGATCTTATTGAATATCGATTTGTTGTTGAAAATACTGGCAACACAACACTTAGAAATGTGAGAATAATTGATGAATTACTTGATGATCTTGTGTATGTATCCATTAATGGAGAAAACATAGTAGATACAAGTTTACCAGTTAACTTAAAGCCAAAGGATGTTCTTTATGCTATTGGTGAGTATAGGGTGAGACAAAAAGATGTCAATGCTCAAATAATTGAAAACGATGCTCAAGCAATTGGTACTACACCAAATGATGAGCAAGTGAAAGATGATGATCAAGCAACTATCTTAGGAGAATACAATCCTTCAATAAGTTTAAGTAAAGAAGTAACGATTTATACAAAAGAAGATGTGATAAAACAAAACCAAAGTGCTGTTGAACACATTTCAGAATATTTAATGTATGAGGTGATTAGTACTAACACAGGTAATATAACGCTTCATAATGTTGGTATAGTGGATGAACTTGAAGGTTTATACGATGTGAGCTTTGTGGTTGTTGGTGAAGATAATGAAGTAATCGATGCTAATACAATAAACAATGAAGTTATTTTGCAGCCAAATCAATCACTTATTATGAGAGCGAAGCTTGATATAACACAAGATATATTAGATCAAGGGTTTATCGACAACCAAGCTTTCACTAATGCAAATCCAGAAGATAAAGATAACCCTAATCAACCAAGTGAAGAAGTTGTAGAGGATGATGATCAGGAAAGTGTAGGCGTAAATCAGACAAGTGAAATTCGTCTAGTTAAAGAAGTACTCAACACAAAAAACTATTCCTTTAAAGGAGAAATCATCACATATCAGTTTACCCTTACAAATACAGGCAATACAACGCTGAGTAATGTTATCTTAGAGGATGACATGATTGAAAGATTCACGTCAACTTCTCTTAATGGAAACGCTATAGCATATACGCAAGATGGATTTACATTACTTAGTGATGATGTACTAGTTATTGTTGGTACATACACCGTAACTCAACAAGACATTGAAGAAGGAAGTATTGTAAACAATGCAAAGGTAACAGCAACCGATATAAATGATGAACCTTTAGAAGATGAAGATGAAGCAGTGATTGATGCTGATCAAAAGTATGATATATCACTGAATAAAAGCAATGTAGTGGTAAATGAACAAGGAGTCGAAGTTGATCAATTTAGTAATGAAAATGATCAAATTGTGTATCGAATAGTAGTAACAAATAGTGGCAATATGATCAAGTATAATGTTGTCATTAACGATATTATGATGAATGATTTAGAAGATATACAGTATATTCATTATGACTTTAACAATGATGTAATTGCGACATATAGTAGTGAATCAATACAACCACTAAACTTAATGCCTAATGAAGTATTAGAACTAAATGCTACCTACACCATTAAATCTTCTGATTTAACAAATGGTAACATTAGAAATGTTGCTTCAATCACTTATACCGATGAAGATGGAGAAATCCTTGGCGATAGTGATGATTTTACACAATCGTATGGATTGACAACCATTAATCTTTTAAAAGTAGATGAAAAAGATAAGTCAAAAGCACTTGAAGGTGCAGAGTTTGAATTAACCAATGTAAAAACTCAACAAACCTTTACGGTAGTAACCGATGCTAAAGGGCAAGCTTCATTTAGTAATCTATTGTTTGGAGAGTATACTCTAAAAGAAACGAAGTCTCCAAGTGGTTATGCATTAGCTGAGGAAGAGATGATTATTGTCATCGATAAAGAAAACAACACTTTAGTTGAGCTTACCATTACAAACAAAGAAACAATCGCAGATATGTCTGATTCAAGTTACTATGTATCTGCCGGGCTTCTATTATTGTTAGGAATGTTATTGTTGTTGATCTCAAAAGATAAAAAAGTTAAACAATAGTAATCAGACTGGCCTCCTAGTGAGGCTAGTTTTTTGTATAGTAAATCAAATTGTAAAGTGGTAGAATAGTACATGTTATTTAGAAATGTGGGTGGATGATGCAAACACAAAAACAAGGTGTATTTACATTAGCTTGGCCAATCTTTATCGAAATCGCACTTTTTATGTTGATGGGAAACATCGATATTTTAATGCTAGGACGATTTGATGAGTTAGCAGTAGGTGCTGTTGGTAATGCAAACCAGTTGTTTCAAATTATTGGTTTACTGTTTACGATCATAACATCAGCGGTTGGTATTTTGATTGCACAGAGCATGGGTGCAAAAAAAGAAAAGGATATTCCCTTGATTGTGTCTATTGCTTTTTATGGAAACCTTGTTTTTTCTTTGTTACTATCCATTGCTTTGTTGGTTTTTGGTGAGAATATTCTATCTTTAATAAATGTACCTGCATCCATTGCTAGTTATGCATTTGCATACATGAGCATCGTTGGTGGATTTTTATTTGTTCATGCATTAGGGTTAACACTTACGACGACGATACGTACACTTGGACGACCTAAGGTAGTTATGATGGTTTCCTTGTTTGTGAATGTTATTAATGTAGTAGGAAACTATGCATTTTTATTTGGACCATTCAATATACCTATACTAGGAGTTAGTGGTGTTGCAATGTCAACGGCATTTTCAAGAGTACTAGGGTTTGTTATTTATTATTGGTACGTATCAAAAGTATTGAATATTTCAATATCTTTAAAAGCTGTTTTAGCTTGGCCTAAAGAAATGATGACTAAAATGATTAAAATTGGTGTTCCAACAGCATTAGAACCACTATCTTATCAATTAGGACAAGTTGTTATTTTCTCTATGATTAATTTGTTTGGTGTTGTTGTTATTAATACACGAATATATGTTCAAGTCTTAGCTTGGTTTGTTTACTTAGCCGTTATTGCTATATCACAAGCACTACTTATTGTGGTTGGTAGATTTGTTGGGGCTAGTCGCTTTGATGAAGCTAAAAAAGTAGTCATTAAGTATTTAGGACTTTCAAGTTTGATTGCACTTACCATGTCACTATTTTTAGTAGTCTTTGGTCCTACAATTTTAACACTATTTACAAGTGATCCTAGAGTAATTGCACTAGCTAGCACTATTTTTATTATTGATATCTTTGTCGAGCAAGGAAGAGTATTAAACATTGTCTTAGTTAACTCCATGAAAGGAGCAGGAGATGTGTATTTCTCAGCGGTGATGGGAATGATCATGGTGTGGTTAGTTTCTGTTAGTTTAGCTTATATTCTTGGTGTAGTACTTGGATATGGATTAATTGGAATTTGGATTGGGTTTGCGGCTGATGAGATTATTAGAGGTCTAATACTTCTATTTCGTTGGCATTCTAATAAATGGCAAAAATACAAATGGGTATAAAAAAAGTCGCGTTTGCGACTTTTAGTTTGTAAGTGCTTCGTGTAAGTTTGTCAATGCATTACCTAGATTTTCAATTTGACTTTCAATGTTCTCATAAGCAGCAGTAATATCTTCATCAATAGCAGATGCATCTGAGATTAATGTCATATCTGCAGCGATATCATTCCAAATCATTTCAATCTCATCGATAAGTTCTTGATGATTCTCTAGTTCTTTTTCAAAGGATACGCGATCACGTCCATCAACAACACTTCCATTAGCTAATGCAGTGATTTGTGTGTCGATGCGGAGACGACGAGTTTCAATTTCATACGTTGCATCTTGTACTTGAGCAAGTTCACTATCACTTAACTCTTCGGATGACAGTAAATTTACCTTTTCTTGTGTATGACCCCAAATTTCATTAACTAGTGTAGCTTGATTTTCAACGGTTGTGTTTAACAGTTCCATATTTGAAGTGTTGTTAGTGCAGCCAGATAATGCGAAGATGCTTACTAATAGCGATACAAAAAGTGCTTTTCTAAATCTATTCATTATTCAATCCTCCTGATTCCATGGTCCATTATAGTAGACATACACGCCATTGTAAACCCGATTTTTGTGAATCTTATAACGAAATTTGTGCAACTTATTCAATTATGGGGAAAAATGTGAAACTTTCGTGAATTTCAAAGTAATTTTCTATGATTGTTGAGCTATTCTTTTTCATCTGTTATAATGCAACAGTAAGTGTGAAAAATCCATTCTTAATAAAGATACAGTGGAGGTGACCAACCTTAACGGATTATATGTTAAGGAAGAGAGCGTATGAATATTTTCGAAAGTGTAACAAAGTCTGTTGTTATCATCGCTACAGCAGTAGTCGGGATAGCAATGAGTGCTGTTCCTGTGTTTAACTTAAATGCTCCTGAACCATTAATGGGGTATAAAATTACAGTGGATGGGGAAGTTTGGGCGATCGTAGAAGATAGACAAGAACTTGAAGATACCCTTGAACAATATAAAAATCGATATTTAGTAAATATAGAAGAAAATGCTGTTGTTAAGAGTGTTGATTTTGATGCGGATGTACAAATCGAAGAAGCTCAGACAGTAAACAACGTGTATAATGATATGGAACCTATTTTAGATCGTTTGTACGAGAAAAAAGAACAATCTGTTTATTATACAGTACAAGAAGGAGACAGCATTTGGCAGATTGCCATTGACCAACAAATTTCAATTTCCACAATTATGATGTACAACCCTGACTTAGATGTCGAGAAAATCTGGCCAGGAAATAAAATAATGATTGAGTCAGAAGTCCCGAAAGTCGATGTTGTGGTGACGATGGAAACAACAGAGATTGAAGATATTCCTTATGAGACAGAATTTATTGAAGATAATTCATTATTTAGAAACCAACGTGTTGTGGTGGAACAAGGTGTTACAGGTGAAAAAGCTGTTACCTACAACATCACGATGAGAAATGGCTATCCAGATGATTCATACGTTGTGGATGAGCTTAAACTTAGCGATCCTAGCACGGCTGTTGTTCGTATTGGTACAAAAACAACTTTGACTCGTGGAAGTGGCGGATTCAACTTTGGAGTTGTAAATGGTCGATTTACCGGTGGCTTTGGTTATCGTAATGATCCATTTACACGTCGTCGTGTAATGCACAATGCAATTGATGTTGCTGCTCCATCAGGAAGTGCTGTGCGTGCTTATACAGATGGTCGAGTTATTACAGCAGGTTGGACTGGAATGGGTGGTAATGGCGTTGTTATCGACCATGGTAATGGTCTAAAGACAGGGTATTATCATTTATCAAGAATTAATGTTTCTGTAGGTCAACAAGTAAGTGTTGGTCAAACCATTGGTGGTGTAGGATCAACAGGCTATAGTACAGGACCTCATTTACACTTTGAAGTAATGGTGAATGGACGATTTGTTAATCCACTAGATTATCTATAAAACAAACAAACAACTCTTATCATACGGTGAGTTGTTTTTTTTTTTTTACAAAATAAACATTGTTGTGTATACTAATTTAGAACAGTGTTCAAAAATAGTACAGTGTTCAGGAGGAAGGTAGTGAGTCGTAGAGAAAAAGAAATAGAAAACATGAAGCAAAGTATTCTATTGGCTGCAAAAGAAGTAACAAATGAAGAAGGTTTTAATAAGCTTTCCATTCGAAAGATTGCCAAGAAGCTCGATTATGCTCCTTCATTAGTGTATTACTATTTTAAAGACAAGCAAGAAATTCAAAATGCATTAATGCAAGATGGATATCAGAAAATTGTTCAAGCGGTTAAAGAAGCGGAAGAATCTTTAAAAACAGGGATTGATAAACTTCAACATATGAGTAAAAACTATATACTTACTGCTTTATCAATGAAAGATGAGTTTTTAAAAGCTCAACTTAATACATCATCTGTTGCTTTAAAGCATACTTCATCGATGTTTGAGGGCGCACTTAAAAGTAAACCCGCACTTAATGTGTTAGGTAAGTCGATAGTGGAGATTCGACCAGATTTAAGTGAAGATCAAGCGGAACTTAAGGCACAAATGATTACAGCGAGTACCTTTGGATTGATTGCTAAATTGATTGTCGAAGAAGTAAATGAAAAGCAAAAGAAGCGATTGATTGATTATTTTATTGAACATGTTATTGAAGACATAGTAAAGGGTTAGAACATGAAAAAAGCGTTAAAAATTATTGGTATTGTATTAGTTGCTATGATTGTAATCATAGCGGGAGGATTATTTTACTTATCACAAGGATTAAGTGAAGGAGAAGACGTTACATTAATTGGATGGAACTTAGAGGGTGTAGAAGATGGTGTTTATCAAGGGTCTTTCAATTTTAAACGATGGTCAAACACATTGAAAGTGACCGTAGAAGATGAAAAAATAGTAGAAATAGAAGTAGTGGATGATGTTACATTTGTAAGAGATGGTGTATCGAGTCAATTGTTTGATGCAATTATTGATAAACAAGATATACCAGAGGATTTGGTAAGTGAAGCAACCATTACTTCAAAAGCATATATAAAAGCGATCGAAGATGCGCTAATAAAGGAGTGACCTATGAAAAGTGTACTAGTATATTCAAGCAAGTATGGTTTTACAGAAGACATTGTTAAAAAAATTCAGTCACAAGTTCAAGGTGAATGTGTATTGATTAACTTACGGCAACCAAGCGATATAAAAAAACTAGTGAAAGAAGCGGATATGATTGTGGTTGGTGGTCCGATATACATTGGTGGTCTTTTAAAAGAAGTGAAACAGTTTTTAATGCATCATCAAACGGATTTATTACAAAAACGTTTAGGTTTATTTATCACTGGTATGCATGAACATAATGAAATCGAAAAAGAGCTTGAAATAAACTTCTCAGAAGAACTTCGTGATCATGCACAGTTTGTTGTTTGGGTTGGTGGTGAGTTTAATTTTGACAAGCTAAAGTTTATGGATAAAATGATTGTTAAAAAGATTGCAAAAACAGACGAAACAAAAACGGTGATAATGGATGATGAAATAAACAATATTGTGAACATCATAAATTCAACTACATAAAGGACGATATGGGTTTAGCAAATAATGATTCACTTTAAAGAACAACCGAAGCTATTAAAGCAGCAAATCCATGACTTGTATCACGCACTTAATTGGACACAATATACAAAGGATATGCCATTGTTAGTTAAGGCAATATCGCAATCAACGTACGTTGTTGGTTGTTTTGATGACAATCAGCTTATTGGTCTAGTTCGAGTAATTAGTGATGACGCAAGTATTGGATACATACAAGATATACTAATCATCAAAAAGTATCAAAATCAAGGAATTGGTAAGCAACTGATGGATAGAGTGATCAAACGATTTACTCATGTGCGACAATTGGTGTTGATGAGCGATGATGAATCAAAAACCAACTCATTTTATCAATCCTGTGGTTTTGTACGTGGATCAGACATTCATTTGAACTTGTTTGTCAAAATTAAGAATATCGAATAAATGAAAAATCTATGTTTAGTGACATAGATTTTTTTGGCTCAATGTTAATCTTTTATTGGTAGTTGTGACTAATGTTTTTATTAAGAAGTTGTAAATTTGATTCACTTAGATTACTTCTAAGTATAGTATCAATTCCATAGCGGTTACTAAATCCATCAGAAACAATGATTTCATATCCTCTATAAACAGTGTTGGTTGTCTTTAATGAAGCTAATGGTTCTTCTACCTCTCTAATACGGACTCTTGCACCTGGTTTATGATTTTTATCGTTGATTAACCTTTGATAAAAATCAGGACTTACAATCCACATCTCAATATGATTCCATCCATGAGTACAATGATTGTCAAACTTCTCTTTAATTTCTTCATAACTTGTTGATTCAAACATATTTTCTCCTTTTTCGTTAACCCTTTCACCATAGAAAAGTTGAAAAAAGATGCGTCCATCTTTCTGGTTTTAGCACCTTATCAAAGGATAGGTTGCTGTGTGATCATTGAGCCAGTCTCTAACACACTCTCTATGGATACACCTATTATATCGAATATTAACTAGTATTTTTCAATTGAAAACTTTTTATAGTACATTAATCATCGAATTTTCATTATTTGTGTGATTTTGCATGCAAAGGTTATATAGTTGTCCAAGATATCGGACTAGCTTGCATAAATATACTATATATATAGTTATTTATTCACGATTAAGATATAATTTTTATAGAAAGTGACGGTATGTTTATGGATTTTAGAGAAATTGCTCCGTTTATTGTTCCTGCAATTATGCTTCAATTGTTTGTTCAAGTACATTATGTTTTGAAAGTCGCTAACAATAAAAAAATACCTAAACAAACTCGTCTAAAGTATGCTATCGGTATTTTATTGTTTAATTTACCAATCGCAGCTGTTTATTTACTAAAACATGAGAAAACAGCATTTAATAAATCGCAAAAAACTGAGGTTTATCCTTCTTATATTCGTCAAGCTGTATTTGTTTTGTTAGTTGCGGCTTTTGAAATTGTGATTTTAAAACTAATTATTGATTACATTAATGTAAGTGAGTTATATATTCTTGTTTGGTTAAGTGGTCTATTGTTGGTGTTATTAATTGCAAGTGAGCTCGCTGTACAAATAAACAAAGAGAAAATATCGTATGTGTTTTATGGGATCGTTATCGTAATTACATTTGCAATTGAATACTTCATGAATAACACCAATTCACTGTTGCTTATTATTATCATATCTGGATTTATCATCAATCACTTTTCAATAAAAGTAGCGAAGGTGTTATCGTTGTTTATGGTTAGTGCATATGTTTTAGTAGGGGTTATACTTTACATTCAAAATCCACTACCAGTTGAAGTTGATTCTGTAATATCCAATGTGTATTTAAACTTAATTGTGTATGGATTGATTATTCTTGCCTTTTACATGTTAAAAAAGGTGTACTTAGTAAACATGCAAATAAACAGCACACTAACACTTTTAGAAAAACAAAATGAACTAATTGAGTCGTTAAGTGCAGCATCTGAAAGAAATAAAATTGCCAAAGAAATCCATGATACTGTCGGACATCATTTAACAGGTGCTGTTATTCTTTTAGAAAATGCTTTAATAACACCTTCAAGTAGTGAAAAAGATCAACACATAAACACAAGCAAACAACTAGTAAAAAATGCTTTAGCTGATGTGCGTCAATCTGTAAAGATGTTAGTGGAAGAAACGACAAAATCCTTTTATGAAAAAGTGGATGACTTACTAAACAACATTAAACAATCAATGGCACTTGATATCGAGTTTGTGTGTGAAGTCTCATCAACATTACTTTCTGTTCATCAACATATACTATTAAGAGCAATAATGGAATGCTCAACAAACACTGTGAAACACTCAGATGCTACTTCCGCAAGTATACTACTATCGCAATCCAATCGATTACTTTATTTTAACTATAGTGATAATGGTTCTAAAGCTGAGCAATTTGATTTAGGGTTTGGTCTACAAAACATGAAAGATTCCATAGAGGGTGTAGGAGGGACTTTTCAAGCTAGTTCAAACGACGATGGCTTTATGGTAAATATTACTATTCCTCTTGGAAGTAAGTTAAAGGATGAGAACAATGAAGAAAATTAAAGTGCTATTAGTAGATGATCAACCGATATTATTACAAGGACTTGTAGGGTTACTTAGCCAACAAGAGAGCTTTGACATTGTAGGTCAAGCAAACAATGGCCAACAAGCGATACAGCTTGTTGAGCAGCTTAAACCTGATGTGGTGTTAATGGATATCCGTATGCCAATACTTAATGGAGTAGAAGCTACAAAAGCAATCAAAGAGAAACACAAGGATGTTGTGATTATAATTTTGACAACCTTTGAAGATGATGAGTACATACTAGAAGCACTTGCATATGGAGCATCAGGATATTTACTAAAAGACATAAAACCGAATCAACTCATTCAAGCAGTACATGATGGATATCAAGGTAATATCTTATTGCCAGGAAAAGTAGCTCAGCGATTATCGAAACTCATATCTATAAAACAAACAACCAAAGAGGATAATAATGTGTTTACAAACAAAGAAAAAGAAGTAATAGAATACTTAGTATTAGGTTACTCCAATCAAGAAATTGCAGAGAAAATGTATTTGTCAATTGGAACCATTAAAAACTACATAAGTCAAATATATGCTAAGGCAAATGTTAGTGATCGTGCACATGCGATTGTGTATTTCAAAAACCAAGGCTACTAGCTAGTCCTTTTTTATGACTTTTTTATGACTGCAGTAACTATTATTATGACCTTATTAGTTGATATGATGCAGTTGTCAAGGAGGACAAGTTATGAACTGGATAGTAGAAAACAAAGATTTACTTCTTATTGCATCACCAATTTTAATCATTCACTTAGCAATGTTTATGTATTGTGTATATCTAATTAATAAAGAAGGAGTCGCAAATTTAAACAAACCATTATGGTTGCTCATTGCCTTTTTGTTTCAATTAGTTGGACCTATCGTATTTATTGTTTTAGGTAGAAAGGATACATAATGATAAAGATTGAGCATCTTACAAAAAAGTTCAACTCATTTGTTGCGCTAAATGACATCAGTCTACATGTACAACAAAATGAAATATATGGTTTTATTGGTCATAATGGTGCTGGAAAATCAACCACCATGAATATCATTAGTGGACTGTCAAAACATTATCAAGGAACATGTGTTGTCAATCAAAAAGATGTTTCCACCATCATCAAAGCTGGAGACTTGAACATTGGGTTTCTGCCTGAGAATCCACAGTTTTATCCTTGGATGAGTGCATTTGAATATTTGATGTATATCGATCAAAGCAAAGATAAGCAAAAGATTCATCAACTTATTGAATGGGCAGGATTAAAAGAACATGCTCAACGAAAAATCAAAGGATATTCAAGAGGAATGAAACAACGTCTAGGGATGGCTGTCGCATTAATTAATGATCCTGAGCTTCTGATTTTCGATGAACCTTCAAGTGCTTTAGATCCTCAAGGTAGAAGTGAAATATTGCAAATGATGATTGATCTTAAAAAAAGAGGGAAGACCATCATGTTTTCGACACACATTTTAAGTGATGTGGAAAGAATTTGCGATCGTGTGGGTATGATTGCTAATGGAGAGATGATTTTTGAAAAGAGTTTACAAGATTTACTAATGGAAAATGTAAAGCCAATACTTGAGTTTGAGCTATCGAAAGAATTACACGTTGACCATCAAAACATGTTAAAAAATGTCGAGAATGTAAACAATCTTTCCATTAAAAACAACGTTGTAGAAGTCACCTTAAAACAACGCCGACCATCATCAAATGATCTATTAAAAACATTATTGGAGTTAGGGTATGAAGTGATTTCATTTAATCAAAAAAGAAACAGTTTAGAATCGCTGTTTATTGAAAGGGGAAATAATAATGGGCGTTGAACTAAAAAAGGAATGGTTGTTTTCAACCCGTAGTGGAAAAGTATTTATCTTGTTAATGAGTATATTATTCTTAGCAGTATTAACCCCGATCATGCTTAAAGCAATTTTACCAGAAATACTACTATGGCAATTTCCAGAAATGCCACAAGCAAGTATTGATGCGATGATCAATGCTAGTCAACAAACATCAATCACGGGTTTTCTATCCGACTTGTTTGAATTAGGTTTAATTATCGTTGTATTTACACTTGGAGGAAGTATGGCATTGGAATTAAGTGAAAACACCCTTGTCTTCCCATTAATCTCTAATAAAAAAATTCCGCACATCGTCCTTTCTAAAGTCGTATACCTTAGTGGCTTGTTAGCACTTATATTAATGGTAAGCATACTGGTGAACTACGCTTATGCTGGATTGTTGTTTGCATTTGATGTAAAACTGCTAGATGTGCTATTGTCTGGGTTATTAATGTCACTGTACTTTATGTTTGTGATTGCTAACATCATATTTTGGGGAGTCCTATTAAAAAGAAGCATTCCTGCATCATTTATTAGTTTATTGGTTTGCTATCTTGTATCAGTATTATCGAGTCTCTTTAATATTCATCAATACACACCTTCAGGGTTAGTAAATTATGCTTCAACTTTAACCTTTACTAGAAATGATGTGATAATGAGTGTGGTTATTACGAGTGTAATCATTATAATTCTTGTTGTTGTGTCAATTAAAAGAGTAGAAAAAATGGAGTTAAACACACGTTAGAAAATGGTGGTTGTTGCCATTTTTTCTTTATCTTGTACGTATTGAGCATATGTGTACATCAACTGAAAGTCTTCAAACAACACATCCATATCAGGAGTAAATACTAAGTCATAGTCAAGTGCATCTTGTGTAAAAAACTCATAGTGATGATCAATCCATGATTGTAAGTTGTCATCTTCACCTTCTCTTTTACACACATCAAAAGTCATGTCATTAAAAGCAAGTATGGAAATAGCTGTTGTTTGAACTATGCATATTGGATGATAACTATAATCGACCACAATCGAGTAGTTTCCAACCTCAGGAAGAGGTTGGTTTTCAAGTTCATATGCTTTATATAAACTAGATGTTGCTTTCTTTTTTTGATCTAAAACAAGTTGTGCACATTGATTGGCAACTGACTTAGTATTACCAAAGGAAAATACATCATAAACAGGTGTGTCTAATGGTAAGTTTTGCGTTATTAAAAAGGTTTTCCAAAACTCTTTTATTACTGGATTGTTAGTCTTCATGATTGCTTTCTTTTGATATTGGTAAATGAATCAATACTTTAGTACCAATGTTTTGACGACTAATTACTTCAATGTTTCCTTGATGTTTTTCAATGATCCACTTTGCAATGGATAAACCAAGTCCCGAACCTTTTGCTTTTGTTACACGGGCCTGTTCATCACGATAAAAACGATCAAAAATCCGTTCAATATTTTCTGGTGAAATACCGATACCTTGATCTGTGATTGAGCAAACAAAATGTTCTGCTTCTATCGCACATCGAATGATGATAGGGGTTGAAGGAGTTGAGTATTTCAAAGCATTATCCAATAATATTCGCAGCGCTTGTTTTAACAGTTGTCGATCTGCCACTAAGAAAACGTGTGGTGAACACTGAAGCTCGAACTTTCTTTTCTCATCAATAAAGCTTGTTTCTTTTATGATTTCATCAAGCAGTTTAGAAATATCAATGTTCTCTACGACAAGTTGAATATTATCACTATCACCACGTGCTAAAAACAACAAGTGCTCAACTAGTGTTTTCATGTTTTCAGTTTCATTTTTAATAGCTTCAATCGACTCAGCGAGGGTGTTAGGGTCATCTTTACCCCAACGATCAAGTAAATGTATATATCCTTGAATAACAGAAATGGGTGTTCGAAGTTCATGTGAAGCATCGGATACAAACTGTGTTTGAAGTGCAACAGCTTGATTTACGCGAATTAGCATATCGTTGATTGCTTCGGTTAACTCGACAAATTCACTTTGAGAGGAACTCACTTGCAATTGTCGATCTAGTTTTTCGGCATCTATTTTTTCAATCGCGCTTGCAATTGATTTTAGTTGTTGGTTATTGACACTAACTGCTAAATTACCAATATCTTGCTGGATATTTTTAGTTGTGGTAGACAGACGTTTTAATGGATGTAAAGCAGTTTTTGTTTTTTGAGATTGCTTGATAATGGCAGAAAGTAAAGAAATGACTTGCAACACAAGAACCCAACGATAAATATCAACGAAGGATTGAACTTTTGAGTTCATATCGTATGAAAGAGTAACCGTTTCATTTAGTATGTTTAGTTGAACGTGATAGGTAACATCATCGAATTTATTAAACAAGGAGAAACTAAAAAGATGATCAAATTCCAATCGACGAGAAACGACGTTTTCAAGGATAGATGATCGAAGAATTTGATTAAGTAAAAAAGTAGAATTTTGTTGTGGCTTAATTTCAACAGTAATTTCATCACTAACAACTGGCGAAATCACTTGATTATGAATAATCGTTACTTGTTGAGTATACAGATGTAGTTGCGTTTCAATCTCTAGCAGAGAGAAATAACTAAACAACATGATGATGAGTATATTGATGGATAAGAAAAAAGAAAAAAGCGTCACAAAAAAAGATAGATTTAGTGAACGAGCAATTGACTGTTGTGTTTTAGTTGTTTTTGTCTTTTGTATGTTACTCATCTTTAATAATGTATCCTACACCTCGAATCGTATGAATAAACTTTTCATTAAAAGGTTCTTCAATCTTTGCACGTAAATAGCGAACATACACATCGACAGCATTGGTAGAACCATCAAACTCATATCCCCAAATTTTCTCAAGTAACAGTTCACGAGAAAGGACGTGGTTTTTATTTTCTAAGAGCATGTGTAGTAAATCGTATTCTTTTTTAGTCAGTTCTACAAGCTGGTTGTGTATTGTGCATGTGTGTTGATTAAGGTCGAGTATTAGTGATTTAAAGGAAAGTGTAGTTTGAGAAGTTGTTTGCTTTCGCAACACACTTCGAATTCTTGCTAAAAGCTCTTCAATTGCAAATGGTTTAGTGATGTAATCATCCGCACCACTATCAAGACCAGAGACTTTATCCATCACACTATCACGGGCAGTTAACATAATGACAGGTACTTGTGATAGTTGACGGATACGTCGTAATACTTCGATGCCATTAAGTGAAGGCAACATTATATCCAACAAAACCAAGTCAAAAGGATGGGCTTTGAAACTTTCAAGCCCATCTCGACCATCATTTGATATGAATACTTCGTACCCTTCGTGGGTTAGTTCTAATTGAATAAAGCGAGCGATTTGAGGCTCATCTTCAATTAGCAGAATCTTCTTCATGTTGATTGTCCTTTTTAAATTCTTTTGACATGTTACTAACAGCGTCTTTTACAACTTCACCCGTTTTTAATGTGGCATTGGATAATGTGTCTACAGTTTTATTGATTTTTTCGTCTTTGAAGTTTGGTCCTGCAAAACGATAACGGTAGTTAAAGAATAATCCAACGATCATAAGTGGGAAGATAATCCAAAAGGCAAAGAGCAATAATACAACAAAGATTGTTAATGGAATGGATATGGTATCCTTATCATCTTTATAAACAACAAAGTCATTGATGTTTCCTAAGTGAAGCACTTGTTTTATCCAATCGATAAATTTCTTAAATGAATCGTCCTCTTGCTTTTTAGGTGGGACAGCTTTTTGAGTTTGTGCTTCTTTTGATGTCACAAATCCATTGTTAGCTGGTTTATTTACTTTACCTTGTCTTTCTAGTAGTAAGACTGCCTCAAGTAAATCTCCTTGTGTTTGTTCTAAAACTTCTTTTGCTTCGTTGTAACTTACGCCTGTAACTTCTTTTAGTTTTTCAACTTGTTCTAATGTAATCATCATGTGTCTCCTTTTCTTTGACGATTGCATTGTATCGTACAAATATTAAAGGGTAATTTAAGAATTATTAAAATTGCATTAAAAAGCAATGAATTTGTTTTAAATTTCACTATTATTATACACGTTATATTAAAAGTTGACTATTTTAAATCGAGACTATCTTTTAAAACACTTTGTATTACCACACATCCTGGTCCGCCGTGGGTAATCATAGCAGGAGATAAGAGAAAAGATTGAATATCCACATTCCCTAAGCTACGCTTAATAGCTTGTATTGCTTGGTTGGCAATGTCTTCGTTAAATGCATGCAAGACATAGATTTTATGTTGTACATCGACTTTTTTTGCGACCAAATCATGTATTACACTATTTATTGCACTTTGCCAAGTTCGATTAATAGCAAATTTATCAATTTTCTTTTTATCTTCACTTTGAGCCATCACAGGTTTTAATTTAAGTAATCCACCGAGAACGGCAGCTGTTTTTGTAAGTCTTCCTGACTTTTGCAAAAAACTAAAATCGGTAGGGATGACATACGATTGTGTTTGGGACACACATCGATTTAATCGCTGGATAATTTCTTGAATGGAATAATCTAAAGTAGTTAACTTATGTGCTAACAATGTCAAATAATGATTTACTCCAGCAACAGATCGTGAATGGAATATTTGTACATGGTTTGCTTGAATACTTTCTTTTGCAGAACATGCATTGTTATAAGCACCACTTAATCCATCCCCTGTAGTAATATGAAGGGTATCTTCTGGTGCTGTTTTTTCATAGGCCTCAATCACTTCACCAAAAGCAGGTTGTGATGTTTTTGCATAATCAATCTTCAAAAACTCCATAAAGTCGCTTGAGCTAATATCAAGGTAATCACGAATTACTTGTTTTCTATGAATGATCTGATTAGGAACAAGTAGGATGTCACGCTCTTTTGCTTCATTAGCAGATAGATGACATGTTGTGTCTGAGATAATTCTCATAATCTTCCTTCTTTCTAACGTTTTTTACGCAACAAAGACAATCCCCCAAAACCACTAATAATTGCCATGTAAAAACCAATTTCATAACCAAGTCCGGTATTGTGTACTTCATATATAGAGTGAGCAGGGTTGAAAATCTTTAAAATCAACGATAATGGAGCTAACCAACCATGCCAAATGCCAAAGAAAAATCCTGCTGGTCTTTCTACAAACTCAGCAGTTACATTAGCCATGCAACCACTTAATAACATCAACATCACAATGGATAATAATAGATATGTTTTTTTCATGTTGTATCTTCTCCTTAACATATATAGTGTACATCAGACATGTTAAAAAAGGTAGTTAATCTATGAAAATACGTAGAGTTACTGTAAAATAATTAATGACGAGTAAGAAAAAAGGGAGATTGATCATGAACATAGTGAAGTTTCGTTTGCTCAGTGATTTTCATCGGGTGCATACCTTTTTAGCAGAAAACTACAACTTGACACATTTAAATAGTTATTATTTACCACAGTTTTTTGAGTATGCACTGACACATCCACTGTTTTCTTTTAAAGAAGCACACAGGATGATGATTGTAGAAGAAAATAATGAAATGATTGGATTTATTTCAATAGAAATGACACTACCAGAAACATTTATTGTATTAAAGCAAGAGTATCTTTCTTGTTTTGATAAGTGTGTAACCTTAGCAACGCAACATATGAGTGTTGTAAAAGATAACATTCAGATTTCTCGAATATGGGTTATTGATCATGAAATTAAAAAGAATGATATTCTAAAAGAAAGAGGCTTTAAACCGATTTATGAGGAAGCAGTAACTATCTTTAAGTATGGTGATCCATTAAAACAATGTACACTTGCACAAGGATATGAGTTTTTCTCTCTTTGTCAAGAAAATGATATCGAAAAAATTGATGAATGTTTGCATAAAGGTTTTGATCATAAAAAAGAAAGCGATAAAGATTTTGATAGTCGTTTGATGATGCAAACAGGGCCAAATTTTTCAAAAGAATTATCAACCATTGTAAAGGCTGAAAATGGTGATTATGCAACCTATGCAGGGATGTGGTTAGATAAATACAATCATTATGCTTATTTAGAACCTTTAGCTACGATGCCAAATCATCGGAAAAAAGGTCTTGCTTCTGCTATAATCGCTCATAGTATAGAAAAAACCAAACAACTTGGTGCTACGTACATGTTTGGTGGTGATATGCCGTTTTACTATAATTTTGGATTTAAGAAAATCGCTACAAGAATATTGTATGAAAAAAGAAAAGAGATAACATGAACATAGAACATGAAAATAATAAGAAAGCTTGGGAAGAAGTGTTTGAACATAGAAGAGAAGACTTTGGCATGGATATTATTAGACGATGCCAACAAGAATCCTTCCCATTTTTACAACCAGAGTTTGTAAAAGTAATTTCACAATATGACTTAAAGGGGAAAAAGATTGCTCACTTTTGTTGTAATAACGGACGTGAGTTAATGTCATTAATGCAATTAGAACCTTCTTATGCGGTTGGGTTTGATATTGCGCAAAACATGATTGATTTTGCTAATGAAATTGCTAACACATTATCGTACAACTGTGAGTTTGTTCAAAGCGATATTTTAGCTATCCAGCCAAAATACAATGACACCTTTGATGCAGTCATCATCACTATTGGGGCATTGACGTGGTTTAAAAATCTGCATGAGTTTTTTAACGTTGTAAATAGAGTACTAAAGAATGAAGGTGTAGTGTTTATTTCTGAAACACACCCATTTACCAACATGCTAGCAATGCCTAATGAAGATGGCTATATTGAAAGTCAACCAGATTTATTAGTGAACTCTTATTTTAAAGATGATCCATGGATAGAACAGGGAGGTATAGATTATATTGCTGATTCAAACAACAAATTTATTCATACTTTTACAAGTTACTCCCATACCTTATCATCTATCTTTAATAGTATGATTAGTTCAGGATTAAGCATTCAATTATTTAATGAGTATGAAAAAGACCTTACTGACTCTTTTGAGGATGTATCCAATAGTGGGTTTCCACTATCTTATGTTTTAGTGGCACAAAAAAAGTAGCGTAGAAAACTGTTTATGATATAATCCCATTAAATGAAAAATAAAAATATTGGAGCACTTTATATTTTATGTGCAGCTATCTTTTGGAGCTTTGGTGGAGTACTAGCCAAAACCATTCCTTTTTCAGGTTTATCGATAGCAGCACTTCGAGGCATTATTGCGGCAATGACGATTGCGGCTTTTAGACGTAGCTTTTCATTTAAGTTAAACAAAGCTACCTTTTTTGCAGCGATTGCATTAACAATGACAACTGTCTTGTTTATGATTTCGACCAAACTTACAACAGCAGCAAATGCTATTGTATTACAGTACACATCTCCATTTTTTATTATAATGTTGAATTATTTTATTTTAAAACGAAAACCAAACCGTCGCGATATGTTAGCCTTGGTAGGAATTGGTTTTGGAATCATCTTATTCTTTATTAATCAATTAGGAACAGGTAATTATCTAGGTGATTTTATTGGTTTATGTTCAGGACTTATGTTTGCAGGCGTCTTTTTTGTCAATAAAATGGATGGAGCATCTCCATTTGATGCGACATTTATGGGTAATTTATTAAGTGTGCTTCTAATACCGTTTGTATTTTTTGACCCCAACATGTCACTAGAAATTTATCCATGGGTATTAATTGTGATTATGGGAGTCTTTCAATTAGGGTTTGGATATATTTTCTTTTCCTTAGGCATTCAACATGCAAGTGCAACACAAAGTAACATCATTGCGACATTAGAACCGATTTTAAATCCGATATGGGTACTGTTAATTGTTCGAGAAGTTCCTACTTTATTATCGATTGTTGGTGGTGGTGTTGTACTACTCAGTGTCGTGATATATAACCATTTTGAAACAAAAGCAAATTATAATCAGATGCATCCAAAAGTGATGCCATAGAAGGAGTATGATGAGAAAAGAAGATAAAAGAATTTTGATAGTCATTGCTAGTATGATTGGTTTTTATTTAGCAACACCATTTTTAGGGTTTGTAATGTTTCATCCATTGTTAAATAGTCAAATGTTTGAACTTAACGTTCAATTAACCATGGCATCCATCTTATTTGGTACACTAGTGTATGTTGTTTTAATATTGAAAAAAGAGAGTTAATAAGCAAAGACTAGTTTGTTCAAAATATCCTACTAGAAATGTAAAAAGTAAAAGTACTTTTTTTGTGTTTCCTTTTTTTAAGCGTATAATAAAGGTGAAAGGAGGATTGTTTATGGATATACTATCAATGGTTAAACAGCTTCAAGATAACAATGTACTCGATCAACTTTCTAAACAAACTGGAGCATCAAAAAGTGATGTATCCAATGTACTAGAAATGGGTGTGCCTGCACTTCTTCAAGCAATGAGTCAAAACGCCAAGCAACCTGAAGGTGCAAAAGCATTGGAAAAAGCATTGACAGATCATGAAAATGATTCAATGAATGATGTGGTAGGCTTTTTAAAAAACGTCAACCCACAAGAAGGAAACAAAATCTTACAACATATTTTTGGGTCAAAAACATCCAATGTTGAAAAGAAAATTGCTTCTTCAACGAATGTTTCGGACACATTAGTAGATTCGGTGTTAAAAAATGTTGCGCCAATGGTGTTAACAGCGCTAGGTCAACAAAAGAAAAAAGATGATTTAAGTGCATCAAACTTATCCAATGCATTAGGTATGTTTACATCGATGATTAGTAGTTCATCTAAAAAAGATGTCACAAAGATAGTAACATCACTTTTGGATGCGGATAATGATGGCGATGTTTTGGATGATGTGTCAAACATGATTGGTGGTTTGTTTAAAAAACGTTAACGGTTGAAAATGACCTGTAAGTAGGTCTTTTTCTTACTTTAATTAAATTGATAAAAAAAGAGGTGAGCTATGAAAAGCATTTATACCAATGGAAAGATTTATGTCGAAGAGGGACATTTTGAAGAAGCATGTGTTGTTGAAGAGGGTTTTTTTACATATGTTGGTAATAACAAAGAAGCGCTACAACATTCAGATGCTTTATCTAAACAATACGATTTGCAAGGTAAAACAGTTGTTCCTGGATTTAATGATGCTCATTTGCATTTTTACATGAATGCACAAGCATTAATGTCGCTTGATTTATCATCTGCCAGTTCAGTTGAAGATGTCCTTGCTTTAGCTAAACAATACTTAAAAGAAAAACCTGACACAAACATGCTTATTGGTAGAGGGTATAATCAGGATTATTTTACGGATGAAAAACGTTTCTTACTAGCAAAAGATTTGGACGCTATTTCTACTGAAATCCCGATACTATTTTATCGAGCATGTGGGCATGTTGTTAGTGTTAACACAAAAGCGATGCAGCTTACCAACATTACATCATCATCAAAGATTAAGGGTGGTCTTGTGCATGTGCATGATGATAAACCAACCGGAGTTTTAAGTGAAAATGCACGGTTGTTGTTAGATCCTTTAAAACAAACAATAAGCGTAAAACAAGTTAAAGAAGCACTCACTTTTGTTAGTGAAGTGGCTAATGCACATGGAATAACGTCAGTCGCCACCAATGATTTAAATGTAGGTAGTAAAGATTCTGATATTATTGAGAAAGCTTATCAACAAGTAGCTGTAGAAAACCCAACAGTCAGAGTGTATCATCAGATTTGCTTTAAAGATATTCATGCTTTTAATCAACGAATAAAACAAGGGTATGATCGATCAACCAATGCTTTTAATCGCTATGGACCATTAAAGTTATTTACTGATGGTTCTCTTGGTGCAAGAACAGCTTTTTTAAAAAAACCGTATCATGATGATCCAAGCACAAAAGGAATCGCAACTTTGACACAGGAAGAATTAAATGAGTATGTTATAACAGCACATAAAAACAACATTCAAGTCGCAGCTCATGCCATTGGTGATGGAGCCATGGACTTGGTGTTAAATTCATATGAGTCATTAAAGACTAAAAACAACGATCTTCGACATGGTATTATACACTGTCAAATTACCGATGAAGATATTTTAAACCGCTCTAAAGAGTGTGATATTATAGCTTATGTTCAGCCAATATTCTTGCATTATGATTTGCATATTGTTGAAGATCGCGTAGGAAAATTACTTGCAAAAACATCGTATGCATTTAAAAGTATGGATGATCTTAACATGCATGTTGCGTATTCATCCGATGCTCCTATTGAACCATTTAATGTTATGCATGGGTTACATTGTGCCATAAACAACTCAGATTTAAACAATACCTTTAAAAATGGTTTTAATCCTGATCAAAAGGTAAATGTTTATAAAGCGATTGATCACTTTACCATCGATGGAGCGTATGCAAGTTTTGAAGAAGACATAAAAGGAAGAATAAAACCAGGATACTATGCTGATTTTGTTGTATTAAACCAGGATATTTTTACCATTAATCCATTGCATATAAAGGATATACAAGTGGATATGACTTTTGTTAATGGACAACAGGTATACAAAAGACAAGCAAAAAAATAATTATTCTCTGATCATAAACAATGTATCAAAGATGCAATTGAAAGCCATCCTCTTTATACTTAGGTTATAAGGTAGTAAGGAGTGAGGTCAATGAAAAAACTACTACTAATCCTCTTTGTTTTAGTATTTTTTGTTGGATGTACGTTCAATCCAAATGAAGATCAAGAAAATGATGATCCCGATGTACATCAACAAGATCCTAGTGAACAAGAAGATGAAGATAAAAATCAAGAAATGGATTTGATGTTTACGGATCCAGTGGAGACACAAGCAGCGAACACAAGTTTTGAAGCTGCTTTTGAAAATCAACATAGAGCACCAGGTATCATAACTACAACACCACTAAAAGTGGATGTGTTGTTTGATAATTTATCCAGTCCATGGGGAATGGATCAACTACCAAGTGGTGAACTACTTATAACTGAAAAAGGTGGTCGACTACTATTGGTTAGTGATGAAATTTCAGTTATTGAAAGTAATTTTTCTAACTTAATTGTTGCTGGTCAAGGTGGCTTGCTTGATGTGGCTGTAAGCCATGATTTTGAACAGTCGAACAATGTTTTTTTAACCATGTCACTTAGTAGAAATAATCTAACCTTTACAGCACTGATGAAAGGACAACTAAGTGATGACTTGTCTTTTTTAAATAATATTGAAGTCATTGTTGAAGCAACTCCAGGTGTAAATAGTGTTAATCATTATGGTAGTAGAGTTATTGTCGATAATAATGGAAACTTGTTTATGTCAACTGGAGATCGACAAATTTCAAGCAATCGTCAAAGTGTTCAAGATGTTTCAACCGGCCATGGGAAAATCATTCATGTCGATCGTGATGGCAACCCAATTATGCAAGATAAGTTTGATGATAATCAAGATTTAAGAGTGTATGCTTATGGGTTAAGAAATGCGCAAGGACTAGCCTTTGATTATGATCAGAATATCTTGTATGTCAGTGATATGGGTCCTAGAGGTGGCGATGAAGTAAACATTGTTACTTATGGTGATAACTTTGGATGGCCACTTGTTAGTTATGGTACAGAGTATAATGGAGCACTTATTAATGATGGGTTAACACAACTAGAAAACACAGTGCAACCAATGTATTATTGGGACCCTGCAATTGCACCAAGTGGTATGGCTTTTTATAATCATGAATACATAAAAGAATGGGAAAATGATTTGTTTGTTGCTTCATTAGTGCAACGTCATCTTATTCGATTAAAGATTGTGGATGGCAAAGTTATTGGTGAAGAGCGATTATTAGAAACATTCAATGATCGTATTCGTGATGTGCTTGTATTAGACAATGGGTATTTACTTGCTATTAGTGATTCAGGTGTCTTGTATCAGATATCGAAACAGTAGCTGACAAAGATACATTGAACTAGATGTTGTATCGTATGGTAAAATGATGGTGGAGTGTGTAATTATGAAAAGAATCATTGTAGTAGGTGGTGGTCCTTCCGGAATGATGGCCGCTATAAGTGCAAAAATGTATCATCCGTCAACACATGTTACACTAATAGAAAGAAATCCTTCACTTGGTGTTAAACTAAGAATTACAGGTGGTGGTCGATGCAATGTGACTGCCGATGTTAGTAGTGAACAAATTATTAAAAACACACCGAAAAATGGTCGATTTTTATATAGTGCTTTGCATCAGTTTTCAACAAAAGATATCCAAAGGTTTTTTAATAGTCGTGGCTGTGCATTAAAAATTGAAGAACATCAACGAGTATTTCCACAAAGTGATCAATCACTTGATATTGTTAATACATTACTAAATGAGCTGAAACAACACAACGTCGAAATCCTTTTAAATACACTTATTACAAAAATTGATATTAGTAAAAAAGTAGTTGTTAGTGATCAAGACAAAGAACTATCTTTTGATTACTGTATTCTTGCGACAGGTGGTTTGAGTTATCCTAAAACAGGATCGGATATGATTGGTTTTGAATTAATTAAACAGTGTGATCATCAAGTGACACCTCTAAAACCAGCTGAGACACCATTGGTCTCCAATGATGAAGTCACTCAATCGAAAAAACTTATGGGACTTTCATTTAAAGATGTCTTCATAACTGCATATGTTAATCATAAAAAGAAAATCAGTTTAACTCACGATATGATTTTTACTCATTTCGGTGTATCTGGACCAGGTATTTTGCAAGTGAGCAGTTACTTAGTCAACGAGTTTGAAAAAGAAGCTATGTTGGAATTATCGTTTGATTTTTTAAAAGATGATACACTAGAGACACTGCAAAATCATGCCAATATCGAAAAACACTGTCTAAGTCAATCTATTCCAAAACGACTTATTGCATATTTAAAAGAAACATACAACAGTGATTGGATACGTCATTTGATAGATTTTCGTTTGACGATTTACGATAGTAGGGGTTTTAATCATGCTTTTGTAACAAGTGGTGGTGTGGTTATTAAAGAGATTGATCCAAAAACAATGAAATCAAAGCGACACCCATCGCTATCGATTTGTGGAGAAGCATTGGATGTAAATTCATTAACAGGTGGTTACAACATGACTGTCGCTTTTTCAACGGGACACAGTGCTGGAAAACATGTTATGTGATGAGTGATGTTGAATAATAAATCCACTGAGTTTCATTAACAAATGTAAGTAACATATATATCCACAAACAACAACATATAAATAGTAAGTTCATTGATCTTGATAAAAGGTAACAAGAAGTTACAATCACCCAACAACAAAAAAGAGTGTAATTATTCGATGTTAAAGGTAGACTGATTACCTTTTTTTGTATCATCACATGTAAAAGAATGAAAATATGAAAAAAACTTGCAATAAAATGTAAATAGTGATAAACTCATTTCAAGAAAGAGAGGATGCTTTATGAACAACAACACAACTTCATCAATGCATCTTGTAAACTACTATTATTTTTATTTTAGTTAGACGGTTAATGTCCATTGTAGATATTAGCCTATTTGACGTTTAAAAATCTACAGTGGTTTGTGATAGAATGATATTTGCTCCTTTGCGCCACGTGTAGAAACGTGGCATTTTTTTGTGAAAGAGGGAAGAACATGAAAAAGAAAACAAGCAAAATCACGAAAGTCGTTGTAAGTATTTTAGTATTGAGTGTCATGCTCATGGGTTGTAGTGCTAGCGACAATGAAAAATTAACCATTGGTGTTGTACAACTAGTGCAGCATCCAGCACTTGATGCAACAGTTGAAGGATTAGAAGATTTTTTAAGAGAAAACAATTTATTAGATCAAATTAACATCGATGTTAAGAATGCACAAGGAGATCCTGGAATAGCCTTGTCTATTGCTCAACAGTTTGTCAATGACGATGTTGATTTGATATATGCTATAGCTACTCCAGCAGCACAGGCCGCATTTAATGCAACAGTTAACAAACAGATCCCAATCGTTTTTAATGCAGTCACTGATCCTGTCGCTGCTGGAATAGCAGCCTCATTGTCAAGCAGCAACAACCATGTTACCGGTGTAAGTGATGCTGCGCCACTAGGATTACAATTAGCACTTATTCGAGAAATATTACCTGATGCACAAAAAATTGGTTTATTGTATAACTTAGGTGAAATTAATGGACAAATACAAGTTGAACAAGTACGTGAACTTGCACCTTCTTTTGGATTTGAAGCAGTAATATTAGGTGTTTCTGCTGCTAATGAAATTGATAGTGCAACATCTCAACTTGTTAATGAAGTGGATGCAATTTACAACATTACCGATAACATGATCGTCAATGCAACCTCCTTAATTGTTGATATTGCGACAAGAAATAATATTCCAGTGTTTGCGGCAGAAGATGGACAAATGCAACAAGGATTACTAGCCGTTGAAGGATTAAGCTACTTTAAATTAGGTCAACAAGCAGGACCTCTTGTAAAAGCTATTTTATTTGATGATGTAGCACCATCTGATTTACCAATTTCAACGGCAGTTGAAACACAACTGAATATATCTTTAGAAATGGCATCTACGCTAAATATTGACATTCCTCAAAGTGTGTTAGACCGTTTTAGTGGAAGTGAATAACATGAACTTTTTCTTAGACATTGCTATTCAAGGTTTAGCGTATAGTTTTCTAGCCATGGGTATTTCATTAACCTTTAAAGTGTTACGTTCTGCTGATTTAACGGTTGATGGTAGTTTTCCTTTAGGCGCAGTAGTTGGTGCCGTTGCACTAGCGAACAACTTACCAATACCATTAGCACTCTTGTTTGCCTTTGTTGCTGGTTCCCTTGCCGGGTTAGTAACGGGCTGGTTAATGGTAAAGTTAAAAATCCAACCACTACTTAGTGGGATACTAACCATGAGTGGGTTGTATACCATAAACTTACTAATTGGAAGCAACCGCTCTAACATCCCTGTTTTCCAATTTAATACGATTTTTACACAACCAGCATGGGTTTCATCATCCTTAAGTAGGGTGTATCCCTTGTTTGTGTTAGTTGTCTTAGTGGTACTAACAAAAGTTGCGATCGAATGGTTTTTAAAAACAAAACGAGGATACATGTTAAAGGTGGCTGGGGATAATCCACAACTTGTTGTATCTCTTGGTGAAGATTTAGGTAAATACAAGTATTTAGGGCTTTCTTTATCCAATGCCATTATTGCGATGGGTGGAGCTATTGTTATGATGTTATCTCGTTACTATGATTTATCCATGGGTAGTGGCATGCTCGTGATTGGTTTAGCCTCTGTTGTCTTAGGAGATACTTTATTACAATCAAAGAACGTGCAACTGACAACCATTGCAATTGTGGGTTCATTGTTGTATCGATTTAGTATTGCAAGTGCATTATCACTTAATATTCATCCAAGTTTCTTACGTTTGCTAACGGTGATTATCTTTGTATTAGCTATCATTATGAAGCAAACATCATTAAAAGCAATCGTTAAAACATTAGGAGGTAAAACACATGCTAACACTGAGAAATATTCAAAAGTCGTTTCATCTAAACACTCCTAATGAGAGTAATCTGTTTAGTGACTTTCATTTGCATGTTCCACAGCATGAGTTTGTTGTTATTGTGGGAAGCAATGGAAGTGGAAAATCAACGCTACTCAATTTAATTGATGGCAATTTAATGGTGGATAAGGGAGAGATATTCTTTAATGAACAAGCAATTCATCAACAAGATGGATATTTACGGTGTAAAGATATATCTAGGGTATATCAAGATCCAACAATGGGAACATCACCAACGTTGACCATATATGAAAACATGAGTTTAGCGTTAAACAAAGGAAAGAAATTCAATTTAAAAAAAGCAGTATCAAATGAAAACAAACAAGAAATCCAAAAGCTACTTTCTTTATTAGAACTAGATTTAGAAAACAAGTTAGACATAAAGGTAGAATTACTATCTGGTGGACAGCGTCAAGCATTGAGTTTGCTTATGGCTATTTGTGCACGTCCTAAATTGCTGCTATTAGATGAACATACAGCAGCTCTTGATCCTAAAGCAAGTGAGCATATTATGAAATTAACAAACAAATTAGTGTCAGAGTTTGAAATTACAACTATCATGATTACTCATCAATTAAAAGACGCTTTGTCTTATGGTGATCGATGCATTATGTTGCATTTAGGAAAAAAAGTTCTTGATATTAAGGGTGAAGAAAAACAAAACATGCAACCGATTCAATTAATGAGTTTGTTTCATGAGTTAAGCATATAAAAGGGTCAAAGCGACCCTTTTTAAATGCTTATGGCTGTGATTTTGCTTTGTTGATTAAAAAATCAATGACATTTTTATCCACATAAGGATATGCTAAAACTCGCTCTTCAAAGTTTTCGAAACCACAAAATGCTTCAAATGCTTCTTTTGTGTTTTCATCAAACTCTTTTGTAATACTACCTTGATAAAACAAAAGCTTTTGCAATGCTTGTTGGATAGTTACGATGAGTTGTTGATCAAGTGTAAGTATGTCTTCTTCTTTTGTTTTTTCAAAATACATTTCATGTAAATCAAGAAGATGCGCTAGTTTTTTAATTGGTTGTGGATCATCATCGACCCGTAAATCAATGTATCGATCATTATACCCGCCATAACTACCATTTTCTTTTACTACTAACAGTGATGCTGATTGTCTTCCACGCTTATCTCCACCAGCTTCTTGTGCTTGCTCTAGTGCTAGTACACAGCGACGAGCAAGTGTTCCTTTAGATGATTTAAATGTTTCAACCATGGCATCGATTGTTTGTTTGCTGATGAGTATGTTTCCTTGACAGGCAAGATTTTTCTCAAAATATCCACCGGCATAGTCAAAACATTTTGATCCAGTAAAGGATATGGACTCTCCAGTTGCACTAACGATTCCAAATTGTCGATGTTCAATCTCAGTATCAAGCTGAATGAATGCTTGTTTTACTTGTATTGGACTATATCCTTTTTCAAGTAATTGTAATCCAATAGTACCAAAATCAAGATTAGCCATCGCTTGGGTTGCGATAGCTCCAACGTTTGCTTTTGCAAAAGGAACAGCACTACCTACAGCTAAAAACTTTGACTGTACAGCGACAGCTAATTCTTGGGTTGTTTCATCCCTTGCGATAATAGAAAATGTTGCGATGTTTTTCATGAGCTTCTCCTATATTGTAGGTTTATTTTTTTAATCATATCAAATTTATTGAGGTTTTGATAAAGAAATAGAAGAACTTTCATTGAAGTTCGTATTTATCCAATGTATGATTATTTATATATTACTATAAAGGACTAAAGTATAGGAGTGAAGCCAATGATTAAAAGGGTTTTCGACTTATATATTGAACGTAGTGAGTTTTTTATAACCTTGCTTATGCAACATTTAACAATCACAGCCATATCAGTATCACTTATTACGGTCATTGGTTTGTTTTTTGGTGTGCTTATGATTAAAAATCGATTGTTTGCCAATGTAGTCTTAAGAACGACAAGTTTTTTGTATACCATTCCTTCTATTGCGTTGTTTGGAATACTAGTTTCGATAACGGGTATTGGTTTAAGAAGTGCAATTATTGCTATTGTGCTCTATGGGGTGTTACCAATGATTCGTATGACTTACACGGGACTGATGGAAGTGGATGATGAAATTATTGAATCAGCAACAGGTATGGGAAGTACAGAAACCCAATTGTTACTACGCATACGTTTTCCTTTAGCACTACCTGTTATCTTTAGTGGTTTTCGTACGATGGTTGTCATGACAATCGCTTTAGGTGCGATTGCTTCATTTATTGGGGCAGGAGGTTTAGGTCAAGCTATTTGGCGAGGTATTTCTACTAATTTTCCAGAAATGACATTAGCAGGAAGTTTACTAGTTGCCTTTAGTGCGATTTTGATTGATTTATTATTAGAACAAGTTGAAAAAATGATTCGAATGAAATATTTAGGAGAAAAAGGTGAGAAACATGCTTAAAACGATAATGAAAACACTAAGTGGTATGATGGTATTACTATTAATGGTCGGGTGTAATCAAGGTGCAGATAAGATTGTTATAGCATCAAAACCAATGACGGAGCAGTTTATCCTTGCGGAAATATTAACCCAACTTATTGAAGATAGAACAGATTTAGTGGTGGAACAAAAACTCGGTATTGGTGGTGGAACCTCTAATATTCATCCTGCCATGATCAATGGTGAAATTGATGTTTATCCAGAATACACAGGTACTGGATGGTTGTTTGTGTTACAACAAGATCCAATATCAGACATGAATGAGTTGTATGAAAAAGTATCGATTGCTTATTTAGAAGAGTTCAACATTGTCTGGTCAAGCATGTATGGATTTAACAACACGTATGGTTTAGCGATTAGTAAAGATGTCGCAGAAGCTTACGACATAAAAACATATTCAGATTTAGCAACTGTTTCTTCTGAACTTGTCTTTGCAGCAAACCCTGATTTTTACGAACGAGAAGACGGATACAATGCTTTAGTAGAAATGTATAACTTTACATTTAAGGATACAAAAGAAATTGATATAGGCTTACGATATGAAGCACTAAGTAGTGATGATGTGGATATTATTACCGTGTTTACTACTGACGCACGTATTAATGAAGAAAATGTAGTGATAATTGAAGATGATCGTACATATTTTAATGCCTATCATGGTGCGACTTTAATTCGAAAAGAAGTGCTGGATGAAAACCCAGGATTGTTTGATGTTCTTGAATTATTAGCGAATCAAATTTCCAATGAAGAAATGATTGCCATGAACTATGAAGTTGAAATAGAAAACAAAGACCCAAAAGTGGTTGCGAGTGAATTTTTAAGAGAAAAAGGATTGATTGAATAATGGCGATTATTGAATTTGTCAATGTTAATAAAGCTTATGTGGAAAATGAAGCCGTCATTAAAGATTTAAACTTATCAGTAAATGAAGGCGAGTTTTTAGTGTTACTTGGTGAATCAGGTTGTGGTAAAACAACCCTTTTAAAGATGATTAATCGATTAGTTAGTTTTGATACAGGATACATTTACTTCAAAGGAAAAGCTCTTAGTGAGTGGGATATTGTTAGTCTAAGACGAAATATTGGTTATGTTATTCAACAAATCGGTCTTTTTCCACACATGAGTATTGAAAGAAACATTTCGTATGTTTTGGATATTATGAATCAAGATAAGAAAAAATCACAAACAAGAGCAGCAGAACTTCTTCACTTAGTGGGTCTTGAATCTTCGTATTTGTCAAAATACCCAAGAGAGTTAAGTGGAGGGCAAAAACAACGAGTAGGAGTAGCTCGAGCTTTAGCCGCAGATCCACCTATTATATTAATGGATGAACCTTTTGGAGCAGTAGATGAAGTCACAAGAAGTCAACTTCAACAAGAAATGTTAAACATTCATAAAGAGTTAAAGAAAACGATTTTGTTTGTTACTCACGATATTCATGAAGCAATGACATTAGCAAGCAAGATCGTACTTATGAACCAAGGAAAAATTGAACAAGAAGCTTCACCTGTTGATTTGGTGCTATCACCAGCCAATGACTTTGTTCGCAGTTTTTTAGGTTCTAAAGGATTTACGTCAATTTTAGATTCACAAATAGTGAATGATCTTTATCAACGATTACTTAAAAAAGAAATCACATTAGAGCAAGTATATGACATGTTAAAAGATAAGAAGTAGTTGCCATTATCTAAAAACAATAAAAATATATTGATAAACGATAAATAAATGTTGATAAACATTATTTTCTGCTATATAATATCAGTGGAGGTAGTTTATGAACAATAAAGATTTAAAAATTAATTTATTGCAAATTTTCTTGATTGTGTATGTGTTTTTTACTATTGCAGGTTCATCTGTCGCCTTATTTGGTATTTATCAAAATATACCATTAAGACACATGGTTGATACTCGTTATCTTTTTTCTTTTTTTAGTGAAATAGTAAGTATGCTTATATTAGCTTTTATTGCCGTGGTTTCATTTTTAATTTTAAACAATGTAAAAAAAGGGAGTATTTTTTCTGCAAGAAATATTAAGATGATGAAGTTGCTCGCCATTGTATCGTATGTTAATGCCATTCAAAGTATATTCGCACATTTTTCTTTGCTCGTTTTTAATCCATTAATTGATAATCTTCCAAAGCTTTCAATTGCTTTAGGTGTTCTTAGTGGAAGCTGGATGTTGTTTTTAGCATTAGGGTTACTCTTTCACATCTTATCGGAAACATTTTCTCGAGCTAAAGAGTATAAAAGCGAAGTGGATTTAACGGTTTAAGTATGCCTATAATCATTAATCTAGATGTCATGCTAGCGAAACGAAAAATGAGTTTAACAGAGTTATCCGATGCTGTTGGCATTACGATGAGCAATTTGTCAGTATTGAAAACACAAAAGGCAAAGGCACTCCGTTTTTCAACACTTGAAGCAATCTGTGAGGCACTGGATTGTCAACCAGGTGATATACTAGAGTTTGTAAAGGAAGATCAGAAATAAAACGTGTTGGCAACAACATGTTTTTTTATCAAGATCACCCTTATTAAATTAGGTTTATGTTAAAATAAATGTAATTTTAATAAGGAAAAGTCACTTTTTATGGATAAAAACCAAGTTAATAAACCAAAACAGATATCAGAGAAAGAGAAGTATATTGTCATATCTTTGTTTGCTTTATATGTGTTGTTTACAAGTTTTCTATTTAATTCTTATCAAGAAATAGGTCAAGGTCTTTCTCGTATTGTTGTATCTCCATCCATCTTAGTAAGTGACTACTTTAGTATTGGAAACATTGGTGCTTCTTTTTTTAATGCCGGAGCATTAATGTTAGCGATGATTGTTATTGCGTTTGTTTCTAAGGCAAGCATGAATGGTCCTGTCATATCCGCAATTATTACGATTGGTGGCTTTGCTCTATTTGGGAAAAACTTACTTAATGTGTGGCCATTAATACTTGGTGCATTTTTACATTCACGATTTCAAAAACAAGCGTTTAGTCGTTTTATCTTACCCGCCTTTTTTGGTACTGCATTAGCACCACTTGTTAGTCAAGTGGCGTTTGGATTTGCTGATTTGCCATATTCGACATTTGTGGCCATTGGTGCTGGGTTAATAGCTGGTTTTGTTTTACCACCTTTAGCAAATTCATTTATTCGGTTTCATCAAGGGTTTAACTTATACAACATTGGATTTACAGCAGGTGTGACGGGGATGATATTTATGTCTTGGTTTCGTAGTCTGAACTTACAAAATCCATCAACACTGATTGTACATCAAGGAAGCAACACAGTGCTTTTACTTTGGTTAGTAGTGTTGTTTGCTTTGATGATCATTCTTGGACTTTTAAAGAAGGTAACATTAAAACAAACATTGGATCTAAATAAACAATCTGGTCGTTTGGTTTCAGACTTTGTAACGACACAAGGTTTTTATGTTTCTTTGCTAAATATGGGAGTTGTAGGGCTACTTGCAACAGCCTATGTGATCATCGTTAATGGTCAACTCAATGGGGCAACCATTGGTGGCATTTTTACCATTGTAGGTTTTGGTGCTTTTGGTAAGCATGTTAGAAATATTACACCACTATTTATTGGAGTTGCTTTAGCTAGTAGCTTTATGATTTTTGAAATAAATACTACTCCAGCAGTATTAGCAGCACTCTTTGGGACGACCTTAGCTCCTATTGCAGGGACATATGGTCCATTTGTAGGCATTATTGCAGGAATGTTTCATATGGCTGTCGTGTTTAATGTTGGGTTTGTCCATGGAGGATTAAACTTATACAACAATGGATTTGCAGGCGGTTTTGTTGCAGCCTTTTTAGTACCGATTATCAATTTTGTTCTAAAAAAAGAAAGTGAGTAAATTAGGATGAACAGTGAACAAAGCAAAGCAATTAAAATGATTAATGAAGTAATGATTTACTTTTTTAATCACCATTTTTCTGATTTGGAGATGTCGCTAAATGTTAAAGAAAAGAAAACAGTAATATCAGTAAGTGGTTATTCAAAAACACAACCGGATGATTTGGATGAAGTAAGTGAATCACTTTTACATCCACGTCAACCAGAAGTAGAAGAGTATTATTGGCGATTACTTGGAACAAACAATAAAACAAATCAACTACATTTATTAGGTGCACTAGTTGATGATGTATCGATTATGTATGATGAAAATCTATTAACAGTACAACTTATAAGGCATCATATTTAAATAATAAAGCATGTTGGGCCTTCAAATACTCAAAGCTAAAAAACTATGCTACACTTTAGTTAAGAAAAGAGTGATGACATGAGTAAGATCAATGAGCAACAGCAAACCCAACAAAGCATTGCACAAGTTATTGAAGAAGTAAGCAATGTAATTGTAGGTAAAGAAGAGGTAATCAAGTTAACCATTAGTGCTATGTTAGCAAGTGGTCATGTACTTTTTGAAGATATTCCAGGTGTTGGTAAAACAACGCTAGTGAAAGCACTAGCTAAAGCACTTCAAAGCACCTTTGGTCGTGTGCAGTTTACACCAGACTTGTTGCCAAGTGATATTTTAGGTGTGTCCATGTTTGATTTAAAATCACAGTCATTTACGTTTAAAAAAGGTCCAGTGTTTGCCGATATTATGCTTGCGGATGAAATCAATCGAACAACTCCTAAAACACAATCAGCACTTTTAGAAGCGATGAATGAAAAACAAGTGACCATCGATAATCAAACCTATCCACTTAATGAACACTTTTTTGTGCTTGCGACACAAAATCCTATTGAGTATGAAGGAACTTATCCACTAATTGAAGCTCAGCTTGATCGCTTTTTGTTTAAACTCACATTAGGGTATCCTACATTTGAACAAGAAAAAATGTTATTAATCAATCAAGAAGATAAACCATATTTATCTGTATGTGAAGTCATGAGCAAAGATCAAATCACCCAACTAAAACAACAAGTGAGTGAAGTTTTTGTTCATGAAAAGATTGCAGAGTACATCATGGATATAGTAAAAGCAACTCGTCAACACGATAAGATTAAATTAGGTGTGAGTCCTCGAGGTTCATTAGCACTAATCAAAGCTGCCAAAGCGTATGCGATCGTTTCAGGTAGAGATTATGTTTCATTGGATGATGTAAAAGCATTGGTTGTACCGACATTTTCACACCGCATCATATTAAACAATCGATACAGACAAACATTTGATCAATCTGATCAATTGCTGCAAGAATTATTGAAGTCGATTAAAACACCAAGAATACCTGTATGAAATTTAGCATTACTTCATGGTTAAACAATGCATTTTGGATCGCGCTTTTTATTGGTGTTCTTTTTCATGCTATTACCTTTGGTTTTACAGCTTCATGGATCTTAGTCTTTGTGTTGTTTGGGTTGTTTGTGTTTAATGTCGTAACCTTGTTATTTCCACTGTTTTACTTAGAAATCAAACAACAAGACACAATCATTATTGATCCTGAAAACCAGTATAATCATTATGTCACGATCAAACATCGTCACGATCGTGTTATTTATTTACCATACTTAAAGATAACAGTATCATTTGATAAACCTAAAATGAAAAGCACATCAAAAGTTTTATCGTTTTATAAATCAAGTGTCCAACTTCCTGTTTCTCTAAATAAGTTATCACGTGGAATGTATAAGCGTCCCGATGTTAAGATAGTAGCCACTGATTTCTTTACTATCTTTTATAAAGCGACACATAAACGCTTATTATCTACCATCTATGTTCTTCCTCAACTAGAAGATGAAGCCACAAACTTGCTTATTACTAAACATTTAGCATACGTTCTAAATTTAAAAAAGAAAGACATTCAAAAGTCATTTGAACTTAATAAACTTAAAGAATACACAACTGGCGATAATACAAAGCTTATTGATTGGAAAACAACATCAAAAACACAAACATTAACCATTAAAGAGATGGAGTTTGAAAAGAAAAAAGAAACATACTTTATTTTTTGTTCTAGTGAAGGTAAGCATTATGAGTATTTGCTTTCTGTGTTTTATACATTAGTCATGAACGTTTTAAATACTTCGTTCTTTGGTGTTATTAACCAAGTTGACTACAACAATCAAGTCAGACAAGTTGATTTTGCACTGCTTTCTACGGATAATAGAAACAAGCAAGTATTGTACAGGTTGCATGAGTATATATCCGATGATAGCAACAAAGTGATCTTTATACCCTCAATAGATGAATCTCTACTCAAACAATTGCAACGTGAAGAGGCTGAAAACACACTATTAATTACTGTAAACGCAAATAAAGAGTTTGTTGTTTATCAAAGTGTTGGAGGTGTGTATGAAAAAAGTTGAATATTACATTGGTAATAGTCTTGTCTTTTTGTTTGTCTTTAGCATAGCTCAAACGTTTTTAAGCATGTCTTCTTTTAACAGAGCAACCCCAATTATTCTATTTATTCTTGTTGTGATGTTGTTATTGCAACATAGTAAAAGTAATATTATTAAAGGTGCAGGTATCTTTATTGCACAACTAGTTATGATGTATGTGTACTTACAACAAGGCGAATCATTTTTTGTTTGGCTTACAACATTGGTTGAACAAACTCAAGAAGCAATCTCTTTTGTCTTTGTAAGTAGTATTGCTATATTACCTAACACATTAGGTGTGATGCTTGTAGGATTATTTATTATTTTAATGCTCGTTTTAACGATGACATTCAAACAATGGAAAGTCGCATTTATCATACAATTAGCATACTATTTACTATTAATTGGACTTAATCAAGTTCGCGTTACAAATCATATTTTAATGTTTGCCTTTGCATCGATGCTATTGGCTGCATGGCAAATCCTCCAACAAACCAACACAGAAAAACGAGCGATTCAAACAATCGTTGTTTTAACGGGAGTTGTAAGTTTAATTGTAGTTGGATCGTATCAAATACCAAATTCATTTCCAATAACGTATCAAAACATTCAAACTCAAACGATTGAACTTCGACGTGAATTATCTGATAGTTTGTTTAGAACTTTAGAAAGACTTGGTGATTCGACGGGGTTAACACTTCAATCAGGTTTTAGTGAAAACGATAGTTACTTAGGTGGTCCAATGACCACAAGTAAAAGAATTGTGTATGAAACGATACAAAGTCAACCAACATATTGGAGAATTGAGTCAAAAGAGATTTACACATCCAAAGGATGGGAAACAAGAACAATGCCAAATCAAATGGTTCGTTCTCCATTTAATGTAGATTTTAATTTTGAAAATTATTCATCACAAACAGAAACCATTCGATTTACAACATCTAGAGATAACATTACGTTTATTCCTATACCTTATGGTAATGTCACGGTTAGTTTTTCAGATAGCTTTTATCGGTTAAATTCTACTTATTATGAATCAGAAAATCATCGTATACGTACAGACAACCTTCGTGAAGATGAACTTGTGGATGTTGTTATACAATATCAACGACCAATCTATTATGAACAACAACTTATAGATTCAAGAGCAACCTCACTTAATCCAGCAAACCCATACACACAACTACCAGATACACTTCCTCAACGTGTTGTTGATTTGGCGTTTAGTATAACTGAAGGTGCGACAAATGATTATGAAAAAGTAAAGATGATAGAAAACTATTTAACAAACCCAACTAATTTCTCATACACATTATCAAATGCAGAGTTTGTACCTTATAATCGAGATTATGTGGATTTCTTCTTGTTTGACACACAACGAGGGTATTGTGAACATTTTTCTAGTGCCATGACCATCATGCTAAGAGCGTTAAACATTCAAGCTCGATGGGTTAAAGGGTATTCACCAGGAGAAGAAATTACTGCTCAGTTTTCCGATAAAAGAGAATTTCAAATTATTGAAGCCAATGCACATGCATGGGTAGAAGTGTTCTTTGAAAATGTAGGATGGATTCCTTTTGAACCAACACCTTCTTTTTCGTTTAATCATGAATCACCATCAACACCAATAAATGAAAATAACAATACCTCAGAAAACAACGATCCAAATGGACCTACTAACCCAAATGATCCTTCAAACCCTGATGAAATACCATTTGAAGATGAAGCTGGTAATTTACCAGATGCTGGTAGACCTACTCAAGGGGATGAAGACGGGCTAAACTTTGATAGTACTCTACCTTCACCATTAGCTTCTGATAATTTCTTTTGGATTATCTTTGCTAGTTTATTGTTAGTAGTAGGAAGTATTATGTATTACTTACGTGCATACTTATCGTTGTTGATGATACAAGCACGATTTAAAAAAGAGACACCAACCTCACTAAAAGAATTTGTTTCTTACCTGTATAAAGCTTTAGAACATACACAAGATAAAAAACAGAGCGATACATATTTAGAGTATGTTGCTAGTTTAAATTGGTTAACATCTCAACAACAACTAATTAAGCTAAGTAAGCAAACAGATGCCATTTTCTATGGTAATCAACCAGACACTGTTGTAAATAAAGAACATGAAGATCTGTTTAACAGTATTATGAGTCAATGTATAGATAGGGTGAAAAAACAACGAATTGAGCAATTAGATCCAAGACCACTACTTCAATCAAGTGGGCTAATACGATATCGGAAATACTAATGAATAAACATACTCACGATTATATGTATCATGGAGATAATAGAAAAGACCAATTTTTTGAAGGATGGTATTTTAAGCATGTCAGTGAGGAAAATGATATTAGTTTTGCACTTATACCAGGGATATCTAAAAACAGTGATGATCCTCATGCATTTATTCAACTTATCATGACTCCATCGATGATTGTGAAGTACTTTCGTTTTGATAGCCATGATTTTACAATTAATGAAAAGCCATTTTTTGTAAAGATAAAAAACAATACGTTTTCATTTGAAAAAGTACATGTTCAATTAAAAGAAGGTGGTTTTTCTTTTAGTGCACACATAAACTATCGTAGGCTCACTCCTATTAATCAATCATTTATTTTTCCTAACATTATGGGGCCATTTAGTTATTTACCAAAAATGGAATGCAATCATGGAGTAGTAAGCATAAACCACGTATTTAGTGGTGAATTAAGAGTAAATGACAACTCGTATCACTTTCATAATGAAAAAGGGTATATTGAAAAAGACTGGGGAACTTCATTTCCAAAGAAATACGTATGGTTACAATGCAATCATTTTAATGACGACACGTTATCGATGATGGGAAGTATTGCTCTTATTCCTTATCTTACTATGTCTTTTGAAGGAATCATCTTCAACATTGTGTTTAACAACAAAGAATATCGCTTTGCAACGTATAATTTTTCAACATTCAAACTAGAAAAAACTGATGAAAATACAAGAAAAATAGTTCTTAAAAAGGGTAAATATCGTTGTGAGATAACTGCCACCATTACAAAAGTAGCATCATTAAAATCTCCAAGGTTTGGTAAAATGAGTGAACTAATCAAAGAAGGATTAGAAGGAGAAATCTCCTTAACCTTATATAAAGATAATCAGCTTATTGTTTCATCAAAAGGAAATCATGCAGGAGTAGAATTTGTAGGGTATTAGAAATGTCTTTGATCATTATGCAACAGCTACTTAAATGAGTAGCTTTTTTTGAATAAATTATTGTAAAACAATAATTAGTGTGCTAGAATTGGTTTGTAATTATTGTAAAACAATAATTTGGAGGGTGCATGAAGAAAAAGCTAAACATCATATGGATAATGATCGCTCTTGTGTTTGTGGGTTCTGTCGTGTTGTTTATTAACATACAAGATATCATAGAGTTAAACATTGCTTTGTTATTAGGTTATCCAATATTATGGACAACAACGAACTTACGACAACTTTCTTTATCATCAGCGTTTAACAATGCTCTAGCTTGGATAATCTTTATTTTTATTGGATGTATACCAATAATAATTGGATGGTTGTTGTTTAAAAAAGATAAAAACAACAAAGTGATTTTGATTTTAACCGTATTCTTTTCCGCAATGATATATTATTTGTTATATGGTCTATTAAATGGATGGTTTGTTCAACCGTTGATGATAGAAAGCCGATCTATGTTACAAGAGATGCTAGCATTTATTGTTTCAATATTACTTTTATTTTCATTATTGGCAATTTGGGTTGCATACATAATAAATCATGCTAAACATCGAACCTTTTTATTAGCAAACTTTCAGTTTGTATTAGGTGCTGTAGCGATTGTGATTACGGTTATGTTGGCATCGAGTGTAGCTATTCTACAACTGAGTGAACCACAACATGATTTTTTATCTTTGCTTTCCTTTTTTATGTTTTTTCCTCAACTTCTTATGATTGCTTTGATTGTAAAAGTAATTGAGTTGCTTGATAAGATGAAGGACGAATTATTTTCAGTTAGTCTGTTAAAACCACTGCATGATATTGTGAGACTATCAAAGGCAATTGTTATAATTTCCTTAATACTGCCAATTGCACATGGCTTAGTACAACTTTCACTTGCACTACAGTTATTAAATATTGATGTATTGCTAATGGTTCCACTAATTGAGTTGATGGTTGCGTTTGTCATTATGGTTGTTAGTGAACTCTTAGTAAAAGCAATAAAGACCGATCAAGAAAACAGGCAGTTTGTTTAATATGGCAATTAAAATTAATCTGGATGAACAACTTAAACGCAACAACATTACGTCAAAACAACTATGTGAAAAAGTTGGAATTACAGAAGCAAACATGTCCTTATTAAGAACAGGGCAAGTAAAGGGAATTCGATTTAATACACTAAATAAAATATGTTTTTATTTAAACTGTGATGTTGGTGATATATTGCAGTTTGATGGAAATTTACTGGAGGAAGACGATGAGAATTAAACAAGTATTGGTGTTGTTGTTAGTGTTAAGTGGGTGTACATTAGCTTCACCAATAAAAGAAAACAATCAAGATAGTGAAAATCCAGGGCAAGATGAAAATGTTTTTGTAGGGATGTATTTAACAACCACTGATGAAACTCTTGGGGATATAAAAATCTTTGATAGAAGCGATAAAACACAAACATATTTTATTGTGGATGAACAGAAAGAAAATGATCAGACATACTCTTTTTCTGAAACTTCAGGAAAGTTTATTAACTCTCATGTTGGATATCACGTAAAAGATGAAGGTAGGACAATCACATTTGTTGCTGATGTTCCTGTTGTATCAACCAAAGAAGAAATCATCAGTGCTCATCAAATATATAAAGACAAAGATGGGAAATATAACACTCAACCTGTTGCTAATTACTTTAGCAGTAATTTATCATCACTTACATTTAACTCAACTAAAACCAATACAATAAATGATGAAGAAGTAACCGATGAGTTTGATATCGTCATTAACTTTATACCCTTTGATCCATTAGTACAAGCAAAAGTCATCATCATGGATAGCAATTACACAACGCTAAGCTCGATGATAATCGATGATCTAGAAAACATAGAAATTACATCCCAAAATGAAATGATATTAATTGAAGAAACAAGGTTAAGTGGTGAAAACATTGAGTATAAAACAGTGACAATATACACATATCAACAAGTTAAAGATGAAAATAACATGCAACACATAGTTATCAAAGAAGGTGATAGTATCTTTGGTGATGTTCAAGTCATCACGATTACTGCAACACCATAACAAACAAAACCCTTGATCAGTCCAGATCAAGGGTTTTCTAAAGAAAGATTAATAAGCTTTTATGGTTGAGGATTGTTAATGACACCTGCAAAATATACAATATCAAAGTTTGAATCGACAATCATTAGTGTAAATGGACGATTAATGTGCATCACAGCATCAGACATTGGCATCGATTCATTACGCATTTCAACTTTTGTCATTGCGGCAGCTTCTGTGCCTTTTTCATCAATAGCTAAGAATGTTTTTTGCGTGACATCCGCTACATGTAGTCCAGTTTTTGTAGCATCAGTAGCCATGTTATTAAAGTTAGCCAATGAACTATCAAACGCTGCGATCATCCCTTGATCTATTAAATAGTCTTTGAGCTTCATCGTAAGCTCGATTTGAACCTTTGGCATTTGCAAATCAACGGAAACATTGCTCATGGTCTTTGAAGTGCTTAATAAGTCACTGATTGAAAGTGAACCATTCTCTTTTGGTAATCCAACAATCATCTTTAACTCACTATCTTTATAAGGAAGTGCAATAAACTGACCGTATTGGTTTTCACTATAATCAAAACGATCAAGTATCGCCATGGTATCTACCTCTTGATTTAAAAATGGACGTTTAATTGTCATTTCCTTTTCAAAAGGAATTAGCCAATCCCCTTTAAAATACAAGGTATTAATTAAAAACATTTGTGTTAATGGATGAATAGGTTCATCGATTGCAGTTTTTATCTTTTCATTAGTCGCATCGGATACCCAATGATTAATATCATCGACCATTTTTTGTGAGTTAAAATCACCAGTTGCAATCATCGGAGCATAGTACTCTTTGTTTGTATCTAAAAATGAAGTCAATACTCTTTCTTTAAAGGTATCTCTTATCCATATCGAATTGGTTAAATGAAGCTTAATACCTTGTTGATTAATCATCGATAACTGCATGTCTTTAAGGTGTTGATGCATTGTTTCTAAACTCAATCCATCAAGATGCAAAGCTGCCAACATTTCATCTTGTGTTTCATCTATGGCACCTGTAGCTGTCATTGCTAGTGCTAACATTAAACTAGGTGCTGAAACAAAGACATTTTGTTGTTGATCATTAAAACTGTCAATCATCGCATCCGATAATGAAACCGTTGCATTTGCAATGGTTTGATCAATGGATGTTGGAACTTTTTTTGAAGATAAATACCCCTTTGAATCAAGTAGTGGGGTGTATGCTTTTGGTTGTAAGGTACATCCGGTAAACAACAATAAACAACTAAGTATTAGTATCGTCTTTTTCATACAACCACCTCCTATTTTTAGTATAAAACGATTATTTTTAAATGCATAAAAAATGGTATAGGATGCAATAATTTAGGCCAACATGCATCAAAAATGTTGTTTTGTATCTTCTTATAATTTCTCAATCAAATCATCCAACCAACTTGTTAGCTTTTCTGAGGCTTGTTTAGCCATCTTTACCACATGATGATGATCATGTTTCTTTTGTTGTATTCCTGTTGCCATGTTAGTTACAACCGCAAAGGCGAGTACTTCAACACCCATATGATTGCAAGCAATGGTTTCAGGTACGGTACTCATACCAATCAGATCACAACCCATATTAGAAAATGCACGGATTTCAGCTCTTGTTTCATAATAAGGACCAGAGAAAAAACCATAAACTCCTTCCTTGTATGGTAGCTTTAAATGTTGCGCACTTTCTTTAGCAATCGATTTTAAGCGGTTGCTATAAGGTTCTGTCATATCAGGAAAGCGAGGGCCTAAAAGATCATCATTTTCTCCAATAAGGGGATTGTTGCTCACTAAACTGATAAAATCATCAATTACAACAATATCACCAGGGGTGTAGTCTTTATTAATTCCACCACAAGAATTAGTTAAAATCATTGTTTGTACACCAAGTTGTTGTAATACATAATATGGAAAGACAACTTGCTTCATGGTGTATCCTTCATAATAATGAAAACGACCTTGCATGAGTACCACATGTTTATCTTTGATTTTTCCAAATAACAATGATCCCGCATGACCAACAACAGTGGTCGTTGGAAAATGTGGGATATCATTATAAGCTATTTCAATAAGATCACTAATAGCATTACTTAAATCTCCTAAACCAGATCCAAGTACTAGACCAATCGTTGGGGGTGATTGTATTCTATTCTTTAAGTATGAGGCACTTTCCAATATTTTTTCACGATAGTTTAACATTTTTCTCTCCTTGTTCTTTTTCTATACTGTAGCATGCTCTTAAGGACATTAAAAGAAACAAATCTTCTTTTGTTGTTAATATCAATGTCCTACTAAAAGTATTATCTTGATAAGTATAATTATTGAAAAATCAGGTGGGTTTTATATGTATTAAAGTTCTTTTTTTGTTTGTGAACATATACAATGATAAAAAGAGGTGGCTAACATGGCTATTGAAACAATGGATTATAAAACAATAAAAAAAGAAAATGACTGTGAGTTAAGAGAGATTGAATATGCAACGTTCATTAATAGTGTAGATACAACATACTCTGGAGGTTCTGGTTTTCAAAAGCTATTTAATTATATTTCGGGAAACAATCAATCCAATCAGAAGATTTCAATGACAGCACCGGTTCTTCAAAGTAAACAAGACCAATTAAACATTGCTTTTGTATTACCAAAACATATGAATAAAAAAGCACCTTTAGCTAAAGGTGATGATGTCGTTATTGAAACCATAGAAAATAGGAAGTTTGTGTGTATCAAATTTAAAGGTTCAAATTATAAGAAAATGATTCCTTTAAAAGAACAACAACTACGAAATTGGGCAAATCATCAACAACTACCATTAGAGCATACTGTTCATTTAGCACGTTATAATCCACCATTTGTTCCTGGACTATTTAGAAAAAATGAACTTTGGATTTTTGTCACTCAAAACGATGAACATTAGATTAACTACAATAATAATTATTGAGGTTTACGTAAAATCTTCTCCATAGACTTGCCTTTAGCAAGTTCATCAATTAATTTGTCTAAATAACGAATTTTTTGCATGTAAGGATCTTCGATATCTTCTACTCTTACTTTACACACAACCCCTTTAATTAATGAAGCGTAAGGATTAAAATAAGTGGCTTCATCAAAGAATGTTTGAAAGGAAACTTCTTTTTCTAGTTGTTGTTGAAGCTGCTTTTGAGTGTATCCTGTTAACCAACAAATGATTTGATCAACTTCACTTTTACTTCTGTTTTTTCGCTCAGCTTTTTGCACATAATATGGATATACTTCCACAAAGGGTGTTTCTATGATTGATTTTCTTTTCATACATTTACCTCAATGTAAGTATATCACAGCGTAAGAAGGAAGATTGTATTTTTACTTTAACCATAAAAGCCAACAAACCAAAGAAATGTGATAAAATAAAGCAAATGAAGATGCACGTAGTTGAGAGTAATCAATACGATAAAATTAATAAAATGAAAGGGACACTATGGAAGAATTGCATGATTTTTATCAAAAGATAGAAAATGAGAAGCATAGGCAAAGAGTTCAAGAGATTTTACATTGGATTAAAAGCAACTATGATTTATTAGAACTTGTGGTTAAATGGAACCAACCGATGTTTGTTTATAACAAAACGTTTATTATTGGTTTTAGTGTTGCGAAAAAACACATTGCAGTTGCGCCAGAGCAAGCATGTATTAAGCGTTTTTCGGATGACATTAAAGAGTTGGGGTATGATCATACACAAGAAATTATTCGACTACCTTGGGATAAAGAAATTGATTATAATCTTCTTAAAAATATGATTGAGTTTAATATTGTGGATAAGCAAGGATATACCAAGTTTTGGAGATAAAAAAACTACCAAAGGGGAAATGGATATGAAGAAAAAAATTATAATAATGCTTGTCATAGTTGGAGTATTGAGTGCTATTGTTGTATCGTCTGGAACATATAACATCGATTATCTATTTAATGGTAAACTCAATGAAGTTACAATCGTAGATTTAAGCGATGATTATAAAATCAGTGTGGAAGATGAACAATCACTTAGTAAACTGCAAAGTGTGTTTTTTAATAAGTTTACTAGAACACTTGGACCAACCACAAGCGAAGGTGGAAACTATCGAGTTTCGTTTATGTATCAGAATGAAACATTAACCTTTGACTTAATTTTAAATAATAATGCACAAAGTGATTCTTATGTTAAATATCATAATCAGTTAAAAGACTACAATCTTACAAGTAGTGATGTAGCCTTCATTCATGAACTTCTAAATCAAACCAACTAAAAATAAAAGAGCACGATGTGCTCATTTAATGTTTTTATTCGTCTTCTGGATCTACCCAGTCAAGAGAACGTTGAACTGATTTTTTTACGTTTGCATAATTTTGTACAAACTTTTGATGTAAGCATTTTACTAGATGACCAAATTTATCGAATATTATTGTTCTGGAAATTTACTCCATTGATACTACGTATTTTGCCATTTTTCTTGCTTAATACTGTTAATATAAAATACTACTAATAGACTTAACTTTTTTGATAGTGACTGGCCAAGATTTTTTACAGCATCATTACTTATGTTATTTTATCACTTAATTCTTGTGCAAGTTTAATTAACATGTCACTGTCTTTTAATCCATTAATAAGACGTTTAGGTATTTGACTTAAACCAACTTGAGCACCAATAAGTGCACCTGTAAGCATTGCGCGTACTTGGTTTTGACCACCACCATTAATGGCATGTAAAACACCACTTTCAAAATCATCACTAAATCGTGCAGCTAAATAATACGCTGCTGGAAGCATATGATAAATAGCGCATGGCATGCCATACACTAATGATGCTTTCCATGCTGGTTCAATGATAATAGTAGGGTCTTTTGCGGCTAATGCCATATAAGAAGGTGATAATAAAGCATCAGGGGATGCAAACAAACCTTCATTTGGTGGTGCTTTTTCACCTTTTTTAGGGGTAGTTAAGTTACTTGATGTTACGGCATGAAAAGGAATTTCTTTTCGATATACTTTTTTCATTAACTTATTGCTTAGCTGATCATCAAGTTTTTCACCTTGAATTAGCATTGCCAACACAAGATTAAAAGCAACGGATAATGATCCTACTACATCATCTTTTTGTGTCATTGCTGTGTTTTTTGCAATGAGTAGGCTTAGACTTTTTAAATCATTAGCATATAAAATAGCTAGTGGTATGTTTCTTTCAAGTGATTCAGTGGCATCACTATTACTAGAAACTTCATCCCAAGGCTTGTTTTCAATAACACGTTTTTGATACAAATGACGCATCACTTGACTAGTGTATCCTCCATAACCTCCCATTGGAGTTCCATCTAGTTGTGGCAGTATTTCTTTATCCATCATGGCAAAGTAAGTATCATGAGAATAATCTTTTTCTTTCACCAAATATTGTGCTGTTTTTACAAGTATCCATCCTTGTTGAGATAATTCACCTGCTTTTAATTGGCCATGATATCGATCAGCTTTAGGGTCGGTATAATCATCAATCCATGTACCATATTCTTTGTGTAGCTCATTTAAGTCATAATACCAATGTGGTCCTACTCCAAGTGCTTCACCAATGAGTGAACCAATAAATGCTCCTTGTGCTCTATCTTTTTGTGTTGTCATATTGACTCCTTTTTTCATTTTAATAACAATAACATTACTTTTGAAAAGTCTAACTTGTTCAAAGGTTTTGTATACCATCATTTGTTAACTACTAGATTCAATGTATGCTATTTTTGTTAAGGTTACAATAAAGATGCATGGATGATACAAGAATTATCAATTTTACTGCTAAAAGAAAAAAACCATCAATCAAGAAATCACTTTTATGAATATGTTATAATACTAGCAAAGACATTAATAAAAGGGGGTAGATTCATGAATAAGAAGCTAATAGAAACTATTGTTGTTTTTATTTTTTTTGTGTTGCTTTTAAACTTAATTGCATCGATTATCGTATTAATTGATGAAGCAGCGTCAACCATTGATTTGGATCGAATCATATATTTGCATATGTTAGGCTCATTTTTAGTAATACTAGTTGGTTTATTACTTGAAAGAAAAACAGTGATAAGTATTATTAAAACAAAGACGATATCTTTTAATGCATCGTTAATGCCAAGTTTGATTTTACTTGTCGTTGGATTTTTGCATCCAGTTTTCTACATGAAAATTGAAGTATTTACAATTGAAAGACCTTTTCCAATTGGTGATTTTGGTATGAATATACTATATTCACCACTGTTTCAAGGAAGTAGTATCCAATATTTAATTGTGTTGTTTGCGATAGTAACAATTATTAAAAATCTAAGTAAAAAAGATAAAATCAATACATAAGACAAACAATGAACGTGAGAAAGGTAATTATTTGATGGATAAAGAAAAGAAGGTAGGTAAATTTGCGTATTATTTTGCATGGTTTATCGTTTGAACACAAATTCCAATTGTCGCTGTAGCAATTAAAGGTGAATCACTCGAAATTTGGAGAGTTGTTTTTTCAATTATTGCAGTGGTAGCATTTACTCCTGATATTATTAAATATCGAAAACAAAACAATCATTAAAGTTTATTCACGAGACACTTATGTTAACAGTGCATTAAATATAACTTCAATAACAAAAGCTAAGTTTCTATTTGAATCATAGAATAGGCTCACGTCGAAGTTATCTTTAAGGGGTTTAGTCTTTACAATCGTGTTAGGTATTATTTATAATTTGATTAATCCTCACTAGAATGAGTGGTAGTTGAGTTGTATATTGTAGTTTTCAGCTTAGAAATAGAAGTACTACAGTAGGAAATACCATGAATAAACAAGAAAAAATATGATGTTGAAGATAAAATTAAAAGATGTACTCGTTATTTTAGTTTTTGGGTTGGCGTTTTTAATATATTATTGGAGCACTTTTTTACAATATCATAATGTACATGAAAATTCGGATATAAAAGAGATTTTAGATAAAGAGATAATTTCATTAAAAGAACGTTATGAAATTCCAGCACTTGGAATCGCAATTGTAAACGATGGTGAGATAGTTTATCAAAATGCATTTGGTATGTTGGATGTGAATCAGAGAATTGAATACACAATAAATTCACCTATTCGAGTCCAATCCATTTCCAAATCAGTTACCTCTATTGCAATTGCAAAACTTGTGGATGAGTATAACCTTGATGTTAATCAACCATTAGGCGAGTTTATTAACTTATCTAACCTTAACATTGAAAAGTCAGCATTAAAAAGCGTTACCATTGAAGTATTACTAACTCATACTAGCGGTTTGACCCTAGGTGATATTTTTGCAATGTATGATCCTTATGCACCAATACCAACTTTAAAAAAATCACTTGAAGGAACAATTGATTTTAATTCTTCAATGGAAAATAAGTTTTATTATTCCAATACAGGTTATAATTTACTTGAATGGATTATCGAACAAGTAACTCATCAATCATTTGAGCAATATGTAAAAAATGAAGTATTAGATCCACTTAACATGACTAATTCAACTTTTGATTTTCATGCTTTAAAAAATAAACCAAAGCTTGCAGGATACAGCATTACTCATAAGCCTATTGCAATGTATGTGTATGCCGAAAAGGGCTCTGGTGAACTTTTTTCAACCCTTAATGATATGACAAAGTTTATAAACTATATGTCTACGATCAATGATTCTGATTGGTTGGATTTAAATTTGACATTTAAAACTAAAATGCTTCAAGTTAATGCAGAAGATATAGGCATTTATAATTTTGTGTATGATGGTTATGGATATGGATTTTATATTGAAACATTAAAAGAGAATGATTTTTCGATTGCCCATGGAGGACAAGGTGCAGGTGTTATGAGTCATTTTCATGTATTACCAAATGAGCAAAGCGGAGTTGTAATACTGACAAATAGCCAACGAAGTTGGCCTATGATTGCGCATGTTTTATCGTTGTATCGAAGAATGTATGGGTTTAACATGATAAAAATGGAATCTTTAATATATATTGAAGCAACTAGTTTTGCAATAGTAGGGTGCTTGGTTGGGGGGTAATATTAAGTTTAAAGCGACTGAATGAAATGATAAGACACAAACGTATTGTTTCATCTAAACGATATTTTATATGTTCATTAGTGGTTGTTGGAGTTATTACATGGAGTTTAAGCCAAGATTATTTATTGCTTACTTCAGTGTTGCCTATGAGTGGCTTTGCAATATTAATAAGTTTACTTTTATTAGCGCTAAGTTACTTAATTCGACCAATAATTGGACGATTTATTCAACGATAAATACACCATATAGTTACCCTATGTGAGCTTTACTTATAGTTACTGATGTGTGGTCCAATCATGTTGTCTCAATTAGAGAATCACCATAAAAAGTTACTAATAAATCGTACACTAGTTTAGTTAATGCATTTATTTCCGTCCACCAAAAAGGATTCATTTTGTAGTAAGTGTAAATCATAAGGTGTCTTTCTAGACGCATTTTCTTACTATTGTTTAGTTCCTTGAAATACATTATCAATATTTTGAATTGTTATTGTTTGTATTTCATTTTCATTTGAGAACTCCAGTGTTATCCACTCTAAATCTTTATAATGAAATTTACTATTACCAATTGAGATTAGCTCAAAAAATTCATCGTTTTCTGATGTTGCATATAATTTGTTGTTCTCATGTTTAACACGAATTGAAACTCCAACATCCAATAAGTATGTGCCAACGTAATTGGAAATCTCTTCTTGAGTTAAACTCGTTTCTTTTGATTCTTGAAAGAGAACATAAGGTCGATTTAATAAAATCGCTTCTATCGACTTTTCGACAACATCCAGGGCAGTCGTATTATCGTTGTTTGTTAAGTAAATAAGAGTATAATCAGGATCAACTGAAAATTGAACTAGAGAAACATATCCACTGTTTCCAATATTTCCCATGTGTTTATACCATGTTACTTCCTTTTCAGTTTCAATTTCCCACCCATATCCATAACTGAAGTGTTATTCATCCCAATGTTTAGTAAGCATTATTGAAAGACTTTGTTGTGTTAATAGTTTTTGTGTCTTTAATGCTTCAATATAGATATTCATGTCCCTTGATGTTGAATATACATTACCACTTCCAATGACACTAGACAAATTATACATATTTAGTTTTAATGGTGATCCTTTTTCAAATCGATATCCAATAGCTTGATTATCATTATAATCCGCATCACTCCCACCATAGGTTGACGTCATATTAAGAGGGGTGAACACATTTTTATTAAGATATTGATTGTATGTTTGATTCGATTTAGACTCAACTATAGAGGCTAAAATGTTATAACCAGCATTACTATAGGAAAACTTCTCGCATGCTGAGAATAGCAAGCTCTTTGTTTTAATGAAGTTAATATTGTCTTCCAAGCTTACTGGATCTCTACCTAAAAACATACCATCACGTTGTAGTCCTGAGGTATGTGTCAACAGATGATGAATTGTTATATCTTCATCAAAGTCTTCTAAGGTTGATGCGATTGAATCAAATACATCAAGCAACCCATTTTCTTGTAACTGTAAAATGGATACTGCTGTCATTGATTTTGAAATCGAACCAATTGGAAATTGATGATCAGTGGTCATTTTTATTTCATTTTCATAGTCTGCAAAACCAAAAGCTTGATGAAAGAGTATTTCTCCATCTTTAGCAATTAGCATTGTTCCGTTATAAGGATGACTACTAAATTGTTGAAATGAAGTCATAAATTCCTCATAAGCATTTGATGGTGCCACATTGTTTTGATTACAACCAAAAAGCATACTCATCATTAATACACTAATTATGATTATACGAATAGTGTTTTTATTCATGAAGTTACCTCGGCAATTTTTGCTAAACATATCACTAATTAAGTATATTATAATTGAAAAAAAACGGCAAAGGCAACCTAAAATCCAACTTAAAGATGCGAAAAAATTGATGTTTTTTAAACCAATAAATTGAAACAAGGCACGTAAGATTCTTCATGTTGTTTAGATAACCAGAAAAAGTGATAATCAAACTATGCTATTTATGTAGATGAAGTAAACAAACTACAAGCTATACCCGTAAACAATATGCCGTTTTTAAAGGTTGGTTTGGTTTTAATATTCTACGAAAAAAAATGAGAAACACAAGAAACCCTTTGTTCAAAAGATTGCACTTTACAATTGCATTAATGCAACATATATATTACAATGTGATGGAATATATATGTTACATTCAAATTCGAGGTGATTACAATTTTAAGAAACAGTGTTAAACAAAGTCGAAATGAAAAAAAGATTACGCAAGAAGAACTTGCTGAAAGAATAGGTGTAACAAGACAAACAATTGGTCTAATAGAGAAGGAGAAGTACAACCCCACTATTTATTTAGGTTTAAAATTGTGTGAAGTCTTAGATAAATCTCTCGATCAGTTGTTTTGGCTAGAGGAGAATAAAGATGAAAAATGATGAAAGACTAAGTGTTGATGTAAAAAGCGTAAAAAGTATCGGATACTTTTTATTTTGGGTCGGCACATTTACGGTTTTACTGTATCGATGGTTTGTATTAAATGAACCATTTAATGAGACGTTAGATTTTTTTCTAGTTTGGTTTATTGCTTCGTTAGTTCATTTTTTTGGTTTAGCTATTAAAGGGATACCATTAACTTATCCTATTTCAATGAACAAAAATGAACAAACATACTATCTAATTCTGGTGCCACTTTTTTCAGGCATACTAGTGTCAATTATTGTGTTTATACGAGTCGGAATGGATGTGAAAAGAGTGTTTGGTGGATTTATAGTAACTTTTTTTGCAACATTGGTGTTATTTATTCTGTATAAATACATAGTTGATTTATGGGAAAAAAGAAACACATAAGTATTTCTAGTTTGAACTAGTTATACAAATAGTATTTATGGTTAGGAAATGATAAAGGAGAAAGTAAATGTTAGAAGTAACTAATCTTGTAAAGAATTACAGAAAGAAAGAAGCTGTTAAAAACATAAGTTTTAAAGTTGAACCAGGTGAGATTTATGGATTTTTAGGACACAATGGAGCAGGTAAAACAACAACAATAAAAACATGCACCGGTTTATTAAAGCCAACTTCAGGAGCAATAAAAATATGTGGATTTGATATTGTTGATCAACCTCTAGAAGCAAAGAATAGTTTTGGTTATGTTCCAGAAAATCCATATTTATACAATAAACTAACAGGAAGAGAATTTTTAACTGCGGTTGCGGATATTTATAAAAACAAAGAAATAGCCAACACAAATGAAAGAATTGATTCTTTGCTTGAAGAACTTCACTTATTAGAAGATGCTGATAAGCTTATCGAGACTTACTCACAAGGTATGAGAAGAAAAATAACACTTTGTGCTGCCTTGTTGCATGATCCAGCGGTTATATTTCTAGATGAACCAACCAATGGTCTTGATGCTTCAAGTGCTAAAGCAGCGAAAGATTTGTTTAGAAAGGTTGCAGATAAAGGTGCAGCCGTGTTGTTTACAACTCATGTATTAGAAATTGCTGAAAAAATTTGTGATAGAATCGGTATTATTTACCAAGGTGAACTGATTGATGAAGGAACCGTTGATGAACTTAAAGAAAAGTACAAAGAAGTTGGTTCTACACTAGAGGATATTTTTCTGAGTATAACAGATGATCGACTAGGAGGATAGATAGAATGAAGTATTTTATTTGGTTTGCAAAGTTACAGTTTTCTATTTTTAAAAACTCCTATTTCAAAGATGTTAATACAATGAAAAAGACATTATCATTGATGGTCTTGTTGATAGTTGGACAAGTAGCATTAACTCGCATTCTTTATACAACGATGTTTAGTACTATTTCTTTCTCAAATGAGATTGTTAGTGGATTACTCTTTGTTTTCTTTTTAATTGCTGTTATTTGGGTTTATCTTATTACATTTGCTCAAAGTGTAAACTTGTTTATTCAAAAGTTCTATAAATCGCCTGATATGAGTTATTTAATAACAATTCCAATTCCATTTAATTATGTTTTCATGTTTAAGTTTATTCAACATTTTGTAAGTAGTAGCAAATCAATGTTGTTTTTGATTTTTCCATTTCTTGCTGCACTTGGATTGTGGGCAAATGCTTCGCTTGGTTACTATTTCGCAATCATTCCTATATACTTAATTGTATCAATTATTCCTAGTGTTCTAGGAGTAATTACTGCGCTAATAAGTTTGAAATTTATTCCAATTAAAATATTTAACTCAATAATACCACTGCTTACTTTCGTTATAAATGTAAGTTTCGCTGTGCTTTTTACACGTGCACAAGACATTTTCGCAACCTATTTTTACAAAGTAGTAGAGTTTTTTGAAACCCCTTGGCTCTCTGATTTACTAGCTCCAGTTGCAGGGGTGAAATTGTTTTATTCATCAATTGTGAATCAGTGGTCTTGGTCTACCGTGTTGATGTTATTGCTTTCTACTTTTGTATTTGTACAGATTACATTTATATTGTCAAGAAAACTATATTTTGAAGGTTGGTTGAAAAATCAAATTCTAGACTCTAAAAACAACATAACGAAAAAGATAAAATCGAACAGTACCCATAGTTTTAATGGTAATCCAATAGTTGTTTGGATTAAAACAGAGTGGAAAATGGCTATCCGCAACAAAGAAATGCTTATGGGATCATTGTTTATGTTTTTATTCTTTATTTTCGCTATCTTCTCTTTAATATACAGTGAAATATTTTTACAAACACCGATAGTCGGCCTTTCTTTACTAATAATGATTGCTTCAATGACGAATGTTATGGCTATCTCCATCTTGTTTATTCCAGCTGAGGTTAAAAATGATAAAAGTCTATGGAGAAAACGATATTGGCTACTCAAGATTATGCCATTGGATGAACATAGGATGTTCACAATACAATGTAGTATGTTCTTTATTCCGGGGTTCATTATTAGTCTTGTAGGTATAAGTGTTTATTCAGCTATGAGTGGAGTAAGTATTCAGCAATTACTACTTACAACCGTACTTATGTGTATTATTTTGTATGGTAGTTCTGCAATCTATGTTTGTGGTGAACTTGTATCGTTAACTAAATTTTTTGAGAAATATGCTTTTTTTGGAAACTTAGCCACCTTTATACTTCCAATACTGTATGGGGTCTTTTCATCAGGGGTTTTCACTTTATATTTAGCTAAAGATATTTTTTCTCAAATCACCATTTTTCCTAATCTATTTTCATTGTTAAATCTACCATTTGTGATATTGGTTTCTTTACTTACCATTGTTTTGACATACATCATTTCAAGACATGTTTTCATTAAAGTATGGAGAGAGTTAGAAATTTAGATTAACAGAATTCATTAGTATTTCATCATAGATATAATAAAGAATAAAGACTGTCCGTTTTCTTGACATAGTACCAATGCATAGCTAAGGGTTTTAGTTTATTTGATTTAATATAGGATGATACTATCGTTCAATCTTAATGTGATACATTTTGAATCGATGGATTTTAACTTTTTGATAGTATTGGTTGCATTCTATATAAAAAATGATATTATGTATATATACCCCCCACCCGTATAGTATATGTGGTGAAGGAGGTAGTTTACGTAAAACCACAAATGGTTTAGAAAAGGGAGAATATGAAGAAATATAGTTTTCGAATTGGACTTATGATTGTAGTGCTATTGTTAGCTACAATTATGTTTTATGACAATAAAGACAAGTCAGAGGAGTTTTTAGTCCGTAATGACTTACAAGATATGAGTGTTGAAGAGATTGTGGCAAGCTTAGAAGATAAAAGAGATGAGCCAATCGGATTTCAATCAGGAATAACATCCACTAAACTGTTGCTTAGTGATGAAGAAGGTACTATAGAAATAGATTTACCAAATGATCAGTTTTACTTATCAGTTGCACCATACATTAACCAAACTCATCCATGTGGCACACACAATTTAGTGACTTGCCAAGGAGAATTAGCTAATGTAGCACTCAACGTCTTAGTTACAGATTCAACGACCAACGAAGTTATTGTGGATAGTGAAGTACATACTTATTCAAATGGTTTTGCAGGATTATGGTTACCTAAAGATAGAGTATTAACAATTACAGTTACATATGAAAGTTTACAGTCAACCAAACAGATTTCTACATCAGAAGATGATAATACATGTGAAACAACCATGAGATTACTGTAAAAGCATAAGTGATTTGTAGTTAAAGAAAGAGGTGAAATGTATGAATGAAGAACATAATCATAGCACTGACAATCAACATAATCATCATGAAATGATGGTTAATGATTTTAAGAATCGATTTTTAATATCATTTATTCTCATGATACCAATTTTGCTTTTATCACCAATGATTCAATCATTTCTTAGTGTTGATTGGAGATTTTCTTATGACTATTTGATATTGTTTCTATTATCGACTGTTTTAATAATTTATGGAGGCAAACCATTTTTTCTTGGTAGTATTGATGAGTTAAAAAGGAAAGAACCTGCAATGATGACATTAATTGCTTTTGCAATTAGTGTAGCATATGTTTATAGTTCGTTTGTGGTTTTTTGGGATGTTGGTACTGACTTCTTCTGGGAGTTAGCGACATTAATGGTTGTGATGCTCTTGGGTCATTGGATTGAAATGAAATCTGTGATGGGAGCTTCTAATGCGTTGGATGAATTGTTGAAACTGATGCCAGAAAAAGCACATGTCATTTTAGAAAGTGGCGAAACGAAAGATGTATTAGTCAACCAGTTAAATAAAGGTGACTATATATTAGTGAAACCAGGTGAGAAAATACCTATTGATGGTGTTGTTTTTGAAGGGGTTTCAGAGGTGAATGAGTCGATGGTTACAGGTGAATCTACACCAGTTCCCAAGAAAAAAGGTGATGAAATCATCGGAGGCTCAATTAATGGAGAGGGTATACTAAAGTTTGAAGTAGTTAAGGTTCAAGACGAGACCTTTTTATCTCAAGTAGTTAAACTTGTAAGAGAAGCTCAACAATCAAAATCTAAGACACAAAGGCTTGCAGATGTAGCTGCTAAATGGTTGTTTTATGTTGCAGTAGTAGCAGGATCAATCACACTTGTCACTTGGTTATTAGTGGGGGAAGAGTTTAGCTTTGCAATTGAAAGAGCAGTGACAGTAATAATAATAGCATGTCCTCATGCATTGGGCTTGGCTACACCTCTTGTAACAGCAATATCAACAAATATTGGTGCAAAAAGTGGATTGTTAATTAGAAATCGACACGCCTTTGAAAACGCTCGAAATGTTGATGTTGTTGTTTTTGATAAAACAGGAACATTAACTGAAGGAGAATTTGGTGTCACAGATATTAAAGAAATAGATGTTGAGCAATCGTATTTACTAAGTTTGGCTTATTCACTAGAGTCAAATTCTGAGCATCCAATTGCAAAAGGCATAGTTAAAGAAGCTAAAAAAAGAGAGTTAAAACTACAAGAAGTTCAAGATTATCAATCATTACCTGGAAAAGGATTACAAGGTTCAATAAACTCAAAGGTCATTATGATTGTTAGTCCAGGTTATATGGTTGATAATGCTATTGAGTTTGATCAACAATATTATAAGCAACTTGCACAAGATGGGAAAACAGTAGTGTTTGTTTTAAAAGAGTATAAGTTAATTGGTATCATCGCATTATCTGACATTGTACGTGAAAGTGCTAAAGAGGCAATTGCAACTCTTAAATCATTGAATATACAATCTGTTATGTTAACAGGTGATAATCAAAAAGTTGCTGAGTTTGTAGGTAAGCAGCTCAATATAGATACCATTGTTGCGGAAGTACTACCACAAGAAAAATCAGACAAAATAACAGAGTTAAAAGCAAAAGGATACACTGTTGCCATGAGTGGTGATGGTGTTAATGATGCACCAGCATTAGCTAAAGCAGACTTAGGAATTGCAATTGGCGCTGGAACAGATGTTGCTATAGAGACTGCTGATGTTATTCTTGTAAGAAGTGATCCTAAAGATGTTGTAAATATCATAAAACTCTCAAAAGCAACATATAAAAAAATGTTACAAAACTTAGTTTGGGCTAGTGGATATAACATTTTAGCGTTACCTCTAGCAGCAGGAGTTTTATACAACCAGGGAATTTTGATAAACCCAGCTTTAGGTGCCGCACTCATGTCATTAAGCACAATTATTGTCGCAATTAATGCTAAGTTGTTAAGAGTTAAATAATTATAATCAGATTAATTAAGTTAATGGATTCATTGATGAAGGTTCAAATCATTGAATCCTTTATGTTTTAAAGAGAAAAGGAGGTTATTCCATGAAAAACAAACGTTTAATTATAGCAATGATTTCAATCAGTTTATTTTTAATCGTTGGCATTTTTCTAGTGGTGGAATATTTGGGACAATTTTTCAATAACACAAATCAAGATTTTATCGTTGAAAGTGCTCAACGATTGCCGATACCAGTGTTATTAGAAGATGAAAATCCAAAGGTTGATGAGTCAGATTTTACACTGATTGTTCAACAAGGAATAACAAATTTCTTTAAAGATGTTGATACGCCAACCATGGGATATAATACAAATTTTCTTGGACCAGTAATTAGAGTTAAGCGAGGTCAAACAGTTAACATGCATGTAATAAATGAGCTAGAATCACCCACATCCGTTCATTGGCATGGATTAGAAGTTTTAGGATCACAAGATGGAGGTCCACATCAAAAGATATCATCAGGTTCAAGCTGGGATCCTAGCTTTGTTATCGATCAAGCAGCGTCCACTCTTTGGTTTCACCCTCATGTTATAGGAACAACCGCTACCCAAGTATACTATGGGCTAGCAGGATTGATTTTAATAGAAGATGACAATTCATTATCGCAAAGTTTGCCCAATGATTATGGAGTCAATGATATTCCATTAATTATTCAAGATAGAAGTTTCAATCAAGATGGTTCATTTCAATATAGTAATAACATGATGGATGGTGTAGTAGGTGATTATATTCTAGTCAATGGAGCAATCACACCATACTTAGATGTCAATCAGGTTAACATGCGATTTAGAATTCTTAATGGTGCAAATGCATCCAACTTCAATTTGAAACTATCTAACAATGACAACTTTTTTCAAATTGCTTCAGATGGTGGGTTATTAGAAAGCCCAGTTGAAATGAACCAACTCTTCTTATCACCTGGTGAGAGAGCTGAGATTGTCATCGATTTTTCAAACTATCAAGAAAATGATCAAATCATATTAACTTCTGGCAATGATGCAGTGATGACATTTAACATCAAAGAAAAGATTAATGATCATACAAGCTTGCCAAAGACATTATCAGTCATTGAAAGAATGTATGAATCACAAGCAACTAGTATAAAAACAATCGAACTTGATGGTATGGGTCATATGGTGACATTAAATGGTAGGAAGTTTGATATGAATAGAATTGATGATAATGTAAGGCAAAATGATATAGAAATTTGGGAAATTACAACAACCAGCCGTATGATGATGGGGAGTCAAGGTCATCCATTTCATATACATGGTACGCAGTTTCAAGTACTAAGTAGAGATAATAAAACGCCATATGCTAATGAAATGGGATGGAAAGATACAGTGTTTATAAAATCCGGTGAAACTGTTCGAATTATTGTCAAGTTTAAACACAAAGGAGTATTCATGTATCATTGTCACATTCTCGAACATGAAGAAGCTGGTATGATGGGACAATTAGAAGTGTATTGATCGATAATTGTTTCAGAATTTCAATGAACATCAATACTCGTATAATAAGCAAGTTGTTACTTTGGATTAAAGCTATTTGGTTTTCTTGTGTAAAAAGATATTTTCTTTATTTACTATCAGCACTAATCATTTTAGCATTGAAACTGATTTTCGCGATAGAACTTCGAGATATGGAGTAAGTAATGATAAGAAGTATAATTAAAACTATGATGATTGCTGATGTCTGAGTTAGAATTGTAATTAATCCATGAGAGAAGTTTGCCATAGCATGAAAAAGCAAAACATAAACAATGTTTTTGTTTGTTTTATAAAATAGCCATGAAATTATAACAGATAAACATACAGTGTATATGGTATAACCAATGAGCGTCGCTAGTAAACCATAAGAAATTAAAAGTTCGTTTTGAATAGTGGTTTCCATAAAAAACTTAGGTGTATGCCAAAAAGCCCATATAAGCCCTACAAAAACACTCGCTTTGAAAAGTTTATTTTCGTTCAACATCTCATTTAAAAGGAAACTTCGCCATCCAATCTCTTCTTCTAACGGTCCTTGAAGAACAATAAAATATACGATTAAAATAAAGATCGATAGGGGACTTTCTAAAATTATTGGTAGTATAAGTGAATCAAATTCAACTTGAAATAATAGATTTCCAATCAAATAAGCAACAAGTAACAAAAAAGGCATTAGTAACAATGAAAATATAAAATACTTGAATGAAAAGATCATCTTCTTATTTTTAACTTCTTTATTGTTAAGTAACAAAAAAACTACTCCAACAATGGAGGGCATAAAATTCCCAAATGTAACAAAAACTGATTCAAGTTCTAGATCATAAACAAAACCTTGATTTTGAGTTGCAATAAACCAACATATAAATGAAAGTGAGTAAGTAACAATCACAAACAGCATTATTTTCGCTTTACTTGTTCTCATAGTTAGTTCCTTCTTACAATGATAATTTAAAATTCATATGTACATAGCATAACATACATTCAATCTGATTCCTTCTTTAAGAGATTACAAGTACTCTTTTTTATTGAATATGATTCAATATATGTTTGAATAAACTTTTGCTATCCAACGCTCCAGTTATATGTCCTTTTTTTAATAAAACAATAGGAAAATTGGAATAACATGTTTTTTGTTGTTCATATTGAATGTACTGATCATATTTTGCCAATACAGGAAACAAATTCATATCAGTAACGGAATTAAACAATGCTTCAAAGTTTAGCGCATCAAAAAGCACTTGTCTATTTAGTAATGCTTGATCATAAACGAGTTTCTTATAATAGGAGTCTACAAAAATTCGATCAAGAGCAGCTCCAGCAAAGATTGGTATGTATTGATTAGCACTATTATACATACTTCTATGTAAATTAGTAACCCATCCTCCTAAGCTCAAGCCAATAATGGTAATTTTTGGTGAGTTGCTATTTTTAAGTTTTGAACTAGTTGTTCTACTAAGTTTGTGGATGCAGCTATCATTGATGTAAAATTACTTAAATTTCTCATTTTCGACGTAAACTTTTTCAGTGTTCCTGCATGAAAAGGAGCACGAATTGTAATTATGTTTCCTTGAATACTACTAAGGTTAGGATACAAGATTGTTTTAAATGTGTTTTTACTAGTTTTTCCATAATCAAAAGGTCTCTCACTATTCCCGTGATGATAAATTAAAGTAGGATAATTATACCCAAGCCATTGAACAACTTCAAATGCTGGGTCTAAGTCTGTTCTCGCATGAGTGATCTTAATTTCAGTTACTCCTTTATTAAGTGATAAGATTGGTTTTACAATAATATCCTTTGTAAGTTTTTCTAATGAATCACTCTCAATGCTATCTTCAAACCATAAATCACTTAAAATTAGTTTTGTCATTGTGACACTATATTTATCAATTATTTTGTGCATGTAATGCCTCTTTCTATTTAGCTATCCCATTTTGAATGGCTTGAAGTACAGAATCGATTGCCTCTAAAATATCCTCTTTATCATAATCACTTGAGTATCTCTGATTCAAATACATACTAAAATTCGTTGTCATCGTATTTAAAATAAAAGCAATTGTTTCAGCATCGTTCCTTGAATCAAGTTGTTTTCTCTTTTGTGCATCTTCAATTAATTGTAGTAAAAATCGATGATTAGCACTTTGCATTAATCTAATACTTTCATCTTCAACCGACTGATCAGCATGTTTAATTAATTTACTAAGTTGAGGATGTTTTATGGAAAACTGAACTCCTAAATACATTAGTGAACTAAATCCCTTAAAAAAATCATCAAAATTTACATCGATTGCTTGTTCCTCTAAAAACTCAATTTTCTTTTTTGTTGAGATTTCTATCAAATACAATTAGAGATCCTTTTTATCCTTGAAGTATTGATACAAGCTCCCTTTAGGGATTTTTGCTTTTTTAACAATACGATTCATTGAGGCTTCATTGAATGTATTGTTTGCAAACTCCTCAATAGCAACAAATAATATCTTTTCTTGTTTCTCATAGTTGAGATTTAAAAAAGTTTGTGTTGGCATAGAACCCTCCATATGACCACATGGTCATGTCAAGACTCAAAAGAAAGAATAGTTTTTTGATTAATTTATTAATTACAATATCTTTCTTAGAAAGACAACCATGTATGTTCACTTATACTTACTTTAAGCGATCTAGAACTGGTAGTCTTGACAATCGTATTGCAATATAATAAGGTTGTTTTAATAAGGGGGATATGGATGTGATGGTTCATATTAGTAACTGTAAAAGAATATTTAATTGGTGTTTCATTATCTTGTTTTTAGTTATATTTTTAAGTGGATGCAATCCTTCTTTAGAAGACATTAAAAGAAACATAACGTTAGAAATTGAAGAAGATACAATAAGTCCTACAGGGCTAACAGTACTATTAAGCAATAAATCTACACATACTTATATGTATGGAGAAGATTTTGCTTTAAAGCATGAAATTTCTGGAGAATGGTCAAATGTACCTATGATAAATAGTAATCCGTCTGTTATCCTAATTGGATATCAGTTACCGCCTTTAAGTCATAGAGAAAAGAGTATTAATTGGGAAGATTGGTATGGACATTTAAAGCATGGGAAGTATCGTATTGAAATACAAGTTACATCTAACAATGATTCTGATTTTGAAGATTTTATAATAGCTGATTTTGAAATAAATGAATAATAGTTAAATGTTATGTATGATTTAATGAACAAGCCAAGTATTGAGGGTTATTGAATAAGCTGGTGTTCTAATGAAACAACCAGTTGATATGGATTCATTAATAAATCTCGATGCATGGTTGAAGTAGAAAAAAGTTTCTTATTCTATTGTTTTCTTAAATGTAATTGAAGATGAAAGGGTATTGAATATTTATGATTAAAAATATAACGTATGGTTTTACATTTATACTTGCAATACTCGTTGGAACTTTGTATTTTCATCAATTTAACTTGGATTATAACGCAAACATAACCGTAGTAGGTATTGATCAAGTATTATCAGAAGATGGTGTTATACTGTCTTTGCACTCAAATCCTGGTGAAGTTGGACAGACAGCGGACGGTTTTATTGATGCGGCGAAGCAAGTTATTGAACAACTGCAACTACCAGCATCATTGAGTGTTTCACGTTTAAGTGAGAATCAAAGACATACAACTCTTTATTTATTTCTAACGTCAGACACTGATTTGATTACCCATGTGCATCTTGAATCAGATCAATCATTACAACAGGTTATGCAACAACCTACTTGGCATATCACTAACAATCCAGAGATTGAAAACGCTGTGCTTATTGATTATCTTGATAACAACTATTATCAATTTGATACAGGATGGAAAAATGAAATCTCGATGTATTCACTAAATCAAGCACATGATGTTTTTCCTGATCAATCAAGTCAGCTAGGATTAAGGGTCTTAGTTAAACATGAAGATGTTGATGATGTTAAAAAGATACTTGCAAATGGAATGAGCGATTTTATATATCGAGCAACACCAGATATGCCAATTGAAGCTGCCATCTATGAAGCGGATCATAAAGTGTATAGTACAGAGTATTTAAAACCTAGTTTTTTTGAGCGGATCATTTCCATTCCATACTCAATTGTATGGTTGTCTATGTTGTGCATGTTGTTTATTTCAATCTATGTGTCAATTAATCAAGCCAAAGAAATTATGATTGGCTATTTACATGGCTATACTTTACCATTGATTATAAGAAAGTACTTTTTATCGCACATGATTGTTTCTACACTTCTTTTTGTGGCTGGTTTGTTTGGGACATCGTATATTCTTTCAAGCTCTCATGGAAGTTTGTATATTCGATATGTATTGGTTTTGTTGCCATTTGTGTTTGTGTTCGTTGGGTTTATGTTTGTTAGTTTTGTGTTGACTTATTTTTGGGTGAAGGTTCGTTTTAGTTCAGAGATATTAAAAGAGAGTAAACAATTTAAGATAATCTATGCATTAATGTCAATATTAAAATGTGGTATTGTTCTTGCGATTTGTATTCCACTTCTTCAAGAATGGAACGATGTACTTGTTCGTAAACCTTACCTTGAGTTGTACAAGACACAACCAAGTTTGCAAAATGGAGTGTCCATTAGCTTTTCAGGATTAAATCATAATGTTGTTTTAGAGAGAGCACAACTTGTTGAAGAAGTTTCATTATGGGTGGCTCAAGATAGAGTTGGATATGCTGATTTCCATGATTACATCGATAATCACTTATTTGATTCAATAAAACAGGAAGAAATGAGAGATCCTTTTTTTCTCACGTCCAATGGGTACTCACTTTTAAAAGAACCGTACTTAATTGTAAACACAAAATACCTTTTAGATACTACAGGTATGGACTTTGAAAAATCAGACGAAGTTCGATTTGTTCTACCCCAAAAATTTGAAAAGGATAGTGATGTTTATCGCAACATTGCTTCACAGAGTACACAGGAAATTAAGTTTTACAACGAAGACCTTGTCTTTGCTCCTCACTTTGAAACGGGTGTAGAGATACAACCTATGATGGGAGTAATGGTTAATCCAATTTTGATCATTGATCAACATGCTGTTGAAAAAGCTAGAAGATTTGAAGGTAAAGTTGTCGTTTTTCATGATGAAAAAGTATTACACGAAATGATTAATGAGTTGGAAGCGAAATATCCAACAACATTTAATGTTCAAACTGTTGATAGTAGTTTTCAAAGAGTTGATAATGAGCAATCACAATCATTGGCAACAGTGATTCAGTTTTTGTTTATGTATGTCATTTTGTTGTTGGTTTTTGTTTTTACATCAACAAGTGTGTTTATTAATGGTTTTGCAAATGAGTTGGTAATTCAGTATATGAATGGTTACGGGTACTTTAAACGATATAAAACAGTGTTTGCTTTAACGATGTTGATTAGTGCTATATCTTTTGCTTTTGTGATGTATTTACTGCTTCATTCATCAGCTTTTAACATAGCATCATGGATGGTACTTCTAATAGCTACCATAGGGATAGATGTTGCGGTTGTTATATCGATGATTTATATTTTTGAACATAAAAACATGGCGATGATATTGAAAGGGGATATCTAACATGGAGAAAATATTACACATTGAAAATTTAAACAAATCATTTGGAGATCATCATGTCATAAAAAACATGAGTTTAGAAGTCAATCAAGGAAGTTTTGTTGTGTTAACCGGTCCATCAGGTTCTGGTAAAAGTACATTTTTAAATATTGTAGGACTGCTTGATAAACATGATTCTGGAACAATCACTTATTTTGGTGTTAATAATCCGAAGCCTTTTAGTAAAGAGGCGACAAAACTATTACAAACAAAAATTGGATATTTGTTTCAAAACTTTGCACTTATTGAAAGTAAAACAGTTGAACAAAACTTAATGGTCGCTTTAGAGTTTGTTAAAGGAATCAATAAAAAAGAAAGAATAGCAGAAGTTCTTGAATATGTTGATTTGAAAGGGTTTGAAAAGAAGAAAATCTCTCAGTGTTCTGGAGGTGAACAACAACGGGTTGCAGTAGCTAGGTTAATGCTTAAACCATGTGAGCTAATTCTCTGTGATGAACCTACGGGTAGCTTAGACTATGAGAACAGACAGAATATTATTTCACTGCTTAAAAAACTACAAGCA